>JAESFX010000028.1_pt1 | contig 423986 bp, 334 predicted proteins | sample 9269501 | NCBI WGS metagenome assembly JAESFX01 (sample SAMN14515570, study PRJNA621655) | algae metagenome | isolation source: Desmonostoc geniculatum HA4340-LM1 and co-occurring heterotrophs from cave... | place: USA: Maniniholo cave, Kauai, Hawaii | collected 2009-07-28 | reverse complement strand
CAACATGCGCTGGACAATGCTCTGCTTTAATTTCTCATCAACTTGGTTCATCGTCTCTCACCTCGTTCTCGTTATCCCCACTATACTTTCATTAATGGGGTACGACAACTATTCTGACAGAGGGGGCCTTGAAGTATGAGGGAATGACCGAATTAGAAATAGCAACCGCCTTGGGAATAACTGTAGATGCTGTAAAAAGCACTACACAACGTGCTAGGGCCAGAGCGAGGCAGTGGAAGGAGCAACAGGCTGATATAGTCTGACTGAATCTTAAAATACTTGACACTTTTCGGCTGTGACACCAGTTATTATATATTGTAAGGAATAAATAAAAATCATTATCATCTAGTTACGATACTATCAAGATAGTACAGATGATCGCTTTTTAGTTCTGTTTAATCAAGATAAAAAACCATCATACGGAACGTGACTACGATGGCAGAAAGCAAGTATCCCAGACGTAAGGAAAGGGATACCCTAAAATCTGCGGAAGCACCCGCGTAACGTGATTGAACGCCATGATAACCTATGGATTCCAATGGTGCACAAAGCAAGTAACCGTGAAGTGGAACGAGCGGTTGCACATAGTAAGTTTATTGCTTTAGTTCAAATGCATGCATCCATCAGCTCACATTAAAGGGATAAGTCTGTTCCCCGCCGCCCACCTCTTTACCATTGGATTCCGCTTCTTTCCACTGAATCATGCACCTGCTCGTCAAGGACTCGCAGATTGGCTTTTGTTTATACTTGACTACTAATCAGGAGCTCTCTGCATTAGCTGTTGAGGTATTACTATCATGTATCTCGGAATTTGCAGCTATGCTCGGTAATCTCCTTTTTCTCATGCATCCATCATTGTCGTTGATCGATGTGACATTACTGCTGTTACGTTACGATATACTCTGTTAAGAAAATAACTGAACTGATTGATCCCTTCGTTGGTGCAACTATACACATGAATCCGATTGAAATGTTGTTGCTGCGCTTCATCTACTTTAGCTTGCGAATTCAGACTGGTTACTGCTCATTAAAGCTGTTCTGACATTTCACTTACATTCAACCCTTCTCCTTCAAAGACGCTCATTAAGGCGCTGCATTAACAATCTATACTCAGTGAGTGCCGCCCTTCAACCTGCAAGATTCAAGAGTTGAATAAGTGCAGGTGCTGGACATCAGGAACCTCCGTCAAGGCTGGTATGAATCCCTACCGCTCGGCCCTGACTGGCACTGTCCGTTAATCATTGATACTCTTTTTCTAATTCCATTTGGCGTATATGCCAAGTCTCCCATTCCTTTTTCTCTTCTTCATAAGCTACTTGGTCGACTGTTCGTGGACGGATACCGCTAATTTCGCTATCAGGTTTAGATGAGAAAATATGACGATGGGCATTCTCAGCAATAAATCGATTGATTGTAGTGGCCAACTCTCTAGAAACGGCATTCATCCTGACCTCATTGCCAGCCTGTGTGTAAAGTAATAGCTCAGGAGATAATGGAAAAATGATTTCGCCCCCCTCATTGTCCCAGCCACCCTTAAAATCGTAGGACCCTCCCCCGTAGTAATTTAACCTCACTACAGGATTATCACTTGTGATCCACTGCATACCTTCAGGAGCACTAAGTATATTCCAAGTGTGCTTGTTCAGCACCTTATAAGTATTGGTAAGCACATGACGAATAGAGAACAGCCAAAGTCCCCGCCCTAATATCACTTCTGTTTTAAATTGTCCCTTTTCCGACTCAGGATTAACTTCCTTTGTTAGTCTCATAGGAATCATTTTAGTATCAACATCCAACTCGTACGTAGGAATATAACCTTGACGCCTGTCAGACTCCATTTTGTTAACTGCGGATTGCATTGCCTCTTCAATGACACCTGGCATCTCTAGCGTCCAACGCTTCATACGCTCTATATAATTGGCTGGTGAACGGATATCGTGAAGAGCGACAAATTTAAGCAAACACTCCCACTCTTGTCTGTTTAAAGATTCATTAGAACGTGCTTTTGATAATGCAGTTTGTGCGGGTGTTTCGATTTCTTGATCCATCCAAATTTCAATCTCATCAGATTCATCTCCTGCTATGGTTCGGGTAAACAGATGCTGATGATTAGCTATGCTCCTTATAGACGACTGTGACCACTCTGGAACTTCACTATGAGAAACTAATGTGCGGAATGTCCAGATTTTATGATGACTAGCCCATGCTCTCAGATACGATTGGGATACGTAATGGTGATTCTTTCTAAGGTTTTTCACTGATAACTCCCCATTCAGAAGACATAATCGTTCGGAAGATTTAGTCCTGCAATAGCATTAAGACCCCTCTATCTCTTTGGAATTAATTATAGCACGGATTTCCAATTCGCTACCTTGACCCAACTCGCAATACAATTTGACACAGTGTCCATCACCAGATTCATTTCCGCATTCAACATCCATTGTTTTCATATTCTGAGCGGGCTACAATCAGTTCAAGAGGTGAGAACAATGCTAAAGGCAGAGATACTTAATCAAGCAAAAGTACTAGGGATATCGCTTAGCAAAAATATGTTCGAGCGTTACTTTGAATATGGATTAATCGTTAGTGATAAAACTGGGCGAGGTTATGTTCGCGGCGTAATGACCCAATATCACGAGCGGACAATGGAAGCCATTATGTTAATCAATGAGCTTAAATCCAGCAAGACGATCAAGCATCAGAAGGACTACATTATCATTCTGTATTGGAAAGGTTACCCTGTTCAGTGGGACAAGCTCAAGGAGAGGATTCAGGAATTTCATACTGAAATGATAGACACCCTCGAGAAGATCGAAGAGTTAAGTAACAATCCTTATTATGAGGATATTATCGAAGAGATTGCATCAGATGAGGTTAATAAATTAAAACCCGCTGGAAGACCGTCCAAGTCTGCGCTTGAGACATTAGAACGTAGATCGAAAGTTACTACACAACTTTATGAATTACTCCTTTCCCTTCTCTCTCATGTATTTGTGCATGGCAAAATCAATAACGATGTGCTAGGTCAAATGATGCAGCTGATGCAGATTGATTTTATTGGAGAGTTCATTGAATCGCTTCATATCCATTCCATTATCAATATAACTGAATGGCATGCAAGACTAAAGAGCTCTTCAGAGGAAGACTTTGAAGAAACCGCTGAACTTATTGCTCTCATAATACAGTACTGGTATCAGTTAATGAGTAACTACCAGTCTGAATACCATATCCCGCTGTTAGGGGAATTGTTAAGGGCCTTCACGAGCTATTATGGTCAATACAATAAAACTGATCCAACTTGGAACTACAAATTCTACATACTAGGCTTGATCAGCAGCAATTTCAGACAGCAGCTAAGGGATATTCTAAGTAATCCAACAACTCAAGAAGCCTGGCAACAACTAATCGCAATACTTCCTACAGTGGAGCTTAATTCTGAGAAGGAGGTGAATCTACATGGGTAACGTCGGAATCGCTCTGGGCGGCGGGAAAGCATTTTCTGCTCCAGCTTGGTTTATCTTGCTAATCATCTATTTTGCAGTTATCGGCATCAATCGCCTGATTAAGAAAGGTAGAAACTAATATCTTCTTAAAAAGCAAAAGCACCTATCCCCTGTGGAGAAGGTGCTGCTTGCATTCAGATTTACTTAATCTTGCCTACCCGCACCTTCTGCTGGATCAATCTATTCAAAGGCGAGGCTGTATTGTGCTGCTCTTTAACATCAGTATTTGAAAGCTTCACATATCGTTTTGTCATAGTCATATCCACATGGCCGAGCATCTGTTGTAATCCAAATGCATTACCGCCACCTCGCAGAAACACAATGGAGAATGCATGACGCAACGCATACGGCCAAATATGTGTTCCAAGCTTCTTACAGTACATCTCAACACGATCACCCCAAGTATGCCTATTAAGTGGTCTGCCCTCATTCGTACAGAATATTGGAGCCTTCCCGCTCCACTCCTTAGGACGAACAGAAAGCAGCTCCTGAATTGCTTCTACGGTTATCGGCGAAAGAGGAAGAGTACGGGATATTCGTGTCTTGGCTTTAGCTGCATCAACATGTATTTCTCTGGCTCGTGGATGGAAATCCCCTTCATCCAAGCTGAATGCTTCCTTTGGTCGAATACCACAATCCAGAAATAGCAGGAATAATGTATAATCCCTTAACCCAGCAAAGGTCTCACGGTTCGGGAGGGCTATTAGACGGGCAAGTGTCTCTTCATCGACACTGACATGCCTACCTTCATCCTTGCGCTTCTTGAAGCCATTCAATGGGTTATCGGAAATCATGCCATGATCCACGCACCAGTTAAAAAACGTACGAAGGTACACCAAACGATTATTGTAAGTCGCGGGCTTGATCCCTTCTTGTCCAAGATGATCAACGACTGCCTGTTCCAGTCGATCGTACGACTCCTTAGCATCGGGATAGCGTTTGAACAACAAGTTCACATGTGTCGTGTAGTCTAGTAGGGTTTGATCGCTAATTCCATTTGCTTTCTTCCAGGTAAGGAATCGATCCAATGCCTCCTCCATAGTCGCTGGTGCTCTCTTTACCTTGTTCATTCTTACCGCCATAATTAAAAAATCCTCCTTCGCCTTCACCTGTATTTGGGATACAGATAGTGCGAAAAAGGATCTCACGCGACGAGTCCTGTGCGGCTCTCAGAGCCTCAATCTGGTACACAGGATTCATCATTTTTTATGGTTTTTAGGATTGCTACCCTCAAGGGAAAACCCTTATGTAAGTAGGTATGCCGAGGACGGGAATCGAACCCGTACGGTGGTCACCCACCGCAGGATTTTAAGTCCTGTGCGTCTGCCAGTTCCGCCACCCCGGCATGGTTAGCGATGTCTTGAGTCTATAATGGTGGGCCCTGAGGGACTCGAACCCCCGACCAATCGGTTATGAGCCGACCGCTCTAACCAACTGAGCTAAGGGCCCTCGAAAGACGTTATAATAACGTATTAGTCGAGTTTTGGTTGCGGGGGCAGGATTTGAACCTGCGGCCTTCGGGTTATGAGCCCGACGAGCTACCGAGCTGCTCCACCCCGCGACATTAACCATTTACAACAAGAACATCTTTAATGGCGACATCAATTAATATACTACAGGTGAACCTTGCCAGTCAAGCGTTTTTTGCTAAAGTTTGGAGTCGGCGAAATCAAGGCAGAAAACGTACGCCGTAACGGCCTTTCCGCGACCGGAATACTTCGACCTCTCTGGGACAATCGTAGCCATAAATCCACCAATCGTTCTCCATCCGTCGAACCAGGCAGCCCGCTTGAAACTTCGTTTCGTATAACCGCAGCCAATATACCCACTTCATCTTCATCGTGATGTCCTCCCGCTATATGCCATGATTATGCCCTTAGATTACCCCAATTGCCATCAAACCATTGCATGGAGGCTTACATAACTTCGGTTCTTAGCGGCATCGTATTTGGGGTATACTCTTAGTAATTAACGAATTCCGAGAGGAGTTGATCATGATGCTGTACGGCATTTGCGTCTTCCCCGATAAAAAAGTGCAAGACGAGGCGAACAGCTGGCGAATTCGCCATGATCCCCACTATTGCAACATACCGGCCCACATGACGATACGCGAAGCCGAAGACTGGGATGACGCCAAGCTCAAGCTTGCGATCGAACATCTAGCGACGGCCACGGCCGCGCTCAGTCCCTTCAAGGTAACCTTTAACCGGGTTTCGACCTTTTTCCCCGTGACGCCTACGCTTTATTTCGCGCTCGAGGACCCGTCGCCCGTTGTCACCCTGCACGAATCCATCTGCACGGGCGAGCTGCGGCAGACGCTTCATAATTACGTCTATACCCCTCATATTACGATCGGCAGGGATATGCCGCCAGACGAGTTGCACGACCTCTACGGCAATCTTAGGATGAAGGAAATGAAGCTGGGGACGGTTATTGACCGCGTCCACCTTCTCTACCAGACCGAGCAAGGAGGCTGGACCGCATACCAGTCCTTCCAGCTTGGCAGAGGGTAATATCCGTAAGACGCCATCGCAGCACAAAAAGCCGTTATGTACGCGCGAGCCTCCGCGCTTACATAACGGCTTATGTTCATTCATATTTTCATTTTTTCATTCAAATCCGAATAATTTCCGTTATCCGATATTAATCCACCAATACTTCTGCCGATTCCGAGGTGGCTTCTTGTATCTTTACTCCGTCAAGCGGTCTTGGAATGCCGATGCCTCCGCCGTCTCCGCCCATCTCGGATTGACCGGCCAGAATCGCATTGCCGCGCGTTTCCCATTCGGCTAGCGCCGCTTTTGTTTCCATGGTGCCGTCGAGCACCTTCTGGAACAGCTCATACCCGATTTGACGGGCTTCCCAAATGCCCGGTTTGTCGCGATAAATCTTTTCTTCGTTTACGGAAGAAGGCGGCAGAGGCTTAAGCAGCGTGAACGCATCGATGTTGTAGCTCATTCCGCCAACCGGCTTCAGGAACTCCTTGCGGGCGACCAGCTCGTAATTGCTTCTGGACTTCAGCTTCGCCCATTCCTTACTGTTCGAGAATTTGATAAAGTCCCAAGCGCCATCCGCGTTTTGCGCCTTGTTGTTGATCGCCATCAGCTGGCTCAAGTTGATGTTGCCGCCGGAATCGACGTTGGTCGGGTGAGTAGGCACGGTTACGACATCCCAATCGACCATTTCGAAATCTTTGATGCTAGCCGCGTTGTCGCTGAATCTCTTCAGTTCGTTGACATAATACGACTCGCCGATCATCATCGCGACTTTGCCTTGCGCGAACAGGTCGCCATAGAACGGATCCACGCCGCCGTCCGCCGCGACTTTTTCGTTCAACTGCATAACGAACTCTTGATCCGGCACGATTTTCTCCTTGTACAGACCGGCAACGGTGTCGAACACTTCCGCCCATTGATCGCTGTTCACGAGCATCTTGTCGCCGTTGTCGTCCCAAGTCTTAAGCTGCAGGGACGTGCTGTAATTCTGCACGTCGCTAAAGCCGTCGGAGTTCCAACGGTTGAACGAGAAGCCGAACGTCCGGTCGATGCCTTCGCCGCTCGCAAGCTGACGGGCTTTCGCAAAGACGTCGTTCCAGCTCATTTTGTCGGTTGGAGGCTCGATGTTCATGTCGGCGAAAATCTTCTTGTTATAATAGAGCGCCGATGAAGTAAACGTAGGCGTGAGCGCGTAAATATTGTTGTCTCCCGCAGCCTTGATGCCGTCGATGACCGTCGGCACGTAATCCGTAAGATCGAATTTGTCTTGCGAGATCAACGGATCCAGCGGCTTCAGCAAATTGTCTTGCGTGAATCTTCTCAGCAGATTGTAGTCGATGACGACGACGTCTACGGGATTCTGGCCTTCCATCAGCTTCTTCATCTCTTCGTACGGGTCAGGCTGATCCGCCGGCTTGCCGGGCTCCGAGGTTTGCGTGAAACGCTGATTGTCGTAGTTGACGGCGCCTACGATCTCGAATTCGACGTTCGGATACTGGAATTCGAACATGTCGGTATATTGCTGGCGGAAGTAAGGCTCGTTATCCGCGCCGCCGTACATAACGCCGATGCGAAGCACGCTCGTCTCCGCGTCGGAAGGATCGTTGCCTCCCGAGCATGCGGACAACATGCCCGCCGTGAGCGTTAGCGACATTCCCAACATGGTCCATTTGGTTACTTTCGATTGACTCAGAACATTAAACATTGCCATTACCCCCCAATAATTTTGGCGAAGAGATGATGATGCGCTCCCCGTCGAATTCCATCGTCGCTTTGTCCTTGATGCCCAGAGCGGTCAAATATTCCTTCGGTACCTGCAGCCGTCCGACACGGTCGACAACGACATACGCTTCGTGTACGCCCGTCAATCCTTTCCCGGCGGGCTGCGACGCATCGCCTCCTTCAAGTCCTATGTTTGGATTGCGCTTAATAAATTCGGTGCTTGTCAAACCGTCCCGGATGGCGACGACCCGGTCCACCTTGCTCGCTAGCGTCATGTCATGCGTAACGATCACGATCGTAATGCCGATCTCGCGATTGAGCCTTCGGAATATGCCCATGATCAGGTCCGAGGTAGCCGTGTCAACGGAGCCCGTCGGTTCGTCCGCAAGCAGCAGCTTGGGACGGTTGGAGAGCGAGATCGCGATGGCCACGCGTTGCTGCTCGCCGCCGGAGAGCTGATGGAGCTTGTTGTGCATGCGTTCCTTGAGCCCCACCCACTCCAGAAGCTGCTTCGCGTAGTCGCGGTCGACCTTGCCGGACAACATCATCGGCATCTCGACGTTCTCCAGCGCGGTCAGGTAAGGCAGCAGATTCCTGGCATTGTTCTGCCAAATAAAGCCGACCGTCTCCCGCTTGTATTGAACCAATTCTTCGTCCGTAATTTTGAGCAGATCCCACGGCCCTACCTTCACTTGACCCGCGGAGGGACGGTCGAGACCGCCCAGCGTGTTGAGCAGCGTCGACTTGCCGCTGCCGCTGTTGCCGATAATCGCCATCAGCTCGCCGTCCTCGACCGTCAGGTTAAGGCCATGGAGCGCCACGACCTCAAGCTCATCCGTTTTGTAAATTTTCACTAAGCCTTCGCAATGAATCATGCGCCGTTAACGCTCCTCTCCCATCTTGACTGCTTGATGCACCCTTAATCTGCGAATATGCAGGAAGAGCAGCAGCGCGCCTACGATCATCATGAAACCGACGACGTAGAAGAGCTGATTCGTATCGCTTGCTTCGAATACGACGCGGAACGGCGGTACCGTCTCCGCGACATTGTCTGCCGTCTGCAAGAACGGAAGAAAGATGATGCTGACGACCTTGCCGATCGCGATGCCTAAGCCTATCGCCAGCCCCGCGGTAAACAATTGCTCGAGTAGCAGCATGCCCGTGAGTTGCTTCCGCGACAGACCCATTGCTCGAAGCACGCCGAATTGCACGACCCGCCCCGACAAATTGAAGAACCAATACAGAATGTAACCGGCGAGCGTAATGACGACGGATACGAGGAACCCGAGACTTAGAATTCCGAATACGCCGCCGCGGGTAGGATGCTTCGATTGCGTGATCAGCTCGGTCCGAACGTCGTCGACCGAGGCCAGCTCGACGCCTTCCTTCTGCAGCTTCTCGACGATCGGCGCGACTAGCGCGTCCGGCTCCATCTTCAGCCACACTTCGTACGGCATGATGGGAAGCTGGTCGTAAATATAATCCAGATTCGTTATGATGAACGGCGACTTATCCGGATATTGACTCGGCCAGTAAGGCAGAATGCCGAATACCGAGAACTCGATCATGCCGTCGGGGAAACCTACGGAGATCGTATCGCCCAGCTTCAGCTGGTATTTCTCCGCTACTCCTGTCGGAATGATCGCCGCGTGTTCGGCCAATCCTAGATTGGCCAAATATTGAAACGGATGCACCGGATACAAGTCGTCCCTGAACCAAGCCACCTCGGAGAAATCCTTGTTGTCGATACCGAGAATCGTGCCTTGGCCGATCGACTTGCCGGATATGACGACGTTGCCCTTGGCCTTCAGCACGCGGGCTGCCGCTTCGACGCCGTCAAGCGAACGGAAAATCTCAAATGGCGGTTCGTTGTACAGGATGCGCGTCGGAACGCCGCCTCCATTGCCTCCACCGCCGTTGCCTCCGCCTCCATTGCCGCCTCCACCGTTACCGCCTCCGCCGTTGCCACCGCCTCCATTACCGCCTCCGCCATTGCCTCCACCGCCGTTGCCACCGCCGCTAGGAGGCGTAACTTCGGCCGTTCCGTCCCATACGGTCTGAATAATGACATCCGATCCGTATTTATATAAGGTACGTTCCGTGGAGTTAAGGTCGATCGTTCGGGCGGCCGAAGCGTTGTACACGCCTAAGCCGAGCGTAAGCACAAGCAATATCATAAGCGGATAATAGCCCTTGGACGAACGCGATAGCTGCGTCAGCGTCAAGTAAAGCGGCACCGGGAGAAACTTGCGTCCCAGCCAGTTAAACAGCTTGAGCAGCCATGGGAACAGTCTTAGGAAAAACAAGCCCAAAGCGAATATAGCAAGAGCCGGGACAAAGAAGAGGAACGGCTGCACGTTAAGCTGATCCGTCGTCATGCCCGTCTGGAACGTCAGCATCTGGCGTTCGTTAAACATATACCAGCCATATCCTGCCGCTCCGAGCAGCAGCACGTCGAGAAACCAACGCTGCCAGGCCGGCTTGCGGTCCGATCGCGCAAGCTCTTGCTTGTAGCTTACGATCGACGAACGCGCATAGATGACCGCCGGTATGACGGTCGCCAGAATGGCCAACAGCACCGCGGCGGCCCCCGCAATGATGGCCTCCGTGGAGAAGCCTACCGGAATCGACTTCCGATTGACGAACGACAGGAAGCCGTTGGCCGATCCGATGCTCTTGGCCATAAACCAACCGATAAACGGCCCCGTTGCCAAAGCGATGGCGCCGAGCAGCAGGCTTTCCAGCAGGTAGATCCAAATAATTTGCCGCGTACCCGCCCCGCGGCTGCGCAATACGGCAATGTCGCTTCGCTGCTTATCCAGCGACTGTCTGGCGTTCATCGCGATGAAGTAGAACACCATCGCGATCATCGGCGCGGCAAGCGTGAAGAGAAGCGTTTGGAGCTGCAGGCTTTGCTTGCGGAACTCCGTAAGCGTCGACGCGAACGATATTTCGACGCGCGTATCCTTCATTCGTTGATAAAGCTCGATATTCAGCCGTTCCAGCGTTCTGCCGAGAGGCGACAGCTGACTCGTCTTCACCTCCGACAAGTCGAAAGCGTAGTACCATCCGCCGTTATGAAGCGGAATGCGGAATTTCTCTAGCAGCACCTTCTGGAAGGTCGCCTCGCTGACTTGCAGCGTGCCGAGCAGCCCCTCCAGTCCCTGATACCAATAAGCATCGGTAGCATCGATGGGGTTAAACGCGCCTACGACCTTCACGCGAAGCGTCAGGTTAAGTCCGCCGTATACCGGATACTCGAAGATATCTCCGATGTGGATATCGTTGCGGTACATCGCCTCCTCCATCATGACGGCTTCGATGATATCACCGTTGCCGGCTGCTTCTTCGAACCATTTGCCTTGAGCGATCTCCCCGTGTTTGGCGAGCTCGGACATCGACATCAGCGACAATTGCCGGTTGCGGCCCGCATCGACCTTGGAAGGATCCTCGGGCACGACGTCGGCGCTCCTGATGGAATACGTTTGTTGGTAGGTGTCGTATGTAAATCCGATATTTGCCGGAACGTTCTCCTTGATATATCGTTCCAGCTCGCCGAGCGCCGTCAAATCCGTACCTTCTCCAGGCGTTGCCTGGAACCTCATGAGCAGCGAGCCGGCCGGCAGTCCCTCGCTTTTCTCTTGCAGCGACTGGGTAACGACCCGCTTCAATGCTCCGTCGGCATACATGGGGATGCTCGTAGCGAATGCGACTGCCATAATAAGTCCGGCGAGCGTGCTGAGCGTAAGCCATCTTGTATTCCACATTTTGCGGAATAGGAATCGGAACAGTGGAATACCCATCGTCTATCGACCTACGACTTTCTGCCCCGGCTTCAATCCCTGCAAAATTTCGATATCCGTGGCGGTCTGTTGGCCTACCTCGACATCGACTTCGCGTTTGCCTTCTTCGTCTATCACTTGCACATAAGTGCGGGAACCGATATTGCGAAGCGCGGAAGGCGGGATGACGACGGCGTTCTCCGTACGCTTGGTAATAATGTTGATCGCAATCGGCGTGCCTCGCTGAATGTCCGCCGGCAGCTCCGGCAAATCGACGATCATGAAGTCCTCGGGGCGTTCCGGCTTCGTTTCGCCTTGCGGCGGATTGCCACTGCCGTCGCCTTCGGTCGTTTTCACTGGCATTTGCTTCACCGTGCCTTTAAAGTTGCCTGCGCTGCTTATCGTGACGACGGCTTCCATGCCCGGCGCGATCTTCTCAAGCTCCGTCTTGGTCAGCTTGGCCGCCGGCGTCATCAGGCCCGTGTCCGCTACGATGGCGACAGGCGCGTAGGCTTTGATCACGTCGCCTTTTTGAGCGCTGACCGATACGATCGTTCCCGCATATGGCGCTACGATCGTCGCTTTGGCGATTTCTTCTTCCATGTCGACGAGCTTTTGGCGCTTTTCTTCAAAGGCGATTTGTTTCTCCTCGAATTCCAGCGGCTCCATCTCGTCGCGCATCCGAAGCGTCTCTTTCATCGCGTTTTCTTCCCGCTTGAACGCGAGCCGCTCCATCCTCAGCGATTTTTCCAAATCCTCGACGTCCAGCGCGCCGATGATGTCTCCGGCCTGCACTTTATCGCCGGTCTTAACATAGAGCTCTTTGAGATGTTTACCGTCTAGCGTAAAATACAACGTTTCTTCCTGCGTGGAGATGACTTTGCCGATGACCTGCACCTTCGTCTCCAGCGTCTTGGTCGCGACTTCGTATTCCGGCTTTTTCGAGATTTGAGGCGGCACGATCTCCGGCAGCACCTCTTCTCCCTTTTCATCGGGCAGCAGCGAACAGCCGCTTGCAAACACCAGCGATAAGCTCATCGCTGCAATGACGGATACTCTAGATAAATTTCCCGTCCACCATTTCATAGACATGGTCGGCAACCTCCAAAATCGTAGGATCATGTGTAGTCATGCATATCGAGACGTTTTCTGTTGCGATTATACTTTGGAATACCGACATGATTTGGGCCGACATGCCCGTGTCGAGCTCGGCGGTCGGTTCGTCGGCCAGCAGCAATAGCGGCTTATGGGCGATCGCCTTCGCGATGGCGACGCGCTGCTGCTCTCCCCCAGACAGCTCGAATGGACGATGATGCATGCGCTTCTCCAGTCCAACGAGCTCCAAGCATTGCTCCACTCGCAGCTTCCACTCCGAACGGGGCGTTCCCGCCATGCGGAGCGACAGCTCCACGTTTTCCCAGGCGGACAACAGCGGCATCAACGCGAACGCTTGGAAGATGAAGCCCATTTCCTTGCGCCTCACATGCGTTCGTTCGTCGTCGCTCATCTTGCTGAACGGCATACCGTGGAACGCGATTTCCCCCTTGCTCGGCGTATCGAGTCCTCCCAGGCAATTGAGCAAAGTCGTCTTGCCCGAGCCTGACCGGCCCTTAAGCATGACGAGCTGATTGGAATAGACGGACATCTGGATTCCCTTAAGCACATGCAAGGTGCTGCCGCCGACCTGAAACATACGCTCGACTTGGTTAACGGTAAGCAAAGCATCCGAGGCTGCCGCCTCTTCCCGCTTGCCTTCTTCCCGACCGGCCGTGCTATCCGGAGCATGCTCAATCATCTCTTGCTTCGTTATTTGCGGTTCCGTACCGGCATTCCCCTTCCCTATCTCTTTCTTCATATTTCTAATCTTACATCATAGACGGGGCATGCCAAGAAAAAGTTACGTACTTTGGTCATATATCCCTAACTTTTTTGTCGAGAAAAAAAGAAGGCCGCTCCGCAGGGAAAACGGAACGGCAGTCTTCACTTTTATGATTTGACTTTGAAATGGCCGACGGCCGTTCCCAATCGATCGACGATGGAATCCAGGGAGCGGGAAGCGTCCGCGATATTATCCGTAAGCGCCAGCTGCTCCTCCGTCGCCGCCGCCACGTTTTCCGTCTTCTCGAGGCTTGCGGAGGCCGCCGCCGCCGATTGCTCCGAGGACGCGCTGACTTCCTCGGAGCTTGCGGACATTTGCTCCGTGATGGCCGAGCTTTCTTGCAGCTGCTCCGTCATTTTGTTGACGGCCGCGCTAATCGCGTTCAAACGGCGATTCAGCTCGGCAACGCGGTTGCTGCTTTCCTCTACCTCGACCAGCGTTTGACGCATGGCATCCGATGCGTTGGCGATCTCGCCTCTCGTTACGCTGACGAGATCGTTAATGCCTTCCGCGGAAGCAAGAGAGCTTGCGGCGAGCTTGCGAATTTCGCCGGCGACGACGGCGAAGCCTTTGCCATGCTCGCCGGCGCGAGCCGCTTCGATGGAGGCGTTAAGCGACAGAATGTTCGTTTGATTGGAGAACGTCGTAATATTCTCGGCGATGGATCCGATCTGGCCGGAGCGCTTCTCCAACGTTTCGATAATGCCGGAGAGGCGATGGATGGCATCGGCCATCCCCTTCATTCTGTCTTCCAAGCGCACCAGCGCTTCCCGTCCCTCTTCAGCTTCGGACGAAGTGGAGGTGGAATGATCCGCCATGATCGACGTATTTTCCGCGATTCGGCCGATGCCGACGGTCATCTCTTCGATGGCGCGCGATGTTTCCTCCGCGCTGCGGGCTTGAATCTCGGAATTTTGCGTAACCTCCGCGATCTGAGTCGCCACATGCTCGGATGCCGCGGCGGATTCCGTTGCCGCGACCGACAAACGGGCGGAGGAAGCTTTAACCTCCGAGGCATTCTTGACGACGCCGGAAATTAAGGCGTTCATCCTTTCGATCATATCGTCGACGGAATGCAGGATGCGGCCGAGCTCGTCCTTGCCGTATTTGGCGGCGCGCGGCGCCGTCAAATCGCCTTGACTGACCCCATTCGTTTTCTCGAGCACCCTTCTTATCGTCGAAGTCATCGAGCGCGTCATCAGAATGACCATGATGACTAGCGATACGGTCACGACTATGATGCCGACGAAGGTGAACAGCTGCGAGGAGTCCAAACCGGATTCGATCTCCTCCATTTTCTCGTTCGCGTAAACCTCGATGTTCTGACCGATTTCGTCCACGCCCGTCCTGGCGGCCAGGAATAGCGAGTCGACCTCTGAATTGACGGCCAGCGCCTTGCCGTCGCTCGCCGCCGCGGAAGCTGCCGCGAACCATGCGTTATAATTCTCGTCGAAAGAACCTAATAAAGAGCCGACCTTTTCGGCGGAATCGCCTTTGTCCAAGTCGAGCAGCCCCGCGGTTTCCATTAGCGACGTCGCCGAAGCGACTCTCTCGACCGCTTGATCCTTGTTCGCGATCATGTCTTCATGCATCGCTTTTAGCGCGTCGCCTTGCAAGGCTCCCGATTCGATCAGTATGTACGCGGCATTGGCCTGATAGAGATCACGATCGGCGTTGAGCAGCAGCCGGCTGACCTGATTTGACGTTTCATGTATGGACGATTTCATTTCATCGAATACTTTTCGTTGCTCGCCAAGCAGCAATAATCCCGTCATCGTGTAAAAAAACAATGGAAGTGCCGCCAAAATCACCAATTTAAATCCGACCGACATTTTCATCTCTGTTCGCTCCCCTTTTCGTCGTTGCCACACCTCTATTTATCGGAAATTCCGTCGCCATAATGTACTCGCAATCTTAAAGATCTGCAAGTTTAATTGTCGAATCAGGAGCAAAAAAAAAACGTCCCGCGAATCGCGGAACGTTATCGGATTCGTCCAGGCTTAAGCAAGACGAATGCGCCTTGCATTTATCCTCCGAACGATTGCGGGTCCTCGCGCCAGGCTTGCAGCGTGGCGACGTCGGCTTCGGCTATCAATCCTTGGCGAACGGCTTCGTCGATGAGAGCCGAATAGTTCGACAGCGTCTCCAACTGGAACCCTTCGTCCGCAAACGACTTCGTCGCCGAATGAAACTGGTACGTAAAGATCGCGAGCACCGCAAGCACCTCGCCGCCGGCTTCGCGCACGGCTTGCGCGGCTTTAAGCGAGCTGCCGCCCGTGGAGATCAGATCCTCGATGACGACGACCTTCTGTCCGGCTGCGATACGTCCCTCGATTTGATTCTGCTTGCCGTGTCCTTTCGCCTTGTCGCGAATGTAAGCCATCGGCAAGTTCAGCTTCTGCGACACCCATGCGGCGTGCGGGATGCCCGCCGTAGAAGTGCCTGCGATAATTTCGGCATCGGGATAACGCTCGTTAATGATAGTCGCGAAACCTTCGGCGATCATGTCGCGAATGTCGGGATACCCCATCGTCAATCGGTTATCGCAGTAGATGGGCGACTTCAGACCGGAAGTCCATGTGAAGGGATCGTTGGGGCGAAGCGCGACGGCTTGGATGTCCAGCAGGCTCTTCGCGATCGTCTCCGGCAAATTCGATAACGTCAGCTTAGTCAACTGCAATCAGCTCCTCGATAATTGATTCAAGCGCGGCGCGCGGCGCGGGCGCAGCCGTAATCGGTCTTCCTATCACCATATAGTCCGTGCCTTGGCGGAGCGCCTCGCCTGGCGTCATGATGCGCGATTGGTCGCCAATGTCGGCGCCTGCCGGGCGAATGCCCGGCGTTACCGTAACGAAGCCGCGTCCGCATGCCGACTTGATGGCCGTTACCTCGGACGGCGAAGCGACGACGCCTTGCAAGCCCGCGGCTTTCGCGAGATTCGCGTATCGGATGACCGCTTCTTCGACGGAACCGGCAATCCCTATTTCTTCGTTCATCACGGTCGGGCTCGTACTCGTTAACTGAGTGACCGCGATCACCGCAGGAGGAGTCGCGCCGGAAGGAAGCGCGGCATGCACGCCTTCCATCGCGGCTTCCATCATCGCTTTGCCGCCTCCCGCGTGCACGTTGAACATATCCACGCCAAGCTTCGCGACGCTATTCGCGCCACCCTTGACGGTGTTCGGAATATCGTGCATTTTCACGTCGAGGAATACGTAGTATCCCCGTTTCTTAAGGCTCTCCACAAAGGATGGGCCTGCAGCATAGAACAGCTGCAAACCCACCTTCATATAACAGGGAATGCCCTTCAGCTCCTCGATCAATCTTTCGGCCGCGGCCGCATCCGGATAATCCAGAGCGACCATGATGACTTTCGCGGCCTCTTCGCGCGATAGCTTCACTTGCCATTCCCCCTATTCATTTGTTATTTGACCGATTTGCTCAGCACCGGCATGGCATGTGACGAGAAGTTGATCGTCTCCATCATGCGCAGCAAGGCGCGAACCGTATCCAGCGAGGTCATGCAGACGACGCCGTTCTCGACCGCTTCGCGGCGAATCCGGAAGCCGTCGCGCTCGGGCGTCTTGCCCTTCGTCAGCGTGTTGACCACGAATTGCGCTTTACCTTCGCGGACCATGTCGAGAATGTTCGGCGAGCCTTCGCTCAGCTTGTTGACGCGTTGCACGTATAGGCCGGCCGCTTCCAGTGCATCTGCGGTGCCGCCGGTCGCCATGATTTTGTAACCGATTTGATTGAAGCCGCGAAGCAGCTCCACCGCTTCTTCTTTGTCCTTATCCGCTACGGTCGCGATAATCGTACCCGAAGTAGGGATCTTCATGCCGGCGCCAATAAGCCCTTTGTACAATGCCTTCGCGTATTGCACGTCGCGGCCCATCACTTCGCCCGTCGATTTCATCTCCGGCGTCAGCGTCGGGTCGACGCGGCGCAGCTTCGCGAAGGAGAAGACAGGCACTTTGACGGAGACGTATTCGTCTTCCGGCCACAGACCGTCCACGTAGCCTTGCGATGCCAGCGTCGTGCCGAGAATCGCCTTGGTCGCCAGATTCGCCATCGGCAGGTTCGTCACTTTGCTCAAGAACGGAACCGTACGGGACGAACGCGGGTTGACCTCGATCACGTACACTTTGTCGTTATGGATGACGTATTGGATGTTGACGAGACCGATAACCTCAAGCTCCTTGGCGATTTTGATCGTCGTTTCGACGATCTGGTTCTTGATGTCGTCCGAGAGCGACTGCGGCGGATAAACCGCGATGGAGTCGCCGGAGTGAACGCCCGCGCGCTCGACATGCTCCATGATGCCCGGGATCAGGACCGTCTCGCCGTCGCAGATCGCGTCGACCTCGGCTTCCTTGCCCATCATGTAGCGGTCGATCAGAACGGGATGCTCCGGGTTGATCTTGACGGCTACTTCCATATAGCTAAGCAGCTCTTGATCGGAGTACACGATCTCCATAGCCCGTCCGCCCAAGACGTACGAAGGACGAACCAGCACCGGATATCCGAGCTTTTGCGCCGTAACCACCGCTTCCTCGACCGAGGTCACCGTGCTGCCGTCCGGCTGCGCGATGTTCAGCTTGCGAAGCAGCGCTTCGAACTTCTTGCGGTCTTCGGCCGCGTCGATGCTCTCCAGGCTGGAGCCCAGAATGCGTACGCCTGCCTTAACCAGCGGCGCGGCCAGATTGATCGCCGTTTGGCCGCCGAATTGCACGATGACGCCGATCGGATTCTCTTGCTCGATGACGTTCATCACGTCCTCGAAGAACAGCGGCTCGAAGTACAAGCGGTCGGAAGTGCTGAAGTCCGTCGATACCGTCTCCGGGTTGTTGTTGATGATTACGGCCTCGTAGCCCGCGTTCTGAATCGCCCATACCGCGTGAACCGTGGAATAGTCGAACTCGATGCCCTGGCCGATCCGGATCGGGCCGGAGCCGAGCACGAGAACCTTTTGCTTGGTCGTTTCCGTTACTTCGTTCTCCACCTCGTACGTGGAGTAGTAGTAAGGTGTCGTCGCTTCGAACTCTGCGGCGCAAGTATCAACCATCTTGTAGACCGGCTTGAGACCGTTCTGCAGGCGGAAGGCGCGTACGTCCGCTTCCGTCGTGTGGCTGCCGTTCGGGAACCCTTCCTTGCGAATTTCGGCAATGGAACGGTCGGAGAAGCCTTTGCGCTTCGCTTCGTAGAGAGTGCCGGCCGACAGCGTCGATTCTTTGCGCAGACGATCTTCGAACGCGACGATGGAAGCGATTTTGTCGAGGAACCACCAGTCGATTTTCGTGATGTCCTGAATCTCTTGCAGCGTGAAGCCGCGGCGGAACGCTTCCGCTACGAGGAACATACGCTCGTCGTCCGGCTTCGCCAAGCGGTTCCTCAGCACGGATTCTTCTAGCGAGCCGGCTTCCTTGAGGTGCAGGCGATGAACGCCGATCTCAAGCGAACGAACCGCTTTATGGATGGATTCCTCGAAGGTACGGCCGATGGCCATCACTTCTCCCGTCGCTTTCATCTGCGTGCCGAGCTTGCGATTCGCGTTAACGAATTTGTCGAACGGCCAACGCGGAATCTTGGAGACGATATAGTCGAGCGTCGGCTCGAAGCAAGCGTAGGTTTGGCCCGTAACCGGGTTAACCAGCTCATCCAGCGTATAACCTACCGCGATTTTGGCAGCCATCTTCGCGATCGGATAACCTGTCGCTTTGGATGCCAGTGCGGAGGAACGGCTTACGCGCGGGTTCACTTCGATGACGTAGTATTGATAGCTGTGCGGATCAAGGGCGAATTGCACGTTGCAGCCGCCTTCGATGTTCAGCGCGCGAATGATCTTAAGCGAAGCGGACCGCAGCATTTGGTACTCGCGGTCGGACAACGTCTGCGAAGGAGCCACAACGATGCTGTCGCCGGTATGAACGCCGACAGGATCGAAGTTTTCCATGTTGCAGACGACGATACAGTTATCGTTCGCGTCGCGCATGACCTCGTATTCGACTTCCTTCATGCCCGCGATCGACTTCTCGATTAGACACTGGTTAATCGGGCTGTAGCGAATGCCCGATGCAACGATCTCGAGAAGCTCTTCCTCGTTCGCGCAGATGCCGCCGCCCGTACCCCCGAGCGTGTAGGCAGGACGCACGATGATGGGATAACCGATGGAATTCGCGAATTCCACGGCAGCCTCGACCGTCGTGACGATTTCGCTTTCCGGAACCGGCTGCTCCAGCTCGCGCATCAGGTCGCGGAACAAGTCGCGGTCCTCCGCTTTTTCGATCGCGATCAGCTGCGTGCCGAGCAGCTTCACGTTCTCGCGCTCCAGCACGCCCGCGCGCGCCAGCTCAACGGCCATGTTGAGACCCGTTTGGCCGCCCAGCGTCGGCAGCAAGCCGTCGGGACGCTCTTGGCGGATGATCTGGGAGACGAACTCCAGCGTGATCGGCTCGATGTAGACTTTGTCGGCCATGTTCGTATCCGTCATAATCGTAGCCGGGTTGCTGTTGATCAATACAACCTCGTAGCCCTCTTCCTTCAAAGCTTGGCATGCCTGGGTGCCGGCGTAGTCGAACTCCGCCGCTTGTCCGATGACGATCGGGCCGGACCCGATCACGAGAATTTTTTTCAGTTGGTTATTTCTGGGCATATTCAAGCTCTCCTTTCAACGTCTCCGACAAGACGGCTTGACGCGGTTTTTGCGGGTTGTTTTTTTTGTGCTCGCGGATCATCTCTAGGAACTCGTCGAACAGATAGCTGGAATCGAACGGACCTGGCGCCGCCTCCGGGTGGTATTGCACGGAGAAGGCCGGGTGTACGTTATGCTTCAAGCCTTCGATCGTTTTGTCGTTGTTGTTGATGTGCGTAACCGTCAGCTGAGTGCCGTGCACCGTATGGTCTAGAACGGTGTAGCCGTGGTTCTGGGATGTGATGTAGCAGCGGTTAGTGGCAAGCTCCTTGACCGGATGGTTGCCGCCGCGATGGCCGAACTTCAGCTTGCCCGTATCGGCGCCGCAGGCCAGAGCGAACAGCTGGTGACCCAAGCAGATGCCGAAGATCGGGTATTCGCCGAGCAGCTCGGAAATCATCTTGACCGCGTGCGGTACGTCCTTGGGATCCCCAGGACCGTTGGACAGCTGGATGCCGTCCGGCGCCAAGCGCCGAATCTCGTCGGCCGTCGTGTTGTGCGGGACGACTACTACGTCGCAGCCGCGCGACGTCAGCTCGCGCAAGATGCCGCTTTTGGCGCCGAAGTCGACAAGGACGATACGCTCGCCGTTGCCCGGGCTCGAGAAGATATGTTTGGTCGACGTACGCGCGACTTGATCCGTCAGGAGCTTGGATGCGCCAAGGCGTTCCGTCAGCTCTTCGATGCGTTCGTTGCCAGTCGTGATGAGGCCTCTCATCGTGCCGAAGTGGCGGAGCTTGCGCGTAAGCATGCGCGTGTCGATGTCGCTAATGCCCGGGATGCCGTATTCCTTGAGAAGCTGGCCCAGCGAATATTGAGCGCGCCAGTTGCTCGGCACGGGCTCGTGGCGTCTTACGACAAAGCCGTGAATATGCGGGCGAAGCGCCTCGAAGTCGTCTCTCGTAATACCGTAGTTGCCGATCAGCGGATATGTCATCGTCACGATTTGACCGCAGTAGGAAGGATCGGACAGCACCTCTTGGTAACCCGTAATTCCGGTATTAAATACGACCTCGCCCGTCATTTGCGCTTCCGCGCCGAAGGACAGACCGGTGAACAACGTTCCGTCTTCCAACAATAATCTAGCTTGCATCCGTTTCACTCCTCAGCTGTTAGTTAAGGTTGTTCAAAAAGTCCGCTTCCCATCACGAAGTATGCTCGCGTTGCTTATTCGACATCGAATATTGAATTCAGGCGAACCTTCCGTTGCTCACATAGCGCTGCTATGCTCCGCTACTCAGTTTCTACCTTCTTTCAATCTTCTCGGAGCTGATAACCGAACTTTTTGAACTTCATTTAAATACCCTCTATATCGATAAAAGTTATTCCGACCAAACGATGTTGCCGTTCACGATCGTGGTTACGGGCCAGCCCTTCAGCTTCCAACCTCCGAACGGCGTATTGCTGCTCTTGGAGAGGGTGTCGGCCGGATCGACGGCGCGCTCGTTCTCCAGATCGATAATCGCGATGTCCGCGGGCGCCCCTGCTTCAAGCCGTCCGGAGTTAAGCCGGAATACCCGGGCAGGCTCCCTTGTCATTCGGCTCAACAAGAATCCGAGCGTCCATCGACCGGTTTCGACGAATTTGGTGTAAAGCAGCGGGAAGGCCGTTTCGAAGCCTACGATGCCGAACGGGGCAAGATCCACGCCGCGTCCTTTCTCTTCCGCGCTGTGCGGCGCATGATCCGTTACGATCATGTCGATCGTACCGTCCTCCAATCCTTCGATCACCGCTTGAACGTCGCGCGGCGTACGCAGCGGCGGGTTCATCTTCCAGTTGGCGTCGTCGAGTCCGGGGATATCTTCGTCCGACAGAATCAGATGATGCGGACATACCTCGGCAGTGATGCGAGTGCCAACCGATTTGGCGAGACGGATCAATCTGACCGACTGCTCCGTGCTGACGTGGCACACATGGTAGTGCACGCCCGTCGCTTCGGCGAGCAAGGCGTCGCGGCCTACGTGAATGGCCTCCGATTCGTTAGGGATGCCTTTAATGCCGTGTTTGCGGGAGAATTCGCCTTCCGATGCCCAAGCGCCTTCTACGAGCGAGTCGTCTTCGCAGTGCGCGATGACCGGCATGTCGAGCGATCTGGCCAGCGCCATCGCGTTTTTCATCATTTGGGCGTTCTGAACGCCTACTCCGTCGTCCGTGAAGCCGATCGCTCCGGCCTCCTTGAGCGCCGCGAAGTCGGTCAGCTCTCGGCCAAGCTCGTTTTTGGTAATCGCCGCGTAAGGCAGCACCTTGACGATGCCGGCGTTTTTTGCTTTGTCGACGACGTATTTCACCGTTTCCGGCGTATCGATAACGGGACGCGTGTTCGGCATGCAGGCGATCGTCGTGAAGCCGCCCTTCGCCGCCGAGCGGGAGCCCGTAATAATGTCTTCCTTATGTTCGAATCCGGGGTCGCGCAAGTGCACGTGCATGTCGATCAATCCGGCCGACACCAGCTTGCCTCCCGCGTCCAATGCTTCGGCGGAGCCTGTATCGACTGCCGCGCCCCCGTCCAGAATCTCGGCGATGACGCCGTCCTGGATGCGGATATGTTTGATTTCGAGCTCGCCAGTCGCTTCATTCCATACGCTGCCGTTTTTGATCCATAATGACATTCTATATTCACCCTCCGATGGATAGTTCGTTCGTTCCGCTCATCACTCTGTTTTGGCGTGATTGCCAGATCCAGCGCCTTAGCTTAGCGCCCGCTCCACGACCGCCATGCGCACAGGCACGCCGTTCTCCATCTGCGGGAAAATTCTCGATTGCGGATGCTCCACGAGCTCGTCGTCGATTTCCACGTTCCGGTTGACCGGAGCCGGGTGCATGATGATCGCGTGCGATTTCAATCGCGCAGCGCGTTCCGTCGTCATGCCGAATTGTTCGCGATAGGACTCCGCGGAGCTTAACATCCCGCTTTCGTGTCGCTCTAGCTGCACTCGCAGCATCATGACGACGTCCGCCCCGATTGCTTCGTCTATCGAGATATAAGGCGCGTCCAGCTCGGCAGCCTTCATGTTGTCCGGCGCGCAGAAGCTGACCTTCGCCCCTAGCTTGCGTAGCGCGTACAAGTTGGATCTTGCGACGCGGCTGTGAAGGATGTCGCCTACGATGGACACGTTCAGCCCTTGCAGGTTATTGCCGAAATGTTGCCTCATCGTATAAAGATCCAGCAAAGCTTGGGTCGGATGTTCATTGTTGCCGTCGCCCGCATTGATAAGCGGCACCTTGATCTTCTCGGACAACTCCGCAAGCACCCCGTTCGGCTTAAGCCGGATGATGCCTACGTCTATTCCCATCGATTCAAGCGTTCGAACCGTGTCGTAGATCGATTCGCCCTTCTGGACGCTGGAGGCGGCCGCCGAGAAGTTGATGACCTCAGCGCCTAGCCGCTTCTCCGCCACCTCGAACGAGAACCTCGTGCGCGTGCTGTTCTCGAAGAACATGTTGGCGGCGAATCTGCCTTGCATCGTTGCATGCACTTTGGAGGGATGTTTCTCCCAATAAGCCGCTCTCTCCAGAATCGTCTCGATCTCTTCCCTGTCCAGGTCTTTCAGTCCGAGCATGCTGCGCCCTTTTAATCGCGTAATCGTCATGCCGCTTACCCCCTCTGATGAATGATGGTCACTTGATCCTTCAAGTCGATCTCCTGAAGCGATACTTGGATTTGTTCTTGTTTGGAGGTTGGCACGTTTTTGCCGACAAAGTCGGGCCGGATGGGCAGCTCGCGATGGCCGCGGTCCACAAGCACAGCAAGTTGAATGCTGCGCGGTCTTCCGCAATCCATCAGCGCGTCCATGGCGGCCCTGATCGTCCGGCCGGTAAACAATACGTCGTCGAACAAAATGATTCGTTTGTCCTTCGTGCGGAACGGGATGCCGTCGATCTCGCCGAGCGACGCCGCCGATTCCATCTTGGCGGCCGTTGCGGCTTCGTCATTGCGATCGTCCCGGTATTGCGTAATATCGAGCTCCCGTACCGGTACCGGCTTGCCTTCGATCTCGCCGATTCGTTCCGCGACGCGGTTCGCGATGTAGATGCCGCGAGTCCGAATGCCGACGATGACGCAATCGTCGATGCCCTTGTTTTTTTCCACGATTTCGTGTGCGATCCGCGTAAGCGCACGCCGTATCGCCGTTTCGTCCATAATAACCAGAAAGTCGTCTTCCGCCATGTCCGCGCTCCTTTCTAACCTGTCTCATCCTGTCCGTCGTCGTCCAACTTCTAGCGCGTCCCGCTGCCGTCGTACAAAAAAACTCCTTGCGGAGAAGTCCGCAAGGAGTCTGTGAGCAGTCGGGAAAAGAATAGGAGCAGTCGCCGCCGGCAGCTCGTAAAGTCGCCGAAGCTGCGGGGATTGTCCAATTCCGTTCGTTAATGACCCATATTCACGCTACCTTGCCAGCCTCTCGGGACTGAGTTAAAGGTTCTGCTTTGTATCATTGGAATTATCCCACGTTCGACATCCATTGTCAAGAGCCATTGACACGTTTGTCGGATGAAAGGTTGTCTATAGTGTTGGTCCAATTCCGCTGCCTATGCAAGGGTAGCATTGGGAATCCGTCATGCCGGTTCATTCAGATGAAAATCGTATTACAGACTGAGCTTGCGAATGCGTTCCACGGCCTTTTCCGTGTTCTCGCGGCTGCCGAACGCGGTTAGGCGGAAGTAGCCTTGGCCGCTTTGACCGAAGCCCACGCCCGGCGTGCCGACGATGTTGGCTTCCGATAGCAGCTTGTCGAAGAAGCTCCACGAATCCATGCCTTTCGGAGTTTTGAGCCAGATGTACGGCGCGTTGACGCCCCCGAATACTTCAAGGCCGATGGAAGCCAAACCGTCGCGGATGATGCCCGCGTTCGTCATGTAATAATCGACCAAGTCGGCAATTTGCGCTTTGCCTTCCGGCGAGTAGATCGCTTCGGCTCCGCGCTGCGTCACGTAAGATACGCCGTTGAATTTCGTCGTGTGGCGGCGATTCCACAGATCGTTTACGATGACGGAATTTCCGTTGGCATCCAATCCTTTAAGCTCGCGAGGCACGACCGTGTACGCGCAGCGTACGCCGGTAAAGCCCGCCGTCTTGGAGAAGCTGCGGAATTCGATCGCGACTTCCCTGGCGCCTTCCACTTCGTAGATGCTATGCGGCACGTCTTTCTCCTGAATAAACGATTCGTACGCGGAATCGAACAAGATGAGGCAATTGTTCTCGCGCGCGTAGTCGACCCATACCTTCAGCTCGTCCTTGGTCAATGTCATGCCCGTCGGGTTGTTCGGGTAGCAAAGGTAGATCAAATCCACTTTGCGGTCCGGCAGAGACGGCTTGAAGTTATTTTCGGCCGTGCACTCCAGGTATACGATGTTTTCGTAGCGCTTCGTATCTTGATTGTATTTGCCGGAGCGGCCCGCCATTACGTTCGTGTCGACGTATACGGGATATACGGGATCTTGAACCGCGATAACGCTATCCTGGCTGAAAATTTCCTGTATATTGCCCACATCGCACTTCGAGCCGTCGGATACGAATACTTCGTTCGCGGCAATATCGATGCCGAGCGCCTTGTAGTCGTTCTCGATGATGGCGTTAATCAGGAAGTCGTAGCCTTGCTCGGGGCCGTATCCGCGGAACGATCCCGGCTGCGCCAGCTCGTCCACCGCGCCGTGCATCGCTTTAATGACGGCTTCGGGCAAACCGCGCGTAACGTCGCCGATGCCAAGGCTGATAATCTCGGCGTTCGGGTTCTCCTGGATGAATTTCGTGCGGCGTTTCGCGATTTCGGAAAATAAATAGCTGCCTTGCAGCTCCAAGTAATTTTGGTTGATGGAAGTCACTTGCGTTCACCTGTCCTTGTATCAAATTATACGGATTATCATAAGAATAGCGCACTTCCGCGGCAAGCATAATGCAGAATATGCGTAAAAGTTTGCACTTATCGGTTAGCGGTGGCGGAGGCTCTCAAGCACGTGTTCCATGTCGTCCGGCAACGGCGCTTCGAAGTGCAGTCGCTCGCCCGTGCGAGGATGCGTGAATCCAAGCACCGCCGCATGGAGCGCCTGACCGTCGAGCGCGACCGTTTTGTTGCGGCCGTATACGGGATCTCCCGCAAGCGGATAACCGATGTATTTCATATGAACGCGGATCTGGTGCGTCCGTCCCGTCTCGAGCTGCAGCTCGAGAAGCGAATAATCGCCTCCGATCCGCTCCAGCACGATGAAATGGGTAACTGCCGTTTTGCTGTTGCGGTCCGTCACGGTAAACAGCTTGCGATCCGCGGCATCCCTGCCGATCGGCGCGTCCACCGTCCCTTGGTCGTGAGGCAAATTGCCGTGCACGAGCGCAATGTATTTGCGCGTCACGCTGTGCTCTTTGAGCTGATCGGCAAGAGAGACGTGGGCCAGATCGTTTTTGGCCGCCATCAGCAAGCCCGTCGTGTCCTTGTCGATCCGATGCACGATGCCGGGCCGCAGCATGCCGTTAATGCCGCTTAAGTCCTTGCAATGGTACATCAGCGCGTTGACGACGGTTCCGGAAGAATGACCCGGCGCCGGATGTACGACCATGCCGCGCGGCTTGTTGATGACGATGACGTCGCTGTCCTCGTATACAATGTCTAACGGAATGTCCTCGGGCAAAATATCCGCTTCCTGCGCTTCCGGAATCGAGAGCGCGACGACGTCGGCTTCGCCGGTCTTGTAATTGGCCTTGACGACCCGGCCGTTCACCGTTACCGCGCCATCCTTGATCCAATCCTGGACTTGCGTGCGAGATATGCCGTTCGCTCCGGCCCCCTCAAGCTGCTCCACGATAAATTTGTCGATGCGGTCTCCGCCCTGTTCGGGCGGGATGGTCCATTCCATTGCGTCGTCGCTGCGATCAAGATACGGGTTGCTGTTCATGTTGGTCGGACTCCTTGTTGTTGTCTTGCATCATCTTTTTCTTCTCGTCCCTTGCGCTTAGAATCGTATCCAGCAGAATAAGCCCGACGCCGCATACGATGCCGGAATCCGCGATATTGAAAATCGGGAACGTGTAATTGCCGAAGTTGAATTTGAAGAAGTCGACGACCTCGCCGAATCTAACCCTGTCGATGAAGTTGCCGATCGCGCCTCCCAGCACAAGCGCCAGACCCGTCAGAAGAATCGGCTTGCCGGTTTTGCGCATGAGCTGAATGTACGTAATTAATCCGATTAGTATGACGGACGTAATAATGATAAAGAACGTTCGCTGCTCTTGAAGGATTCCGAATGCCGCGCCGCGGTTGCGATGCGAAGTAATCAGGAAGAAGTTGCCGATCACGCTGATTTCTTCGGCCAGCTCCATCTTCGTCGCGATCATTTTTTTGGTAATGACATCAATGACAAGCACGATCAAAGCCAGCAAATAATAATAGACAGCACGCATGGATCATTCACTCCTATTGAGGTTTTAAGTTGTATGTACGCCGGCAGCCACTCGCCGCTTCACATAGTGTAGCACAGGTACGACATGGGAGCCAACGAGACGAGGTCCAACGCATCCGAAGCATCCGAAATTAGAATTACGCGCCGCGCGCCGCAATTGTCGCTTCCATGCATGTCCATATTGAAATCGGCCGCTCCGGCGAAAACTACGGAGGAACAATTGCAGACGATTGCAGACTTGATCAAAGGACGGTGCGAACTTATGACATCTTCGTTAACGAACGAGCAATACGATCTGCTCCGGGCCAGATTGCAGGACGAATACGCAAGCCTCTCCTCCCGATTGGAGCAGAGCGAGAACATGGGGGGACTCGATTCCTTGCGCGAGCAAACGGGCGAGCTCTCCACGATCGACAATCATCCCGGCGACGGCGCCACGGAGCTTTACGAACGCGAGAAGGATCTAGCCTTGCTGGAGCACGAGGAGCTTCATCTCAGACGCGTCGAAGCCGCCATGGCCGCGATGGGCCAAGGAACCTACGGCGAATGCGCGGCTTGCGGAATTGCCATTCCGTTCGAGCGCCTCGACTCCGCGCCGGACAGCCTTTATTGCGTGGAGCATTCTCCCCGCCAAGCCGTCGCCAGCGATCGTCCCGTCGAGGAGCAGTTCCTTGCTCCGCCGTTCGGCCGCTCCAGCTTGGACGAGCACGAATACAATGGCTTCGACGGAGAAGACGCCTGGCAAATCGTGGAGAGCTGGGGCAACGCGGATTCCCCCGCCATGTCGGAAAACCGCGATGCAGCCGACTATGGGCATGTAGGCATCGAAGCGGAGGAGCACGACGGCTTCGTGGAGTCGCTCGAAAGCTTCCTGGCGACCGACATTACCGGCCGCCACGTCTCCATCGTCCGCAACAACGCGTACGACCGCTACATGCACAGCGCCGAAGGCGACTCCGGCCTGCAATACGACGACCAGTTCGACGAGGAAGAGTATTGATTTAGTATTGCTTGCCTTCCAGCTGAATTTGCACGATCTTCACGATATCCGCGATGTAATCGCCGATAATGGGCAGATTGAGCGCCCCGAGAATGCGCAGCACGTACAGAATCGTAGCGGCGAAGAACGTAAAACCGATCGCGATGCCGACGCCTCTCGCGGTGCCCGCGAGCAGATTGCGCCAGATCAGCTTGAACGGACGGTTGAGCAAGTCGACATAGTCGGCGATGTGCGTCCTCTCCATTTCCGACGCGATATGCTCCAGCCGCTTGTCGACGGCTTCCAGCGATCGTTGCAGCACGGTCATATCCTTAGGAGCCCGTTCGGCTTCCACATCTAATTGTTGTTGGCCATCTTTATGTAGGTTTTCGTCTTTTTCGTCTTTGTCCGTCCACTTCCCGTTATCCCTCTTCATTCGCATGGTCACATTCCACCTCCGTTACCGTTACAGAACGAGAAAAGCCCGCTCCGCCGGCATGGCGGCAAGCGGGCTTCTCACTTCATTACTATAACCTTAACCCTTGATGAAAATGCCGATTTCTTTGTCGCCGAGAGCTACACGCTCCATGCCTTCCAATTCCCCGAATTCCAGGGATTGAAGCAGCACGTTATCGCTCAGCACGTTATCGAACGACTCCAGCGCCGAGCGAAGTCCGGAATCGACGTCGAGAACAAGACCGATCCGCTTCTCGATCGGCAGGTCTTGCTTCTTGCGCGTGTCCTGAACGGCTCGAATGACCTCGCGCACCCAGCCCTCCTGCTCCAGCTCCGGTGTAATGTCGGTATTCAGCGCGACGGTCACGCCGCTATCCGACGCGGAGGCAAAGCCGCTTTTGGCCTGCTTCTCCACGAGCAGCTCGTCGAGCTCGATATCCAACGTCTCTCCTTCGCTCGTCGTAAAGGAATAACCGCCGCCGTTCACGACGGCGCGCGTATCCGCAGGCGACATTGCCTTAAGCGAAGCTTGGATCGGGCCTACGTTTTTGCCGTACTTTTTCCCTGCGACCTTCAGGTTCAGCTTCAGCGTAAAGTCGACGAAGCCGCTGTCCGAGGTTTGAACCGTGATCGACTTCACGTTGATCTCGTCCTTGATGATCTCCTCGTATTCGGCAATCGCGAAATCGCGGTCCAGGGACACGATCAGCTCCGATAACGGCTGGCGCGTTTTGATGGACGTTTCGTTGCGAACGTTGCGCGCAAGCTCGACGATGCCTTTCGCGCTATCCATGTCGCGCTCCAGCGCGGCGTCGATAACGGTTTCGTCCGCGACCGGGAACTCCGCCAAGTGCACGCTTCCTTCGCCGCCCAGGTTGCGGTAGACGTCATCGGCGAGCAGCGGAGCGTAAGGAGCGATCAGTCTCGACAACGTCAGCAGAACATCGCGAAGCGTCGCGTAGGCCGCTACCTTGTCCGCGGACAAGCCGCTTCCCCAGAAGCGATCGCGCGAACGGCGGATGTACCAGTTGCTGAGCTCGTCGACGAAGCTTTCGATCGCTTTGGCCGGATTAAGGAAGTCGTTGACCTCGAGACCCTTGGTCACGACCTTGATCAGGCTGTTAAGCCGCGAAGTGATCCAACGATCCAGCTTGTTGTCCGATTGCCCCGCTCCCGCATGCTCAGCCGGATCGAAGCCGTCGATGGACGCATACAAAGCGTAGAACGCATGGGTATTGACGATCGTATCGATCACTTTCGATTTGGCTTCGCCGACGATGCCGCGCGAGAACCGCTTGCTGTTCCACGGCGCGCTGTCCGCCAGAAGCGCCCAGCGGAAGGCGTCGGTGCCGTATTCGTTGATGATTTCCCAAGGGTCGATGACGTTGCCCTTCGACTTGGACATCTTCTGGCCGTTCTCGTCCAGAATGTGGCCCGTCGAAATAACCGCCTTGTACGGCGCCTTGCCGTTATATAGAGTCGATACGGCCAATAAGCTGAAGAACCAGCCGCGCGTCTGGTCGATGCCTTCGCAGATGATATCCGCCGGGTATTGCTCCTCGAACGTTTTCTCGTCGCCGAACGGGTGATGCTGCTGGGCGAACGGCATGGAGCCGCTGTCGAACCATACGTCGATCACTTCCGGCGTGCGGCGCATGACGGCGCCTTCCGCGAACGGCGACTTCAGCAGAATGTCGTCCACGTAAGGCTTATGGAGCTCGATGTCCTCCGGCACGTCTCCTACCGCGCGGGCGCGCAGATCCGCGATGCTGTCCGGCGCGTATTGCTCTCCGGTCGCCTCGCACACCCATACGTTTAGAGGCGTTCCCCAATACCGGTTGCGGCTGATGTTCCAATCGACCAGGTCCTCGAGGAACTTGCCGAAGCGTCCTTCGCGGATATGGCCCGGGTACCAGTCGACGCCGGCGTTATTGGCGATCAATTGATCCTTGACCGCCGTCGTTTCGATGAACCAGCTCTCCGTCGCGTAATACAGAAGCGGCGATTTGCAGCGCCAGCAGAACGGGTAGCTGTGCTCGTAACGCTCCTTGGAATAGAGCAATCCCTTCTCGCTCAGCATCTTGACGATGTCCACGTCGCAATCCTTGACGAAACGGCCTGCCAGATCGCTCACTTCGTCGACGTAACGGCCGGCGTTGTTGACGACGCTCAGCATGCTGATGCCGTTCGCGCGCGCGACCTTGTAGTCGTCCTCGCCGTGTGCCGGCGCGATATGCACGATACCCGTACCGCTCGCGTCGCTGACAAAGTCGCCGGGAATGACGACATGGCCCTTCTCGATCGGCACATAGCGGAACGGAGGCTCGTAGGAGAGACCGACAAGCTCGGAGCCTTTGACAGTCGACAGAAGCTCGTAGTTTTCCTTCAGCACCGACTCCGCAAGCGCGGCGGCCACGATGTAGACCTCGCCGTCCTTGGACGCGCGAACGTAATCAAGCTCGGGATTGACGGCAAGCGCCGCGTTGGCAGGCAGCGTCCAAGGCGTCGTCGTCCAGGCGAGCACGAATTCGCCGGAATCCAGCAGCTTGAACTTCGCCGTCGCGCTTAAATCCTTAACGTCCTCGTAGCCTTGCGCAACCTCGTGCGAGCTGAGCGTCGTCTGGCAGCAAGGGCAATACGGGCTGACGCGGTGGCCGCGGTACAGCAGCCCTTTTTTGTGGATCGTGGACAGGATATGCCACACGCTTTCGATGTATTCGTTTTTCAGCGTGATGTAGGGATTATCCAGATCGGTCCAATACCCGATCGCTTCCGTCAATTCGCGCCATTGCCGCTCGTATTCGAAGACGCTGTCCTTGCACTTCTTCACGAACGCTTCGATGCCGTAATTTTCGATCTCTTGCTTGCCCGAGATGCCGAGCTGTTTCTCGACGCCAAGCTCTACCGGCAGGCCGTGCGTATCCCAGCCGGCCTTCCGCACGACGCGGTAGCCCGCCATCGTTTTGTAGCGGCAGATAAAGTCCTTGATGACCCTTCCGAGCACGTGCCCGATGTGCGGCGCTCCGTTGGCGGTCGGAGGTCCTTCGTAGAAGACGAAGTTCGGCTTGCCCGCCCTGTTTTCGATCGATTTCTTAAAGGTGTCTTCTTCTCTCCATTGCGCCAGTACTCGCAGCTCCCGGCTGCGCGCGCGTTCTTTGACGTCTACGCGTTGCATCTCTCAACAGCTCCTTCTGTGTTTGTCGGCAGAACATAAAATAAACCCCGCCCCTGAGAAGGGACGAGGTTAACTCGCGATACCACCCTTGTTCCGCAACCAAATTCGCATCTTCATGAGGAAAATGCCTGTACGTCTAACGGACGGCCAGCGGCTGCGACACCTTATCGGCAAACCATACATCGATTTGCGGTCCCTGTAACGGAGGACAGTCCGTCGACGCTTAAAGCCGCGCTTAGGCGGGTTAGGCGGCGCTTCTCGGAGAGGATATTCGGTAACGGTTCAAACGCCGGTCTTGCAGCAACCGCCGGCTCTCTGTGGATTGATTCCGCTACGTACTCGTTCTCGTCATAGAAGTTGGTTCCATCATATGTTTGAATCAATAGTTAAGTTATAACGAATTCCGGAGCGATTGTCAAACGGAATGTCCGCCTACGGGAGGTCCCGCCGATTTCCGTCTCAGACTAGGTCCCGGCCCGAGACAAGCGATGCCTCGCGTATTATCCTCGCAGCAGCTCCCGCTCCGGCTCGCGGCCCGAAGAATCCAGCGAATCCCATCCATCCACCGAGAGCAGCTCCAGCTGCGCTTCGACGAGCGTACGGAAACGCGCGCGGTAGATGGAGGCTTGCTTCTTGAGCTCCTCCACTTCCAAGGCGACCTTGCGGGATTTGTTAAGCGAATCGTTTACGATGCGATCCGCGTTTTTCTCCGCTTCCTTGATAATCAGCTGCGCTTCCTTCTTCGCGTTGTTTCGAACCTCGTCGGCCGCTTCCTGCGCGACGATGATCGTCTTGCTAAGCGTTTCCTCGATATTGGAGAAGTGATTCAGCTTTTCTTGCAGATTCAGCATCTGATTCTGGATTTCCTTGTTCTCCCGGATAAGAGATTCGTAATCCTTGATGACCTGGTCGAGGAACTCGTTCACTTCGTCTTCGTCGTATCCGCGCAATCTGCGGGAAAATTCCTTGTTATGTATGTCCAATGGCGTTAACGGCATTGGAGCACCTCCTCATGGAAAGTTAATCTCTGGCAGGCGATGGATACACCGCTCGATAAACGCCGCCAACTAATCTGAAGATAAGATTCGACAGCGTTATCGCTTTTTCCTGCTGAAGCGCAAAACATTTTATAAGCAGGACCGCCTCTTTCGACATATCGGATGCAAACTAAGCCCTCGAACTAAAGAAAGCTTCCCCCAATTAGCGGGGAAGCATTCTTAGGGCGAGGCTACGGCGCCAGCATGTCCAGCGCTTCCTTCATCGTTTCGCGGATCGTAACGATGTCCGAGCCGTAATACTTGTCCGTCTCCAAACGATGCACGTTCCCGTTTTTGACCGCTTCAAGGTTATTCCAAATGCCGGATTTTTCGATCTCGTCGAAAGCCGCTTTGTCATCTCCTTCGCCGCGAACGATAAGAAAAATATGATCTCCCGCGTATTGCGGAAGAAGCTCGAGCGAAATTTCCTTTGCCGAAGCGAAAGGGTTCTGATCGATCTCGGCGGCTACCGCCTCTGGCGCGTTCGCTTGGAGACCGGTTCTTAACATGTAGCCCGCAAAGTTTCGGTTCAAGTAAATCCGCAGCCGCCCCTTCTCTACCCGGAAAATCGTGACGGTTTCGTCTCCGATTGCGGAACTTAGCTTGTCCCGGCCCGCTTGCGCCTCGGCTTCGTATGCAGCGATCCAAGCTATGGCTTCTTCCGTCTTGCCGACCAAATCAGCGATTTTCATAAAAATATCGTGGATGGGATCCTGATCAAAGGAAATGTAAAAGACGGGTGCCAGCTTGGCGATTTTCTCCATTTGCTCTGGATATATTTCCAGGAAAACGGTAGGGGCAATGACCAAATCCGGGTTCAATTTCAGTACGGTTTCCGGATTGGGAGGATCTCCGATTCGTTCGACGCCCTCCATCTCGGTTTGCGTGTATACAATCTTGAACCCGTTATCCCCGGCGCCGACCGGACGCACGCCCAGCGCCAGCAGCTCGCTTGCAAATTCGCCGGCAACGATCGCATTCGGGTGCACCGGCACCTCGACCTCGCGGTTCAGGTCGTCCTTTACTAATTTGGTTTCGTTCTCGCTGCCGTTCGCCGACTGCACCACCGGTTGCGGCGAAACGTTCGAAGTTGCTTCGGCGTCAGCTTGGTTGCTTCCTTCCGTTCCGCACGCGCCTATCAACAATACGAGAGCGATCATTATGACAATCCCGATTGCCGTTTTTGTTGAATTCATAGCTCGATTCATAGTACCCTCCTGATGTTTGATAATGATAATTAATATCAACATCAAGTTTATATGCATTTTTCGATTCGCGCCATAGACGGATATTGCGCGGGGGATGGATAATTATGATGTCAATCGCCGGCAAGAATGGCTGCGGCTTCTTCCATTTGAGCGGCAATCGATACGGGATCAAACGCCAGCCATCTGTTTACGTCCAGCTGATGGATCTTGCCTGCCGCGACCGCGGGATAGGCCAGCCATTCCTGTTTTCCTTGGAGCTCCGCAAAACATGCGGCGGCGCCCTCGTCCGGTTGGATGATTACGAATAAGTAATCCGCTTCATACAAGGGCAGCTCTTCCGGCTCGATCACGCTGGAATGGTAATGAGCATTTACGATGGCTTGTCGCGACAGCTTGTCTGGCGGCGACACGTTTAACGATCGGTACAACGGATATCCGATATTCAACATGCCGTACAGTTGAAGACCTTGTTCCCTGACACGCAGAATGGCGACTCGGCTATTCCCGATCCGCGCTCTCACCTTTTCGCGCAGTTGCATCTTTCGCATCTCGTATTGTTTGATCCAGCGACTCGCTTGACCGATTAATCCAAGCCGTCCGGCGACAATCGGCAACTGATGATAAATAGGATCCTCCAAGGAATCGATTTCGACGACTTCGCATGAGGCCGGCTTTTCCGGCCAAGAATCATCCCTTGCGATTATGATGATATCCGGCTTCCATTTTGAAACATCCCTCTTGAGGCTTCCGTCCTTCTCCGCCTCAAGCCTCCCCGTCGCAGCCGGTTCGGGGACCAGACATGCTCCGATCGTACTCCAATCGGCGGCTACGGGATGAACGCCTAGCGCGGCACAATAGCCGTAGCCATAGAGCGCGACGATACGACGTTCTTGTCTGCCCCGATAGTACGCAGGTGCCACTCCGACGATTTGTTTGAACCGGCGGCTGAAGTGGTAGGGATCGGAAAAGCCCGCTTCCTTAGCTGCTTCGGCAACGGAGCTGCCGGATGCGCGAAGCGCGTTTTTGCCCGCCTCGATTCGCAATCCGGTCAAGTAATCGATCGGGCTGATTCCCTTATATTGTTTGAAAATGCGCGAGTAATGCTCCGGATTCAGCCCTGCAATCGACGCGAGTTTTTCTCTGGTCAGGTCTTCGGTGTAATGCTCCTCCATATGCTTGACCGTTTTTTCAATCTTCGCCTTTGCTTCAACGACAGCTGGATTCTCCAACTCTCGGATTCGGTTTCGTTCGTTCCGTTTGGTCATAGCTATCCCCCTATCCAGATGAAAGGTTGGGCGGCATTGATACAAAATGGCCAAACGATCCTGGTCATCCTCGTGGTCGTTTGGCCCGTATTTAACCTATGTATCTCCCTATCTTCACCCGGATCCTGCCTTTTTTGGTCACGCCGTCCACCTCTAGCAGCTTGAATCTGCCCAGGCCTTTAAACGAGACGACGTCGCCTTCCTTCAGCTGCGCGGACGGATCCTCTTCGGGCTTCCAATTCACCTTGCACCGCCCCGCCTTGATCGGATCTACGATTTTGGCGCGGCTGACGCGGTAGACATCGCTTGCGATGCCGTCTAGCCGCATGGATGCGACCGTCAGGCTCAGCTCTTCGAGTCTTGTCGGCACATATTGAAGCCGTTCGATCGGCAAAATATCGGTTAATACAGAGAAACGATGCACCTGTCTGAGGTGAATGTTCAAATAATCGGCCATTTCGTCCGTCACGATGATATGCGCATAAGCTTCGTGGACATGAATGTCTCCGATCCGGTCCCGTTTAATGCCAAGACCGAGGAGCGCCCCAAGGAAATCGCCATGGTCCAGCTCCAGATTTCCGTTACCGGGAGCGTGTACGGCAAGCACGGCAATGCCCGCAGACTCGTGGTCCAAGCTGCGGTAATCGGGAGCTATCAGGGCCCGTCTTCGTTCCGCATCCTCATAGCCGCCATCTAGCCGGATAGTGACATCGGGATTGCGATTCGCCAGCATCGATACGATCTGGATTTGTCTGGGGTCCAAAAAATCGGTCCGCTTCAGCTCGTGCAGCTGTGCGGACCGTTCGACCCATTCCGCGGCCCTGTCGACAAACGCTTTCTCGTCAGGATGGAAATGTTCATATATGGTTGGTTTCATGGCCATGGTATTAACCCATTCCGAACAGGAACATAACGACCGCGATCAGCCCGCGGGTGATGAATGTGAGCGCCAGCAGGGCGATGATCGGAGACAGGTCCAGCACGCCGCCGATCGGCGGAATAAACTTCCGGAAGATGCCGATATACGGCTCCACGATCCGGCCCAGAAACTGACCGATAAAGCTTTCCCTCGCGTTTGGAAACCAGGACAGCAAGACGTAACCGATAATCAGGTAGCTGTAAATCTGCAGCGCTGTGCTAATAAAATTAATGACTAAACCCTCAATCCCCAATCCAAGGTCACCTCATTCTAGTGTAATCGTTCTCTTCGGCGAGCATTTCCGTGATGGCTCCTTGAATTTCCACCGAATCCGGCGTGCATAAGAAGATATTCGGTCCAAGCTTCGAGATGCTGCCATTTAAAGCGTATACCGTACCGCTCAAAAAATCAACAATGCGCAGCGCCAGATCGCTCCGCACGCGTTGCAGGTTGACGATAACGGCCCGGCGGGAACGGAGATGATCCGCGATTTCCTGCGCTTCGTCGTACGAACGCGGCTCGCTTAGCACGACGCGAACGTTTTTCTGCGAATGAATGCTGACTACGTTGCTGCCGCCGCTGACCGCCGCCGAAGCGGTGCCGTTCCTATTGTTTCTACGCGCTTCGAAAGGCGAGGTTTCAGGTTCTTGTTCATCGTTTTGCACGACGCGTTCTCTCTCCACGACTTCTTCTTCCTCTTGCAGCCCGAGAAAATTCATGAATCGGTTCATCACGCTCATTGCTCATCCTCCTCTTTTCCTACCAGAATACTACCCAGCCTGATCCATGTTGCACCTTCCTCGATCGCGACCTCGAAGTCTCCGGACATTCCCATGGATAGATGGATAAAATCCGCGCCGGCCACGTTGGCCTCGCGCACCTTATCCCTTAATTCCCGGAGCCCGCGGAACACGGGTCTCGTCGCTTCCGCCTCCGCCTCGTGCGGCGCCATCGTCATTAGACCGACGGGCTTAATGGAAGGATAAGCCCGTAGCGCTTCCAGAAAGGACGGCAGCTCTTCCGGCTCGATGCCGTGCTTGCTATCCTCGCCGGATACGTTGACCTGCACGAAGCAAGGCACCTGCGAGCCAAGCCGTTCGGCATGCTTGTGGATGGCTTCCGCCAGCGACAGCCTGTCCAGAGAGTGGATGTAATCGAATTTGCCGACGACATCCTTCGCCTTACGGCTTTGCAGCGAACCGATAAAATGCCATATCGGCCCGTTGCCCGCATCTTCCCGCTCTTCCTCTCCGCCGAGCGCGCGCCACTTGGCTTCGGCGTCCTGCCAACGATTCTCGCCTAAATGGCGAAGTCCGCTGTCGAACGCTTCTTTCGTTCGCTCTAGCGATACATATTTGGTTACCGCGACGATGCCGATCTCGTCTCTGCTTCTACCGGAACGGAGGCACGCCGCCTGGATTCTCCGTTCTACCTGTTGTATGCGATCCTGTATGGACATGTCAGACAATCACCTTTCCGCAATTCCGATCCAGCTGGCCATTCGGCCCGTCTTGCCGCCTTCCATGCGATGGGAGAAAAACAATTCAACCTCGCATCCCGTACACCACTTGGTAATTTCGATACGGCTCGTCAAAATTCCTGCTTTTATCATAATCTGTCGGTTTATTTCTTTCAAGTCGATCCGGGCTTTCCCCGCCGGCTCCGGCATTAAGCATCGGGCAGCCGCGCCCTCGTCGAGACCCAGCTCGCCGATCACTCGCTCAATCTCCTTGATTACAACTCCGTCAACCTCGTAGCAGCAGCCTCCGATCGAAGGTCCGATCGCTGCCAGCACATTCTCCGGACGCGTCCCGTAAGCTTCCTTCATGCTTCTGATCGTTTCTTCGGCGATGCCGGCCACCGTGCCTCTCCAGCCCGCATGCGCCAGCGCGACCGCCCGATTCTCGGGATCGTAATAATAGAGCGGCACGCAATCCGCGTAGAACGAAGTAAGCAGCACGCCTTCGACATTCGTCATGATGGCATCGCAGCCCGCGATAGCATCCGTCATGGACAAGCGGCCGCGGCCGCGCTCCTCCGCGCGGACTTGGTACACGGACGATCCGTGGACCTGCTCGGCGCAGGTCCATGCCTCGAACGGCCAGCCGATCGCCTCCGCCACTTTCCGGCGGTTCTCGATGACGTCTTCGGCATCGTCCCCCACGTGGAGTGCGATATTCAGACTTTCCCATGGAGCGGAGCTGACGCCTCCGTCACGTCCCGTAAATCCAGCCGTCAGTCTATTCTCGCGCTCCGACCATCCGGACAACAAAAAAAGCGAAGGCTCCTTCGCTGTCGTTTCCAATGCCTGAAACGGCTCCACTTTCATCACCTCTGGAGAACTGTCTTGTGGCCTTGGGCATCCCTTCGTCCAAGGCCTGTTTCTACCAGTGTATACCCTCAAGTTCGAGCATGCAAATCGTCTTCCTCGTCGCGCAGCGACTTTGCTTCGTCCATTCGGACAAGCACGACGTCCGCTCCGATCTTGACGATGTTGCGCCATGGGATGACGACCTCGGTTCCGGCGTTGCCGAAAAAACCGAACACTTTCGTCATTTGAGGCACCACGATGGAATCGATTCGCCCTTGGCGCAAGTCAAGCTCCAGATCGCTTATATGACCCAGCTTTTTTCCATCCACGATATTTATGACGTCCTTCGCTTGAAAATCCGATATTTTCATCCACGCTCACCACTCTTCCCGCGGGATTGGTATGCGGCCTGCAGTCCATGCCCAGGCCTCCTCCTATAGTATATGAGCCATTCGCCCATTATGTCCGGGCCGCCGCCAAAAATAAGACTCTGGCAGCCTCGAATTGACGAACCGAACAGCCCCCTGTTCTCCCAACAAATAAACCTCCGTTCGCGCAGGAGCGGAACGAAGGTTTATTGGCCAATCCTAGGAGTCGGCGAGACGCCGACCCGTTTCATGTTTTGACGTGCTTCTGCATTTGCTGGATGGCCGACTTCTCCAGCCGAGACACCTGAGCCTGCGATATGCCGATTTCGTCGGCGACTTCCATCTGCGTCTTGCCTTCGAAAAACCGCATCGACAGGATCATCTTTTCTCTGTCATTCAGCTTGTGCATGGCCTCGCGCAAGGCGATCTCCTCGATCCAAGACACATCCTTGTTGCGATCGTCGCTGATCTGGTCCATCACGTAGATGGGGTCGCCGCCGTCATGGTAGATCGGCTCGAATAACGAAACGGGATCCTGGATGGCGTCGAGCGCGAAGACGACATCCTCTTTGGGCACGTTAAGCGCCTCGGATATTTCGAAGATCGTAGGTTCCCTGGAATTTTTGTTCGTCAGGCTGTCGCGCACTTGAAGCGCCTTATACGCGATATCCCTCAAACTCCGGGACACCCGGATCGGATTGTTGTCGCGCAAGTATCGCCGGATTTCCCCGATAATCATCGGAACGGCATACGTAGAGAACTTGACGTTCTGGCTAAGGTCGAAATTATCTATCGCCTTCATAAGTCCGATACAACCAACCTGGAACAGGTCATCTACAAACTCTCCCCTGTTGTTGAACCGCTGAATAACGCTGAGCACGAGCCGCAGATTGCCGTTAACCAGCTTCTCTCTTGCTGCCCATTCGTTCCTCGTCTGCAATGCCGTAAACAGTTCTCGCATCTCGACATTCGTCAGTACAGGCAGTTTCGCGGTATCCACTCCACAGATCTCGACTTTGTTTCGGGTCAACGTGATTACCTCCCAAGGAGCAACATTAATGTTCATTATCTCCCTGGGTCTTCATTTTATTCCTTATCCCGACATCCTTCGACAAAGCTTGTTTGAAACTCTTGATCTCCAATAGAAATAAAAAAGTTCAGTTTTCAGCACCAAGAAGATTGGATGAAGCTAGAAACTGAGTACCGGAGCGTAGCAGAGCTACGTGAGGAACGGAAGTTTCGGCTGAGTTCAATATTCGACGTCGAATACACTTCTATGAGAAACCTCGTGATCAAAAGTGGACTTTTTTATTACCTCTACACCATCTTATTAAATTCTTTGCGGAGCCGTTTGATGATTCGTTTCTCCAGCCTGGATATGTAGGATTGCGAGATGCCCAGCATATCGGCAACGTCCTTTTGCGTTTTCTCTTCTCCGTCGGCGAGTCCGAAGCGAAGCTCCATGATGATCCGCTCCCTCTCCGACAGCTTATCGAGAGCCTTGTGAAGCAGCTTTCGATCCACTTGCTCCTCGATATTGCGGTAGATCGTGTCGTTCTCCGTGCCAAGCACGTCCGACAACAGCAGCTCGTTGCCGTCCCAATCGATGTTAAGCGGTTCGTCGAACGATACTTCCGTTCTCGTCTTGCTGTTGCGGCGCAAATACATCAAAATTTCGTTTTCGATACAGCGGGAAGCGTAAGTGGCCAGCTTGATCTTTTTCTCCGGATCGAACGTATTGACGGCCTTGATGAGACCGATCGCGCCAATGGAGACGAGATCCTCGATATGAATGCCGGTATTCTCGAATTTGCGGGCGATATACACGACGAGGCGCAGGTTGCGCTCGATGAGCATGGCCCGAATCGCGGAGTCGCCGGACGGCAGCTTCTCGAGCAAGTACTCCTCTTCTTCGCGGGTAAGCGGGGGCGGCAATGCCTCGCTTCCGCCTATGTAGTATATTTCTTCGCTCTTTAGTCCGAATAAAAATAAAATTCGATAATAATATAACTGCATAATGAGTTTGTACTTGACGAGCATCTGGCCCATCCCTCCCCTGATGAATTATGCGGAACCTTGTGACGGTTGTACCATTGACGGATGGATTATCGCTTGATAGGTCCCATCTGCTGTCAGCTTGCCGCCGTCTAACCCAATAAGCACTCTTGTCGTTTCGAATACCCGCCCTTCTCTCGTAATCTGCACCGAATCCGGCTTAACCGCCAGCATGAATTGCGAGCCGCGGTTGACGCCGCGAAACGGAACGAGCCGCATCCGATCCTGCCACGGGAAGGGCTCGGAATCATGACTGGCGATAAGCCGGTCCACCTCGGCATCGCGGATGCCCTTCATCCATGCCGCGGGTATTTCCTCCTCCCACCTGGAGGCTTCCATGACCATGACCGGCGTCCTTGTCAGCGGATCGTACAGCTGGTTGCCCGTGTCGATCAAGCCCGTGCAGCCATATTGCTTCTCGCCGATCGTGATCGTCACCTCCGCAAGATGGGTTCCGATCAGCTCCTTCTCGCGTTTGTGCGACAGCACGGACCGATACACATACAGACCGATGACAAAAGCCGCGACAAAATAGAACAGCCCCAGCTTCAGCTCCGCATGCACGCTGCCGCCGGAGAACGATATCGTCTTCCACACCTCGCCGGATCCTTGCATGAACAGATAATAGAGTCCGAGCACGGCGCCGGCCGCGACGAAATTCACGGCATAGAAGGCCATCGTCGTTCGAACGAATCGCTGCAAGGAATGAAATCCGAAGGTGATCCATATCATGATCAGCGAGAAGGCGATTTTGACGGCCAGCGTGAACAGGAACGACAGCTGCGGCACGAGCATTAACACGACATAACAGGCGCCGAACGCGGATGCGGACAACACGCGCCAAGGCTTCGGCCTGATATTGCACGCCCAAGCGGTCGTCAGCAGGACGGCACCGTCTACCAGCAGCTCTCGCAGAAACAAAATATCGATATAAACCGCCATGCCCATCCCCTTCCATCATGACCGGCAGTGGCCGCTTCCGCATGAGGATGACTGCTGCAACGATTGAGATTAGTATATGGTAATCCTATTTCAAAGTCTGTCTATTCATGACGGTAGCGGGTATCTTTTTTTGTCGAGATCCAATAGAAAAAACGCCCCTCGGCTATGCCGAGAGGCGTGGTTCGCAAGCTGGTATTTATCTGTCGCGCGGCTGTTTGCGCAGAAATGCCGGGATTTCCAGTTGGTCGCTGGACGTTCCGGATCCGAACGGCTTCACGCCGGACGCCGATTGTGTCGATCTTGTATCGACTTGCTCGACCGGCTGCACGCCAGGCTTTCGCTGAGCGGCCGGAGCCGATTTGGCTTCGAAGCCCGTTGCGATAACCGTCACTTTGATTTCGTCCTTCAAATCCTCGTCGATGATTGCGCCGAAGATCATGTTGACGTCCGGATCGGATGCCGAGATGACGATCTCGGCTGCTTCGTTCACTTCGTAGAGCGATAGATTGCTGCCGCCCGTAATGTTCATGATAACGCCGCGAGCGCCGTCGATGGACGTTTCCAAGAGGGGGCTCATGATTGCTTTGCGGGCCGCTTCGGCCGCGCGGTTCTCTCCGGCTGCGATGCCGATGCCCATAAGAGCCGAACCGCGTTCCGTCATGATCGTTTTGACGTCGGCAAAGTCGAGGTTGATCAGGCCCGGAACGGCGATCAAGTCGGATATGCCTTGCACCGCTTGGCGAAGCACGTTGTCCGCTTCGCGGAATGCTTCCAGCATCGGCGTCTTTTTGTCGACGATCTCAAGCAAACGATCGTTCGGGATGACGATGAGCGTATCTACCTTTTCTTTCAACGCCTCGATGCCGTGTTCGGCTTGGCTGGAGCGCTTGCGTCCTTCGAACGTAAACGGGCGAGTGACGACGCCTACCGTTAGCGCTCCGCATTCGCGGGCGATCTCGGCGATGACTGGAGCCGCACCCGTACCCGTGCCGCCGCCCATGCCCGCCGTAACGAATACCATATCGGAGCCCTTAAGCTGGTTCGAGATGGCCTCGCGGGATTCTTCGGCCGCCTTGTTGCCCACGTCCGGATTGGCTCCCGCGCCAAGACCGCGAGTCAGCTTGTCGCCGATTTGCAGCTTGTGCTCCGATTTGGCCAGGTGCAGCGCTTGGGCATCCGTGTTCACCGTAATGAACTCCACGCCTTTTACGCCGTTTTCGATCATGCGGTTGACGGCATTGCTGCCGCCTCCGCCAACACCGATTACTTTTATTTGAGCGAGCGTTTCAAGCTCCATATCGAATTCCAACATTTCTCAATGTCCCCCAGTCAAAGTCAAATAAATTCGTTAAACATATTTTTGATCCGTTCGAACATACCGGGTTTGGATGTAGCTGCGGGACTTGCCTTCCGGGCGGACGCTTTGCGGGTAACTCCCGAGCCGCGTACTCCCATGTATTTCGACACGTATTGTATCATGCCGACTCCGCTGCTGAAAGCAGAATCCTTGACGCCGATGTAATCAGGCAAAGCAATGCGGACCGAAGCTTCCAGTTCCGCTTGGGCTAGCGCCAGCGTTCCTGGCAATGCGACGGCTCCGCCGGTCAGCACATAACCATTCACCTTGTCGCCGTAGCCAAGACGGCGAACCTCTTGACGAATCAGATGGAAAATTTCTTGCATCCTAGGTTCGATGATGCTGGCAAGATCCTTCTGGGAAAATTCCTTCTCCATGTTGCTGCCCATGCGGGTAACCTTGAAGCGTACGTCGTCAGCGGCGTCCGCGATATTGGCGCAGCCGTACTTCAGCTTGAATTTCTCAGCTTGGTCGCTCTGCGTGCGCAGGCCGTAGGCGATGTCGTTGGTAACGAATTCTCCTCCGATCGGGAGCGTCGAGATGGCCGAAAGGCCTCCTTGATCGTAGACCGCGATCGTACACGAACCGGCGCCGATATCCACCAGCACGGTTCCGATCGTTCGTTCGTCCTTGGTCAGCGACATCATTCCCGATGCTAGAGACAACAGAATGACGCCGGAAATGCGAAGACCCGCCTTCTCGACGCATCGCATCAAATTATGTATGGCCGTCTTCGTTCCGGTAACGATCGTCGCTTCCACTTCCAGACGAACGCCGATCATGCCTCTTGGATCGGATATGCCCTCAAGCCCGTCTACCAGATATTGTTTGGGTACCAGATTGATAATTTCCCGCTCGGGCGGCAGCGCGACAACCTTGGCCGCTTGCAAGACGCGCTCGATGTCTTCTTCCCCGATCTCCCGGTCTTCGTTCGATACGGCGACGACGCCATGATTGGTCTGCAATCCGATATGATTGCCTTGAATGCCTACATATACATCGGCTATTTGAATGCCGACCATGCGCTCGGCGTGCTCCACGGCAGCGCGGATCGATTGCACGGTCTGGTCGATATCGACGATAGCTCCCTTTCGAATGCCCTCGGAGTCGGCAGATCCCACTCCAATAATATTAATGGCTCCATTGTTCATCTCGCCGATAATAGCTCGAACCTTGGATGTACCGATGTCCAAACTGACGATGATGTCATTGTTGCTCAACTCGCGGCACCTCCGTTTCCTATAATGATAAGTGCGTCTATTTTGTATTCTAAGCCTTCTTGGAATGAAAAGTCCTGCCGCCAAACGTCGGCGACAACCCGTTCACCGCGGATCCCTAGTTAAGTCTCTCTACATATTCAACAGACTTATTGGTTTCCCTCTTTTTTCAACAAATTTTTCATAATTATTATTTTCGCTGTCGAAAGCTTGTCATTTTTGTCCCGGAAAGACGTTAAGTGTCGCCCGGAGAGCGCGCCGTTACGGCATCCTTGCATTAAGCTAGTACCTAAAATTCTATCACTCTTTGATGGCGTTGAGTAGTCCATATTTTGTACTATTCCACATTTTCCGTATCGATCTCCTGGAAGGGAACATAGGTATCCGCAAGAAGCATCGTAATTTTGCCCGGCTCTTGCGTCTCGATGACGGCGTTCAGCGCTTCGATCTTCTCTTGCAGCACCGACACGGCGGTAATGACCTCGAACTTGGTCCTCGTGTACATGCGAATCCGATCCGGATACGCCTTGGAAGGGACCGGAGCGATCTCGGATAAATCGGACAGCTGTTTCTGCGGAATCAGCGCCAGTTGCTTCGTCAGCTCCCGCTTGACGGGATCGTCTTGCGTCCATCCCGTCAAAATGGGCTTGTCCATCGCGTTGCCTTCCAGCTTGGCCTCGACGCTCGCTCCGCTCGACAGCAACGCCTGCAGCTTGCCGTCCGACATCAGCTCGAACGCGACGACGGGATATTCTTGCACGTCGATCTTGATCACGCCGGGAAATACCTTGACGACCTTGGCCGATTCCACTTGAGGAAGCTTTTCCACCCGTCCCGCGATCTCTCCCGAGGAGGTTTGGAAGAAGGCGTCGCCTACATCGACGGCCGTTGCCGCTAGTATTTGCTCTTTGGAGGCATGCTGCATGCCCGTTACTTGTATTTCGGATATTTTGCTAATCGATGAGTTAAAGAACAATACGGCCAGCAAAGCGGCGAACAACAACAATAGAATGACAAGCAGCTTCTTGTTGCCTTTGCGTTTGCGGGCGGGTTCTTTAAGCACCGGCATTTGACCGCCGCTCATAACTTGTCCCTCTTTCCTGCAAAACGCCGGCCTCCCCGGCAAAAGGTCCAAGGAAGCCGAACGCTTCGTACTCACTGCATGTGATTATCTGGTCAATTCGTTGCCCAGCACGGGAGAGTTTCTCGTGATCCGTGCTCCGAGCTTCGTAAGCATATGCTCGATTCGGTCGTATCCGCGGTCGATATGATGGACCTGCTCGACGATTGTTCGTCCCTGCGCGGCGAGACCCGCTATGACAAGCGCGGCGCCGGCTCTTAAGTCCGTCGCCTCGACGGTTGCCCCGTAAAGACGCGTTACGCCTCGGATAAACGCTGCGTTCATGTCCACGCGGATATCGGCGCCCATGCGCGACAGCTCGTCGACATGCTTGAGACGGCCTTCGAAGATCGTTTCTTTCATTATGCTTACCCCGTCGGCTAGCGCTAAAAGCACCATCACCTGGGACTGCAGATCGGTCGGGAATGCCGGATAAGGCGAAGTGACGATTCTCTCGATGGACCTGCACCTCGCGGCGCTGTTAACCTTTATTATATCACCGTCTACAACGATTTGAACACCTGCGCGGCGCATAACATGGATAAGGGAGGATAAGTGGGCGGGCTGTGTGTTTTGCAGCGTGACCGCTCCGCGCGTGGCGGCTGCGGCGACCATGATGGTGCCGGCTACGATACGGTCGGGAATGACCTTGTAGCGGCAAGGGGTAAGTTCGGCGACGCCTTCAATCGTAATCGTGTCCGTGCCGGCGCCCATGATCTTGGCGCCCATCGCGTTCAAGAATCGTTGCAAATCTTGTATTTCCGGCTCCCTGGCCGCATTCGTAAGCGTTGTGCGGCCTTCCGCGAGCACGGCGGCCATCATAATGTTCTCGGTAGCGCCAACGCTAGGGAAGCTAAGATGGATGTCGGCGCCTCGCAGCTTATCCGCGCGGCACACGATCCGGTTGCCAATCTCTTCGATTTCTGCTCCAAGCGCCTGCAAACCTTCCAGGTGAAGATCAATCTTGCGTTCTCCTATCGCGCAGCCCCCGGGCTGGTAAACTTGCGCTTCGCCAAACCGGGAGAGCAGCGGTCCCATAAGAAAGATCGAGGAACGCATCTTGTTCATCAACGTTTCCGGCACATGGGACGTATGAACGGCGGTCGTGTCGAGCACGACCGTCTCGCCATTATGCTCGGCGCGGCATCCTAATTCGCGCAAAATGTTCAGCATGACTTCGATATCCAGCAATCTCGGCACCGAATCCAACGTAATGGTGCCTTCGGCCAGCAAGCTGGCGGCCAATATCGGCAAAGCGGCATTTTTTGCTCCTTGGATGACTATGGATCCTGAGAGAGGTTTCCCGCCTTCAATCACCAATTTGTCCAATGTATCACCTCCGAATTACCCCTCGCCCGCCACCAGCACTTCCGGCACCAGCTTCACGCCTGAGCGTTCTTCCACGGTGCTCCTAATGTGGTCCATTAAGGCGAGTACATCTCTAGCTGTCGCTTGCCCGGTGTTTACAATAAAATTGGCGTGTTGCTCTGACACCTGCGCTCCTCCGATGGAGAACCCTTTAAGCCCCGCGTCCTGAATCAGCCTTGCGGCGAAATCGCCGGACGGATTGCGGAATACGCTGCCCGCGCAAGCCATCGTATAGGGCTGCGTCCTCAGTCTCCGTTCCTTGAAGGAAGCCATCGCCGAAGCGATTTCCATCCGTTCGCCTTCCGCAAGCTCGAAGCCGGCTTCGACGACGATGCCCCGTTTCTCGTGAAGGACGGAATGCCGATAGGCGAACTCCATGTCCTCGGGGCCGTAACGTACCAATTCCCCTGTCTCCAGTACAATGTCAGCATACTTGAAAATACGCGACACGTCCGATCCGTGCGCCCCTGCATTCATGTAGACGGCTCCGCCGACCGTGCCGGGAATTCCGCTCGCGAATTCCAGCCCGGTAAGCCCGGCTTTGCCCGCCATGACGGACAGCTTAATGAAGGAATAGGCCGCGCCGGCAATCGCCGTCGACCCTTCGAACGTAACGTAATCGAGACCTCCGGACGGCTTGATCACAACGCCTCGAATGCCATTGTCGAGAACCAGCATGTTGGAACCGCGTCCCAGGTTGGTCCATGGCACTCCATGCTTATGCAGCAGCCGGATCGCGGCTATAAGCTGTTCCTTGCTCCTTGGAAGGAGTAACAGGTCGGCGGGTCCGCCGATCTTCCAGGTTGTGTGCTTCGAAAGCGGTTCGTCCCGCAGCAGTTCTCCGACCGCCGCTTCCTTAAGTTCCGCTATAAATGCTTCCATTGCGACTTCCTCCTTCATTGCTGCGTATGATGCGTTTTTGCCGCAGGCTTCGTTGTGATCCTCCGCTCCCGCAGGTGACGGTCGCGAATATAGGGTATCTTATGCCTTGCTCGCTTGTTGTGTGACAGACGCCTATGGGCGCTTAACGCGCGCCTTTCTATACAAGCCGCGGAGCCTGTGCCGGCTTCGAGGCATCATGTTCTTATCTGGAGTACCGCGAGATGTTGAGCAGAATGCCGAGCGCCGTTAGCAGCAGCGTCAATGACGAGCCGCCGTAGCTGACGAGCGGCAGCGTGATCCCCGTAACGGGCATCATGCCGATAACGACGCCGATATTGATCAATACCTGCACGCCGATAATCCCGGTAATGCCGACGGCCAGAAAGCTGCCGAACGTATCCGGCGCCGCGATGGCGGTGCGGATGCCCCGCCAGACGACGATCAGGAACAGCATGATAATCGCGGCGCCGCCGATAAATCCGAGCTCCTCGGCAAGGATGGAGAAGATAAAGTCCGTCTGCGGCTCGGGCAAGTAGCTGAACTTTTGCCTGCTCATCCCAAGACCGAGACCGACTAGTCCGCCCGGACCGATCGCAAACAACGATTGAATGATTTGGTAGCCGCCGCCGAGCGGGTCAGCCCATGGATCGAGAAAGGACGTTATCCGCTGCAGCCGATATGGCGCGGCCAGAATCAGGCCGACGAAACCGACGACGCCGACCATGGCCAGTCCGCCCAAGTGGGCCATCCGGGCTCCCGCCGTATAAATCAATATAAGAGAGGCGCCGACCATAACCGATCCCGTGCCGAGATCGGGCTGGAGCATGATCAAGCCGAACGCGAGGCCGACCAGCCCTAGCGGCGGCATCAGGCCTTTCGCGAACAGCGTAATGTTTTGCTGCTTCTCGGATAGCCATTTGGATAGAAACAAGATCATGGCAAGCTTCATGAACTCCGACGGCTGAATGCCGAAGGAGCTGATGCCCAGCCAGCTTCTCGCGCCTCCGCGCACAACGCCGACGCCGGGAATCAGGACGACGACTAGCAAGCCGAAGCAAATAATAAGCAGCGTCGGCGCCCATTTCTTCCATACGGAATAATGGGTGTTCATCGTAAATAGCAACGCGCCAATGCCGAGTCCGGCAAATAATAGCTGGCGTTTGACATAATAGAACCGATCGCCGAATTCGTGAAGCGCAAGCACCGCGCTCGCGCTGTAGACCATGACGAGACCGATTGCAAGAATAAGCCCAATGGCGGCGAAGAGCCAAATATCGGGGGCAGAACGCGCTTTAGCCATAGCGAACACACCTCTTAGCATGGAAAAGTAGGGACAGGCCCCCTACTTACAAGGTATGCGCCGATTGTTTAAACATGCTCCCTCTTTGTTCGTACGATTCGAACATGTCCCAGCTCGCGCAGGCCGGTGATAACAGCACGGTGTCGCCCGGCTCCGCCATCGCGTAAGCCCGGACGACCGCCTCGCGAAGCGTGGATTCGGCGTCCTCCTCAGCGTTCACCGATTGCACGCGGGTTAAACCTGCGAGGCTTGCCACGCGCGCAAGCTTGCCCTTCGTCTCCCCGAAAACGACCAGGCCCTTAAGCTCCTTGAATAACGGGAGCAGCTCCATATAATCCGAGCCGCGGTCCAACCCGCCGGCTACTATAATGAGGGGGGCGGGAAGCGATCCTGCCGCCATCAACGTTGCCGTCGGGTTGGTATCCTTCGAGCTATTGTAGAACGCCACGCCGTTTTTGTCGCAGACGAACTCCAACCGGTGCTCCACGCTTCTGAACGAGCGCAACGGCTCCGCAAGCGCTTCAAGCGACGCTCCGGCAGCCAGACATGCTGCAATCGCGGCCATGGCGTTAGCCGCGTTGTGCCGCCCCGGGATGCCAAGCTCGGCAACCGGCATCACGACCGACTCTTGCGCCTCCTCCGATCCTGCGGCTGCAAGTCGGACGACGATGGAGCGCGGCGTCGAGCTTGCATGGTCGGTGCCTTCATCGCGAACGAAAGGAGGCTCGATGCTGATGCCGTGCGCCAGTCTCTCGTACAGAGAAAACGGCAGCAGCTTAGCCTTCAAGCCTTGCGCCGTCTCGCGGCACACGGGATCGTCCCAATTCAGCACCGCCGTGTCTTCCTCCGTCTGATTAGCGAACAACATCCGTTTGGAGGCGACGTAATCCTCCATGCCTCCATGATAGTCGAGATGAGTCTCCGCCAAATTGAGCAGCAGCGCGATTCGCGGCCGGAACGACTGCGTTCCCTTCAGCTGGAAGCTGCTAAGCTCGGCTACGATCCAATGATCCGCCGTCGCGTCTTGGGCCGCCTCGCACAACGGAACGCCGATGTTGCCGGCCACGACGGGATTGAAGCCCGCCGCGTCGAGCAGCTTGCCGATCATCGTCGTTGTCGTCGTTTTCCCGTTGGAGCCTGTTATGCCGATGATTGGAGCCGACGAAATCCAATAGGCCGCTTCCACCTCCGTCACGACGTCGACGCCGCGTTCGATCGCTTGGCGCACGGGAGGCGCGGAGTATGGAATGCCCGGATTTTTGACCATCAGGGCCGTATGTTCGTCTACAAGATCGTCCGGGTGGTAGCCGCAAATAACGGTTATGCCAAGCGCCTCGAGCTCTTCCGCCTCGGGACTGCTCTCTCTATCCTTCTTGTCATTGACGACAACGTCCGCTCCCAGCTTGTGAAACAGCTTGGCGACGCTGACGCCGCTTCTTGCGAGACCTAAGACGACGACTCGCCGCCCTCGATAATCCGCGGGGTGGTTCATGCAGCGACAATCCTTTCTATGTACGCAGCAAGCGGCTCTCGTAAGCGAGAACCGCCAATGCGCGCCTTGGTTATAATAGTAGTTTAAATGATGATGAGAACGCCGGCAGCGGCAAACAGCAGGCCGACCAGCCAGAACACGGTAACGACCTTCCACTCCGACCAGCCGCTCAGCTCGAAGTGATGATGGATCGGGCTCATCTTGAAGATGCGCTTCCCTCTCAGCTTAAACGAGCCGACTTGCAGAATGACCGACAGCATCTCGAGCACGAACACGCCGCCTATCACGATGAGGAGCAGCTCCGTCTTGGTCAATATCGCCACGGCCGCGATTCCGCCGCCGATGCCAAGCGAGCCCATGTCGCCCATAAACACTTTGGCCGGATGCGCGTTGTAGACGAGGAAGCCCAGCACCGCGCCGATCATGGCCGCCGAGAAGATGGCCGACTCATGCTCGGAGGTCTGAAGCGCGACGATCATGAAGGCGCCGAACGCGATCGCGCTCGTGCCCGCTAGCAGACCGTCGAGACCGTCGGTAAAGTTGACCGAGTTGCTGGCCGCGAACAGGATGATGACGACCAGCGGATAATAGAACCAGCCGAGATCGAGGCCGGCGCCGGTGCCGGGAATCGTAATTTCCGTGCTGTGTCCCATATTGTAGAGCAGCGCGCAGACGACCACCGAAAACAACAGCTGTCCGAACAGCTTCTGCCTGGCCGTCAGCCCGAGCGAGCGTTTAAATACGATCTTGATATAATCGTCCAGGAAGCCAACGAGTCCAAAGCCTAGGGAAGCCGTCAGCAGCACCCAAAACTCGCTTGATTTGTCCGCGAAGCGTAGGAACGCGATCATGACGGCGATCATGATGATGATGCCGCCCATCGTCGGCGTCCCGCTTTTCTTCAAATGGCTCTCCGGCCCTTCCGTGCGAATCTGCTGACCGAACTTGAGTCTTCGGAGCAAAGGTATAAACAATGGTCCTAGCAGAACCGCTATAAGGAAGGATGTGCCGATCGCGAATAGGTTGACCATCATGTCCATTTCTTCACCTCTTCTCCAAAGCTTGGACAACTTGTTCCATCCGCATCCCTCTAGACCCCTTGACGAGCACTAGATCCTCCGGATGCAGCCGTTCTCTCAGCCAATCGGCCAAAACGGCTTTATCGTCGAAGTGGCGCACAAGGCCTGCCGCAGCCGCTTCGGGAAGGCTGGCTTTCGCGCCTTCGGCCGTGCCGGCCGACAACGGACCGCACGTCAGCACGGCTTCCGCCGAGCCCGGCAGCACGTAAGCGCCGACGCCCCTGTGAAGCGCCTCCTCCTCCGGTCCAAGCTCCAGCATGTCGCCAAGCACGAGCCAGCGCCTGCGGAAGCCCCCGAGACCGGCGACCAAATCGATCGCCGCCCTTACGGCGGTTGGATTGGCGTTATAAGCGTCGTTGAGGATAACAGCGCCGTTGAACGCCTTGGACGGCTCGATGCGCATGCTTGTCAGCTTCAATTGCTGGAAGCCGAGACGGACGCGGTCCGCTGGAACGCCGAGCACTCTCGCGGCGGCGATCGCGGCAAGCGCGTTGCTTATATTATGACGGCCGGGCACCGGAATATGAACGGTTCCCACGCCGCTGACCTGCCCCCGGTTCATGGCGGTAAACGCGCTTCTGTCCGGGAACAGCTGTATCTCCTCCGCCGACCACTCGTTGTCCCCCCCGAGTCCGAAGGTGCGAAGCGTAATCCCCTCCGGCAGAGCCGCGGCGGCAAGCCCTTCCTGCAGCAGCGGCTCGTCTCCGTTGTAAAGCAGCAAGCCGTTCTCTCCCAGACCTTGCGCGATCTCGAGCTTGGCCTTCGCGATGCCGCTTCTCGACCCAAGCTGAAGCATATGCGCGTCGCCTATGTTCGTAATGATGGCAAGATCCGGCGATGCGAGCTTCGTCAGCAGCTCGATCTCCCCGTAGCCGCTCATGCCCATCTCCAGAACGGCAACCTCCGTCTCCTCGTCCAGCTTAAGCAGCGTAAGCGGCAACCCGATATGATTGTTCAAATTGCCTTCCGTCTTGAGCACCGAATATTGCGTGGACAGCAATGCGGCCGTCATATCCTTTGTCGTCGTCTTGCCGTTACTGCCCGTGATGCCGACCACGCGCACCGTCAGCTCGTTTCGATAGGCGGAAGCAAGCCGCTGCAGAGCGGCCAGCGTGTCCCTCACGAGCAAAAAAGCAACGTCCGGCAGATCCGCCGGAATGTCGCGTCCCTTCTGCCACAGCATCGCCTTGGCGCCGCTGGCCGCGGCCCCTGCCGCAAAGTCGTGGCCGTCGAATCGTTCGCCGACGAGCGGCACGAACAAGTCTCCGCCGCCTAAAGCTCTCGAATCCGTCGTCACCCCGCATAGGAGCGTATCCTCATGGCCTCCGCGGCGCGTAGCGCCGCACATGGCCGCAATTTGTCCTACCGTACGTTTAATCAATGTAACAATCCCCTTATCGCGTCTTTTGCCGTTAATCGATCGTCGAAGTCAAACACCTCTCCGCCGATCAGCTGATAGGTCTCATGACCTTTCCCCGCAATCAATACTACATCGCCTGGGCTTGCCATTTCAACCGCTTTTTCTATCGCGCCCTTCCGATCGGGGATGACGGCGTACCGATCGGGCTCCGCGCCTGCCTCCCGAACCCCTTGCACGATGTCGTCGATAATGCGCGCGGGATCCTCTGTTCGGGGATTATCGGAGGTCACGATCATATAGTTCGCATGTTCGGCCGCGATTCGGCCCATAAGCGGCCGTTTCGTCCGATCCCGGTCGCCGCCGCAGCCGAAAACGGCGATGATTCTCCCCTCCGCGAACTCGCGGGTTGCCTTCAGCACGTTCTCCAGACCGTCGGGCGTATGCGCGTAATCGACGATCACGGCGAACGGCTGGCCCGCATCCACGCTCTCCACCCTTCCGGGCACTCCCGGAATGGAAGCAAGAGATTCGGCGATCCGAGGAAGCGGGATGCCCTCCAGCAAGGTGGCGGCAATCGCGGCGAGAGCGTTGTAGACGTTAAATTTGCCGGGCAAGCTTAGTCGAATTTCGGCTTCCCCCTTAAAGGTATCGACACGGAACGAAGTGCCCCGCGCGGAAATCCGAATATCGCTCGCCCGGACGTCCGCTTCGTTTTCGACGCCGTACGTGATGACCTCCGCGGCCGTCAGACGGCTGAATTTCGCGCTTGCTTCGTCATCCGCGTTAAGCACCGCGTAGCTGCGTTCCTCCCGCAGGCTCGCGTATGCATTGCCGAGCCGCGAGAAGAACAGACCCTTCGCGTCCCCGTACCGTTCCATCGTGCCGTGATAGTCCAGGTGGTCTTGCGTCAAGTTGGTAAAGACGGCGGTCCGGAATCGGCACCCCTTCACCCTGCCTTGCTCCAGCGCATGCGAGGATACCTCCATCGCGCAATAATTCACGCCGTCGTCCCTCATCTCCGCAAGATAACGTTGAAGCTCTTCCGCATCCGGCGTCGTGCTGTTCATGGGATACGTTTTGCCGCCGTATCGCCGTTCGATCGTTCCGATAACTCCTGACGGGCATCCGTTGGCGTTTAATATCGTTTCAACGAGATACGTCGTCGTCGTTTTCCCGTTGGTGCCCGTTACGCCGATAAGCCGAACCTTCTCGCTCGGATAGGCATATAGATGACTCGCGATGACGGCGCTGGCCATCCTCGCGTCCTTGACGATGAGCTGAGGCACCTCCAGCGGCAGCGGCCGTTCGGCCACGATCGCCGCGGCTCCGCGCGCCGCCGCTTCCCCGGCGTACGCATGGCCGTCCGCCTTATGCCCCGGCACGCAGACGAACAAAGCTCCCCGCGCCACCTTTCTGGAATCCTTTACTACCCCCATGAACTCCGTATCGCCGTCTCCTATTAACCGCGCTGTAACGAGCAAATCCGTAAGCTCTCGTAGACGCATCCCGTTCAAGCCTCCCTCGAATACTCTGACGGAATACTATATGCCGCCCAGAGCAAACGCGTTAACGGCTTGCTTCGTGGATATTAATGGTTATGCTTATGCTCGATATCCTCCTCGTCCCCCAGGTAGATCCGGATCGTCGATCCCCGATCCACCCGCGAGCCTTCGGCGGGGGCTTGACGGATGACTACCTTGCCGGTTCCGGCCGTCGTGAGGTTGAAGTTCATGTTGAGATCCTCGTATAAGTCGGAGACGCTCTTGCCGATCAGGTTCGGCACGGTCACGATCGGCGTCTCGCCGTATTTGTACAAGCGGTCGATTTGCGTCTCCCGGCGCGGGATCTCCATAATCGTCAGCGCGTCCTCCATCATGTTGCGTACGATCGGCGCCGCGACGAGACCGCCGAACTGGATGCCCTGCGGATTGTCGACGGCAACGTAAATCACGATCTCCGGATCGTCCGCGGGCGCGAAGCCGATAAACGAAACGATATGCTCATTAGGCGAGTAGCGGCCGTTAATAACCTTTTGCGCCGTTCCCGTTTTGCCCCCTACCCTGTAGCCGTCGATAAACGCGTTGCGTCCCGTGCCCTTGGCAACGACGCTCTCCAGCGCTTCCCGCACCTGCTTCGACGTTTCCTCGGATATCACCTGTCTCACCGCCTCCGGCTCGACCTCGCGCACGGCTTCTCCCGTATCCGGATCGATGAGCGCCTTCGTCACATGCGGCTTATACAGCGTCCCGCCGTTAATGGCCGCCGACACCGCCGCGATCTGCTGAATCGGCGTCACCGACACGCCCTGGCCGAACGCCGTCGTCGCAAGCTCGACCGGACCGACTTGGCTAAGCTTGAAGAGAATGCCGTTTTCTTCGCCGTTAATGTCGATGCCCGTCTTGGTGCCGAAGCCAAAATCTTTAATATATCGGAACAAGGCTTCCTTGCCTAGCCGATTGCCCAGCGTCACGAATCCGGGGTTGCAAGAATTTTCGACGACCTCGAGGAAGGTTTGGCTGCCGTGGCCGCCCTTCTTCCAGCAGCGAAGTCTGGCTCCGCCGATCTCCACGGCGCCGGGATCGAAGAACTGCTCGTTCTTGAGATCGACTTTATTTTCCTCGAGCGCGGCCGCGAGCGTTATGATTTTGAAGGTAGATCCCGGCTCGTACGTCATCCAAATGGGCAGGTTGCGGTTGTATACTTCGCTCGCCACTTCCTGGTATTTGTCCGGCTCGTAAGTCGGCCTGCTCGCCATACCGAGAATTTCGCCGTTCTTCGGATTCATCGCGATCGCGATGACGCTGTCCGCTTGGAGCCCGGTCATGGCTTGATCCAGCTCGCGCTCCATTACCGCCTGGATATCCTTGTCGATCGTCAGCTGGAGCGTCAGCCCTTCTTGCGGCTCTATGTACGTATCGGAGGAGTTCGGCATCTGCCGCCCCGCCGCGTCGGACAAATAAGTCACGTTGCCCGGAATGCCGGTCAGCGCCTCGTTGTACTTGGATTCGATCCCCGTCAGTCCCTGGTTGTCGATTCCGGTAAAGCCGAGCATATGCGCCGCCATGCTTCCGAACGGGTAATGCCGCTTGCTGTCCTCGGCTACGACGATGCCGGGCAAATGAAGCGCCCGGATTTCGTTCGCCTTCTCCGGCGTCATTTTGCGGCCGCCCGGCCCCAGCTGAACGATCCGCTCCTTCATCTTGACTTTGGCCAGCAGCTTGTCGACGGACATGTCCAATAGAGGCGCGAGCGTTGCCGCGGTTTTTTCCTTTTCCTTCACTTGCACCGGAATCGCCCATACCGTCGGGGTGCTGATGTTGTAGGCCAGCTGAACGCCGTTCCGGTCCCATATCTCGCCTCGCTTCGCCACGTACGGTATGTTGCGCCGCCAAGAATCCTCCGCCCGCTCCGCCAGCTCCGCGCCTTTGTAGAGCTGCACGTAGCCTAGCCGCAGGCATAAGGCGACAAACGCCACTCCCGCCAAAATAAGCACGACGAACAATCGCCGTCTCACTGTTACGTTAGACACCTTCATCGTAGAAAATCCCCCTCTGCCGCTTCTAACCTGCGTACAAGCGCATTGCCGCTTATACACAGACTATGTCGGACAAGAAGGGGATAGAAGTGGATGTCCATCATGTCTGGATGAAAAAGTTCGAACCTTTAGTTCTCGCCGCCCTGGATGCCTTCGGACGAATCGGAGCCTTGCGTTTCTCCGGCTTCGGGATCGCTGCTTTCGTCGCCGCCTGCGTCGTCTTGGCCGGCTCCCTCGTCGGATTCGCCCCCCTGCGACTCTCCGCCGTCAGCGTCACCCGTTTCGACGGACGACATGGCCGCGTCGTAATCCTCCGAGCCTTCCGGCGGCACCAGTTGCACCTTCACCAGCCGCTCGCCGTTTTCTTCGATGACCTGCTGGCTGAGGACGTAGCCCGTTCCTTCCGGCACGAGACGCGCTCCGATCAGGGAGGTGAGCTCCAGCGCGTCGCGCAGGGATACGCCGGTAAGATCCGGCACCATCAGCTGCTCTTTTTTCTCCGTAATCAGATACACCTTCTGGGAAGGAGAATTGAGAGACCCTGCCGCCGGAATTTGAGACAGCACGCTGCCTCCGGCCCCGACGATCTCGACCGCGAGCCCCTTGCCCTTGATCTCCGCCTCCGCCTTTGCCACCTTGGCGTCTTTGACGTTGGGCACCTCGATTTTCAGTTCCCTGGTCGAGCCTTCCTCGCCCTCGTCTGCCTGCACGTCGAAGTCCGGCGCGATGCCCATTTTCTTAAGGCTTTTGAGCACGATCTCCCGGAAGGCAGGAGCGGCTACCGAACCGCCGCCAACCAACGGATTGTTGGGTTCGTCGACCATAATGTAGAGCACGATCTTGGGATTTTCCACCGGCGCGTAGCCGATGAAGGATACCATGAACTTGTCTTCCGAATACTTGCCGTTGATAACCTTCTGAGCCGTACCCGTCTTGCCCGCCACGCGGTAGCCTTCGATATAAGCGTTCTTCCCCGTGCCTTTGTCCTGGTCGGAGACGACCTGCTCCAAATATTCGCCGACCTGCTTCGACGTGGCCTCCGAAATGACTTGGCGCACGAACTTCGGCTCCGTGACCGTCTTCGTCTTGGTCGTCGGATCGGTAATGCTTTTGACGATATGCGGCTCCATGAGCTTGCCTCCGTTGGCAACGGCCGCGACCGCGGCGACCTGTTGAATCGCGGTGACCTGAACCTGCCCTTGCCCGAAGGAAGCCGATGCGATATCCCTGTTTCTCTGCAGGTTGATTGTACCCGCCAATTCGTTCGTCAGCTCGATGCCCGTTTTCTGGCCGAAGCCGAAGCTTGAGAAATAATCTCTAAGCTTGTCGCCGCCAAGCCGTTCGAACCCGAGCTTAACGAACGCGACGTTACTGGAATACTTAAGTCCGTCCAGGAAGCTGATTCTACCCCACCCTACCCGGTTATGCTCCCGAATCGGCCGCGGATCCCCCGGCACGACGATGCTGCCGGACTGGTACTCCTCATTGGGATTAAACACGCCTTCCTCGACCGCGGCCGCCAGCGTGGCGATCTTGAACGTCGAGCCCGGCTCGTAGAGAGAGCCAACGGCATGGTTGAAATAGCTGGCGTAATCATATTTCGAATAATCGTTAGGATCGTATTCCGGCATGTTGGCCATCGCCAAAATTTCCATCGTATTGGGATCGGCCGCGATGGCCGTCGCGCTTTTCGGCGAATATTTGGCGACAATGTCGCGCAAGGCTTCGACGACGTATTGCTGAATTTCGTTGTCGATCGTCAGCTCGACGTTGCTTCCGTTTCTCGGCTCTTGATAGTCCACGTCGCCTTTGGAAAGCTGGACGCGCTTGCCGTCCTTCTCGTATTTCAAGTAACCGTCCACGCCCTTCAGCTGTTCGTCGAAATAAGCTTCGATGCCCGTCTTGTTCTCGCCGTCGAGACTGACGTAGCCGACAAGCTGGGACGCCAGCGCGTTGCGCGGGTAGAATCGTTTTAACGTCTCTACCATATAGATGCCGGTGTCAAGCGTTTTTTTCTCTTCCTTCAGCTTGGCTATGAGCTCGCTGCGGAACTCCGCCACCTTGTCGGCCACCTCTTTCTCGATCAGCCAGCCGCCCTTGCGCAGCTCGCGCGACCGATAATACGTGCCGTCGTCCTTCTGCGCCGTCACTTGCTCCTCCAGCTTGTCCTTCGGAATGCCCAGCGTCTCGTGCAGGCCGTCGATGACCTCCTCCGCGATGTCCGCGTCGTGAATGATTTGCGGATCGACCGACACGTTGTACGCGATCGTGTCCATGGCGAGCACGTTGCCGTTTCTGTCCGTAATTTCACCTCTCTTGGCCGTGATGCTATCGGCTGCAGCCCATCTCTTCTTTGCTTCGTCATACCACATCGCACCGTCTACCACCTGGACGACGTAGATTCTCCCGATTAAAACAAAGAAAAGGAGGGTCATGATCCCTCCAAAAAACAACGTACGCAGTTTAATTCGTTTCCCCATCATGAATCACCCTATTCTTGCATGACGGTCTTTAGTTCCCCGTCGCCCGTCTTCACCGTAATGCCCACGTCCAGGCTGCTTACCATGCCCTGCGATTCGGCCAGCTTGCGGATGCGTTCCGGATCGTTTAACATCTCGACCTGCTTCTTCATCTCTTCCAGCTCGACGTTTATCGTTTGATACTCTTTATTCAACTGCGTGATTTGCAGATTCATGTCGTAAATTTGCGCGTAGCGGAAAATAATGACCCCGGCTACTACAACGCAGATCAGAACGGTGAACAAATATAAGAGCTTCTCCTGAACCGGCAGAGACTTCCGTTTGACGACGACCTTTTTCGTTTCGCGAATGACCGTCTCTTGCCCGGGTTTCCTCTTCGGTTGAAGTGCCAGATTGCCATTAACATACGCCACAATAAAATCCCCCTTTTATAAAGGTAGTTTGAACAAGCATGATTATAGTTTTTCCGCTACCCTCAGCTTGGCCGAACGAGCGCGCGGATTATCTTCCAGCTCTCTTTCGCTCGGCAGGACCGGCTTGCGGTTGATGAGCTTCAGTGTCCCTTTGTTCCCGCACACGCATAACGGGAAGTCGGGCGGGCACGTGCATTTTTCCAAGTATTTGGCGAAAATCGTTTTGCAGATTCGGTCCTCCAGCGAATGGAACGTAATGACCGACGCCCTGCCGCCTGGGGCTAGACAACGCACGGCTTGCTCCAGCGCCTCTTCCTCCGCGCCAAGCTCGTCATTGACGGCGATGCGCAGCGCTTGGAATGATCTCTTGGCCGGATGCGGGCCCGTCCGTCTCGTCGCGGCGGGAATGGAGGTTTTGATCAACTCCGCGAGCTCTCCCGTCGTGGCGATCGCCGCGGCGCTCCTGGCCTTTACGATGTTGCGGGCGATATTGCGGGCGAACTTCTCTTCGCCGTAGAGATCAAGGATGCGGGCAATGTCGCGTTCTTCCCATTCGTTCACGATTTCGTGCGCGGTAAGCGGCTCTTCGCGGTCCATGCGCATGTCCAGCGGTGCGTCGTGATTGTAGCTGAACCCGCGCTCCGCCTCGTCGAGCTGCGGGCTAGACACGCCTAGATCGAACAGAATGCCGTCTACCTGAGGCAATCCGCCTTCCATCCTTACGCCGCATCCTCTCAGCTCCTGCTCCAAATAGCGGAAATTGCTTCGTACCAGCGTTACTTTATCCATATAGGGAGCGAGCCGCTCGCGTGCGTGGCTTAGCGCCAGATCGTCCTGGTCGAATGCAATCAACCTTCCGCCTTCACTTAGCCTGGACGCGATAAGCTCGCTATGCCCGGCCCCTCCGAGCGTGCAATCCACGTAGACGCCGCCCGGCTTGATGGCCAATCCGTCAACTGCTTCCTCCAATAAAACCGTCGTATGCTGAAACACGCCGTCTTCCCTCCCGTTCCTGTCCTGATGTCCGAATGAATCTAGAAATTAAAATCGAAATCGACCAGCTTCTCCGCGATTTCGTTAAAGGCTTGCTCCGATTGCTCGTAGTATCCTTCCCACGTCTGCTTGCTCCAAATTTCCACCCTGCCAGAGACGCCTAACACCATACAATCCTTGTCCAGCTTGGCATATTCCCTTAGATGGGCGGGTATGTTTACCCTACCCTGTTTATCCAGCTCGCATTCCGTTGCCCCGGAGAAAAAAAACCTTGTAAACGCCCGGGCATCCGACTTCATGAGCGGCAGCGTCTTCAGCTTCTGCTCCAGCACGCTCCACTCGCTCATGGGGTAGACGAAGAGACAGTTATCGAGACCTCGCGTCGCGATGAAGGTCGATCCAAGCGATTCACGGAATTTGGAAGGGATAATAATTCGCCCCTTCTCGTCGATGCTATGTTGATATTCACCCATAAACATGATTCCGTACCACTCCTTCCCCCAAACGCTCCACTTTGCCCCACTTTTCCCCACCTAAATACAGTAGTTCGCCACCTAAAATAAAAATCCTGCTAGAGTAGCAGGATTTTCTTCAACTATTTTAGGATGTTAAATATTAACTTTCCGTTGGTGAATTTCCTTCATTAGGCATCTTCGCAGGCGCATTAATATGCTTCCTTCTATTCTTGACAATAAAATAAATCGGGATTGCGACTATCGCAAGTACCGCCAGCACGGGCAAAGCGCCTACCAGAAAGATCAGCAGGTATTGAACGCCCTTCCATACGCCTTCCGCGCTTCCCGTCAAGGTGTCCGCAAGCCTGGTTCCGAGCGATTTCTCGTCCATATCGAAGGCCGTCGCGATCTTTTGGTCCAATTGGTACACTCGCAGCTCGATGGTGGAGTATGCGACGTTAGCGTCCAGGTACCTGATCCTGCCCGTTATTTGTTCGATTTGCTCCTGAACCTCCGCAAGCTGACTGGAGAATTTGAGCAGATCGTCGGCTTTGGTTGCTTTTTCCATCATGCCGAGAAGCCTATCCTCCACCAGACGCCTAGCCTTTAACCGGGACTCCAGGTCTACGTATTCCTCGGATACGTCCTTGCCGGAGATGTCGCGCTGAAACTCGACGTTCGGCATAGCCTCCAGCCGATCCACAAACGGCATAAACCCTTGAGCCGGCACTTTGATCGTATAGACGGAGCCGATATCGCCGTTATTTCGGGAATCGCTGAACCCCAGCATGTAGCCTCCGCTGGATTGAATCAGCTCCCGCAGCTCCGTGCCGGTTGCCCCGACATCCTCCACCCGCATTCTTACGCTGGCGGAGTAGATGATTTTGCCGTTAAACGCCTCTTCTCCCGAGATGCCCGCGACGTTTCCAAGTACGGATGATCCCGCGGCAACCATTCCTTCTTCGCTGCCTCCCGATGCCGCTTCTCCTATCGCCGAGCTCTGGTCGGCGACCGAGAGGTTGGACAATGATTTCCCCATTTCTTTGCTTTCTTTGCCCATGCCCATATCTGCCGCGGCCGAGCTGTTGCCGTTGCCCGCCGAATCGGAATCCGCGGCCTGGCAGCCCGCCATCAAGACGGCCGCGATGATTACCGTCAGCGCCGCTAGCCATAACGACCTTCTTTTCTGTTTGTCAGCCGATGGTTCCATTCCTTCTTCCCCCTTGCCCGTATTGGATTTGGAAGCTTGGAGCTTCATCATCCCTAACGGATTATGGAAGAGAAAGGTTGCTTCGGAAGCTACATACAATTGATGCGTTAGCAAGCCGGACGGCTCGAGCGGGAACGAAAAAAGAGCCGCCCGGCGGAATCATCGTCGCACGATGACCAGCGAGGCAGCTCTTTCCGAAACGTACTATTAACAGCAATAAACGACTTTCCACGCAAAAGCCCTGCAATAAAATTGCCGGCTTATTCGCCTTCCGCCCAGCTGTCGAGGTAAGCGGCTTGCTCGGCGCTAAGCTTGTCGATGCCGAAGCCGAGCGATTCCAGCTTGTAACGGGCAACCTGCTCGTCAAGCTCGTACGGCACGTTGACGACTTGATTGCCAATGCCTTCATATTGTTCGTTTACGTATTTGAGCGACATGGCTTGCAGGGCAAACGTCATGTCCATAATTTCCGCAGGGTGGCCGTCGCCGGCAGCGAGATTGACCAAGCGGCCTTCCGCGAGCAGATAGAACTTGCGGCCGTCCTGCAGCTTGTATTCTTCGATGTTGCGGCGCACCGTGCGCTTGCTAACGGACATCGCCTCCAGCTCGACCTTGTTGACCTCGACGTCGAAGTGGCCGGCGTTGGACAAGATCGCTCCGTCCTTCATGACCTCGTAATGCTCGCCGCGAATGACGTCCCGATTGCCCGTTACCGTGACGAACATATCGCCAAGCTTGGCTGCCTCCAGCATCGGCATGACGGCGAAGCCGTCCATGTAGGCCTCCACCGCCTTGATCGCGTCGATCTCGGTAACAATGACGTTCGCTCCAAGACCTTTCGCGCGCATCGCCACGCCTTTGCCGCACCAGCCGTAGCCGACGACGACGACGGTCTTGCCCGCAACGACGAGGTTTGTCGTACGGTTGATGCCGTCGAATACCGATTGGCCCGTGCCGTAACGATTGTCGAACAAATATTTGCAGAAGGCGTCGTTAACCGCGATCATCGGGAATTTAAGCTCGCCTTGCTTCTCAAGCGCGCGCAGACGGATAATGCCCGTCGTCGTTTCTTCGGCGCCGCCGCGGAGGTTGACGGCATGCTCCTTGCTTTCCGTGTGAAGCAGCGTCACGAGATCGCCGCCGTCATCGATGAGCAGATCCGGGTTGTTCTCGAGCGCCTTCATGTTAAGCGCCTTAAATTCGGCTGCCGTGGGGTTGTATTTGGCAAATACGGTTATGCCGTCTTCTACCAATGCCGCGCACACGTCATCCTGCGTGGAGAGCGGATTGCTGCCGGTAATCGTCACTTCGGCGCCGCCGGCTTGCACGACCTTCGCCAGGTATGCCGTTTTGGCCTCCAGATGAAGCGAGATCGTAACCTTTAGACCTTTAAACGGCTTCTCTTGCTCGAATTGTTCGCGAATCCGGTTCAATACCGGCATATGCGAGCTTGCCCAATCGATTTTCAAATGTCCCTCTGGCGCAAGCGATAGATCCGCGATGATGCTATTTTCCTTTGCACTCATTGTCTTAGCCTCCATTATAAATATACGATTTCGTGACCGCCCGTACGGCTGAACGGCACGGCTAGCAGCTTCTTCAGCCAGTCGTCGCCGTAGCGGCTCCAGTAGCCGGCCATGCCGATTACGCGCTCCTGCGGTTTGCCGGCGGGCAGCAGCGTCTGTTTGATTCGATCCAGCTGGCGCGTCGACGCTTCGAATTGGTTGTTGAACGCCTCGACCGTTTTGGATTCCATGTACGCGATCTGCTCGATGATCTTCGCCGTGTTGGTCTCGCCGAGCTTCTCCAGCCCTTTTTCGATGGAGCCGGCAAGCTCGAGCAGCGGCGCATACATCGATCGGAAAGCCGATTTCGCTTCGCCGAACCGTTGTTCGAGGTTCAACGTATCCTGATTTTTTAACCAAGCCGCTCGTTTCTCGTCGAAGCGCTCCATGACGTCGGCAAAGCCAAGCTCGTACTTCGCCATATGTTTCACGACAAAGGGATCCACGAGCGTAAACGACATGCGCGGCACGACGATCGGCATCTCCATCCCGAGCGCGCGGAACGCGTCGCCGGTCATCGCCCAGTAAGCGATTTCCCCCGGGCCAAGGACGACGCCCAGCACCGGCAGCACATAATCCTGCATGAGGGGACGCGTCATGACGTTATTGCTGAAAGTCTCCGGACGCTCGTCAGCGAGAATCAGCAGCTCCTGCTTCGTCCACGAGACCGTTCCTCTTCTGTCGCGGAAGACGTCGTCCCGCTTGTAGAGCAGCGTCCGCTCGTCCTGTTTGTCATCCCGGAACAGGAACAAATTCGCCCCGTCCTCCGCCACTTCCGCCTGCAGCGGATAACCAAAGCCCTTCACCCGCTCCGCGGCCGATAGATAAGCGGCGCGCAGCTCGTCGTTCCGCTCCAGCATGGTGCGGAACATTGGCGCTTCCACCTTCCTCAGCGCGGGATCGTCCGCGTCCAGCAGCACCAGGCCCTCCGAGCCGAACAGCCGCGCCATAATGGAAGCGAACATATCCGACAATGTCGAACATCGATCCGCGAGGCCGCGAAGGGTAGCGATAAACGAAGCTTTGAATTCGGAAGAGGGGAGCGTCTGCTCCAGCTCGGAGACTAGAAGTCCCCATTGCTCGGCGCCGATAACCGTTCGGCTAACGGAAGTTCTGCTGCCGTCCGGCTTGGATGCCGTCAGCTTGCGAAGCTCCTGATCCGCCGTAACGACGTAGGCGTGGTTCGCTTCGTCCCAATCGTGGTCCTCTCCCGCAATCCAGAACACGGGGACGACATGCACGCCGAGCTGCTCGCTTGCGGATTTGGCCGCTCCGATAACGGAAACCGCCTTGTGGATGACCAGAAGCGGTCCCGTCCACAATCCCGCTTGCTGCCCGCCGACGACGACCGGGGCTCCCTCCGCCAAGGCGCCGATATTTCGCATCGTTTCCGGCGATGCCCCTTGCCGTTCATTGTATTCGCGCAGCACGGATGCGACATCCGCAGATGCCGCGCGCGCGTCCCCGCTGCGCTGCAGCCTAGCCCATCTTCTCTCCCAATCCTGCGGCACGCCGGCATGATAGCCGTATAACGCGGCCACAACATCGGCTTTGTTGTCTATGTATGCTTCTGTCAGCGCCTGCCCGACAGGTAGCCGATATCGTTCTTGAATCATCTCAGTCTTGCACCTCCATGTCGTCCGGCCAGCTTCTTCAACTCACTGAGAAAATTATAGTGAAACCAATCCCAATTGTACAGGAACATCTCCAGAGTCGTCAAAAAGAAAAAAACGTCCCCGGGCGTACCGGGAACGTTTCACCTGCGAAATCGCCTATGGGTTTACTTCATTAAGCGACGGAAAACACGACCTTGCCAAGCAGCACGACCATGCAGACAACGTACAGCGCGCTCATCGCGAAGAAGCTTAGCCGCCATATCGCGCGGAAAATCCGCTTGACGTCGACGCTGCCGCGCTTGCGGAACTGCGCGTTGCCGAGCAGCCCGCCGGCTAGCAGCATAACGAGCAGTATGCCGTAGAAACCGAACGTGCTATTGAACAGAAGCTTGAAGCAGCCTGCCACGCACAGGATAAAAAAAATCGTGGAGACGTCCATCGCCATGCGCAGCGCTTTTTTTCGATCCTTGACGTAAGCGCCGTAACCGAACAACACGATGGCGAACGGTATGATCGGAAATACGGCAAGAGCCGTCGATAGCTTCCATAGACTGTCCATGATTGCGTTCACCATGCCCAAGTGTATCCTCCCCGCATTCTATCTATCTCCGTTCGCCGCATCCCCGGAGCCAAGCGTTGAGACGAGCCGCAGCATGCACTCGTTCAGCGGCGCGCCCAATCCGCTGCTAGCGCCTAACCGCACGACCTCGCCGTTAATCGCGTCGATTTCCGTTCTTCGGCCAGCCCGCACGTCGGCCAGCATGGACGATACGTTGAGGCTGGTCCGCTCGCATACGCCGAGCACGCCGGACCAGCTGTCCGGCCAATCCTCCATGCCGGCTGCTCTCAAAATGGATGCCGTTTCGTCATGGAGCGCCTTCATCAGCGAAAGCCTTCCCGAATGGGCGGGCAGTTCGCCGTTCGTCATATCGTAAATAGCGGTTAATGGATTGATGATGGCGTTGATGAGCAATTTTTGGAAAACGCGATTATGGATGTCATTCGACAGCGAAGCGTCAAATCCTGCCCGAATGAAGCAATTCAACAACATTTTTTGGCGAACGCCGTCTGTCGAGCTCTCCAAATACAGGGGGCCGCTGCCCGTATGACGAACCGATCGGATATCCTCCCGCTTCGCTCCCGAGCTCGTCACCGCGTTGTAGATGGCGAACCTTCCTTTGGCTGCCGCTGCCAGCTTTCCGAGATGTCCCGTCCCGTTCTGAAGGCAGACGAGAGGAGGTGTCCCAGGCGTTGTCACAATCAATCTGGCGATTACATCGATGGCTTCCGAGGTCAAATCCGTCTGCTTGAGCGCCAGCAGGTACCAATCGGCCGGGCTAAGGCCGTTCTTCTCCGCGTCCCGCAGCCGAGCCTCGGACAAGGTCTCGCCCGCTACGCGCAAGAAGTGCTCCGTTCCCAGCTCGTCCGTCAGACTGATGCCTGCCTTGACGATGGATTCGCGCTGCTCCGCCGTGCGCGTCCAGATGGTTACATTCTCGCCGGCCATGGCAAGCTTAGCTCCGAAGAGCAAGCCGATCGCGCCTCCTCCGATGATGCCGATTCGCACGTCGCCAACCTCCCGTCCAGCCGTTTCCTGCCATTATACAACAGACGGCCCGCCGTTCCAAGAACGGCGGGCTGTTGATGCGGTCGAGCATTTTATTCGATTCGTTCCAAATTTCCGTTTGCGTCCATCTTAAACCGCGGCTTCGCTTCGTCTTCGTTCGTGAGCACGGTTAGTCTGCGCGCTCGGTCCATAATCTGGATCAACGTCTTGTAATCGTCGTTGACCGCCCGATAGTCGGTCTGGGCATTGCTGACTTCGTGCGACAATCTCTCATTCTCGCTCCTGAGCCGGTAAAGCTCTTCTTCGCGGTCTTTCATTTCCTTCTCGAACATTTTGATCTGACGGGACAAATCCTGGTAAGTGGTCTTCCAGCTGCGCAGGAAACGAATGACGGCGTCAACCGATAATCCCTCGTCGAGCGAGCCGGCGTCCCCTTTGAACATGCGGTCTTCCGTCTCGAATACGGATAAGGAAGAGACTTGCGAGGTAGCCGTCGCGGCTGCCGTAACCGTTTGTTTTTTCAGGTAATTGCGTTTTTGGCGCTGTTGCTTCGCGATCTGGATCGCGTCCTCGTACCGTTTGCGAACGCAGCTATTCCAGCGGAACCCGCAAGCTGCCGACGTGCGGCCGATTCTTTCCCCTACTTCTTCGAACGCGGCAAGCTGGGTGCTGCCTTCGCGAATATGGCGCAAGGTTACCTCGGCGAGAATAAGATCGTCGTCCGGGCTCCACGCATCTTGTCTTACTGCTGTCATGCCATCGAAACCTCCTAACGTAAAGGCGCTTACTTTATCTCTATGCCCTTGGTAGAGTTCATAGAATCTATTGGATACTAATTTGTATAACCAAATTTTGTCGTGCTCATACATGATTTCGGCGAAGGATGCGCAAACTGTCTCAAGAGCTTGCCAAAACGTCACAAAACTTTACGAAATCGCCACGCTACCAGGTTTACACTGTCTGAGGCAGACGTTATAATGAAGTTTAGAAAAAATGGTCCAAGATGGAAGGGGGATGGTAGCATGGCACGCATGTATCGGGTACTTGGCTTCTGGTGCTTAGTAATCGGCCTCATGGCTTTCGCAGGACATATGACCGAGTTTGCGCTTCTGTTCTTCGCGCAAGCCGTGGCGTTCGTATTCTTGGGATACTTGAATTTCTCCGAACGCACTTACATAACGATGTTCTGGGGATATATGGTGATTTCATTTCTTGGATTCACATATTGGTCCGTCTTCAAGCTGGACTTGCCGTTCTAGTCACGCCTGAAAGCAAAGAGCTGTCGCGGCGCAGAGATGACTCTGCGGCCGGACAGCTCTTTTTCGTATGCGCCCATACCCGTTATTTCTCCAGCAGAAGCACCTTAAACGATTCGCTCATTCCATCGCTTAACAGCAATTGCCTGATCGCGCGGTTTCGGCGGGCGGCCGGCGAGAACGGATCTCCTCCGTCGTGCTCCGCAAGCAAGGCAAGCAATCCGTGCTCGACCAAAAATTGTTTTTGCGTCGCGTAATACGCGGTACGGAAGCCGCTTGACTCCGCCGTGCGCCGAATAGCCGTGAAATTGACATGTGCCGTCAAGTCGCGGTCCCCGGGCTGGTCGAACGGCGAATCCGACGCCAGATGGCCGCGGTACGTCATGAGCGTCCCCGCCATCCGGTGTGGAGCCGACAACTCCGTCCCCTCGTCGCCATAATCGATCAACAGCACTTGCCCTGCGACCATGGCATGGCCAAGCCGCCGAATCCAATCGTTAGCGGCAAGACCGACCTCCGCCGCCTGCCCTTCCGCGACCGATAGCTCTCCTATCTCCATCGCCTTCGTCAAGCCGTCATCCCGAAGCGGCAACCGGACGTAACGAAAGCCGTCTGTAGCGGTACCCGCCACGCCAAGCTCCCACAGCTCCCCATTCTGCCGTATGACTCTATGGACGGGAAAGGCGTCTAACAGCTCGTTCGCGACGACGAGCACCTCATCTGTCGACCAGATGTCGGAGCTTCCCCAAGCCTCGTCCGACGTTCGGATGTCCGGCTTGTGCACTATGCCGAACTCGCGATACGTTTCCATTATCGCGGCAATATGGCCTTCATGATCCTCGATAAGCAGTTGCCTAATAGATCGGCTCTGGCCTTCCCCTAGCACGACCGAGAGCTGCGAGGATAATCGTCCGGTCCCGGCTCCCCACTCCGCGATCAGGAACCGCTCATCGCCGGCCGGCTTGTTTTCGAGCCCCTTTTCGATCATGGCCGCTATAGAACGTGCCATCAAGTCGCCTAACGCCGAACTTGTATAGAAGTCCCCGCTTTTGCCCACTCTCGTCGCTCCGGATCGGTAATACCCGACGCCAGGGTCATAGAGGCAGGTCGCCATGTAATCGGCGAAAGAAATGCACGGCGCCATTCCGCTCCCGTCCATTTCTATGCCGATGAGCGGAGAAGCCGCGATAAGCCTATGAATTGACGCGCTGGCGGGTCCGTATTGAGTTCGCATCGGTAGTTCATCCTTTTCGTAATCTGGGATATAATAGAATCTGCCGCCGCATACAATAGAGGGGTAAGAAGGGAGGATGACGTTGGCTGCTATCAACTTTCGACAACGGATCGTCCGCATGGCCGCGGCGATGCTCGTCGGCATCACGTTCGCCCTTCAGTTCCCTGTATTAGCCGAACGGCAGACGGAGTCTCCTCCACCCGACGACATCCGCGACTTGCTCGAGAAGAGCTTGTCCGTCGTCGAGATCGATAAAGAGATCGCGCGCATTCAGGAGAAGAAACAAGAGCTGCTGGCGACGATGACGGACGCCGAATCCGAGCTCCGCGAACGGGAACTGCAAATTGAGGACAAGCGCGAACAAGCCGGCGAAGTACTGCGGGCGTATTATATGGGTGAGCGTGATTCGTTATATGGCGCCATGCTGACCATGAAATCCTGGACCCGTTTTTTTCAGGTACTCGATTACGTGGACATCATCGTGTCGCAGGACAAATCCACGCTTAGCGGATACATCGATGTATTCCGCGGCATGCAAGACGATTACAAGCAACTGGAAGACAAACAAGCCGAGCTCGCCCAAGTGGAGCGCAGGCTGCTGGAGCAACGCGAACGGGTTCTGGCGCTCGAGCAAAGCGTCGAAGGACAATTAAGCGGCCGCACCGACAGCGAACGGATCAGACTGCTCATGCAAGAGCTCAACAACTTCTGGGAGACGGCAGGCTTAACGGAGGTTCGCGAATATTTCAAAGCGTTGTCCGCCGCGATGGGCGAGCTGCCCGGGTGGGTGCAGAACAACAAAGAAATGCTCGAAGCCAAAGGATTTAACTACACGATCCGGGTTCCCGAGGAGAAGCTGAACGAATTCCTCAGGGAACAGGATGAACGCTTTAACCGCTTCGCCTTCTCGTTCGAAGACGACGCCATCACCGCCTTAGGCAAAAGGGACGGAATGGAAATTAGCGTAAAAGGCCATTACAGCGTGCAGACAAAACCGACCAACGGCATCATCTTCCACGTCGACGAGCTGCTGTTTAACGGCTTCTCGTTGCCCGACACGACAAGAAGCGCCCTGGAAGAGGAGTTTGATCTAGGATTCTACCCCGGTCTCATTATGTCCTTCCTCAAAGCAACGGATGTAGAAATAAAAGACGGCGAGCTCGTCATCAAGCTCGCCGTGGCGTTGTAGCAGAGTGGAAAAACAACCGTCTCGTTATGGCTGCAAGCTAGGAATCGTCGCAACGAATTCGGCGATTTCTAGCTTTTCTTCGCCCGAATGCAGGCGCCAATCCGCCTCCCTCCGCTGCCATCGAAGCGGCCATTCGGGGTCGGCCAAAACGTTCTCCCCCTCTACCTGCTGCTTCGCGCTAAGCGCCTCGTACCACCATATCGGCGGCATAAGCCCGCTGCGAAACACAAGCTGCGCTTGCTCGCCGTATAACGACGCTCGGACCGGCAACTCGCCGCTCGCGTCGTAGCTCGCGTATTGACTTGCGGCATCGGTCATTTCCTGAATCCACAGAATAGCCTCCTCGGCCGATCGGCTCCCCGCGGCTATCGCGTAACTGCTGCCGTTCAACCAAGGATACAGCGGCCCCTCCGAATCCAGGACGAGCTTATCCTTAGCCGTCTTATTCAATTTGTTATAAGCGCTCCAAGTCATAACGGAGCTTAACAGCTTGTCGCCTGTCAGAAGCTCGCTTAGCTTGAAGGTTTGCGAGAGCGGCACACGGGAAATCATGGAGGATGCATAGCCCTCCAGCCATAGAAGATGGGACCTGTCCGCTTCGTCCATATCCTTGAGAGAAATGAGCGACGTCCCTCCTTGATGGAACCTCGCCTCCCAAGCCAGAAGCTGATGCAAATCCCCTGGACTCAAGTTCGTCAAGTAACCCGCGGCTTCTCCCTCGCCCTCCTCTCCTTGCTCGCTGCCCTTGCCGGCGGAGAGCGCTTTCGCCGCCTCTTCCAGCATGCCGAAATTCTCGATCGGATACGTTATTCCGAGCTGTTCAAGCATAGCCTTGTTCCAGAAAAGCAAATACGGATCGATATGCGAAGGCACGCCCCATAAATAACCGTTCCAACGGAGCGGCTCCAGCAGGCCCGCCAGCTGGTCCGACATCGCGTCGCCGACCAGGAGCGAATCGACAGACTTTAAGTAGCCCTTGACCGCCATGGGGAGCACGATCGCATTATCGAGCAGCATGACGTCCGGCGCTTCGCCGCGTTCGCTTCTTTCGAGCCATTCCGTATAGCCCGGGCGTTCCACGGTTTCATTATGAAGATGAACGCGAATTCGGGGATGCTTGGACATAAAAATATCGTTTAGCTCTTGCAGCCGAATATACCTCGACGACTCAAGGGAAACGGTTACATAAATATCCGTGGCCTCCTCGTCGTCGCTAACCGAACCTACGGGCAGCACGGGCGACGAGCTGTCTCCTTCGTCCGTTCTCGTCCAGTTCCAATCGAGCACGCGGGCATAATGAATAAGGAGCAACGCCGCAATCAGCAGCAGGCTGATCGCGAGCGGGGCAAATCTGCGAAGAGTCACCGTATTCGTCCTTTCCGCTACCATTCCTATTATGCGTATAGGATACCAGCAATTTCGGCGTTTGTCCAAGCAATACGCGCGCGCCGCTTCTTACTTGCTCTCCTGGGTATGAGAAAAACTTCTATTGAAGTACTTCGGGGATGAGCGACCTACAGCTTTGCAAAGCAAAGCAGCTTCGTAAGCACAAGGTTGTTTTTATCGCCAATAAGAATTTTTATTCTCGGATGCTCCGAAAACTTATGTAAAAAGAGACCCTGCTTGACCTTGTTAGCCTGGCCGGTTATCGGCGGCTGGGAAAGGTCGAAGCAGAGTCTACCTTCATCGGACGCTACCGTGGATGTCGAAATGAAGACTTACAGCAAGTCCGCGGCATGTTGGGCCAGCTTGGAGCGTTCGCCTTTCTCCAGCGTCATGTGGCCGCTAATGCCTTCGTATTTGAATTTCTCCACGATATGCGTCAGACCGTTGCTGAGCGAATCCAGATAAGGATGATCGATTTGGCCGGGATCGCCCATGAGGACGATTTTGCTGCCCTCGCCTACGCGGGATACGATCGTTTTCACTTCGTGTTTGGTCAAGTTTTGCGCTTCGTCGATAATGATGAATTGTCCCGGGATGGAACGGCCCCGAATGTACGTTAACGCCTCGACCTGGATGCTTCCCATCCCCATCAATATTTTGTCGATGTCCCCTGCTTTCTTGGTGTCGAACAAATATTCGAGGTTATCGTAGATCGGCTGCATCCACGGGCGCAGCTTCTCCTCCTTCTCCCCGGGCAAATAGCCGATGTCCTTGCCCATCGGCACGACGGGACGCGCGATAAGCAGCTTCTTATATTTATGCTCATCCTCTACCTTCATCAAGCCAGCGGCAAGCGCCAGCAGCGTCTTGCCCGTACCGGCCTTGCCCGATAGAGTAACGAGCGGAATGTCGTCGTTGAGCAACAGCTCCAGCGCCATTCGCTGCTGGGCGTTGCGCGCCGTGATGCCCCATATGGGGTCGTTGCTGAGATACAGCGGCTCCAGCCTCACGCCGTCCGGGCTCACCTTGAGCAATGCCGATTTGGATGTTCCGAGCTCGTCGCGCAGAATGACGAACTCGTTCGGATTCAATTTCGCTCTCAGCTGCAGATGATTGACGCTCAGGAAGCGGTACGTATAAAATTCGTCGATGACCGAAGGATGAACGAACAACGTCAGATAACCGGTGTACAGATCCGAATCGACCACGTTCCGGTCGGATAGATAATCCTGGGCCTGGAGTCCCAGCACGTCGGCCTTGATTCGCACCAGCACGTCTTTGCTTACGAGAACGACGCTGCGGCGATGCTCTTCTGGCTGCGTATCCTGCTCCATCTGGTAATTCAGCGCGACGGCCAGGATTCGGTTGTCGTTCGACATTTCTCCGAACATCTCCTGCACGCGCAAGAAGCTTCTATGGTTAAGCTCCACTTTAAGGAGCCCTCCGCCAGGCAATACAATCCCTTCGTGCAGATGTCCTTCCTCGCGCATCTGGTCGAGCAGCCTTGATACCGATCGGGCGTTGCGGCCAAGCTCGTCGGCCAGCCTTTTTTTGGAATCCAATTCCTCCAGCACGATCGCGGGAATAATAACCTCGTTATCGTGGAACGCGAAGAGCGACTGCGGATCGTGGAGCAACACATTGGTATCGAGCACGAATATTTTTTTCATGAGAACCCTCCCGGCGTCGGATATACATTTGCATACATAGCCTCAATTGGCAGCGGACAAACTACTGAACAAACGAAGCTCGCGCGAAGGCACGCGCGGGTACTCACACGAATGAGGTGGCTTACATGTACAAATGGGTAACAGCGGCGGTCGTTACGGCGATCGTTGTCTCAGGCTGCGGCACCGGCGTGCGAAATGAACCATCACCCTCTCCTAATCATAACGGGTCTGTAAGAACCCAACAGAATAACGCGGGCAAAAAAATGATTAAAGACTCTGCGGCGGTGGAAGCCCATCTGGAGCAATTGGCCATGAACGTCGATGGCGTTCAAGGCGCGCATTGCGTCATCATCGGCAATACGGCCATCGTCGGCATCGACGTCGACGGAAATCTGGAACGTTCGCGCGTCGGGGTTATCAAATATTCGGTCGCGGAAGCATTCCGCAAAGATCCGTACGGCGTCGACGCCTTCGTTACGGCGGATCTGGACATCTCGAACCGGCTTTCCGAGATCGGGCAAGATATTCGTCAAGGTCGGCCGATCGCCGGTTTCGCCGAAGAGCTCGCCGATATGATGGGACGAATCATTCCGCAGATTCCAAGGGATGTCATGCCGTCCGATCCGAATCCGAACTCTCAACAGCAGAGAGGCCGGCCCAATACGATGAACGGCGACCGTTAACAGAAGATATCGGCAGCATTCCTCCCTTAAAACGTTTAAGAAATGGTAAAGCTTCGCAAAAGACGCAAAAAGCCTAGTGAAGGTTCACTAGGCTTTCTTACATAGGGCGGACGCCAAGCGTCCGTCCTTGTCCCATACGTTGTTGCCAAGGATGTAATCGGAGACAGCTCGCATTATCCGGGTCATGAGGGGGCGCGGGTATCCCGCTCTTCTCTCTTCGGCCATCCGCACAACCTCCTCGGCTAGGAATGTAGGTGAATAAGCTGCTGCTTAGCTCCTATTATAAGCTATCATATTAAGCTTAGTCTACGCTCATTCTCCCATTTTCTCTTGGAGCGCCGCGCGGGCGTTCGCCAGGCTGGTTTCGTCGGCGTAAACATAGGGGCTTCTCCAGGAGCCTTCCAAAGCGAGGAAGGTAATATCGCTGCTGCGAACGGAATAATACGTTTCCAGCATGCGGGTGATTTCTTTGGCCGGCATGTCGATACGAATGTTCGCGCCGACCGCTTCGATGACATTGCCGATCTTCGGCGCTCCGCCAAGCGAGGTGAGCTTGTCGACGATCGCGCTTATGACTTCGCTCTGCCTTCGATTGCGATCGAAGTCGCTTGACATGTTGCGGCCGTCGTTGGACTTGCGGTAGCGGACGAAATCCAGCGCATCGTCGCCGTACAATGTTTGTTCCCCTGGCTGTAAATCAATATTCGTACCGTCCGCTTCATCAATATACTTCATTCGAATGTCAACGTTTACCTTCACGCCGTCGACGGCGTCAACGACGTCGCTGAAGCCTTGGAAGTTAATGATGCCGGCGTACTGAATATCGATACCGAACAGCTTTCCGAGCACTTCACGAACCGCTTTTTTGCCCTCGAGCCTCGCCTGTTCCGTATCAAGGCCATCCTTCTTCGCCTCGGAATAAAAGGTAGCGTAAAAGTTGTTCGCTTTGCGAGCCTTATATCCATCGACGTCTATGTATGTATCTCGCGGTATCGATACGACCGTCGCCTTCTTCGACTCCGGATCAAAGGCGGCTACCATCATGACATCGGTATTAAGCCCTCCGCCATGCTCGCGCGAATCCAGCCCCATCAGCACCATGGCTACCGGCTTTTTCTTGACCGATTGGGCTACGGGCACCGGCTCCGCTTGCGTTTCGTTCAGTCCGATCTCTCCGATGGCATCGGTTGTCTTCAGCACGACGTAACCGAGCGCCGCCGCGGCCAGAATCAGCAGGCCCGCGAAGACGCCGAGAAAAATAGGCAAAGCGCGTCCGCGTTTTTTTGCTTTTTTGGGTTTATTCCTTTGTTTCCCTTCGGCAGGCTGCGCCTTTTTCGGTTGACCGCGCGACCCCGAGCGTGGAGGCAAGGATGTTTGGCTCATCGGTTCCACCTTCTCGTCAGTTGTATTTGGGATTGGAGCTGATGTCGGTCAACAGTGCTTCGCCTAATTCGCGCGGATAATGCGCCGTATAGGTCTCTCCGTCCTTCTCGTAGTCGACCCGTATCGCCCCGGCGTCCATCGTCGCGATATCAATCCGGGTCAATGCATGATCCTCGCGGAGAATCTCTTCGAAGAAGTCCAGCGTGCGTTTGGCCGCATCGTCTTCGGGACGGCCATCGGACACGATCTTGATTTGCAGCCAGTTAAACAAGGCGTCCTCGAGTCTCATCGGCCCGACTCCGGCTTGCCTGCTTCCGCCTTCGGTCCCTTGCCCTTCTTCCATTTGTCGTACAGCTGCCGGCCTCTCAGCATTAGCATCATGACGACGGCGATCGCCATGCACTGGATGATGGGAAGCTTATCCACCTGCAGAATCATCAGAATACCCGAGCCGAATGCCATGAGCAGATAGACAACCACTTCCTTCAGAATGGGAAGTCTGCCGGCCTGCGGGCGAAACACGGAATTGAAGATGTAGATCGTAAACGCCAATATGATCAAATACGACACCAGCTTATGTTCGCTTAACCATTCTTGCATGGTTTCAACCTCCTAAAGTCGCAAGGGGAGTCCGCTTGGCGGCGGACTCCCCTTGTTAGGTCAATGGATTATACGCCCGCTTGCGACATCTTGCGGTGTTTCTCGGCACGTTCGCGCTCGCTCTTAACCAATATCTTTTTGCGCAGACGAATCGACTTGGGAGTAATCTCGCAATATTCGTCGTCGTTCAAATATTCGAGCGCTTGCTCAAGCGAGAAGATGACCGGCGTCTTAAGCTTGACCGTGTCGTCCTTGCCCGCGGAACGAACGTTGGACAGCTGCTTTTCCTTACAGATGTTGACGATGATGTCGTTATCGCGGTTATGCTCTCCGACGATCATGCCTTCGTAAATTTCCGCTCCGGGCTCCAAGAAGAGCAAGCCGCGATCTTCCACGCCCATCATGCCGTAGAACGTGGACGTTCCGTTCTCGCTCGCGACAAGCACGCCTTGATGGCGGCCGCCGACGCCCGCTCCGGCAAGCGGTCCGTAGCTGTCGAACGCGTGGTTCATGATGCCGTAGCCGCGCGTCAGCGTCAGGAACGACGTCCGGTATCCGATCAAGCCGCGTGCCGGAATAATGAATTCCAAGCGCACTTGGCCGTTGCCGTTGTTGACCATGTTGACCATCTCGGCTTTGCGGGTGCCCAAGCTCTCCATGACGGAGCCCATGCTCTCCTCCGGCACGTCGATGAGCAAACGCTCGTACGGCTCTTGCTTGCTGCCGTCGATTTCTTTGATGATTACCTCGGGCTTCGACACTTGAAGCTCGTAGCCTTCGCGGCGCATGTTCTCGATCAGGATGCCGAGGTGAAGCTCGCCGCGTCCGGATACGACAAAGGCATCCGGGCTTTCCGTCTCGTCCACGCGAAGCGCGACGTCCGTCTCAAGCTCCTTGAACAGACGCTCGCGCAGCTTGCGGGAGGTGACCCACTTGCCTTCGCGGCCCGCGAACGGGCTGTTGTTCACGAGGAACGTCATCTGCAGGGTCGGCTCGTCGATCTTCAGCACCGGCAGCGCCTCCGGGTTCTGCGGATCAGCGATCGTCTCGCCGATGTTGATCTCGCGGATACCGGCGATCGCGACGATGTCGCCTGCTCCGGCTTCCGGAATTTCGATCCGTTTCAGCCCTTGGAAGCCGAACAGCTTCTCGATGCGGGCCTGTTTGGTCTTGCCGTCATGGTCGATAACGGCGACCGGCTGGCCTTGCTTGATCGTGCCGCGGTTCACGCGGCCGATGGCGATGCGTCCGAGGTATTCGTTATAATCAAGCAGCGTTACCAGGAATTGCAAGGGATCAACCGTGCTTTCCGTCGGCGACGGAATATGGCTGACGATCGTTTCGTACAACGCCTGCATGTTGTCGTCCTGTTGCTCCGGATCCATGCTGGACGTGCCCATCAAAGCGGAAGCGAACACGACCGGGAATTCCAGTTGTTCGTCGTTGGCGCCAAGCTCGATAAAGAGATCCAGCACTTCGTCGATGACTTCCGTCGGCCTGGCGTTCGGACGGTCGATCTTGTTGACGACAACGATCGGCGTAAGCTGATGCTCAAGCGCCTTGCGAAGCACGAACTTGGTCTGAGGCATGCAGCCTTCGAACGCGTCGACGACAAGCAGTACGCCGTCAACCATTTTCATGATCCGTTCCACTTCTCCGCCGAAGTCGGCGTGGCCTGGCGTGTCCACGATATTAATCAGGAAGTTCTTGTAGTTGATTGCCGTGTTCTTGGCCAGGATCGTAATGCCGCGCTCGCGCTCCAGATCGTTGGAGTCCATGGCCCGCTCCTGTACGGCCTCGTGTTCTCTGAATGTGCCGGACTGTTGAAGCAGCTTGTCGACTAGCGTAGTCTTGCCATGGTCAACGTGCGCGATGATGGCGATGTTGCGTAAGTTCTCTCTTGCTTGCATAAGAATAGATCCACTCCACTTTTTTTTATTTGCTTTTTTCTTTGCGCGTCGTCTTGAGGTTGCCCCGGTCCGAGGTTATCCTACCAACGCTTGCGCGTTCCGAACATCATCCAAGCCCCCGCCGCGATCAGCGCAGCCGCAACCAGGTATATGCCCCAGCTCCAGAGGAGGATCAACAGAAGGAAAACGATGGATGCGACGCCGATCACGAGGGATGCCGTAAATACGACGCGCGGCACGTTGCTGCCGAACATGTAATACTCGTACAAGCCCGCGGCGACCCCGAACAGAAATAACGGCCATAGATACTTCAGACTTTCCCAACCGGCGATGTTGCAGACGATAAACAGCAATGCGTATACAACGAGCATTCCGCCGGGTACCAGCGCGACAGCCGGAACGATCCTGCCGAAATATAGCACATGCAGCAGCACGCCCGGGATCAACACGAGCAACGGCCAGAAGATGGCTCCCAGAAAGCCGAACACTCCGACCTTGCCTAACAGGATGATGACCCCGGCTAACAGCAAAATAATTCCAGCGGAATATTTGTTAGATGGCATAATCATTTCCGCTCCTTACAACATCAATCGTATAGATAGACGAAAGACGGCGAATTTTATCTATATTAGTTTATAGGAACTGAGCCAAAAAAACCAGTATGAAGAGTTGGCAGCGCAAAAAAAACTGTCGAAGGCCGCGACAGCCCTTGTCGAATAAGGAGAAAACATGCAAAACCGCCAGCTCCCCGAAAAGGAATTGACGGCTTTTCCGCTTCGTCTTATGCCGGTTTGCGCTTCATGACGGCCATCGCGATGACGAGGGGCACGCATAACAGAGGCACGAGCTCCGAAAGCGTTTTGGAGTGATGGAATAGGGCCTCGTTCATGCCGGGGTCCTTCATCAGCATCTCTCCTGCCGCGTATGCAAGCAGTGCCGCTCCGATGTAGCCTAGGGCGGGCATCTTCTGGAGCAAGCGGCCCAGGAGCTGGCTGCCCCAGACGATCATCGGGATGCTGAGCGCGATGCCGAGCAGGACGAGCACGAGGTCGCCGTCCGCGACGGCCGCGATGGCAAGCACGTTGTCGAGACTCATGATAAAATCCGCCGTTACGATGGTCCAGACCGCGTGGCCGAGCGTAGTCGCCCGCTTGACCCTGGGATCGTCGTGTCCCCCGCCGGCGTCTTGCAGCAGCTTGACCGCGATATACAGCAGCAGGATTGCGCCGGCGGCTTGAAGAAACGGAATTTGCAGCAGCTGGAGCGCTACGACCGTAAGCAGGCAACGCAAAGCGACCGCGGCAAACGCCCCCCACCATATCGCGCGTTTGCGCTGCCTCGCCGGGAGATGCTGGCTGGCCATGGCGATGACGATCGCATTATCCCCGCTGAGCAATACATTAATTAAGACGATTTGTAGAAAAATAAGCGTGCTGTCCACGAGAACAACTCCCCTCTCTTAACAGAGGTATGTCCAAGCCTTGGGGAATATGTCCAAAAAAAATTGACATCCATCTTCACGAACGGACGTATTTGATGTAGACTTCATAATGCAAAGCTTTCGGGAAAGGAGGAACAACGAAATGGATTTTTTCTCGGTCGAGTTTTTCACCGCCTTGATGACCATCGTATTCATCGACCTCATCTTGGCCGGGGATAACGCCATTGTCATAGGTCTAGCGGCCGCCAAGCTGCCTAAAAACCAGCAGAAGCAAGCCATTATCTGGGGCACGGTAGGCGCGGTGGGCATCCGCGTCATCGCGACGGTCCTGGTCGTTTATCTTCTGGACGTGCCTTGGCTCAATCTGGCCGGCGGATTATTGCTGGTATGGATCGCGTACAAGCTGCTCGTGCAGGAAGAAAGCCATGATAACATCAAAGCGGGCAACACGCTCTGGCAATCGATCCGTACGATCATCATCGCGGACGCGGCGATGGGCATCGACAACGTCATTGCCGTCGCCGGCGCCGCGAAAGGCACCGGGCACGGCGATCACGAGCTGATTCTCGTCATACTGGGTCTGCTGATCAGCATTCCGGTCGTCGTATGGGGCAGCACGCTCTTCATCAAGCTCATCAACAAATACGGCTGGATCGTCTACGTCGGCTCCGCCGTGCTTGCTTATACGGCAGCCAAGATGATTACGCACGAGAAGATGTTTGACGGCTTCCTGGAAGACAACAAAGCGATTTACTGGTCGTTTATCATCGTTGTCGTCATCATAACCGTGGCGGCGGGATACTTAACGAACAAGCGCAATCAAGCCAAATTGGCCAAGAAACAAAAAAGCAGCGGAGCCCACTAAGGGCTCGCTGCTTTTTTTGTTTCACCCCGGTCAGGACGCTGACCATCCGGCATAGAAACAATCGCCTATAGATGTGTCTTAGAACCAGTCGTCTTCGCCGGCTGTTTCGGTTACGGGCTCGCTATGCGGATAAAGCTTTATGACTTCCGTGTCCCGCACGGCCGTCTCGATCATGTCGCCCAGCGCCGTCAGTCCGGCTTCCATGCGCTCTACGACGCGCAGATTGGGATTGATGCTTGGCGATTTCGGAAGAAATAACGTGCAACAATCCTCGTATGGCAGGATCGACGTCTCGTACGTGCCGATTCGGTTCGCGATGTCGATGATCTCCTGCTTGTCCATCATGATGAGCGGCTTGATAAGCGGCAGCTTAGCCGCCCGCCCGATGACGTTCATGCTGGAGAGGGTTTGGCTGGCGACCTGGCCGAGGCTCTCGCCCGTGACGATGCCACCCGCGCCGCTTTGCTCGGCGATCCGCTCCGTGATGCGCAGCATCGCCCTGCGCATCAGCGTAATGATGAGATGCTCCTGCCCCGCCCCGGCAAGCGTCGTCTGGATCTCCGTGAAAGGGACCAAATGCAGCTTCATCGATACGCCGCTGAAGTAGGTCAGCCTGCGTGCCAGTTCCACTACCTTGTCCTTCGCTTGCTCGCTCGTATAGGGATAGCTGTGGAAGTGCACGGCCTCGAGCTCAAGCCCTTTGCGCATCGCCATCCAGCCCGCTACCGGACTGTCTATCCCGCCTGAGAGCAGGAGGAGCGCCTTTCCGTTGGAGCCGAAGGGGAACCCTCCTACGGCTTGCACGACCTCGCAGAAAACGTAGGTCGACTCCTCCTGGATGTCCACCTTCAATTCGACCTCGGGATTGCGCACGTCGACGCTCAGATCGGGAAACGCCCTTAGAATGTGGGAGCCCACCAAATGGTTCATTTCGTGGGAGCTGTGCGGGAAGCCCTTCCACGCGCGCTTGACGCTGACCTTAAACGTCTTGGGCGGCTTGCCGAGCGCGTTCATTACCGTCATCGCCGCCGCGCGGATCGCTTCCAGCTCCGTCTCCGTGCTTCTGACGGGGCTGAGGGACACGAGCCCGAACAGCTCCTTGAGGCGCGCCGCGATCGGCTCCCACGGAAGCCCGTTGAGCTTGACGTACAGCCGGCCGAACGTCTTCCAATACGTAATGCCCTCAAATCCGGACAACGCGTTTTTTACTTGCTGCAGCATTTTTTTCTCGAACTGGTTCCGGTTCCTGCCCTTCATGATCAGGTCTCCGTACCTTAACACGATTTGATCGTATATCAACGCCCCGCGCTCCTCTCCAGCGGCTTCAATTGCTTTATAATGTCGGTAAGAGCCGCAATCAACCTATCGACGTCCGCATCCCGGTGCTCGTCGCCGAAGCTGATCCGCAAGCCGCCGGAGGCGACCGGTCCGCTGGCTCCGATGGCAAGCAGCACGCGGCTCGGCTTATTGTCCTTGGACGAGCATGCCGACTGCGTGGAAGCGATGATGCCATGCTGCTCCAGCATATGCAGGATGACCTCGGGCTTCATGCCGGCATACGAAAAATTCACGATATGGGGCGCTAACGGAGCGCTCCCGTTAAGCGTAAGCTCCGGAGCCTGCTCCACGTATCGCCTCAGCTTGGCGCCCAGCTCCGTCATCGCCTTCCGCCGCGCGGGAATTCCCTCGACCGCCAGTCTGATCGCTTTCGCGGACGCGACGATGCCCGCCACGTTCTCCGTCCCCGCGCGCATCCCCTTCTCGTGCGAGCCCCCCGAGGCCAGCGGCTGCAGCCGCACGCCGTCGCGAACGTAAAGGAACCCTACGCCGCGGGTCCCGCCGAATTTATGGGCGGACGCCGACAGCAGGTCGATTCCCCAGCCTTCGATATCGACCTCGATTTTGCCAAGACTCTGCACGGCATCGACATGAAAGAGCGTTTGGGGATAATCGCGAAGCAGCTCGCCGATCTCCCGGATCGGCTGAACCGTTCCGATCTCGTTATTGACGTGCATCACGCTCACGAGCACGGTATCCTTGGTCAGCGCGGCTTTGACGTCCTCTATGCGGACATGGCCCGAGCTTGTAACCGGAAGATAGGTGACGGCGCAGCCTTCTCCTTCCAGCTGCTTGACCGCTTCCAGCACGGAGGAATGCTCGATGCCGGTGGTAACGATATGGCGGCCTCTCTCCCGATATTGCCGAGCCGCTCCCTTGATAGCCAAATTGTTGGACTCCGTGCCCCCCGAAGTGAACAGCCAGCTCCCGCCGCTCGTCCCTAGCTGCGCGCCTACCTGCGCGCGGGCCCGTTCCAGCAGCTTGGCCGCCTCCGCGCCCGGTCCGTGCAAGGATGACGGATTGGCGTAAGCCTTCAGCATAACCTCCATCGCGGTGCGGGCTACGTCCTCGTAAGGGGGCGTCGACGCGCAATGGTCGAAATAAACGACATGATCGATGATTCTCAGCCTCCTGTCTTCATGAGAAAAGGGGACCCGCGTTCCTTCGCGCCATAGCTAGCCGGCGGAAGTAACCGTGATCCCCAAGTACGTTTTGATGCTAAAGCTTTGCTCCCTGCACCTTCGCAACGTAACGCTGCGTCTCCTCCGGCAGCTCCGACAACCTGGCAAGCAGCTCGTCGTTTGTCCGAATGCCCAGCCTGTCGATCCGGCCCGGGCCCGCGTTGTACGCGGCCAGCGCAACCGCTTCGTTGCCGTCATACTTCCGCAGCAGCAGCGACAAGTAGCGCGTGCCGCCCTCGATGTTCTGTACCGGGTCGAAGGAATCCGTTACGCCAAGCCCTCTTGCCGTGCCGTCCATCAACTGCATCAGCCCTTTGGCTCCCGCATGGGATTCCGCAAGCGGCCGGAACCCCGACTCCGTCGCGATCACCGCTTCGATCAAGGCGCCGTCGACGCCGTATTTGGCGGATGCCGCGGCAATGATGCCCGCAAATGGAGCTGCCGCTCCGGAGAAGCCGTGCCCGCTGTTCGGATCGCTTGCCTCCGCCCAAGTCCCGTTGCCGTCAAGTACGCCGAACGAGGAAACCTGGGCCCATAGCTGATCCGACCAAACGGGAGGCGAGCCGCTCCCTTCGGACGTTGCGGCGTCGCCGTTGCCCAGCTGGGCCGACAGTATCGTATCGAACAACGTCTCTTCGGACTGGGCCGCCGGTTTCTTGGCTGCGGCGCCAAAGCTTAAGGAAGGCGCCAGCTGCGCCTGTATCAATGATTTTAACGTTCTGGGATCTATACTCACGGTCGTTGCCCCCTAATAAGTGTTTGCGCAGGTACATGAGTATTATCGGTATCCATTGTACATGTTTTTAGCTCTTTCTGCTAGGGCGCTTTGCTATCCGATTGATCAGCGGCCGTTATGTCCGCGCCTTCCGCCTTCCATTTCCCGTTAATCCACGTGATGGCGAACGAGATGGCGCCAAGGACAAGCAGCATGGCCGCCTTGTACAACGCGTCGTGACCGTCCAGATCCATGAAGATGGCTTTGACGGCAACGAGCACCAGCAGGACTGAACCAAACCACCTGAACGTCCGTTCCCGGTAATAGGCCCCCCACAGAATGAGCAGAAGCGCATAGCAGCCCCACACCAGCGACAATGTCAGATCCTCGTATACCCCAGGCGCATTCGGCACGTATTCCGTAAAAATATTTTGAATCTGCCTGGTCATCAATCCCCCCACGATCAAATGGGAGAGCAGCGCGAACACGCGCGACATCGCTTTGGTCATCCCATCCGAGGCGCCCGGGAGCCTAAGCGCTCTCGAGTAGTAGAAGCCCAGTGCGGCAAGGGCGATCCAGGCCATCGCGCCCCAGTTCAGGAACGGAAGGTAGACGCCGAACCATTCGCCTCTCGGCGTGGACCAAGTGACCGCGTACCAGTAAACCCCAAGATACAACCATGCGATCGAGGCGATCAGGACGGCCGCGTACCACCGTTTGAAGTGGCCAATGCCGGTAAGCAACGCGATATATCCGATCCACATCAGGACGTTAAAGAGCACGCCGTCTCCCAGGCCGTTAAGCGACATGAGCATCAGAAGCGCGCCGGCCAGCATAAACGTGACGGCCGGCACGGACATGGATTTGCCCAATCGGTAGGCGACGAAGCCGGAACCGGCATAGATGGCTCCCATGCTCGCGATAATGTATCCGTACGAGACTTCGCCTTGCCAGATGAACTGAGCCCACACGCCGAACAACAACCCGTTCAGAACGTTGAGGTAGAGATCGACGCCGTCGAAGCTCATCTTGCTCTTCCACGACGCGAAGAGCAGCGCGAAGGTATAAAAGAGATAAGCGGCGACAGCATAGCGGATCGGCATATTCCACAAGCCGTCCGTGGCGGGCGAGAAGTGGAGGAAGTACACCGCGTAGAGCAGCCAGGTACCGGCAAAAGCGGCGATGCGCAGCTCGATCCAGCCTTTGGCCATGCTGAGGTAGAAGAAGGCGACGTTGATGACCATCGCGTACAAAAACAAGGTAAATACCGAATCCCAGTCGGGACGCAGCAGCAGGGGCGCCAGCAAGCCTCCCGCCAAAGCGATGTTCGTCAGCATTCGGGAGCCGAACCGGTGCGCGTAAGCCAGCAAGCCCGCGGTGACCGCCGTCATGCCAAGCAGAACGAGAGTCGGCTCCCACATGTCGTAGTAGATGCCGGCGAACGAAAACGTGGCGTACAGCACGCAAGCTCCGATGCCGAGCAGAATCTGGCCCGTCAGCCCGAACCTCGGCTTGAGCGACAGTCTCCCTCCTCCGAGCGCGAATGCGAGGCCGGCGGCGAGGCCGATGCCGATCTTCATTTCGTTCGTGATCCAGCTTTTGTCGATCGAATACTGGAATAAAGTAATAAACGCGGTAACGATGAACAGCGCCCCTAGCAGCGAGGTCCAGTGGGTTTTCATTAAATCCTTCATCGCGATTGCCTCCCGTGCGTCCAATGGACGAAATGGATAAAGCCGTATAACAACAGACACATCACGGCGGCTACAAGCTCGAGCTGCAGCAAGTACCAGGGCCATGGAGCCAACGCGTCAAGCAGCGAGGCCGTTGCCGGCTTGCGGGCCAAAAACATGAAATTGGTCGTGCCCGACGCCAGATTGGCAATTGCGGCCGGAACGGCCAGCGCGTGCAGCCAGAGAAGCGCGGCCCAAACGGACTTTAGCGTCGGGCGATATCGCCGGACCGCCACCAAGTACGTAGCCGCCATCATAATGCCGATATGCGCTACGAAGAAATGAAAGTATCGAAACTCCGGAAACGGTTCCGCCAGGTTAGGCGTAATCATCGCCTGCAGCGCGCCTAGAACGCCTAAAAACGTAACGACCGGGTAAAGCCGTTTGCCGGCGAACAGCAGCATGACGGCCGACAAGAGCAGCGTGATGCTGCAAAGCTGGAACGGCAGCGAGCGTACGCCCCAATCGTCATCGAGCGCGTAGGAGAGCTGCAGGGATGCTTCGCAGCCGATCAGCACCAGGGCGAGACCGATGCGGAAGACGCGCCCAGCCTTTGCTTCCCTGAGCTTCCCGCGTCCTGCGGCAACGGCCGTCATCGCGGCCAGCATGACCGCGAGCGCCGCGATATGGGATATGGAAAACATCTCGAACATCGGTGGTTCACCTCGCGTTTTGCAGTTCTTTTAGTACCAGGCCTTATGAAAATCTTACCTTTTCTGCGCAAAAAAAATAGTACCAAATATGTATGGTACTACTCGATATCCCTATGCCGTTCCAGAAGACCTAGGTCCTTCGCCTTGCCGGCGGCTTCCTTGGAGCTCTCCGCGCCGAGCTTGCGCAAAATGTTGCCGACATGGTTTTTGACGGTGCGCAGCGTAATGTACAGCTTGCCGGCAATTTGCGGCTGCGAATATCCGCGATCGATCAAGCCCAGCAGCTGCAGCTCGGACGGCGTGATCAGATCGGCCACCTTCTTCGCCTCGAACGCCTTCTCGACACCCTTGAGGCGGCGGAATTCCTCCCTCAGCTGCGCCGCGGCCGCCGCGCTGATCGGAGAATGCTTCGCGTATGCGGCCCTAATGGCATCGGGCAGCGCCTCGAAGCCCGACTTCAGCTGATAGTCGATCGCCCCGGCTTGGAATGACTTCAGAATAAGCTCCTTCTCCTCCATGGACGTCAGCATGATGATCCTCGCGCCGGTCGTTAGCGCGGTTTCTTCGGCCAGAGCGATGCCTTCCGGCCTGCCGTCGATCATGATATCCATTAAGACCACGTCGGCGCCCCCATCCTCGGCCGCCCCCTCGATTGCCGCCCTCAGCTCGTCGCCGCAGGATGCGGTCCAAGCCATCTCCAGATCCCGCTCGGAGATCAAATATTCCTTCAAACCTCGCAGCCAATCGGGATCGTCCTCCAACAGGCCCACTCGGATCTTGCGCTCTCCGTTCCCCATTACCCGGTCCCCTCCCCCGCATTGGATTAGAATCGTGCGGCAATCCCTCTTAGCTTATCCGCTCCGCGTGAACCGCCCGTTTCGGGAGCGCCATAAAAAACGTCGCGCCTTCGCCTTGCCTGCTTCGAACCGTTAGCGTGCCTTTATGCTTGCGCATGACATGAAGAGCGTAAGGAAGACCGAGCCCGAAGTTGCCTCCGCCCGGCTTCGTCGTAAAGAACGGCTCGAACATCTGCAGCCTTTGCTCCCGGCTCAACCCCGGTCCGTTGTCCGCGATCTCGATGACCAGCTCTCGCTTGTTTACCGCAAGCTCCACTCGGAGCACAGCATCCTGACGGTCTGCCATCGCTTCGATCGCGTTCATCGAAATGTTGGAGAACGCTTCGAGAAGCTGCGCCTTGTCGATGACGCAGGACCAGCCTTCCTCCAGCTTCGTCACCAGCTTGACGGCTCCCGCAGCCGGCTTCAGCTGCTCCGCCGCTTCGCGCAGCACGGCCGCGAGCTCGACTCGTTCGGGCCGAATCTCCAAATCCTCCGTGCGCCGATGTACCCTGCGCACCATCTCTTCCATGTGCCGGGACGCCGACAGCACCGCTTCGACGTCGACGAGAAGCTCCTCCTGCGCCGTGGCGACGGCGTACCGCTTCATCTTTTCTCCGAAGAGCCGCAGCTTGCCCGCATCGTTTTTGATGGCGTGATTAAGCATCGCGGTCCCCGACGTCACGGCCCGTAGCGTGGAATCGTACCGCTTGCGCTGAATCATGACGCGCACGCCCATAAAGCCGTATGTAAACAATCCGATGACGAATACCGCGGCTCCGAGTCCGACGAGCCATGTATTGTAGACCCACATTCGCAGCATCCCGAAGCTCGGCAGCACGTAGTTCATGAACATGCAAAACAGCATGGGCGGCAAAGCAGCGAAACAAACGATCCAATGGGTTCGCGCGTAGGCGGACGGCGGCACGCGCTTCGCCAGCACCAAGGCGGCACCGGACAATATGTAAGGAACGGCCCACCAGACGACGACCTTATAGCTGATCGGGTATGCCGTCGTATAATACGGAGTCAGAAGCGCGCACAGCACGATCGGAACAAGCAGCAAGACGGGCAGCGCTCTAGCCGTCCCCCGCTTCATGCCAATCCCGTTATAGGAGATGGCGAACAACAGGAAGAAATAAGGAATTCCGTAATAGGAAGATAGCGATGACAACGCTTGCACTTCATATAATACCCGCTTGGCCGCGACGCCCGCTCCGGCGCTCGCCGCCTGCGGCAGCCACTGCAGGTCGATCATGGCCGCCAGCGCGCCTGCTCCCCCGGCAAACGCAAGCGCGCCGAGCCTGCGATTGATCGCGGAGCCCGGCTCCGACAGCCATACGATCGCCGCAATGCTCCATAAGGCAACCAAAACAAATAACATCGCGTCGCTCCTTTATGATGAAGATCAATGGACGAACCCTGATGCGGCGTGCCTTCGTTGCGGCGTCTCTTTTATTCTTTCGTTTCGATCGTGATTGGCGACCACTCCGCGATGACCGTCTGGCCATGCGCGGAAACGCTGCCTTCCGGCGTCAGGTCCTTTTCGGTCATAATGCCCAGCGCGACGATGAATTGGTTGAACTTCACCGGCACGTTCGTCTCTCTGCGGATCTCGTTGCCGTTCACGTAGAAGACGACTTCGTCCGCGCTTCTGTTATAGGCTATACGATACGTATTAAACTCGCGCGGGGCAAAATCCTTGTTTTCCTTAAAAATGCAGAAATATTTGGTGCCTTCAGTATCCGGCACCTTCACGCCTGGAAACGGAAGCACCCCATACACGCTGGCGTATTGGTCGTTGCCGGCGAAGAAGTCGAGCGCGCCGCCCGTCGTGAAGTCGAGCAAATTAAGCGAAACAAACCCGTCGTACAGATCGCCCGGCGTCGTATCCTTCGTTCGGGCCCGGATCTTGAGCTCGAAGCTGATCTCCCCGTTCTCTGGCACGAGCACCGGCTTGGCCGAATAATACATATGTTTGGCGTTGTCGAGAATTTGGACCTTGTCGTTGGATCGGCTGATTGCCGCCCGAACGTACAGAATGCCGTCGCGCACGATGACGACCGCCTCCGGCTCTCGGTATGGCCAGAACGTGCCGTCCTGCAGCGGGAAGCCGCCCGTTCGCCATACTTCACCGTCGTTCAGAATCGTGTGGAAATCTCCGAGTATCGTTGTCGTTCCCATAGATGTATGCCTTCTTTCCTTGTATTTCGTTCTCGTTTTGGCTAAACCAGGGTTATTGCAGCGCGCCTTGCAGGACTAAAGCCAGAATCAGCAAGCCTCCGCACCGGATCGTCGCTTGCATCGAAGCTCCCATCAAAGGCAGGTAAGCGGTCGATTTATTATGCGCGCCAAGCCTGCCGTACACCAAATATAAAGGAATCGCGGTAAGCAGCGCAAGAAGCGCATATAGCGGAAGCGCCCCCGTCGCGACGCATAAGACAAGCGAAACGTACGCCAGAATAAGCAACAGCCGCGAGAATTGCAAAGCCCGCTTTTCGCCCCAAACGACCACGAGCGTCCGCTTGCCCGCTTGCCGATCCGCTTCCCAATGCAGGAAGTGGTGATTAAACAAAATAAGCGTCGTCAGGATGCCGATCGGCAGCGACAGCAGCAGCGCCCGGTAATCCAGATGGGACGTCTGCACGTAATAAGCGCCGGTGACGGGCAGCACTCCGAAAGCAAGCAGAATAGCGATTTCGCTGTAGCCTTTGCCTCGGTATCCGAACTTGATCGGCGGAGCGACGTAGAAGTAGGCGATAAACGCGCCGGCCAGACCAAGCACCAGCACCGGCCAACCGCTTATGAAGCTTAAGGCGATGCCGCATGCCGCCGCGACTAAAAACAACGCCCAAGTCACCGCCCTGAACTTGCCGATGCTCCAAGACCCTCCGGTCAGAAAGCCGGAGTTGGTGGAGATCGCTCCTTCCGTCTCTTTGGCCGCCACGTCGGTGCCGTTATAGTAATCCCACAAATCGTTGATCATATTAGAAAACAGATGCGCCGCTCCCGCGCCGATTAACGTGAGCAAAAACAGTCCGAGATTGAACCGGTCCGTCCAGACGAACGCTCCGGCCGCTCCGAGCGCCACGGGTATGAGCATGACTGGAAGCACCTTGATTCGGGAGGCTTTCATAAAGGGTTTAAACATCAATGTCGTCATCCTCTCATAGGTTGCTTGCTTAAAGCTCGAGAAATAAGGTAGCTTCGCTGTATCTGCGGGCCAGCGCCTGGCAGTAGGCCGTATGCACCGAGATGACGGCGACAAGCAGCATATTGCGGAGCGCCTCGCGCTCCAGGTCCGTGCCGAGCGCGAGCTGCGCGGCCGTCTTGTCCGCCCGGTTTCGGACGACTTCCTCCAATTGTACCCCGCTTCTCGCCCCTTGCCGCCCAAGCCATTTGATCTCCTCGTACAGCTCCGCATAACAGGCGTAGAGCGCGATCGGCTTGATGATCGGCTTGCCGAACAGAATTCCGAATAAGCTCCGCAGCGAATCGAAGTCCAGGCTGGACTTCAAATCGTCGATCATATATAAGAGGGCCGCTTGTCCCGGCGAATATTTTTTGCCCGCCTGCGGACACACGAAAAAAGACTTGAAGTCTCGTTTGACCCAATTCTGCATGGATGACGCGGACGGACTTGCGAATTCGACGAGCTGGCCCAGCTCCGCGACCTCGTGCAAGGACAACCCTCTGCGTCCTCCGCTTTTCATTAGTTTCATCGCGATCGGCGGGAGCGGCTCGGACAAGACCGGATGCTCTCCCGGGCGCTTGGTTTGGCTGCGGGCAGCCCAGGCCCGCTGCATGATGTCGGACAGCTTGTCCGGCTCTCCCAGCTCGAGCGCCATCAGCAATTGGCCCGCTTCGGCGCGGGTCAGCGAGAATTGTTGCATGCTTTCGCCTCCTTCCGCTCTCTCTTGGAGTTCATATGAACTCATCTTACGGCTGCGTATCGACCATGTAAAGGGACGAAATTCAACGAGAAGGGCACTGTTGCGCGCAAAAATCGACCAAAACGAACGCACACGGCGAAATACGTCCATTTTGCAAGTTGTCAGCGGGAGTCATGATTCGTTATAGTAATTCATAAGTAAATAGAACAATAGATTGCTGTCCCAAAAAAAATATAAAACAAGGGTAGTGAGACACGAAAATGGGTAGTGGTATAGGACTTAATTTGTTCATGATTGCGTTACTTATCTTTTTGACCGCGTTTTTTGTGGCGACGGAATTCGCCATCGTGAAAGTTCGTTCAAGCCGGATCGATCAACTCGTGCTGGAGGGACGGAAAAATGCGCTTGCCGTTCAGAAGATAACGAGCAATCTGGATGCCTACTTGTCCGCCTGTCAGTTGGGGATTACGATTACCGCCCTCGGCCTTGGTTTCCTTGGCGAACCGACAGTAGAAAAAATTCTTTTACCCTTATTTGAAGGCGCGGATCTAAGCGAAGCCGTAAGTCATGCCCTGTCCATTGGCATTGCCTTTATCATCATTACTTTCATTCACGTCGTCGTGGGCGAGCTCGCACCGAAGTCTTGGGCCATTCAGAAAGCGGAATTCCTTACCTTCCTGACGGCCAAGCCGATCATTTTCTTCCATAGACTGATGTACCCGTTCATCTGGCTGCTCAACGGCTCCGCGAACGCGCTGGTGCGCATGTTCGGACTTAAACCGATGAAGGAGCATGAAGAAGCCCATACCGAGGAAGAAATTCAGATCATCCTGAACGAGAGCTACCAGAGCGGCATGATCAACAACACCGAATTCGGATACGTGAGCCGGATCTTCGCGTTCGATGAGCTGCTCGCCAAAGAAATTATGGTTCCCCGTACCGATATGATCTGCTTATACACGAATGCTACGCTTGCGGAAAATCTGGAGATCATTCGCAAGGAACAATATACAAGATTTCCCGTCGCGCTGGAGAGCAAGGACAACATCGTCGGCATGATCAACACCAAGCAGCTGTTCCTCTCCTACGACGCGAACAAGGAATTGGACTTCAAGAAGCTGATTCATCCCGTGCTTAGCGTATCCGAGGTGACGCCGGTCAAGATGCTCCTGAAGCGAATGCAGCAAGAGCGCGTGCACATCGCGATTCTCGTCGACGAATACGGAGGCACTTCCGGCTTGATTACGATCGAGGATATTCTGGAAGAGATCGTCGGCGAAATTCGCGACGAGTTCGATGCCGACGAACGCAAGGAGATCGAGCAATTGGCGGACAATTGTTATCTGCTGGACGGCAAAGTGCTGCTTGACGAGCTGGAGGCGCTGGCGGGCAAACATTTCGACGAAGAAGACGTGGACACGATCGGCGGCTGGCTGTACAGTAAGCTGCACGATCCCAAGCCCGGCAAGGAATATCTGCACGAAAACCTGAAATTCATTATTCGCGAAACGAGCAAAAACCGGATCCGGAAAATCGAGATGCAAATCGAACATGCGGAGCTGGAAGGCGAGTCGGCATAAAGGACATTAAGCAGCGGGGCAGCCCGCGGTCTACGGACCGCGGACTGCCCCGCTTTATGGTTTCATTGATTTTCTTTGGCCGTCAGCTGCTTGACGACTAATTTGAAGACCGCCGTCCTGCTGCCCATGGAGGAGACGTAACGTTCGACGTGAGTGTCGGATAGTCTCTCCGGATGATAGCCCGGCGCGTACTTATCGAGCATGGCCTGCATCGCTTCGGTCGCCTCCTCGAGATCCGTTACTTGCTGTATTCTCCCGAACGCCATCACGCTCATATACGCGGTGTCCGTCTTGGCCGGAACGGGATGCGGAATCGTGCCGAGCGATTCGCTGATCGCCGCGCAAGCCTCGGGGTTGCGGCTTGCGATTTCCATCTTGCGTCCCTCCTGCGCGCCGTGAAAATACAGGCTGCCGTTCAGCCACGCGTAATTGAGCGGTACGACATATGGCGTATTCCCGTCCGCCAGCCCCAGATAGGCTGTGTCCGCTTTCTTTAGAAATCGCTCGATTTTCTCCCGATCCGTACATAATCTCTTGTTCATTCGCACCGTAAACATCATAATAACCCCTTCCCAATCGCAAGTCCTTTGTGTTAATGTCACTATAATTTCGATTTGTCATCATGAAAAGTGACAGAAATCCAAAAAGACAAGGGGACAGAATCATGATCGTTTCCATAACGCCGCATCTCGACAAGAAGCTGGAGGTCCCTCTATATGTACAGCTATACCGCTATATTCGCGAATGCATCGAGACGGGCAAGCTGCCAAGCGGCGGCAAGCTGCCCGCGATCCGCTCGCTCGCCCAACATCTGTCCATCAGTAAAAATACCGTGGAGGCCGCGTACGGACAGCTGCTTGCCGAAGGTTACGTGGAGAGCCGGGAGCGCGGCGGGTACCTCATTCAACCGATCGTAGAGCTATGGCACTCGCCTTCTCCTAAAGATACGCCTCTTCCGTCGTTGTTCCCGCGGGCTGACGGCTCGACCTCGAGCGATCGGGGGGAAAAGCCGCCATCCCGCTTCGCATTCCGATATGGCGATATCGCCTACGACCGCTTTCCGCTCGATCTTTGGAAGTCCTGCTTGTCGCAAGCGATAACCGATTACGCGCCAAGCTCCCCCTACGACGTGCTTGGTTACGGCGACCGGCTAGGTCATCCAGCTCTGCGGCAAGAGCTTGCCGCATACGTCTTTCAATCCCGCGGAGTGTCATGCGCGGCCGACCAGATTTTTATCGGCGCCGGAACGCAATACGCCGTAACCTTGTTGCTGCAGGCCATGGAACTGCGCCGCTTGCCGTTCGCCATGGAGGAGCCCGGCTACAACGGCGTCAGAACGGTGCTGGAAGACATGGATTGCACGATAACGTCTATCGCCACCTTGGAGGACGGCATCGACATCGACGCGCTCGAGCGATCGGATGCCTCCGTCGCCTATGTAACGCCGTCCCATCAATTTCCGCTTGGCATGGTCATGCCGATCGAGAAGCGCCTTAGACTGCTCAAATGGGCGGCGAGCAGGGAAGGCTTCATCATCGAAGACGATTACGACAGCGAATTCCGGTACGGCAGCCGGCCGATTCCGTCGCTCAAAGCGCTGGACACGGATGATGTAGTCATTTATTTGGGCACGTTATCCAAAGCGTTTTTGCCCGGAGTCCGGCTCAGCTATGTCATTATGCCGCGCGGATTTATTCCCATGATGCGGGACAAGCTCGCGGCTTACAGCTGCTCCGTCTCTCCCATGCTTCAGCAAGCGGTGTGTCTGTTCATGGAGCAAGGCCATTACGGACGCCATGTCAGGCGGATGAGAAGGGTCTATCAGGCCAGATATCGGGCTCTCGCAGATGCCATCGGTTACAGGATGGGAGACCGGGCGGAGATCGTCGGCGACAGCTCCGGCATGCACATCCTGCTGCGCGTGCCGGGACGAAGCGCGGACGAGTTGATTCGGCTGGGTGAAGCGCACGGATGTCTTCTCTTTCCCGCAGCCAAACATTGGAGCGAGCCGAGCGAAGAAGCGCATCAATTCGTCATGCTCGGCTTTGGCGGAATGGACGAAGAGATGATCGCGGAAGGGGTTCGCAGGCTGGCGGAAGCGTGGTTTCCGGCATGACCGGATGCCTCCTCCCACCCCGTTGTCTGAAAATTAGAACTTCAAAAAATGGCTTGCATTGAAAAATGGTTTTGTGCAATAATATGTCTTGTGCCAGCCAAGCACAGAAGAGATATGTATCACGTGCCGTTGTAGCTCAACTGGTAGAGCAACTGACTTGTAATCAGTAGGTTGGGGGTTCAAGTCCTCTCGACGGCACCATCTTTACCCCGGGACGTAGCTCAGCTTGGTAGAGCACCTGGTTTGGGACCAGGGGGTCGCATGTTCAAATCGTGTCGTCCCGACCATCTGAATGTAATGGCATACTTACATATGAATTGCAACGGACCTTTCGCTTTTCGCGAAGGTTTTTTTATATGTTAAAGAAGGACATGACAACAAAGCCGGTCGAAGCTCGACCGGCCTTTTTTTCGCGATTTCTATTTATTTATCGTCGGCATCCCATTTTTTGGAGTATGCTTTCTTGGTTACCCAGAGAGTAACCCAGGTTACAAGCACGATGATGATCGCCGAGAATATCCATACGGAAGCAGGCACGTTGCCCATAAGCCAACCCTCCCTTCATCATTCTCCCTATCGTATCATAAGTGTATTCGTATTGGATACCGACTCGCGCTTCGGTTACAATAGAGTTCGACAACTGTTCACAACTTAGCGATCGAGGAGATGTTCCCATGGAATTCAGCTTGGATTTGCTGGAGACGAAAATCGAATTTTTTGAAGCGGCCGACCTCATGACGCTGGAAACGCTGATCGAGCGCGCCATCGAGATCAACAAAGCTCTGATGCTGGACGTGCATCACGTATCGCATCAGATGGCCTTTAATCCGCGGGCGGATAAGCTGCATTACAGCGCGGTCGTCCATTTCCGGCTCAAGCGGCGGCAGTAGCGCTAGAATCTTAGAGCTTGAGCCTATATTGATGCGGCGATACGCCCATCATGCGTTTGAACAAATGGATGAAATACGAAGCGTTCGGCAGCCCGACCTGCGCCCCGATCCATTCGACGGATTGGTCGCCGGACCGAAGCAGGCCGCAGGCTTGCTGAATGCGCAGCGCGGTCAAATAACCCGTGATGCTGCTCCCCGTCTCTTGCCTGAACAGGCGGGAAAGATAGGAGCCCGACATATGCAGCTCGGCGGCTAGCTCGTCCAGCCGGAACGGCTCCGCATAGCGGCGTTCGATCCAAGACATGACCGCGTCGGAGTGCCGGATAATCGGCTTGCTTGCGGCATCCGAAGCCGGCTGGCGATCGCAGCGTCCGATAACGGACAACAACCCCATCAAATACAAAGCCGCACACTCCTCCTCCCCGCTGCCCGACGCGCTTGCCGCCAAGCCCGACTGAAACGCGTCGACCGCCGCTTCCGCTTCGGCCCTGAAGTCCGACAGAACGAGCTCCTGATCCTGCTCCAGCCCTTTTCGCATGCGGGTAAAGCTGTCCCGTAGATGCGCGAACGGCGTCAAGAACCGATCCATGGACGCCGGATCGAAGTGAAACACGCTTCGTTCGTAGGGCTGCTCGGCGCTGACGTCCGCAAACACCTTGTGGAGCTGATAGGGCAGAAAATAGAAGAGCTTGCCCGGAGCCAGCTCGTAAGTCTTCTGATTGACGATAATGACGCCCCTCCCCTGATGAACAAGCAGCATCTCGAAGCCCCAATGCCAATGATAAAAGCCGTCGAACGGCTGCTCCCTCCATAATCGATGCGACCACAAAAACGGCTTTCCTTGCGGATTAAGCGACTGGTACAACATATCCTTCATGCCGTTCATCTCCGTTGCCAAAATACGTAATGTCAATAGAGCAACATTTTCACTCATTGTACAGCAACTTTGTCTCTTTGTCAGGCGATATACTAGCAATAGGTTACTGCATAAGAATCGTATTCTAGGAGGCTGACAAGCAATGGAAAGCGCGTACAAGGCCGAGATGATGAGCAAGCTCGCCGCTAAAGTGGAAACGATGATCGGACAGATCGGGGACAAATCTCCCCATGTCGCCAGGGAGGACGGCAAATACGACGATCTTGCCCACAGCTGGTGGACTTCCGGCTTCTGGCCCGGGCTGTTATGGCTGATGTACGATGTCACCGGCAAACAATCCTTTAAGGATGCGGCATGGGACTGGGACGCCAAGCTGGAGCGCTGCTTCTCGGAGCATCCCATCGGCTTGCATCACGACGTTGGCTTTCAATTCCTGCCTACCGCCGTCATCAAATACGAGCTGACCGGCGACAAGGAAGGCTTGCGCATCGGTCTGAAGGCAGCCAACTATCTGGCTGGCCGCTTCAATCCGGAAGGCGGCTTCATCCGCGCTTGGAATACCGACCAAGCGGTCGGCTGGGCGATCGTCGATTGCCTGATGAACATTCCGCTCCTGTTCTGGGCAAGCCGCACGACGGGAGATCCGCGCTACAAACATATCGCGACGAGACATGCGGACACATTCCTGAAGTATGCCATTCGCGACGACGGCTCCGTCTGTCACATCCTATCGTTTGATCCCGAGTCGGGCGAATTTATCGAGCCGCTTGGCGGCCAAGGCTTGTCCGGCACCTCCTCGTGGAGCCGCGGCAATGCTTGGGCGCTGCATGGACTAGCCATCGCTTACCGCTGCACGGGAGAGCTCCGCTATCTCCTTGCCGCCAAGAGAGTGTCTCATTATTTTATAGCCGCTCTTCCGGAGGATCATGTGCCGCACTGGGACTTCCGCGCCCATCCCATCGAAGCCGAGGAACGCGATACGTCGGCCGGCGCCATCGCGGCTTCCGGGCTGCTGGAGCTGGCGGACCTTGTTCCGGCGGACGAGCGACGCATCTATGCGGGCGCCGCGGAGCGGATCCTGCGCTCTCTGGCAGAGAGCTACGCGACATGGGATCGGCCGGAGCATGAAGCGATATTGGTAGAGGGCACCGGCCATAAGCCGGCAGGCCACAATGTTAACGTTTCATTAATTTATGGTGATTATTATTTCGCGGAAGCTTTCGCCAAGCTCAACGGCTGGCCGCATCGTATTTTCTAGCTTCCGTTCCCATTCAAGAGGCTGTCTCCGCCGGTCATTCACGGACCTGGCGGACAGCCTCTTTGCGTTATCCGGCGGAGATGGTATGACGATCCGGCAACTATGGAAATAATGGAAGAAAACGATCCACGAGGTGCCTGCCATGACGATCATGCAAAACCTGAAGAAAAGAGCGAGCATTAACGCGGATTTACGCTATCAACGTTTAACGTTATCCGACCTGCAAGTTGATCTAATTGGATTGACGTCGCTCATCGACTTGACTATCACGCTAAACCATATTCAGCATCAGGTGCATCAGGATCGAACCATGGGACTGACCATCGATCAAGTCATGATTAATTTAGGCGTTATCGAGCGTCATCCCACGGAAGAAAAGCTCCTTTCCTCCTTGCTGCGCGGGGAGCTAATCGTAAGATTCGAGGATGCAGACACGATCGTCGTCGTTGCGCCGGTTTCCAGAGTATTGTCGCGAACGATCGAGCCTCCGACTTCGGAAAACGTGCTGAGGGGGCCGACCAGCGCGTTTACCGAGGATATCGATACCAATATCGGCCTCGTCAGACGGCATGTCGCCTCCGGGCATTTGCAGATTCACCCCTATTTGCTCGGCTCCTCCCAACAGAAGCGGCTCATCCTCATGTTCAGCGAAGATGTAGTCGACATCCGTTTACGAGACAATATCGTAGCGAAGCTCGATCAGAACAAAGGGATGGACATTCGAAATTTGCAGCAGCTTTCTCTGGCGCTCGGGTTCTCCAAGTGGTCGCTCGTCACGAAATTCAATACGTCCGAGCTGCCGCAGGAAGCAGAGAACGCCTTGCTTAAAGGGAAGGTCATATTATTCCTTGACCGCATGCCGTTTGCCATTATTTTGCCAAGCTTGTTATGGGACATGTTCGCAATCGAAAACGATCGCAGCTTTCCCTCCGTCTTTATGTATTTGGTTCGGCTCCTTCGCTTGACCGGCGTCTTAATCCATATCATCATCCCTGGATTATATGTGGCTCTCGTGTCCGTTAACCCCGAGGTGCTGCGGATCGAGCTGGCCATGTCGATCGCCAAAAGCCGAATCGACGTCCCTTATCCTTCGCTGATTGAAACGTTGCTGCTTCTGGTCATATTAGAGCTGACGCTTGAAGCGAGCATACGGCTGCCAAAGAGCATCGGTCCTACGCTTACCATGGTCGGCGGCATTATTCTGGGACAAGCAGTCGTTAGCGCCAAGCTGGTCAGCAACCTGCTGATCATTCTGCTCGCCGCGACGACGATCGCGACATCGGCGGTAGTCGGTTTCCATAATTCGGTAACCATACGGCTGTTCAAATACGTTCTCGTCATCCTGTCCGCCGTTTACGGCATTATTGGTCTGCTCGCGGGATTGTTTCTCGTTTGCGTCTATATCGCCAGCCTTACGTCCTTTGGCATTCCGTATATCCACTACATGAAACCCAGGAGTGAGCCAAATGGTTAAATCAGGGCAAGTAGCCGCTTTGTATATATTAATTCATATAGGCGTGATCTTCTTCTTGTACCCGGGCAATCTGCTCGAAGCGATGGAGAGCGGGCATTGGGTAGCCGTGCTTGTCGGCTTCCTCGTTCATATCCTGATCGTATGGGGCTATATGTGGGGACTTGGCCGGTTTGAACGAGGCAACGTGATCGATATTTATTTGAGGCTGGGCAAATGGCTGGCCTCGTTGATCATGTTGCCCGTCTTTTTCTACCTGCTTGTCGCTGTGGTCATAGCGACCCGTGCCTACGGTGAAATTATTACGCTTTTATTTTTGTCGAGCACGCCGCTTTGGGCAATTATGGCGCTCATTTTAGCCGTATCGCTTTTTTTGGCGATACAAGGTATTGCGACCATTCTTCGGGCGAGCATGCTGCTGCTTGTGTTATGTTTGCCTCCGACTTTGTTCGTGCTGGTGTCGTCCTTCCAACATGTCGACTGGCACTACTTGCTGCCTTTCATAGACCGCGAATCGTTCAGCTGGTCTTTTCTGTACGGACGGCCGTTTCTGATGAGCTTGTTTGCGGTAGGCGGAAGCTTTCTGTTCCTGGGCTTTCTTCAACCGGAGATCGCTTTCGATCAGCTTAAGCTTCGATACGCCAGCTTTGCAATATTGCCGATGCTGTTGATTGCCATCTACGTGCCTTTGCTGACCTTCGGACATAGCACAGCCTCCACTTTTCTATTTCCGTTTATCATGGTAACGGATATCGTAGAGGTGAATTGGCTCATGTTCGAGAGAACGTCTCTCTTTTTTACGCTTAGCATGATTGCCTTCGCTCTCCTTTTTATGTCCCTTACCTTGTGGAACGCCGTCTACATGATACAAAGAGTCGTGAAGATCAAGCCAATTCTAGTTGGAGCGATTATATGCGTTCTCCTATATGTCGTATGCGTTTTTATCGACGATTGGGAGCATCTCGAGAGTCTGCTATGGTGGAATACGCTGCTGCGTCTGTATATCATGTTCGTCATTCCCGCCGGCACGATCGCGCTAGCGATACGTCATAGGGGGAAAGGAGCTGCTCCGCATGCGCAAGGCCAATAAGAGGCGAATGCTGACGGCGGCGCTTGCCTTACTCCTGACGCTGCCCGCCGGAGGCTGTTGGGACAATAAAGATATCAATCATCGCTCGCTGCCGATCGTCATGGGCATCTCCAAGAAGGACGGCCAATACCAGGTTGTCCTGCAGGTGCCCGAACCAAGCGAAAGCAGGGCCAAGCTTCGCGTCATACAGGGGCGGGGTTCGACGATCAGCGATATCGTTGATCGCCTCAGCACCAATATGGAGAGCCAGATCGATTTGCTCCATCTCAAGCTGATTCTGTTCGAGGACGACTTTGCTAAGGAAGGGCTTGGGGACGCCATCCATTCGTTTATTCGTTCCCATGATATCTCTTCCAAAGTGATGGTCGCCATCTGCGACGAGCCGATCGAAGTCTTTTTCGATAATATTAACAAGTTCAACAAAAATAACGGAACCGCTTTGCTCAGCTTTTTTGAAAAAGACGCCGGTTGGAATCCCCAAGTCGCCAATACGCGAATATGGGAAATCTATCGCAGCATGTTGTCCTATACGCATGATATCGCCATGCCCATCATCCGTTCGGGAATCGGCACGGTTATCGAAAGCAATGGCTCCGCCATCATCCGCAACGGCAGAATGGCCGGCACGATCACCCAGGGAGAAACCCTTCTCGTTAGCGCCTTTTCCGGCACCAGCACGAAGGGCAAAATCGAGGTCATGGAAAACGTCACGGTAGAAATCATTTGCAGCGCCAGCTTCCATGATCATGATCTGCGCAGAGGCGGCATTCCCTATTTGAAGTCGATGATACGGCTGAAAGTAACCTTGCTGGAGACGAAAGGCGCCCCGACCTCGCAGCAAATCAAGGAAGAAGTGGACAAGCTGCTCAAGAAGCGGTATGACAGCATCATGAGGAAGATGAAGGCCGCCGGCGCCGATATTATGGCCGCGGGCCAATATTTCCGCAACGATCTAAGTCGTGATCAGCTCGAGCATTGGCGCGAGGATTACCTGCCCTTGCTGGAATATGATGTGGAGATCGACACGGTGATTCAGAACACGGGACTGCTGCGAGGCAGCAACTAGGTATGGCGTGAAAGCGATAACCGCCGACTCTCGCGCCTTTAGGAAGCGATTCGCTTGCCGCCGGTCTCCCCCACGAGCTCCTTCATCACGCCGGCGAGCGCGTCGGCCGTCCGGTAGCTTTCCTCCAGCGTGTTGTCGACGCCTCCCATCTCGACGACGAGACTGCCCGGGGACAGCGATTGGTTATATTCCGCATTGCCCGTGCCGGGTCCCTTGGACAGCACGCCGCGCGAGATCCCGGGATATTTGGCGTTTAAAGCTTCATGCAGCTTGAGGGCAAAGGCTTTATTTTCTTTCCAATGCGGATTGCGTTCGCCAATGACGAAGAGAATCTTCGCATAGTCCTTCCCGTTAATCTCGACCGTCGTCTTGCCCCTCTTCTGCGAATCACGGTGGATATCGAATAGGTACGTCAGCTCTTTATGCTTCTTCAGCGCTTCGACGACCGTTTGTTTGGAATATTTGTACGAATAGGCGTAGTTGAATTTCTGGACCGTAGAGGGGTAATCGTTCGTCTGGTGAATAGCGGGCATCCCCAGCTTCTCCAAGCTGGCCGCGAGCCGCTTGCCGACCAGCGTGACATTGACCGTTTTGGAACTGGGGTCTTTGGCTCCCTCTTTGAGCTCGGGGAAATAGGATTCGCGGTTGTGCGTATGGTAGATCAGGAACGCGGGAGATACGCTGGCCGTCTTGACAGGCTTGTCGGCATCCGGTTTAGCCGAAGATGCGCTCGGAGGGTTGGAAGGCGCCAATGCCGGCGCAGCTTGCTGCCCGGTGGAAGAAGCGGCCAACATTCTCTCAGACGGCTTGTCCACGCTTGCTTGGATCAAGCCTCCGTACAAGCCGCTGAGCTTGTCCCATGCCGGCAGAGCCGCCAAACCGCCTAGAACGGGCATCTCAGTCTTGGCGGCGGCTTGCAGAAACCAAGTATCGGACGAGGCAGCCTCCTCTTCGGCCGCTGCATATGTATTAGGGTGCGCGTTCGCCGCTAGCCCCCACCCCACGCTCGCGATTGTTGAAATCAAACAAATAACGGAAAAAAAAGTCCCGGAAACGAGCCATTCGCGCAGCTTTACCATCATCGTAACAACCCCCTGATCATTCTAGCGTTATTCCTACTTTATGATGCAGGGGAGGTTGATAGAATGCGTATAAAGGACTTTCATCATTCTCATAAACTTGTTGCTAGACGTCATCGCTACCGCTTAAACAAACCTCCGATCAACACTTCACCGACGATCCATTTGCGAAGCAGAAGGAACAAGAGAAGCGGCGGCAAGCTAAGCAGCGCCCCGACCCGGTATTGGAGAGGATCGCCGTATTCCAGTCCCCATTCCTTCATTTCGTGCGTCAATTGAACAAATTGCATCATTCCCAAGTGCTTGGAGGGATCCGAAACGTATATTAAAGATGGCAGATAAGCATTCCACATTACGATAAAATGAAGCGCTCCAAGCGCGAGCAACGGCTTCCATACTTTCGGAATGTACAATGCAAATAACGCGGCAAGCTCCCCCCGCCCGCCAAGCTCCGCTTCCTCCTTGAGATGGCCGTACTTGCCGTTAAAATAATTCTTAAGCACAAACGCCGGCACGATCTGGACCAAGCCGATAAGCGCGGGAGGGAATATCGTATTCACCATTCCGAGTTCGCGAATAAACATATATTCGAAGAGGGTCCCCGATGCGATGCCCATAAGGGCAATCAGCAGAATCCGATACAACGTTCCGCCGGGCAAACGGCGAACCGTCATGGGGTAGGACAAAGTCAAAGTCACCAGCATGCCAAATACCGCCGTCACAAAGAACAACAAAGCCGCTAGACTCAGTTTCCCTGCCGAAATGAGATCCGTCAACGGAATGTTGGCCGCGCTGGGCTTCATGAACGGATCAACAAATACGTAATATAAAACAACTAAAACGAGTCCCGTCAAGATTATGCCAACCACTCCCCCGACGACTGGAGATCCGCCTTTCAGCTCGGCGGCGGCATCGGATTGACGATGAACCAACGCATCCCGCAACAGCCCGCGCACTAAGAAATAGGCGGTCAAAGCCAATGCGAACTGCAGGGCAAACGAAACGTACGTAGCCGCTAGCGCCGGCCCTACGTCCATATTCATGAAGCCCATCTGGTAAACGAAATAGTCAACCGTAGTCGCGCTTTCGTACACAAGAGGATTAATCAGCGTATGCAGAAGCTCCAAGTCCGTTGTCAAAATCATGGCAAGCTGCAGCAGCATCAGCGCCAAAACGGCTCTAGCCGCCGGAAACGCAGTCATCCTCCAAAACGATGCGCCTGACTGCTGGCCTCCGTCCTTGGATTGCGCCGAGGCAATCGCTGCCAAGGCGATGATGACCGGAATGCCGCCATACTTGAGCAGCTCCATCGCCAGCATTATGAACCGAAACGATCCCTCCTCTGCAAATAACAGCCTGTCGGCAGCGCCTAACGGCGAGGAGGAAGCCGAGAACATCAACATCGCGAAGTGACCCAGCACGGCTGACGGGATGACGAACGGAATAACTAGAATTGAAGAGATCCAGCCTCTCGCCTTTCCCGAACGAATGCCGGACAAGGCCAACGCTATAGCGAAGGCAAGCATCCCGCCGGCTGCGATGAATAACATTTTGTAAGACGCCGTATTGCCCAGCGCGTTCATATAGACGGGATTGCGGAATAGAGCCGCGTAATTGTCCCAACCTGCCCACGGACTGCCGGAGATCCCCAAAAACACTTTATAATCCCGAAACGAAGCGTAAAGCCCCGATAGGAACGGGAAAACTTTCAAAACCAAAATAAGAAGCAGAGCGGGCAGCACGATCACGTAATGAAGCTTGTATTGCCAAATTCGTTCCGCGATAGACCGTTTCCTAGTCGCTTGCGGCATCATATCCGATTGCACAGGCTCTAGGTTCGAATGCGGCTGCGGATGATCCATCTCAATTCCTCCCTATATGTTCCAAAATATGACTATCATACTACATAAGGGTCCCGTTGCCTACCGTAATTTTAAAGTGAAAACCCGCCTTTATATTTGCTATGTGGATTCTGTACAAAAGAAAAAGACATCCCCCCTCCGAATGGAGAAACGATGTCTTTGGGAACCAGCTTTATTTCGCCGTCAAATGCTCTTCTTGCTCCAATAAACGCTTTAGCTTGTTGCGCTGCAGCTTGTCCTTCAATCGTCGTTCCTTGTCTTCTCCTTGCAGCGCTCTTAGCAACGAGACGCACATGCCGATTAAGACGACCGCAAAGGGAAGCGCCGCTACGATGGAGGCCGTTTGAAGTCCGGTCAGGCCTCCGCTAATCAACAGCACTACGGCTATGGAGGATTGCAGGATCCCCCATGTAATCTTCACTTTGTTGCTCGGATTCAAATTACCGTTCGTCGATAACATGCCAAGCACAAACGTCGCGGAATCTGCCGATGTAATAAAAAAGATCAAAATTAACAGCGTCGCGACAGTCGCGAGAATCGTGCCGAGGGGAAGCTGCTCGATGGCTAGAAACAGCGCCGTAGTCGTATCCGCCTTGACGGCTTCCGCCAGATGCGCCGCATCGAATAGTTCCAGATGAAGAGCCGTCCCGCCAAACACGGAAAACCAGACAAAACCGAACAGGGTGGGCAATAAGATCACGCATAGCACAAACTCCTTAATGGTTCGCCCTTTGGATACCCGCGCGATAAACGTCCCGACAAACGGCGCCCAAGCAATCCACCATGCCCAATAAAACAACGTCCAGGCGCCTACCCACGTCCCTTTTGAAAAGGGGGTCAGCCTTAAACTCATGTTGATAATATTTTGCATATAGCTGCCCAACGTCGTCGTAAACGTTTCGAATATAAACGAGGTCGGTCCCATCGCCCAAATGAAAACCAATAGCAACGCGGCCATGATTAGATTCCCGTTGCTGAGCAGCTTGATTCCCTTATCCAGACCGGAGGTCGCGGAAATGAGAAATAGAACGGTCACGATGGCGATTATGACAATTTGCGACCACGCAGAGATCGGCAGACCGAACAAATGGTGCAGCCCTCCGTTAATTTGCAAAGCTCCCAGCCCAAGAGAGGTAGCGACGCCGAACAAAGTGGCGATAACGGCTAGACAGTCGATGGTTTTGCCCAACCAGCCTTCCGCAATCCGTTTGCCAAGCAGCGGTATAAACGTAGCGCTAATAAGCCCTTTATAGCCCTTCCGAAATTGGAAATAAGCGAGCACGAGCCCAATTACCGCATAAATGGCCCAAGGGTGTAGTCCCCAATGAAAAAACGAATAGCGCATGGCAATTCTCGCGGCTTCCGTCGTCCCCCCCTCAACGCCTTCCGGAGGAGACAAATAATGCGAAAGCGGCTCTGCAACTCCCCAGAATACTAGCCCGATTCCCATTCCGGCGCTAAACAACATGGAAAACCAAGAAATCGTCGAGTATTCGGGTTCGTCGTCATCGTCTCCTAACCGTATGCTCCCGAATCGGCTAAAAGCTAAATACAAGGCGAATAGAAGAAAAAACATCGTTGCCATCAAATAAAACCAGCCAAAATTGCTAATGGAGAACTCGTATGCCTGGTTAGCCGCAATCGAAAGCTGTTCGGGAGCTATGGCTCCCCATAGAGCAAATAACAAGGCAATTACGATCGTAATGACAAAAACCATGGAGCGCCTCCAATCCGGTAATACTCGCGTCAAATGTCGCTTACAGTATGCGCGTTCCTGATTTTGGCTATTCAGAAGCAATAAAGCCGGGCCTACACTTTTATCCGTGTAGGTCCGGCTTTCAAAGATCTCCATTTTTGCTTTGCCATTTGCGTCAAGCTTAATTGCATTTGCTGAAGCCGCAAACGCTGCATTGCTTGCAGCCTTCGATATTAATTAACGCCGCGGATCCGCAGGACGGGCATAAATCCAGGTGAGCGCGCGACTCGGCGTTTGGTTCGTTGCCGCGCTCGCCCTTCCCAGGACTTTCGTCGGCCAGCAGCTCCGACTCGAAATGGACCTCGAGCGGCTCCGCTACGCCGTCAACATGCAGCTCGAGCGCCTTGGCGACGGCGTCGGCGATGGATTCTACGCGGTTCGGCCCAAAGCCGATCGCGCCCGTGCCGCCGATTCCCTTGAGATGCTTGACGAGCAGCTTCACCTTGTTGCCATGATCCCCGTAACGGAGGAACAAGGAGCAAACCCGACCGAGCGCTTCCGCCATGGCGAACACGTCGGAGCCCGCCTTGCCGACGTTAAGGAATATTTCGGCCGGCGAATCATCCAGATCATTGATCGTAATATAAGCCATGCCGAACGGCGTATTGATCTTGTACGTCGCTCCCCGAAGCACCGACGGCCTGCGCTTGTATTGTTTGTCCACGGATGGCATCGACGATGCAGACTCTAATGGAAACGCAGGCGAGGACGGATCTTCACTAACTTCACTATCTTTACCGGCTTCCGTCTCGTTTCGATGAGTCTCATGTAATCCGGGTGCTTTTTGTTCGTCGGATTCATCCGGTTCATCCTTTTTCTCCCCCGCCGACAGCACCTGCACGTCCCGACTGCCGTCTCGATAGATGGTGACGCCTTTGCACCCTAGATCATAGGCCAACTCGTATAGCCGCTTCGTATCTTCCACCGTAAAGTCCGCGGGACAATTCGCCGTCTTGGAGATCGAGCTGTCGACCCAGCGCTGAATGGCGGCCTGCGTGCGGATATGATCCTCGGCCGACAGGCTCATCGCCGTAACGAAATAGTCGGGCAGCTCGAGCCCGGGATGACGATCCTTCCACTCTTGCGCGATCGGGACAAGCTGTTTGTCATAGCCGAGCCTGCTTTGACGGAAATATTCGAAAGCGAAATAAGGCTCGATGCCCGTAGAGGTGCCGACCATCGTGCCGGTGCTTCCCGTCGGCGCCTGCGTCAGCACGGTCACGTTGCGCATGCCTTGCTTGCGAATGGCATCGCCCACCTCCGGATAAACCGCGACAAGACCCTTCATAAATCCGCTTTGAAGGTACTTCTCCGCATGGAACGCGGGGAAGGAGCCTTTTTCGGCAGCCAATCCCGAAGACGCCAAGTAGGCTTCTTTGGCGATGAATCCGAACAGCCGGTCAAGGAAATCGACGGAATTCTCGCCGCCGTACCTTATCCCGAGCTTAATCATCAGCTCCGCCAGCCCCATTGTCCCGAGCCCGATGCGTCGCTCCAGCTTCTGATTCTTCTCGTTTTCCTCGAAGTGGTAAGGCGTCTTGTCGATGACGTTGTCCAGGAACCGGACGGCGGCTCGGGTGACGCTTCCGAGCTCTTCCCAGTCGACGTCGCCCGTTTTCTCATCGTAGAACTTCGACAGATTGATCGCGGACAGGTTGCATACGCCCCAGCCGGGCAGTCCCTGTTCTCCGCAGTTATGAACCACAATACCGTCGGCAATTAACGAATTTGTCTCCGGTTCATGGATATCGAATACGAGAGTCTCCTCGTCCGACTCGGTCAGTTGTTTGACCTTGCTCATAAACTTCTCCATCTTCTTCCTTGATGGGCGGGCAATTCGGTTTAACGCTTCTTGTTTTCTGCGAATATACTTAAATCCGATTTCTTTGTGAAATACATCGAGATTGTTGCCGCTAATGATGAGCTCGTAGAAAGGATTGCTTTTATAAACCCTATCCTCCCCGTCTATCGTTGTGTACTTAAAGTTAGCCTGATTCCTTTTAGGTCGGGCATAGATTAATCCATGAACGCCGAAATTCAGCAAAAGCTGCTGAACTTCGCGGAGAAGCAGCTTGGAAGCCGATGTCAATCGTACGGTGCGATGTATTTCGTCTTTGTCGTACACGGTCCCGTCCGCGCAGAAAAGCGCCTGCAAAAAAGCGATTACCGTTTCTTTAGACGAAGTGAATATACGTTCGGGAACCGCTTTTTCCGGAGCGTTTACGGCTTTTACGCCGATTTCAGCCAGCTTCTCGCGTAGCGCCTTTCTCCACCAATATATATTCGACGAACCGTTTTCCCGTTCGAAAATTTTGGCAGTCGCACCGCTTATCTGCTTTCCCGCCTCAATAATGGGGGCCATCATCTCTGCATCCTCTTTGCCAAAAACCATGCCGATGTCTCCTCGTCTCGACAACCAACCGTCGCCGGTCAGCCATCCCAGAAACATCCCCCATGCTTCGCCCAAATCATCTTCTTTAGCAAATAAACCCGATCCGGATTGAATGAAAACGTGATCGCTCTCGGCAAGGCTCCTCGCTTCCTTCCACCCGTTCAGCGTATATACCCGATGTTCAGGCGTCACCTTTAATTCCATTCCGTTCGCCAACTCGATTTTTAACGTTTTTTGAATTCCCGTATACAAGACGCTTGCATTCCGCATGGTCGTTCCGGCAACTTCGTAGGTTCTTCCATTCACTACGCGAGCGCTGGTCACGACGCGATTATCCGTCACGATTTGAAATCGTTCATCGGATTTGAGTTTGTATAAATCCGAAACTTTCATTAAACCAAATTCCGTAGCTATTCGAGTATCCGGATGGAAGCACGGATTCGTGGATACGATGGGATTAAAATACCAGCTATTCGACATCTTGTTGTACCGCTCCATAAACACGACGCCAGGCTCTGCCGAGCGCCAGGCTGCTTCCATGATGGTATGCCAAATATCGCGGGCGGGCAGCTTGCGGTAGGTCGCGACCCTCTTGCCCAAGCCGCGCCACTTCGCGAGATCCCCGTCCCATAGCTCGTCGTATCCCGCTTCCTTCGTGTCCGGAAATACAAGCTCCCACTCCAGGTCCCGTTTCACCGCGTCCATAAAGGCGTCGCTCACGCAAATGGAAAGATTGGCGTTGGTCACTTCCCCCATCTGCTGCTTTACCGTTATAAATTCCATGAGATCGGGATGCCAGTCGTTCAGCATGATCATTAATGCGCCCCTCCGGCTTCCTCCCTGCTCGATCAGACCGGTCGTGTAGCTGAATAAGCCGCCCCAGGAAACGGCCCCGCTGGAGGATCCGTTAACGCCGGCAACGATCGCTCGGCGCGGACGCAGCGTGGACAGGTTCATGCCGACCCCTCCGCCTCGCGCCATGATTTCGGTCATGTCGGACAACGTTTCGATAATGCCTCCCCGACTGTCCTTGGGCGAAGGCACGACGTAACAATTGAACAACGTCAGCTCGTCGCTTGCGCCGGCGCCCGCCATGATCCGGCCGCCCGGCACCAGCTTCCAGTCGTCCAGCATGGAGCGGAATCGCCCTTCCCATTCGGCTTGCTTGGCCGGCTGGGTTTCGCCCGAAGCGATGGACTCCGCAAGCCGGCTCCACATCTCGCCTTGCGTGCGTTCGATCGGCAGCACGAGCTTGTCGACCGTCGTCTTGACCACGTCGCCGCCGCGCAGAGAAATTTCGACGTCATTGCCGTCTCGGCTTACGACTTCCCCAACCTCTTTGGCAGGAAATTTAGGATCATCCTTCACGGTCACAAGAACGGTATCTCCAACCTTGCACGAGCGTCCGTCGGGGTGTTTTTGGGCGTACCGGTCCAAAAATATTTTTTCGCTTAATCCTTCGAGCTGCTTGGTCATCTGACATCCTCTCCCTTGCCGCGGATATGGTGAATCAAACCTGTTACCTGACATCAACTACCACCAAATAACTACATATAGTATATGTTTATTATTTTAACACACAACATATGGATTCTCACTACATTTTCCAGCCTCTCTTATGATTATGAGCCAACTAGGCCATACTAAAGACAAACTACCTATATTCAAGAAAAGGAGCTTCCTATGACCGATCATCTATCGTCGCCGTTCAAGCCCTCAGAGACGGGAGCGGCGGCTAGCGGCAACGGCACCGTGACGAGAAAGCTGCATCCGCTGGTCGATCTGCAATTCGACCGTTCCTGGTTCGACGAGCTCCAGCACCGCATCTCGCGAGGCGGCCAATGGGACGACTGGACGTTATATCAGCTCGCGATGGAAGCCGAGCAGGCGAAGCGCGTCGAAAGCTTCGAAGAATTGCAATGTCTGCGCACGCTGCCGGACTTCGAGCCTCTCCCCCACCAGATCGGCACGGCGGGCAAGGTACTGCACGAAATGGGCGGACGCGCCATTCTTGCGGACGAGGTCGGGCTTGGCAAGACGATCGAAGCCGGCCTCGTGCTCAAGGAATATATGGTCCGCGGTCTCGTGAAGCGGGCGCTCATTCTCGTTCCCGCTTCCTTAGTATTGCAATGGGTGCGGGAGCTCAACCAAAAATTCGGAATTTCCGCCGTAGCCCAGAAGCGGGAGCATACTTGGGGCTACGACGTCGTAGTGGCGTCGATCGATACCGCCAAGCGCGAGCCCCATCGCGAGAAGGTGCTCGGCACCGATTACGATCTCATCATTATCGACGAAGCCCATAAGCTTAAAAACAAAAAAACGACGAACTATCAATTTGCGAACCTGCTTCGCAAAAAATATTGCCTGCTGCTTACGGCAACGCCTATTCAGAACGATCTAGACGAGCTGTACAACTTAATCACGCTGCTCAAGCCAGGCCAGCTCGGCGGCCAAAGCGAATTCGCCGCCAATTTCGTCGTCGACAAGCGGCTGCCTAAAAACGAGGAGCAGCTGCAAGAAGCGCTTGCAAGCGTCATGATTCGGAATCGGCGCGGCGATGGGGGCATCCATTTCACGAAACGTATCGTCAAAAACATACCGTTGTCGCTTTCTGAGGACGAGAAGGCGTTATACGATGCCGTCACCGGCTTCGTGAAGGAGCGGTATAACGAAACCGGCGGCGATATGTCCAGCATGCTGTCGCTCGTCACGCTGCAGCGCGAAGTGTGCAGCAGCCGGGATGCCGTATTTTTGACACTCATCAACCTCTTCAAGAAAACCGAAGAAGGTTCCCCGCTGCGGCCCAAGATCTGGGGACTGGTCGAGAAAATCAAAGGGATCAAAGCCAACACGAAAGCCGAAAAGGCGATGGAGCTCGTCAAGGAGATGAACGAGAAGGTCATCATCTTCACGGAATATCGGGCGACGCAAGAATATTTGCTCCAGTTTTTCCGGGCGAAGGACATGATCGCCGTCCCTTATAGAGGCGGAATGAATCGGGGCAAAAAGGATTGGATGATGGACCTGTTCCGGGGACGCGCGCAGGTCATGATCGCGACGGAGGCCGGGGGCGAAGGCATCAATCTGCAATTCTGCCGCAATATGATCAACTTCGACCTGCCTTGGAATCCCATGCGCGTCGAGCAGCGGATCGGCCGCGTGCACCGGCTTGGACAGACCGAGGACGTCCGCATCTACAATTTGTGCACATTGGGCACGATCGAAGAGCATATCGTAGGCTTGCTGCACGAGAAAATCAATCTGTTCGAGCTTGTCATCGGCGAGCTGGACCATATCCTCGAGAAGCTGGAAGGCGGCGATTCCATCGAAAAACGGCTTGCCAAAGCGCTGCTGGAAGCGGGCGACGAACAGGAGCTTAAGAGCCAGCTGGAGGAGCTCGGCAGTTCCATTACCCAGCTGCGCTCGGATGTCCAAGGGGGGAGCGGTCCCACAAGAAGTCCCGACCTGCTGGTCAAGCTGGATCGGTTAGGGCAGACCGTGGAGGTGAAGCCGTGAACGAAAAACAAATTCATAAATTCGTAGGCCGCTTTCTGGACGCGACGGGCTGTTCCGTCATCGAGAAGTCGAACGCGCATTACATGGTCAAGCTGTCGCCGGAAGCGGACCGGGAGCTGACCAACCGCCCGTATTACTGGAGCTTCGTCGATCGCGTAGGCGCCGAGCCGGAGACGATGACTTTCTTGTTCGTTACCGACAAGCCGAGATACGAGGCGATAATGGAGAAACCGGAGCCAAAGCCCGCCACGGGAGGCGAAGACGACCCTATGGCCGCATCCGCGGACGCGGCATTGGCCAGATCGTTCGGCTTCGTCAACTCCAGCATCTCGGCTCCCGCCCGCGTGCCGCGCGAAGATCTGTATTTCGGCTCGCGCAAGCTGGATGTGCTGTTCGGCGCCACCCTCATCAAGGGCAGCTACGTCTATCTGTTCCAGGAGCCCGACAAGCGAGGAGGCAATCCGTACAGCTCCACGCCTTATACCGCATGGCTTGGCGTCAATTTGCGGGTAGAGCTGACCTGCGACCGGAAGCGCGAGGAAATCCATAGCTTCGGCGTCTCGCTGGTGACAGGCCACATTATGGAAGGCTTCCACGACCGGCTTCAATCGATGAGGCTGACGCCGCGTCTTCCGGCCAACGTACATCTGGCCAGAAACGGGATTTCCTACAACCGGGCGCTTACGATCATCGAGCAAGCGCTGGAGCGCAAGCTCAAAGCTTATGATTACAGGTGGGCCGAAGAAGCGTCGGCAAGGCTCCAAGAAGAGCTGGCGCGAATTCACGCTTATTACGAACCGCTGGTCGCGAATGCGCTGCCGGAGAATCTCCCTGCCATCCAGGAGCAATTTGCGCAGCGGGAAGCGGAGATCAAGTGGCAATACGAGCCGCGGGTGACGGCATCCGCCATTAACTGCGGCATTTTCCATCTGGAGGGCATCGATTGATAGCGTTGTGACGGGAATCGCTTCATTGCGGCAAAAGAAGCGGTTCCTCCCCTCATATTGGACGACAGGTTGCAACAGCCTTCTTATGGCTTGTCCGCTACAATGAACAACAGAGGTGATGACAATGCGCAAAAGCTGGAAAATCGCGACGGCCGCATCCATGCTGGCGGTTATGCTAAGTCTCTCTAGCGGAGCTTACGCACAAAGCATGACGGCGACCTATTCCGCCTCAACCGCCCCAGGGCAACAGACGGTAACGCTCAAAGCACAAGCCCGCATATGGGCGGACGAGCTGTCCCGCAGCGGGGACGAATCCTTCCGGAAATGGCAGGGAGCCTGGATCAGCACGGCGCCGCTCGGACCCGGAACGCATAGCTGGCTAGTCCTGCTGAAGCAAAATCAGACGACCGTCGGCTATATGATCGTACATGCCAAGGATGCGGGAGGCTATGTACTTGGAGAATACGGAGTCGGGCAATACCCTCCGTTTAGCGCTCAATCGCTTAAGACGTCTCTAGATAAATTAGGCTTGACGGAGGCGTCGATGCAAGCAAGGCGCGTCTACGTGAATCCGCTGCAAGCCGCATGGCAAGTAAAAAGCGGCACCGGCTCTTCCGGCGCCGCAAACGTTTATTATACGGATGCCTACTCGGGAGAAGAGCTTCCCGTCGATTCGGCAGGCTGGTACAAGCTGTCGAACAAGGCGGACAGCGCAAAAAAGCATGGGCTTACTATCTCCCACGCTTCTGTTGAAGCAACGTCATCCATGCCGGCCTTCGATCCATACGGGCGATTCCCATGGCTGACGTCAAGTCCTTATTCGATCTCATCTCATCCCGCTTCATTCATCCAGGCTGCGGTTAATCGCAGCGAAGAGCTCCGATACGTCAGCGAAACCTTCGAAGGAAAAATGCTGTACGTGTGGTCCGTAACCGGCAGCACCGAATGGTCGAACGGAGAGCTGTTTATCGCGCTGGCCAGCGAAGAAAGCGCGGACGATCGCAGGTATATTCCCGCTTCCCTGCTTATGGCTTCAGGGGAATTCTACCGTTGACGTCCCGCTCTGGCGCGCCACCATAACATCAGGCTCATTCCGCCAAAGCCGAACCATCTCGTCAGCCACGGCTCTCTTGCCGCCTTGGCTGACGTTTTATTTTGCTTCCGCGCCTCGGCCGGCGTCTCCATGTACGTCACCAATTGCTCCGTCATATATTTTACGAGCTCGCTTCCGCCTTTAACAGCCATCTACGCGCACCTCCATTCGTTATGTCTTGTTGCTATCATCATTCCCCGATTCATCCCGTCATAGTCATGTATGACTTTCCCTCCGAACAGCCACGCTAACGGAAGTAATGGCACGGACAAGGATCAGATCACGGGAGGTTAACGTCCAATATGCAACGAGTCATCATGTCGATAATGGCACTTATGTTCATATTCCATGCGGATACGCCGTCCGTTGCGTCCGCGAAGGACAAGCAGGCCCAAGAAAACGGCGATCAGCGCGGCAGCCAAAGAATCCATGGCCAAAACGGAGATCCCGGCGATCGCTGGACTTTGCCCTCGACCACGGTCATCATCGACGTCGGGCATGGCGGCATTGACGGAGGCGCCCATCATGGCGACCTGCTGGAAAAGGATATCAACCTTGCCATCGCGGGCAAGCTGTATCTCCTCCTGCGCAGCCAAGGCATCCCCGCCGTCATGAACCGCACGGGCGACTATGCCTTAAGCGACGACAACCGTTGGCATCGCACCAGCTCTCGCCATCGCCGCGATTTGTCCCAGCGCAAAGGGCTGACGGAGGAAATCGGCAGCGAGCTGCTCGTCAGCCTCCACGTCAACTGGGCCAAAAACCGCGTCAAGCGCGGGCCGCTCGTGCTTCATCAAAGCACGGGCGAGAGCGCGCTCCTCGCCTTCTGCTTGCAGGATGCGCTCAATCGTCAGCAGAAGTCCGCGGAGATGCCGCGGGAAGGAAGGCCGTTCTACTTGCTGCGCGGCGTCGAGCAGCCTTCTGTCATCGTGGAGATGGGCTTCATCAGCAACGAAGCCGATCGCGACATGCTGACGGATTCGCGACGACAGCTGGAGATCGCGCAAGCGATCGCTTCAGGGATTCGGCAATACAAGTGGGTCGCCCATTAGAGCTCCAACAAGCTGGGACGGCTTCACAAAGGATGCTTCCGCTTGCAAAGCCGGGATGCTTTGCCGGAGCACGGATGCCGTCTTGGGACCGGGCGGCCCGACGTGGCCGATCGTAATGGTATGCTCGTTGGTTTCCATGTGTTTGCGTACGATGCCGATTTGCTTGGATATATGTTCGACTGTGTAGACGTCGTCCAGGAAAACGTTGTTTTCCAAGACAGGCACTCCGATCTCGTTCGCGATTTTGGCTACGACCGTGCGGTGAGTGGTTTTGCTATCCAGGAAGAACAGGCCGTGCTCCCTGCAAACGGTCATCACGATACGCATGATTCGTTCGTCCGCCGTTATTTTGGACCCCATATGATTGTTCATGCCGACGGCATGCGGCACCTCGGCGATCGCCTCTTCCACCCGCCGCCTCACCTCGGCATCGCTTAAATCGGCCGTAATGGCGCCCGGGCCAAGCCAGCTCCGTTTGCCTTGGTTGGGCTCCATCGGCATGTGGATAAGCACGTCATGCCCCAGCTTGTAGGCGGCTTCGGCATCCTGCTTCGTCGTCGGCATAAACGGCATGACGGCAACGGCGAATTTGACCGGCAGCCGCAGCATCTCTTCCGAACCATTCATTCCGTTGCCGAAGTCGTCGATCACGATCGTTACGGTGCGTCCCCCATTCAACGCCGAAGGCATGCCTTCGTCCAAGGCGGTCGCGTTGGCGCTTAAGCCGGATATCGGGCATATCGTCAGCCCCATTGCCAGAACGGCCGCGGCCGTCCATCCGATTTTGGCCGACTTGCGATTTGAAGTGGATTGACGTTGCGGAAGATCCTCTCTAGCCCTGATCTCATTGTTCATTTTATTGTCGCCTCCTGTAACGCTGGCTTGTTTCCTTTGTTTACCTTGCCACGATCCCGTTGGATTTATGTACCATGCAACAACCGTGGAAAATGATGGAATAGGCTGAAAATTTAAACTTCACCTGCGCGGTTGACTTCCTATTCCGACGCATGCTATTATAAGTCTCGTCACTTAAGACATGCGGTCGTGGCGGAATTGGCAGACGCGCTAGATTCAGGTTCTAGTGGTGTAACAGCCGTGGAGGTTCGAGTCCTCTCGACCGCACCAACGCAAGAAACCCAAGCTCGGGAGCTTGGGTTTTTTTCTTGTTTGCGGACTTATGCATGGCTTAGCTCGCCCTAGCGGCGTTCCGGCCTGCCTGTCAATTGCCGATTGTGGCGCCGTTTTCCTTGCCGTCGCTCCAAGAATGCTCGGGCGACCAGCCGAGCGTCGCTTTGGCGAGCGCATTGCTGACGATGGCCTCCCTGCCGCGGAATCGATGGCGCAAATCCTGCACATCCGGGTAAAATTGGTTCAGCAGCGCGGTCGTCTCCCAATCGCTGAGCGTATCGTCGCTGGTAATATTGAGATTCAGCGCGCCGCGATCCTCCGCCCGCAGCGCCGCCAAACAAGCGCTGACGGCATCCCGGATATCGATATAGCTCCACAATATCTTCTGATAGCGTTCAGGCTCCGATACGGACAGCCGCCCGTAGTCCTCCGGCATCGTAATCATAGAGAAGCGCAAGGAAATAGCCTGCATGCCGTTGCGGCGATCGAACATCGCCGCCGTCTGCTCGCCTACGATCTTGGACAAGCCGTAGCATTCTTGCGGCAGCTGCGGATGGTCCTCGTCCAATGGCAAGTAGTCGGGCACAAACGGAGTTGGCGCCCATGCGAAGCCGTACGACGATTCGCTGGAGCCGAGGACGGCCTTGCGGATGCCGAGCAAGGAGGCCGCCTCCAGGATGTGATAGGTGGAAACGACGTTGTTGGCAAAGACCGTCTGATAGGGATAGCCGAGCGGTGCCGGTATGGCCGCCAGATGAACGACCGCGTCCGCCCCGTGAAGCGCCGAAGCCACGCTGCCGAAATCCATGAGATCGACCATGATCTGCCTGCATCTCACGTCATTGGAGCGGTTCTGATCCAGCGATATCACTTCGTATCCGTTACGTTGAAGCTCCGGAATCAGCCTGGTTCCCAGCTTGCCGCTGCCTCCCGTGACGGCTACCGTTTTTAATGCTTGCATGCTCCCCGCTCCTCTTCTATAGATAATTCCGTTCGTTGGCTTAGGGGCGGACCAACGTTCCGTCCGCCTTCCGGTCGAGCGCGTACGGGTTATGGTAGGACGACCGCTGCCAGCCGTCGCCAAGCAGCATTCGCGCCTTTAACTCGTCCAGCTCGATCCCGAGACCCGGCTTGCCCGTCGGATACAAATAACCGCCTTTTCTCACGATATGACCTTGGAAGGCGTCCAATTCCTCCGGCCGGAAATGATTGATTTCCTGGATGCCGAAGTTCCAGATCGCCATGTCGAGATGGACCGCGGCGGCCTGATTGACGGGATCGTTTTCGCCGCCTTCCTGCCATGCGGTACGCACGCCGAACGCCTCGGCAAGAGCCGCGATTTTGCGGCATGCGCTAATTCCCCCCGCTTTTGACACGCGTACCCGGATAAAGTCGATGAGACGCTCCTGGATGAGCGGCGTCCACTCCTGGGAATTCGCGAACAGCTCGCCAACGGCCTGCGGCACGGCGCTTTGCGTCCGAAGCTGCCGGTACCAGCCGATCTGCTCCGGCGCGATCGCGTCCTCCAGGTAAAACAAGTCGTAGGGCTCCACCCGCTTCGATAATTGGATCGCCCCGATCGGCGATACATGCTCGTGGACATCGTGCGTCAACTGCACGCCGAAGCCGAATTCCGCCCGCAGCTTATCGAACATGTCCGGTATCGCCCGAAGGTACGCCGCCTCGTCGAATACCTGCTTGCTCGCGTTCGCCCATGGGGGAGACGGCAGGTTCGCCTTGTCCTCCGGGATAAATCCGCCGCCTCCGTAGCCTCCCATCTGGACGCGGATGACGGTGTACCCTTCCTCGACGAAACGATGCACGTCCTCCTTGAGCTCCCCGATATCCGAGCCGCCGGCGTGACCGTAGCAAGGCACCGCCGCCCGGCAGGCGCCTCCGAGCAATTGGTATACCGGAAGTCCAGCTTCCTTCCCTTTAATATCCCACAGCGCCATGTCGATGCCGCCCATGGCCGTCTGAAGCAGCGCTCCGCCCCGCCAATACCCGCTCATGTACATCGTCTGCCACAGATCCTCGATGTTCGCCGGATCCTTGCCGATCAAGATCGGCGCGAGCAGCTGCTCGACGATCATGACGACGGCTTCGGGATTATAGACATCCGATGCGGAGCCGAGGCCGTAGAGCCCGTCTTGATCCGTCATCACCTTTACGATGGTCCAACTGCCGTTCTTCCTCGTTCGAATACAGGTTACGGACGTTATCTTAGCCATGCTCTCCCACCATCCCTTGTTGCAAATTCATCTAAATCTCCTGCTATTGATGGCTTGTCGGATGATTCGCCGTCGCCGGAATTTCGTTATTGAACATTCGGGCGATGTCCCTTGTCAGCCGAAGATAGAAGTCGGAGGAGACAGCCACGCCGTCGGCGTCCAAGGTAAGGAAATATTGATTGTTCGGCACCATGGAGCTGTTGGTCGCCGCCTTCGCGATCGCGGTCGCCTCGTCGTATTCGTCGAACATCGCCACGTAGCCCGTGCTGATGCCGAGACTCTTGAGATTATAGGCCTGCCGCCACATAAAGTCGCCATGCAGCCGCGGAATTTCGTTAATCGGTCCGTTATGAAGGTTTTTCCAGGCGAAGCCCGGCCAGATGACGGGCTGGTAGGCGATTCCGTTCTGCTGGGTAAACGCGAAGTCCGGCTGCCACTGATTGGTTTTGTAATGGTCGGCTCCCGCAAGCTGGCTGAACCGTCCTACAAACCATGGCGACAACATGTCCAGCGACTTGTACACGTCCAAGAAGCCCGGCTTGGAATCCTCGATGCCCATTCGCCAATGGGTGGGAACGCCGCCGATGACGTAATAGCCTTGATTTTTGAACCAGGCAATAAGCTCGGCCGCCTCCGCAGCCGTACCCGGACGGTCGTTAAAGCCGATGCCCCAGATGCAGATGACCGGCTTGCCGTTCTGCTTCGCGTACGCGGAGGAAGAAGGGAGGCTCATGGCGCCGAGCACCTGATTCGTAAAGTCGGTTTTGACGGCGGTTACCCAATTGCTTGCGCTCATGCCCGTTATGTCGTACATCACGTAAAATTTGCGGTCGTACGTTTCCGCCGCGTTTTTCGCTTTGACCGCCACGCTGTCGCGGTTCGACTTCCAGTTGTTCGGCGCATTGTTCGCGTCCGCCCCGAATCGCTGCAGCGCCGCGCCGTAGATGCCGTAAGTCTTCATCCATTCAAAATGCTTGTTGACCGTCGATTGGTCGTACGACGAGAACAGCTTCGCCTGCTGGCCGTTGCCGAGATTGCCGAGGCCTGTCAGATACGATTGCGTATACTCGCTCATGTCGGGATACATTTCGAAGTTCACGTTGCCTGACGGCGCCGGGGCGCTGCCGTTCTTGGACCAATGCGTCCAGTTGTTCAGGGGCGAGCCGTCGCCTACGGCGGTGAACCAGCCCTGGTAGCCGGCGATCACTTTGCCGAAGACGTCGCCGCCTGCCGGATCGTTCGAAAACTTGAACCCGTGTACGTTGAACAAATTGCCGACGCCTCCCGTAAATTTCAGATAGAGCTGGTGCACGCCCGAGATCGTGCTTATGGCGCATGTTTTCGTTATCCAGGACTGCCAGCCGCCCGTACCGGGAACGACGCATGTACCGGCCAAAGCGCCGTTCGCGCCGCCCGTCCGGATCTCGATTCGGCCTCCGTTCGTATTGCTGGCCACCCTCAGCTGCACGGATGTCGCGCCGCTGCCGAAGTCGACGTTGTTAAACCCGATGTAATCTCCGTTGTCGATAAAAGCGACGTTCTGGCCTCCTTCGCTTGACGACTCCAGTTGTATGCCGAATTGCGTGTTATAGCTCGAAGCCGCCGTCTGGACGAAGGCGGATGCCGCATGCGCGACGCGCGGGGCGAAGGAGAGCTGCGTGCACAGTAACGCGAACGCGATTAAGAATGCCAGCTTTCTTGTCAGAGCTTTCATCATGGTCCTCCCGGAAATGGAATTCAGCATCGTCCTCTCCGGCCCGCTATCCCGATTTCGTTTATCTGTTTATCACGTAGTCTCCATCCATCACCTCCCCTCGCCATAGAGGAAGCCGACCATGCTGCGATCGGTCGGCTTCTTCCCTGGTGTCGGTTATTTTTTGGATGACAGATAGGCGTCGATTTGTTTTTGCGTCTCGGAAATGATGACGTCCAGTCCGTTTTTCTTCTGCGATTCGATATAATCGCCGACCGCTTTGTCGACGTCCTTGACGATGCCGAATTCGATCGGTCTGCCGAACTCGTCGGACGTCTGGTCGCGCTTCGCGATTTCGTTTTTCATCTCGTCCTCGGCGATGAACAACCCGTCGATCGGCGAATTGACGTTCATCGGCTGACTGGCGAACTCCGCTTCCTTCACCCAGAAGTCCGGTCCTTACGTCATGGTCGGACGCATGAACTGCGGCTTCCAGAATGCCCATTGGCCGCCCCACTCCATGTAGTTGCTAGTCGTCGTCTGCATGCCTTCCGGATATTCGGCCGCTTCGCCGTTCAGGACGTACGTTTTGCCTTCGATGCCGTACTGAAGCAGGTCGTACAGCGTTTTATCGGTTTCCACCATGTCAAGGAACCGAAGGACGCGCTCGGGATGCTTGGAATTGCGATTGATCGCGACCACGTTGGCGAGCGCCGTGCGGTTGACGAACTTTTTGTCCGGATACAGGAGCGACATGCCCTGCGTGTAGGACGGGTCCGCGAAGCCCGGATTGGCGTTGGCCCATTCGTGCGACGTCACCGTGAAGAGCGTCTTGCCGTTGCGCCATTGGGCGGCGCCGTCCTCCTTGTCGATCATCGCGTCGCGGTTGATCAGGTTGTTGTCGTACCAATCCTTCGCTTTTTTGGCCGCCTCCAGGAAGAACGGCTGCTGCTCGACCGGCTGCACCTTGATCTCCGGATCGTTTAAGTAGAAGCCGAGTCCGTGGAAGTTAAGGTCGACCCATTCGTCGCGGATGTAATAGATCGAGAGCGGCGACGTGCGGTTCAGCTTTTCGTTCGGATACGCTTTCTTAAGCTCGCGAAGCAGGTTGTCGATATCCTCGATCGTCTTGATGGAATCCGCGGCGATGTCGATTCCCGCCTTATCGGCCAGGTCGGAACGCCAGCCGGCGAACTTGCGCTCGTTCATCTTCATCGTCCATGGCAAGCCGACGATCTGTCCGCCTACCGTCGCGGCTTCGAGCGTGCCTTGCTCCTCGTATTTTTTGTACAGATTCGGCGCGTATTCGGGCAGCAGCTCGTTAAGTGCCATGTAAGAGCCTTTGGCCGCCATCTGCTTATAAGACAGCCAGTCGCCGTCGAAATTCATGTCCCAATTGTCGCCGGACGCGGCCATGACGAGCATCTTGTCCTTAAAGTCGCCGAACGGGATAAAGTTGATATCGAACTTCACGTTCAGACCCTTGGCCTTCACGTATTCGCTGATCTCCGACCACACCTCGTCGGTAGCCGCTTTCTTGTCCCCGCCGAAGTAGAACTTCAGCGTTACTTCCTCTTCTTGCCGGGCCTCTCCCTTGTCGCCTGGCGCCTTAGTCGCGTTGCTTCCCTGGCCATCCGTTTCATTGTTGCCTCCGCCCGAGCTGCAGGCCGCGAGCAGCAGCGACAGCACCACGACGAGAGACATCAACATCGGCAGCTTGCTCCATCTTGTTCCCATCTGAACCTCTCCCCTTAACGAATAAATTTATACTAAACGGCAGAAGCCGAAATAGCTAGCCTTTGACGGCGCCGACCATCAGTCCCTTGACGAAAAACCGCTGAACGAACGGGTACAGGAAGATGATCGGTCCGATGGTCACGACCGTAAGCGCCATCTTGATCGACTCCGACGGTATCTGGGCGGATATGCGCTGCATGGCCGCGGCGTTGCTGGAGCTCTTGAGAAACTCGACGTTGGAGACGAGCGTTCGCAGCAGAAGCTGCAGAGGCTGAAGCTCCTGCTTGTCGACGAACATGAGGCCGAGAAACCAATCGTTCCAGTAGCTCAGAGCGACAAACAATCCGACGGTCGCCAGCACCGGCAGCGCCAGCGGCGAGATGAGCTGGGTGAAGATGCGGAATTCGCCCGCCCCGTCCATTTTGGCAGATTCGTGCAGATCCTCGGGGATGGACAACATGAAATTGCGGATCAGGAACATGTTGAACGCGTTGGCCAGCATGGGCAGAATGAGCGCCCACAGCGTATCCTTGAGGTCGAGATATCTGACGCAGATGATGTACCAAGGCACGAGCCCCCCGTTAAACAGCATCGTGATGATGACGTATACGGACAGGATGTTGCGGTATTTGAACGAGCGCCTCGCCATAACGTACGCGCCCGTGCTCGTGACGAACAACGACAACGCGGTTCCCGCCACCGTAACCAGAATGCTGATCCCGTAAGCGTCGAAGATCCGATTGGAGCCAAGCAGCAGGATCCGGTATGAGTCGAACGTGATCGACTTCGGCAGGATGGTATAGCCGTAATCCATAATGTCCTTCTCCGTGCTTAGCGATCCCGAGATAACCATGACGAACGGGAAAAGGCAGGATAGGCTGAATAACGAGATGACGACGATGATGACGAATTGCGATACGCTCATTTTGGATGCGGTCATGGCAGTAATCCTCCTTCTGTTGAGTCCGGCCGCATCTTAAAAGATGGCGGAATCCTTGTCGATCTTGCGTGCGGCGTAGTTGCTGCCGATAACGAGCACGAACGCGACCAGCGATTGCAGGAACCCGGCCGCGGAGGCCATGCCGATATCGCCTGACTTGCGAAGGCTGCGGTATACGAACGTATCGATCACGTCCGTCGTCGGGAACAGCAGCGAAGCGTCGCCGACCATCGCGTAGAACATGCCGAAGTCGGCGTTCATGATGCGGCCGACCGCAAGCAACGTCAGAATGATAATCGTCGGCTTCAGCATCGGAATGCTGATATAGCGGATTTGCTGCCATCTGCTGGCTCCGTCGATGGATGCCGCCTCGTAATAAGAATTATCGATGGAGGTCAGCGCGGCCAGATAGATGATCGTGCCGTACCCCGTCACCTTCCAGCGAATCGCGATCGTCAGTATGAGCGGCCACAAGCCCGCTTCGCTGTAGAAGTCGATCGGCTGCATGCCTACCCATTCCAGCATCCGGTTAAAGGCGCCGTTCTCGTAGCTCATCAGGTTGTAGGCGAACACGCCGACGACGATCCACGAGATAAAGAATGGCAGGAACGTCAGCGACTGCGTTACCCGCTTAAAGTATTTGTTCCTGATTTCGTTCAGCAGCAGCGCAAGCCCGACTTCGAATAGCAAGCCGACGAATATAAACAGCGCGTTAAGCAGAATCGTGTTCCGGATCGCGCGGAAGGCGGCGTCGGAGGAGAAGAGGTAATCGAAGTTGTTAAGCAACGGGTCCATCCAGCCGCTGCCGAATATCCCTTTCGCAAAGTCGAAATCCTTGAAGGCAATGACAAGCCCGGCCAGCGGCAAGTAATTAAAGAGAAACAATAACGCCGCGACGGGCAAAAACATGAGCAGCAACGTGCGGTTCTTGATCAGCTCCCGCATGACTCCGCGTGATTTCATCTCGATGACCCTCTCCCGTAAGTGATAGGTTAATCGTACAAGAACAACGCTCTCCCCTGCCATGAGCCATTCTTATCCTTTGCAGGCCGGATTTGTCCTCGAGTCGCGACTGACGCAAGAAAAGGCCAGCACCGGTGGCGTGCTGGCCTTTTCTTCCTTCCTATATATAATCGGCGATGCTTCTCGTCATCAACCTCGATTAGACGGGGCCCGGCATTTCTTTCCCTTCCCCTTCCTTCCAGATGGGATGCCGCAGCGTAATCGTCGTGCCGATGTCCGGTCCCGTCGCGATTTGCAGCTTGTAGGTTTCGCCAAAATAGAGCTTGACCCGGTCGTTGACGTTGCGAAGACCGACTCCTCTTCGGGCCGTCGAATACATCTCTTCTCCTTGCTCACCGCTCTCCAGGCCCGCGATAATTTCCGGCGGGATCCCCCTGCCGTTATCGGAAATGCCGATGACCATGTCGTCGCCCTCTTGGCGGGCGGAGATCATGATCTTGCCCCTGTCGAAGTTCTCCCTGACGCTGTGCTGGATCGCGTTTTCGACGAGCGGCTGCAGCAGCAGCCTTAGGAACGGCCGATCCATGATGTCGGGGTCGATCGCGTAGATGATCCGAATCGTCTGGCCCATTCGCGCCTGCTCGATCAACACGTAAGCCTTCACTTGCTCGATCTCCCGGCTTAACGTCGTAATTTCCTTGCCCTGATTCAGACTGAGCCGGAGCAAATTACCGAGTGCCGATACCATCTCGCTAATGTCGCTTCGTCCGTGATTCTCCGCCTTCCAACGAATCGATTCCAGCGTGTTGTACAGGAAATGCGGATTGATCTGATGGCTCAGCACCTGGAATTCCAGCGCTTTCTTGCGACGTTCGGACAACGACGCCTCTTCGATCAATCCCTCGATTCGCCGCACAAGACTGCCGACTCCGCGGTACAGCCAACCGACCTCGTCCTTGCGAGGCGACCAAGGAATCAAATATTGCAGATTATCCGATTCCAATCTTCTCATGATGCGGACGAGATGGGCGATCGGCTGGGTGAACCTGGCGGTGATGTAGAACACGACGCCGATGCAGCATACGACGTACAAAATCAAGAATGCGACAAGCATGCGGTTGATTTCGTCGATCGTGCCCGCCAGCTCCTTCAGCGGCGTAAGACTCACGATGGACCATGGCTGCGTCGGCATGCGAACAAAGTCGGCCAAATATTCAACTCCGTCGATCGTTATGGAACGAGAGCCTTGCCCGCCGCGCCCCATCGCCTCGACGAGCGCTTCCGACGGAAGCGATTGTCCCGTCCACTCGTTCGACGCGGAATCGTAATGCACGACCCCCTCTTCGCTGACGAGCAGCAGCTTCTGGTCCTTGAGTTCCTCGGAGGACGTGAAATGCCGTCTCAAATAATCCTCGGTGACCTCCGTGACGATTACGCCCCTGGGACGCTGATCGTACAGGCCCGTAAACCGTTTGACGTAGGCCAGCAAAGGTTTGGCGTACTCGCCGTGCCGCGGCATCCACAGATACCAGCTCGGACTGATCTTGTTGCTGGACGTGCGGAACCAATCCTGGTCCATGATGGTGACCGATTCGCCGATTGTGTTGATATAGTTGGGATATTGGCGCGGATTGAGCGGCAGCACCCGTACCCTGAACGCATCGACCGTTTGCGACTTCTGCCCCATCAGCGTCAGCATGTTCACGATAAAGCTTTCCTCTTCCGCGATGTTGTCGGGAACGCGCTCCAGCAGGTCCTGCAGCTGCTTTTGGCCGATCAAATCATTGACTTGCGCGTTCAGCGAATTTAGATAGATCTCGAAATTTTTGCGGGTCTGCAGCAGGTAGCTCATCGTCATCTTGGTGTTGGTGTCGGAGATGCCCTCGATCGCCTTGACATGCGAGTAATACGCGAACAGCAAAAACGGCACCATGATGATCATGAAGAAAATCAAGATGACCCGATTGCGGAACGATGTGGCGAGCCGAAAGCTCATACGTTTCATGCGAAGTTCCATCCTTCCCCTATTCCGTGCGACGACGAACGCTTCCTTGCTTGCCGGCTATGCCTCGTTGTCCACGGCGATCCCTCGCTGCCTGCGGTATTCCTTAGGCGTGCAGCCTACCTGCTTCTTGAACAGCTTGGAGAAATGGACGGGGTCCTTGTAGCCGACCTCATACGAAATCTGGTACACCTTAAACTTGATGTCCGCGAGCATTTCCTTCGCCTTCTCGATTCGGATGTCGGTCAAATATTCGAGGAACGTCTTTCCCTTTTCCTTCTTGAAAAGCTTGCTGAGCCACACCGGCGTCACGTGCACCGCGGAAGCGACGCTCTGCAGCGACAGCGGCTCGGCATAATCGCGATGCAATATTTTTTCGGCTTCGGTTACGATCTGGCTCGGATTGGCGGATTGCTTGCGATAGTCCTCGGCGATCGCGTGCAGGAACTTCTCCGTCTGGACTCGCAGCGACTGCAGGGTGTCGTATTGCTCCAGCTGCTCCCATACGGCAATGGGATTGCTGCCCCACAGCTTGTTCGGCACGCCGGCCGCCGCCGAGCGGCGGAATACCTCGAACAGCCATTCGAAAATTTTTTGCTGAACGTCGCGGATCTGTCCAAGCTTCCACTGCTTCACCATCTCGACGAAACGGTCCATGGCCGCGGTCAAGTCCGCGTCGGATCCGTACCGGATCAGATCCAGCACCTCGTCGGGATTGCCAAGGGATAGATCGGCCGCCTCATGCTCCTCGTACAGCCCCTGCTCCGTAAATAGCCGATTGCCGCCGTAGACCGCCTTCTGCTCCAGAAATTCGGCCGCTTCGGAGAACATGTCGTGCAGATGCTCCACCTTGCAAGGCGTCGTTCTCATGCCTGCGCTTGCTTTGACCTTTACGTATTCGTTGATCCGCCCGAGGCATAGCTGCGCGATGCCCCTGCCCAGCTCGGCTTGACCGGTCTTGGAGCAGCATAACAAGACGATCCAGCGTCCGTTTTTGTCCATGCACAACGCGTAAGGCGAGCGGTATTCTTCCGATAACGTCTGATTGACGACATTGCCGATTCCGAATAAAACGAGATCCTTTTCCTTCGGGCTTCGTTTCTCGATCGCCTTCATGTCGTCCGCTTCGATCATGACAAGCAGCATCGGCTGCTCCGCCATCCACTCCAGCTGCAGGGATTGCAGCCGGTGCCGTCTTCTCGATTCGTAAAATGGATCGTATTCATGCTCGAACATCTCGCGAAGAAGCTCCTCCCGCATCTTCGGAAGGGCGAATTGCAGCTGGTTTCTCATCAGCTTCTCGTTGTTCTGATCCATCCTTTTCTTGTGGATGCGATCCATCGCCTTGCGAACGATATGCTCCAGCTCGTCCAGATTCATCGGCTTGAGAATGTAATCGATGACGCCGATCTGCATCGCCTGCTTGACCAGCTCGAAGTCGTCGTAGCCGCTGACCACGACGGACTCGGGGCAATAATCCTCGACAAGCGCTAAAGCCCGCAGAAAGTCGAGGCCGGACATCCGGTTCATCTTGATGTCGGTCAAGATGAGATCGGGTCTCTTGTCGAGCGCGAGCATAAGCGCCGAATCCCCGTCATCCGCCGTGTCGACCTCCGTGAGCCCCATGCTGCTCCAAGGAAAGCGGTTACGCAAACCTTCGCGAATCTCGTATTCGTCGTCCACTATAAGCACGCGAAGCATACTTTCACCTTCCTGTCCGCATTTCATAACCGTAATCGTTATTGCTTCCAGCCTATCTTCATACTACCTTAGATCGTTTCGTATGGGACGGGGGCAATCTTAAACTTTATGGGGGAAATTTAATGATGCAAGGTATAACGCTTCTCTCATACTATCATCCCTTCCATGGAGAAGACAGCAGCGAACACGAAAAAAAGCGATGCCGGGATTTCTCCCGATGCATCGCCATGGTTAATAATTATGGATGCTTATGGTCGATTAGAAACGAGCGGCAACCTCGGCCGCTTGTCTAAGGCCGTCCGCGATAATGTCCGCCGCGCGGTCTTGGAACTGGTTGTGGCCTTCGATGACGACTTCTTCCGCCTGGATGCCGCACAAGCCGAGAGCCGCTTTGATCGGTCTGATCGCGGATTCGATCGCGTTCATAGGCTCGACCGAATATACGCCGCCGCGCGCGCTGAGCAGCACGACTTTCTTGTCGCCAGCCAAGCCGACAGGTCCGTTCTCCGTATATTTAAACGTCTTGCCTGCTTGCGTCAGGTACGAGATATAGCTGATCATCGGCGACGGAGCCGTGTAGTTCCAAAGCGGGAACGCCAGGACTACCTTGTCCGAAGCAAGGAACTGGTCCATGTAGCGGGCAGCCGTGGCAGCCGCTTTTTGCTCTTGAGCGGTCAGCTCGTAGCCGTTTGCCAATTTGTAATTAGCCGTAATGGTATCATTGCCGAAGTGAGGAATTTGATCCGCGTACAGATCCAGCTCCGTCACCGTGTCGTTTGGGTTCGCTTCTTTATAAGCGCTCAAGAACGCGTCGTACATTTTTACGGAAACTGCTTGGTCTGCCGGTCTGTCGTTCGCTTTGACGAATAAGATGTTAGCCATGTTGTCGTTTGCTCCTTTATGGTGTGCTTCAAGGCACTTTATAATAATTGCTGGGCAACCGTTGCCAGGTATCCGGCACTTTCGCCTGAGCCCATTATATAATACTCACTAACAAATGAAAAGACATTAACAATAAAAAATATAGTAACAATTTTGTTAATAGCTAGTAACCGTTATTTCGGTTGCCGGGATAGCGTGTAAAAGACGCAAAAAAGGCCAAAGGGCGTAACCCTTTTGGCCTCGCTGTTAGCCTTGCGTCCGAATCTCGTGCTTCTCGCTTCTAACGTCTAATAAGCCTTCGCCACCTCGATCTTGCGCGTCAAGCCGAGCTCGTTCGTAAAATACAAGTGCGCGCCGTGATCCTGATCGTCCATAAAATGCGCCACGTATTTGGAATCTCCCTTCTTCATCGGGACTAGCAGCGTCACGATTCTGTGGCTGTGCGCTTCAAGCGTCGCGGCATGAATATGCCATTGCTTGGGCTGACCCTCGTATTCGGCCGGTTCGACGCCGGTAAACTCGTCATGCTGGCTTAGCGTCGGATGGCCCGAAGAACAATAGACGAACCTTACGTCCATATCCGCCTTTTCCCCTCTGACGAGAAAGGAGCTTCGCGACAGCTCCGTCTTATGAAGCGTATGCATGAGCCACTCCACTTTCGCCTTTTGCTCCAGATCGACATAATCGACGATAACGAAATAGGATTGGTCGAAGAAATAAATTTCGCGCTTGTACCGTTTCAAGTAGGGTACATGCTCCTTGTAGGCGGCGGACGCGTCGCATCGGCTGTAGCAGAACGACGCGCCTGTCCGCACCTCCTCCACGATGCCGGCTGCTTCCTTGCACAGCACCTTGTTCGTGCCCGCGTATTGTCCCTTGCCGTCGATCAAGATGCCGTTCGTCGAGCGGGTCTGCCTGCGCCAATTGGCGTGCATCGTGCTGCCGAACGCGACGTAATACCCGCTTTCGATCGCTAGCGGCTCTCCGAACGCATGCAGCAGGAAAGCGTTTTGATCGCCGTGGCTATGGCTGATCGACCCATAAGGACTGCTTTTGGTCAGCAGCATAATATGTTCGTCCGGATCGTCCATTCGATGGTGCATCGCCACCCAGCCGATGTCCCGAAACCATTTTGCCTGCTCGATCGTCCCGTTGCTAGGGGCAATCGACTCCACGGACGGGTAGTCGTGCAGAAATTGCAAATTGTCGAAGCGGAAATCCCACCAGCCGTAATTATAAAATTTCGAGTCGGGATCGGGATCGTTGTCCTTCGTTTGCTCATAATACCATTGATAGAGTCCGTTGCCCGTAACGCCGGCGAATTGCCGAATGTTGTAGCCGGTCTTGAGGATCGGGCGCTCGCCAAGCGACGACTGGTCGCAGAAGCTGGCGCGCACCGTATCCGGGCTGCAGCAATACAGCGGGAAGTCGCCCGTGCGCGTGAAGAACGGTCTTCGGTACAGGTCGATGCCGATATAACCCCTAACCAGATTTAGCGCGTCGATCAAATAAGCCATGCCCGTCGTCCAATACATCGGCCCTTCCGCCCAGCCCCCGTCCGCGCCGCCCCATGGCGAATACAGGCAGGCGTAATACTCCAGCGCGTAATCCAGCCACTCCGTCGCCGCCGCCTCTTCGTGCAACAGCGCGATGCCGGCCGGCACAAGCACGGAGGATAAGGAACGAACCGCATGGCTGTCGAACGGCACTTGGTGGATCTTCGAGCGGTCGATGACATGGTAGGCTACTTGACGGGCTCTGGCTAGCAGACATTGTTTGACGAGAGCCTGCTCCGGCTCCGTCAGCTCGCCGTGCAGCCAATCGTAACCCCAAGCAATCGCCCCCGCCATCCGGAACGCTGCTTCGTCGTTATAATCGCGCGATGTCGTGCCCTCAACGTCCCAAGCCGCCGCATGGAGCAGCCATTGCTTCGCGCGGCCGAGAATTGCAGGATCGCGCAGCACGACGCCGGCCACGCTGAGGTGGCGGATGGCGTACAGCATCTCCTGGCAGTCGATGTACATTTTGCGCCAAAGATGGGCAACCCGCTTGTTGTCCGGGTAACGTTCCGGCTCCGGGATGAGCTCGCGCTCGAGCCACGGCTGGACGGAGCGCGCGAAGAATACATCCCATCCCGCGTAAGTAGGATCGGCCGTTACCTTCTCGCGCAGCGCCGCCACGCCCTCCGCGTTCAGCCACAGTCTCGGATGCGCGGCGGCCGCATGGTCATACCTATCCTCCCGAGCGGGGAGCGGCGTTTCCGGCAATCCTGGCGGCATGACGAACGACCTGATCTCGCTCCAGTTGCTGCCGATCGCATCCCCCCCGGATTCCCCTGCCAGAGCGTATTTCCAGTAATGGATGCCAGGCTCCAGAGGTTGGGACGGCGTAAATAAGTTGTATGGAATATCGCCAAAGGTCCGCGTTACTCCGTTAGGGAAATCCGGCGAGGGAGATAGCTGGAGCACGTACCTTCCCCCCTCCGCGAGAGCCGGCATCCAGGTAAAGCGCGGCGGATTTTCCAGCATCACCGTCTTATCGTTCGGCTCGTAAGGGACCGATAATACGCCGCTAACCGGCTCGAACAGTTTTGTCGCGCTCATCCGTTCAGCTCCTTTATCCCGTCTTCCGTTATTTTGTACGTTTTGATTCCGAAGTCTCCCCGCACTCTCAAAGCTCGACATGCATCCTCTTGAGTGCCGTAATCCCACTCCAGCCCGAGCTCGCCGCAGCCGCTTCGGTAGACGGCGACGATATCGGCTTCCTTGCCTGCATGGCGAAGCAGGATGCCGTTCATCGGCACGGAGGGATCCGTCGCGAGGCCTGGCGACGAAACGTAAGATAGGCCTGCGCCCGCCGGCATCATCAACGCCGCGGTTACTGCTCCCGGCTGGCGGTTGCCGGCTCCCGCCGCCGGCTGCTCCAGTCCGTCAGGGCGGATCCGCAAGACCGCGCATGCCGAATCGCCGCTTGCCTTCATCGCTTGCTCCCGCATGACGGCAATACCCCGCACGTATTGGTAGCCGTCCCGATCGCCGTAAGAAGCAGGCTCCTCATGCCGGTCCCAATCGGCCGGGACGAGGTCGAGCTCCCCGAGGAAATGGAACCACCAGTCGATGGTCCCCTCCTCATCCATTCGGACTTGAACCCAATCGATGACATAGTCGCCGGTAACCGCGACGTGCCGGAGAAACGTTGCGTCTTTGTACGCGTCGTCTGCGCTCATGCTGATGAAGGAACCCTCCGCATCCGAGCGGTATGCAACACAACGGCCCTCGGTTTCGGCCTGCGACCGCCCGTTGATGCTGACCGTATTATGGCAAGGCGTCGAAGGATACCAGTTTTTTTTCAATGACGAGCCGTACGGAACGGTGCCGCGATCGGGTGACAATGGCAAGCCGGCCGCATCCAGCATGACGTTCAGCTTGTCGTAATGTCCGTGCGATCCGCCATGCGGCCCGAAGTCCACCGTAACGCTAAACGGATTCTCGCGCTGCCGCAAGACCGCGAAGCCGCTATCCGGCAGCAGACAGGAGCTCGGCATTCTCGTCCCGGCACTCGTTTCTAGTAACGTTTCAGCACCTTCATCGCCGATATCCGCACCGTACAACGCGGCTTCGAGCGACCCTTTTCTGCCTTCTCCGGCATTCAGCTCCTTATAATAGAAGCGCAATATGCGCAAATAGTCCGGTTTACGATAACGGGTATAACCGATTTCGAATATTTCGACGATTTCGCGGCCGTAAGGGACGCGCCAGTAAGGGCCGTCATGCCAAGCCGGCAATCGTCCGGAGTCATCCGCGATGGAGGCCAGCACGTCCAGCATCTCTTCGATGCTCCGTTTCCCGTTGCCGCTGACGTAATGCCCGCCCAGACCGATTCGCTCCAGCATTTCCGCCGCGATCAGATAAGCCCGCAAGACGAATACGTGATAATAGACGCTGCCCTCGAACTCCAAGCCGTCTCCCCGGATAGCGATCTCCATATGGTGGCGGATGCCTCCGGGCCGCTCCAGCACCGTAACGAGTCCGTCGTTGTCGCCTTGCGCGGCATAAACGCAGCTTAGCGCCGCGTTAAGCCAAGCGGTGTAATTGTTTTCCGGCTGATTGCGTTCCACGGTCAAGATGGCGTGGTATTGCTCCATGCTGTGTCCTAACATCTCCCAGAAGGCCGCGAGCTCGTCCTTGGCGTCGTCGAAGTCCATCCCGTTATCCGCGAGCAGCAGGTAGGCCCGGATCAACGTCGTCGCCCAGATCGCTTCCGTGAGCGCCTGATGGAACGCGCGTCCCTTCAGCATCCATGGCTGGGCATCCGGATGTACCGGATAATGGGGAAATGCTCTGGCGTAGGCCACGATGATCCCTTTGCCGTAATCGCCGTAGCGGCGTTCGCCCGACGTCGCGTGCACCGCCGCGGCCTGCAGGGCAAAACGCGCCATCGCCTGGTGGCGGAAGACAAGCCAAGCCCCATGATAGGGCTCGCCCTCCAGCATGCAGCCATGCGGACATAAGTATCGCCCCGAATCGTCCTGCAGCTCCTCGAATACCAGCTCCGTATGATGCTCGGGGCAAACGTATTGATGCCACCAGCCGCCCGGCTCCATGGGAATGGCCGGTCCGGCCGCCATGACGGAGTCGAGCTCCGAGGCTAGCCGGCGCAGCCTTTCCGGATCCTCGCAGCGACTTTGAGACCGACTGTAATGTCTCATCGCATGAACATGCCGCCGTTAATTTCGATCGTCTCTCCCGTCACGTAGGCGGACAGCTCGGAGACGAGGTACAACGCGGCGCCCGCCACGTCGCCCGGCGTCCCTTCCCGGCGGAGCGGAATGCCCTGGACCGTCGATTGTCTTGCCGCATCGGGCGTAAACGTGGCATGGAAAGCGGTACCGCCGATAAAGCCTGGCGAAATGGCGTTGACGAGAATGCCGTCGCCGGCTACCTCCTTTGCCAATCCCTTCGTATAGGACATGACCGCCGCCTTGCTGGCCGCGTAGATGGACGCGCCGGGACCGCCGCCGTTATGGGCGGCTATCGACGTCATATTGACGATCCGTCCGCCGCCGCTCGCTTTCATGCCCCCCAGCACCGCCTTGCTGACGAAAACGGTGCTTTTCATGTTGACGTCCATCACCTTGGCGTACAACTCTTCCGTCATTTCGGCGTTCGCAAGCCGCTGTACCAAATGGCCGGCATTGTTGACTAGGATGTCGACGGTTCCGCCGAACGCTTCTTCGACTTCGGCAATCATACGCTCAATCTCTCCTATATTCGTCACATCGGCCCTGAAGGCGCGAGCCGTGCCGCCAAGCGCCTCGATATCGGCTACCGTCTCCGCCGCTCCTTGCCCGCTGTTCAGATAATTAACCGCCACCTTGGCGCCATGTCTGCCAAGCTCCGTCGCCACGCCGCGTCCTATTCCTCCGCTTGCCCCCGTTACCAGCGCAATCTTGCCCGTCAGATCAATCTTCATCTCTCGTTTCCTCCCCGATCACTCGTCTATATGCCCGCGGGGCATCACCATCGTAATGACGGTTCCGCTTCCTTGGGCGCTGTCGATCTCAATTCCGTATTCGTCTCCGTATACCATCTGAATGCGGCGATGCACGTTCAGAATGCCGATGCCGCCCTTCCTGCGCCGCTGCTCCAGCTCATCCTCTTCCGCCAGTCTATTCTCCCTCAGCCTCTGCCTGACCATCGCCAGCCGTTTCTCGGTCATCCCTTCGCCATTGTCTTCCACGCTGACAAGCAGCCTCCCCGGCTCCAGCCGCGCGTCCACGCGGATGCTGTGATGAAGCTCGATGCCGTTCGGAAACGCATGCTGGAACACGTTCTCCACGATGGGCTGCAGCGTCAGCCTGACCATGCCTTCCAGCAATAGCGACGGCTCGACCGCCACCTCCAGCTCGAATTCCCTGCCGATCCGATGTTTGAGGATGATGAGATAATTTCGCACATGGTTCAGCTCGTTGACGATCGTGCTTTCTTCCAGGTTCGTCTGGACGGAATACCGGAGCATAAACGCCATCGCTTCCACCATCTCCGAAATATCGTCGGAGTCCTGGACGATCGCGTAACAATTGATGGTCTCGAGCGTGTTGTATAGAAAATGCGGGTTGATCTGCAGCTGCAGGGCTTGGAATTCCGCCTTCTGCCGTTCCAGCTGAATGTCTTGGAGCTCCAGCTGGGCTTTATGTCCTCTCAGCTCCGCGTCGTACACCCGCCCGATCATCTCCGACAACCGGCCTACCATCAGATTAAAGCTATGAACGAGGCCCCCGACTTCGTCCTCGCGAGGCTTGACCTGGACGGTCTGCCAGTTGCCCTTCTCCGTCTCGCGCATGCCGTTCATGAGCGTACGGATCGGCTGCACGATCGAGCGGCCGAAGCGCAGCGCCATGAACAACGCGATCGCCAGCGTCAGCAAGCCTACGCTGACCGTCGTGGTTCGAATCGCGGAGATCGGCGCTCTCAACTCCTCCAGCGGCATGGAGATCGCGAGGCTCCAGCCGGAATAATCCGATCGGCGCGACACGATCATTCGTTCTTTGCCGCCAACCTTCGTGATAAGCCGCTCTTCGCCGCCTTGCACGATGCGGTCCGGGATATCCGAGCCTAACAGCTCTCCCATGGGATCGGTGTCCGGCGCATAGACGACTTCTCCCTGGCTGTCCAGAATAAAGAAAAAGCCGTTTTCACCGAGATCCATCCCCTTCCACAGCTTCGTCAGCTGCTCCTCGCGGAATTCGATCGCCAGCACGCCTTTAATGCTGTACGACGAATACCCTCTGATCTTGCGGGCAACGGTGATGACCTGGCCCTGATCTTTGGGCAGCAGACTGGTGCTCATGATCGAGATTGGGCCGTTCCGTTCCGTCTTTTCGTTTAATTCTTCAAGCCGTTCCGACGTATCGACGCTATGCGACGAGAATCCTTGGTTCGCGTCGAAGATCGAGCGTCCATGATAGCCGAGAATGTAGATCATATTGATTTGCGTCGGATACGTAATATGGATCTTGTCGAATATATCCTTGCGAATGCCGTTCGTAAATTCGTAATAGGAGTAGCTGTCGTCCGGATCCATGTCCAGAAACTTTTTCACCAGCTGCTGCGACAGAATGGAATCCGTCACACGCTCGAACGTCTGCAGCTGGTTATCCGTCTGCATGGACGCGCTGTTAATGACCGTCGTAAAATATTTTTCCACCTGCTCGTCGATCGCTTCGGACGACTCCACGTACGAGAAAACGCCGACCATCGACATCGAGAATAAAATCAAAATAAAGAAATAAACGAACAGCTGCTTCGAAAGGCTTTTGCGCATTAGTCGATCCCCAGCATAGCGCGGTATTCGGAAGGCGTGTAGCCGGTCGACTTCTTGAACGTTTTCGTGAAATGCGGATGATCCGCGTAGCCGACCTCGTGGGAGATGTCCGTAATTTTGTAGTGCGGCAATGCCAGCAGCTTTTTGGCCCGCTCCATTCTCCGTTTGATCCGGTATTGCACGAACGTCTCGGCGGTCATTTGCTTGAACAGCTGACTGAAGTACGACGGGTTAAGCCCAAGTCGATCCGCCACCTCCTCCAGCGACAGCTCCTTGGACAGGTTTTGCTCGATGTATAGCTTGACCTCCTCGACGGGATCCTTGACATTGCCCCGCCGTTTGCCCCGAATCAGCTTCATCAGCCCGTCCAGCTCGCCGCCTAGCCATCGGAAACAATCGTCTAAGCTTGGCTCCTGCCCTCCTATCCCGCCCGGCTCGGGAAAGCTGTACACGTCGCGTCTGTTCAAATGTTTGACCAGCTTCAGCATCACTTCCTGCAGCATATCCCTTAGCTGCCCGGCCGGTATGGCTTGATTCTCGCAATACGAGCGCATGCGCATTGCCGCTTCCGAGCAAGCTTGATCGTCCAAATGCCACACCGCATCCTCCAATTGATCCAGCCACACTGCCTGTTCGGCCATGGGGATGAAACCGAGCGAACGCTTTGCCGCCGCGCCGGCGATTAGCTTGCGGATCGTCTCCGCAACCCCGCTCCGCGTTACCGGCTTCAGAATGTATTCCTTCACTCCGTACGACACGCATTTTTGCGCATATTCGAAGTCTCCGTACCCGGAAACGACGACGATATCGATGGACGAGTCGTTGTCTCGAATATGCTTGCATAGCTCCAGCCCGTCCATTCGGGGCATCCGTATATCGGTGAACACAAAATCCGGCTTGTTCGCGGCGATCCTCTCCAGCGCTTCGGCTCCGTTCTCGGCCGTCTCGACGGCGACTTCGGCGCCCGCGTTCTGGGAGATCAATTTTTCCAACCCTTTGCGAATCATCGGCTCGTCGTCCACAACCAGAATTCGATACATGGAATATCCCTCTTCTCTGCTTCATTGGCTATACGTTCGGGCATGGATGGCAAGATGCTCCCCGGCCCGGCGTGGATGCCGTTCCGGAGAGCCGACTTGCCCAAGCGACGCCGGTCGCCCCGGTCTATTACTCGAACGCGTTCTCTTTGCTATTGTAACGTTCCGTCGCTTCCTTGATAATATCGGCTCCGCCCTTGGACAGATAATCCTCGAGCACCTTGTCGTAGGAGTCGATGCCGTCTTTGCCGTATACGATTCGGAGCACCTGCTCCAGAATGAGCGGAGGCATTTCGTCCGACTTCGGATTGAGATCCGGATTCTGGATGAGCGCTTCCAGGCGCGGATCGAATTCGATGCCGCTGCGGCCTTCCTTGGACAACATGTTGTCGAAGGCGTCGATCATCTGCTTGCCCGAATCCGACAGCGAGGATACGCGTTTGTTATACGTGGTATCCTGCACCAGCCATAGCCAGCCGTTCAAATACCTCAGCTTATCCGTGCCTTCCGTATCCGTCGGCACCTCGAATTTCGGTTCTCCGCCCTCCACCTTGTAGTCTTCGCCTTCGATGCCGAAGCTGAAGAACAGCTCCGCCTGCTGGCTGACCATCCAGTTAAAGAACTTCACGATGTCCGCCGCTTTGTCTTTGGCGGCCGCGTTGATGTAGAAGGAACGCGTGACCGGGTTGTAGTGCGCGTAGCCGCCTTTGCCGTCCGTGCCGACCGGAGACGGGATCAGCGCGACCTCCGCTTCGGGCACGTTGTTTTTGAGCTGGGCGCCCCAGATGGGAAGCTCGTTCGCGTTCATCGACCACATGCCGGCTTTGCCGCTCGTGACGTTGCTGCGATAGTCCGTGCTTTCGATCGTCGCGAACTCCTTGCTGATCAATCCTTCGTCGTACATCGTTTTGTAAGTGCCGATCGCTTTCTTCATATTCTCGACGTCGAAGAAGCTGGGCTTCACTTGACCGTCCGGGAATAGCTTGAATTGATTCAAATAGCCGAATACGTCGTAAGCGCCGAAGAACGTATCCGCGTATTTGAAGTTCTGCCGCCCGGCAAACGGCTGCTCGACGCCGGCTTCCTTGAAGGCGCGGAGCACGTCGAGCGTTTCCTCGACCGTCGTCGGAATCTCTTTGCCGACCTTCTTTAGGAGATCCGTACGAATCCAAGTCGCGCGGCGGGAGGGGTTGGACAGAATTTCCGGTATGCCGTAAATATTGCCCGTCTTCGCGTCCGTCATCCGGTCCCACGCCTCTTGCGGAATAAAGCTCAGCAAATCTTGGCCATGCTCCTTGAGCAAATCGTTTAGCGGCAGGAACACTCCGTTCTCGACCGCGCCGGCCAGCTCCGGTCCGCTAATGCCGCCGCTGCCTTGCACGACGTCGGGAATATCGTTGGTCGCGAACATTTGAACCATCTTGTCTTGGTACTCGTTATGAGGAATTAGGCGAATATCGAGATCGGAATTCGTCATCTCTTCCAGCTTCTTGACGTATTTGTCGTCGTTGATGTCGGGATGTTTTTCGACGTAGGCCACGTTAAGCGTTCTCATCGAGATGGAGAACTTGACGGGCTCCTTCGCCGTCTCTTCTCCCGCGTCGGTATTGGCCGGCTTCTCCGTGCTAACGCCGGCATTCGTGTTACTGCCGCCCCCGTTATTGCCGGAGCAGGCAACCAGCATGGCGAAGGTCGTCAGCAGGATGCCGGCGCGGGTCATGAATTTGGTCATTGTTAACCCCTCTTTTCCTTGGTTGTTGGCGTGGCGCTAAAGCGCTTCCAAACTCATTATCAGTATATGGGGAACGTTTCGGGTCTCACAATGGACTGACTTTGGCTTGGTTTGTCGTTTTTTTAGGACTTGATGGAACCGATCAGCATGCCGCTGATAAAGAATCGTTGCAGAAACGGATACAATAATATGATTGGCAGCGTCGCGACGAGAATGACGGCCATCTGCACGCCTTGCACGGATTGGGAGGTCACCTCGAACGCCAGATTGCCCGTGTCGGCCAGATCGTCCGTAATGAGCAATTCGCGCAGCTTTACCTGGAGCGGGTACAAGCTCCTGTCATTAATATAATACAGCGCGTCCATGTACTTGTTCCAGTTCGTTACGGAATAGAAGATGCCGACCGTGGCCAAAGCGGGTTTGGACAGCGGCAGAACGATGCTCCATAACGTTCTTGTTTCGCCGCAGCCGTCGATTCTCGCCGCATCGATAATTTCGGTCGGAAGCTGGGCGAAGAAGGAGCGGAGCACGAACAGATTAAACGCGCTGATCGCAGTCGGCAGCATAAGCGCCCATAACGTATTGGTCAGCTGCAGCTCCCGCATGAGGATGAATTGCGGAATGAGCGGAGCGCTGAAGATCATCGTCAGCAGGATCAGGATAAGCAGCAGCCGGCGTCCGACGTATTCTTGCCGCGACAAAGGATACGCAAGCGTGGCAGTGGCCGCGAGATTGATGGCGGTGCCTACCACGGTAATATAAACCGAGATCGCGAAAGCGCGCCAGATGGATACGTCCTCGAATACGTATCGATAATAAAGCGTCGTAAATTCGACGGGCCAGAACATGACCTCGCCGCGATCGATCGCGCCGCCGCTGCTGAACGATTGCGCGATGACGTTCATGAACGGCAGGAACATCGTCAGGCCGAGCAGCGTCAGAAATAGATAGTTGGCCAGCAGGAATGCCTTCCTGCTTACGCTAGCATGTCTCACCTCGTGGTCACCCCTTCGTTAGTACAATGATTCGCCGGTCGCCTTCTTGCTCAGCGTGTTCGCGATCAGGAGCAGGAATAGGCCTACGACCGACTTGAACACTCCGATCGCCGTGGCGTAACTGAATTGAAGCTGCTTAAGGCCGGCTTTGTAAATGTACGTATCCAAAATTTCGCTATTGCGGATATTCAGCGGATTCTGGAAGACGAACACGCGCTCGAAGCCGTAATCCAGGAAGTCGCCGATCTTGAGCAGGAACAGTATCGTGATGACGGGCAGCAAAGCGGGAATCGTAATGCTCAGCGTCTGCTTCCAGCGGCCCGCGCCGTCGATTTCGGCCGCCTCGTACAAGTCGGGATTAATGCCCGCCAGCGCCGCCAAATAAATAATCGTTCCCCAGCCTACGTCGCGCCATAAGCCCGACCCGACCAGGACGGATCGAATATACGAATCGTCGCCAAGGAAGTAGATGGGATCGAGGCCGAACCAGCCCAGCATCACGTTAAGCACGCCGGATTCCGGCGATAGGATCCCGACAAAGATACCGCTTACAATGACCCACGAAAGAAAGTGCGGCGCGTACATGATCGTTTGCACGATTTTCTTGTACAGCACCAGCCTCACTTCGTTCAACAGCAGCGCAAGCATGATCGGCGCGGTAAACGCGAACAGGATGTCATAGATGCCGAGCAACAGCGTGTTTTTCAGAATGTTGAGGAAATCGTAACGCGAGAACATCCTCTCGAAGTGCTTAAGACCGACCCACTTGCTGCCCGTAATGCCGTTAAACAGGTTAAAATCCTGAAAGGCGATGACGGAGCCCATTAACGGAACGTATTTGAACAATAGGAAATAAAAAAGCCCCGGCAACGAAATGAAATATAACGCTTTGTACTTCCACATATAGCCCAGGAGCCGATTGCCGCCGCTCCCTGCCAGAATCGCCGATGCCGGCGCTCCGCCGGCCCCTTTAGGTTCAAGCTTACTGGCCATGCTGCCTCACCTCTTGTTCCTTAGTCTCTTGCATACCTTTATCCTACGGATTTGTCCGAATTCGGACAATGGAATGGCTTTGCGGGGCTTGTGTTTTTTTTAGGCGACTGGATTGCGAGGAAAGCGCGTTCGCTTCTCCAATATTTTTATCGAAAATGCTTGACCATTTACAAGGAGCTGTGATATATTATTTTCTGTTGACGCAAGTTGACATGCGGTCGTGGCGGAATTGGCAGACGCGCTAGATTCAGGTTCTAGTGGTGTAACAGCCGTGGAGGTTCGAGTCCTCTCGACCGCACCAACCTCATAACAAACAGACTCGCCTTATGGCGAGTCTTTTTTGTATCTACCTATTGAACTCGCCTTGTGCGAAGCGGGGCGGATCATTCCTTCGAATTCGCTGCATAGGACATCGCTTTCGACAAGTCACCGAGAGCTCCCATTATCCTCAGACGCGGCAAATCCCATCCTCCAACAGCCGTCCGCGATCATGCCATTCGCCATATAAGTAAACCTCCAATCCCGCGAGCGGAATTGGAGGTTTGGGAGTACCGTCGCTTCCGTTAATCGAACAAGTCGCCGAAAACGTCGAGCACCGTTTTTTTCTTTTTGTACGGACGACCATATTTGTCGTAGCCATACTTGCTATTGCCGTGGCCGTAACCTTGGCCATGCCCCGGCGCTTGGCCATAACCCGGCTGGCCGTAGCCGCCTTGCCCTTGCGGGTAGCCCGGATTGCCTCCCGGTGGAGGCGGATAGCCGCCTTGTCCGGCTCCTCCGCCGTAGCCGGTACCTGGAGCCGCCCCGTAACCAGGGGATGGTTGGCCGCTTGGCGCAGGCGCGCTGCCGTAACCTTGGCCGGGGGCGCCGCCATAGCTCCCGCCGGAAGGACTAGAACCCGGATTAGGCGAGCTCCCGCCAAACAAGCCGCCTCCGGATGGGCTCGGCGCGCTGCCGAATCCTCCGGCCGTTTGTCCCGGAGACGCCGCGGAGCCGGGCTGTACCGGCGGCTGGCCGCCGTACGAAGGCTGATCCAGCTGTTGCTCCATGCGCTCGTAGTCGTCGCGAACCTCACGTACTCCTTGCAGCAGCTTCTCCAATTCGCCGCGATCGAGCCACACGCCCTTACATGCCGGACAAACGTCGATTAAGACGTCCTCCTTCTGCACTTCCTTCATTCGCACGTCATCGCATACTGGACAATTCATGCTAACACTCCCCGCTCTTGGTAATGGTGGATTCGGAAATGTATTTCGTCTTCGTTACGTCGGCTCCGATAACGGCGATCGGCGTTGTTCCGCCGCAGGCTGATACAAATAAGTCCTGCTAAGCTTAACGACCCTTCGGCTTGGCTTGCGGATCATGACGGAGGCGTCATCCCACGCCACCACGATCCCCGACACGTCATTGCTCTCCAGCTCGTCCCGCACGACCCGCACCGTCTCTCCCGACTGACGGAACGCGTCCAGCTGTTCCTCGGTAATCATATTTCGCGAGCACCTCCTGCCCTATGTAAGTATCGCTATTTTGCAAAGACCCCAATGACAGCTTACGCGAATCATTGAGGTCCGTTTCATCGTATTATAAGTTTCGTTAACCGACGTGTTCCTTCGAATCGTTGGTTTCGTACCATTCGTCCAGCACGCGCGAAGACATGACTCGTTTGCCGATGTATTCGGCTTGCTTCTCCGTGAATTGCTCCCGCCATTCCATGGACAGCTCGTCGCACAGCTTAACGATCGTGAGCAGCTCCGACCAGGCTACATATCTTTTGTACCAGAAAAATTGCGGATGCTCGATCATGTAAGGGTATAAATCATCGAATTCGGTATGCTTGCAATCGAGCGCTCTCTCGAAATGGATCTTGGCGTCGTTCAGTTTCACATTCATAAAATCGGCTGACAAATTTCCCATGTTTGTGTGCCTCCCCTCGATCACTTATGTACATTATAAGCTATAACATTGCGCCGGGAAAGTGCCAAGCGGCTGGAACATCTTACTCGAACGTAATCTCTCCGCCCTCAAGGGACGATATCTTGACCAACGACTCGACGCGCAATCCGCTTTCGCGAAGCGTTCTTCCCCCTGCTTGGAACGATTTCTCGACGACGACGCCCATGCCGACCAATGACGCTCCGGAACGTTCGATAATCTTGATCAGCCCTCGCGCCGCATCGCCGTTGGCGATAATGTCGTCGATAAATAATACCCGATCCTCGCCCGTCAGAAACTGCTTCGACACCATAATATCCGTTACCATGCCCTTCGTGAACGAAGGGACGCGCTCGCAATAGGCATCCGGATCCGCGATCAGCGTCTTCTTCCGCCTTGCGAAGACTAGCGGCACTCCAAGCACATAGGCGGTCGTGAACGCCGCGGGAATGCCCGAGGATTCTACCGTTATCACTTTCGTAATCGACTGCTCCGCGAATCGGGACGCGAATTCATGTCCCATCTCCATCGTTAACGCGGGATCTACCATATGATTAATGATTGCGTCCATTCGAAGCACGTCGTTCGATAACACCGACGATTCTTGCAGAATACGCTGCTTAAGTTTTTCCATCTTTCATGACCTCCACCATTAATCCCTTTTCGATAAAGTACCATAAGGATGCCGAGTCGCGCAACCTGACATATCGCGGATAGCGGCCTTGTTTCGTAAGCGCCGCCGTTTCGGAGGAAAAATTTACATATTCTTTGTTCAAAAAGCAACTTTATGGAATGAAAATACGTTAGACTATATATAGAACATGCGGAACGGCGGTGAATGACGAATGAGGAGAAAAAATCGGATGGACAAGCGATGGCGGATGGATCGCTGGATCGGGGCGACAGCGCTCGTGCTGTTGCTAGCCGGTTGTCAGGACGCGGCTCCTCCCGGCGGCGGGGGCGGCAACGCGGCTCTCTTGACGGAGGAGATTACGTCGGACGGACCTCAGAAGTCTTATTTGGAGGAAGAAAACGAGGGAGGCGCCGGCAACGGCGCGCCTAGCGGCAACGCCGGAACGCTTGGCGGCAGTCCCGATGCCGAAACCTCTTCCGTGAAGAAGGACGGCGACGGAAAACAAGGGGAATCCGGCAATAAGGATAGCGGCTCTTGGGACAAAAAACTGCCCGCCTTGCACGGCATAACCATCGGAGCCCAAGAAGCAAGCGTCTCTTCCCTGCTCGGCAAGGAGCTGGACAGCTACGTTTTGGAGGAGGAAGAAAGCCGTATCCGCGTGGCGGAATACGACGGACTGTCGGTCGGCTTCAACGCCAAGGGCGGCGTGCATTTTGTGGAGGTGTACGGCACGGAGGCGTCCTCCGGATTGAACGGACTCATGATCGGCGATCATCCGGATCAGGCGATTAAGAAGCTCGGCAAACCTCAATCCCAATCGGAATTTCTGCTCACCTACCAGGCGCAAGGAGCTTGGCTTAAGCTGGACATCGACCCCGGCATGAACGAAATCGTCTCCATGAAGCTGATCGCCTCTACTTGAGCGGTCGGCTTTTTTAATTGCGCGCCAGGCCGTATTTAGCGAAACTGGGCAAAAGTTCCATCAAGCAGTCATGCCCGTCCATCGCCGGACATACCCTGTTAAGAGAAAGCTGTTGGATCGGGGGACCGCCGATGCGGAAGAGGACGGGCAGTGTGTTGCAAATCGCGTCAACCTACATGGGGACGATCGTTGGCGCGGGATTCGCGACAGGACAAGAGATTTTGCAGTTTTTTACGAGATTCGGCTATTGGGGCACCGCGACGATTGCGCTTGCTACGGTTCTATTCATCTGGCTCGGTACCAAAATGATGATCATCGCTAGCGAGATTCGGGCCAAATCGTACGAGGATCTAAACAAAGCGTTGTTCGGAGAGAAGTACGGGAAATGGATCAGCCATTTTATGCTCGTCATTCTCCTGGGCGTGACGGCCGTCATGCTGGCGGGGGCGGGCACGATTTTCTACGAGCACTGGAATATATCCTACCAGGCAGGATTGCTGATCACGATGGCGGGCAGCTACTTGCTGCTGCGCAAAGGGATGAAAGCGATATTGGCCGTCAACGCCATCGTGGTGCCCACCATGCTGCTGTTCACCGTGTTCGTCATGATCGACACGTTCCAGACGCCGGGCTCGACCAAGTTTTTGACGCTCGCTACCGATTATTCCCCTTGGGCAGCCTGGGCTTCTCCTTTCTTGTACACCGCCTTCAACCTATCGCTAGCTCAAGCCGTCCTTGTCCCGCTCGGAGCCGAGATCCGCGACAAAAAAACGATCGTGATGGGCTCCTGGATCGGAGGCATCGGCATCGGATTTATGCTGCTCGCCGGACATGTCGCTTTGTCCGTCCATATGCCGGGCATCCAGCAGTTCGCGATTCCGATGGGCGGCATCGCCAGACAGCTGGGCCATTACGTTCAGCTAATCTATATGTTTCTTATCTTTGCCGAGATCTTTACGACGTTGATCGCGGACATCTACGGGCTGACGCTGCAGCTCCGCGAACGGTTGAACTGGTCGCGGGAAATGCTGACCTTCGCCGTTCTGATCATCTGCTACATCGCCAGCCAGATCGGCTTCGGACCGTTGCTTTCCACCCTGTACCCCCTGTTCGGCCTGATCAGTCTCGGCTGGCTCATTCTGATGATCCGAAGGCGAGTGGCGTTCCGCAATTCGTAGCGCAAGGGCGATCATCCCATGCTGAAAATAAACAAAGCAGGCGCCGAACAAGGTTTATCCATGTTCGGCGCCTGCTTGCGCGCAAAGCCGCTATGCGCGATTCCGTCGCCCGGTCAAGCCGGCTGCGGCGACATATCCACGAGCTTCGCATCCGGACAAGCCGCGAGCAGCTCATCCCGAATATGCTCATGGCAGGTAAAGAGAATGAGCTGCCGCTTGGAGCTGACCGCGCTCATCAGCCCCGCCGCGGCGCGAAGCCTGGAGCGGTCGAAGTTGACGAACAGATCATCGAGAAGCATCGGAAGCTCCGATGCCCCTCCCGCTTCTTCCGCCAACGCAAGCCTCATGCACAAATACAGCTGCTCCGCCGTTCCTCTGCTAAGCAAGCCGCTATCCATGACGGCCCCGTCCGATCGTTCGACGACGATGCCGTCTTCATGGCCTCCTGCCGATACCCGCACGTACCGTCCTTGCGATAAAAGCTTCATATACGCCGCGGCATTGCGGAGCACCGCGGGCTGCCGCTCCTGCTCGAACTTCCTGCGCGTCGCCTTGATCAGCTCCCGGCTGACGGCCAAAACGGCGTATCGATCCGCGCCTTCTTCGAGGGCGGCAACGCTCATCGCCCGTTCGGCAAGCAGCGCGGACCGTTTATCTTCGTTCATGAGATGCTCGGTTGCTTGCTTCACGCGTCCGCGCCGCTCCAGCCAATCGTGCCGCGCCTCCGCCAGGCGCGAGGCCTCCTGCTCCGCAAGCTGCAGATCCCGCTGCAGGACGTGCTCGTCTCCGCCATGCCACAGCTTCTCGAGCTCGCCCATCCGCCGCGCGGATTGGCCCGCGCCAAGCTCGAGCTCCACCGTCGTCAGCTCGATCCGCAACTCGTCCAGACGCGACCGGTCTTGCAGCGCTGCGGCATATGCCGGCTCGCCGTCGATTCCGGCTGCCTTCATCGCGGCTTGCAGCGCTTTGGCCAGACTTTCCAGCTGCTCGACCGTTTGTCCCAGTGCCGATGCCGACTCCTCGATTACGGCGCGCAGCGCCTGCGCTTCGTCGCGCGACGAAGCTTGGCGGCGGGCTTCGGAAAGAAGCAGCGCAAGCGCAAGCGTCGGATCCAGCCGAGCTTGACGCCGCCCCTCTTCAAAGCCTTCGGATAACCGGGCGGCGTGGCTCGCATATTGCTCCGTTTCCAAGTTCGCCGCGGCGATTCTCGCTGCCAATCGGTCGTATTGGCGCAGCCGCTCCATGGCTTGATCCGCCAGCTCGAACGTCTCGAGAGCCGCCGTTGGAGACAATCCGTTAGGCAGATGCCTTGCTCCCAGCCAGACATTCCAGGCGCTCTCCGCCTCGCGCCTGTGCTTCCGCGTATCGCTCAGGCCTGACTCCCGCTCTTGCAGCGCGGCTCCGAGCTTCGACAGCCTCCCCTCCAGCTCGGCAAGCTTGGAGGCTAGCCGCTCCCGCCGGGCAAGCTGCTCCTGCATGGAGGCTACGCGCGACTGCAGCGCGGAGCGGGCGCCCGGACGGCTACCGCCGGCTTCTTTGTCGAGCAAAGCGGCTAGCGCGGCCGCAGGGTCCGCGACAAGCCTCGCCAGCTCGCCGGCAAGCCGTTCCTCGGCTCTCGTCCCGTACGCGGGCGACGCCGCCGCTTTCCCTCTGCCGCTCCGCCGGCCGGAAGCGCCCGCGTGCTCCGCGGATTCGCCGCGACGTCGACCTCCGGCAACGAGCAGCCCTGCGGATGCTCCGAAGAGAAGCAGGGCAACGATAAATGCGACCGGGGACAAGTCGCCCAGCCAACCCGCAGCCGCCCCGATCGCCAGCGCGGCTCCCGCGCCGATGCCTCCAACGCCCCATATCGGCAAGGAGCGATTGGAGCCTTTTTTTGCGGGCGGCTTGGTTGCGCGCTCCGCGATCATGCGCGCCTGCTCAAGCTCCCAGCCTCGCAACGCTTCGTCTACGGCGGTCCACGCGCTCGTTAAATCGACGGACGCGAGCGGCAGCAGCTTGATGCCGCAGACTACCCCTCCTCCGTCATTCGCCCGGGTTTCGCCCCGCAGGGCCGATGCCGCCTCCTCGCGGATCGTCTTCGCTTCCGCTTGCTGCGAAAGCAGCGTCTCCCGTTCGGCCATTAGCCTCTCATCTTTGCGCCGAATGGCTTCGAACGTTTCCCGCACGCCGCGCACGTAGTCCCGGTCGGCTACGGTAATGACCAGCTCGCGCAGCTGCTTCTCCGTCCATTCGGGCGAAATGCCGGATACGACCTTCGCGATGTATTCATCGAGCGTTTCCAGCTCCGCTTGCCATTCCGTCCGTTGCGCCGCCAGATTACGGATCCGCTCGGCGGCTTGGAGCACCGCTTCGCACTCCGCTCCTTTGGCGATAAGCGATTCGTCGTAGGCGATCAAGGCCAGTGCGGTTTCATGCTGGTCCAATTGCTTGCGAAGTCTCGTCTCCTCGGCTTCCAGCTGCGATCGCCGGGCCAGCATGTCCATCCACGATGCGGCGGAATCCTGCGGCAAAATTGACGCGTAACGCAGCCGCTCTTCTTCGGCACGCAATCCTCTGCTCCTCAGCCACAACGGCCGAGCCGCCACCGCCTTGCGGAGCAAGCGAACCCGCTCCTCCGCTTCCGGGACGGCCACAGCGAGCAGCTCGAGCTCCCGATCCGCTGCTTCTCCTTCCCGCGCAAGCTCGTTAAACCGTTCGATGTCGTCCTTCAGTCCGCGCAGCTCGGCATCCAGCGCCTCGATGCTCTTGGCATGGCCGTTTAACCGCTGAGCCGATCCCCTGGGTTTGAACAGCTCGTCCATCTCGGCCTGTATCCGTTTCTCCGCAGCCGCTACCGCCCGCCCTTCCTCCCAGCCGGCTTGATACAGATATCGGCTCAGCTCTCCGCCGGACAACGTTCCTACCTCCATCAGCTCCGACAAGGTGACCGCATAGAGCTGGCGGTATAACCGCTCCTGCACGCCGCCCAAGTACCGTTGCTCCCAGTCCGCCTGCTCCAGCAGCCTCAAGCGCAAGCGCTCACTCCCGCTTTCGGCCGCGTCCCCCCCGACCTCGGTCCCTATCAGCCTTATAACAGGTTTGCCGCCCGACGACCCGGCATATCTCTCTAACAGAAACGCGCGTCCCTCGGCATCGGAGAATGCCAATCGCCCGCCGTGCTTTCCCCCTCTGGCCGGTTCGTGCCGTTCCGCGGAGCTCCGTCTCGGGAAGCCGTACAGCATCGTCCGCAAAAATCCGAATAACGTGCTTTTGCCTGCTTCGTTAGGACCGTAGACGACAATAACCGGGGCATCGAGGTCGACGCTCCGGTCATTCAATTCGCCAAATCCGTCAATGCGGGCTTCGATCAGCTTCATTCGCTCCCACCTTCCTCCGCGATAAGACCCGCGGCGAGCACGCTCGCCTCTTCCAGCCAACGAACGGGAAGCTCGTCCCACTGCCGCCGTCCCAGCTTGCCTAGCTTGGCGTGGCTTTCGATTTCGGCAACCGCTTCTCTCGCGAACGATCTCCATGCGGATTCGTCTTCGCTAAGCCGGACTCCAAGCCGGTACAGCTCGCCGAGGAAACCTTCGTCCTCCTGAAGCATGCTCCAATCGACGGCGGCATGCGTCGAGGCTTCGATGCCGTGGGCAAATACCCATGGCCAATCTCTTCGCAGCCCGTCATCCTCCTGCAATTGATCAAGAAACGCCGGAGCAAGCGTCCCTTCCAGAAGCCTTGCATGCAGCGGACCACTGCCCGTCAGCCTTAAGCGAAGCATAACGTTCCGTCCTTCGCCGGCCTCGGAGGCATTCGCCGCCTCGGCCCGCAGCTTGCCTAGCAGCTCTTGCTCCGTGGAAATTCCTTCGATGGATACGGACCGCTCCAGCCATCTGACGGTATCTAGAGCCAGGAAGGCGAGCTCCGTCGAGCCTCCGGCCGACACATCGACGACGTAGCAGCCTTTGGCCTCCAGCTCCTTGGGATGGCGCCCTTGCGTGTTGCCCGAATAGACGACATGCGGATGCCGATGCAGCACTTCCCGTTTGTGAATATGTCCCAGCGCCCAATAATCGAAGCCGCCGCGCGCAAGCTGATCGAGCGAGCAAGGGGCGTAGCTGTCGTGCGAAGAATCGCCTCCGACGTTGGCGTGCAGCAATGCGATATGATAGGGAGCATCCTCTTGGACGACGTAGCTTTCGGCCAAATTCGCCGTTACCGATCTCTCCCCGTAGGACATGCCGTACACCCGGGCCGCAAGCTCTCCTTTTCGCGTGTAGGCGGGCGCCGAATGCAGCCGGTTCGCTCCGAAAATATGTACGGAGGGAGGCAGCTCAAGCTTCGCTCTCCTTCCCCCCAAGTGATCATGATTGCCATGTATGGCGTATACGGCAATGCCGTGAGACGCAAGCTTCTCCCACTCCTTGACCAGCGCGAACTGGGCCCGGAGCGAACGATCGGCCTCGTCGAACAGATCGCCGGCAATGACGATGAAGTCGACCTCGCGCTCGATCGCCGCGTCAGCGAGGTTTCGAAGCGCGGCGAACGTCGCGGCGGACAGCGCCTTCCTGATTTCCTCCGGCGCTTTCGCGAGACCTCGGAACGGACTGTCGAGATGCAAGTCCGCCGCATGGATGAATCGAAACGGAACGCCCATTCGTTACCTCCTCCGCGTCAAGGCTGCTCTTCTTCAGGCTTTAAGCCGCCGTACACTTTTTTGAGCTGGGAGATGACCCGCTGCAGCGAATAAGCCTTCTTCGCCTTGTTCCAGCCCGCTCTAGCGAGATTATGCCGGTAGACGGGATCGGATACGACCTTCTCCAGCGCTTCCGCCAGCGCCATATGATCCTCCGGCTCGACGAGCAGCCCGTTGACGCCGTCGTCGATTTGCTCGGCGATGCCGCCCACGTTCGTCCCGACTAGAGCCAGCCAGCAAAGCGCCGCTTCGGCGAACACGGAGCCGAACGCTTCCGCGCGGGACGGCAGGACGAAGACGTCGAAGAACGGCATAAATTCTTCCGGATGCAGCATATAGCCGTAAAAAATAATATCGTCGTACAGGTCCAGCTCCTGGGCTAACGTCTCCAGCTCCTTGCGCATGGGACCGTCTCCGATAATATGGAGCACGAACGGGCAGCCGCGGCTCTTCAGCTCGGCGCAAGCCCGGAGCAGCACGTCCAGCCCTTTCGCGGGGACGAGCCGGCAAACGGTAATGAGCTGCGGGACGGCGTTCTCGTGCGCGATCGGCTTGAACCGTTTCTCGTCGAAGCCGTTCGGAATGACCTTGATGTCTTCCGCTCGGCTCACGAACGGCGCGATATAGGCGCGGAACGATTCCGAGACGGTGGTCAGGAGATCGGCCTTCGCTTCCAGCTCTTTATAGATGGAGGTCAGGAAGCGGTGCTCCACGCCGCCTTCCCGGATCTTGCCGTTCAGCATCAGCTCGCGCTCGTAGCTGGAGTGAATCGTCATGATCAGCGGCGTATCGGGATAGAGCTGCTTCATGACAAGCGCCGCTATGGGGTGATGCGCGTGTATGATGTCGTACGGCTTTTGAAGCCTCAGCTTCGTCCACCAAACGTAATCCTTGTAGGTCTGAATATATTTATCGACGAGCGGGTTGCCGCTGAACTCGCGATGGTCGAACGTCTCGAACGCGACCTCCTCCTGGCCCTTGCCCCTGACGCGCTTGGGCAGGGAAAACAGCTCCATTCCCCATCCCATCTTGATGAACCGATCCTGAATATAGGGCACCATCGAGGACACGCCCCCCGGCTGCTCCGGCGGGAAAAACAAAGCTTGCAATATATTCATGCGCCCAACTCCTGATCGAAAAAGTCTAAAGCGAAAGAACGCTTCGAAAAATGGCAAGTCTATGATGTGCGAATCATTCGATTCTATCGACAACGTGCAGCTACTTACTACTGTAACACCGTTAACGTTTTTTCGCATCCGTTTCATCCGTTTCGCGAACAATTGCCGCGACGGCCCTATCGGGCCGATGTCTTCGTCATCAACAATGTATGCTTGACATTTTGCGTACGCAATATCGGGCTCCAATCTTTCTTTCGCGATTGTCAAAAAAACCTTGAAATGCAAACGGATTTAAGCCAAACTATTAAATAGATTAGAACGTACGTTTCTGTCCGGCTCGCAACGGCTCCACACACTTTTACATTAATGGTGGTTGACTACATGACAATGATGCAATGGCTCACGGGACCAAACGGCGTGCTTTTTTCTTCGACGTCCGCGATCGTAATATTGATTTTGATGCTGTTTATGTCGATCAAGCTGTATGCAAGCTACCGCAACAAGCAGACGTACCGCTGGCTCATTACCGCGATCGCCCTAATGATGGTTAGACAGGGTGCTCTCATCGCGCTGGCTTTTCCGGGCCGGGTCCTCTCGTCTTGGATTTATCTGGCCTCCAGCATGCTGCAAATCGTTTCATTTATCATGATCAACTTCGTATTCATGAAATTGTATACATACCGTACCGCCGAGCTGCGCAGCCTGCCGTTCCTGCTCATGTCGGGGGCTACGCTGGCGCTGGCCGCGGCCCAATACGGCATCGCGCCGTTCGGCGCCGGCACGGGAGCGGCAAGCTCTTTCCCGCTGCTCGACATCTATATGATCGTCGTGACGCTCATTATTCTGCTCGCAACGCGAATCGCCGACCTGAGCCCCAAATATTACGCGGCGCTAATCGTCTATTGCGTAAGCGAGCTGGCCCGCATGGCGGACGCTTACGTCTTCCACGGCGAGCAGACCTGGCTGCCTCTGCTTGCTTTGCTCCTGCCGATCGTCTACTTCAGCCTGATGTTCATGTTATTGTTCGAATGGGTCATCGAGCGGCTCATGTCCACCTACCAGTCGTCCATCGTCGACGGTCTTACGGGGCTGTACAATCGCCGCCACTTCAGCGCCAAAGCCGAGACGCTGCTCAAAGGGAGCAAGTCCATGGCCATTATTTTCTGCGACATCGACAACTTCAAGAAGCTCAACGATTCGCAGGGGCATCTCAAGGCCGACATCGTGCTGAAGCGCGTCGCCGAAATCATTAAAGAAGAGTCCAACGGCATCGGCTCCGCGGGACGCTACGGCGGCGAAGAGCTGCTGGCGTGCATCAGCACGGAACGAGTCAAGCCCGACGTCGTGGCGGAGAGCATTCGCAAGCGCATCGAGAACGAGACGATCGTTACCGTCAGCGTGGGCTATAGCACCTCCAAGGAGAGCAAGTCCGTGCAAGAGATGGTCAAGCAAGCCGACGAAGCGATGTATTACTCCAAAACCAGCGGAAAAAACCGGGTGTCCAGCTTCAAGGCCATGCCCGCCTCCGCCAAGAGCTTAGGCTAGCAGCCGACGACTTTCCGCTACGCGCAAGAAACCTCCAAACCCGCTATCTTGGCGGCGAACCGGAGGTTTCTTGTATTTGTCCGCTTCCACCGCGGCCCTATCGTCGCTCCATGTCACCTACACGTCGAGCGTGCCTCGCAGCACCGTAACGGCATGGCCGGAGAGGATCACGCGGTCGCCCTGCAGCCGCATCCCGACCAAGCCGCCTCGCGCCGAGGCTTGATAGCCTGTCAATTCGGCGCGGCGCAACCGCCTGCCCCAGTAAGGCGCAAGCGCGCAATGCGCGGAGCCGGTAACGGGATCCTCGTCGACCCCGATACCGGGGTAAAAGGCTCTCGAAACAAAATCGACCTCTCGGCCATCCGATAAGCTGCTGTCGCCAGCGCGGCTCGTCACCACGACGCCTCGCGCATCCAGCTTGCCCAATAAGCCGAAGTCGGGCTTCAGCGTTCGGACGGTATCCTCGCTGTAGACTTCTACGATATAATCCATCCGATTGCGCCCGACATACCTCGGGATAAGCCCGAGTCCTTCGAGCAGCTCTTGCGGCGCTTGGACGGGCTCGGGAGGCTCTGCCGGAAAATCCATCGCGATCGAGCCGTCCGTGCCGTCCCTGCTCGCTCCCAGCCTGCCGCTTAGCGTGGCGAACGCCGCCTCTTCGGTAAGCTCCAACCGTCCGGTCTCCCACAACACATGCGCGGCGGCAAGCGTCGCGTGACCGCATAATTCGACCTCCGCTTTCGGCGTGAACCACCTCAGCCTGAATTCCTCTCCCAGCCTCTCGACAAACGCGGTCTCCGAGACGTTCATTTCCGCCGCGATCGCGGCCATCTCCGCTTCTTCCATCGGTTCGTCCACGAGACATACCGCGGCGGGATTGCCTCCGAAGCGGCTCTTCGTAAAAGCGTCTACCATATATATCGGCCTGTTCATCTGGCAACGCTCCTCTCTTGTCGGCAAAAAAAAGAACCTGCTCCCGCAAGCTCTTGGCGTATGTTAATCCTGCAGCGGTATAAGCAGCTCCACCGGCTCCTCTTCCCAATGCTGCTCGTCGATATAGAACAACTCCAGCGATACCGCGCTGTCTTCTTTCTCAAGCCGCTGTTCGGCCATCCACGATTTTAATTGCTCGTAGCCTTCGCCTATCCGCTTGTTGGAACAGGCTACCATGGCGTACCGTCGTGCGGGAATCGTCCACTGCACCATGCCGGAGGGCACCTCTTCGAGATGATGAACCTCGTAGCAGGCCCAATAGGTTGCAAAAGCTTCGTTGCCGTAATAAGGACAATAGAGCACGGTTGATTTGACTGCTTCGTTCAGTAGATGCTTGCGGGCCAGAATCTCCGTCTGCAGCCTGATCGCATCATCCGGAAAGGACGAATACGGACCGCTGTAACTGATACCAACGACGTTCAGGGCAGGCTTCGTGACGATAGAGCAGTTTTCCACGCATACTTCCTCCTTAACGTTTGGTCGAGCAACTCGGTATCGACCAACGATGACTCCGTTCCGATGTCGATGAACTTGCGCGCGAGGGGTCAAGGGCTGTCTACCACAGTGTAACACGTCTCCGAACCGATGGGTAGTCGAAGCGAAGGCGAGGACGGTAAAAGCCGGCTCCCGCCGCTTCTCCCGCTTGACGTTTAGTCGTTCTCAAGCCGCTGCATAAAATCTTCGACCGCGCTATAGCCTTGCTGCTTCAAATACCAATTATTAGCTGCCGCTTCGATCAAACCCGCCACGTCGCGTCCGGGCTGCAGCTGAATCTCGAAATGCGGGATGCGTACGCCCATATACTCCACGAACTTCGGCTCGAGCTCCAGATCGTTGTTCAGCTCGTTGTCGCGCCACTTGGTCAGCTCGAAGTCGAGCGCGATCCGCGTCTCGTCCTGGAACGCCTTGCGCCCGTATAGCCGGACCACGTTAATGAGACCGACGCTGCGCAGCGCAAGAAACTCCTTTGTTTTCTCGTTATGGCTGCCAAGCAGCGTCTGGGGGCTCAGCTTCTTGAGCACGACGATATCGTCCGCGACGAGCCGGTGTCCGCGTCTGATGAGCGTGTGCGCGGTCTCGCTTTTCCCTACGCCCGACTTGCCGCGCAGCAGAATACCCATGCCGGAAACGTTAAGACAGACGCCGTGAACCGCGATCTCCTGGGCCAGCTCCTTGACGAGATAGGCTTCGAGCATGCCGAGAAACGGCGATGTCGGCTCCTTCGTGCGCAATAACGGAATGCCCTCCTGGTCGCAATATTTGGTCAAATATTTGAGACCATCCTGACCTGCCGCAACGATAAAACATGGCGGATGATAGCAAACGATGTTGCCTATGTGATGATTCCGCTCTTCTTCCGTCCGGCCATGGAGATACGTGATCTCCTTTCTTCCCAGCACCTGTACATGCTCCTGCGGGAAGAAATCGAAATAACCGGTAAACTCCAGACCCGGCCGGTAAGCGCGGGACTTGGCAATCCGGCGGTCCATCCGTTCGGCGCCCGCGAGCACTTCAAGCTTGAACCGATCGGCCAGCTGTCCTACGGTAATGGATTTCATGATAAAAGGCTCCTTTCCAGCAACAAACGCCCCCGCCTTGCCGCAAGGCATAGTCGAGAGCGATGTCATGAATGAGTATATGAGTCAAGCCTCCTCCCTAGAAGAGGCTTCCGATTTGGATCACGATGTTTTTCTTAGAAGTTAAATACAAAATCGTCGTCGTTCAGCGGCTCGACGTGGATCGTGCGAACGTAACCGTTGCCCTTCTTGGAGAAGAAGTCATGCTGCTTCGTATGCGTGCTGATGCCGTTGAATACGATCGGGTTGACCGTCTCTTCCGGGAAATAAGATTCCATGCCGAGATTCATCAGCGCCTTGTTGGCATTGTAGCGCACGTAGATCTTCACTTCTTCTTCGAGGCCGAGCGGTCCGTACAGACCGTCCGTGTACGCCACTTCGTTCTCGTACAGCTCGTGGAGAAGCGCCAATACTTCCGCATTCAGGGAAGCTTGCTCATCCGGAGTGAACGTCGCGAACAGCTCCTGCGCCAGCACGCCAACGTATAGACCGTGAATGCTCTCGTCGCGAAGAATCAGGTCGATAATTTCGCCGCTGCTTGTCATTTTGCCTTGACCGGCCAAGTACAGCGGATAGAAGAAGCCGCTGTAGAACAAGTAGCTCTCCAGGAAAACGGACGCCGCCATCGCTTTGTAAAGCTCTTTAGGTCCCGTAATATTCGAATACCAGGAGGAGATCAGCTTCGCTTTTTTCTGCAGCTGCGGATTCTCTTCCACCCAGCGGAAAATCGCGTCGATTTCTTCGCCCGATGCCAGCGTCGTAAAGATGCTGCTATACGATTTGGCGTGGATTTGCTCCATCATCGACATAAAGGACAGTACGGCCTTGCGCTGCAAGCCGTCTACATGCTCGAGAATTTTCGGCATGCCGACGCCGCCTTGAATCGTGTCGAGCAGCGTCAAGCCGCCGAGTACGTTCTTGTAGAGCGTACGCTCTTCGTCGGTCATGTCCATCCAGTCCATCTTATCGTCGGACAACGGAATTTCTTCGTCTGTCCAGAATTGCATCACGTTCTGCTGCCAGAACGTCAAAGTAAAGTCATCGTCCGGACGGTTCCAGTTTACGGCTTTCATATTTGGGCATGCTCCTTCTTCGCTACGTAATCGTGGTCGCGGATACCGGGACCCGCAAGGTAAAGCTGCGCGTCAAAGCTCTATACGGCGCAGCTTGTGCATTCTTCGACGGAGAGACGTTTCGTTCTTGTGTAATACAGCGACTTGAGGCCCTTCTGAGCGGCGTAGACGTAGAAACGGGCGAGCTCGCGGGTCGTCACGTTGCTGTTGACGTGCAGAACGGTCGAAATGCCTTGGTCGATGTGCTGGCCAATTTCCGCGATCAGGTCGATCAGCTTGAATTGGTTGATGTTGTAAGCCGATTTGTAGTAGAAGTAGTTATCCTGCGACAGATACGGCATCGGGTAGTAGGTCGTCGAGTTCGCGTACGTACGCGTCTCGATATGCTCCACGATCGGCATGACGCTGGATGTCGCGTTCTGGATGTAGGAGATGCTTTGCGTCGGCGCGATCGCCAGGCGGTACGCGTGGTACAAGCCATGCTGCATAACCTTCTCCTTAAGCGCGGCCCAATCCTGCGGGGACGGAATCTCCATGCTGCCAAAGAGCTCCTTCACGCTGTCCGATTGCGGACGGAAGTCCTTCTCGATGTAACGGGCGAAGTACGTGCCTTTCGCGTATTCGGAACGGTCGAAGTCTTTGAACGTCTCGCCGCGTTCCTTCGCGATTTCCATGCTTTTCTCCAGGGAGTAGAAGTTCATCATCATAAAGAACGCGTTCGCGAATTCCTTCGCTTCTTCGCTCTCGTAAGCGATCTTGTTCTTCGCCAAGTAGCCGTTCAGGTTCATCGCGCCGAGGCCGACGGAATGCAGCTCCTCGTTCGCCTTGCGAACGCCCGGGGCGTTGTCGATCTTCGACAGGTCGCTGACCGTCGTGAGCGCTTCGATGCCGACATGGACGGAGTCCTTGATCTTGCCGCGTTCCATGACGTTCACGATGTTAAGGGAAGCCAGGTTGCAGCTGATGTCGCGGCGGATATGGTCGTCGAAGCCGTAATCGTTGATTTCGGACGTCTCTTGCAATTGGAAAATCTCCGTGCACAAGTTGGACATCTTGACGTTGCCGATATCCTTCAGCGCATGAACGCTGTTGGCGTTCGACTTGTTCATAATATAAGGATAACCGGATTCCAGTTGGATGGAGGCGATCTTCGTCAGCATGTCGCGCGCGTTCATCACCGTTTTTCTCGTGACTTTCTCGTTGGCGAGAAGCTCTTCGTACATGACGTCCATATCCATGTCGTCCAGATGTTGGCCGTAAGCCTTCTGCACCGAATGCGGTCCGAAGACGACAAGCGGTTTGTTCTGAGCGGCCAGCTCATAGAATTTGTTCGGGATGATCAGGCCGATCGACAATGTTTTGATGCGGGACTTCTCGTCCGCGTTGATTTTTTTGCAATCCAGGAACTCGATGATGTCCCAGCCGAAAATATTGTAGTAGCCCGCGCCGGAACCCTTGCGCTGACCCATCTGGTCCGCGTAGGAGAACGCGTCCTCCATCAGCTTGAGGACGGGCATGATGCCTTTGGCCGCGCCTTCCACGCCCTTGATCGGTTCGCCGCGTCCGCGAAGCTTGGACAGGTTGACCGCTACGCCGCCGCCGATCTTGGACAGCTGCATGCACGTGCCGAGCACGTAGTTGATGGAATTAAGCGAATCGTCCATCTCCAAGAGGAAGCAGGACACCATCTCGCCGCGGCGGCTCTTGCCCGCGTTCAGGAACGTCGGCGTCGCCGGCTGCAGGCGCTGCTCGATCATCGCGTCCGCGATGCGAAGCGCGCGCTCCGCGTCCCCTTCGCCCAGATGAAGGGCAACGATGGCTACGCGATCCGGATACTGCTCCAGATATTGCGCTTTGTTGTTGGTTTTCATTGCGTAGTCTTTATAGAATTTGGAGGCTGCCATGTACGATTGGAATTGGAAGTCGCTGTTCGTCGTCAAGTTAAAGACGGCCTCCACCTGCTCGTATGTATATTTAACGAATACATCGTCGTAATAGTCGTTAGCAATAAGATAATCCAGCTTTTCGCGAAGCGAACCGAACTTCACGCTCTTTTGATCGACTTCCGCCATAAAGGCTTTAACCGCTTCCTGGTCTTTCTCCAACTGATAAAATCCGTCTACGCCGCGCTGCATCAATTGGTTGTTCAATTCGATATGCTTAACGTCGTTTTGTTTCGTTTCTCCGGATATGCCTTGGGCCTTCTTCGCTTCCGCTTCAACAACCGCCGTAGCTCCGCTTGGTTTCATATCTGTGCTCAGTTCATCAAATAGCTTCAATGGCACGCACCCTTTCGACAAAATTTTCCGTATCCAAACTTGTTCCCGACAACTCAAACTTCAGGATGACCGGCACGTCGTACATCGAGGAAATCGTGTCCGCGCTTTTGGCGAAGCCGTTTCCCCAATTCCGGTTGCCGCTGGCGGATACGCCTCGAAGCAAGTCGTGATTGCTCTTCAGGAACGCGTTCACCTTCTCCGGCACCTGGCCGAACCCCGTCGTATACGTGACGAGCACGAACGGCTCGTCCAATCGAGTCTGCTCGTCGATCGGCATCGAACGCATATTCAGCTTGTTGATGAACCGTTTCACGTTTCCTGTTTTCGAATCATAGACGACTAGCATCGCACGCCCGCTCCCCTACTGCATTTTAGCAATGAAAAAGCGCTTCTGCCCCCATCTAGCGGGCAGCTGCGCTTCGTTGCGATATACCACTGGTAGATCCTCTCGAGCCCTCAAATCATCAATATGTAGTTGATGTTTTTGATTTTACCTCAAGATATAGGTCTAGTCAATGAAAATTATGGAGGAAATATGAATCTCATTTTTTAGCGTGCTCGACTATTTTAACAGATAAGACTATGATGGGATAGTGACATTTTATTGATATATTGGGGGTAAAAATCGTGAAAAAACTTACGGCGGAAAGCGTCCGGGCGGCTCTAGAGAGCATGCGAAACGGGTCGGGAAGAGAGCTCTCGGACGTGCTGGCTTATATAGAGGAGCTAGAAACCAAGGCCGCGAAGCTCGAAGAAGAGCTCCGAAAAACGCGGATCGCCACCGCCCGCAAACCGTCGTCCGCCGCGTCGATGAACAGCAGGCTGAAGGACGCTCTAAGGGAGTAGCGACACCTTATCTAGGCATGAAAAACGTCTCCAACCTCCCTGCAAGTCGGCAGCTGGTTCGTTCGTGAAAGGGCACTCGATGTCGGGCGGCTCGCGAATCGCTCCGTCAATCGAAACGCGATCCATGTCGACTCGCCGCGGCACTCTACATGTATCGACATTTCGCCGGCGAAAATGAAGAGCGGCTCGCCAGCCCTTGCGGGCTACCCAGCCGTCGTACGCCGACCGTTCTTGTACGAGCCTCCGACAGGAGCTAATCCGACATCGCATCGCTCCGTGCCGTGCCGCTCTGTGCCGTGTGCCGTGCCGCGCTGTGCCGCGCTGCGCCGTGCCACGCTTTGTGCTGTGCCACTCCGTGCTCCGTGCCGCGCCGCTCTTTGCCGTGCCGCGCCGCTCTTTGCCGTGCCGCGCTGCGCCTGCCCGACGACGTCGACAGCAGCGCTTCGGTTTCGGACATCGGACAACCTGTTGGGTATGAGCCTCGCAAAAACTTCTTACGGACACCAAGTACCTTATTTCCGACTTTTCAGCCGTTTCTCCATTTTAACGGACGCCACAGCCTCTATTCTTACCAAATCGACTGCTTCAGCCTTGTTATCCGCAATATAACGGCTCCTATGTCCGTTACAAAACGAAAAGCATGGATTTGGTTCGAATAAGGTCTTCCTTGTCCTTTAGCCATGGCGCATTCCTGCTTCCGATGCGTAGTCCCAACATGGATCCTCGCTCTACGCCAGCCCTCCCTAACCTAACCGCTCCCTTCGTAACATCGCGAATCCATCCATTCGATCGCACAAAAACAAATAAGCCATCCTGCCAGGATGGCCTTCTAACGCAATATAAATTATTTGATAGCGGCAAAAAAGAGGCGTTCCGCGTCCGCGCCGGGAGGCTTCAGCTCGAAATCGGCATAGCGGTCGACCGTGCGGAAGCCCGCGCGCCGCAGCGCCGAAACGATCCACTCGGGATCGTACGCCCGCTGATGATGCGTCTCCTCGAAACGGTAGAACCGCGAATCGCGATCGCGCGCGAAGATCGTCAGATTATGCTCGATCTGGCACCGCGCCTCTTCGAAGTCGCAAGTCCAGATGTAGGCGATATCCCGCTCGTCGAGCACGAACGGCTGCTCCTCCGCGTAGCGGATCAACTGGGACGGAGGATGCATGTCGAACAAGAAGCTGCCCCCGTCCTTCAGCCCTTGGTAAGTGGCTCGAAAGGCGGCTTCGATATCCGCTTCGTCGGTCAAATAATTGAGGCAGTCGCAGAACGACACAACGGCGTCCACGGGCTCCCCGAGCTCCCAATCCCTCATATCCTGCTGCAGCCACCGGATCGAGCCCGCGCGAGGCCTTATCGCCTGCCCAGGCGTCTCGTCCCACTTATTGCGGGCGACGGAAAGCATGTCCGAGGATAGATCGATGCCATACACATGGAAACCCGACCTCGATAGCGGAATCGACAGGCTGCCCGTTCCGCAGCCTAAATCCACGACCGTGGCGGGCATCCCGTAACGCGACCAGCTCTCGCGGGCAAAGCCTAGCCAATCCGCGTACGGCATGTCCTCCATAAGCTGATCATAGACAAGAGCGAATTGCCCGTAAGAATGGCTTGCGTTCACCTAGCCTTCAGTCCCTTCTTCGCTGTCGTTGCTGTCGCCGCTCGTATGCGCGGAGGCCAGATACGTCCAGCTCCCCTTCTGCGTCACGATGCCGTCCCGCATCAGCTTGCCGATCGCGCGTTTAAACGCGGACTTGCTGATGCCGAACCGCTTCTTGATCAAGTCGGCTTCGGTTTCGTCGGAATACGGCATCGCGCCGCCCGGACGCTCCTTCAGAAACGCCAAAATCCGGTCGGCGTCCTCGACGCGTCCGACTTCCTTGCGTTCGGTCATCGCCAGATTGACTCTGCCGTCCTCGCGAATAAAGGTGACGCGCGAGCGCACCCGTTCCCCTAGACGCAGCGGCTTCGTACGCTCGGAGCTCGGGATGAGGCCGTACACGCCAAACCCGACAACGCCGCCGTCAACCATGACGAACGATCCCATTTGGAGAGATTTGGTTACCCAGCCTTCCACCCAATTGTTTTTCCAAGTCTCGGGAGCCGGGAACACGAGCGGCGACAATTCTTCTTCGAAAGCCGTCTTGGCGACGAGCCTTCCGATTTTGTCGTGCCGCATCGTGACGTGCACTTCGTCGCCGACCAACGGTCGGTACGGAATGCTTTCCGGCAGCTCCGACAACGGCAGCAGGAGATGGCGGCTGAGCCCCATCTCGAGGAAGCAGCCCAGCTTGGGATGCACGTCGGCGACGCGCAGTCTCGCTAGCTCGCCTAGATGCAGCAGCGACTGCTTCATCGTGGCGGCGATGCGATCCTCGGAATCGTAATACACGAATACGTCGACGGAATCGCCGATATGCGGCTTGGAGCCGATGAGCTCGGTATAATGGAGGAGCACCTCCGACTCTCCGTCGCTCAGAAAATAACCGTATGGAGACACTTCGCGCTCAACGCGAAGCGTATATCGGGTGCCCGCGATCAGCGTCATGCGAATTCCACGACCTTCGCGTCCGACCACAACCGCTCCAGGCTATAATATTCGCGTTCGTCGCGATGGAAGACGTGAACGATGACGTCCCCGAGATCGATGAGCACCCATCTCGCCGTATCCATCCCTTCGAGGCCGCGAATTCTGGCTCCGCTTTTCTCGGCTTGCTTGCGGACCTCCGTCGCGATCGCTTGTACCTGCGTGTCGGAATTACCGCTGCAGATGACGAAATAATCGGCAACAAGCGACACTTCTTTTAAATTCAAGGCGATGACGTCGACGGCTTTTTTATCTTCGGCGGCTTCCACCGCCAATTTAACCAATGCATCGGACTGTACTGCCATAGTTGACCTCCTTAAGCGTTTGCGGAGCAAACGCATCTTCGTAAGCGATACTTAGCGTTTGCGGAGCAAACGCATCTTCGTAAGCGATACTTAGCGTTTGCGGAGCAAACGCATCTTCGTAAGCGATACTTAGCGTTTGCGGAGCAAACGCGTCTTCGTAAATATAATACAAGTTCAAAAAGTCCGGTTTTCAGTACCGAGAAGTTTGAAAGAAGCTAGAAACTGAGGAGCGGAGCGTAGCAGAGCTACGTGAGCACCGGAAGATTCGGCTGAATTCAAAATTCGATGTCGAATAAACTTCTAGAAATACTTCGTAATGGGAAGCGGACTTTTTGAACAACCTCTACTATTATGCGCCGGATAATTCCTCGATTAATCCGTTGCGCGCCTCTACCGTCAGCGGATAGATGCGTTTGCCCTTGGCGATCAGGAAACCGATCGTGCCGTCGAGGCCCGCCAGCACCGCCCGCTCGAGACTTTGCTCGGCGAGCGCCCTAATATCGTCCACGCCCGGGAAGCTTCTCCCGGGCTCGATATAATCGGCAAGCCAGACGACCTTGTCCAGCTTCGTCATCGCGCGGCGCCCGGACGTGTGGTAGCGGATCGCGTCCAGCACGCCTTCGTCCGCAACGCCGAACTCCCGCTCTGCGACCCACGCGCCGACCGGCGCATGCCAAAGCTCCTTGTCGTAGGCCAGCACGTCCTGCGGCAGGCCGTTGTCGCGAATGATGCCCGCCTGACGGTCGACCGCCCAATACTTGGCCACGTCATGCAGGATGGCGGCCAGCTCCGCCCGGGCGGGATCTTCGCCATATCGGTTGGCGAGGAGGACGGACGTCGCCATGACGCCTTCCGTATGAATCCATCTGCGTTCCGGCATCTCCGCCCGAACTTTATCGATCATCCGTTGTCGATCCATACCAGCCACGCCTCCTTATTAACGCATGCACCGCGTCCGGCACCAAATAACGAATCGACCGGCCCGACGCGAGCCGCTCGCGCAGATCGGTCGACGAGACGCCGATCGCCGGCATGTCCGCGAACGCAATCCGGCGGCGAAGCTCTTCGTCCAGAAGCTCGGGACGGGGGTCCGTTCCCGGCCGCGCGAGTCCGATAAACGTGACCAGCTCGGCCAGTTCGCCGATTCCCTGCCACTTCGGCAAATCGTTGATTCGATCGGATCCGATAATATACGCGAAGGAATGTTTGGGATGCAGCTCCCTCAGCGCCTTGACCGTATCGATCGAATAGCTGACGCCGCCCCGGCGCAGCTCGATGTCGAGCACGCGGAACCGCTCGTGCCCGGCAATGGCCGCGGCGACCATCTCGAGCCTGTCGTCCGCGTCTGCGCCCGGCGCGTTCGGCTTCAGCGGCGGAGAGGCCGTCGGGATAAACCATATCTCGTCCAGACGGCAAGCCTCGAGCGCCGTCTCGGCCGCGATGAGATGTCCGATATGGATGGGATCGAACGTCCCGCCCATGATGCCTGTCTTGATCATGCGAGCCTCTCCTTTCCGCCGCTGTCGCCGCGATTATTTTTTGGGCAATTCGATTGTTTTGTGATCCTTCGATTCCTTGTACAGCACGATCGTCTTGCCGATTACCTGCACCAGCTCCGCGCCGGCGGCGGCGGACACTTCGGCGCCAATCTCGCGCGGATCGTCGAGACAGTTGTTCAGCACGGAAATTTTGATCAGCTCGCGCGTCTCGATCGCTTCCGTGATGTGGCGAACGAGATGATCGTTCGTGCCGCCCTTGCCGACCTGGAAGATCGGTTGCAGATGATGCGCCATCGAGCGCAAATGTCTTTTTTGTTTTCCCGTTAACATGAATAAACTTCCTTCTTTCGTATACGAATACGCGGAAACGTCGCCGTTTGCCACGCCATTCGTCTATAATTCCACCCTTTGTTGCCCGGCACTCTCTACGCTTGGAGCGCTCCGAGCACCGTTTCTCTCATGGCCGCCACAGGCGCGGCTTGTCCCGTCCAATATTCGAACGCGTACGCTCCTTGATAGATGAACATCCCGAGACCGCCGTGAATCCGGCAGCCGCGGGCTTCGGCCCGAAGCAGAAACTCCGTCTTCAGCGGGTTGTAGATAAGATCGCTCGCTACCGCCCCCGGCTTCATCCAGTCTCCTTCGATGGGCGATTGCCCCACGTTCGGGAACATGCCGACGGAAGTCGTATTGATGACGATGTCCGCTTCGCCGCACCATCCCTCCAGCTGCTCGTTCGGAATGGCCGTCAATCCCGCCGCCTCCCCGCCGAGCGAATCCGCCAGCTGCTCCGCCCGCTCCACGGTACGATTGGAGATCGCGACGGAAGCCGGTTTCTCCTTAAGCAAAGAGTGCACGATGCCTCTCGAAGCGCCTCCGGCGCCGATGACGACGATTCGTTTGCCCGCGAGGCTTGACTCCGCCTCTTCCTTTAAGGAACGCACGTAACCGATACCGTCGGTGTTATAGCCGATCAGCTTGCCGTTATCGTTGACGATCGTATTAACCGCGCCGATCGCGAGCGCGCCCGGATCGATCTCGTCTACCAGCTCCATGACTTGGAGCTTATGGGGAATCGTGACGTTGACGCCCCGTATCCCCATCGCCCGAACGCCTTCGACAAATGCCGGCAGCGCCTCCGACGTGATATGAAACGCCGTATATACGCCGTTAATCCCCGTCTCCCCAAACGCCCTATTCATCATGATGGGCGACTTGGAGTGCCGGATCGGATCTCCTATGACGCCATACAATACGGTATGGCTGTCGACTGTTCCCTTCAATCGTTGCTCTGCCACGGCTGCTCCCCCTGCTTTCTACAGCTTCTCCGTCCACGGCCCGTAAAAGCCGGGTCTCGGCCTCTCCCGCAATAGGCCGACTAAATCATGGAATCGCGCAGCATGACCTTGACGCCTTTGGGCGCGTAAATATCGATTAACGCGCCGCGCATGCCGTTCGCCTGGATCCAGCCCAGTCCGGAAATAAACACGTCCTGCTTCGTTCCCTGTTTGACGCGCAGCGAATGTCTCGTCCACTCCGGAATGGAGGCAAGCTCATCGCGAGTCGGCGCGCCAAGCAGCTCTCCCTTATGCTCGTCGTACAGCTCGTCCGCGCGCTCGAGCTTCGTCCGATGCACGTGCAGCGCGTTGGAAATATATAACGTAAAGGATTGGCGTTCGCCCTCGACGAAATCGAATCGAGCCAAGCTTCCGATAAATAACGTCTGCTTTTCGTTCAGCTGATAGACGAGCGGCTTGATCGGCTTGTCGGGCATCAGCGAACCCAAGAAGCTACGCGGCACGACTTCCGTCATCCGGCTCGCGTAGACGATCCCCGGCGTATCGATGATCGACTTGCCGTCCTCGAGCGGGATATGAACCGCGTCCAGCGTCGTGCCAGGGTAGCGGGACGTCGTAAGCTCGCGCTCCATGTCGCTGAAATCGCGAATGAGCCGGTTGATGAGCGTGGACTTGCCCACGTTCGTCGCGCCGACCACGTAGACGTCCCGGTTGCCCCGATGCTGCTCCAGCGCTTCGATGACATGCTCGAAGCCCATGTTCCGCTTCGCGCTGCATAGAATGACGTCCACCGTGCGCAAGCCTTGCGACTTGGCCGCGCGCTGAACCCAGTTCCGGATCCGGTTCACGTTCATGCCTTTGGGCAACAGATCGATTTTGTTAACGACAAGCAAAACCGGGTTGTTGCCGACGAACCGCTGAAGGCCCGAGATTAAGCTGCCTTCGAAATCGTATAGATCGACGATATGGACGACCAAGCTGTCCGTCGTGCCGATGCTGCCAAGCAGCCGCAGGAAATCGTCTTGATCGAGGGCAACCGAAGAAGCCTCGTTATAATGCTTGATCCGGAAACACCGTTGGCAGATGACCGGTTCCCGTCCGAGCGACGTCTCCGGCAGGTACCCCGGCTTATCCGGGTTGACCGTCTGCAGCGCAACGCCGCAGCCCGCGCAGGATGGCGCTTGTTCTCTAAGTTGCATGTCTTTCACTTCGTATCCTCCTCATACCACAATCCGCGCTTGCGCAATCTCGCGAGCGCGATCCGCTCCAGCCTGCGGTTAAACAGCGTCATGACGCCTTCGTCCGCCGGCGATATCGGCGCGACCAAGATGGTGTACAACCCCATCCGGTTGCCTCCGAGCACGTCCGTCATCATCTGATCGCCGATCATGACGGTTTCCTTCGCCTCCAGCCCGAGCATCGCCAACGCCTTGCGGAACGCGCCCTGGGTTGGCTTGCGGGCTGCATGCACGAACGGTATTTCGAGAGGAGCGGCGAAGTTGCCTACCCTTGTTTCGTTATTGTTGGATACGATGGCGACGCCAAAGCCCGCGCTTCTGACCTTGTCCAGCCAGAGCACCAGCTCGGGGGTGGCAAGCGGTTCTTTGGCGCCGACCAGCGTATTGTCCAAATCGGTAATAATGCCCCGAATACCTTGGGCCGCAAGTATTTCAAGATCGATCTCGTACACGGACCCGACCCTCATATTCGGAAGAAGTCTCTCGAACATTTGTGTTATCCCTCGTCTTTCTCCCTGCTATCTTACGAAACTATACCATACAATCCGAATTTGTTGCAAAAAAATACCGCCGCCGGCGTACCGGCAAGCGGTATATATTATAGAAGGAAAAATGGCGTGAGTTACATTTAATGCGGGTTCAAAACGTTCGGTTTCGGCGCCGAATCGAACACCGCGATTACTTCAGCTCGCCGATCAAGTAGCGGACCTTTCCCGTAAACCGCTCCGCTTCCTCCCGGGAGACGGCAATCGGGCTATATTTGGCATGCTCGAAGCCGTCGAGGACGTAACGGAAGTCGTCGGCAAACCGCGTCTGGTACTTCGACCACCTGAGAACGGCTTCGCGAAGCGTCTCGTGCTCCTCGCGCAGCAGCCCCCGCTTCCGGCATTGACGAAGCAGCTTATTCGTCTCGACGACGATCTGCTCGTTGGCCGAATACGATCGTCCTCTCAGCTTGTTCCAGATCTCCGGCAGCTCGCGCCGGCGAAGAACGAGCCATACCGCGCCGCCGCCAACAACTGCGGACAATGCTACGATCGGCCATACGCTTCCGTTCGATTCCTTCGCCGTTTCGGAGCCCGTCGCAGGCAGCTCTTCGGTTGGCGCAAGCGTTGGAACCGGAGCGGCTTCTTCCTCGGACATCGTGTACGGGAAGGAGAATCCCGCCGTCGCCTCGAACGAGATCCAGCCGTAACCCTGGAAGTAAATCTCCACCCACGAGTGGGCGTCCGAATTTCTTACCGTGTACATGCCGGCGCCGGACGGATTGTAATCTTCGCCATCCAGCATTTCTCCAGGGCCGTATTGCTCCGTGGGCAAGACGCCAGGCGCAAAGCCTTTCACCCAGCGGGCCGGCATGTCGAGACTTCTGGCCATGACGGCCATCGCGGACGAGAAGTAATCGCAGTATCCTTCCATAAGCTCGAACAGAAACTGGTCGACGAAATCGTTGCTTTCGCCCGTCAGCTTGGTCAAATCGGGCTTGTTGTTATACACGAAATTCGTGCGCAAGTACTCTTCGATTAACCGGGCCTTCTCGTAATCGCTTGTGCCGCTCGCGGATACTTGCTCGGCAAGGGCGCGCACGCGATCGGGCAGCGTATCCGGCAGCTCCGTGTACAGGCGATGCAATGAAGGGTCCGGCAAAGCGGCGTCGACGGTCTTCAGGCCCTCTTCGTCGAGCACGGTCACGGTCGACGTGACGGAGTAGGCCGCGGGATACGTTTCGGGATTGTTCCATGCCATCTCCCACTCCATCGGGAACCATGCCAGCGATCTCGGACGTATCGCTTCTTCTTCGCTGCCGACCCAATTCACCTTGGACATGGGAGCGGCTCCGAACAGGACCGGGTAAGGATCCTCGCGAATCATCGAGACGACTTGGTTGACCTCGACCGTCTCCGCCAAGGAACGATCCACCGTCTCCTCTAGCGGTTCGCCCTTCCCGGGGAGCTGCAGCTCGTTGTTGCCCGTCCTGCGATCCGCGTCCACCCAGCCCTCTCCGGTATAACTGGCCTTGGACTCGCCTCGCCAATAGCTCCGCTGGGACGTGGACACCGTCATCATCGGAGAGAAGTCGTAATCGAAGCCGCCTCCCAATCTGCCGTCCTCGCGGCTGTAGCCGGAGCTGGCATTGCCCGTATTCTGTGGCGTCAGATTGCTGGGGATGGCCTTCTCCCCTAGAAAGACGCGAACCTCTTGACCTTGCGAATTTTTCCAGATCGTATACGGATCCTGAAGCAGCGGCGCGATGGACGGCACGTTCGTGCCGATCAGCACGAGCAGCGAAAGCACGATGATCGTCGGCGTCACGAGACCGATGGGATATTCGAACAGCGCTTTCCAGCTATCCGGATGCGTAACCTGGAGCTTCCGAAGATGGTTGACCACCAGCCACAGCAGCGCGGTAAATACCACGATGGCGACGTCATCCCATAACCAGATTGGCGTAAACGAATCCGCGACGGTCAGGATAAGAAGCGACGCCCCGATGACGCCGAACAATCTCGCGCGGTTGGTCGCCCATGCCGTAAATAAGAGATGAAGGCCGAGCATCGCGATTCCGATCCAAATAAACGGGTGCAGCTGCGCGAGCTGCTGCTCCAGCCACCACCGCCACTCGCCGCTTCCGGCGGGAAGCGCGATATCCCATTCCTTGCGGGCCAGCCGGTACGAAATCCATACCGCCGCTACGAGCTGCACGGTCCACCGCAGCCATCGATACCGGTGCGGCAGGAGCAAATCCACTAGAACGGCCGCTCCGACGGTCGCATAAGCGATCGCAAAGCTTTCGTCCCACCAATAGGTATCGAATACCGATACGGTGGACATGAGGACGACTCCGACGAACAGCGATACGAAGCGCTCGTACCAGCCGTCGCCCATATAGGAGCCAACGCTTGACCAGAACCTTCTCATGCGGTCACGCTCCCTTCGAGGGCGGTCGGAAGATCCTGAAGCTGCTTGACTTCGTATAGCTTCCAGCCCCTGCCGCGTATCAGGTTTTTCCACGCCGCGCTGCCGCTCGCGTTATCCTCTATTTCTCCTACGTGGATCAAGCAAGGCGTGACGCCCTTGCGGGAGAGCCATTCCATGCTTCGCACCATGCCGCTTCCGGTGTCCGCCGTGACAAGCAGCGCAAAGGCGCCCGGCTCGATGACGGATTCGGAGCGCGTCAGCGAATCATAGATCCGGTACGGCGCGTCCGCGCTCACGCAGGTTAGATGTTTCATCGACAGGCTGCGCTGCTCCATGCCGGAGCGAGGCGGCAGCATCGTCAGCTTAGAGCCTGGCGACAGCAGTCCCATCGCCGTATCTTCCTTTAATCCGTGCTCCATAAAGGAGGCGGCGACGGAAACCGCAAGCTCGAACCGCTCTAGCGAGTCTCCGTAGGAGGCCGAATGCCGGTCTAGGATAACCAAGGTGCGGGGAAGCGACTCCCGCTCGAACGCCTTGGATTTCCACTCGCCGGTCTTTGCCGTCGCGTTCCAGTGGACGCGGGACAGCCGGTCCCCGTAATGGTATTCGCGGACGCCGTTGATCTGCGTCGTCTCTTTGGCCGAACGCGATGCCGACGCGTGGGAGTAAGGACCGCGGATGCCCCGCTGAAATCCGCTCCATTGCCTCAACGGAATCGTCTGCGGCATGACGCTGAATGCCGATTCCGTCGCGAAGCTGCCGGAATGCTCGAACAAGCCGAAGACATCGTAGGCGAGACACTCCGTCTCCGCAAACCGGTATTCGCCTCTAGGCAGCGGAGGCGTCTGGTAGTTGATGGATCCCGTCCGCTTCCAGCTCGGAACGAACGACGTTTCGAAGCGGAAGCTGCGGCCGTCGTGACGGACAAAGCTGTCGCGCACGATGACGTACGGCAAAGGATAATAGCCGGGGATGCGAACATCGACGGAGACGTCGAGCGAGCTGCCGGCCGTCAGCGTGTCAGGCTGCGAACCCGAGCCGTGAAGCGAATGGGTTCTGGCTCCTTTCACTTTCCCGATGCCGCTGTATCGGCCAAGAAGCAAGTACAGTAGAAGCAAATTCAAAATGATGAAGAGCATCAAGGATGTTTTGCCGCCTTGGAACAGGAAATAAAACAAACTGCTGGCATAGACGGTCGCGATCAACAACTTGCGGAATCGCTGCTTCCTCTTCTCGTTCATGACTTATCTCTCAAGCCGAACCGGCACTTTGATCGATTGCAGCACCTGCTCCACGACGTTGTCCGCCCGGAGGCCGTTCATGCGGGCTTCCGTACGGAGCAATAGGCGGTGCGACAATACGTAAGGAGCAAGCGACTTGATGTCGTCGGGCGTCACGTATTTGCGCTGGTTTAGATAAGCGCTCGCCTTGGCCGCGCGGGCAAGGGCGATCGTCGCGCGCGGACTAGCGCCTAGCAGCACCTGCGGATGCTCGCGCGTGCCGCGGATGACGCCGACCAAATATTTGCCGACGGCGTCGTCGATATGCACCTGAAGCACTTGCTGTTGAATAATCGCCATGTCGCTGGCATCCAGCACCGGCTGGATGGAGCCGGAAGGCTGAATGCCGCGGTTGCCCGCGATCATGCCTTGTTCGTCGGCTTCGCTCGGGTACCCGAGGGACAGCTTCATCATGAAACGGTCGAGCTGCGCTTCGGGAAGCGTATACGTGCCTTCGAATTCGATGGGGTTCTGGGTCGCCAGCAGGATAAACGGCTGAGGTAGTTCGTAAGTCTCGCCGTCCACCGTGACGTGTCCTTCTTCCATCGCCTCCAGCAAGGCCGATTGCGTCTTCGTCGTGGCGCGGTTAATTTCGTCGGCCAGCAAAATGTTCGTCATGACGGGGCCAGGGCGAAACATAAACGTCTCTTGTTTAGGATGATAGATAGAAACGCCTGTAATATCGGTAGGAAGCAAGTCCGGATTGCACTGGATGCGGCGGAATTGGCCGCCGATGGATTTCGCTAACGCTTTCACGAGTTGGGTCTTGCCCGTGCCCGGCACGTCTTCCAGCAGCACATGGCCGCCGGCCAGCACCGCGACTAGCAATCTTTCGATTTCTTCGTTTTTTCCCAGGATGCAAGAGTTGAGATTAGCTAGAATCGATGAACATAATTGCATATCGTCCGTACGAATATCCACGATAAAAGACCTCCCGGAAGTGTAGTATGAAAATAGACGCTATTTAGAGGGAAGCGAGCGTTTGAACAACCTCTATAGGACTATTTTACAGTACAGCATTCCTCGGGCACAAATCGCGGCCATCCAAAAAAAATTGGAGAATCCTACAGGATTCTCCATGCAACCTTTTAGCCTTTGGGCCTAATGACGAGCGCGGCCAGAAACGAGAAGATGATCGCGGCCGAAATGCCCGCGCTCGTGACCTTGAAGATGCCCGAGATGACGCCGATCCAGCCTTGGTCGTGCAGCTCGGTAAGCGCGCCGTGCACGAGCGCGTTGCCGAAGCTCGTGATGGGAACGGTCGCGCCGGCGCCCGCGAACTTGACCAGCGGCTCGTACAGGTCGAAGCCGTCGACGATGGCTCCGATGACGACTAGCGTAGCCATCGTATGGGCCGGGGTCAGCTTGAGGACGTCGAACATCAGCTGTCCAAGGACGCAGATCGCTCCGCCGACAAGAAATGCCCAGAGAAAGATCATGCCTGCGCCTCCTTTCCGGGGGCGGCTATCGATACCGCATGGGCGATGCAAGGAATGCTCTCCCCTTGTTGGAACGACAGCGGGGACAGGAGCGCGCCGGTCGCGACGACCAGGATGCGCTTCAGCTCCCCCTTGGCGATCCGCTTAAGCAGATGGCCGTAAGTCACGACCGCCGAGCAGCCGCAGCCGCTGCCTCCGGCCTGCACCTTCTGCTTCTTGACATCGTACACCATCAAGCCGCAATCGCCGAAGACGGTGTGGTCCATGGGAACCCCGTCCTGCATGAGCAGATCCTTGGCAATGGGATGGCCGACCCCCGCGAGATCCCCCGTCACGATCAGATCGTAGTCGCCGGGCGACCTGCCCGTATCCTCGAAGTGGGTCTGTATCGTGTCTACCGCCGCCGGAGCCATCGCCGCGCCCATGTTGAACGGGTCGGTAATGCCGAGATCGACGACCTTGCCGATCGTGGCGCATTCGACGACGGGACCTTCGCCGGAAGCCGCCACCATCGCCGCTCCCGCTCCGGTTACGGTGAATTGCGCCGTGGGAGGCTTCTGCGAGCCGTATTCCGTCGGATATCGGAATTGCTTCTCAGCCGTGCAATTATGGCTGCAGGTACCCGCCAGCACATGGGTGGCGGAGCCGCTGTTCACGAGCTGGGAAGCCAGCGCCAGCGTCTCCATCGATGTCGAGCACGCTCCGAACACTCCGATGTAGGGGGCGCCGATCGACCGCGCCGCGAAGCTGTTGCTGATGATTTGATTCATGAGATCGCCGCCGATATAGAACTGCACGTCGCTTCGTTGCAGCCCCGCCTTCTGAATGGCGAATTCCGAAGCCTGCTCCAGGAGCAGGCGTTCGGCCTTTTCCCAGCTCTTCTGCTGCATGTCGAGCTCCGGATGCACGAGATCGAAGTCGGCGGCGAGCGGCCCGTCGCCTTCGTCCGGTCCCACTACGGTCGCCGCTCCGATAATGACGGGTTTGTTCTCGAACCACCAGGTCTGTTTGCCCTTTAGCATGCTTACTGACCCCCGGTGCCCAGAATGAGATGCGCGATGCCGACAAAAAACGCGGCGACCGTGCCGTATACGATAACCGCTCCGGCCAGCTTGAACATATTACCGCCGACGCCGAGCACGAGCCCTTCGCTCCGATGCTCCAGCGCCGCGGAGCACATCGAATTGGCGAAGCCCGTCACCGGCACCGCGGAGCCCGCCCCCGCGAATTGGGCCAGCTTGTCGTATACGCCGAGGCTCGTCAGAATGACGGACAGGAAGATCAGCACGGCAACGGTGGGATTGCCCGCCTCCTCCGGCGTCATGTCCATCAAATGCATGAACAGCTCCATGATGGCTTGACCGACGACGCAGATCGCGCCTCCCACCAGGAACGCCTTCACGCAGTTGGCGAATACGGAGCGCGGCGGCTCCTTTCCTTTGGCATAAGTCTGGTATTCCTTGGGCGACATGGACATTTTCTGATAGCGGGTCGCGCCCGCCTGGTTGTTTGACCCCGAGTTCGACTGCAGGGTTGACCCCTTGGACTTGGACGCCACTGTCGTTTCCTCCTTCAAGGTCGGCCGCCGGCAGCATCGCCAGAGACCGGTCCTTATCCTTCCTTCCCGTTCATTATTTGTTGCGGCGCTCCATCTTATGTAATCCAAGACGAAATTTCCAATTATTTTACATCGCGGCAAAAAGGCCCCGATTCGCAGGCTGCGAACTCGAGGCCTTTCCCTGATTCCAATGATTACTCGGACTAGAACGCCCGCAGCAACGGCAAGAACAGTCCGCCGACGACCGAGCGGTTCTGGAAGCCGATCTGCTTGCCGCTGATCGTATCGTACCAGTCGGTAAACGGAACCCGGCTCGGCGTTTCGTTCAGGAAATGCCATAGCGGTTCCACGATTTGCGCGAACTCCTCCTTGGTATTCGCCATCGCGGCGCTCCAGACGAGCCAATCGGCCTTCGTATACGAGCTTCGGCTATCCAGCGGCGTGCCGTATTTGTTCTGGGCGGCGATATAATGGCGGACTTCGTCTTCCGCAATGTCATCCGGGAAGAGATGCAGACCGAACAGGCGGTCCCACACCAGATTATATTTGAGGCTCCAGGTATCCGGTGCGCTATCGAAGGTCAGCTTGTAGTGATCGCCGGCGCCTGCCATCTCCGCCCATCTGCCCGCCATCTCCTTGGCCAATGCAAGATAAACCTCGCCTTCCGGCTCCCCCAGCATCGAGCATAGAATGGAATATCCGCCGAGGCCGATAATCGCTTTGATGGAAAGGTTGGCGTTATGGGCCAGATGTCCGGCAAAATCGTCCGTGCACAGCTGGTTGTCGGGATCCATGCCGTGCTTCTTCAAATATTCGGCCCAGCGGGTAAGCAGCGCCCAATGCTCGCGCGCGAACTCCGCGTTCCCCTCGTATAAGCTGACGGCTGCTGCCATGATCAGCATATTGCCGCATTCCTCGATCGGCATCTGGTTCTCCAGCTTGTTCTCGCCGTACACCTGGCCGTTCGCCGCGGGGTAGCAGCCCACGTCATGCGGAGCGAAGTCGAACGTCCACTCCTCGCTTGCCGCGTATTTGAAGATCGGCCGCATCATTCCTTTCACGAGCTCCGGATTGCCGTGCAGGTACAGCGGAATCGAAGGATAACTGACGTCGACGGTGGCGATGCAGCCGTTGCTGAAATTTTCCTTGGAGAAAAACAACGGTTCTCCCTGCTCCCCGGAAACCAGCTTATGGGCGGCTATGGACTGGCGGTACGCGAGCGACAAAATGTCCGCGAATTTCTCCCCGCCGGCCTCGGCGCTCTCCCGGATCAGCTTCTCGTTGAATGCCGCGCAGCGCTCCGCCAGCTCGCCATACTGCTCCGCCGCCAGGTTCAGCATCGCTTCGAACGTCATCCCCGTTCTGCGCCAATAAGCATCGAGCGGCCGGCCGAAATATTCGATGGAATGTACGTCGTCGTACGCCGCGATGACGTATCGCGATGCCGGCTCCCCGCCTATGTCTCCAAGGTCGAAGACGGCGGCCATCGCCACGGCATCGTCCGCGGCCTCGCGCGGGCATGATTCGTCGTCGCGCTCCGGCAATCGTCCGGTTTCCGCGAACCGCAGCCTCATTTGGCAGGAATGAATCGCCGTCTGCAGCCCCTCCGTTCTAGGCGCGGCCAAATAGACGTAGCCCCAGTCGATTCTCGTATCGTCGCCGATCCGTCCCAGAACGGGCTGCTCCTCGGACCCGATCCGCATCGCGGTCAGGCGGTCGCCTGCTTCCGCCCGCGACCACGTAACGGCTTGATCCGTCGTGTTCACGCATAATTCCGCCGTCAAGTCGACGTAAAGCTGGATGCGGTGCGGCTTGCCGTCGACGGAGCTCGCGCGGAACGTCATGTAGGACGCGGGACGCGACAGCAGCTCCAGATCGTCCAGCAGAAGCGGCGTCATAAAGGCCGCTTCCAGCCTTACCCCGTCCGACTCGAACAAGTACGTGCTGGTCAGCGGTTCGACCTTCACGCCGATCTGCTCCATCGCCGGCAGCTCCTCCCTGCTCCCCGCATGCTCGGAAGAACCGGTGAGGCCCATGAATCGCCTCGCCTTGCCGTCGATACGGATGATGCCGGCCATGCCGTTCGGTTTGTTCGTCCAATGGGTCGTAGACGCGTCATGCAGACGGTCCGCCGCCGACCATACGCTGAAGTAGGGATCCACCGCGATAAGCGGAACGGACGGCGGTCTTAAGGTTTGCGTTAACGTTGTCGCCACTTTCATTCTCCTCTCGGCCGATTAGTTCGGCAGCTGCATCGTTACGGCTTCTTTGTCTTTTAATTGTTCGTTGGTGAACTGAATCGCTTCGTCATAACCCGTTTTGCGCAATTGCTCGCGCAGCTCGTTCAATATTTTCAGCGCCGCTTCGTCCGACTTGGCGTAGACGGCTTCCTTCCAAGCATCGCCGGTTTTGTCCATCGACGGCTTCAGCGATTCCCACTTCTCGTGTTTGATCATGACGTCGCCCGGATTGTAGGCGGTAATGACCTTGATGCCGTTCGGCCGCAAAATTTCGCGGGCTTTCTCCATCGTTGCCTTCCGCTCTTGGTCCATCCAGATGTCGCCTCCGCCCACGGAATTGATGCGGTCCATACCAGACATGGATTGGAAGCCGATTTCGAGTCCTTGGTTCTTGCGCTCGATCAGCTTGCCGGACGTGTCGTTTGCGAACTTGTCGAACCACTCCTGCTTCGGCGTCGGCTTGCCGTCCTTCATTTCCCAGTGTACGCCTTCCACTCCGTAGCGAACAAGCATGAAGCCTTCGTCCGAAGCCAAGAAGTCGAGCAGGCGAAGCGCGGCGTCCACGTCCTTGGCCGCCTTCGTGATCGCCGTGACGTTATTGCCCTGGATGCCCAGGTCGACCGGTCGGTTCGGCTCGGCGCCGGCCCACTCCAGCGGCCCTACCGGCACGAATTCGCTGCCCGGATTCGCTTTGGCGTATTCCTTGGTCGCATCCAGTATCGCCGGATAATGCGCGGCCAGCACGGCGACGCGTCCCTGCGATATTTTTTCCTTCGCGATGGGATCCGTCTGCGTGAACGCTTCGGCGTCGAGCAGCCCCTCGGACATCAGCTTTCTATAATATAACGTATAATCGTCGTACCCTTTGGAGAAGAAAGCGTTGTCGAGCGTGCCGTCGCCCTTGTCGACGTAACCGGCTCCGCCGTAGAACATCGTGTTGCCGATGCCCACCGCCCAGCCGTTGCTGAAGCCGCCAAGCGGTATGACCGGCTGACCATTGGCTTCGAGGTTCGAATCCTTGATTTTTTTGAGGAAATCGTAGAAGTCGTCCTTCGTTTTAACCGATTGAGGATCGACGCCGATCTTCTCGGCGATATCCTTCCGGACGTAGAACCCGTACAACCAATCCGTTCCGTCCGCGTCCGTGGCGGGCTGATTCTGCAGCAGCAAATACTTTTTGCCGTCGTACGCGTCGATCGCCTTCTCGTAGAGCGCCGGCGGAACGTTTTCCTTCGCGATCGATTTGGCCAGGTTGGGGTATTGATCCAGCTTATCCGAGAAGTCGACCAGCTGGTCCTCCTTGGCCGCTTTGATGATCCCGTCGAGCTCGCCGCCCCATGCCGGTCCGGTGTAAATGTCCGGAAGATCCTGGGTGGCGAATATCGCGTTGACCTTCTCGGTTTCGCTGCCCGTCGTATATTCCCATTCCACGGTCACGCCCGTCTTTTCTTTGATGACTTCCTCCACCGGCGTCGAGTCGACCTCCGCGCCCGTGGAGCCGTTCCAGTTATGAAGCACGCGGATCGTCACCGCTTTGTTGCCCGACCCTTCCCCGTCGCCGCCGTTTTCCGCCGGCTCCTCCTTGTTCGCGCATCCCGCCAAAGATCCGGTTACTAGAGCTGCGGCAAGCAATAAAGCCGCGCTTTTTCCGTATAGCTTCTTCATAGCGAAACCTCCCTGAAATCGTCATTTTTTATGATAAAGTCCCCGGAGGGGCTTTTATCCTTTGACAGAGCCGATCATGACACCCTTGACGAAGAACCGTTGAAGGAACGGATAGACGCACAGGATCGGAAACACCGTAATGACAAGCAAAGCCATGCGAAGCGACTCCGGCGTGGAGCCTTGCGCCCCCGAGTTAACCGTTTGGCCGCCCTGCTGGGCCGCCCGCTGCGCCGATGACGAGAACGCTTCCGCCTGCGTCAGCATCTCCTGCAGCATCGTCTGCACAGGAATCAAATCCTTATTGGATACGTAGTAGGCGCCCGAGAACCAGTCGTTCCAGTGGGTGACCCCGATAAACAGGGAGATCGTCGCCAGCACGGGACCCGACAGCGGCAAAATAATGCGGGCGAATATTTGGAAATCGCCGTAACCGTCGATGCGGGCCGATTCCTCCAGCTCCTCGGGAATGCCCTGAAGGAAGGTGCGAAGGATGACGATGTGCATGAAGCTGAACAGCATCGGAATGACGTACACCCAAAAAGTGTTGATCAAGTGAAGCTTTTGCAGCGTAATGAAGAAGGGGATAAAGCCCGCGCTGAAGATGGTCGGCAGAAAAATATAGAAGGAAAAAAACGTTCTGCCGGGCAGCGCCTTTTTGGACAGAGCGTAAGCCATCAGCGTGCTAAGCCCCACGTGCAGGAAGGTGCCGATCAAGGTTCGCAGAATCGTAATCTTGTAAGCCTGCCAGATGCGGGCATTGTCGAAAACCTCCGCGTAATTGTCCAGCGTCCACACGCGGGGAAGGAAATAGAGCGAACCTAGCAGCGAGTCCTTCCCATCATTGAGCGAATAAGCCAAAATATAAATAAACGGATACACCATCGAAAAGCCCACCAACGCTAGCACCGCGTAATTCAGCAGCGCGAATATGGAGAACCGGCGTCTCATCTTGTCACCTCCCGATACTAGAAAAGAGATACGTCGCTAACTTTGCGCGCGATTCGGTTCACCGTCAGAATGAGGATGAGGCCGATCACGCTTTGGAACAATCCCACCGCGGCGGCGTAGCTTAATCGCCCTTCCCCGATGCCGGACGTAATGACGTGAACGTCCAGCACGCTGCCGATGCTCGCCGTAGGCGGCCCGCTCAGAAGCAATAGCTGCTCGTAGCCGGCGCTCATCAGGCTTCCGATCGACAGAATGAACAGGATAATGGCGATATTGCGCACGCCCGGCAGCGTCACGTGCCAGATTTGGCGGAATCTATTAGCCCCGTCGATCTTCGCCGCTTCGTATTGCTGCTGGTCGATGCCGGCGATCGCCGCCATATAGATGATGGAATTCCAGCCGATGTTCTTCCATACTTCCGAGCCGACGATAACCTGGTAGAACCAATTGGGATTGTACAAGAATTGAACGGGCTCGATGCCGATCGCGGACAGCAGTTCGTTTACGGGTCCTCCGTAAGGCGACAGCAAGCGCTGCATCAGCGTGACCACGACGATCCACGACACGAAGTAAGGCAAATACGAAAGCGTTTGCACCACTTTCTTGAATTTGAGGCGATGCACCTCGTTGAGCAGGATGGCGAGCAGGATGGGCATCGGGAAGCCGATCGCCAGCTTCAGAAAGCTGATCAGAATGGTGTTGCGGATAATCTCTTCGGACTTGTAATAATCGAAAAACTGCTGGAAGTACTTAAGTCCCGCCCAGGGGCTTCCCGTGAAGCCCCCCGAAAACGTGTAATCGCGAAACGCGACTTGAATGCCGAACAGCGGAACGTACGAAAAGATAAAGAACCAGACCAGACCCGGCAGCATAAACAAATAAAACACTTTATGCCGCCAAATCCGCCTCCAAAGCGCGGAAGCCGTCATGCGCCTCCCCCTCCTTTGCCCGCCCCCGCCGGAGCGGCTAGTCTAAGCGTCAATACGTCGAACGGAGCGAAGGTCAAGCCGATTTCTCCGTCCCGGACCGGCAGCGCTTCGAGCTTCCGTTCCATCAGATCGCATTGCCAGGCTTCCAGAATTGCAAAGCCCGCCGTAATTTCCGCGTGAACGCGGGAGCCCGCCGTTTCGTAAAGCCTGATGATTAGATCGTCCCCTTCTTCGGCTTTCTTGACCGCTTCCACCATCACGTTGGGATGGGAGACCTTCAGGAAAGACAAGCTTTCCGTCAATTTATCCGCATCCCCGGCAGTCGGGATGGCTATCGCGCGCAACGGGACGTTGAGCTCGTAGCCTTGCTTGTATACTTCCGCCTGCACATGGTCGCCCGGATGAGGATACAGCGAATACGTAAATTCGTGCTCCGCCCTGTCCGCCTCGGGATCGGGATACGAAGGGCTGCGAAGCAGGTTCAAGTCAAGCACGCCGCCTTCCGCCCGGTGTCCGTATTTGCAGTCGTTAAGCAGCGCGACTCCGTAATCCGGCTCCGATAGATCGACCCAATGATGAGCGCAAATCTCGTCCTTGGCGTAATCCCACATCGTGTTCCGATGCGTCGGGCGCTTTAAGTAGCCGAATTGAATTTCGCAGCTGACCGTATCGGTCCGGACGTTCACCGGGAACGAGGCGCGCAGCATCTTGCCCGATTCCCGCCAGTCCACGACGGTGACGAAATCGATTCGGCGGCTGCCCCGGGTTAGCAAGACCCTCTGCGTCAAGATCGATTCGCCGAAGCGGTAACGATGGACGATGCCGGCCGTCGGTCCGTCCGCGAAGGCGGCCGCGTCCTCGAGCAGAAGTCCCGCTCCGCCCGTCAACCGGTAATCCTGGCGGAAGTCCCATGCGTCGCCGTCGTCGCTATATACGCGCAATTCGTTTGCTTTCCCGTTCGCTTGCACGATTTCGCGCCGGTGCTCCTTATCGTAGATCGACGCGATGGAGCCGTCCTTCGAAAAGGTTAGCCGAAGCAAGTCGTTTTCCAGATGCTGCCCCTCCGCTGTGGGTTGAGACTCCCTGGAGGCTGTCGGCGCTTCAGCTGCGGCGGCCGTCTCCGCCAAGACCGCCGATTCGGCCCCGGGCTCCGCAAGCGAATACCCCATCGGCGGCACGGAAGCGCGAATCCATCGACCACCTTCCTTCACCCATTCGTGCCGATCCCATGGCAAGGAATTAAACAGGGCAAACGGCTTAACGTCCGCCGGTTGGTCCGCCTCCGCTGTCGGCAGCCGCCTTGCGATGACGCCATACGCATCCGCGATCATGGTGTCGACGCGCTCCTGCAACAGCGCATATCGTTCGAGCGATTCGTCGTAGACCCGTTTGATGGAGGAGCCGGGCAATATATCATGGAATTGATAGAGCAGAACCTCCTTCCATATCGCTTCGAGCTGCTCCGCAGGATACGGGTAGGCGCACAGAGATCCCGCTAACGTTGCCGCGAACTCCAACTCCCGCAGCGCTTTCTCCAGCTTCCGGTTGTAACGTTTGTTCCGCGCTTGGCTCGTCAGCGTGCCCTGATGCTTCTCCAGATAGAGCTCGCCTCTCCAGGTCTGGTAACGCTCCGCGTTCAGCTCCAGCTTCTCGAACAATTCCGCGGACGTCGTCTGGACGACGGGGCTTAGCCCCAGCAGGTTTTTTTCGCGGGACAGGCGCTCCAGATGCTCTTCGCCCGGCCCTCCCCCGCCATCGCCGATGCCGAACAGCATCAGGCAATGCTCCGACACGTTTTTGTCCAAATAATCCGTCTCGGCCTTCATGATGGAACGCGGCGCGGCCGGGCTGTTGTACGTATCCTCGGGCGGCATGTGCATCAGCACCCGCGAGCCGTCGATTCCTTCCCACATGAACGTATGGTGCGGATGCCGGTTATACTCGCTCCAGGACAGCTTCTGCGTCATCATGTAGTCGACGCCGGATTTCTTGAGCAGTTGGGGCAAGCTTGCCGTATAACCGAAGACGTCGGGCATCCAGAGCGATTTCATCTCCCGGCCGAATTCCCGCTGGAAGAACCGTTTGCCGTACAGCAGCTGCCTGACCAGCGATTCTCCGCCGGGAACGTTGGTGTCCGCTTCGACCCACATCGCGCCTTGCGGCTCCCAGCGTCCTTCTTCCACCCGCCGGGAGATTTCCTCGTAAAGCTTGGGATAATGCGTCTTCATCCAATCGTACAGCTGCGGCTGGCTCGCGCCGAACACGTAGTCGGGATATCGTTCCAGCATTCTGAGCGCCGTCGAGAACGTTCTTGCCCCTTTGCGGATCGTCTCCCGGATCGGCCAGAGCCAAGCGAGATCCATATGCGCGTGACCGACGGCGTGAACCGTCAGCACGGGATCGCCTCCCCGCTTCGCCAGCTGCTCGCCAAGCACGGCGCGCGCCTTCCCGATACGTTCGTCGCTCAGCTCGGTCACGATGAGGGATACCTCGTACAGCGCTTGAAAAATCCGTTCCTTCCTGGCCGAGCCCGCCGGCAGCCGCTCCGCCGTTTCCAGCAGCACCTCCGCGTCGTAATAGAGCCCTCTGAGCTCTTCGCGGCAAATGGCGATCGACGCTTCCTTGAGCGTGCCGCTGCGATACCTTCCGAACAAGTCGTTGCAGCCCGCGTCGCCCCACAGCTCGATTGACTCCGAGCCCGCGGACGTTTCGCTCACGTGGACGACCCGCTTGCCGGGCAAGCCCAGCGAATAGTCGAATTCCGAATTGATATTGGTCAGCCCTTGCCTCGGCGAGCCTTCGCCGTCCACCAGGCAGAGCTCGCCGTTGACGTCGATCAGCAGCACGACCTTGGCCCCTTTGGCCGATTCCGGCACCTCGCCTTCGAATCGGAACCAAGCGCAATCCCAAAGCTCTCCCCATCGATCGCCCGGGAACAGCTCCATCCGTTTGCCCGACATCCGCTCTTCGTACGGCACCGGCTCCGGCGTAACCCACGCCGTGACGCGAAGCTCCTCCAGCGGGATGTAGATCCGTTCCTTCCAGTTGTCCAGCATGTCTTTCAGCCGCTCCGGTTTTACCGTTTCGTATGGCATATCTAGTCTCCTTTTCGGCTTATGTTCGGCTATTGCAGGCCTACGCTCACGAGGACGTCCCCATCGCAGTCATGCTCGTATCTAAGCAGTACCGTCGACGACGGCTCATCCCATTCGAAAGGAATGCCCGCGCTCTTGCCTTGGCAGATTCGAGTGGCGGATCGCGGCTTATTGGGGCAATAAAACCTTGCCGCCGCCAGCATCCCTTCCGGACCCTGCGGCCGGAACGAGAAGCCGGCATCGTCCTGCCGGAGCTCCCCGATTCGGGAGGAGGCCGCTATGCACGATACCTTGCCGTCCTCCGGGCGCCCCCGCACCAGATCGAACAGAAAAGCCTGTTCGCCCGGCGCGAGTCTCGTCTCCGTGCGTACCTTGAGCAGCGGCTCGAACAAATCCACCGCTGGACCGGGAATCGTGATGCCCGAATCTCCGACCGACTCGTCCAACGCGGCCGCAATGATGTAAGGCCCGCGCCTCAGCAGGAAATCTTGCTTCGGCCGCCAGGCGATCGCCGGATCGCCAAGCGCCTCGATCGCCTCTCTTACGAGACCTCGCAGGGCATCCGCGCCATCGATGGATTTGGCGCATTCCTGCGGCGCGACGGGAAGGTAGGCGAGTACTCCCTTGCCGGACCGGTAAATCCCGGCTTCCGCTTCCGCGCTCACGTCAAGCTGCTGAAACAAATGCTCGCGCGGGGAGGCGTACCGGTTGCCGTCTTCGTTCCACCATGCGCGAATGCCGTGGTATGGATCCCCGTCATGGCCGACATAGACGATCGCGCCTCCGTTTCTAACCCAGCCCGCCAAGGCGAAATGAAGATCCGGATATTCCGGCTTCATGAATTCGTAGCTTAGCAGCAGTACCCTATAGCCGTTCAAATACCGCGCGAACCTCCGCACGTTGTCGAGCTGGACGGGACGAACCGGGATGCCGTGCTTGAGCAGCGGCAGCGCCAGGCCGTAGAACGGCGAGAAATCCAGCAATTCCGTATCCCCGGCCTTCTCGAACCCTTCGGGGTTGGTGCCGTCGTATTTGCCCGGGGGGACGGAGCTCTCCCCGCCGATCTTCATGCGCTGGAACATGGACGAATCGGCAATCAGTACGCCGATGCGGGATTCCTCCTGACCCGCCTCGTCGGGAGGCTGCTCCATATGGCCGAGCGTATGCATGACCTGCAGCAGCAGCGTCGCGTATTCCGGCGGAATCGGTGTTTTGCCGCCGCCTTCCGACGGGTACTTCCCTTCGAAGATCCGCCTCGGCCAAGGGGATACCTCATAACGGAAGATGTCGGGATGGAGCAGCGAGGCTGTTACCGTCCGTTTATAATTCAGCTCGTAATCTTCCCAGGTGTGGTTCGGATTGTCCTCGATGGGATCATGAAGAAACCACATGCGCCGTCCCGTTCCCCTGACCAGCTCTTGCATAATGCCGTACTCCAGATAAGCGGTTTCAAAAGTCCGCTCCTTTCGGACGCCCTGATACACGTTCGGCGTCCGCGCCGTACCCGTCCAAATTTGGGCGATATACCCATCAACGGACGGCAAGTCGATAAGCGCCGATTCCGGGCTGACGATTCTCCATTGCGTATAATTGATCAAACTATGGGTCGGCACGTAGAACCGCAGGTCGCGGTCGTAGGTCGCGAGCGCGTAATCCTTCATCTCCGCGCACAACCGGTCCAGGCTTCGCGTGTATAGATGGGCCTTCAGCTTCGATGCGCGGTATTGCGCGTCCGGCGACGAATGCGGCGGCGACCAGGCTTCCCGGTAGTACAGCCTCCATTCCCGCTTGAACGCCTCGGAATACCCTCCGTCCACCCAAAATTCCGGCTCCTCCAGATGAATCGCTTCGACGCCCGCGTCGACCGCGATCCGGATTTGCGAAGCCAAAAAGCTCGTATAGGCCAGCGTCGGCACCATGTACGGAACGTCGGGCGCGTCGCCATGGATGATCCGGTCGCCCTCCCGGTCGGTCTGGGCTTCGTCCCAATGCTCCCGGCCGTCCACGAGGCCGTTCAAGTAGTCTTGATATTCGCCCCATGCCACGCCCGTCATCAGATGGACGATGTACCCCCGTTCCTTCCACTGGCGGATCCGTTCGGGCATCGTATCGTCGATTCCGTACACCATGACAAAATCCGTCTGCAAATCATAGGAAGCCCCATAGGGGCCTGACTCTTGAAATCCGGTTTTTTCTTCCCTTCGATCTCTGGTCACATGCAAGACCTCCTTGCTGATGGATGTGAGACGCACCAACAATTTCCAAAGACTGTCTTTCTCCAACACAGTATAACCGCACATTTGTATATATTCAATATATATTTTCTCATAATTTATAGTACCTTTTGTTAGCAGTAAAAGCATTCCTATGGACAATTAATCGATGTAGGAGCAAAACCCCTATCGCGATGCGGGATTAAGGTACTTCGGAACCATACCGGCGACAGCGAAAAATAGCGCTATTTCGAACTAAATGTCGAAATTCGCTGTTAATTTTACAAATATATTCAATATACTATTTAAAGCACATAACTAGCCTGAAAGCTCCTCCTTAAGAGTCAAAATAGAAAAAAGCCCGTCTCGCAGGCTGGTCGTTAATGCCTGAAGACGAGCTTTGTATCGGGCGTACCTTTCGGTTTCGATCGTTAGTTTCCTTACTCAAGCTGGCTTGAATGGCCCTGTCGAATGACGAACGATAAGCTCCGGTTTGATCAAAATTTTATTATAGCCGCTTCGCGATTCGACGCCGGAGCGGATGCGTCCCAGCAGCAGCTCGGCGGCTTGATAGCCGATCTCGTGCTCGAACTGCTTGACATGCGTGAAAGCCGTGACTCCCTCCATAATGGCGGTGGAATCGTCGAACGTGATGATCGACAAATCCGTTGGCACGTTCAGCCCGGCTTGCTCGGCCATTTGGTAAATATGGGCGCCAAGCCTGCCGTTAAGCGTAATATACGCCGTTGCCATCCGGTTCTTCACGTATCGGAACAAGGGATGGGTCTGGACGTCGTCCTGCGTGCCCAAGCTGAATTCGGTAATGATATGGGCGGGATTGATGAGCGCTCCTTTATTTTTGAGCGCGTTCATGTAGCCGTCGATTCTCTCTTGCACGGTTACCGTCTGCAGAGGCGAGTCGGAGCAAATCGCGATCTCTCGGTGCCCCAGCTCCCACAAATAATTCACGGCAAGCCCCGTGCCGATTCTGCCGTCCGAGGCGATATAGTCCGTCTCCACGCCGGGCAAATACCGATCAATCAGCACGAACGGAAACCCGCTCAGCTTCATGCTCAAAATTTCTTCGTTATACTGCTCTTCGTCAACCGGGAAAATAAGAAGTCCCTCCACGCCAAACTGTTTGAATAGCTTGATTGCCGCCTTTTCCCGCTCCAGCACGCCGTCCGACAGCTGAATCACGGATTGGTAGCCGCGCTCCCGCAAACTTCTCTGGACGCCCTCGATCAGGCGTATGGAGAAATAATCGTCGATCGACGGCATGACGATCCCGACCAGCTTGTTGGCCGGACTACTTTCCCGTTCGTCCTGGCGGCGGTCAGGCAAGGCAGCCGGCTCGGACGATTCCAGCTTTACTTTGTTGACGAAGCTGCCTCTGCCTGGCACGCGGGAGATCGAACCCTCGTTCACCAGGCCGGCCAAAGCGTTGACAACCGTAATTTTGCTCACATTAAAAAGCTCCATCAATTCCTTCTCGGTCGGAATGCGATCGCCTTGCTTGAGGCCCGAGGTATGGATCAGCTCTTTAATGTAATCCTGGACTTGCTGGTATAACGGCATTCTTTCGTTTTTCATCTGCTCACCAAAATTTCCCGAATATTTGTTATGTTATATATAATATATCTTGAGCCCGGTAATTTCAAGAAAAAGCGTGATCGACGCCCCCCTCCGCCTTCGGTTAAACGATGGAGAGGACGACCGGAGCATCCGGCGTCCTCTCTTGTCGGGCAGCTCTTACGGTTTGGCGGGCAGATCGTAGGCGTCCCGAATCAACGAGAAATAATGATCGGCGGTAACCGCTTCGAATTCAGGTCCAAGCGACGCTTGAAGCTCCGCGATGTCCGACGGCGTCAGACTCCAGGCAAGCAGTCCCAAGGAAACGAACATCGGAGATTCGCCGTCCCACTTCGCTTTGGCGTTGTCAAGAATCGTCTTGCCGTCCTTCGCCGTGCTGATGCCCTGGATCGTCGAGACGGGAAGCTTGCCGCCCGCCAGCTCGACGCCGTGACGGTCCTCCCAGCTCAGGAACATCCCCGTCGGCTTGTATTCCTTGATGTACGCGGCCGCGTGGGCCGCGTCCAGCGGCACGTTCTGGCTGTCGACCCGGTTCAGGACGTACGGAATGGTCATCCCCGTCTTGTCCATGTACGAATACGACTGCTTCAAAAACGCGGCGAACGATTGCTCCGGCCAAGCGTTAGGGTAGAAATAGCCGGCGCCGGAAGGTCCCGCGATCAGCAAGTCGTTCTCCGTCGCCGTTTCGTTGAAGTAGTTCAGCATGGCCGGCGCCGCGTCGTAGAGCAGCGGACTGGACGTCCAGTTGAGCGGCACCTCGCCGCGGCTCGGGTCATCCCAGAGGATCCGCATCCGATGCTGGTTATACTGGAAGTTGTCGCCTTCGCTAAACATATAGGTTACGTAGATCTTGTTTTCCAGCTTCGGCGCGGAAACCGCTTTCGGCTTCCATTTTTCGGCCTTGGTGCCGGAGAACACGGTCATGTTGCTGAACCAATCCGCCGCCAGCACGTATACGCCGTGGTTCGACGTAATCTCGACGCCGCTGAACTCGCCGTCGACGTCGTTGCTGAACCAGCCCAGGTAAGGCGTGCCCGGCTTGACGTCCGACAGGATCTTCTCGAAGAGCTCCCGTTGCTCCGGCACGTTGGAGTCCAGCCAGAACACCATCGCTTTGCCCGCTACCGCATAATCGCGGAGGTAGCCGTACGGCTCCTTCTGCTCGGAGGAAACGGGCTGAACGCCGCTGACGGAAACCTTGTATTGATTCCACATTTCCACCGAGGCGGTCAGCTGCTTGGTGCCGGCCGGCGGCGTGAATTTGTAGATAAAGTAGCGGCCGTTGTCGGCAAAGCGATGTCCGCCTTGCCCTTCCGACACTTGGGAGCCGTCCCTGTCGTACAGGAACTTCTCTTCCTCCGGGCTGCCCGCGACAAATTGCGCGATCGTAACGCCGTCGGCCTTCACCGTCACCTCGTGCACGGCCGCTCCCCAGCCGTCCTGAGTGAACGCGTCGCCGAAACGAAGATACGCGCCTGTTCCGCCAAGGCTTTCGCTTAGATCAAAGTCGTATACCCCTTTGTTTTTCCCGTCCCGCTCCTGCGTCGTATCCTGCCCAAGCACCGTAAACAGCTCCTCTTGATTCTCGGGCAGCCGGATCGAGGTCATGGGGTTCAAGCCCACGATCATCCGTTTGGTCGTTTGGCTCCACAGGTTTTCGTATTGCCACGTGTAGGCGTCCAGCCGGTCTTTGAATTTGCCTTGCAAATCGTCCAGCACCTTCAAGCCGTAAGGCGCGGCCTGCAGCTTCTCGGCCAGCTCCGGGCTTGCGACAACCGCTCCCTTGAGGCCGGCCAGCGTCGTCGCCACGTTGACGGAATCCGGGATTTCGGGATCGTAGACGATGACGCCGTTCACTTCCTTCGCGTACTTGCGCATGATTTGCCAATAGTCGTCCCTGACCTTGTATTTCACGTCCAGATCGTTCAGCCAGGTATATTTGCCTTCTTCCTTGTTCTCCAGCAAATAAATGCGCGGCTCGGCCCGATTGACGATGCCTTGCAACGTCGCCATCATTAGCTTGATATCGCCCGGAGCGTCATAAATATCCGCCACTTCGAGCTCTTTGATCTTCGAGAAGCTTGGAAGCGCTTGCTTGTCGGGCCAAGCGATCGCGCTCGGCCTCGTCTTTTCCTTGCCCTCCGCCCCGGAGGCGGACGCCCCGAGCGACATGGATAACGTACAAACGACCGCAAGCCCGATAACCGTAAACTTTCGCAGCATGAGATACACCTCGGTTAAATGATAGTATGGAGAACGACCCCTGAATGCGCCTTCCCTTCCCCTCCTTTTGCGGCAGCAGTGTCACGTTTCGTCCTCGCAAATATATATTTAATATATTGATAATACTTTTACAATGCGTTCTACAAAATCTCTTATCGTATGACAAAGATTTGATGCTAAGGTAGCAGTTCAACGACTCATGCTCTCCAGTCTAAGTCAAAATGCCTGACCGATAGCGATACATCGAGAAAGCCAGCTTTAAAAAGCAACAAAAACAAGCTCCCTCCCCGACTTATTTCGGGAAGGAAGCTTGCGGCTTCGAATATAGCGTCGTTTAACGTTTAGAGACCCGCCGCGGAGAACACTTTGTCGAAGGCGGCGCGGGAACGGGCCGCGAGCTCCTCCGGCGTACCTGCCGGCGGTTCTTTGGACAATATTTCCTGGGACACGGGGCCTTTATAACCAATCTTGTTTAAGCCCTGCAGGAAACCCTTCAGATCGATCACGCCTTCGCCGGGATATACTCGGTCGTTGTCCAGCGCTTCCGCCACCGGTACGTCCTTGGCGTCGTTGATGTGCACGTGCACGATCTGCTCCGGACGAAGCGCTTCGATATCCGCTACCGTCAATTCGTTGGTATACCAATGGTAGGCATCGAACAGAAGTCCCGCGTTCGGTTCGCCGATGGCGTCGATCCAGTCCAACGTCTCTTGCAGCGTCCAGATGAACGGATTGGCCCAAGCGGTGCGCAAATGATGCGGGCCGACGAACTCCAGCCCGAGCGAGATGCCGTACGCGCCAAGCACTTGGGCGCATAGGCGCAATCGGCGAGTCGCGGCAGCCATAAACGGGGCCGCCTTCAAATCGGTCGACGGCAGGATGTAGGTGCAGCAGCGCGTGCAGCCTAGCGCTTTGGCCGCGGCTGCGGAAGCCGCCAAGCCTTCCAAGCCTGTCAAAAACGTCTCGTCCGATCCGCGCCAATCGACGGGCAAGCCGATGGAGCCGATCACGACGCCGTTATCCTGGAGCAGCGTTCGCGCTCCCTCGACGCCGTATTCCTTCACGAGCGACAGCGCGTCGGTATCCACCGCTTGGAAGCCGTTGCGGCCCGCCAGCTCGATCAAGTGACGCTGATTGTCCAGAGCGCCGAGTCCGGCGCCCGTTAATCCTCTCAACATGGCAATACCTCCGAATCATTTTAGGTTGGTAGACATTTCATTGAATGGATCATGAATACTAAATCTTGGAGCGGATCGTTAGTCCCAGTTCAGCTTCACTTCGTTGCCCGTTCTGGAGGACTCGTAGATCGCGTCCAGAATCAGATTGTTGGTATAGCCCGACAACGCGGACGTAATGGGCTGCTTGCCTTCTCTAATGCAAGCCAGGAAATGGCGGCTTAAACGAGCGCGCTCTCCTTCGTCGTTCTCAGGCTTCGACAGCGAGGTCTCGATCGGACGGTCGAACTTCTCCGTCAGCAGCTTTCCGGAGCCGGCCTTGTAGCTAGCGCCGCCCTCTGAGCCCATCAAGTGGACGAATGGCGCATTGTCCGTATCCATATGCACGGCCCAGCTGACTTCCAGCGACAGCGTGCTGCCGTCCTCCATTTTGATCAGAGCCGTTGCCAGATCCTCTACGTCGTAGACGCCGTCCCAATTCGGCTTGCCCCATGTTCCGATTCCTTTGCGTTTCGGCCCGAATTCGGCGTACGTCGCTCCATAGACGGATACCGGCTTCGGGTTGCCCATCAGGTGCAGCGCCAAATCCAGCATGTGAACGCCGATGTCGATCAACGGGCCGCCGCCGGATTGATCCATCCGGGTGAACCACGTGCCCCAGCCCGGAATGCCCTTCCGTCTGTACCAGCCCGTTTTGGCGGTATAAATGCGGCCTAGCTCGCCGCGCTCCACTTGCTCCTTGATCTGCATCGGAACGGCTTCGAATCGCATCTGATGGGCGATCATGACGATCGCTCCCGTTTGTTTGCTCGCGTCGTAAATTTTGCGGGCTTCTTCGCTGTTGATCGCCATCGGCTTCTCCAGCAGCACGTGCTTGCCGGCTTCGATCGCGCGTATGGCCAGCGGCGCGTGATGCTGGTTCGGCACTCCGATAATAACCGCGTCGACATCCTCCCGTTCGATCAACGCTTCCGGCGATTCGGCGACGGCGGCAATGCCGTAGAGCGTCGCTTTCTCCTGCGCCAGCGGCAAATAAGCGTCGGTAATCGCCGTAATTTGGCATTGCTCCGCCAAAGCGGAAAATTCCTTAGCATGAACGCCGCCGATATTGCCGGCGCCGATAATTCCGATTCTGATTTTATTAGCGGTCATTGCGACCATTCCTCCCTGTATGTCGTTCAAAAAGCACGCTTTCTTTTTGAACACTGTTTCTTATAGGAAATCGTTCCCATGCGGAAACGCTTACCGGACTGCTCGCCTTTTATGATAAAATAGCGGAAGGGTATTTTCGTCCCGTTATTTCGATATATATCTCATTTTTTCGAAAGGCGCGAAGGTCCGTTATGACATACTTCCCGGATTATCTCAAAACCTATCCGAACATGAATACGGCTAGCCCTCTCCATATTAGCTTAAACACGCTGCACGCCGGCTTTCGGGCGCATCGCCACGACTTTCTGGAGTTCTCTTACGTCGTGGACGGCTCCGGGTCCGAGACGATCAACGGCTCGCCGCATCCCATGAAGCCGGGCACGTTTACGTTCGTGCTTCCCTATCAGGTTCATCAAATTTATACGGATCCCGGAAGCAAGCTCGTCCTATACAACTGCATGTTCAGCATGGATCTATTGATGGAGGCCGCCAAACAAGAGAAGCTTATGGGGCTGATCGACGCGGTCGGGGCGCCGTCCTTCGTGCAGCTGGACGGCGAAGATCGGGCGCGCTTTGGATCGATCGTGCAAAGCATGTACGAGGAATACCGAAGCAGCGAGACTTGGCGCCAGACGATGCTGCAGCTGCGGCTGAAGGAGCTGCTCATCCGATTCGACCGGCATCGACGTACGGGACAGCCGGCAATCGCGGACGGCAACGTCAAGCCATCGGCCAAACCTCCCTTCGGCCGGCACTCGTCCGTTTGGCCCATTATCCATTATATCCATCAACACTACCAGGACGATCTCGCGTTAAGCGATCTTGCCGCGCAATTCAACATGAGCGTCTCCCGCATCAGCGAAGTAATCAAAGAAACGACGGGGCAGAACTTCCTCTATTTCCTTCACGATCTGCGTATCCGCCATGCTTGCAGCCTGCTCGTCTCGACGGAAATGAGCGTCTCCGAAATCGCTCTGGAGGTTGGCTACGGCTCCTATAATACGTTCTCTCGCGTCTTCAGGGAGACGAAGGGCATCGTGCCCAAAGAATATCGCAAGCGCAAATAAGGGTTATCCCGCCGCGGGATAACCCTTATTCCATACCGTCCTTGCGGACCCGCCCATCGCTCAGCCCCGCCAATATCCGATAGAGCTGATGGTTAATACGACAACGAACAGGACATACAAAACTAGCGAAATGATTCTGATTGTGCGTCTGCTCAAGCTCTCCGCGCCCCTTCCGCCTCTTCATCGCCTTTGGTCTTTCATTATATGCAGACCATGACAAATGCGGAGCTTGTACGGAGAGTTAGCCGCCTGAAAGCGCGGTGGATTCCAGAGAAAGGATGCGGTCGCAGATTACGCCCAGCAGCGGTTCGTCGTGACTGATCGCCAGCACCCCTATGCCGCGCCTAGCCGCAACGGCAAGCAGCGCCCTCCAAATTTCGGCTTGCGTGACGGCGTCCAGCATGACCGTCATCTCGTCGGCTACGACATAGCGAGTCTTCGGTCCCAAGGCCCGCGCGATGCAGCAGCGCTGGAGCTGTCCGCCGGACAGCTCGCCGGGATAACGGCCAAGCCAAGCCTTATCGATGCCGAAAGCCTCCAGCAGCTCGGCATCAGGCTGCCAGCCCTCCTCCAGCGTTTTGCGCATCGTCCAACGGGGATGGACGGCTAGCTCGGGATGCTGGTGGATAAGCTGCACGGGCCGATAGCCTGAAGCGGGAATCGGCGCGCCATCGACGACGACCTCTCCTTCGGCCGGCCGCATATAGCCGGCAAGCAGCTTGCCGAGCGTCGACTTGCCCGCCCCGCTCGGCCCCATCAGCCCGACGATCTCGCCCGGCATGATCTCCAGCGAATAATCGCGAAACAACCAAGGTCCCCCGGCGTACCGCCAGCCTAGACGATCGCCTTTCAAGCTACCTTGTCCCACTCGTTATCGCCTCCTTCTCCTTGGCGGCCGTCGCCCTCCCGAATCCGTTCTTCGGCAGCGCTTGCCACAGCGACCGGCTGTACGGATGCCGCAGCATGCCGCCATCCCCGCTAAAGCTGGCCGCGGGAGCGATCTCCACGACCGCTCCCTCCTTCATCACCGCTACTCGGTTTGCTATAGCGGCGGCGGCTTCCAGATCATGGGTTATCATGAGGACGGCGGTCCCGTCCATCGCCAGCTCGCGGAAGTGGTTCATCGTTGCCGCCACATCGCCCGCTCCCATGCCGGGGGTCGGTTCGTCCGCGACGATCAAGCTAGCCTCGCGGCTAGTCGACATGGCCAGGAGCAGCTTGCGCGCCATGCCGCCCGAGAGCTGGAACGGATAAAGCCGCTCCACCGAGGCGCCGAGTCCGAGCTTGCTCAGCAACCCGCGCCTAGCGCCGAGCGCTCCAGCTTCGTCGTAGGGTCCTCTTAGCTGACGTCCGACGGACAGCAACGGATTTAAATAGCCTACCGATTGCGGCAGCAGCGCAAGCGTCCGTCCCCTCGCTTTGAGCAGCTCTTTGCGGTCGAGCGACTTGCCGTTCAGGCGAATGGATCCCGAGCATGCCGCATTGCGGGGAAGTATGCCCAATATGGCATGCGCCAGCAGGCTTTTGCCCGAGCCGCTCGCGCCGACTACGGCAAGAATTTCCCCTTGGGCAACGGTTAGATCCAGGCGCTCGATGACGTTCGCCGACACCCTCTCCCCGCCTCGGCCATAGCTTTGAAACGAGACGGACAATCCTTCTATTTCCAAAACGTTCATCCCTTTCCCGCCTCCTACATTCGCGAATGTTTGGGATCGATCAGCATCTGCAGCGCATGACCCAGCTTATCGAACGCGCGTACCGTCACTAGAAGCGCAAGCCCCGGGAACACGGCCAACCACCACATGCCCGAGGACAGATACCGCATCGATTCCGACAAAATAATGCCGATCGCCGGCTGATGCGGCGAGAAGCCAAGCCCTAGAAACGTTATCGCCGCCTCATGCAGCACGGCATGCGGGAACAGCAGAAGGAAGCCGATAAATAACTGCGGCAGCAGATGAGGCACCATATGATGGCGCATGATCCACAAGCGGGATTGGCCAAAGCCGCGGCTCACCGCCACATATTCGGCCGACATAACGCCGAAGGCTTCGGCGCGGATGACCCGCGCCAAGCTTGGCCAATGCGTGATCATGATGCCGATCATGATCCCTTGGACGCCGCCGCCGCAGACGAAGGCGATCAGAATAAGCATGACCAAATGCGGAACGCTCAGGGCGGCATCGATGAGCCACGTCACGATACGATCGGCCGTCTTGCCGAGTAACGCCGCGGCCAATCCCATCGCCGCCGCAATCAAGGCGCTGCCGGCCGCCCCGGCCAAGCCGACTCCAACGCTGAGCGCCAGCCCTTGCATCGTGCGGGCGAACATGTCGCGTCCCAGCCAGTCCGTGCCGAAGTAGTGGCTGAAGGAGGGCGGCAGATCGATCGCATCCAGGTCCATGCTCGATCCCCGTTCGCCAAGCAGCCAAGCGCATAAGGCGATGCCGAGGAGCAGCAGCCCCGTAATCGCTGCGGTCGCCATAAGCCGCCGCCGCCCGTTCAATCGCGCCATTCTGATTTTTGTGGTTTCGCTCATGCCTTCACCTCCGGGGCGTTCCGACGTCTGGGATCAATGGCCCAGTGGATGGAATCCGCCATCCAATTCCCCGCGAAAACAAAGACGGAGCTGCAGATGACGAGCCCCATGAGCAGCGGCACGTCGCCGCGCAAACCCGCTTCCACTGTCGCCTGGCCAAGCCCGGGGTAAGAGAATACCTGCTCGGCGAGCACCGCGCCGCCGAACAATTCGCCGAAGGACGCGAATTGCAGCATCAGAGCGGGAAGCGCGGCGTTGCGCAAGCCGTGGCGCAAAAACAATGCCATGCCGCGTTCCCCGCGCGCCCTGGCGAACATGACATAGTCGCTGTCGTACACTTCGATCAGCTTCGCGCGGGTATGGAGCGCGATTGGCGCGATACCCGCGACGGATAACGTAAGAGCCGGCAGCACCATGTGGTAGATTCGGTCTATCGGCGTGACGTCTTCCGCAAGCTTGCCGGCGGGAACCCCTAATCCTACGGGAAACCAGCCAAGCCAGACGGCGAATACCGTCATCGCGAGCAAAGCCAGCCAAAATGCCGGCGTCGACGCGATCGTATAACATAGCGATTGGATGAAGCGGTCGATTAGCGAGCCGCGGCGGATCGCCGCGACGGCGCCGGCGCCGAAGCCGATGATGCCCGAGAATAGCCAAGCCGTCGCCATGAGCGCGGCCGAGCTGGCAAACCGCTCCGCAATGACGGTGGCCACGGGCTCCCGATAGATCATCGAGGTCCCCATGTCTCCCTGCAGCAGGCTTCCCGCCCAACGGACGAACTGCTCCGCGAAGGGTTGATCAAGCCCCCAATACGCCGCGATTTCCGCTCTCTGCTCCGGCCCGATCCGCAGCAGATCGGCCCCGATATACGCCTGCACGGGATCGATGGGCGAGAGATGCACGAGCAGAAACGTCATAAAACAAACAAATACAAGCAGCAGAAACAGCTTTAGGAAACGCCCCGCCGCTCTTCTTGTCCACTTTCTCCTCCAGCTTTTTTCCGGCCCGGATGATTGCCCGTTTGGCGCTAGCATGCCGGAATCGTACCCGTTCGACACCTTTATTGCTCCTTCCACGTCCAGCTCGCGATATTGTCCGTCACCGGCCAGCCGTGGCCGTGCGGCTGAATGCGCGGCGTACCGATATCCAGCGCTTCGTCGACCAAATACAAATGATCGATGTTGACGAGCCAAGCCCATGGCGCATCGCCTTGCGCGCTGGTCCCCGTCTCTCCGTCCCATTGCGCCAGCTTCCAGAATGACATCGCGTCATCGATGTCGCGCGCGGCAAGCGCCTGCTCCATATAACCGTCTACCTTTTCATTGCGATAGTAGCCGGTATTGTAGTAATCGACGCCGGCGTACTTGGACGCATGCAGCGCGTACAGCTCGGACGGATCATGGCTGCCCCAGCCGAACAATACCGCGATCGAATGCATCTCCCGCTCGATATCCTCCCAGCTCTTCCCCTCCGCCTTCATCCGTATGCCCGCCTCGCCCGCCATCTCCGACGCGGCGAGCGCCAGCGACTGGCGGGTTGAGTCGCCTGACGGATAGAGGAGCGGGAAAACGGCTTGGACGCCGTTTTTGTCCACGATGCCGTCGCCGTCCGTATCGCTCCACCCCGCTTTGGCTAGCAGCGCTTTGGCGCCTTCAACGTCGCCGTCCTTCATTGCGGTATCCTCATTCCACCAAGGAAGCCCGTCAACCGCCGAATACGCCGGCGTTCCGTAGCCGTGCAGGAGGCTCTCGACCAGCTTTTCCCGATCGACGGCCATGTTGACGGCTTGCCGGATGGCAAGATCGGCCGTTACCGCATTGCCGACGGGATACCCTTCCTCCGTCGCCGCACCCGGCTCCGCCACCGGGAACGCGATGCCCCGATTGTCCACCGTCCGCAGCGATTCAAGGCGCATCCCCGCTACCTTCTGATCGCTAAACGCCGACGGAATATAGGCCATGTCGACCGTTCCCGCTTTTGCGGCTGCAAGCGCCGCGTCCTCGGCAAGAAAGAGGAACGTGATGGAACGGAAGGCCGGCTTGTCGCCGTAATAATCCGGATTGGCTTCCACGATAAGCTGTTGACCGCGATCCCATTGCACCAGCTTGAACGGTCCGGAGCCGATAGGATGGCTTGCGTAGTCGGCGCCATGCGCATGGGCAGGCACGATGCCGATCGTCGCCAGCTCGTTGAGAAACGTCGACTGGGGCATGCCGAGCTTAAAGGCGATTTCGTTGCCGGAAATGTCGATGCCCTTCAAGTTGGTCAGATCGATCGCGGCGCCGCTGCTCCCCGCTTGCTCGAACGTATATTTGACGTCCTCCGCCGTAAGCGGTTTGCCGTCCGTAAAGAAGACGTCGCCGCGCAACGTAACGGTCCAGGTTAGTCCGTCATCGCTAATCCCATAGCTTTCGGCCAAGTCGACCTTCACGTCGAGGTTGTCGTCGCGCTTGAGCAGCGTGCTTTGAAACAACGGCGAGCCGTATCTCCCCCAGCCGGTCGTCGGGTCGAAGCCGTCCTCGGGCTCCGATCCGATCGCGACGACCAGCTTGTCCGATCTTTCTTGCTGTATTGTTTCTTTGTCCGTAGGCGATGCGCAAGAGGCCAGCAAGCTCGCCAACAGCAATAGCAGCATGAATGGTTTCTTCCGATTGGCGCGATTTCTCCTGTATTGCTTCCGGTTTCCCATCTTTATCTCTCCCCTGATTCATTAATTCGTGTTACGATTCGATAATAGTGTAGCACGTGTGAGAGAATTTGACATCCCCTAAATTTACAACGTTAGAATGGAGTTGGCTATGAGATAGATGCTGTAACGGTTATCTATTTTGTCACGCAAAGAAAGAGGCTTCTCGCCTGATCGGTTACGACCATTGGAGAAGCCTCTTGGCAGCTTTCTGCCGAGCATTATGAGCCGTCGCGATCATTGAGATTGGGATGGCGATGGGATTCTCCGGATGCATGTTCATGCGTATGATGGCCGCCCTCTCCCTGCGACTTGCCGTGGGGCTCCGCAAAGGTGACGGACAATTCGGCGTACGATACGCCCTTCTGAATCTGAATGCGTTCGTGCAGCTCCCGCAAACTGGCCATTCTGCCGCGTACGACGATGACCTCCAAGCATTGATCGTGGTTCAAATGCACGTGCATGTTGGATACGATGTCATGATGATAATCATGCTGGATGTCCATCAGAACGACGGGCAGCTCCCTCACGTGATGATCGTAGACGACGACGATCGTGCCGGCCACGAACTCGTCCGCTTTAAGCCCAGTCGGCTCGAGCAGCGCCTTCCGCGCCAAATCCCGAATCGCTTCGGAGCGATTCTGATAGCCTTGCTCCTCGATAAACGAGTCGAACCGCCCGATCAGCTGCGCCGGGAACGAAACCCCGAACCGGACCAGCTCTTCCTTGTCCGACATATGAGCCTCGCCTCCTTAATTTTTCCTGCTTAGCTTCCGCTATATTTTGATTTTACGATGAATCATGTACCGAATGCCATAGAGCAGCGCGATCGTATATCCAAGTTCGAAGAGGAAGGATACAAACGCGATCCCTTGGAACCCGGTCACGGTAATTCCGAGACCATCCGGCGCGCTCTCGATTACGCTGATGCCCGTAATGCCTAACGGAACGTCGCCGCCGGCTGGAGTCGGAAGGAAATTGGAACCGATCCAACTCGTCGCTATGGACAACCCGATAAACATCGCGATGCCGAGCCATGTTCCGGTCTTGCCTTCGAACGTTCTCGCGAACGTAATGCAGAACATGACGAAGATTGTGCCGGCAACCGTGATCCAGGCGCAGCCCAACAAAAGAGATAGAAGCGAACCAAACGAAAGCCGCTCGCTCATGATCGAATAAACGGATTCGTACATGCCAAGCCAGGTCGCGTATACGAATTCGTGCAGCAGGAACAAAACAAGCAGCACGGCCATGCCGCCTAGCAGCAGCATGAGCGGAGATGCAACGGCGTAAAGCGAAGGGATCGGCAGCAAACGGCGGCTATAAGCCTTCAGGTTTGCGTTGTACGTCTGGCACACCATCAGAAACAGCATCAATCCGGCAAACACATAAACGACGACGGATAAAATATAGGCCAAGATCGTCTTCCAGTCATTGACCTCGCTAATGACCGCGATCGCGATTTGGGCCAGAATCAAGATGACCGTCGCGGCGACAAGCGCGTTGGAGTTGCGCTTCCAATCGTATTTGAGCAGCCTGATCATGGGGCGTACACCTCTTTGAACATGTCATCCACGCCTTTCCCGAATTTCATCCGAAGGTCGTCGACTCCTTCGTGCAGCGCGACTTTCCCGTCCTTAATCATCAAGACCTCGTCGAAAATCCGTTCGATATCCCGAACAAGATGAGTCGATATGATCAGGCTGCTTTCCTCGTTGTAATATTGCACGATGGCATCCAATATTTTCTCGCGGGCGACGGGATCGACGCCGCCGATCGGCTCGTCGAGCAGGTACAGCCTCGCGTTGCGCGACAGCGTAAGCGTAAGCTGGAGCCGCTCGTTCATCCCTTTGGATAACGAAACGGTCTTGTCCTCAGCATTGAGCTGCATGAACGACAGCATCTCGCGCGCCTTGGCCTCGTCGAAGTCGGGATAGAAATCGCGGTAAAACGCCACGGCGTCCCGAACTTTCATCCAGCTCTCCGTGAGCGGCTTGTCGGGCATAAACGCCGTAAAGGCTTTGGAGTATTTGCCGATGGGCTCGCCGCAAGCGGAGATGCTCCCGGAGCTAGGCTGCATCAGCCCTGCCGCAAGCTTCATGATGGTTGTTTTGCCGCTGCCGTTGCTGCCCAGAAGCCCGATGATTTTGCCTGGCCCGACTTCGAACGTAACGCCGGACAGCGCCGACTTGGAGCCGTAGCGTTTCGTAACGTCGTTTAGCTTTAGTATGGGTTGCATATCGTTCTAGCCCTCCTTTCCGCTCTCTTGCCCGTGGACCGTGTTCTTCACCAGCTCGAGGATGTCTCCATCCTCGAAGCCGAGCTCCTTCATGCCGAGCACGAACCGGTCTAGCAGCTCGCCGGCCATTTCTTTTTTTAACGCCATAATAATCGACTCCTCGCTTGTGACATATCGGCCCATGCCGCGGCGCGTCTCCACGATGGTTTCCCGTTCCAGCTCTTGGAGGGCGCGCTGAATCGTGTTGGGATTGATTTGCAGCTCGGCGGCCATGTCCCGGACGGATTCGATCTTGGATCCGGGCCCAAGCTTGCCGGTTATGATTTGTTTTTTGACATACGCCATGATTTGAAGATAGATCGGCATATTGTTATCGAAATCGATTGTCACAATGGCATTCTCCTTCCCCTAGTGTCCCGGCAGCTGGATACGGCCCTAAGACACATCGCGTTTTCTGAACGTAACAAAGCTTGCGAGCAGGAAGATGGACATATAGGCGACCAGCACGGCGATCGAGAACGTCAGCGTCATGCCGGGAATGATCGGTTCGCTTCCCGCTTCGTATTTCGACAGATCGATGCTCGCGAACAGCAGATATTGCGCGAACGAATAGTCGGAGAGCAACATCGTCACCAGCCCGTCGATCATGATGCAAAACAAGGAAATGCCGACGGTCACAACGCCCGACTTCGTTAATACGTCGATCATAAACGTCAGCGTCACGTATACGGCCGTGTAGATCAGCAGATACAGCATGGACTTCGCAATGGCGGTCCATTGCGCGGCATCCCCGCCGAAACCGAACACGAGAGTGCCGGTCGCCCAAGCGATCGCAGCGGCGCCGACGATCAGCGAGATCGTGAACAATAACGAGACGACATATTTGGATGCCAAAATTTTGCCCCGGCCATGCGCCCTTATAAGCAGAAACTTGATGGTGCCGAGCCGATATTCGCCGGATACCATGCTGGATAACGTCACGATGGACAAGAGCGTGGCCAAGAGCGGCAGCAATTCACCGGCCGCCCCCATGGATATCGCTTCGACCGTAAAGGCCGTGCCGGATCCCAGCTCCACCTTCATCCGGAACGCGGCATAGGCAAAGATCGCCGCGTACGCCGCAAGGATGATGTAGGGAACAACGATCGATTTTCTCTTGAACAGCTTGATCCACTCGTTTATAACCAACAATCCGAAACTACGCAATGCGGCCGCCCCCCGTCCATGCCATAAATTCGTCCTCCAAGGACGCCTTGTTCTCTTCGATGCGGTAGATGCCGACGCCCGTGTCGGTCAATGCCTTTACCATCGGCGGTATATGTTCGCGCAGCAGCTTGGCCGCAAGCTTTCCTTGCGCGTCGTCCCGCCCAATCAACTCCACGTTGCCCATGGCCTCGATCGTCCGGGCTCCGAGCGCGACGTCGGTCACCTCCAGGCTGACCGAAAGCTGCTTGCTTTGCTCCGTGCCGTCCGGCTTGATGGATCGGACCGCGATCAGCTTGCCCTCCTGAATGACGACGACGCGGCTGCACATGAGCTCCATCTCCGCGAGCAAGTGGCTGGATACCAAGATGCCGATCCCTTCTTTCTCCGCGATGAGCTTCAAGTAATCGCGCATCTCGCGAATGCCGGCGGGATCAAGTCCGTTGGTCGGTTCGTCCAGGATCAGCACCTTCGGTTTGTGCAGCAACGCCTGCGCGATGCCGAGTCTCTGTCTCATGCCCAGCGAATAAGCCTTCACCTTTTTGCCCAGCGCGTCCTGCAAACCGACAAGCGACGTCACCTCGAGGATTCGCGCCTCCGTCACGCCTTCGGTCATCCGCATGAATTGTTTCAGGTTATCCATGCCGCTCATGTAAGGATAAAACTCCGGATTTTCGATAATGGCGCCGATATGGGCGATCGCCTTCTCGAATTGCAGGCTTACGCTGCTCCCTCCGATTCTCACATCGCCTTCGGACATGCCGATCAGCCCCACGATCATCCGGACCGTCGTCGTCTTGCCCGCTCCGTTCGGACCGAGCAGCCCTACGATCTCGCCGCTGTTCACGGCGAAGCTCAGACCGCTTACGAGCGTCTTGCCTCCGATCCGCTTCGTAACCAGATCCAGCTCCAGAACCGCCTTCCCGCTCCCGGCTCCCGCCCCGGCGTTACGATGTACGGAGGATGGATTATTACCTTCTATCATCATTTATCGTCTCTCCTTCTTATGTGTAACGGTGTTATAGTTAAATAGTACACCGTTACATCGAGAATGTAAAGCCGTTTTTCTATGCCTTGTCCGTATCACCGGCAAGGCTTTATGAAATCGACCTTGCCATGCAAGAAACTGTTTCGGCCATCCGCGCGCAGGGTATTGATAGATAACTACTAGCGAAAGGGGCGAATATAGATGAACTCACCTCATCAGAACGTAGAGATCGAAGAGCGGCACGTCGAGCGGAAATCCGATTCCAGCAAGGTGATCGCAACGTTGATCAAGTACACCGCTTACGTGCTCATCTTCTTCGGTTTCCTGTATTTCTTGGTCCGTTACGTATTCCCGCTGATCTAATATTCAAGGCATACAAGGCGAGCCGAAAGCAGGCTCGCCTTGTTTGCGCGGGGATAAATCCCGCCGGCCAAAGCCAGGCGAAATGATCTGCCATTCTCCATTATGTATTTGAACAAAAAACCTCCGGCTCGCTTCCGCGGAAGCGGAGCGCCGGAGGTTCGCAAAGGCGTTTTGCCTTCAGATCCGTTTGTTATTCGGCGGCGTTGCCGTCGGTCGCGGCGGATTCGGTCGGCACGACCGCATCGTCCGTCACGACCGGCGCATTGTTGTTTGCGCCGTTCATGTTGCCGTCGCCGTTCACGTCATTGCCGTTATTGCAAGCGGCTGCCCCGAAGAGCATGACGGCGCACATCGTGGCTGTCAGTAGCAGTTTTGTTTTGTTCGTTTTATGGGCTGTCGTTTTCATTGTTTTGTTCATGTTCATCTTCCTCTCGGTTTTGTTTAGTAGTTGCGGAAAGCGGCAAACTCTTGCGCCTATCCATCCTTAACCCGAGAGGCATGACCTTGAAACAATCCATCGCATGAGAAAATGCTAATTTTCGACGGGAAACGGCTTTCGTCTTCCATCCGGGAAACCGCGGTTCATGATATACGCTCTCTCAGCCGATCGATCAGCTGCGCCGCGGTATCCCACGGCATCGGGCGCAGCCACTGCCCCGCGTCCGCCTGGCGCTCCGCTGCGCCGCTATGAATGGTCCATAGGACCGGCACGCCGGCGCTCGCAGCGAATCCCGCGGCATAATACGTCTCGGGTCCGGCTTCGGTGATGTCGACGATCAGCAGCTTGCAAGATGCCAGAGCGGCGGAAGAGTCGTCTTCCATTCTTCGCAGCTTCTCGGGCTGCAGCATTCGAGGCCGATAACCGCATTGCTCGAGGCCCGCCGGGACATCGGTTATCCACATCGCGTAGACGTCCTCGCTGCCGGTCAGCACGCAGCATTCTTTGCGCCGTTCCCCTCCGGACACCGCGGCCGCTTCGGCCCAGCCGGCTTCCGTCAATCGCAGCGACGCTCCCTCGCGAAGCAGCCAGCCCGCATCGCGCGCTTTCTCTATATGATAGACAAGCTCCTGCAAGTTGGAAGCGTAGGCAACGTTGTAGGACCTCGACAACGGATGCAGGTTGACCGGATCGCCCGGCGCTTCCGACTTTTGATAAACGTAGCGAAGCAGCCGGCGTTCCTTCTGATCGGCGGTCATCGGCACTTCCGGAGCGGACATGATGGCTTCGGCTTGTTCCAGCGTAAGGGTTGCACGTTCGCCTTGCTCGTCCAGCTCGCGGATATGCGCGGACAGAATCGGCAGCAGCCGCCTTTTGTATTCGTGCGGAAAAGCGGCGATCGTCGCATACGCATCGCTTTTTAGCCTATAATTGCCTTGCGGAGCGCACATGCACCCGTAATATCGCACATATTCTCCGTCTCGTTCCGCCGGGACGAGCTCGGTGCAGAACAAACAATGTTTTTTGGATATCATCGTAGATCACCTCTAGTTATACGGTTCGGGAAGCTGCCTCATTATAGGGGGGATCTCCAAACATTACCTATTTCGGAGTCCGGGGAGCAGCCTTACAACCACTATGCCAGCTCGATCCCCATCGGACAGTATTCGGCTTTCCGCGCGAAGCCGGCCTGCGGGCTGGCGTCGGAGACGAAGCTGATCGGCATGAGAGACGATCCGGAAGAAAAACCACAAAAAAAAGCAGGCATCCCTGCCTCGGGATTGCCTGCTTTTACTCGTTGTCGTACAGGATGGTGATCTCGTACGGATTCGTTGCGGTCTCTCCCGCGTGCAGCCGCTCGTTAAGCCGGTATTCGTATTGGACGACGATTTGGCCGCGAACCTTGCGCGTCATCGCGAGCGGACTGATCCGGCCTTGAACCTGCACCTTCAAGGTCCCTCCGGGCTCCAGCTCGCCAAACGAGTAACGCCCTCCTTTGCCGGGGTCAGGCATCGTTTCTCCGTCGACTGTCAGGCTCCCGGGTACCGGATGGATGGTTCCGCTAAACAGCTTGTCGGCTGAGCAGTAGGCGCTTCGATTGCCCGAATTCGTAATAAGCATGCGAAAGTCGACGATGCCATCGGGATAAGCTTCATCCGGCTTCGCTTTCAAATTAGCGGCAACGACCGGAAAACACAGCTCGACCGCCGTTTGATTGGAGCGAAATTCCACCGTCTCTTTCTCCCCGCCGTCCTTCGGATGATACGTTGCGCTTAACAGCGCCCTGTTATCGATGGTCTGTCCCGGCGAAACGATGCTAATGCCGGGAATGGCCGCCTCCCATGCGACGGTCATTCTTTCGCCTGGCTCCAGCAGACCGAGGGGGATTCCGGCCTTGGCCGGAATCCCGATGTTGATCCACTTTCCGTCTACCGTAAAACTGTTGGGAACGTAACTCGTGCCCTTGGGAACGAAGGCTGACAGCGTCACGTTCGCCGCCGCGTGCCCCTCGTTGCCGACGCGCAGCGCATACTGGAGTCGGTCGCCAGGCGCCGCCCGCGGGGGCTCGACGGTCAGCTTGGCGTACATTAGCGGTTTATCGGCTTTGGCGACCGGCAGTTTAACCGTGTTGGATAAGACGGTTTCCTTGACGTGCCTGCCGTTCGAGCTGTAGAACGACACCTTCGCTTTCATTCGGTTGCGAACGTGCTTGCCGCATTTTTCTTCCTGCTCCGGGATCAAAACGAGCCGGAAGTCGACCCGGATCACTTCTCCGGGCTCCACGAGTCCTAGCGTCAAACCATCGTCCAGATTGGCTCCGGGCAGGGGCACTCCGTCCTTCACGACGCTATTGGGTACAAAGGCCATCCCTTCGGGCAGCTCGTCGTACAGCACGACCTTGGCCGCAAAGTTGCCTTTGTTGCGAACGACCGTCGAAAAGGGAATGCTTTTGCCGGGCACCGCCTCGCATTCGTCCGTCGATTTCTCAAGCTTGATCATAGGCCCTACGATGGGAATCCCGACCGTGTTGGAGTACGTCGTGTAGCTGCTTGCCCCGGAGCTGTACCTGATATGGGATTGATTGACTAACCGATCCTTGCTGCGTTCGTCCGAACTCATAGGACTTGCACCTGGAACGTGACGGTTGCGCTGCTGCCCGCCGCGATGCTTCCGATCGTCACTCCGCTTGCCGGGTTGGCAAGAGGAAGCGGAGTGCCGTCAAGCGTGACGCTGCCCGCGACGAACGTGCTGCCCGCGGGAATGGGGTCGATCAGCACGACATTGTTGACGGTTGTAATGCCGCTGTTGGTCACGACGACCGTATACGTGATAATGTCGCCGGATACGGCGTCGATGGCCGGCGTGCTCTTCACGACGGTCACATTGGGCGCGGAAACCGGAATGATCAGCGTATTGGAGTCCACGGAGCCCGTTATGGTACGACCATCCGGCAGCAAGTACGCAAAGCTTGCCGTAGCCTGATTGACCAACTGCTGGGGCGAAGGCAAGGCTTCTACCGTTACTTGCAGCGTGACCATGACCGTAAGCGTTCCTCCGGCCGGTACGACGCCAAGCGGAATGCCGGTTTCCGGGTTGGCCCCGGGCTGCGGCGTGCCGTTGACCACTACGCTGTTCGGCACGAATTCGGCTCCCGTCGGAATGGAATCGGTCAAGGTGACGGTGGCATCGATGTTCCCCGTATTCGTTACGTTCAGGGTATAGACGATCGTATCGCCGACCGTCGCTACGGCAACGTTCGCGCTCTTGACTACCGCCGGAAGCGCCTGATACACCGGCACGACCAGCTGGTTGGAGAACGACGTCGACGTAAAGGCGCCTTGCGTGAACGCGGCAGAGCTCTGATTGACGATCTGGCCGCTTGGCGGCAAGGAGATTACCGTCACGTTAAACGTCACGACGACGGTAGCGCCGGCCGCTATCGTGCCGATCGGAACGCCTGCCGAAGGGTTGGCGTCAGGCAAGGTCGTTCCGCCAACCGTTACGCTGCCCGGTACGAACGAAGTGAAGGCGGGAATCGGATCCGCGAACGTTACGTTCGTGACGGCCGTCACGCTGTTGTTCGTGATGGCCACGGAATACGGTACGATATCGCCAACCGTTGCCGCCGTGAAGGTCGTGCTCTTGACAAGCGATACATCCGGCGACGAGACGGGCGTGACGACCGTATTGGATACGGCGCTGCCGCTGAACGCACGGCCGTCCGGCAACGTATACGTGTAAGCGACAGAAGACTGGTTCGTTAAATTGCCCGTTGGCGGCTGAGAGGTAATGACGATCGAGAACGACAGCGTGTTGCTGGAATTCGGTGCAAGCACGCCAAGCGGGATGCCGGCGGCGGGATCGGCTCCCGCAAGCGAGGCGCCGTTAAAGATGACGCTGTTCGGCACGAGAACGGCTCCTGCCGGGATGGGATCGGTGAACGTAGCCGTTGCGCCGATGTTGCCTGTATTCGCAATAACGGTAGAATAGATGACCGTATCGCCTACGACGGCGCTTGGCGTGCTTGCCGTCTTGGCGAGCTCGATCCCCGGCAGATAGACCGGCGTCGTAATGATCGGCGAGAAGGAGGTTGCCGACAGCGAGCCCGACGTGAAGCTGACGAATGCCTGATTGCTGACTAGAGCGTCGGATGTCAAACCAACGACCAGCACCTGGAACGTAACGGGAACGGTAATGCCCGGCGCGATCGTGCCCAGCGCAACGCCCGTTGCCGGATTGGCTTCCGGTACCGGCGTGCCGTTAACCGTGACGCTTCCCGCCACGAAGGTCGTGCCCGAGGGGATGGGATCGCTCAGGTTCGTGTCGGTTATCGATGTAATGCCCGCATTCGTTACGTTAACGGTATATTCGATCGTATCGCCGACGGTCGTAGCCGTTGTCGTCGTCGACTTGCCGACGGTTACGTTAGGCGCGCTCACGCCGACAACCACCGTATTCGTCGTCGTCGTATTCGTGAACGCTCTGCCGTCAGGCAGCGTGTATTGGGTCGTTAGCGTAGCTTGGTTGGTCAGCTGCGGCGGAGTAGGCAAGGTATCGATCAGAACGGAGAACGACGCCGTGACGGAACCGCCTGGCGGCAATTCGCCGAGCGGAATTCCAGTCGTCGGCGAAAGTCCCGGCTGCGGCACGCCGCCGATGACCACGCTGTTGACGACAAAGGACGCGCCGGCTGGAATGACGTCCGTCAGCACGGCGGTTCCCGGATAGTTGCCGCTATTGGTGGCGACAACCGTATAGCTGATCGTATCTCCGACGGTCGCGCTCGCGACGGATGCCGATTTGACTCCCGTAACGTTTGGCTGGCTGACCGGAATCGCGATCGTATTGGAGAAGGAGCTGCCCGTAAACGCTCCGGCCGTGTAGCTAGCCGAAGCTACGTTTGTTATGGATTGCGACTCCGGTACGGAGACGACCTGTACATTGTAAGCGACGGTGATCGAAGCTCCCGAAGTCAAGCTGCCGAGGCTGATGCCGCTCGCCGGGTCCGCCCCGGGAGCCGGTACGCCGTTGATCGCGACCGATCCGGGCACAAACGTCGTTCCGGCCGGTGGCGGGTCGAAGAAGATCATATTGTTAACGGCCTCGATGCCCGCGTTCGTCAGCACGATCGAGAAAGGAACGATATCGCCGATGGTCGTATTTGTCGTCGTGGAGCTTTTGACGAGCGTAAGGTTTGGCGCCGAGACGGGAATAACGACCGTATTGGACACCGCGCTGCCGGATAGGAGCCTGCCGTCCGGCGGGACGAACGTATACGACGCGGTAGCTTGGTTCGTCAGCTCCTGCGGCGTAGGCAAGGTTTCCACGACGACTCCGAACGTAACGGCAACGGTCGTATCCGGCGCTACCGGTCCTACCGCGATGCCCGTATCCGGGCTTGCTCCCGGCAGCGGAACGCCGCCGACCACGACGCTGTTGGGGGTAAAGGACGTGCCGGCCGGAATGGGATCCGTCAGCGTTACGTCCGCCGTGACATTGCCCGTATTGGAGACGAGAATGGTGTACGTAACGGCTGAGCCAAGCGACGCGTTGCCGGTCGAAGCCGATTTCGCGAGCGCGATTACGGGCTGCGTTACCGGCGTTGTCACGACATTGGACCACGACGAGGACGAGAACGCCCCGGACGTGAAGCTGACCGTCGACTGATTGATAATCGGAGTCGGATCCGCCATGTTGATCATCACCTCGAATGTTACGGTAACGGCAGCTCCAGAAGCTATCGTACCGATTGGAATGCCGGCGGCGGGACTGGCGGACGGCAGCGGAACGCCGTTCGCCGTAACGGTACCGGGAATGAACATGACACCTTCTTGCGGCGTATCGACGACAACGACCCCGTTAACGGCTTCGGTACCGTCGTTGGTTACGACGATGGTATATTCGAAGCTGTCTCCCGACACGGCCGAATCGACGCTCGCGCTTTTGACGGCTTGAACATCCGGAGCGAATACGGTAACGGGCCATGCATTGGAGGTGACGAGTCCGCTCAGCTCCCTGCCGTCTGGCAATGTATAGTCGAATAACGCGTCGGCGGCATTCGTTGTCTGCTGCGGCGAAGGCAACGTGACGACATTGACAGAGAAGCTGACGATGTACGTCTCTCCCGCGTATACGGTGTCCAGCGGGATGCCCGTCGCGGGATCGACCCCGGGATTCGGGAACCCGTTAATGACGACGCTGTTGGGGACAAATGCCATGGAGTCCGGTATGAGGTCCACGAGCGTCACTTCCGCCGGATAGTTGCCGGTATTGCGCAGCTCCAACGTGTAAACAAACGTTCCCCCGACCGTAATCGACTGCACGCTGCCGGATTTAACGACTTGGATCACGGGCTGGTAGATCGACGTGTCGACCAGCGGCGACGAAGCCGTGCCGCTAAACGCTCCGGAGGTGAAGCTGACGTTCGCCCGGTTCGAGACGACGGCCGGGACCGTGAGCGGCACTGCGCCAACGGCAGCCAGGAATACGACGTTAACCGATCCGCCCGGGGGGATGTCCGCAAGCGAGATACCCGTCGCGGGGTTGGCGATCGGCGCCGCGACTCCGTTGACGGTGACGCTGCCCGGAACAAAATCGAGCCCTGGCGGTATAACGTCCGAGAAAACGACTCCCGTAATCGTCTGGATTCCGTTGTTTGCGACAACTGAGCTGTATGTAAGCACATCGCCCAAGGCGGCTACCGCCGAATTAACGGTTTTCGTTATCGATGCTTGAGGAGACGTTACCGGAATATCGACTGTATTAGACAAAGAGACACGGTCCGTGAAGGTTGTGCCGCTCGGCAGCTGGAATGAATATCCCGTCGTCGACTGGTTGACGAGTCTGGAGTTTGGCGGAACGGCGTTCACGATGACCTGGAACGATACGGGGACGGAGCTGCCCGGTGCTATGGCGCCGAGCGGAATACCCGTAATCGGCGATGCGCCAGGCACGTTGACCGTGTTGACGAACACGCTTCCCGGGACGAACGAGGCCGAGCTTGGCAACGGATCGGTCAACGTCGCCGTCGCGGACAAATTGCCGGAATTCGTAACCGACACGGAATACGTCAGCGTCTGCCCTACCGACGCGATCGTCGTATCGACCGACTTCGAAGTCGCGATCACGGGCTCGTAAACCGGTATGGAGATCGGATTGGACAACACGATGCTGTTGAACGTGCCGGAACGGAACGCGACATTGGCCACATTGGTCAGGCTTCCGGACGACGGCACAGCCGTCACGATCGCGTTGAAGGTTACGGTCGCGCTTGCGCCAGGCGCTAGCGTGCCTACCGTTACGCCGCTTTCCGGATTGGCCGCGGGTACGGGTACTCCGTTAACCGCGACGCTGCCCGCAACGAATTGAGAACCGGCCGGAATCGTATCCTGCACCTGGACATCCGTTACGGAACCTGCGCTGCCATTGGTAACGGCGACCGAATAGGCAATGATTTGCCCTACGGTCGCATCGGTCAAGTTGGCGTTTTTGACCGCCGTAACGTTGGGCAACGCGACTGGAATCTGCACCTGGTTGCTCGTTGCCGATTGAGACGAGGTTCTGCCGTCCGGTATCGTAAACGTGCCGGCCGCGCTCCCTTGATTGGTTAGCTGAGGCGGAGACGGGACGCTTTGCACGAGGACCTGGAAGGTCACCGTCGAGCTTCCCCCTATCGGGATCGTACCTGCCGGCACGCCGGCTGCAATATTAGCGCCCGGCACCGGAGTCCCGTTAACGGTAACGCTATTGGGCACGAAAGCAGACCCTGTCGGGATAGGATCGGTTACCGTTACGGCCGAGGCGATATTGCCGTTATTTGTTGCCGTCAGCGTATAGGTCACCGTCGTTCCGACAAGCGCGTTGGCCGTGTTCGCGCTTTTGGCGAGCGAAAGCAGCGGCGAATAGACCGGCAGCGTGACGCCGTTGGAAGGGATAACGGTGTTCGTGATCGGCCCGCCCGCGACGCTCTGGAAGGAAAACGATAAATTGGCTACGTTGACGAGCTGCTGCCCGGACGGCATGGAGGCGACCTGCGCGCTATACGCTACGGTAATCGTGGCTCCCGGAGCGATCGACCCTAACGAAACTCCGGACACGATATCGGCCGTCGGACTCGGGACGCCGTTAACGGCGACGCTGCCCGGTACGAATACGGAGCCGGCCGGCAAGGCATCGGATAGAACGGCGGCCATGGCGGCGGCCGTTCCCGTATTGGTCGTCGTGACGGTGTAGCGAATCGTGTCTCCCACGAGCGTCCCTGCCGTGTTGGCGCTTTTGCTTACCGAGACGAGCGGAGCATTGATATTAATCTGCAGCGCGTTCGCGTTCAGAACGTAGGCGTCCCCGGAGGTCGTCATCCTCAGCACGGCCGTCGTCTGATTGTTGACGAGCCTGGAGGAGACGTCGACGTTCGTGATGTCCCAGCCCTGCCTGCCTCCGCTAATATTGCTTCCCTGAGCGCCGTTGGTCTGATTTCGGGTGCCGAACGTGCCCGTCGTGTTGATCGTGCCGGCGTCGTTATTAATTTGCGACGCGAGGAAATTGTTGGCGAAGTTGTTAGGTCCGGAGAGCGCGATCAGGTTGGCGGTTGTAGGCCCGAATAATGCCTGATCCCCCGTCCGGTTGGCATCGCCCTCCTGCCCGCTGAATAACGCCCGCCCGCCGAGAACGCCGGATACCGGCGTCGCGAACCCGGTCAACGTCGTCGTGACGGGCGAGGAGTCGGCCTGAATAAGTACGGCGCCCGCCCTTAGGGACATGTTGCGAAACGGCAGCGCCGGATTCTGGTAGATAACGCCAAGCGTCCAGCCCGCGTGGTTGCCGGTCGGATCGTTGTTGATGTTGATCGTGCCGACCACTCGTCCCGTCGTATACGTGCCCGCTCCCCCCGCTTGCACGATGGACGTTACGTTGGCCGAACGGACGTACGCCCTTACGCCGCCGCCCAGATCGAGGTCGTTGCTGGTCGCCGAGTCCGGGGAAACGGTAGCGGTGCTTATCGGCGTTATGAACGTTACGGGGTTGTTGATGGCCGCCGACAGATTGACCGTCCCGTTGATGTAGCTGCCTCCCCAGATCAGCTCAGCATAAAGAACGGTGCTTCCGGCAGGCAGAACCAGCTGGGCGGACGAACCGTTAAGCAAATAATTGTCGGTCGTCCCGAATGGATAAGCATTATAGCGGATGGCCGTATTCGTCGTGACGAACGCGCCGATGCTGTCCTGCGTGCCGGGAACGCCGGACACATCGGATCTGCTGAGACCCAGCGTGTTGCCCGTAAAGGTTATCGCACCGGTAGCATTGAAGGTTGCTCTGACGATAAGCGGAATGTCATTCCACCTCCTTTCATTACGCCCACCTTAACTATATGGGCGGCAAATTGCATTATGCGTGTCCGGCCGCGGAGGTCCCGGATTAATCCGACGCCCCGTCCCCGTCCTCCTCCGTTAACGCGGCCCTCAGCTCCCTTGCATCGACCGGTTCTTCGAATACCGTTCGGCTAAGCCGATCCAGCTCGCCCAACTCGATATCTTCCTTGACAACAAGAAAGTGGTACATGATTTCGTCCACGACGTTAAGCTGCAGCTGTTGTAGAATTTCGAGCTCTTCCTCCTCGAAGATGGGCGAGCGGTACGGGGGCAAATAGAACAGCTCCATGCGAAGCAGACGGAAATCGATCGACGGGCGAACGACGTCTGCGTAATGCGGAATTTCCGGACATGCCGGACCCTGCGGCGGCTGGTAAAAGGCCGGCGTCAAATGTCTTGGCGTATGCTCGTCGAATTTGTGCCGGATATGGGGATTGGATATATAATGGTACGTATGCGCGTAAGGCGCGAGAATGCACACGACGGCCTTGTGCATGCTAACCCGGTAAATCTCCCCAAGCACCGCGAACAAATCTTGGACAAACGGAAGCGTGCGAGCCGCCATAACGAACTCCACGGAGTCGTCCGGCAACGGAAATTTATCGTTCAGGCCGCAGACGATATCGACTCCGTCCAGCGGCGCGGCGTCCATGCCAAGAAATCCCGGATGCTTGCGCGATCCGCATCCCAGATCCAGCTTCATGCTATTTCCCCCAATCTCGTCCGGCAGTCCGCAATGGGCATTTAGGCTATATGTATTCGCGGAAACAGCCATAATAACCAGAATCTAACTCATCGCTCACTCTTGTTCCCTGAGACGATAGCTATGGAAGGAGTCGTTTCATCATGACGCTGCTAATCGGATCGCATGTGTCCATGTCGGGCAAGGAGATGCTGCTGAGAGCCAGCAAGGAAGCCGCATCATACGGGGCCAATACGTTTCTTATTTATACCGGCGCTCCGCATAATACGCTCCGCAAGCCGCTTCATGCGCTCAAAATCGAAGAAGGCCATGCGCATATGCGGGAACACGGCATCTCGAATATCGTCGTGCACGCTCCCTTTATCATTAATCTCGGCAATACGATCTCCCCTCGGGTGTTCGAGCACGGAATCGAGTTTCTGCAGTCGGAGATCGAACGGACGGCGGCGCTTGGATCGTCCCAGATCGTGTTGCATCCCGGCTCCCATGTCGGAGCGGGCACGGCCGCCGGTATTGCGCGGATTATCGAGGGGTTAAACGAAGTATTGACCGGAAGCGGGAGCGTGCAGGTCAGCTTGGAGACGATGGCCGGCAAAGGGAGCGAATGCGGCGCGACTTTCGAGGAGTTAGCCGACATTATCGACGGCGTGGCTTATAACGAACGGCTGTCCGTATGCTTGGATACCTGTCATATTCACGATGCCGGCTACGACGTCAAACACGGCTTCGACGGCGTGTTGGAAGAGTTTGACGGAATCATTGGTTTGGAGCGGCTTAAAGTCATCCATATCAACGATTCCAAGAATCCGAGAGGGTCCCGCAAGGATCGGCACGAAAATATCGGGCACGGCCATATCGGCCTCGAAGCGTTGCGTTACGTCGTTCAACATCCGCAGCTGCAAGCCGTTCCCAAGCTGCTCGAAACGCCGTCGATCGGGGAGCGAAAATACGTAAATCCGCCATACGCTCACGAGATCCGTTTGCTGCGGGGAGAAACTGACGATCCGGTCTCGCGATAAGTCTTCCAAACTCTTCCTGTCCTTGTCGATTCCGAGTACAATAGAGGGCAACGGCCGTCGCAGCCAATGCTCGGCGGCGAAGGAAAGGAGCTGGTACGATGGAGAAGGCGATATTGGGACGTACGGGGTTGGCCGTCACGAAGCTTAGCTACGGGGCGATGGAAATTCGCGGCCCTCGCGTCTGGAGCGGACGTCCTATCGATGACTCGGAGTCGGAGCGCGTGCTGAACGCCGTGCTTGATTCGGGCATTAATCTGATCGACACTTCTTACGATTATGGTCGCAGCGAGGAGCTGATCGGCCGATTTCTTAGCAATCGCCGGCAGGAGTTCGTGCTGGCTACGAAGTGCGGGTGCAAGGTAGAGGATTGCGGCGATCGCGACGAGGTGACCCACGAGTGGACGCGCGACAATCTGATGCGCAACATCGACCGCAGCCTCTCCCGGATGCGAACGGACTATATCGATATCCTGCAATTGCACGGACCGACGGTTCAGCAAGCCGTGGATGGCTCGCTGGTCGAGGTGCTGAAGGAAATTCAAGCCAGCGGCAAGGTCAGGCATATCGGCGTATCCTCCTATTTGCCTCATTTGACCGCATATGTCGAATGGGGATCATTCGATACGATTCAATTGCCGTATTCGGCATTGGAGCGCGAGCATGAAGGTTGGATCGACAGCGCCGCGGAAGCAGGCGCCGGCGTCATTGTGCGCGGCGGCGTCGGACAAGGAGAGCCCGGAATCGGGCGCGGCTCGTCGGAGCGGTGGAGCGCCTGGGAGGAAGCCAAGCTGGACGAGCTGCTGGAGCATGGCGAGCTGCGGACCGGCTTTCTGCTGCGGTTCACGCTCAGCCATCCCTCGATGTCGACGACGATCGTCGGCACCAAAAGCGTCGACCACCTGGCGGACAATGTTCGTTATGCAGCCAAGGGTCCGCTCCCGGCCGACGTCTACGCTGAGACCAAGCGCCGCCTCGACGCGGTCGGGCGAACGGCTCTGCAAGTGTAACGTAAAGGCGCCGTCCCCTTCGTCACGCTCGTGACGTGCGGGACGGCGCCGAGTTTGTTATAGCGCGTCAGGCGTATGTTACTTTTTACATCCAATCGCGCCAAAAGAGCCTCGCTCCATCAATCGTATGTTACTTTTTACATCCAACCGCGCCATTAGAGCATCGTTACGCCAATCGTATGTTGCTTTTTACATCCAATCGCGCCATACGAGCCGCTTCCCGCCAATCGTATGTTACTTTTTACATCCAACCGCGCCAGACGGGCCGCTTCCCGCCAATCGTATGTTACTTTTTACACGCCGCCATACCCATAGTAAGCCTGGTACGCATGCCAGTCGAAGTCTCAATCACCAACGAGGTGGTTCGAGCATTGGGCAGCTCTATAGCCTACGCCGATTTAACGCCACTAGAGATGCTCGAGTCTATACCGCAAAACACAAACCATTACTTCGGATCCTTCTCCTCCCCGGCTTTCCCCTCGGTTCCCTCATATGCGCCTAGTACCGATTGAAGCAAGCCGGGGAACCGGGCTTCGAGATCCTCCGTCCGGAGCCGGATCAGCCTTAAGGTGCCCGCGCTTCTGACTTGAACGACTCCCGATTCCCTGAGCGTGCGCAAATGATGCGACATGGTCGACTTGGCGATCGGCACGTCGAATTCTCCGCAGCTTCGCTCCTTCGAGCGATTAAGCTGGGCGACGACTTCCAGTCTAAGCGGGTCGCTTAATGCGTATAATACGGACGACAAAATAATATCTTCACGGTCGGGGTGGAATAATACCTTCATCGACTTCCCCTCCTTCACGACAATATAATTTTGATTGAAGTATACCACATGATGTGCTATTATCCTATTGTTCGATAATAATCGAAATAACAAACTTAAGGTGGTGACCTTGTGAATCATCAAGCAGCTTCTTTTATCCGAAAACAACCGGTCGCCGGATCGCGGTCCGTCAACGAGGGACTCGTGATCGCCTTGCTGGGGGTCACGATCGTTCTCGTCATCATGAATACGATGATGTTCAACCTGGCCCTGCCGGATGTCGCCGACGCATACCAGTTGACGCCTTCCTCTACTTCGTGGATTGTCACGGGTTATTCTATCGTATTTGCGATATCGTCCATTACGTACAGCCGTCTTGCCGACTTCGTGCCGATTCGCAGATTGTTTATTATCGGGATCGTTTCGCTTAGCTTTGCCGCCATCGCCGGCATGTTCAGCAACAGCTTCCTGATGCTTCTCGCCGTCCGGATCGTGCAAGCTTCCGGGGCTGGAGCGATTCCATCGCTGTCGCTCGTGTTTATTTCGCGTTACATTCCCATCGAGCGGCGCGGCAAAGCGATGGCGCTCATTATGTCTTCCGTCTCGCTGGGACTTGGACTGGGTCCAGTCGTCGGAGGAGCGGTCGTCGAGTTTATGGGCTGGCATTATTTGTTCGCGCTGACGGCGCTCACCGCTCTGCTCATCCCGTTATTCGCCATCCATCTGCCCAAGGAAAACATGAAACAAGGCTCCTTCGACGCGCTTGGCGCACTGCTTATCGGCGTCGGAACGACGGGCATTCTGTTGTTCCTCACCACCCAATCGTGGATCGCTCTGGCCGCAGGCATTCTTTCGCTTATCTTGTTTACGATCCGTATCCGAACGGCAAAGGAACCTTTCGTTATGCCATCGCTATTCCGCAATCGTCCTTATCTGGTCCTTGGCGCCGTCGGCATCGCAGGCTATCTATGCAGTTTCTCGACGTTGTTTTTAATGCCGCAAATACTCGTGAAGCAATACGAGCTTAGCGCGATTCAAGCGGGGCTCGTCATTTTCCCGGGATCGATCCTGGCCATGCTCATATCCAGGCGCGTCGGTCAATACATCGATTCGCGCGGCAACGGCTCCATCATCCGGTACGTTCCGCTCTTCCTGCTGGCTTCCGTCGTGTTGTTCGCCCTATTCGAAGGCATCTCGTTCTGGGCGCTCTTGTTTATCTATATTCTGCTCAGCATCAGCTTTACGATTCTGCAAAGCAGCGTTTCGAACGAATTGTCCCGGATTCTGGAGCCGTCCCAGATCGGCTCGGGGCTCGGCTTGTACCAGCTCCTGCAGTTCTTCAGCGGGGCTTTCGGCGTAGCCCTGTCCGCGGCCGCCCTGTCGTGGCAGCAGGAGCTCTCGCTCTCGCATGCTTACGGCAATATCTATTGGGGCTTAACGGTCGTCGTGCTGCTCTCCATCCTATGTTCGTTCCTTTACGTGAGAGTCGGCAAACGCTCCTTGAAAGCTGGTTGAAGCGGCTGCCGTTCGATCGGCGTATAGCTCTTAATCGCATTTGACGCGAAAACAGCCCTCGCCTTGATCCAAGGCGGGGGCTGTTCGTTTATGGCGTATATCGGTAACCACTCTTATCGGATTAAGCGTGCACGCGCTCTCCTTCTTTGGCAAGACGCGCTTCCAGCTCGGCTTTCTGCGCTTCGAAGCCCGGTTTGCCAAGCAACGCGAACATGTTCGTTTTGTAGGCTTCCACGCCGGGCTGGTCGAACGGATTAACGCCAAGCAAGTGGCCGCTGATGCCGCAAGCCTTCTCGAAGAAATAAACCATTTCGCCGTACGTGTACTCGTTCAGTTCGTCCAGCTCCACCACGAGATTCGGCACGCCGCCGTCTACATGGGCGAGTCTGGTCCCGTCCGCCGCTTTGCGGTTTACTTCGTCCATCGTCATGCCCGCCAGGAAGTTGAGGCCGTCCAGATTGCCCGCGTCGGATTCGATCGTCCATTCCACTCGCGGTTTCTTAACCGACAATACCGTCTCGATCAAGTCGCGGCGGCCTTCCTGAACGTATTGCCCCATGGAGTGCAGATCGGTCGTAAAGTCGACGGAAGCCGGATACAAGCCTTTGCCGTCTTTGCCTTCGCTTTCGCCGAACAACTGCTTCCACCATTCCGCGACAAAATGCAAGGAAGGCTCGAAGTTGGCCAGCAGCTCGATCGTTTTCCCTTTGCGGTACAATGCGTTGCGCACGGCCGCGTATTGGTAGGCTTCGTTAGCGGCAAGATCGGGATTGCCGTATTTGACGGCGGCCACTGCGGCGCCTTCCATCATCCGGTCGATGTCCAGTCCGGCAACGGCAATAGGCAGCAGACCAACGGCAGTCAGCACCGAATAACGGCCGCCGACGTCGTCCGGAATGACAAACGTTTCGTAGCCTTCTTCGTCGGCCAGCTTTTTAAGCGCGCCTTTGGAGGCGTCGGTCGTGGCGAAGATGCGGCTCCGCGCCTCTTCCTTGCCGTACTTCTTCTCCATGTAATCGCGCAGAATGCGGAACGCGATCGCGGGCTCCGTCGTCGTGCCGGACTTGGAGATGACGTTGACGGAAAGATCCTTGCCCTCTAGTAGCTCGAGTAGATGAGTCATGTAGGTGGAGCTAATATTTTGACCCGCGAAGTATACCTCCGTACGTCCCTCCATCTGGTTGTGGAACGTATGGGAAAGCGACTCGATTGCCGATCTTGCTCCCAAGTAGGAGCCACCGATGCCGATCACGACAAGCGCTTTGGAGTTGCCGCGAATGCGCTTAGCCGCCGCTTTGATCCGCGAGAATTCCTCGCGGTCGTATTGGTGCGGCAGGTCTACCCAGCCCAAGTAATCGGAGCCCGGTCCCTGTCCCTCATGCAGCATTTGGTGGGCGGCGCCTACGAACGGAGCGTAATAATCCACCTCGTGTTGCCCGATAAACGATAACGCGCTGGAATAATCAAATCGAAGTGCCATGTTTGTGCTCCCTCCTATTCCTTTATCAATTCTCTCTATAGTCGCTCTTGGCTGGTTTGAAGATTATACGAGCACGGTTTTCTTCCAATCGGCGGCGAATTTCTCGAGGCCTTGATCGGTCAACGGATGCTTGGAGATTTGCTCGATGACGGAGAACGGAACCGTCGCGATATGGGCGCCTGCCATCGCCACGCGCGTAACGTGATCCGGATGGCGTACGGAAGCGGCGATAATTTGGGCGTCGAGCTTGTGGATTCGGAACAGCTCGGCAACCTTGGCGACCAACTGAACGCCGTCTTCGGAAATATCGTCCAACCGGCCCAGGAACGGCGATACGTAAGTCGCGCCTGCGCGGGCGGCAAGCAGCGCCTGGTTCACCGTGAAGATCAGCGTAACGTTTGTTTTGACGCCTTTATCGGCCAGATAACGGCAAGCTTCAAGTCCTGCAAGCGTCATCGGGAGCTTGATCGTAATGTTGGGATCGTTATTGTTGATCTTGATCAGCTCGTTCGCTTGAGCGATCATCTCTTCGGCCGTCTCGGCATCAGGCGTTACTTCCGCGGATACGGATTCGACGCTAGGCACCTCGCGAAGAATTTCCGCGATGCGGTCCTCGAATTTTACGCCTTCTTTGGCAACGAGCGAAGGGTTGGTCGTTACACCGGACAATACGCCGACTTTGTATGCCTGTTTGATTTGCTCCACATTAGCCGTATCGATAAAAAATTTCATTGTTTTTGCCTCCCGTTATTTTGGTTTGTTTTGGTATTGGATAGCTATGCCCATCTATGCGGATTCTATAGAAGTTCTTTAGTTACGTTAACCACATTCTCCGTGGTAAAGCCGAAGTGAGCCATCACTTCGCCGCCCGGACCGGATGCGCCGAACGTGTCGATGGAGACGATCTTGCCGGTTGGTCCCGTGAAACGTTCCCAGCCAAGGGAGATGCCGGCTTCAATCGCGACGCGTTTCGTTACGCTGCTTGGAAGCACGCTCTCCTTGTACGCTGCCGGAGCGCGCTCGAACAGCTCGCGGCTTGGCATCGCGACGACACGCACGGAGACGTTCTCCTGCTCAAGCACAGCCTTCGCGCTGACGGCAAGGGATACTTCCGAGCCCGTCGCGATCAGAATGACGTCGGGCTGCTCGTTACTTTGCGCCAGCACGTAGCCGCCCTTCGCCACTTGATCGACATTGCCTTTCGTCTCGTCGTAGATGGGCAGGTTCTGGCGGCTCAGGACGAGAGCTACCGGACCTTCGTTTTGAGTTAAGGCGTACGCCCATGCGCTTGCCGTCTCGTTGGCGTCGGTCGGACGGATTACGGTCAGACCCGGAATCGTGCGCAGCGCGGTCAAGTGCTCGACCGGCTCATGCGTCGGGCCGTCTTCGCCAACCGCGATGGAGTCATGCGTGAACACGTACGTCACGGGCAGCTTTTGCAAAGCGGCGAGACGGATCGACGGGCGCAAATAGTCGCTGAATACGAAGAACGTGCTGACGAACGGCTTCACGCCGCCGTGCAGCGCCATGCCGTTGCCGGCCGCGCCCATCGCGTGCTCGCGTACGCCGAAGTACACGTTGCGTCCCGCGTACGAGTCGACCGCGAATTTGCCTTCGCCCTTGATGTCCGTCATCGTGGAGTGGGACAGATCCGCGCTGCCGCCGAAGATGGATGGCACCAGGCCTACATAATAATTGATCGCTTCGCCGCTGGCGACGCGGGTCGAGAGCGTTTTGGCCGAATCGAAGGTCAGCACCTCCGATGCGTCGATCAGCACCTTGCCTTCGATCGCATCCGACAATTCCTTGCCAAGCTCGGGATACTGGCTGCTATAAGACGAGAACAGCTCGTTCCAAGCTGCTTCGGCTGCGGCTCCTTGCTCCTTCAATGCCGCGAAGTGCGCCTTGACCTCTGCCGGCACGTAAAACTCCTCTTCGTGCTCCCAACCATACACGGCTTTGGTTGCAATCGCTTCTTCCTTGCCAAGCGGCGCTCCGTGCGCCTTGTTCGTACCGGCTACCTTGCTGCCGAAGCCGATAACGGTGCGAACCTCGATCAACGTCGGTTTGCCGCCGCTTGCACCTTTCGCCTCGTCGATCGCTTGGGCGATCGCACCCACGTCATTGCCGTCCTCGACACGGATGTAGTTCCAATGCGCCGATTCCGCGCGTTTCTGGATTCCTTCGCCAAAGGAAAGGGCAAGCTCGCCGTCGAGCGAGATGTCGTTGGAATCGTACAACACGATCAATTTGTCCAGCTTCATGTGACCGGCCATGGACATGGCTTCGTAAGAGATACCTTCCATCAAGCAGCCGTCGCCAACCAGCGCGTAAGTGTAATGATCGACGACGGGGAAGCCGTCCTTATTGAACTTGGAGGCGAGATGCGCCTCCGCCATCGCCATGCCGACCGCGTTGGCAATGCCTTGACCCAGCGGTCCGGTCGTCGCGTCAACGCCGTCCGTGTGGCCGAATTCGGGATGTCCCGGCGTACGGCTGTTCAGCTTGCGGAAGCCCTTGACGTCGTCGAGCGTCACTTGGTAGCCCGTCAGGTGAAGCAGGCTGTACAGCAGCGCGGAGCCGTGGCCCGCCGATAGGACGAAGCGGTCGCGGTTGAACCACTTGGAATGTTCCGGGTTATGCTTCAGCTTCTGCGCCCACAGCGCGTACGCCATCGGCGCGGCTCCCATCGGCAATCCCGGATGTCCGGAGTTCGCGGCGTTAATCGCGTCAATGGATAAGGTGCGGATCGTGTCAATCGCCTTTTGTTCGATCGTTTTCGTATTCGTAATCGTAGTCATGTGCTCGAACTTCCTTTCTTGGCTTGAACTTTCGATTTCTCTTTCGTAGTTCCACTATAATACGATTAGGTGCCATACAAGTAATTGATATATTCGACAGTAGTCATAGATGATATCTATAAGGACTATTAGCCTACACGAAAACTCTCCCTTTCCGTTCCCGCATGCGCCTCGGCGAATAAGCGTTCATTCTAAATATTGACCGTCCTTTTCCTACGAAAAAAAGCGTCAACGAGTGCTCGGCCTTGAAATGGCCTACGTTGACGAAGGAAGCGGCGATCCGATTGTCTTCCTGCACGGCAACCCCACTTCTTCTTATCTCTGGCGTGAAATTATTCCCTATGCTCAAACCTTCTGTCGTTGCATTGCTCCTGACCTAATAGGCATGGGCGATTCCGAGAAAATTCCTCAAAGCGGTTCCGACTCCTATACCTTTGTAGAGAATCGCCTCTATCTCGATGCCCTTTTAGATCAACTTGATGTTCGTAAGCGGATTACTTTTGTGGTGCACGATTGGGGTTCGGCTCTGGGATTTGATTGGGCGTACCGCCATCCGGAGGCCGTCAAAGGAATCGTCTACATGGGGGGAATCATAAAGCCTCGTAATTGGAGCGAAATTCCCGAACGTGGTCGGAACATTTTCCAGGCATTACGATCGGCAGAAGGTGAACAGATGGTGCTGGAACGCAATTCTTTTATCGAAACCAACCTTCCAATCGGCATTCTGCGCAAATTGACGGAGGAAGAGATGAACGAATATCGCCGGCCGTTCTCGTTGCCCGGAGAAGGACGCCGCCCAACGTTAACCTGGCCGCGACAGCTTCCGTTTGACGGAGATCCGGCCGATGTGACGGACATCGTTTCCACGTACGGATCGTGGATGGCAGAGAGCTCGTTTCCGAAGCTCTTCGTCAATTGTGATCCAGGCACCATGCCGGATTCTCATGTTGATTTTTGCCGTACCTGGCCAATGCAGACGGAGATCACCGTCCGTGGACTTCATTATCCGCAGGAAGATTCGCCTCATGAAATCGGCGAGGCGCTTGCCGCATGGTTAAAGGATTTAACATAGTCGTTAACTCGAACTTGGCGCAAAGCCAAAGCGTATATCAATGATATCTTGGCGTTTGACTCAAACCCCCGAATACGCCATAAAACCGCCGTCGACCGGGATCGTTATACCCGTCACGAAGCCGGACGCGGTGTCGTCCGCGAGCCACAGCAGCGCGCCGAGCAAATCCTCCGGCTTGCCGAACCTTCGCATCGGCGTATGCGCGATGATTTTGCCCGAACGCGGCGTGAGCGAGCCGTCCTCGTGCATGAGCAGCTTCCGGTTCTGCTCGGTCAAGAAGAACCCCGGCGCGATCGCGTTGACGCGGATGCCGGCATCCGCCATATGCACGGCGAGCCATTGCGTAAAGTTGTTGATCGCGGCTTTTGCCGCGCTGTAAGCGGGCACCTTCGTCATCGGAGACGGGGCGCTCATGGACGAAATATTAATGATGACCGGGTTCGGACGGTCCAGCATCTGTTCCGCGAACACTTGGGTCGGAATCAGCGTGCCTACGAAGTTGAGATCCAATACATGCCGAAATCCCGGTATGCTGAGATCGAAGAAGCTCGTCACGCCTTCGGCGAGGCGATCCGCCGGGTTATACGTCTCGTTGGTCGTATTGGCGCTGGCATGGTTGCCGCCCGCACCGTTGATCAGAATATCGCAGCTGCCTAGCCGCTCCTTCACGATCCTTCCAGCCGCGCGCGTCCCTTCTGTGTCGGTGACGTCGCAAACGACGCCGATCGCTATGCCGCCGGCTGCCGCGATCTCCGCCGCGACGGCGTCGTTGTTCGCCGCGGTCCGTCCGAGTATGGCCACCTTCGCGCCTTGCCTTGCCAGCTCGAGCGCCATCGCTTTGCACAGCACGCCGGCTCCCCCGGTTACGACCGCCACTTTTCCTTGCAGCGATTCATGAATGGGCTGCTGTCTGTCCTTGCGCGTCTCCATGTGCGTTCACTCCTTGCGTATTATTGGAATAACGGTAAGCGTCCCATAGACCCCACAAATGCATAATGCCAAGCGCCCTGTCATACAGTCCGTATCCCGGCCTGCCCTGCTCATCCCAAATTTGCCTGCCGTGATCTGGTCTTGCATAGCCGTCGAAGCCGGTGTCGCAATAGGCCTTGACGATACCCGCGATATCGACGGAGCCGTCCTCCGTCCTGTGCGAGCATTCGATAAAATCGCCGTTATCGTACCGTTTCACGTTCCGAATATGCGCGAACGGAATGCGCCCCGCGAATTCGCGAATCATCGCGACGATATCGTTATCCGGATTCGCGCCGAGCGAGCCGCTGCATAACGTAATGCCGTTGGAAGGATGGTCGTACAGCTTGAGAAGCCTGCGGAAATTAGCCTGGCATGTCATGATGCGCGGCAGCCCGAAGACGGCCCATGGCGGATCGTCGGGATGAAGCGCCATCCGGATGCCGTTCTCCGCGGCTACCGGTACGATTTCCTTCAGGAAATGCGCCAGGTTTGCCCATAGATCTTCTTCCGTGACATTGCGATAAGCTTCGATCAGCAGCTCCATTGACCGCAGACGCTCCGGTTCCCAGCCCGGCATGGAAAACGCGGGATTGGCGTTGATCGTGGCCGCCAACGCTCCGGGGTCAAGTCCTTCGATCACCGATTTCTCGTAAAACATCGCGGTTGAACCGTCCGGCATGGGCCTGTATAGCTCCGTCCGAAGCCAATCGAACACCGGCATGAAGTTGTAGCAGATCACCTTGACGCCGACGGAACCCAATCTTCGGATTGTCCTTTTGTAATTTTCGATGTACCCTTCGCGAGTAGGCAAACCAAGCTTGATGTCTTCATGGATATTGACGCTTTCAACAACCTCGATATGCAAGCCTGCTTCTTCTGCCAGCGATTTATAGCGAAGGATCTTGTCCATGGGCCATTCTTCGCCGGCCGGCACGTCATGAAGCGACCATACTAGGCCGTCGGTGCCCGGAATTTGTTTGATATATCGCAGCGGCACGGGATCATTGCCCTCCCCGAACCATCGGAATGTCATGCGCATCTTGCCTCGAAGCCCCCTATCGACTCATCATTTGGAATTTATGATTGCGGTTACCCGGCAGGAGCCGCTCCCTCCGTTGTCGAATAATTGGAGCAGCCGCAATCATCGAAAGCGGAATGGAGGGAATAACCGGTTTGCCTGCCATCGAACATTTCGGGCTGCACCTGGTGCCGTTGTTTTTTGTCTATAAACGCCGCAGCGTCAGCGAAGAGCAATTCAAACAAACGTTCCATGCTCATACTGGAGTCGAAATATTGATCGTCCATGAAGGGACGGGCACGCTTATCCTCGATCAACGCAGCTACGCCGTCTCTCCCGGCACGATCTGCGTGTTCCAGCCCTATCAGCTGCACGATATCGTTATGGATGTCAGCGAAGATAAGCCGTTCGTCCGATCCATCGTCCACTACGAGCCTGCCCACTACGAGGCATATTTCGATCATTGGCCTTCGCTTCAAGGCTTCTACAACTATTTGAACAAAAGCAGCTTAGGCGCGCCGTGCCGCTTCGGTCCGGAGGCGATGGATGCCTTGTCGCCGGTACTCGCCGATATGAACGGAAGAATGCCGGGACTGACCCGGGCGCAATACTACGAGGAATTTTCATTGTTTCTGCTCGCGTTTCTGCGCGCGTTCAAGCCGCATTGGGAACGGGCGCATATCGACGCCGGCAAGACGGCTCACGATTCCCGCACCCTTCATCCCGCCGAACGGATCATGGGTTGGGTCGAACGCCATTACCGGGAGCCGTTCAGGCTGGAGAAGCTGAGCAGGGAGCTGCATCTGTCCGCGCATCACTTGTCCCATCTGTTCAAGGAAAGCACGGGGGGAAGCATCACCGATTACGTCACCGCCAAGAGAATGCAGCAAGCCGTCACGCTGCTCCTCTCCGGCGACGAATCGATCTCCCGAATCGCGGAGGAGGTCGGCATGCCGAACTGCTCGCACTTCTGCAAGCAGTTTAAAGCCCGCTTCGGCTCCACGCCTCACCAATACCGCAAGCGCGTGCAGGAGGCTAACGGCAGGTAACTACCATAGCGGCCGGCATTCTGCCTACGACTTGAAGCCGCTCCCCAGCGTAATGGAGCCATCGCCGAAGCGCTCGACCGAGTTCTTTTTTTCGTAGAATCGGGTAGCCCCCGCCATTATGCCTTCCCTCGTATAGAACGAATCCTCCGGTCCGATGGGCAGCGCGACCTCGTCGCCCGTGCTCGCGGACTTGTAGATGGCGGTAATGAGCTCCAGCGTGCTCCGTCCGCTATGACCGTCGATGAGCGGCGCGCTTCCTGTCTCGATCGCGCTCAGCACATCGTCGATTTGACCCGCATGTCCCTCGTGCGCCACGGCCGGCAAGCCGTCGTACAACGTCTGCAGCGTTTGCTCCAGCTCGGCGTTCGGCACAGGGAAGCCGTTAGGACTGGAGACGGACGCTTTCACCTTCCATGGCGCGGACACCCGTGCTTTTGTCCCTTGGAAAATTAATTGCTGCTCCTCCCCGTGGTGGACGACCGAGCTGGTCACCTGCCCGAGCGCTCCTCCGGCGAAGCGGAGCAGCCCGATCGACAAATCCTCGACCTCAGCGTTATCGTGGGCCACGTTGCCCATGAGCGCCCGCACGGAGGTCGGGCTGCCCATCATCCACAGCATCGCGTCGATGTGGTGAACGGCGTGGTTCAGCGTCGGGCCTCCGCCTTCCTTCTCCCATGTGCCTCTCCACCACAAATCGTAATAACAATGCCCCCTCCACCAGTGCGAATCGACCTGCACATGCAGAATGTCCCCTATGAGCTTGCTGTCGACCACCGCTTTAAGCTTCATGAGCGGCGACAAGAACCGGTTCTGCGCGACGACGGACAGCAGCTTGCCCGTTCGCATGGCCGCCTCGTTCATCGCATCGCATTCTTGCAGCGAGGAAGCCATCGGCTTCTCGACCAGCACGTTCGAGCCTGCTTCCAGAAAGGAAATCGCGATGCCCGCATGCGTATACGGAGGCGTGCAGACGGATACGAGATCAATGGATTCATCGTGCAAATCTTCATATCGCGCAACGACCTTTGCCTCCAGTCCGTGTTTGTCGATCAACGCCTTCGCTTTGTCCGGGTAAATATCGCTGATCGCGACGATCCGGCAACGCTCCGGAAACTTCAAATACGAGGCAACATGGGCCTCGGCGATTGCGCCTGCTCCGATAATGGCAACGTTCAGCATAGGTGCTCCTCCTAAAGTTCGTGATACGGCAATCGTATCAGGAACCGCGGTAGGAATGTGCTCGGGCTTTGCGTAAAAATAACGTTGATTTGCGGTTATGCGCACGGGACGTTCAAACTTGGCAACGCGCACGGGACGTTCAAACTTGGCAACGCGCCACTGGACGTTCAAAGCTTGGCAACGCCAGCCTTTGTTCGATATAATGCAAGAATCAGCATTGATGAAAGTAATACAACTAACGGGAGCTATCAACGATGTCTATAACGAATAACCATGAATTGTATAAGGTCTTTTATTGGGCTGCCAAAACGGGGAGTTTAACGAAAGCGGCCAGCGCGTTGTATTTAACCCAGCCCAGCGTCAGCCATGCGATCAAGCAATTGGAGGATCGGTTCGGGATGGCGCTCTTCTACCGCAATTCCAAGGGAGTCACGCTGACGCAGGAAGGGTCCACGCTTTATTCGTACATCGAACAGTCGCAGGTGCTGATTTCCATGGCCGAAGAACGAATGGCCGCGCTCAAAAATCTCGATAGCGGAGAGCTGCGGGTAGGCGGCAGCGATTCGTTGTTCAAACATTATTTGCTCCCGTATCTGGAGGAGTTCCATACCAAATACAACGGCATCCGGCTTCACCTCCACCACGGCACGACGCCGGAGGTCATTACCTTCCTCAAGGAAGGCAGAATCGATTTGGGCGTCGTGCGCATGCCGATTCTCGATTCCCAGCTGGAAGTGAAGGAAAGCATCAAGCTGCAAGACTGCTTTGTCGCGGGCGCGCGCTACGAGGAGCTCAAGGGCGAGGTGCTGACGCTGGAGAAGCTGCAGCAGTATCCCATCATTCTGTTCTCGAGAAACAGCCGGGCGCGGATGACGATTACGGAGCTGTTCCAGAACTATGGCTATACCATTAAACCGGAGATCGAGGTCGGCAGCGTCGACCTGCTGATCGAGCTTGCGCGCAAAGGGATGGGCATCTCCTACGTAACGAAGGACTTTATAACCAAGGAGCTTGCCGAAGGGTCGCTCTTCGAGATCAAGCTGGACGTGGAGCTGCCTCCGACGCATGTCGGGCTTATGACGATGCGCAGCATGCCGCTTTCCCGCGCAGCCAGCCGGTTTATCGAACTGGTGCAGTGATTGTCGCGCCGGGGGCCAGCACTTGTTGAGTGTGCGAGCGCGTCGCGAGGCGGTTTGTCGAACTGGAACCCGAAATATTCGGGTTAGCGCGTGTCGTTTGGCGGTTGGTCACCCTCGATCCCGAAAATTTCGGGTTAGAATGCGTCGCGGGGCGGTTTGTCGAACTGGAACCCGAAAATTTCGGGTTAGAGCGCGTCGCGAGGCGGTTTGTCGACCTGGAACCCGAAATATTCGGGTTAGCGCATGTCGTTTGGCGGTTGGTCACCCTCGATCCCGAAAATTTCGGGTTAGAGCGCGTCGCGGGGCGGTTTGTCGACCTGGAACCCGAAAATTTCGGGTTAGAGTGCGTCGCGGGGCGGTTTGTCGAACTGGAACCCGAAATATTCGGGCTTGCGCTAGTCCTGTACGGCGCTTGCCAACAGCATTACTCCTCAAATTCATCAGCAGCTCAGAGACAGCCTTGTTATGGTCGTCATTTCATCGGCACGCTACCTATTATGATGCGTCTATGAGCCAAGGAATCAGACCGGCTCCGCGACATTTCTCCCTCTGGCGATCAAGGCGTATAAGTAGCGGACAAGCGGGCCCACCACAAGCAACTGCAACGGCAGCGCAAATATAAAATTACGAAACACAAACCCCGCGTACACACTCATAAAGGAACCTTCGACGGCATTGCCTCCTGCTCTTGACATGACCCACCCGTACACGGACATCAGCAGCACCATTCCGGTTACCATGCAACAGGCCATCGCGACAATGACAAGCCCTTTTTTCGACTTGTCGAACGGCATGGCTTTGACCGCTTTATTCGAGAGGGGACCCACCACTAACGTCTCCATAACGGCTGCGACGACAAAACCCGTCGCCAGTTGAATGACGATTTCCATCGCCGTCAATTGTCCCAGCATACCTTGCGTAACCAGATTGTAGAACGTCATGCCTATGACCATGCTGGTGCACATCATGAGTCCAAATACCATTTTACCCCTATTCGTCGTTGGCACTTTTCATCATCCTTTCCGTTCGCTGTTGCCATTATAGCGAGGGCGGCACCCTCCGCATAAGTGAACAATCTGTGAACAATGCCTGCGGCAAAACGATTCACCCTTACTGGCTGGTAAAAAGATATAGAACTAAAATAAGAAAAATCGGAAATACTTCTTTCTCTTTTTGGAAAGTTATAACAATATTACAATCGGAATATCGCTTATTCTTGTTCATGCCCGCATGAACGTTATGAGGTGTTCGATTGTTGGAGCAAGTATGGCTTGTGGCATTGTTTACTTTTATTATTCATCTGTCCGAAACGCTTACCTATTCTCTGCGACTAGCGGGCGTGCGCATAGGGAAATTGGCGGTTGCCTTGTCCCTATCTGGCGTAATCCTGCTCATCTCCAGGACGGCTAACATGGTGCAAGCTCCGCTTACCGGCAAATTAATCGATTTCTCGAAACAGAACGTAGATTATAATCTGATTGATTCGTTTCGAATGATTATCGGCGCGGCTACGGCAGGCACCTTTGCAGCCATCTTACTTTTCCCGTCCGCCGTCTTTCTCTCCACCAGATTCATCTCGCATTTGGAAGCGGCAGGGTCCATCCCCCACATGTTTCGATATTCAGTTTCCTTTCAGAAGCTCAAGCATGCTCGTTATCACTTGCGAATTCCTGAGTTATCCATGCTTTCGAGACTTAGGATCGGAGGCATACCCAAGAGGCTGGTGGTGCTACATGTTTTGGTGACCGCCATTTACACGATCGGAGTATTGGCCGCTCTGCTCGCTTCAACCTTAACTACAGAACACGCTATTGCCGCTTCGCAATCATCCGGCTTAATTAACGGAATATCGACCATTCTTCTTACCATACTCATCGATCCGCAGATCGGATTAATAACGGATAAAGTCCTCAAAGGAGAAAAGGAGATCGCTTCGCTAAACAAGGTATTTGGCTTATTAATGATGTCGCGTTTATTGGGTACCGTTCTAGCTCAGGCATTGCTTCTGCCAGCTGCTTACTGGATTAAATGGATGGTAGTAGGCTAATATTGTTAAATAACGTACTAAGGAATAGTTTGATCGAGGGAGGTCGACGTGATTAACTTTAATCATCTTCGAATTCTTGGCGCGCTGACAATCATCCAGGGACTGCTGTACTTTCCTCCGATCCTTGAATTTCTATGGGGCTGGAGAGCCGGCTCGGCGCCAAGGGGATTTATTTGGTGTATCGTTCAGATTTTTTTCGGGGTAGCCTTATGCTCAAGAGAATGGATGGTCAAAAGGATATTTCTAAGAATCGTCTTAATCTGCAATTTGGTCTATCAACTGATTTGGAGCTTTTTGATCATTGACCTACTTGCAAGAACTGACGACGTATGGTCAAGCTACTTCCCTTATTTTCTGCATATTTTGTTGGCTGCTGCTACTGGAATCATTCTCTTCAAAGCTCAAAGGACGAAAATTCCAAACCAATTAAATAACTAACGAGTAGAAGGAGCAACTTTAATGAAAATAGGATTTTTAATCATAGATATGCAAACCATCCATCTCCAAGGCGTAGAAAAGAAAACAATAGAGCGAGCCTGCGAGTATATCAACCATGTGGCGGATAAGCTTCGCTCTAAGGATCATATCGTCGTTCACGTTCATGACGTTGAAGGCATGGCGGAATCCGATCAAGAATCGTATTATCCCATCCCGGAAGTTCAAATCGAGGATAAAGACTTGATATTGACCAAAGAAAGCTCGAACGCGTTTTGGAACACGGAGCTGGAACAAATTTTATCGGATCAGGGCGTGGAACTCCTTATCGTTTCGGGATTTGCGGCGGAACATTGCGTCTTATTCACCCATAACGGAGCGCTGGAAAGAGGCTTTACATCCGTCATTTTACAAAATGGGATTTTGAGCACCAACAACGACGCGATAACGTCAACCTACAGGGACAGGAATCTCGTCTCCTATACCGTTATCAAATATTTAATATGACGGGGTCTTAGCAATCCATACAAAAAAATCGCGGCGTCCGCTTCTGGCGGAGCCGCGATTTTATTTTTATGCACTGAGCGACGACTTTCGGGAAAGGTCCGATCCGATTAAGTCAAAACCTCCGATAGCGACCGAGCTTGCCGATCCAGCTCTTTCGCGGCCTGTTCGATTGCTTCATAGTCGTCAACCGCCGTACGCGATCTCGCGCGGCTTTCTGTGACGGTGCGAAGCGCGCTCTCGGCTCCTTTTCCGACCTCGGTTGCCTGTGCCTTGATGGCGTTAAGGCCGCTGCCAATCTCGGCGGCCGCCTCGGCTGCTTGACCCGCGAGCTTCTTCACTTCGCTGGCGACGACCCCGAAGCCGCGGCCGAATTCGCCGGCATGGGCAGCCTCGATGGCCGCGTTAAGCGCAAGCAGATTCGTCTGCGAAGCCACCTCTCGAACGATGCCAATCGTCTGCATAAGAGTTTGCGATTTTTCGTCCAGTTCGCGAAGAAGGTTCCGATTTGCTTCCAATGCCTCCGCGGAAGAGGTAATTGCCGCCGCGATTTGCGCGCCGCTCTCGATTCCTCGGGACGCACGCTCAAGCATCCCTTCCGCCATGTCCCGCAGCTCTACGGCCAGACCGGCTGCCGCTTCCTCCCGGCTCGTGATGTCGGTAGCGACCTTCAAGATCGCGACAACCCGTCCCTCTTCGTCCATGACGGGCATATACGTCGCTTCCAGCCAGCGCGTCCGATTATGTTTCGTCACCCGCTCGATCTTTTCCTGGAATGACTTGCCGCTGCGCAGATCGTCCCAAAACTTGCCGTAAGCGTCGCTCTTCGCGAACGCGTCGGGACAGAAGCGGCTATGCTGGAGGCCCGGCATCTCTTCCGGCTTGTATTCCATCGTTTCTGCAAAAAGCGCGTTCGCCCACAACACTTTTCCAGTCGCGTCTAATTGAATCATCGCTAGCGATCCTTCCATTGCAGCGAGCACGGCCTTCTCTTCCAATACCTGGGTTGATATCTTGCTTCTCGTCATATGTATCTCCATCCCGCTCCCTGTCTAATCGGAACATTTTGTATAATGTTTGTATAACGTCTGATTAGAATATACCCTATTCTCCGATGCCAAACAATGGGACCGATAAAGAAATTGCGCATTTCCTCACAGTCCCGCGATCATGTATGATAGAGGGACAGCTATTCGCCGGAAATAAATAGTTTACAAGGATGACCGCCAACATGACAGTTCTACGCAAGAAACACCGTTTGATTATTACGCTGCTCGTTTCGATCGCCGGAGGGTACGTCTTCCATCTCTTGCACGTTCCGCTCCCTTGGATTCTTGGACCGATGGCGTTTGTGTTGCTGGGCTCCGCGCGATATAAGCATCTTTTTGAGTGGTCCAAGCCGCTCCAAAATACGGGCATGATGATCGTCGCCTATACAATGGGACTGTCTTTTACCGCAGCCGTCATGACGGAAATCGCCAACTATTTGCCTGCCATGCTCCTCATGACCGTAATCCTCGTTCTGTTAAGCGTGGCGCTTGCCGCCATCCTAAGCAGGTTGACCAAAGCCGGCTTCATGACCATGCTCATGGGCACGGTGCCCGGCGGGCTTAGCCAGGTCGTCTTGCTGGCCGAAGAAACCAAAGGCGTGAACGTCACTGTCGTAACGGTCATGCAGGTCATGCGTTTGATGACAATTATCGTCATGGTGCCGATTCTTCTGTTCAGCCCGATCGTCGGAGAATCCCATCACGACACGGCGGTGCCCATTGGCGGCGGCGAGGCCGCATCCTTTGCCGGCGGCTGGAGCGTCGCGGCGGACTATGCGCTTTTTGCCGCGGTATGCGTTGCATGCGCATGGGGTGCCAAACGGCTGAAGCTGCCAACGGCTCCGCTGCTCGGCCCGCTCTTCGGAACGGCCGCGCTCCAAATCGCGGGACTGTCTGGACCGGAGCTTCCTCCCGTCGTTCTGATCGGCGCACAAATCTTTATTGGCGCGTATTTGGGATTATTGTTCAAGCCGGCGGAGTTCACGGACAGAGCGAGAACCCTGTCGCTCGCGCTCGCATCCAGCCTCCTTCTGATTATCGGGACGTTTGTCCAAAGCTGGATCTTGTCGGCCAATGACCCGATGTCGCTGGCTACCGCGCTCTTAAGCTTGGCTCCTGGCGGCATGGATCAGATGAGCCTCATCGCGCACGAGATCGACGCCGACATTTCCATCGTCGTGGTCTACCAGCTGTTCCGGTTGCTCTTTATGTTCTTTATCGTGCTTCCGCTGCTAAAGCTCTTGGTCGACAAAATCAAGAACAAGCAGCAGTCGTCGGAACCGGGGAATACAACCGATAAGCTGCTCCAATGAAATCGAAAGGCCGCCCCTTCATCGAAGCGGCGGCCTTTCTTCGGAACTATGAATTTAGGGACAATTCCAATTCCCGTACGATCTCTTGCAGCCGTTCCTTAATGCCTCCGCTAGCAACGCCTCCGTGATAGGCGATGACCGTATCGATCTCGAAGGTCATCAGCTTGGCGATGCTCCGTGCGGCAAGGGCATGATCCTGCGTAAAGCCGGGGTTAAACGGCAGCAGCACGCCATCCTGCGCGGTGAGGGCATCGCCTGCGATCAACGTTCGGCTCGGGATATGGTATAACGAAATATGGTCGGGCGTATGTCCGGGCGTATGGACGACTTGAAGTCCGCCGGCGATCGGCAGTACGGTTCCATCCTGAAGCGCAACGTCCACATGGACGGGCGAGGCTTTCTGTCCGCTCTTGATAAGAGGAACATCCCCGCTTAGGTAAGGGACGGCGAGCTCGTGCGCCAGCACCCGTACTCGTCCTTCCTTAGAGGCTACGATTTCCGGCAAGCTGCCGATATGATCGCGATCCTGATGCGTGATGACCACCCCCGCGAGCAGCTCCAGCGGCAGCCCTTCCTTCTCCATTGCGGCCCCGATTAACGCTAGCTGGCCCGGCAGCCCCGTATCGACAAGAACAACGCCATGCTCGTCCCACAACAGCGCAGTATGCACGACGAACGGATGGCTGCCGGCTTCCATCTCCAACACCAACGTCTTAATCCCCGCTTTAGTATCCATCATCACAAGTAAACCTCCTAAATTATAGAAACGATAAAATCCGGCAACGGCAACAGGCCTGACTTTGGATTCGCGTCAGGCCTGCGGCGGCTGGTCATCTATTCATTATAATCGATAACAACCATCTGATGGCAATCCAGCTCAGGTACCTGATACGTTAGGACTCCGTCTTCATATTGATAGGGGAGCGGCGACATCTGCGGCGCCAGGTACACGCTTGACACGTCGTGCTCCGTTCGCAGTTTTACTTCGATATGATGGATCGGAACGATATCCTCGATCACCTCGATGCTTTCGCCCCGGCGAACCGGAGTTGCGTACAAGAGGTGATTGACGAGCCGCTTCCGATCCTTCTGATCCTGAACCGTCACGATGCCCTGGGAGGGAAGCGTCGTCTCAAGCGTCTTGTCCGGGAGAAGCCGGTTCAGCGCGTGCAGCACGCTTTCCTTGACGATCAAGCTTCCCTTGGTCGCGTAATCGTCGAATACGTTCCACGCGATATAGATGCCCCTCTCATTCTCCACCATGCCCGGTCCGCCGTAGGCCTGACTGCTTGGCGTATGCTGATGCGAGCAGAAGGCAAAGACGTCGCGGTTAAAATACGGGTCCTCCCGTCTTCCAAGCTCGGCGCCGCCAGTAAGCTCGATCCGTTGTCCCTCCGAATAGAAGACGAAGGAAGCTTGAACGAGGCTGCCCGGCTTGAACGAAGGGCGGAAATAATCCGGCTTGTAGGGATTGCGCCCGACAAGCTTGGCTCCGAAATCGATGGCGAACCTCTCTCCAGAAGGATCGAGCCCGGACCATCCCGTGGCGAGCAGCTTGCCTCCTTGCCCTAAGTAACGCTCCAGCTTGTCCTTCAGTTCGCCGTCCACCGAGACGAAGTCCGGAAGGATGATGACGCGGTACGCCGAGAAATCTTGCTCGAGATCGATGACGTCGAACAGGAAGTTGCCTTCGAGCAGCATCCGCATCGCCCCGACATCCGACGTCGGTTTGGGCTGCTCCTCTTTGGCTTGGGGATGTACCCCGGTCGCCTCCAGGGTAAGCAGCGCGATATCCGCCACGTTGGTCGTCCCCGTGCACCAAGCTTCTTTGCTTTCGACCTCGCGATATGCGGCTCCTATCAAAGCATAAGTCGCTTCATCCATGAGTCCGTTCGGATGCAATTGATCGCCGATGGAGCATTTCGCTCCGTTCGCGATGCTGAGCGCCGCTTCATAACGGAGCGCGTTCGGATGCTTGTAGCCGCCGAATTCGCCCCACGTCGTATGGAATTTGCCCGTCATGCCGAGGTACTCCATGCCGAGCGTCTGCGAGTATCTGGCCGAGAGCGGGAAGTGGTCGTAGCCCCAGCCGCCGGTCGGCAGCGATTCCAGCTCCAGATGGGTGTTCATGAACGCCAGATCGCGCCGCCCCCGCTTGATATGACCGCCATTATGGAAGATCGGCAAGCCCGGCTTCACGTCCTCCACGACCTCTTTCACCTTTGTCGTATAGTTCGCGTACGTCCTCTCCCAAATCGGCAGCATCCCTTCTCTGTTTCGCGGATCGACGCCTTCGCTTCTGGCGCTCTCTACGCAGGAATGGCAGTAACAATGCTTGACGCCAACGATATCGAGGAACAAGCCGTCCGCGTCGTAGCGCGTCAGCGTCTCCCTTATTTGGGCCAACAGGATGTCGAGGTACGGAGAATTGAAGCAAAATTCATGATACCCGGCCTCCATAAATCCTTTCGCCCAACCGGTCCCGTCCCGATCGTCGCGAATCAGCCATTCCGGATGGCGTCTGGCCAGCTTTTCGTCCAATCCGGCGGAGAGATACACGGGCGTGTTCACCCCGATCTCGTGTGCGGCTTCGATCTGCGCCCCAAGCAGGTCGAAGGACAAGCCGGGATGGATCTCGTTCTGCTCGGACGGGTGGTAAGCCCAGCCGTGATGGCATTTGGAAAATACTGTAATGGAATCCACATGGCCGAGCTTTAGCATGTCTTGGAATTGCTGCTTGTCGAAGCGCTCGCCGATCGGCGTTATCGCTTCCGAGGTATGAAAGTCGAGGTGAACCTGACGGAATCTCATCGTCATCGTTTATGATCATCCTTTCCGGAATGTATGCCTTAAGTATAGTAAGCGGCAGCCCGGAGGGACAGATTCGTTAACGACTATTAATAGCACGTTTTCTACCAAATGAGTTGCCGGCCATGTTACAATGTAACGGAGATTACAAGATTCAAAGGAGCTGGATCGCGTTTGAAATGCTTGGAGCTTGCCATTCCCCCATTGCCGCAGCTCGTCACGGTCGGACATGCCCTTTGGGCCCCCGGCCAGCAGCATTACGAGCGGACCTTTGACGTCTACGATCTGTTGTTTGTCAATCAAGGCACGTTGTTTATGACCGAGGATGGAGTAGCCTACGAAATAAAAGAAGGCCAGTTCCTGGTGCTGGAGCCTGGCCGCCGTCATGTCGGCCATCGTCCTTGCGACGAAGCTACCGACGTATACTGGATTCATTTCGTCCACGAAGCGCCTGTCCGCACGCTTGACAGCGGCGGCATCCCGTGGGCGTTCCCGTACGCTAGAGGAACGGATTTCGATTTGGCTCCGCATCGGCAAGTCATGTATTTGCCCAAGCAAGCCGACTTCCACCAGCCGGATATCGTTCCGATCCTGGATCGAATGACTGAGTTTCATTGGCAGCCGTTCGCATCGAACTCGTTGCCGCTTCAGGCGGAATTGGCAGGCTTGCTCGTCCGATTGCAAGCGGCCGCCCAAACGAGATATACCACCCGATCCCGAATGCTAAGCGACGCGGCGATCGATTATTTGAAGCGGCATATGACCGATCCGTTCGACGCGAAGCATATGGAGGGAACGCTGCATTACCGGTTCGACTACATCGCCAGATGCCTTAAGCAGCACACCGGGCGCAGCCCTCTGCAATATATGCACGATCTCAGAATTCGGACGGCGCAGGCGCTTCTGGAGCAGGCGGATCTGTCCGTCGCGGAGATCGCCGAGCGGCTCGGCTTCGAAAGCGCGAATTATTTTATCAGGATGTTCCGCAAGGGGACGGGAATGACGCCGGGGCAATACCGGACCGTGCGGCTGGGGAGGGCTTAATCGACAACCCGAAACAAAGAACCTTCATCGCCACTTCAATCGTGGTGTAGAAGGTTCATTCGCGTTATATAGGGTAAAGGGAGCCAGTCGACTATCCTCCCAGCCTCTTCGCGTCTACGATTTCGTTCTGCTCCATATCGCGCATCGTAATGTTGGCTCCGATCGAACGGAAGCTGCCGATCACATCCTCGTACCCCCGCTCGATATGCTCTACGCCCGTGATGCTGGTGCGGCCCTCGGCGGTTAATCCGGCCATGATCAGGCAGGTGCCCGCGCGCACGTCGGTCGCGTGCGCCCATCCCCCTCGGAGGGGCAGACCGCCGCGGATAAACGCGCTGTCCTTGCGCAGCTCGATCTCCGCGCCAAGCCGCCGAAGCTGCGGCACATGCCCGAATCGGCCGGGATAAACGCGGTCTGTCATAATGCTTTTCCCGCTGGCCTGCAGAAGAAGCGCGGTCATCGGCTGCTGCAGGTCGGTGGCAAAGCCGGGATACATGCCCGTTCTTACCCGCGTCGCCCGGAGCGTGCCGGTGCCGTATGCCGTAATGTGCTGGTCGCCGCATTCGATCGTTACGCCTATTTCCTCCAGCTTGGCCAGACAAGAGCCCAGATGCTCGGGGATGACGTCCGCAACGGTAACCTGCCCGCCGCGCAGTCCGGCCGCCATCAGAAAGGCGCCGGCAATCAGCCTGTCCGGAATAACCGCGTGCGCCCCCCCGTTCAGATAAGGAACGCCGTCGATCCGGATGCGTTCGGTTCCCGCTCCGTAGATTTTGGCGCCGAGCCTGTTAAGGAATGCCGCCGTATCCACCACCTCGGGATCCCGGGCCGCATTATAGAGAAACGTCCTTCCCTTTGCCCTTGCCGCCGCGAGCATCGCGTTGATCGTGGCGCCGGACGTTACGGTGTCAAAGTAGATATTGGCGCCTTTCAGCTCGGCTGCTTCCACTTCGTAGTAGTCCTTGCGGAATCGGACCGTCGCGCCAAGCGCTTGAAACGCCTTGATATGTTGATCGATCGGCCGGGAGACGAAATCGTCGCCTCCGGGATAGCCGATCGCGACTTTTCCGAATTTGGCTAACAGGGCGCCGGCGTAATAATAGGAAGCCCGGTAGCTTGCCGCCTTGGAAGGCGCGATCTCCGCGCTATGGATCCAACGGGGATCGATAACGACTTGCCCGTTCTCCCTCTTGAAGTCCGCGCCGATCTCACGGCTGATGCTCGCGATGACCCGAACGTCGTCGATGGGCGGGATGCCCTCCAGCGTCACGACGTCGTCCGCGAGGCAAGCCGCGGCCAATATGGCTAGGGAGCTGTTTTTGGCTCCCGGTATATGAACGGTCCCGCCCAGGGGACCGGAGTAATCCGTTTGTATATACTTCATCTGCATTCCCGCTTTCGTTAGGACGATTTCAGTTCGGACTCCAGTACATATCCGCTGCCCCTCACGGAGCTGATCATGAAGGTGTCTTTGCCGTACTTCTTCCTCAGGCGGTAGATCAAAGCGTTTAATTCGTCTACCGAAACATTCGGGACGCCGGCGTCCTCCACGTTCCTCTCCGGCCATACGCTGGACTTGATCACGTCGATGGGAACCAGCCGGTTCGCGTTTTCGTGCAGCACCCGGATCAATAGATATTCCTTCTCGGACATGGGAATTCGCTTGCCGTCCACCACGCATTCTCTTTTCTCCCAATGGATCGTCAGCGCCAGCTCAACGGTCTGCAGCCGCCGCGTTATGCTAAGAGGTTCGATATCCAGCGTCTGGTCGGCGTGCAAATAGGAGAAATGAAGGACGGTCATCCCTTTGGCCAGCTTGATGATATCGAAATTGTTTAATACGTAAGGCTTGTGCGGCTTCACCCGCTCGCCGTTGATCTCCGTTCCGTGCAGGCTGCCCATGTCGTACAAGACGGCACGATCCCGCTCCTTGCGGATGACGAAATGCTGCCGGGACACGAACGCGTTCGTAAACGCGACGTCCGGCGTCAATTGATGCGATACCCGGCCGACGACGGTTTCGGCTTCGTTCAAATTCACGCAGGTTCCGGACGGGAACGGTTCGCCGCGTATGACATACAAGCATGCAAAGTTGTCCATGTTCGTCTCCTCCGATCGATGTGGCCTTCCGCCACGGATGGTTAGTCTTGTCCCTCCCTTAGATGGTAACACATTGTCGGGCGGATTAAAAGCTTTGCACGCTGACGGAACCCTCACATTTCGGTGATGGGGCAGTATCATGGCGCCGTCTGCGGTGCGGTTGGCATGGCGAATAGCCATAGTCGGTAAAATCGACTATGGCTGACTATTATTGTTTTTCAGAGGCGCATGGTGTATGGAGAAAATAAAGTATTAGACTGGAGTTGTTGATTTAGCGGGGTTTTTGAATCAAAGAATCGTCAGCTTTTGCGAAATAAGTTTTAGACTGAGGCATTAATTTAAAGCAGCGGCAGCCAAGGACAAGAAAAAAGTCCTAGACTGCCGCTGTTCTTGTTAAACTAACGTCTCCCGTTAGTTGAACACGATTTTAAAGGCTACCTCAGTAAAAAGTACAGAAGCAAGCCGATAACCAAAGCACAAGTTCCCCACAAACTCGGATGGCCAAAGATTGCCCTTCCCAATCGGTAATGAAAGTGGTTGTTGGAATTCCTACGAACCTCCTTTTGGAGTTCTTCCGGAGTATTGTCCTCTATGATATCCACCGCCTTTTTCTTAAGTACCTTCAATCAATTTATGTCTATCTTTAAGCGCTTCCTAATAGCTTATTGGCAGAAAGAGCAGTTACCACTGCGGCAAATTGCTCGTCGGTCGTTGAACTAGAGTTCCCAGTTAACACAATGATACAGTTTATGAAATTACTCATTCTATTGGGGTTACTTCTAAACATCGAAATAACACTTGGGACATCTTAAAACATTCCTATTTTTCGGTTGCCACGCTTCAAAACAGTTTTTACAAATTACCCAACCATCCTCTAATTCCTCTACTGGTAAGGAAGTTTTCACTACAATTTCTTCACCAAATCGACTTTCTCTTCCCATCCACTCAGAAACATCGCGATATAACATTTTACGACAGACAAACACATTTCCATCGAGATTTATCGTTATTTCAGGAGTGCCACTAGCTACAGGAACTTGAACGGTGCCAGAAGCAGTATATATTTCGTAATTATTTCTAGGTAAGTTCATTTCAAGAACATCACCTAAAAGAAGTTCGACAGCGGATGGTTTAGCCCATTGACGTTGAATCAGTATTCTCATGTTGTACTTAAAGTTGAAAATCATTGATAACTTGTTATCAATATATGCGTCATTAATAAAGTGAACTTCCTTAATCAAACCATCATGAAAACCACCGACAAGATCAAAAAATCTATCCATTTCCCCTTGAGTTTGAATTTCACAATAACCCTCGATGGAATCCTTGTTCAATGACACGATGCCACCTCTTTCATTGCATTTGTATATATTTCTAACTGCTATATTCTCGATAGTAATTAAACTATCCTGCCCGTTAGCTCAATGAAGCGGCGGCAGTCTAGTACTTTATTTTCTCAGTCTACAACTTTATTTTCCGAGTCTAATACTTTATTTTTTTTGAATACATGGCTTATCGGTTTTCATGCTCGTTTCGATGAAATTTCCCTTGTCGGTACCAGGTCACGATACGTATCGTTCCGAATATGCACACGATGAGTAGACCGAACCAAGTAAAGGCGTGGTAACCCATTCGGCCGATTTCATTTAAACCTTTGGCGTTTTTGACGATAAAGACGAGAATCCCGATGTCGTATATATACATTAGCGCGTTTAGTACAACCCATGCGATGAATTGCCCCCTCAAAAATTTCATGCAGCCACCTGCCTCCTTCAAAATCAAGTCGGGCTTACCTCCGAAAACGCCATCAGTCTGATTTCGACGACAATGTAAAATACCCCTCTTTCTGGAATTACATAATTCTACTATATAGCCGGAGCTGCATCGATCGAAGTTGCAATGCCCGCGACAATCCACCATACTGACAGGTAGAAAGCGAGAGAAGATATCGGAAGGAGGAAAATAGATGAACTATACCCGCTTAGGGCATTCGAACCTGCAGGTGAGCAAGCTCGGGCTCGGCTGCATGTCGCTTGGCACGGAAGAAAACGCGGCGATTGCCATCATCCATCAAGCGCTGGAGCTCGGCGTCAACTTTCTCGATACGGCGGATCTGTACGACGCGGGACGCAACGAAGAGCTGGTCGGCAAGGCGATACGGGGACGTCGGGAGAAGGTAGTCGTGGCGACCAAGGTCGGGAACCGTCGAATCCCCGGCAAGGAGGGCTGGACATGGGATCCGTCCAAAGCCTACATTCTATCCGCCGTCAAAGACAGTCTGCAACGGCTGGGCACCGATTATATCGATCTCTATCAGCTGCACGGCGGCACGATGGACGATCCCATCGACGATACGATCGAAGCGTTCGAGCAATTGAAGCAGGAAGGGCTTATTCGACATTACGGAATCTCCTCCATTCGCCCTAACGTCATCAGGGAATATGCAAGCCGTTCCGGCATCATTAGCCTTATGAGCCCATACAGCCTGCTCGATCGCCGGCCGGAGGAAGCCACTCTGCCCTTGCTGCGGGATAAGCAAATCGGACTCATCGCGCGCGGCCCCCTTGCGGGCGGCATCCTGACGGAATCGGGACGCGGCAAAGCGGCACGCGGATACTTGGACTATTCGCCCGAAGAGCTGCCAGCCGTGCGCGAACGGCTTGCGGAGCTGACGATCGGCAGTCGCACGCTGGGGGAAGCGGCAATTGGGTACGTGTTAAGCGAGCCCTCCGTCGCCGTCGTCTTAACCGGCGCTAGCAGCCCGCGGCAACTGGTCCGCAACGTATCCGCCGCCTCTGCTCTCCCGCTGACCGGCGCGGAGCGGGAAGCTTTGCGAGCGGCTACCAAAACGAACGTATACAGGGATCATCGGTAACGGTTGCGACAAGCAGCCTTCACACAGCAAAAAGGTACCGCCCCGCTCGATCCGGAGGGCGGTACCTTTATTCGTTATATAGACGCTCCCCGTCCCACCGTCAGCCGCTTTCGCAGCCAATCGTAAGCAGGGGCTCCGTGAATTTCGTGCCCGCCCTCGAAATAATGAATTCCTAAGGCATCCGCCGCTCCAGCGGAATCATACTTGGCTTGCAGCTCTTTAAAGGCTTGTACGGCAGGCTCGCGCGGGAATACCCGATCCTCCGAGCCCGACTCGATAAACAAGCCTCGCGGCGCGATCAGCGCAAGCAGCTCCGGCAGCTCCGCTTCCAGAAGCACGCCTGGAATGTAATTATCCAGACAATGATTGCGGTCCAAGATGCTGCTCTCGAACAAGCTTGCGTACCCGCTCACCACGGCGCATGTAATGCGCTTATCCAGCGCCGCCGTGAACCCGGCCACCAGCCCCCCTCCGGAGATGCCCATGATCCCTATGTTGCCCGAATCGACCTCGGGACGCTCCAGCAAATAATCGACGACGCGCATCGTTTCGCGGACGCGAAGCCCCGCGACCGTCCGGCCGATCATAAGCAGGTGCGCCGCAAGCAGCGAACACGAGCTCTTGCCGGGAGCTGCCTCTTTGTCTTCTTCCAGCCGACGGTCGCCAAAACCGATTAGCTCCGGCGCCGCGACGATGAACCCTGCTTTCGCCAGAGCCACGGCGAAATCCTTGTGCAGACCCGGGTCCCCGACGCGATTGCTTCCGTCCGCTTCAAGCCCTACAATTTCTCGGCTCCCGTAGCCGTGACCGTGGCAGGCGATAACCGCCGGGACCGGCCCCTCCGGAAGTTGGTCCGGAATCAGCGCATACACCGCCATTCGAAGTCCCTCAAGCGTATCGAGCTCGACCCGCTCTCGCGCGTAACCGTCGCATTGCACCCGCTCCAGCACTCTCGGCGAAGTCGTCTCCCCTTGCCGCTCGGGAAAGTCCCCCAGAAGACGGCGGAACGACGCGCGGAGCTCCGAAGCTCGTTGAGCAGCTCCAATCTCGCCCTTCCTGTTTTCCCGTTCCAATGCCGCGCGCGCCGTCAAGGACTGCAAATAAGCTTTAAGCTCCATGCTTGGTGGACCTCCTTCTGCCTGTCGCCGGACTTACGATCATGCCCAATCCGGATCTCGGCTGCGATCTCTTACACTTTTAATTTCAGCAAAATTTCCTGCAAATCCTGCGACATGCCGCTCATCCGCAGGGACGATTGCGACATTTGCCGCACGGCCTCCAGCTGGGACGCCGCAAGGTTCTTGATTTCATCCGTTCGTTTGGAGGCCAAGGACGCGATATCGGCGATGGAATGAGCGGCCGCCGCCGCCTCCTCCGTGCTCGCCGACATTTGCTCCGATGCCGCTGACAGCTCTTGCGTTTCTTCGGCGACCAATTGAATCCGATCCACCATGCCGCGAACGGAAGCTTCCGCGTTTTCGGACAGCTCGACGCCTTCGCGAATTTCCTTGTTGCTGCCGTTCATTCGCTCCGCGATCATCGCCGATTCGTTCTGAATGCCGCTCAGCAGCGATTCGATCTGCCGAACCGATTCGGCAGAGGATTCGGCCAGCTTGCGAACCTCGGCCGCGACGACCGCGAAGCCGCTGCCGTGCTCTCCTGCCCGCGCGGCTTCGATCGAAGCATTAAGAGCAAGCAGCTTCGTCCGGTCCGCGATTTCCCGGATGGAAAGGAGCGCGCCGCCGATCGCGTCCGAATGGCTCGCAAGCGTGCGTACGGAATCGTTGGTCTCCTCGGATACCGCCGCGATTCTCCGAATCTGCGCGCGAATAGCCGCCAGTGTCGATAATCCCGACGATGCTTCCTCGAGGGCCGCAATCGACGTTTCCGCCACATGCCGGGAGGATCGGGACACGCGCTCCACTCCGGAGCTAATGTCCTCCATCGCTTTGGACGTTTCGACCGTGCTCGACTGTTGGGCGTTAGCGCCCTCGTTCATCTGCGTCATCGCGTCCGTAATCGTGCGATTCATGTCCAGCAGACTGCCGGACTGCTCGGCAAAGCTTCGGCTTGTGCCCACAAGCTGCTCCGACGTTCGGTTGGCATGCGAGACGATGTCCCGGAATAGCACGTTCAGCTTGCCGGACATATCCGCCATGGCCCGATAAGCCGCGCCGATCTCGTCGTTCGAACGGATCGCGTTGCTCCTGAGCAGGGCATCGGCTTCCGCCAGCTTGCCCGACGCGACGCCTTCGGCGCCCGTGACGATGAGCTTAAGCGGACGCAAGGTTCTAGCTACGAACCAAAGGACGGCCGCTACGGCAAGCACCGTCAGGCCAATGATCGCGATGAAGACGGGCAGGCTTTCTTTCACGACTGCATTGGAGATGTCTTTTACCGCCGTAGCCTCCGTATCGATGCCTAGAACGCCGATCAACTTGCCGGCATCATTGCGGATAGGCGCATAGGAGGATATGTACTGGCCGTATTCGGGGTTGTCGATGAGCGGCGAGGAGGCGGTCCTGCCATCCTTCAGATCCGCGACCGCTTCCGCGGGTATGTCCGTCACTTCGCCTATCGGCGACGCGAGCTCCGAATCTTTGGGTTGTCCGTCTATCTGGATGATGGGACGTTCCTCCCCGTCAATGATGACGAAATACACGTACATCGCTCCGATTGTCTCCCTGTATTGATCCAGTTCATCACGTAGCGTCCAATACGTTTCATTTTCTTCGGGCTGCGCGAGAAATCGTTCGTACGACGCAATGGGCATTTGGCCGACGTAGCTTTCGGCAAGCTTCATGCCATAGCTCCTGATTGCCGATTCGCTGGCATGCTTGGCGTTCGCGAATTGCGAGACGGCGGCAAAGGCCGCGAGCAGCAGCATGATCGGCACGATCGCCGAGGCTAGCCGTAGGACTAGACTCCCTTTTTTCTGTGCAACAGGCTTCATGTTGGCATTCTCCTTGGTACGCAATGGTAGGTTTGTTTTTGACAAAATTCGACTTGCGCCTTGGATATTCCTGCTAGCCGATAAAGCAAATTCGTCGATGCTTCGTTTTGCGAATAAGGGGAAAATAAAAAAGCAACCCGTCAGGTTGCTTTAGGTTGCTTTGGGTTGCTTTGGAGCTTTAGCGGCGTTGCTCCAGATGCCCCGCAAAGGATTTCCGTTAGACTATCGTAGGCACCATCCCGCCGTCCATTCGGATGGGCGAGCCCTTGAACGCGGATGCCCACGGACTGCACAGGAACGCGGCGAGCCGGCCGATTTCATGCGGCCTTATAAATCTCCGCAATTCCGATTGCGGGAGGTTGGCGGACATAAATCTTGCTTCCTTCTCGCCGAATGTCAAAAGTTGATCCGCATATACGCCTTCGATGATTTGCTGCACGTTTTCGGATAACGTCGGTCCGGGCAAGATCGTATTTACCGACACCTCCGTGCAGACCGTCAGCTTCGACAAGCTTCTCGAGAGGGATAGCAGCATCGTTTTGGTCATCGCGTACTGAGGCATGTGACCGGCTGGCATGACGGCTTCTTCGCTCGCGATAAAGATAACGCGTCCGTTATTTTCTTTTATCATTTTTGGCAAATAAAATTTAGACAACCCGTTCGCGGCCAAGACGTTCGTCCGGAAATACATTTCCCATACCGCGTCGTCCACGTCCTCGTAGCTCATCATTTCATAGATGCCCATATTGTTAACCAAAATATCGACATGAGGAAATTTATCGAACAGCAGCGCTCTTTGACTTGGCTCCACTAAGTCGGCGGCAGCGTTTTGAGGCTCCGTGTCCGGATACAGGCGTTTCAATTCCTGGACGGTTCGTTCCGTCTCCTCCCTGTTTCGCCCGTTCACGAGCACATGAACGCCTTCCTTGGCAAGCTCAAGCGCGATGGCCTTGCCTATCCCTTTCGTCGATCCCGTCACGAGGGCCGTTTTTTGCGCTAAACCCATTTCCATGTGCGAAGACACTCCTTTCATTCAAAAGTCGTTCAAGGAGCATGATCGCAAAGCGCTCCGAACAAGATTCATCTTACCTTGTCCGGCGCTGCGGGAAACTAGCTCGCGGCGTCAACGTTCTTGCGAGACGCGCCAATTGGCCGGAGTGTCCCCTTCCCAGCCGCGAAAGGCGCGATAGAACGAATTCTGATCCTCGAATCCGACCAGATAAGCCACTTCTTTTATTTCCAGCGAGGAATCCGACAACAAATGAACGGCCTGCTCGTGCCTGGCTTGCGACAACAACGATTTGAAGCTCTCTCCTTCGTCTCTTAGCCGTCGTTGCAGCGTGCGCTCGCTCATGTCAAGAGCCTTGGCCACTTCCTTTATCTCTGGCCTGCCGTTCGCCATCGTTTGCTTCAATATTCGTTTCACGGATTCACCGAGCGTCCGGCCGACATGCCTATCCGCTACCGCTTGCTCCAGCACTGGCGTCAGAATGTCCAGCAGCTCTTCGTTGAAAGAAACAAAGGAACGGTCCAGATCGCTCCGATGCAGCGTCAGCCTGTTACGCGTCGCGCCGGTTCGAATTCGACAACCGAAAAAAGCTTCAAGCGCCGGAACGTCGCCCATGGATTCCGTGAATTCAACGGACTTCGCCCTCATAGGCACACCTGTCCCCCGTCGGCCAAGCTCCAGCAAGCAGGCAAGCGTAATCCCGGTCAGAACCGGCGGGCAGGTAAGCTCGGAGGATTGCCCATCCAATTCTATGAAGCAAAATGCGCCTTCCTCGACCATGACCAGCCTTTCGGGAGGACACAGCTGTTTGTATCGCGTCATTCGTCTTAACGCGTCGCGGAAGTCGCGGGCGTGGTACGTCGCCAACACGGAAGGCGGATATTTGGCCGTCTCGAAGACGGTTACTAGCTTAACGATCGCTTGCGCCGTATCGCCGATCAGATGCGCGATCGCCCGCCAGACTGCGTAATAATGCGCTGCGGTAACTTCCGGGGCCATAATCCCGGATTCGGGCAGCTTGGTTTGACGCGCGATGTCGCCGGCGCCGATGCCCATTTGAACAATGCCGTCCCATAAGCCCGGCGGCACCTTTACCAGATCAGAAGTATGTGTCGCGATGCCGGTTGCCCTCCTTATGCGGCTGCTCGTTTTGATTTTAAGTATTCGCCGTTTCTATCCGCGCTCCAAAAACAAGGTCGAGTTGATGACCAACCGTTCATGCGGCGAAGTCCTCCCCTGGATTATCCAGTCTTGCTCAATTAATAGCGATTCGTCGACCGCCTCGTACATGATTTGCTTCATGCCGACAGCCGTACGAATCGCCACAAGCGGCTTACTCGCGGATCGAGCAATCTGATTCAGCACTGAAGGCTTATTCTTGACGAGACTTGCGAGGAAAATTCGATTGTAGCCGCTGTAATCGAACTCTGATCCATTGATTTGGATGACCTTCACGTCATGGCCTAAGCCCGCTCGTTCTATCAGCATGCCTGAAGCTTCATAGGCTTCGGCATCCATATCCAGACAGATCACTTTGCAGCCGCCGATCCGATGAAGCAGAATGGGGCTCAACGGCAATGGTCCGCTCCCCACGAACACGACCTTTGAATTCGCCCGATCCTCGGCCTGCCAACTCAACAAACGAAGCATGTCGAGCTCCATGCCGACTAACGATACATAGATATTCCAGTAAGATAAATGGTTAATCTGATCCCAGACGGAACGATCGGCTTGCAACATTTGGCGAGCATCGTGGAGCTCTGCTAAAAATTCTGCTCGGGATAACATTTCCCTCAAATGGCTCAAGTTCGAGCGAACGTATTCGTTCGAAAGCACCGACTGAACGTCTTCCGATATGTAATCGCGTCTTAACCGATTGGACAATCGATAAATGATGCTCGTCGCCCGTTGATTCGCAGGAGATAAATCCGATTCCTGCAGCAGACTTTCAAACGTTTCTTGTACGATCCCGATCAAGTCGTCGGCCTCCCGCAGCTCGGCCATTTCGCCGCGCAACCAAGTAGAACTCGCCGCTTCAACCTCCATACCCCAGCTCCTTCTTTCCTCATCCGCCTTTTCAACCCATTCTATTCAAACGAGGCTTGATGTAGACGAACAGACGACGCTGGGAGGATCGGTCACAGTAAACTTGTCGATGGCGTAAGGGCACGACACGTTTTGGGTCTTCGAACATGGCGCAGCTGTTGCGCATACCAGTGTCGTCCGCCAATTTGGCGCGCGTGGCGCTAACCCATTGAATTAGAGCAACGTGCGGAGCCACTTCGACCTCTGGAACCCGAAAATTTCGGGGTAGAGCAGCGTGCGGGCCCACTTCGACCTCTGGAACCCGAAATTTTCGGGGTAGAGGAACGTGCGGAGCCACTTCGACCGCTGGAACCCAAAAATTCCGGGTTCCAGTACAACACGCACATTCATGGCAAAAAAGAGGCCGCCCAACTAGCCTCTCTAACTCTTTATGTTTGCTATCTATAGACGACTTACGCCCCTTTGACGCCTAATCCGGCCTCCGGCGCGCGCGGCAGCCTTCGCTTCATGTTCGTGATCGCGACGCCGGCCAGAATGAGGATGCCCCCGCCGATCTGCGTAAGCAGGATTGGATCGCCTAATACGAAATGGCTGACGATAATCGCGATAAACGGCGGAATGTTCATGAACATGGCGCTTGCGGAAGCGCCAGCCGCCGCGATCCCTGAGTTCCACCAGAAGCCGGCCAGTCCTTGCCCGATAACCGCCACGCATACGAGCAGCAGCCACATCGGCAGCTGATTGCTCGCATGCAGAGCGCCGCTCGCGGCTTCGACCGCAACGGCCGGCGACATGAGGATCGTGCCGATTACCGTGGAGTAAATCGTCACCTCGTAAGCGGACATGGCCGACGTCAGCTTACGGATGAACAGCAGGCTAGCCGACATGCCCAGCATGGCCATTAACAAATACGCGTCGCCGTGCGAGATGCCCAGCTCCTTGCCGCCAAAGAGCACGATGCAGACAACCCCTGCCAGCGCCACGACGGCGCCGACCAGCTTTTGACCGGTGAACATTTCCTTCAGGAACAAACGCGCGAGCAGAGTCGTGGTAATGGGGGATAGAGCGATAATCAGCGCGGCGTTGCCCGGCGTCGATTCCTTCAAGCCCGTGAAATAAAACAGCTGATTGATCAGCGTGCCAGTGATGCCGACGATAAGCAAGAGGCCCCATTCGCGTCTGGTCGGCCACCTCATCGTTTTGCCCGCGAAAGCTACCGAAATCAAGAATAGAGACATGACGACCAAGCGCGCGAACGAAAGAAACACCGGCGAAAAATCGCGAAGCATATACGCGCTCGCCACATAGTTGCCGCCCCATAATAGGGAGACGGCCCATAATTTAAGAAATACCGTACGATCGTGCATGTGTTAGCTGCTCCTGCCTATATGCGAATAATTAGTTTACTAGTCAACTATTCATTCTAGCGGGAGCTGCTCCCTTATTGCAATAGCAACCTCTGGAAGATCGCGGCTAACTGTCAACGACTGCCGGCAATCGTACCTCGAACACCGTTCGGATGACGTCGCTTTCCACCGTGATCGTCCCTTGGTGCTGCTCCACGATATTTCTCGCGATAAACAGCCCAAGCCCCGTGCTGCCTTCGTGGTACGTGCGCGCTTTGTCGCTCGTATAGAACATGTCGAAGATATGGGGCAAGTCCTCGGGCGATATCTGATTGCCGTAGTTGACGATCCGCACGATGACCTGCTGATCTTCCTGCAAGCCATGAACATCAATGAACGCCCCATCGCCGCCGTAATGAACCGCGTTGCTGATCAAATTCTCGAACACGCGCGCAAGCAGCTCGCCATCCCCCCGAATCGTAAGCATGGATGGCACGTTTAGCCGCGCGGTCAGTCCCCGGTTGTCCAGAACGGGATAAAACTCCTCGTTCATCTGATGCAGCAGCTGGCTTAAATCCACGGGATTCAGGTTAATCTTCAGCTTGCCGTAATTCATCCGGGTTACCTCGAACAGCTCTTCGATCAATTGCTCCAGACGCTGCGACTTCGTATAGGCGATGGTGGCGTAATGCCTGGTCTGCTCCGGCTGCAGCCCCTCGTTCTTCAGGATGAAATCCAAATAACCGATCACCGAAGTAAGCGGCGTCCGGAGATCGTGGGCCAGATTAAGGACGAGCTGCTCCTTGCTGTTCTCGGCGAAATCGCCGCGCTCCTGCGCCTCGCGCAGCTTCTCTCCCGCCAAATTGATATCCCTGGCAATATCGCCAAATTCGTCGGTGGAATCAATATGGACCTTGGCATCGAATTGGCCCGTCGCAAGCAGATTAATGCCGCCGGAAATTTCCCGGAAGTACCGGGCATACCGTTTCGTCAGCAAGAAGAAAAACCAAACGGCCAACGGAATAAAAAAGATGAGAAAAAAATTGACGTCCCCGACCTGCCGGATGAAAAAGCGAATCCGGGCGGTCGGATCCTCGGCATAGGTCGTATGGTAATAAAGCTGCGCGACCCGGTAGATCGCGAAAGTGATCGCGGCGGCAAACGCCATGCTGAGGCCGAACAGGAGCAGCATGCGGAACCTGAAGCTTCGGAACACGTTATCCATGGAATGAATACCCGACTCCCCATATCGTTTTGATCAGCTTGTTCTTGTTGGTATCCTCGCCAAGCTTCTTGCGAAGCGTGCGGATGTGCACCATGACGGTATTATTGCCTTCGTAATAGTCTTCTCCCCACACCTGCCGAAAAATATGCTCCGAGCTGAACACCTTCTTGGGATGGCTGGCCAGCAGATGCAGAATATCGAACTCCTTCGGCGTTAGCGCCACGGGCTGTCCGTCAATGACGACCCGCCGCTCGTCCGGATGGATGACGACACCCCCAACGCCCACAACCGGCTTGCCGCCCGCGTCCGGCTTGCTGAACTACAGCAGCCGCCTAAGTTGGGCATTGACTCTCGCGACCAACTCCATGGGATTAAACGGCTTGGTCATATAGTCGTCGGCTCCGTGCACGAGGCCGCTGATCTTATCGAAATCGGAGCTCTTGGCGCTCAAAAAGATGATCGGCATATGATGGTTGTCGCGGATTTGCCGGGTCACCTCGTAGCCGTCGAGCTTCGGCATCATAATATCCAGTATGGCCAGATCGATCCGGTGCTTCGAAACGGCTTCGACGGCGCTTTGGCCATCCAGCGCTTTGATGCAGCGATACCCCTCCTTGGCCAAATGCAGCTCCACCAAATCGGCAATCTCCGCATCGTCGTCCGCGATCAGAATCGTGACTGTTTTCAACCTTTATTCCTCCCCGAAAGCTTATCCATTCATTGTATCAGATTTGTCCCGGCGGGCGTAATGGACGTTGCCTCGCCAACCGGCGAATGACGAAGCCATCGAAGAATGCGGTCCAGCATCCGATACGACAAATATCCCAATATGCCGCCGCATGTATTCAGCAGCATATCGTCCACGTCAAACGCGCCGATGGCGAATACCGCTTGCAACCATTCCAGAATGAGACTGAGAATAAAGGCGCCGCTCGCCGCCGATGCGAGCGTTGCCGGCTTCCCATTGCCTAACAGGCCGAGCAACAGGCCGAATGGCGCGAAAATCGCGATATTGCCGTAAACGTTCAAGTAGCCGTGACTCGTCCCGGAGTCCAGGGCCCGCTTGATCTCGTAGAACGGAACGACGTTGCCCAGTTCCATTCGCCGTACGATTCTGTACGGATCATGAAGGGTAGCTTGCAGCTGCTCCGCCATGTAAGCAAGATCGACGACGTGGCCCTTAAACAAAATGATCCTGAACAGAACGTACATATACACGCCGAAGATTGCGTACAGTATCAGGAATCTTAGCCTCATGGCAATTTTTCTCCTTTCGTCCCGGAAATTCCGGCGTCCCATGTCGTTACGATGACGCCGTCCGTATTGTTGCCGGATATCGTATACGAGCCTTCGATCGGAATCGCAATCTTGGCTCCATCGTCGACGCGGTAATACGACACCTCGTACGCCTTGCCGCCCGCCTCTGCATGCACCTGCTTCCGATCCTTCAAGTATTCCAGGTATTCCTCCAGCACGAAGCCGTGCTCCTGCATGATCGCGCTATGCGGCAGTCCCACATAGCGAAAATGCCACGGCTCGTAAATAACGCCCGTAATCTTTGTCTTATCCTCCGGATAACGCAGCACGAATCCGTGCTTCCAAGCGTTGCGGCGCAGCCACTCTCCCTCCGGTGCGTCCTTCATCATGGCGATCGACGAGCCCAAATCCAGCGAAAGCCCCAGCTGATGCTCGCTATGGCCGGGCGGGTTGGCATATACCGATCCAAGCTCCTCGTATAGCTCCGCTTGTTCTTCCCGTCCGCGATATCCGCTATTGATCATTAAGCCCGTGATGCCGTCTGCTCTTGCGGCCTCGGCCATCTCGGATAAGCGTTGCAGCTGGTCCAGCGGCAGCTCGATATCGCCGTCCAGCATGCCGATGCCATTCATCAGCTCGGGATGCTGAATCAGCTTGACTACATCAGGCGGCACTCGATTCTTGGGAACGGGATGCTGAAGATTAATGAGCAACAAGTCGCCTTTGTAAATATCTTCGCGTTGCAGCTCAAGGGACGGTTTGTCCTGACTCGCATGCGAATTCAGCGCATCCGTCTGGGATCCCGGTTTATGGATTTCGTTTGTTCCCCATAATGGAAGTTTGCTAAGGCCGAAGCCTACCACGATCACAAGCACGACTCTAAATAACCATTTATTCATGTGTTGATTACCTCCACTCTTTCTCTTAGAGCTAAGGATAATCGGGAGTAATAAAATTATTGAATCGTTATTTCTAAAACTTTTCTTAAACCGGGTTGCAGCGACGATGCTTATAACGCCGGCAAAAAAAATAAACGCAGCCCCGGCCGGGCTGCGTCATGGTTAGATTGTTTAATCCGTTGTATGGATTCCCTCCAAGGCCGGTTTACCTGGGCCGGCGAGCCGGAATGATGCTTTGCGGATTGTTGAACACGTTCTCCGGATCGTATTTGGCTTTGACCTGGCGAAGTCTCTCATAGTTTTTGCCGTAATACACCTCGCCGTAATCTTTAATGCCTTGGTCCGGCACGTTGATATAAGAGCCTACGATATAAGGCTGCAGCTTCTTGCGCGTTTTGCGGGTAAGGGCTATATTTCGGGGACCGTCGGAAGGATTAAGCCAAGAGCTGTTCCATTCCACGTAGAATTCCGCGTCGCGCCAATAGAAGGCCGTCGCTTCGGGCGCTACGCGGCTAACCGCGCCTCCCCAATTGAGGAAAAAGAAGCCCGCGTCCTCCCCTTCGACCTTTTCCAGAAATTCGCGCATATATTTATAAGCCTGATCGGGAAATGGCCGCTGTCCGAAGCCGGACGAAAACTGGTTGCTGTACCGCTGCGTCAGTACCGGATCCGGAGGCAACAAGAATCGTACGACTTCCGGGTACGGCAGCGAGCGGATCAAGATGCTGTCCGGCGTTCCTACGCTCGTGACGGGCTGCAAAAGGCGAATGGCTTCCGCTCTCGATCCAAGGAACAAGCCTTGCATCATGACGTTGCCGCCTTTCTTAGGTCCTACGGTCAGCTCGCTGCCCAGTCTGTTATCCACGGACGGCGCCCATCTCTGCCACGCTTTGACGACCTCTTCGAACTGCTCCCACGGCCATGTGATCTTGTATACGGTTGCTCTGGCCGGAGCGCGGCGTACCTTGAATTTGTACTTCGTATATACGCCGAAGTTGCCTCCGCCTCCGCCTCGGGAAGCCCACAGCAGATCCGGATGGCACCGTTTGCTGCCGCGAATCACTCTACCGTTCGCGTCCACCATCTCGAATTCGATCAGAATATCGCTAATGAGGCCGACAGTCCGTTGCAGAGGACCGATGCCGCCACCGAGCGTGATGCCTCCTATCCCCACGGTCGGACTATCTCCGAACGGAGCGATATAGCCTTGCCTTGCCAGCGTATTCGCGATCGTTCCCACGCGATTGCCCGTCCCTACGACGACGGTTCCCGTCCTTTTGTTCAACCGGATTTCATTTAGTCCGCTGACATCGATGACGAGGCCTCCGTCTACCTGGGACAGATTCACCTCCAGCGAATGTCGCCCGCTGCGCGGCCGGATCGGCACGTCGTTCTCGCGCGCCCATCTGATCGCGTTGGCTACGTCTTGCGTTCTTTTGGCGAACACAAACACCTTGGGGAATCTGTCCGTATGGGGATCCCAGTTTTTGCGCGCCTCCTCGTATCCCGGATCTCCCTTGTAGATCACTCGTCCGGTAAGCTTCGTGCCTGACCTCATTGCTCCCATCTCCCTCTGAGCATAGTCTCGGGTTGACTGCACTCTCTCAATCGAAATACTCTATATCCTATGAGAGAATTTTCGGTAGGGAATGGGCATTTAATAGAATGTATGGAGCTGATCGAGCGACAAATTTCGACGATCGAGAAAATTAGCGAAGAAATCGGTTATGCTAATGTCAAGCAGCTCTAGAAAATCATCAAACCCGATCGGTCGCTCTTTGTGATTCAAGTCACAGCACTCCCCTCCCGTTCGTTTTATTATGAAGATAGAGACTCTAAGTAAACTTTATGGATAAGGAAGGATGAACTCCTATGCGAGAATGCTTGTTTTATTTCAAGTATATTCAGGACGGGCAAGCCAGGGAATACCGCACCGTGACGATGGTGCCAGACGGCAAAACACCAAACATCAACGACTTTATCCTGTCGTTTCAAGAGCTCGGCTACCACGTTGAGCTCGAGAACGAACGCGAGTTGATCTTCCACTCGCTCGGCGGAGAAGCCCCGTACAAGCTGGACATTACCAAGATCGAGCTTAAAGGCGAGGAGCACGGAGAGTCCGCGCACGACGGCGAGCTGCGCGCGATTCTGAGCCATTTGATCAAGCGCTGAATGGCGATCGGCTTTAGCTGCTTATTCGTAAACTCTAATCTCATGAACCTGGGCTTGCGAAGCGCCGTTGGTGGCTTCCACGACAAGGCGCAAAGCCGAAGCTCCCGAAACCGGCGCGTTCAACAGATGGACGCGCTTGCGCTTCCGGTTGCCGCACTCCCGATGGATGACGGTCCATTGCCCGTTTACGCTCGCCTCCAGGCGGTAGTCGCGCACCAGCTCGGGAATGGTATCGAACGGCGTGCGGTGATGATGCAAGTTGATTAAATCCTCGTTGACGTCGTCGTTGAACGCAAGATGCACTTCGCGAATGTCGACCGTGCGTTCATCCCACTCTAGCTGAAGGTATGTCTCTTCGCCGGGAACTATATTGGCCGAGCTCCAAAGATGCGGTCCGCCGTATGGCCGCAAATAACCGTCTAGCGCCCTTTCCGGCGCAAATGCGTTTGTCTCTGGGAAGCTCCTGAAGCAGATCGACTTGCGCACCAAGTTTCTCATTCCCCATTGGCTGATCAAATCCAAGTATCCGTCTATATAGATCGGAGAGTTATCCTCTGAATCGTTTTTAAACGCGATCACCCCGTACTGATAGCGATCGGACATATGCAAGGTTAGAAGCGGATTACCCTTAATGATGATAAAAGCGTTCTGCGCTTGCGCCGGCTTCCAAGCGAGAGGCACCTTCACCCACTGTTCCTCGCCGGACGGCACGGAAACCTCGGCTTTAACCTCGAAGACGTGCGGCACGTAATTTTCCAGCCGGCTCGTGCTCCACAATTCCACTTGCAGGCTGGCCTCCGCGGACGCATCGATCAGCAGCTCCACCTCCGTCAGCTCCGGATCCACGGGAAGGATAAAGCCAATATCCCGCTGGAGCGGAAGCCTCTCCGACGAATGCTCGACCGCCAGCTGCCTAAGCGAGCTGGACGCCGTTACGTTAGCCGTGCGCGCCACGTCGAGAACGTCGGCGTTGCTGATCCCGATGACCGACGCATCCTGCTTCAGCAACGTTTGGTGCAAGTGCTCGAGATGCTCCTCGTAGACGCCGCGCGGCGTTGTTCCGTACCGGACGGCAAGCGCGGCGCCCGTTCCCGCCGCTTCGCCGATGATTGCGCAGGTTGCCATGACCCTCGTCGTGCCGAACGCGACATGCGTCGCGCTAATATTGCGGCCGGCAAACATCAGATTGGAGACGTTCTTCGAATATAACGATCGAAACGGAATATGATAATTGCCGTTCATAAAGAGATGCTTCGAGCCGCTTTCCGTCGAATACATCCCTTGAGGCGGATGCAGGTCGATGGACCAGCCGCCGAACGCGATGCGGTCATGGAATTCGTATTGGCTCATAATATCGTTCTGATTCAGCACGTAGTCTCCGACGAATCGGCGGAACTCCCGTTTGCCCGGCACCGATCCCACCCACTCCAGCGTCATGTTGTCCGAATCGAATTGACCGGAATTTTTGATGTAATCCCAAATGCCGTAGACGACCGACCACAATTCGTCCCGGATGGCTTCGTTATCGTGAACGGTATCCAGCTCGCCGCCGAACTCGATCCACCAATAATGGCAGCCGGAATCTCCGCTGCGGATGACCCGTTTCATCGGAATCGTCGTTTTCGTGATGTCTTTGGCGAAGCTCGGCGCCACGTATTTGACGGGATGACCCGCGTCCTTGCTATAGAATAAGATCGTGCTGCCAAGCGTAATGTCGTCGGCTACCTCCGGCGCCCACACCTCGTCGTATTCGTGACGGGCTTCCCGTCCCAGCCGGTATTGCGCCCCTGCAAGAAAACCCACCAATCCGTCGCCCGTGCAGTCCAAATACATGTCGCTCTCGAACCTGATGCGTCGCTCCGAGCCCATCATCCAGCCCGTTACCGAGTGAATTCGGCGCTCTTCCGCGTCTCCGTCGGCCTCCACCTCGTGTACGTCCGTATTCAGGAACAGCTTGATGTTCGGTTCGGCTTTGACCGCCTCAAGCACGACCAGATCCCAGAAATACGGATTTCCGTCGGGATTGCGGAATTGGTTCTCGACAAACAATTCTCCCATAATCCCCGTCTCGCGGGCATAACGCTGCCTGCCGTGCGAGGTCGCGCCGCACACCCATACCCGGACTTCGCTGCTGGAATTTCCGCCGAGCACAGGACGGTTCTGGATAAGGGATACGGTCCGCCCCAGCCTTGCCGCTGCAACGGCGGCGTTTACGCCTGCCAACCCCCCGCCAATGACCGTTATATCCGATTGAATCGACTCTTGACGCATCTGATCCACCTCTTCTACCTTCGTTTTTTGGGCTTCCTATAGCCAAATCATAATTCAACGCCTATACTTTTCACATACACAAACTTTACGGGAGCATGCACAAAATTTCAGAGGTGGAGTAGCTGCCATGGACTTCTTGACGATTCAACCGTTTCCCGTCTCGCATTTGTATTGGCATCGAAAAGAAGCCTTTCAATTAAGAGAAGACCGTTACGTGCATTGGGTTATGTTTGCCGTGACGGATGGCCGCTTCCGTTATCGAATCGGCGATTCCGAAGGAGAAGCCGTTCGGGGCGACCTAGTTATATGCCCCCCGCATATTCCGTTTTTCAGGGAAGTGGCGGAGCCGGTATCCTTTCACTTTTATAACTTCCGATGGATGTCCTTTGACGGCGCCGAGGTCGATTCCGCGCGCTGGTTGGAAGCGGCGGAGCTCCCCCGCAAAGTCGCCGTTCGCGATCGCGTTCGGCTTGCTTCGACACTGGACGCCCTAAGCCGAATGCCCGATCAAATTTCGGATGAAGCGCGAATGGCGCTGCTCGCCCACTACTTTGCGGATTTGTGGAAGCATGGCTGGCTGCCGGAAGTCCATGCGGCGGACGCTCGTATCCAATCCGCTCTCGTAGACCCTGAGGCTCGGGAAGCGGCCGATTGGATTCGGGAGCATGCATTCGGCCCGCTGCATCTATCCAGGTTCGCCGAGTCCAAGGGATGGAGTCCCGTCCAGATGACCCGGAAATTCCATGCGGCCTTTGGGCAGACGCCCAGCCAATATTTGACCTCGCTTCGCCTGCAGAAAGCGAAGGCTCTGTTGCTGGAGTCGGATATGACGCTGGATGACATTGCCGCGTCCTGCGGCTACGAAAGCGGCTTTTATCTCAGCCGTCTGTTTAATAAAAAAACGAACATGAGTCCTTCCGCCTACCGCAAGCTGCACCGGCTGTAATAAAGATGCCTGACTGTAGGCGACGCGTAGAGGTAAACAACGTCTAAGGCGGTCGAGAGAGCGGAAATTCCGATCTATAGTCGTTTTCAACGTCTACGGCGGCTAATCGAAAAGTCGAGTACATAAAAGGAGGCCTTCAGTCATCGTGACGATGACTGAAGGCCTCCTCTACATCCATATATGACTATTCCTTAACCTGCTCGATCACCGACGCGAGCAGCGCGAGCGCAAGCCCTTGCCCCCAGCCCTGCGCCCACTTCCGGTCGATGCCGAGATAACCCTCGATGTCGTTCATGACGGCGGTGCCGCCCGATACGTTCCGCACGCGTCCGTTGCCTGAGATGTTGGCGATTACGCCGTCAAGCGCCTTCTGCACGTATTTTCCATGCAGCGGGTTGCCTTGGGTCACCATCGCCGCCGCGATGCCGGCCGTAGCCGATACTTCTCCGTATGCTTCGGGGTAATCCAGCACGGTGCCCCACAGTCCGTCTTCCTTTTGCAGCTTCTTGATGGCCGCCAACTGATCGCGAAGCGCGCTCCAAATATGCATCATCGGGGGATACAAGTAGGCCTCCGGCAATATCGCGGCCGCTCTCGACATCGTATACGCCGCCCATGCATTGGCGCGCGCCCAGTACATGCCGGACATATGATCTTTGGCAATATGATTGTAGCCGTGGTACCACAGACTGTCGTCCTCGTCTTGCAGATAGTTGATGTGCCAATAGAATTGATGCAGCGCGTCCTCTACGAGATGCTTCTTGTCGAACGCGATACCCGCCCGCAGCATGAAATACGCCGCCATAAACAACGTATCCGCCCAGCATTGCTCCGGAAAATCATTGTTGGCCGATACCGTATGCTGAAGCACCCGGTCGCCGAAACGAAGCGCTTTGTTCTCCAAATAGTCCAGCTTGCTGAATATAAGCTCCGCGTACCGCTCGTCCTTCGTATGCTCGTACAACGTCAACAGCATATGCCCCATCGCGCAAGTATTGACCGTCCATACCGGCATTCCCGCTTCGATGTATTCGTCGACCCAGGCAATCATCCGGTCCAGGTATGCCTGCTCGCCCGTCACCTCGAAAGCGCGGCTGACGCCGTAATAAGCGACGCCGCCCGGCCAATCCCAAGTTAAGTCCATGCCAAACGTATAGTCCGCCACGCGTCCGGCTATTTGCGTTAATTCGCTTTGTTTTGCGTTTAGTTTCATATCGTCCATTCCTGCTCCCTTCCGCTCGGCGGTTGATTGGTCTTGGAAACCTCGGCTTTATGAATCAAGCTTGATAATCCATACATCGCGGCCCGCTACTTCGACTCCGTTACCCGAGAGCGCCCGTCCGGTCAACAGATCCACGCCGGAACGATAGCCCAAGTCGACGGTGACGGCATCCGCATTGTGATTAAGCACGAACAAGTAGCCTTGCCCGTCCTTGGAGCGCAAAGTCGTCTCGATGCCATCCGGCACATTCGGAACAAGAGGCTCGATGCCTAATGTCGTACAAAGCTGCGACATCCAATCCTGAAGGAACGCGGGCTCCGGACTTGTCGCCAAATACCAGGCTTCGCCTTCGCCGAATTGGTTGACGGTCAGCGCGGGCATGCCGCGATAAAAGTCTTCGCCGTATACCGCTTTCACCTCGGCGCCTTCGGAGTGTATGAGATCGCACAGCATGCCGCACTCGTATTCCCCCTTGAACCCGGTTGCGCCTTCCGTCGGAATGATTCGGTTGCGCTGGCTCGGGAGCAGGGCATCGATTTCCTCCGCCCAAATGCCAAGCAGCTTTCTTAGCTCCCCTGGATATCCTCCGGTCTTGACGCGATCGTTCTCGTCGACGATGCCGCTAAAGAAGGTCGAGACGAGCGTGCCGCCGCTCTGAACATATTGCTCCAGCTTATCGGCAAGACCGCGCTTCACCATATACATGACCGGCGCGATGACGAGGTCGTAGCCGCTTAAGTCCGCTTCCACGCTTACCACGTCCGCCGCGATGCCTTGGCGGTATAGGGCATCGTAGAACTTGTGGGCTTCGTCTACGTACTTGAGCGCGATGGTAGGACCGCTGGACATTTCCACCGCCCACCAGTTCTCCCAATCGAACAGAATGGCCGCTTTGGCTTGCACGCGGGAATCCAAGAGCGCGTCGCCAAGCTGACTCAGCTCCGCTCCAAGCTGAGCGGATTCGCGGAATACGCGCGTATTCTCGTGTCCGGCATGCTCGATGACGGCTCCGTGATATTTCTCGCAGGCGCCGATCGACCGGCGAAGCTGGAAGAACAGGATCGTGTCCGCTCCCCTTGCCACCGCTTGGTAGCTCCACAGCCGCATGACGCCCGGCCGCTTGAGCGAGTTGTACGGCTGCCAGTTCTGCTGGCTCGGCGTTTGCTCCATCAGCATAAACGGCTGGCCGTCCTTCAAGCCGCGCATGAGATCATGCATCATGCCCGTGTAGCTATGAGGCGTATCGAACCGGGGGTAATTGTCCCACGAAACGACGTCCATGTGCTTGGCCCATTTATGGTAATCGAGCTTTTTGAACGCGCCCATCAGATTGGTCGTGACCGGGATGTCCGGCGTATGTTTTTTGACGGCTTCGTATTCCAGTTTGTAGCAGTCGAGCAGGCTATCGGAGTGGAAACGAATATAATCCAGCGAAATGCCCTGGAAATTCGTTTCCGTCCGGCCGTTGGCGCCCGCCCACTCTTCGCTGCGTCCGCTCGGCAGCACGATATCCTCCCAGTCATGGAACGTATGGCCCCAGAATCCCGTGTTCCATGCGCGGTTCAACGTCTCCAGCGTGCCGTAGCGCGCTTTCAGCCACTCGCGGAAAGCCGCCTCGCAGTTGTCGCAATAACAATTGCCGGCTCCGCCGTATTCGTTGTTGATATGCCAGATCAGAAGAGCGGGATGATCCTTGTAACGCTCCGCGAGCTTGTCGGCCATGCGAACCGAATATTTGCGGAAGGTCGGGCTGTTCGGGCACGAGTTGTGGCGCCCGCCGAACTTTCGTTTTTGGCCGTTGAAGTCGACTTGAAGCACGTCCGGGTATTTGCGCGCCATCCAGGCGGGATGCGCGGCCGTGCTTGTCGCCAGACAGACGCCGACGCCGTCCGCGTGCAGCTTGTCCATCATCTCGTCGAGCCAGCCGAAGTCGTACGTATCCTCGTCGGGCTGATTCTTGGCCCATGCAAACACATTGAGCGTAGCCACGTCGATGCCCGCCAGCTTGAACATGCGCAAATCCTCGTCCCAAACTTCCTTTTCCCATTGATCGGGATTATAGTCGCCGCCGTACCAAATTTTCGGTTTTTTAGCGCTAATCATCTTGTCACTCCCCTAAGTTGTATGATAAAAGTGCGTTTCACTCCTCTATTGTATGACTTCCTATAGCGACATCCTATATAATAAAATTGATTTGGCATATGAGAAAAACTCCTATCGGAGTAGTTCGATGATGTGAGACCGCGTTTAATCGGAAGTTTTGATCGCCAATAAGAATTTGTAATCCGACTAGTCCGGAATAATTAATTTCTTATGTGGAAAGAAAACGGAGGTAATTCATCATGAAGCGTCGTATCGTTCCCGCTTCCCCCGCGGAATTGCTGCCGCTGCAAATCGAATCGATTGGCACCAACACCGAGCAAGAGGCGATCGATCGGCCGGACGGGTACCCGTATTTCCACTGGCTCCAGACGCTTGGCGGCGAAGGGGAGTTGATAGTAGGCGGCCAGACCTGGAAGATGGCGCCGTATACGGGCGTCCTGTTCTATCCGGGAATCCCCCATGCGTACGAAGCCAAGAACGGGGCGTGGCATTCCGGGTTCATCACGTTTCACGGAAGCATGGCTGCGAGTCTCGTCCAGTCCTTCGGCTGGGGCAAGGCGGAACGCTTTCAGCTGGAAGCCGGCCATGACCGAATAGCGGGGCTGCTCGAGGAGATGCTGAAGCTGGCGGAATCCGGGGGAGACCCGTCAGGCTGGCAATTCTCGTCCGACCTCTACCGGTTTCTGACGTTGCTGCGAACGGAAGCACGGACGGATAACCGTCCTTCCATAACAAAGCGGCTTGAGCGCGTTCAAATCTTGCTGGATTGGCTCGAGACGGAATTCGCGGATCCCGGGATCGGACTCGCGGAGATGGCCGCCTTGCTCTCGATCGGCGAGCGGCAATTAAATGCGAAATTCCGGGAGCTGTTCGGTCAGACGGCTTATGCATACCTGATTCAACACCGAATTCGGAAAGCAAAGGAGTGGCTGCCTGCCCGTCCGGATTGGACCGTCCGGCAGATCGGGGAAGCCGTAGGCTTTCGCGACGCGAGCCACTTCGTTGCCACGTTCCGGCGCAAGGAAGGTATGACGCCCGAAACGTACCGGAAGCTGTTCGGAACGGGTTCGGTTCCGTGAGCTCTTGGCGGCGCTGGCGACGATTATAGCTTAAAAGTATGCTACATTCCGATCGTTCGGCGGGGCGGCGACGATTATAGCTTAAAAGTGTGCTACATTTCGCTCGGTTGGCGGGGCGATGACGATTGTAGCTTAAAATTGTGCTACATTCCGCTCGGTTGGCGGGGCGGCGATGACGTACAATAGTTTGTGTACCAAGATTTGTGGTCTAGCCGAGCACAAAAAAAGTAGGGTATCCTCGGGGTTGCGAAGCCACCAGAGAAAGGACCCTACCGATGACTAATATAACCGAAAACACGATGAATAATCTATTTGAAAATCTTGTCACGCAATTCGTACAGGATAACCTCGAGCGTATGATGCGTGCTGAGATCACAGCCTTTATGGAATCGGACGAGTCCTGCAGACACAATAGCCGCAATGGCTACTACAAACGCTCCCTTCACACGAAATATGGCAACATCGAGGACCTGTCGGTTCCGCGGGATCGTAACGGCGAGTTCCAGACGCAGGTGTTCGAACCGTATCAACGTCGTGACGGCTGGCTAGAGGAAGCCGTCATTCAAATGTACAAAAGCGGCATGGGTACCCGAGACGTCGCTCGCTTCATCGAGAGCATGTTCGGTAGCCACTATTCTCCGACTACCGTAAGCAATATTACGGCAACTGTGCTCGAAGACATTCAGATCTGGCAGGAACGCCCGCTCTCGAAGCGCTACGCCGTCATCTATTTAGACGGGATGTACGTCAAGTTAAAGCGCAGCACGGTAAGCGGCGAGGTCATCTACTTCGCCATGGGGATTGACGAGCACGGACATCGTCAGATCCTCGGCTTCTACATCGGCGGCCAGGAGAGCTCTAACGGCTGGCGCGAGGTGTTGAAAGACCTCTATAGCCGTGGGGTCCAGGAAGTGCTGCTCGGCGTGTTCGATGGCTTGCCGGGCTTGGACGACGCCTTTCGGGAGACCTACCCGAAGGCCGATGTGCAACACTGCATCGTACACAAGGTTCGAGCGACCTTCCCGAAGATTCGGGTGGAGCACAAGACCGACGTCATTAACGATCTGAAGACGATCTACAACGCGGTCGACCACGAGATGGCGCTTGCCGCCTTTGACACGGTGAAGTCCAAATGGGGCAAGCTCTACCCGAAGGAGATGAAGTCATGGGAGAGCCAGCTGTCGACGCTGTTGACGTTCTACAAGTACCCCGAAGCGCTTAAGAAGGCCATCTATACGTCGAACGCCATCGAGCGTATGAACAAGGAGTTTCGTAAGCGGCTCAAGCCAATGAACAGTTTAACGAACATGGATGCGGCCGAGAAAGTCGTCTACTTACAATGCATCGAGTACAACGATACGTATGCAGAACGCGTCACACCTGGATTCGGTATGACAGAGATCAAGAAGAAGCTTGCTGAGATGTTTGACGAACGCTATCCGCAACCCTAAAGTAACCAGTAATTACCTAACAAGGGTGGGGCTTTATCCCCCACCAGCAATTCCGTCAGAACATTCGGACATCATTCTTATCCATCGTCCCGATGGATATCCTTACCGTCTTACACAAACTTCTTGACGCTACCGGGGCGGCGACGATTATAGCTTAAAAGTGTGCTACATTTCGCTCGGTTGGCGGGGCGGCGACGATTATAGCTTAAAAGTGTGCTACATTTCACCCGATTGGCGGGGCGGCGACGATTATAGCTTAAAAGTGTGCTACATTCCGCCCGTTCGGCGGGGCGGCGCCGACTATAGCTTAAAAGTGTGCTACATTTCGCTCGGTTGGCGGGGCGACGACGATTGCAGCAATCGTTTGGCTTTGCCGGGTCAGTGGTTAGTTACTCAGTAACTTGGTGGGTTGGTGTTGGTGCAAGGGCGGAAGCTAGTGTCTCCACTATCGGTTGCAAAGGCAACTATTCTTTTCTTTCGGGCTCTTCATGAACGTGGGACCGCATGAATGAGGGAGTTGTATGCTGCGAAATGCATAGCCGACGGAGTTTTCGGTTGTATACAAGAACGCGCCGGAGGGCATCGATCAAGCAGACCATGAAGAGGGGTTAGCGTCGACGCTCGCCAATCTTGCTCGTTATGCGGAAGGCTAGTAGATAAAAAAGAGAAACCCGCCATGATACTTTGGCGGGTTTCTTAACCGTATGAGTGCTACAGACCGCGATTATAGTCGTACCCGACCGCTTGCAAGAACGCGCGGGCGATTAACGCGTGCCCGGCCATATTGGGATGGACGCGGTCCCAGGCGAGCGTAGCCGGATAGATATGGGCTAGCGCCCGGTTAAACGCGGCCTGCGTATCGACAAATTTGGCATCGTATTTGGACGCGAGCTTCTTGACGACTTCGCCGTATTGATCCATCGTTCTGCGCATGTAATCGTCCGAATTGGGCTCGATGTAGAACGGAGTCATGAGCACCAGTCCTTGCAGCTGCGGCCTTGTCCGCTGTACCAGCTCCTCCAGCGTCGCCTCGTATTCGTCGATGTATACGTGCTTCTCGGTCTGGGTAGGCAGATCGAATTGCCGCCACACGTCGTTCGTGCCGATCATGATCGACAGCCAGTCCGGCTTCAGATCCAGCACGTCGGATTGCCAGCGATCCTTCAGATCGCGCACGGTATTGCCGCTCGCCCCCATGTTGACCACGCGTATCCCGCTCTCCGGGTAAGCGGCCGTCAGCAGCGCATCGACAAGCGATACGTACCCCTTGCCGATTGCCCCGAACAAGCCCTCCCCTACAGGTCTAGCCCGCTCGCAATCCGTAATGGAATCGCCAATCATAACCAGCTTCGATTTCGCCTCCAACAACATAAATGAACCTCCCTAGTATCCATCTTGATAGGATCGTAGTCATAATACCACAGCTTTCCAATTTCGTCCCGCAAAACGTGGATAGATTAGTCTCTAGCGCCCCGCCCCCGCATACTGCCCAGCAGCCACAGCACGAGCGGGAGCACGAAGTACAATGACGGGTAAATAATCCCGTTGATAAAGGAGCTCTTAAGCGATGCGACCAGCCGCAGGTCATACGTGCTGTACATGATGTATGCCAGGCAAAGCAAGGTTACGATGCCGGAGATCATCTTCCAGTTTTTATAGCCCGTCCATTCGGAAAGGCCATAGCTGACGATAAACAAGCCGACGGCAAGTTTGATAAAGGCGCCCAGCAGCCAGAACGGGATATAAAACGCGTCGATGTTCTGCACGAAATCAAGGATGGTGACAAACTTCGTGAGCGAATAGATGGGCACGACCAGCTCCGCCGCGATGTCGGGCCCCGTCACGAACAACAGAACCATCGTGGCTATAACGCCCCAGGCCATGGCTACGGCCGTCCCCCACCAGATGGCGCGGGCGGCCGTCCGTTTGTTGTCGGCAAAAAAGAACAGCACCAAAATAATCGAAGGATCCACCATATACCCCATCGAATGGAAGGTGCCCTTCAAAATGGATAGCCAGCCCGAGTCGGCCAAAATCGGGAAAATCCGATGCACGTTCATATCCTGGGGGTTCAGAAACAACTGGACGAACAGCATCAGAATGAACGGAGGACCGATCACTTCGGCGCATCGGCTGACGGCAACGATGCCGCCTCTGTACACCGCGTACGCCACTAAAAAAAGCAGGCACAGCAGAATTAGAATCGTCGGCGTATTGGGCAGCATGACGAGATTCTGAAACTCCACTAATCCGCGGATGGTCGCGGTGAATTGCATGATCCAGTGCAGGAAATAGAAGCAGACCAAAAATCTCCCCAGAATCGTGCCCAGAAGCTGCTTCATGAAGCCCACTACCGTTTTTTCTTGGTTTTGCATGCATACGCGAAGGATAATCCAGGTGGAGGTCATCATGATCAAGCCGCTAATCAGGATGGATATCCAGCTGTCCTGGCGAGCCTCCGACGTCGCCAAGTGAATGGGCAGGTACGAGAATATAATCGTGGACGAGATGCAAATAAGCCAGAACATCTGATATCCGCTAATTTTCATCCGGCAACCTCCCTCCTTTCTCCGGCATCGCGTTTAGTCGGTCGATGCGCCGCTCGCCCCTGCGGATCTTAGCCGAATCTTGGCTTCCACCGTCACGTTTGCCCTCCGGAACGTCTCGTCCCAATCATTCTTCATCGATCTCCACCGCTCAGGAAATTTGCGATGCATGAACTCGCCGATGCCAAAAACATCGGCTCCGAATTGCTGCGCCTTGTTCACGGAGAGCAGCAAATCCCGTTGAACCATTTCGTTCAGATAGCGCTGAACGAGCATCATCGTGCCCCGTTTGTCGGACATGTCAAGGGGAGTCGTATTTTCGATCAAATACGCCTGCGCCGTGACGGTGAACACGATTCGCTCCGAATCGCCAGCACCTGCCGTACCGATTCGGCGTTTCAGATGCGTAAATCGAAACGACAGGTGGCCTTCCCCGTCCTTCCACGGAATCGTCACGCCCGTATAAGTCCCTTTGCCCGCCAGCCATACGGCGTTCGCGCCATCCTTGTCGGCCATATATCCCGCGATTTTGAGCTTATGGTTCAACAGAGCGAATCCATTGACCACCGCGATCGGAGTCGTCTTTTTATCCTTCGATTTCAGCCTTTCGATTTGCACGACGGGCAGGAGCGGCCTGGCTCCGGCCGTTAGACTGTCGATCATGAATTGTCTGGTTGTAAAACGGAACAAACCGTTCGTTTGCATTTCTTTGCCGATTGCGATGCTCGATAAATGCTCCATGGGATGATCCAGCAGGAGGAACTCCTTGGCATCCGCCCCTTTGACCAGCAACGTAACGTCCCTCTGGTTGTTCGCGGGATCCCGATTCAGTTTATCGAATAATTTGGACGCGTCGTTCCTTTGAATAAACTCTTCGCTGATCGCAATAACGACGCGGTGGCTCGTCAATAATTTGCGCGTGGTTTTGCGTTGAACGTTCTGGTTCGCTTCGAATACGTCTGCGCCCTTGGCGGACACGACGACGAAGTTGCCCGTGGTTTCCGTTCCGCTGCTGCCGAACGGCCCGTTTTGCTGGGAAGGAATAACGATCTGATGGCTGATCTCGATCATCCCGTCCCCCGCGTGATCAACGGCCGTCCCCATGACAAACGCCAGCTGGTTGGGTTCGACGAAATCCGTGCATCCCGCCATGGAGAGGAGCCCGAATAACAGGATGCCGATTCTAATAAAGGAGCGCTTCATCCGGGACGCCCTTTCCTGCTGGATCCTGACTTGGCCCAGAGGGGATACCGAATCAGCACGTCCTTGATTCGCTTGCCGTCGAACGGAGCTACGGGGCTTAGGAAGGGCGTGCCGAAGGAATCCAGCATGACCAGATGGATCAACAAAAAGATCATGCCGAACGCAAAACCGACGAATCCGAGAAAGCCCGAAAACAGCAGCATGATATAACGGATCAGCCTGAAGGGCAGCGTTGCGCTATATCTTGGAATCGTATAAGTGGCCACGCCCGTCAAGGATATCACGATGATAATAGGCGTCGAGATGATGCCCGCTTCCACGGCGGCTTGGCCGATGACGAGCGCGCCGATGATGCTGACGACCGGACCAAGCTGATTGGGCAGATGCACGCCTGCCTCTTGCAGAGCGTCGAATATAAACATCATCAGAAACACCTCGACGACGGTCGGAAAGGGCGAGCTTTCCCTAGCCGTCGCAATGCTGATCATGAGAAAGTTCGGAATCATCTCCGGATGGAAGGTCGAAAGGGCGACGTACATGGCCGGGAGGGCAAAGGAGATAAACGTCATCGTGTACCGGATGAATCGCATCAGTATTACGAACACGAATCTTTCGAAGTAGTCGTCCGCCGATTGCAAGCCGGACCATAACGTAACGGGGAGGACCAAGGCAAAAGGACTGCCGTTCACGAGGATGGCTGCTTTGCCCTCCAATAGGGACGCGGCGACGATGTCCGGCCTCTCCGTATTTTGGATTTGGGAGAAAATCGAGAACGGCCGATTCTCGATCCACTCTTCAATGTAGGAGGAGTCGATAATGCCGTCCATCTCGATGGCCTCCAACTTCTCCCTGACCGTCGATAATACCTTCTCCTCAGCCTTGCCTTCCATGTAGACGAGCACAACCTCGGTCCTCGTATATTTGCCGATCGTGAACGATTCCGTCTTTAAATCCGGATGAATGATTCTGCGCCGGAGCAACGTCGTATTGGTGCGGAGCGATTCCACGAAGCCTTCCTTGGAGCCGCGCAGCGTCGCTTCTTTTTTCGGCTCCTGGATGCTTCTCGTCTCGAAGTCCTGCACCTGGGCAAGGAGCGAGGAGGCTTCGCCATCGATCAATAACGCCAAGCTGCCTTGCAGAATGCCATGGACCAATCCGTCCAAGGAGGTCTCGGATTGGACGTTCGACAACGGGAGCCATTGTCGTCTGATCATTTCGGCAAGTGACTGCACGGGGTCGATCCCTTGCGGCAATCCGCCGAACAGCAGCGGCTTTAACAATTGGGCTTCGATGCTTTCCGCGCTAATCATGCCGTCCACATAGACAAGCAGCAGCTTGGTATCGTCTCCCGATTGGAAGGAACGGTATACGACGTCGCTGCATGGATGAAGCCGCTCCCGAAGGCTTGCTTCGTTAACCTCGATTTCGCCGCTCAGCCTGCTCATCTTCTTCCCCTCCATCCGCTTCGCGCTTCTTATGCTATGAATTAATATGCGTCCGGGCGATGGCGGATATGCAGATTATGGATGGAAAGCCGACAATTTCGTTACACTAGGGTTGAAACGCAAAGGGCTCAAGGTGAAACGGCTGTCGCCGTCTTTGGCGGCGCAGCGCGTTTCATTCCGAGAATTCTAAGCTCAGATAAGGTGCAAAACTTATAAATTCTGGAATTCAAAAAAGACACGCCCGCGATGGGCGTGTCTTCATTACGTATGCATGATTCCGCTTATTTCTCTATCATCTGCAAGAGGTTCCCGCACGTATCGTCGAAAACGGCGATTGTGAATTCCCCCATTTTGGTCGGCTTCATGGTAAACCGTACGCCTAAACCAATCAATCTGTCGTATTCCTTCTGAATATCTTCAACGCCAAACATCGTGGCCGGCACGCCGTCGGCGAAGATTTTCTTCTGGTATTCTTTGGCGGCCGGATGGTCGTTAGGCTCGAGGATCAGCTCCGTGCCGTCCTGATCGGCGGGTGAAACCAGCGCGATCCACCTAAACTTTCCCGTTGGTACGTCGTGCTTTTTCATGAATCCCAGCGTTTCCGTATAAAACCGCAATGCGTTGTCTTGATCTTGAACGAATAGACTTGTTACGATGATTTTCAATGGTGTTGCCTCCTTTTATTTGGAAAGCGTAGGAATCGTTACATTTAATCTTGCTTTGTCCATCCTTCCAACAAATCTTTAAGCGGTTCGTTATTGAAAACGATCACTCGATGTTTCCCCTGTTTTACCGAATGAACCAGCCCGGCCCTCTCCAAAAGGGAAAGATGTTTGGCAATCGCCTGCCTGGAAATGGCCAGATTGTGCTTGGTAATAAGACGAACCGTGAGCTCGTATAGCGTCTGCTCGTTTCGTTCGGATAATTCGTCAAGCATATGGCGCCTGGTGGAGTCCGCAAGCGCTTTGAATATAGCGTCATTGTCCCGTTTCATATCCCAATTATAAGCAACCAAATGGTTGCTTGTCAATGATAAGCAACTAAAAAGTTGCGCGACAAATAAAGAACCGGCGGCTCTCCAAGACAACATATTGTCCGGGTCTGCCGCCGCTTCAAGGAAGGTCACCCAGTGAAGGTCACCCATATAAAAACGCCACCCTGGAGGCGGCGTTCTGCAATCCATACTCATTGCTTACAACAAAGGAGCGCCCACGCAGTAGCCGACAATGAGCAGCAGCACGACCGTGATGTGGTTGAGGGAGAAGATGAACATGGAACGCGCCCACTTTTCCTCCGGCTTGCGTCGATACCCGTTGATGCTGAGGATCAGCCATCCCAAGCTGAGAAGGGCGTTGGCTATGGCGATGTACGGGTTAAAGGACCAGAACAGGAAGCTGCTTAGGAACAACGCCGCCAAATACACGTTCATCTGCACATAGGTCCTCCTAATCCCTTTCACGACCGGCAGCATGGGAATGCCGGCGGCCCGGTATTCTTCCATGCGGCGAATCCCGATGGCGTAGAAGTGCGGCATTTGCCAGATGACCATGAGGACGAAGAGCGCGATCGCGCCGGGATGAAAAATATCTGGAGAGATCGCGGCCCACCCGATCAACGGAGGCATAGCGCCCGACAAGCTCCCAACCTCCGTATTGTAGATCGTTCTGCGTTTCGTCCACATCGTATAAGGCACGACGTAGAGGAATAACCCTAGAAACCCTAAGAACGCGGATAACGGCGAAGCGATATATAGCGCTACAAGTCCGCCGAGCGCGATCCAGACCCCCATGATCATCCCGCTTCCGACGTCGATGATTCCGGATACGGTCGGCCTCTTTTTGGTACGTTCCATGATGCTGTCGATGTCGCGATCGTATAAATTATTAAAAATGCCGGCCGCTCCGATAACCAGAGCGGATCCGATCAATGCGAGCGTGATGTGGCCTATCTTATCGAAGAACGAATAGCCGTGCACGAACAACGCCATGCTAAGCCCGGCGACCATCGCGATCAGGTTCGACTTGATGATGCCGATTTTTATCGTTTCAAAGAGTACCTTCGTGACGGAGGTCGGAATTACTTCGATACTCATCGTATTGCTTTGCATTCCCATTATGGTAACACTCCCTCAAAGTCGTTTCGCTCTTCTTAGGTTACCATACATCGACGTTTTTGAGCCATCCCTCGTTTAATCCTCATCATTCTGTCAAAAATCTGTGTCGCTTTCTTGACTAAACCTAATTCTATTGCATTCTAAAATACAAGCTTTGTTGTTTACCTTTCTCCATCAGGAACGCCATGGCGGAATCTTTAAACGTATATGACAAGAATTGATAAGTTCCAACCGTTTGTTTCGTAGCCGCTCCGTATCGGTTCGCGATATGTTTCTCTTGATTGTACGTGGAGAACTTAATCAACGCGCGAAGAGCGTTCGAACTCGATGATACGCTATGAAGGCTGCCGTTCCGAAAAATCAATGTTCCGCCGCCCCAATCATATTGATTCATCTTGTCAACCTCATTCTGAGGAACCAGAGACCACTTTCCGTTTTTAAAATCATACACCGGAATCGGATTGTAGCTTGTTGATTTTATGGAAGTAGCTTCAAGAAATTCCTCCTCCGTCAGTTCCTTCGTAATAATGCGAATGCTCCTGTTAGAATCGTTAACGAACGTCGCGGACATATTTAAGCGTTCCACTATTTCGGCTAGCGGGACGTAAGCCGTATTTTGGAACATGATCGACTTCTCGATCGTGATATAGTTTTGTTGGGCTCCCCTGTTCAGGAGCCAGCCTTTGGAATCCGGTTTGATGCCTACGCCAAGAAATCTCGCCGTTTCCCAGAGAGGCACATACCACTCGTGAACGTCGTTCGGTTTCTTGACCTGGAAAGCCCCTTGCCGTTCATAGGTCATCGCCTTGCCGTTCAAGTAAAGCTTGAACGGGCTTTCTGGCGTTAAAAAGCTGGTCATCTGGCCATTGAAATGCCAGGTTCGCGTATTAAATTCCCCAGATACATGCCAATTATGGATAACGGTCGTCACGCCGCTAGGAACATGCATCCAACGATCCAACATAAATTGAGTATTATAAAAACTAAATTTAAAGAAATCGTCGGTTTGCCAATCGATGCCATATTCCACGTAATACGGCTCAAGCATCTCGATTTTTTTGATGATTTTTCCTGTGGCCGCATCAACGATCGTAATGGGCTGTTCGGCTGTTTTGGCTTTGGTTGCAGGATTCACTCCCGTCTCCATCACGACTAAGTATTTAAAGTTGGGCGACCACGAAGAAGAGACTCTTCCGGACTTCACGCTCGTATATGGAATGAACGCCCCACCTTTTTTGGAATAGCCGATGTGCCAACGATCCAGTTTTTTATCATAATAATTTGCGTACGTGATTTCTCCTATTTTTTTCTTCCACGTAAAGTTTTGCATATCCGGGTTTGGTTTCAGTTCCGCTTTCCTGCCGTCAACGAACAATTCGTAATGTCGAACGAAAAACTTTTTACCATAATCGTCAGTGTCGCCAAAACCTTCGGATTCATCGATTTTCTTACCGTTAGCAGGAATGTAATCCTTGATCAAGATTGATTTGTTATCGGGAATACGATCATATTTCCTTAAATTTCCATCGCCCATAAATGGACCATAAACATCTCCTGCAACCTTCAAAACTAACTTGTTCGTGACAAGAGAGTAAATTTCAACGTCTTTGACAGCTAGGTTCATTTTGTCCGCCGCCGACTGGATGACATAGCCTTTAAAATGGTCGTAGACTTTTATGCGCGAATAGGGATACGACTTCGGTGTCGTGATGCTTTTCAGCAGCTTCATCTTTTTCGTTTTCAAATCGAACTCGAACAATCTCTCTTTCCCGTCGGAGGGGTAGTCTTTCGCATACGAGATCCATGTTTGATTGCCTATTACCGTCTTGCTTTGGTTCTTCGCTTCGATGACGAAATCGACAAAGTACGCCTTTGTACTTCCATTTATTTCTGTAAAAGAATAATTGTCAACTATGGCTGTGTGCATGAAGTGATCGTCGCTCCAACTAAGACTTACGTTCTTAGGAAGAGGATACGCAAATTCGGGGAAAGAAAGTTTCTCGTATACGACCTCCCCCGTTGCGAAATGATGAGTTTCCATTTGAATATAAGGAACCATCTTGGCGCCGTCTTTGCTTAGTTCGTAATCAAATGTATATTCGGTGCTCGACGTGTTCGAAGCGACGGTTGCCGCCTCAGCTTCTTGCATGTGCGCAAAGATAAACAGAATAACAACGATAAAAAAACCTCTTAACATGTTTACGTACATAAAATGAACCATCCCTCTCCTTGAATTAGATGTTAGATATAGAATCGGCGAAACTCCGATTGCTTATCTCCTCTCTGAACCTGTCAATTTCGACAATTTCCGATAAATGCGAAAAGTGAATAAGATCTGCTAGACCACTAGAATAACACCGCCGTAAACCCAATGGCCGGCTGTATCTGTTTGCCGCGGAATAGTAATTCCGGAGTAATCCGTTTTGTTCATTCTCCGGCCTTCTCACCACGATGAATAAACTCCTAATCTCGTCAGGTCTAATAACGCATGCCAATAGACCCTCGAAACAGAAACGATTCCTGTTATTACCTATGAATTATATAAAGATTGTCATTATAGGTCTAGATTTATCGTTAAAACGGTACTTTAAAACTATAAAAGTTCGACAGTTTCCGACAAATATTTAGAACTAATTAACCAATTTTGTCCATCGAAATACCAATCCCTAGTGATGAGATTAAAGCCATGCGCCCGGAATTACGCGTTTGGCGCAACCCAATCGAGAATCTACGGACAAGTCTCTGAATATAGTAGGAGTAAATGGACCGAAGACTGCGGAGGGATACAAATGCGGCCAAGCCTGTCGACCAAAATCATGCTGACCTACGGGAGCGTTCTCTTCGTTGCCATCGCCCTTGCCTTCTTCCTCTCTTACGCGGGGACGGTCGGCCGGCTGGAAAGCGATCTTAAAGATACCAATCTTGTTCTGCTGAAGCAGGTCGAGCAGAAAATCGAGGTTTCCTTCCGCCAAACCGAAAAGGATCTGCTGGCGCTTACGGAGGAGCTCGAATTCGTCTATTTTATGTACGGCAGCTATTCGGACGAATCGCAGAGGTATAGCAACTTCTATGGCCTCAACCACAAGCTGAGAAGCTTTATTACGAACAATCCCGCCATCTCCTCCATCTTTCTGTACTCTTCCTCGAGCGGGGATATATTGACCGACAAGGCTTATATGCCGGAACCCTCTCTAAGCTCCAATTGGCTGGCCGATCATGAGCGCATGCCGGAATACTTCAAGTGGCTCTCCACCCATCCGGTATGGGACGGCCATACGACGGAAGACGTCGTCACGCTGGTGCGCTCTTATCCGACGGTCAGCAAACCCGGCTATCGCAAGGGCATGGTTGCCGTCAATATGAAGGAACAAGTATTGTTCGACATGGTCCAAGCCGTCTACGAGGACAGCGAGCTCGGACAGTTGTTGATCATTGACCAAGACGGCAACGTCGTCACCCATGACGACAAATCGCAAATCTACCGGAACGTAAGGGAGGTCCCTTACATGGAGCCCGTCCTGTCCAAGAGCGGAAGCGGCTCGTTCGGGGTACGGGCCCACGGGGTCCGACAAACGGTGTTTTATCGGGATTTCGACTACACGAGCTGGAAATTGATCAGCGTCTTGCCGGAGGTGCAAATCTATAAACCGGCGATCGTCATCCGCAATCTGCTCATCGTCTTCGCCCTGGGCATGATCGCGCTCGCGCTGGTCATCCTGTTTTTCGTCAACAGAAGAACGTTCCGACCGCTCGATCGGCTGATCGGCAAAATGTCGAACGCCTCAAACAGCGCCTCTCTGCAGGAATTTGCAAACGCGGGGCTTCCCTACCTCGAGAAGGTGTTCGACCAGCTCGTCACGGACAGGGAGCATCTGGAGCGGCATGTGCGCGACTCCAGACCGGTGCTGAAGTGGCGCATCCTCATGGATATGCTGCTTGGGTACCGGAGCGATTATGAAGCGGTGCGCCATCATCTGGAATTCGTCCGCGTTCGCCTGCACCCGGAGCGGTTCGTCGTCTGCGCCGCCGAGATCGTCAAGGATGGCGTCGTCTGCGGGACTCGGGATAAGTCGCTGCACACCTACGCCTTCTGCAATGTGGCCGAAGAGCTTATCCATGCGGAAAATGCCGGAGCGGCAATCGACCTTGGAGAAGGACGGGCGACGATCCTCATGAGCTTCGCGGAAGGCGATACGGAGCACATCCATTTGCGCGCCCTTGCTCTGATGGAGATGCTGATCGACATCATGAAGACGCAGTTCGGACTTGCGGTGACGGTCGGCGTCGGCCGCGGCTGCATCGCGATGAAGGACATCCCGCGCTCCCACGACGAATCGCAGAAGGCGCTCCATTACAAGATGGTGTTCGGCCATCATTCGGTCATCTCCATCGAAGACTTGCAGCCGCTGGACAATCAGGATTATTACCGGCTGACGCGGACGGCCAGCGGAATTGCCGAAGCGCTAAAGGGGACCGATACGGATAAAATGAAGGCGCTTGTCAAGGATACGTTCCGCGAAGCGGTCGCGTGCAACCTGCCGCCCGAACTGATTCGCCAGCTATCCTTCGAATTTCTGATGAAGTCGGCGCAAACGGCCGATTCCATCGGCATCGTATCGGACCCGGCGGATATCAGGCTCGTCGACGTCTATCAACGGATTAACGGCTGCGAGCAGCTGGCGGAAGTGGAACGGATCCTGTTCGCTTTCCTTGAAGACCTATCCGCCAAAATTTCCGACAAGCGGCAGGAGCGCGGCACGAACGACACGGTCTCCCGCATGCTCGCCTACATCGAGCAGCATTATCGGGAAAGCGACTTGTCCTTGGACAAGCTCGCCCGCGAGTTCCGCTTAAGTCCGACGTACGTCAGCAAACAATTTAAAGAGCATACGGAGCGGAACTTTATCGACTGCCTGATCGAAATACGCATCGGGGCCTCCCAGAAGCTGCTCGCGGACGGGGAGCTGAAGGTGGGCGAAATCGCCGAGGCGGTCGGCTACATGAATGCCCGCAGCTTCCTGCGCACGTTCAAGAAATATACGGGGATGACGCCAATGGAATACCGCGAGCGGGCGTTCAGGACGCGGGCCGTGGGAACGGAACGGGAATAAACGGCGGTTCAAAAAAATGAACCGAGCGCAAAAAAGGGAACCACCCTATTGGCAAAAAAAGACACGGAGTTCAGATCATGTCTATAGACCGGAACTCCCCCCTCCTAGTACGATCAAATCGCCGAGCACGGGGATGGCAACATGCTGACGACGGGATCGGACACAAACAAAGGGGGGACGAAATGAACGGTTCATTCAATCGGCTTAAGCGGGATCGGCACTTGTACTTGATGCTGCTGCCGGTTATCGGATTTTATGTCGTCTTCAAATACGTCCCTATGGCGGGCGAAATCATCGCCTTCAAGGACTATCGGCTCGGCGACGGCATCATCGGGAGCAAGTGGGTCGGGTTGTCGCATTTCCAAAGCTTGTTCGCGAGCATCGACTTCTGGCGCGTTCTGCGCAATACGCTGGTGCTCAACGTGTACAGCCTGGTCTTCGGCTTTCCGGTGCCGATCGCGCTGGCGCTGCTGCTGAACGAGGTGCGCAAGGAATGGTATAAGCGAACGGTGCAAAATTTGCTGTACCTGCCCCATTTCATCTCCTGGGTTGTGCTTGGCGGCATCTTCATCGCCTTGCTCTCGCCGAGCACCGGCATCGTCAATTGGCTGCTCCGGCAAGCCTTTGGCATCGATCCGATTTATTTTATGGCCGATTCGGGCTGGTGGCCGGTCGTGTACACGCTATCGGGCATATGGCGCGAGGCAGGCTGGGGCACGATTCTTTATTTGGCCGCCATGGCCGCCATCGATCCCCAGCTATACGAAGCGTCCCGCATGGACGGGGCGGGCAAGCTGCGCCAGAGCTGGCATATTACGCTGCCGGGCATTCGCGGCACGATCGCGATATTGCTTGTTCTGCGCATGGGCAACATGCTGGACGTCGGGCTGGAGCAGACGCTCATCCTGCAGAATCAGTCCGTGCTGGACGTGGCCGACGTCATCAGCACTTATGTGTACAGGGTCGGCTTGCAGAACATGAATTACAGCTATACGACCGCTCTTGGCCTATTTCAGTCGGCGGTCGGTCTCGTGCTTGTCATCAGCGTCAACCGGATTACCCGGTTGTTCGGGGAAAGGGGGTTATGGTAACCGTTGACGAACTCTCTCAAATCGCTGTTGTCCCGCCTGGGGACGACCGCGAACTACTTGGTGCTCGGCTTCCTGTCGCTGCTGGCGCTCTACCCGTTCTGGTACGTGCTCGTGTCCGCCTTCAGCAGCAGCCGAGCCATTACGGCGGGAGAGGTGTCCCTGTGGCCGGTTGAATTCAACGTCGAAGCCTTTGTCCGGTTATTCGAGGACGGCCAGCTGCCCGCGGCGATGTGGAACACGATCGTGGTCACGGCCGTCGGCACGCTTCTCAACATGCTCCTGACGGTATTGGCGGCCTATCCCTTGTCCAGAAAGCGGCTTGCGGGGCGGGGCGCGCTGCTGATGTTCATTATTTTCACCATGCTGTTCGTCGCCGGCGTCATTCCGAACTTTATTCTGGTTAAGATGCTGGGACTTATCGACACCTACTGGTCCTTATGGCTGCCCGCCATGATCAGCACGTACAATATGTTCGTCATGAAGACGTTTATGGAGGGGCTGCCGGAGGAGATCGAAGAATCGGCCGCCATGGACGGAGCCAGCGATTGGAGAATTCTCATACAGGTCATGCTTCCGCTATGCAAGCCCATTATGGCTGCGCTCTCTTTATTTTACGCGGTGGGCTGGTGGAATTCTTACTTTCACGTGCTGCTCTACATTACGAAGAGCGACATGCAGACGCTGACGCTGAAGCTCTATCAGATGATTCTTCAAGTGGATCAAAGCCTGCTCGGCAGCCTGTCGGGCAGCGAAGGAGTGACGCAGGTCGTTCTGACGCCGGAAGGCATCAAGTCGGCCGCCATCGTCATTGCCGTTACGCCGATTCTGCTGCTGTACCCTTTCTTGCAAAAGCATTTCGTCAAAGGCGTGCTGATCGGATCGGTGAAGGGCTAATCGCAAAGGAGATGAAACGATTGAACATGAAGAAGCATGCGAAAATCACGGCGCTGCTGGCAGGATTCGTTCTGATGACGCTTACGGTCGCGGCTTGCCGCTCCGGCGAGTCTGCCCCACCTCCCTCTTCGACTGCGAAAGGAACGGCTGCGGCATCGACGGCAAGCCCTGCGTCGGAAGGTCCCAAGCCGACCATCAGCATCTCGGCTTTCGACCGGGGAGCGGTGCCGGCCGGGGAAGGAAGCTACGAACAAAACCGTTGGACGGAATGGATCAACGAGCAGTCGCCCGTTCAGGTCGACTGGATTCCCGTTGACCGCGGCCAGGCCCAGCAGAAGCTGAGCACCTTGATCGCGTCGGGAAGCGCGCCGGACCTGATCTGGGAATACGACCGGAACTATATCGCGCAGCTCGCCAACCAGGGAGCCATTCAGCCGATTGGCGATTATATCGAGAAGTACAGCACCACCTACAAACAATATTTGGCCGACAATCCCGAACTAAAGGCCGCGATGACGATCAACGGGGAAATCTACGCCGTCACGAGCAAGCGAAGCGTGGAATCCATCGCCAACCACGGCATCTGGATTCGGCAAGACTGGCTGGATAAGCTGCAGCTAGAAGCGCCTACTACCGTAGAGGAATTGATCGAGGTCGCCCGCAAGTTCAAAGAGGAGGATCCGGACGGCAACGGCAAAGCCGACAGCGTGCCCATCGTCTTCAATGGCAACGTCGTGCAAATTATGCGGGCCTTTTTCTTCACCAACGAGAATCAATGGTACCTGGAAGACGGTCAATTGAAATACGCCAGGACGTTGGATCGCTACAAGGATTCGCTGGCCTTCCAGAAGTCCTTGTTCGACGAAGGCTTGATCGATCGGGAGTACATTACGGACAGCAACTTCCAGCGCGCGCGTCAGCTATGGACGACCGGCCAGGCGGGCATCTATTTCGGCTCGTGGGCGATGGACAACGAAATTCGCGATCTGAAGACGAACGTGCCCGATGCCGTTGCGGCTCCGCTGGAGCCCGTAGAAGGTCCATACGGCAAAAACGGCTTGTATCAAGAGCTGCCGGCCAACGTGCTGACCGCGTTCAACAGCGACATGGACGAGAAGCAAGTCGAAGCGGCCATGAAATTCCTTGACTGGCTGCTCGAAGAAGGCTGGTTCGGCCTTAGATTCGGCGAAGAAAACGTGCATTACTCGCTGGTGGACGGCAAAATCCCGCAACGGCTCGATGCCGACAAATTCCGCCAGGAGGTCGCCTATGCCAATGAATACGCGATTCTGAGCCAGTGGGCCATGCAGCCCGAATGGATCCCGGTCATGGCGGCGCAGGACGCGTTGTCGCAGGAAATCGCCCTTGCCAAATCCGAGGCTTTGAAGGTCGCTCTCAAAAACGAATACCGCCGGGACATCGCGTTTAGCCCGGATCTTCCGGAGGTTAGCCAGCTGATCGCCACCTTCCATCCGATCGCCACCCAAATCGAAGTGAAGGTCGTGACCGGCGGCGACGCCCTGACGCCCGAAGAAGGCCTGGAGCAGGTGCGCAAGGAATGGAATCGGCTCGGCGGAGAAAACGTGGAGCAGCTGGCGCAGCAATGGTACGAGGCGAACAAAGAGTTTTTGAAATAATCGACGATCGGACGACGGTTGGAGGCTCATGCCCGGCGGAACATGCGTCGGCATGGGTCTCCTCCCATACGATCCCCAAAATGCAAGGAGGAGCATATCCATGTTCAAAAAAATGAAAGCGCTGACATGTGTATGGGCTTGTGCTCTTGTTATCCTATTTTCCATTGCCCCCGTCGAACCCGGGCTGCCCGTCTCCAAGGCGCACGCCAGCGAAAGCGCGCCCGAGCTTACCCTGGGCGATTTCGAAAGCGTCGACGAAACCTGGGACTTTCTGGTCGGCAGCGCCGGCTCGCTCGGCAACGGCGAGTTCAGCCGGGACGCCCAGACAGCCCGCTCCGGCGTCTCCGCCGGCAAGCTGTCGCTTAATTTCGGAAGCGGTTCGCCTTATCGCCTCAGCTACGTTTCTTTGGAGAAATACCTGTTCAAACGCCTATTGCCCGTCGACGCGCTCGAGCTTTCCTTCTGGGTGAAAACGGCGGACATGGCCAAATTCGATCTGATCCTGCTCGACAACTCCAACCAAAACCACCAGCAGACGATCGTGCTGCAGCCAACGGCCGAGTGGCAGAAAGTGACCGTAAGCACCTTTACTTCGGGGATCGGGTATACGAAGTGGGGCGGCATGAACGACGGCCAGTGGCACGGACCGCTCAAGAAAATCAGCTTCAAGCTGACCGGCGCCGCCATGCAATCCGGCAAGACGGCCGGCGCGATTTGGTTCGACGACATACGAGCCAAGGTGCAAGCTCCCGATCTGGCGATCGCCCAAGTGCAGGTTGGCAACGTGTTCGCGGGAAGCCAGACCGGGAGCTTCGACATCCTGACCGCTGGCGATTCGGTCGCTTGGAGCATACGCAACGCCTGGGGAGAGCCGGTCGACTCCGGGGAAGCCCCCGTTACGGGCGATAAGCTGCGACTCGTCGTTCCCACGCCCGAGACGGGGTATTACCGCCTGAAGATCGACGCTTATCAGGGGGGACAATGGCTGCAAGCGACGGAGACCACCTTTGCCGCCGTGTCCGACTTCGACTTGACCGAGGTAGAGCAATCCCCTTTCGGCATCCAGACGCATTACGGCATCAATTGGAACAAAGAAATGATCCCTCTGCTCCGTCACGCGGGAACCAAGCATGTACGCGAGTCCTTCTATTGGTCGGAAATCGAAATCAACAAGGACCAGTATACGTTTAACCCGAAGGCCACCCTTCCCATGCAGGCGTTCGCCGAATTCGGCATCGATCCTTTCCTGGTGTTCGGATTCAGCAACCGTCATTACGACAACGGCCAAACGCCGTATACGCCCGAGGCCCACGCGGCTTACGCCGACTATGTATCAGCCATGCTGGGCAAATTCGGCAGCCAACTGAAAGCGGGAGAAATGTGGAACGAATTTAATCTGCCTTACTTCGGCGGCAAAGGGCCGGCGGCTTCGAGGGCGGATGTTTATTTCAGCTTGCTGCAGCAAGGCTATGCGGCGGCCAAGTCCGCGCGTCCCGACCTGAACGTCGTAGGCGGGGCTACGGCCGGCGTTCCGTTGAATTGGCTGGAGGAGCTGTTCGAGCTTGGCGGACTCAATCATATGGATACCCTCTCCGTTCATCCCTACCGCTATCCGCAGACGCCCGAAGGTCTCACGGGAGAGATCGACGCGATTAACGGACTTGTGGAACAATACAATAACGGCGAGGCGATTCCCCTGTGGTTCTCGGAGGTCGGCTGGCCGACCCATCTCAATCCGCATGGCGTGGATGAGCTCACGCAAGCTTCGTATCTGATACGGGCTTACGTCCTCAGCATTGCCGCGGGAGTCGAGAAGATCTATTGGTACAATCTGATGAACAGCGGAACGGATAAGCTGTACAACGAGCATAATTTCGGGATTATTCATAACACCGGGGATGCGCTCGGCGCCTACACGCCCAAACCTGCCTACGTCGCGCTCGCCACGCTGACGCGGCAACTGACGGGAGCGGACTTCGAGGAAAGCTCAATCGAAGACGGCGTCCACCATTACGCCTTCGCGAGCGGTGCCGACTCCACCCATGTTATTTGGTCGCTGGAACCTCGGAACGTCATCCTGAAGACGCAAAACCCGCTTGCGGTTTCGGATATGATGGGCAAGACGGTCACCTACTCGCCGCTGCAAGGCGAGGTCTATCTGACGTTGACGGGAGAACCGCTGTTTATTGGCGGAGACTTTGACGACATGGCGGATGGCGGTCCCTATTCGCTGAATGGCGATCCCGTCTATACGGGCGATTCCGTCACCCTCACGCTGAGCGTTGACGATATGCGGGGACAGGATGGGCTTACGGCGCTGGTAAGCTTCCAAGGGGCGTCCGAAGAGCTCGTCGTCGACGCGCCGGGGGACTATTCGGTTCAATTGCCGGGAGTGGACCAGGTCGGCTATCGGCGCGCGACGGCCGCGCTTTATACGTCGGCCGGTTCTCCGGTCGCCGGACTGTCCGCCGCCGTCGAGATCAAGCAGGCGGAGCAAGTTTCTTCGAAGCATGTGCTTCGGAGCGGGGTCGACGTGCTTGCGGTTTCGGTTGAAAACGACAGGCCGGACGAACGGCAGTTGACCAAGATCGACTGGAGCATCGGCGCCTCCTCCGGTACGGAAACGTACGGGCTTCCGATTCCCGGACATTCCGTGCAATCGATCGACTTCCCTCTGGCAGGTTTGCCGGAAGGCGTCCTGCTCCCTTACCGCTTCGATCTGCAGATGGAAGACGGGGTCAAGATGAGGAGCGAAGGCTCGGTCAAGCTTGTCCCGGCCGCCGGCAGGTATGAACTCCCGTACCGGACGGCGCAGGACTGGGACGACTTGCAGGATTTGCCCGGCATCGACCTGCTGGACGATTTCCATTCCAGAATCGGCTCCCATAACGGGACGGGCGACTTAAGCGGCACCGTATGGGCGACCTATGACGAGGAGCATCTGTATGTATATGCGCGCGTGCAAGACGATGTATTCTCGCAGCCGGGTCAAGGCGAATCCATCTGGGAAGGCGACAGCGTTCAATTCGCCCTATCCGCCGGCATGCCTGGCGAACGCCTTCAGTGGCATGAATACGGAATGGCCCTGACGGCGCAAGGTCCGGAGCTCTACCGCTGGATGGCTCCGCAGGACGCCGTGACCGGACCGGTGGCGAATCCCGACTTGGACGTGACGAGAGACGAGACGGCGAAGCTTACCCTCTACCGGCTTGCCCTGCCATGGAGCGAGCTTTCTCCCGTGCTGCCTAGCGACGGCCTGCTCAGCTTATCTCTGTTAGTCAACGAAAACGACGGCGGCGCCCGCAAAGGGTACGTCGAATGGGGCAGCGGCATCGGCTCCAGCAAGCAATCCTCCCTCTTCAAGCCGGTCCAACTGCAAGCTCCGCAGACGCTGGCGGCCGTGGCGCCGGGCACGCCGGAGCTGTCTCACGATAACGGGCACGACACCGGCCTGGCCGACGGCGACTACGCGGTCACGATGAACATGTGGTGGGGCGAGAACGGAAGCCTGTTCAAGCTGTATGAGAACGGCGCGCTTCTTCATTCCCAAGCGCTCGCAAGCGCAACGCCGAACGCCCAGAGTTTCTCCTTCGCCGTGGCGGGCCGCGCCAACGGCAGTTACGTTTATACCTGTCAACTGTCGAATAACCGCGGAGCCAGCCCGTGCGCCCCCTTGACCGTCACCGTAACCGACGCGAATCCGGGCATGCCCTTGCTTTCCCACGACAATTGGGATCGCGACGGCACATACGCGGTCTCGATGAACATGTGGTGGGGAACCAACGCTTCGGCTTACCGGCTCTACGAGAACGGGCTGCTGATCGACGAACAGCCGCTCGCCGCCGCGACTCCGAACGCCCAGTCCGTCCGCAGTCCGGTTGCGGGCAGAACCCCCGGCGTCTACGAATACCGCGCCGAGCTTGCGAACGCCTCGGGTTTGACGTCAAGCGAAGTGATGACGGTTACGGTAACCTCGTAGGAATCCGGACCTTATGAAAGAAGCGCCGGCCAATACTGTCGGGATATACGACAGTATTGGCCGGCGCTATTCATAAATCCCGTCTAAAAAGCGAATTAACTTTTTAGGTTAGACACTTCATGAGCTCCTTCGCCGCCACGGAAGTTATTCGCAGTTTTCATTCGTATAAAGGATATTTCTGACGCAAGTCTTCGCGGTGAAGTACATTGGAATCCTCGCGAATATAGTGGCAAACGTACGAACGGCGCCAACGGTCCTTGCTCCGGTTTTTGTTCGAAGAGTGAATGAGCAGCTCGCTGAAGAACAGAATATCCCCCTTCTCCATGACGACGGGAATTTGCCGGCTCGTATCGACGCCCTCCGTTTCCTCGGTCCACGATTCATGCTCTTCCAAATTCTTAACGGCTCCGTGGGGCAGCAGGCCGAGCTTATGCGTTCCCGGCATGACCCAAAGACAACCGTTCTCCTCGTCTACGGATTGCTCCATGGCCGTCCAGGCCGCAATCATCGTCATCGGGTCGTTTTTAATGTAATAATAATCCTGATGAGAAGCTTGGCCAGGGGATCCCGGTTCCTTGTAGAAGTACATGCTTTGCACGCATACGGCTTCCTTGCCCATCAGCTGCGCCAAAGCTCCGCGGACGATCGCGTTTTTCATGAGCTGCCTGGAGAAGCTGTCATGCTTATGCGGATTGAACAGGCGGAGCGAATACTTCTTGCTCTCTTCGACGGCGGCCCACTCCGGCATCGGGGATTGGCCCCGAATATCGTAGATGTGTCCATTAAAGGCATCGATTAAATCCTCGCTCATTCCCTTCTTGAAGAGATAGTACCCCTGCTCCCTAAAAAACGCGACGTCCTCTTGGCTTAACGGTTGAATCGGCGGCGCATAAACCTTGTTCATTCGTCATTCCCCTCTCAATCATTTTGTTTGGCTTGATAGTGACAGATTACAGCTAACGCCGCATCTCCACAATGGATGCAATTATCGAATATGTATCTGAAATTGACATACGATCAAGCTTCCCATAGAATGACTATGATGCTGCAAAATGAGAACGGAGATCGGACGATGCCCCAGCGATTAAGCCCCCCCATTCATTATGATCAAGTGCAAGCCGTGGTAGCGGGTTCCGTCGTGTACCCGCCAGGCGGACGTTTCGGGCCCCGCGTTCAACAGGACATTCAATTAGTCCTGTTGCATTCGGGCAGCATGAAAATCCAAATAAACGGAGATGTCTTGGTTGTACAACCAGGGCATGTCGTCCAGCTAATGCCCGGCAACGAAGAGATGTTTGCCTTCTCCGAAGACGAGGAAACCTGGCATCGTTGGATTGCGGTGCGCATCGAGGATTTGCCGGAAGGAACTTCGTCGTACGATTCGAAGCATCCCGCCGTGCTTCCCATGAGCGAGGAAATGAACCGATTAACCGATCTGCTCTTATCCCTTCAGCATAGAGCGGACTCGGACGATCCCGTGCTGCGAACGTTAGGCCTGGCCGCGCTGCAGTTATTTCCGACGGAGTCGAGGCGGCTGGCGGATCGAGAGAAGCATCCGGCTGTTTACACGACGATTTCATGGATGAAAGAACATTTGGCCGAGGATATCGCATTATCTGATTTGGCATCGATAGCCAACGTCTCGTCCGAACATCTCGTTCGCTTGTTCAGGCAGCATGAGAACCATACTCCCATCCAATACTTGTGGAAGCTAAGAGTTCGCCAAGCCATCGAGCTGCTCGTCCATACGGGACTGACCGTTACGGAAATAGCCGAACGCTGCGGGTATAAGACGTCGCACCATCTTGCAAGACAAATGAAGAAAGAAACGGGTCTTACCGCAACGCAAACTCGCCAAAATTCATGGAAAGGCATGTTGAACCTTAAACGTTGACGTAAACGCCTTTGCCGTCCGCGGAACGAATCTCCGCTTCGATGATTTCAAGCGATTGCACGGTGCTCTCCGGCGAACAAACCGTTACCGGCGCTCCGGTCAAGATCGACTCGACGAAATACTTGATGCCGCGGTAATAGCCCATATCCGGAGACAGTTCCGGAATAAACCCTTCGCCGTCATTGGGATTCACTTTGAGGACGTTGTGCTCGAAGACAAGATTGCCTCCCTCGAAGTTCACCCGGAACGTCATCGCAAAGCCGAAGTCGCCGCCGAGCGTCCAGTCGGCCTGCGCGTTTAGCACCTTGCCGTCGGGGTAGACGTAATTGGTGGATACGACGTCGTAAGCGCTGCCCGGCACGACGTTGCGCGCCACGGAAGAAACGCCCTCCGGCTTGCCGAACAGCCAATTGATGACATCCGTATCGTGGATATGCATATCCAGCATGCAGCCGCCGCTCTGCTCCCCGTTCAGGTACCAAGGCGCCGGCAAGCCGCCGCCCCGGAAGAAGCTGCCTGCCGTCACGGCGCCATAGCGGCCGTCCTCGACGCAAGCCTTCAAATATTCGTAAGCCGGCCAGAAGCGCAGGCATTGGCCGATCATCAGCGTGTTGCCCGTCCGCTTCGCCGTTTCGGCCATCCGCCAGCCCTCCGCGGAAGTCCGGGAAACGGGTTTCTCGCAGAGCACGTGGATCCCCCGCTCCAGCAAGGAACATGTCAGGTCCGCATGCAGCGGCGTTGGCAGCGTGATGTCGACGATGTCCAGCTCCTCCGCCGCCAACATGGCTTCGACGGAGTCGTACAGCTTATAAGCAGTCAGATCGTACACGGACTGGCCCGTCGCGATATTGCCCTGCGCCGCGCCGTCTTTTAATTGCTCGATAAGCTTATCGCAGATCGCGACTAAACGAATGTCTGCCCCCTCTTGCATTAAACGCACGTAATTGTCGAAGTGCATCCGTCCCATGAATCCGAATCCGACTAATCCGATCTTCAGCATGACATTCCTCTCCCTTATCGCCTGCTTATTATTGGCTTCCATTAATCTTTATCCGATTCCGTTCCTTCTTGAATCCAATCTCATCGGTGATTATATTTCTATAATAAAGGTTGCTCATGCTATTTTCTTTAGCGATAAAAGCGATTCTTTATACAATTCCGTTGAGGCGCTTGTTGCGTCAACCTAAAGATGGCCCATGGCTGGCAGATCAAAATCCCCCTTCCAGGTGATTGCGAAGTAACACGTGCCCCTGTTCAGCACTTCTAGCGGACTCCAGGGACGCTAATCATCGATTTTTCGATGTTATTGAATTGCAACGGACACACATGCCCTTATTTCCACCATCCGAGCGTATTAACCTTCATTTGGGCCAAGTAACGCCTCTCACGTCCGTTACAATTCGTTAATGGATAATAACAGATCAATAGGGTCGCGTGTGACCGTTAGCTTATCCTATACAAAAAAAGAACCTCGCCGCAGCAAGGTTCCTTTTCCATCAAATAGATTTTATTTTGTTCCCGGAATTTGCGGACTTGTCGACCAAGGCGCTCTTTTCGAGTTGGCTTCCGATTCCGAATCCGGCTGCGGCGTTGGCGCGGGGTGCGCCTTCAAATATTCGAGTACGTTGTAGATTTGCTCCGCCGCCTCGGCGCGACTGATTTCGGCTTTAGGATGGAAGTTGCCTTGTTCATCCAGCTTCACGACGTTATAGGCAAGCGCGCGCTGGATGGATCCGTCATAATCGATCGAGATATCCGCGTTGTCTTTAATCTCCGCGGGAACCAGCTTAACCAGGGGCAGATTGCCGTGCGCTTCGATCGCCCTAATAAGCTGGTGAGTGAACTCTTCGCGCGTCCATTTCTTGTCCGGATCGAGATCGGCAGGCAGCTCGAGCCCGTTAACGCTTGCCGTAATGAGGGCATTCGCATACCAAGCGTCGTTATCCGCGTTCTCGAAATAATCCGTAGCTTTGGGCTCTACCTGGAATCTTACCAGATCCAGATTCAGATTGGCGGCACTGACAATAAGCTGGATACCTTGCGCGGCCGTGATGGTGCTGTTCGGAACGAATAAGTCGTTCGTCATGCCATGGACGATTCCTTGTTCTTGCAAAGCAATTATTTTATCCTTTGCCGCGATATTCGCGATATCCGAGAACGGGTTGGCGGCCGCATAGCTTTGGCCTGCAAAGGATAAAGATAATGCGGTTACGGCGGAAAGTGTAATCATTTTAAATGTTGTTTTCATGTCTTTCACCTCTTAGAGTTTTTGGTTTGAATGTGAGATTCATTCGAATTTCTGATTCATTAGAAATTTCCATGATCTCCTATTGTCGTCACATTAGTAATACAATCGTTGGTCCTATTATTTTTCACGCTGAAAAAATTTTTTGAAGAAAAAGAAACCAAAAAAAAAAATAAAGAACCTTGCCGGCGCAAGGTTTTTTATTTTGACTAATTTATCGTTCCCGATACAGCGAGCGGAATCGCCGCCAAGCTCTTCCCCCTGGTCAGCATCTGTATATGCTTACTCATCCGCAATAAGAGCAAAACCGTAAATATGAACGGCGCGGCCTTCATCATGGTATAGACGAATGGTATTGTTGCCCCTTTGCATCCAGATGCGAATTTCGCGCTGATCTTTAATATCCCAAGTAGGGAAGCCCCAGCCCGCCGTGTTGTGCAGATTGGTTCTGTACGTGTGCGCTCCCCCGTTAAGCTCTACATTCAGGTCTCTGCTTTCCCCCGCGCAGTAGTCGAAGCGCATCAAATAGTAGCCATCCTTAGGCAGTCTGATATTGTCGAACGCAAGCTCTCCTCCGAGACCAAGACCCGTAACCTTCTCCATGCCCGACGCGTCCTTAACAAATTCCGCGCCGCCGCTCAGCTTGCCTTTTCCAACCGGAATATACAGCTCCCTCTGCGGCTTGTTATCGATAATATGGATGCGCTCCAACGCGGGAACGGCTCCCGCAATACGTTCGAGGAACAACGTGCTCTCGCCGCCGGCGAAAGGAAAGACCACGTCTTTGGCAAGGAAGATTTTATTGGAGCCGCTTTGCGGCATGTCCATGTCCACTTTGTTGATGCCGTCGCTTACGCGCAGCGTCCAAGGCTCTTTTGACGCGTAGAAAAGTCTGATGGTCTGAGTCTCGCCCGCTGTATTCACCGCGAACGCGATACTGCCGTTCATCAGTACGGCTTCCTGTTCGTTTTCATATACGACAGGCTCGCTGCCTTGCAGCGTTTTTCCCGCTGACGCCAAGTACTCCGTTCTTGCATCGCTCATGTAGCCGGAACAAATCCCTTTCGGCAGGTCCGAGATTGCTTTGGCGATATAGATGCCGGCACCGCCGCTCTTCAGAAGCGGAAGCTCGATCACATCGGCGGATGTCACTTTGCGGCGCTTCACTTTCATCATTTCGCCGCTGGAGTCGTCCTCGTAAATATCGGCCTCGAACTCGCCCTCGGGCAGGAAATCCATTTTCAGCCGCACGATCATCGCTTCGTTCGTTATGCAGCCAATCAGCCACTCTTCCGCCGAACGGCGCATAATGGCGGCATGATGGCCCGGGAATCCGGACAACACCTTGATCTCATCGTAAACAGGCTTCATGCGGCGCAGGAAGTCGGTCCCTCTCCACGCTTCCAGATAGTAAATAGAAGCCGCGATATGCGAAGCGCCCGATTCGTAGACGACGGAAAGCGCCATTTGATGCCCTAACGTCGTATTGCGATTATGGTTCGAGAAGCCCGTCGGCGTATAATCCATCGGACCGATCACGTTGCGCGTGAACGGAACCGTACAATTGTGCTTGGCGTCCGGCAATCCGCTCCACATGTAATGCTCGATTCCGAGGATTCCTTCCGCCGTCATAAAGTTCGGCCATGTGCGTCCTTCGCCCATACATTTGGTTGCCCCGTGGAAATTAATCATCAACCGGTGCTCCGTCATGACGTTCGCGATCATTTCATATTGCCACATCGTGTGCTGGGAATCGTTCTGGAAGAAATCGACCTTAAGCCCGTCTACCCCGCAGCTAGCCCACAACGGAATTTTCTCCTGCGCCTTTTCGGGGGTGTCGATATACTGCATGGCGCTCCACAGCCATACGACGATCCCTTTGGAATGGGCGTAATCGCACAGCTCTTTCAGCCACGTAATATCCCAATCCGCATCCACGGTAAGTCCTTCGAAGCCCATCCCCGCCGCAAAATCCACGTAATTTTTTTGCTCCGTGTACATCTGCGCGCTATTCATGTATTCCCACCAGCCCCACAAGCAGCGCCCCGGCTTGATCCAGCTTGTATCCTCCATCTTGGAAGGCGGATTCAAGTTATAGTTGATCGTCGTGTTCACCAGTTCGTTCAAGTCGTCCGTCGCGACGATGACGCGCCATGGAGAGGAGAACGGCAGTTGGCAGGAGAGCGGCGAGCCCATCTCTTCCGGAGCGAATTCCAAAGCCATCGTTCGATTGCCCGCTCCGCGCAAATGGCAAGAGCAGTAGCTGCCGTCCGTGTTATAGACCTCCGCTTCCGTAATCATGACCCAGCCGCCGTTGCCGGAGTGGAACAAGCTTGGCATTCCGTAATCTCTGCCTTCTTTGTCTTCCCATCCGGTATGATCGTAGGTAGCTTCGTAGCTGCTGGTCAAGTGCTGCAGCCACAAGTCGCCGTAGGCTTCCGCCAGCGTGAAGTTTGTCGCTTCGCGGATGACTTTCATCGGTTTTTCCGCATCGCCATCGGACAGGACCCGATAGCGGAAAGCCGCCCCGTCATCGTAAGCGCGCGCGCACAGGACGAACGTATACGCTCCGCGCTGAAATTCCAGCGTCATTTCATTCGCATGGTTGCCATAAACCGCTTTTTTGCCCGCCGGTATCGAGTAGGTCTCGTCGATGACTGCACGGGCTTCCTTTACGAAACGAAAGCCTTTCGTAAAATCCTCCAAATCGCTTTCAAAGCCAAGCTTGCTTAGCTCCATGACCGCTTGACCATTCCGCTCGACGGCGTACCATAATTCCTTCTCGGCATTCTCAAAAACCGTCAGACTAACAGCGTCATTAGGCGAATACAGTTTCCACATAGATGCTTTTCCCCTATCCATTCGTATTTATTTGTTGGTTAATAAAGCTCTCTGCCTTAACGATTCGGCAACAAGCGCACCATGCAGCTTGCGTAATCATGATTAAGCGACAGCTGGATACCGCTGTTCATCAAGAACGCGCCTGAATAGTTCTGCCGTTGCTGCCCTTCTATCTCCACCCGGTAGCTCGTTGTCGCATCCAGCCCTCTTGGACGAATTGTAAAGGTCGTGCGCCAGCGAGAGGGATGATCCAGGAACGCGAACAATACGCTCTCTTCTCCGTTTTCGTACTGCACGGCCTGCAAGCCGTCCGCTCGCAACGATGCCAATCGGTGCAATTGCCCAAACTGGATAACCTGACGCACTTCTTTGTAGAGCGCCACGTATGTTTTCAGAAGCTCCGTATCCTCTTCCGTACTCTCGTTCAAATTAAGTCCGATGCCAAGCGCGCCGCACATGGAAGCATGCAATCGGAACAACAGCGGCATGGCACGCTTGCCATTGCTTCCCGAATCCGTCACCCAAGCACGCATATACTTGATTGGATAGAGATAGCTATACCCCTCTTGAATCGACAAACGGTCCAGAGGATCCGTGTTATCGCTTGGCCAGAATTCGTCGAAATACCGCATGGCGCCATAATCCACGCGGCCGCCGCCGCTTGCGCAGGCTTCCCACTCTACCTCGGGATGCAGCTCCCTAAGCGACTCTATAATATGGTAGAACCCTTTCGTATGCCGGTACCAAATGCTCTTAAAATCGCTGCGATCCAGCAAAGCGGAAGCAACCTCGCTTATGCCTCTGTTCATATCCCATTTGATATAGGAAATATCGTTCTCCTTAAGCAGCCGGTCGATTTCCCCGATGATATAATCCCGTACATCTTGTCTAGTCAGATCCAGCATATACTGGTAGCGGCCTTCCATCACCGGACGGCTCGCGTACTGATAGACCCAGTCGGGATGAGCACGGTACAAATCACTGTCGGGATTCACCATTTCCGGCTCGATCCACAAACCGAATTGCATGCCGTAGCTCTTCAGCTTCTCGGTCAGCGGCGCCAGTCCGTTCGGAAATTTGACGGCGTTCACCTGCCAATCTCCCAGACCGGCATGATCGTCTTTGCGCTGTCCGAACCAGCCGTCATCCATGACGAACAGCTCCACTCCTACTTTCGCGGCCTTGTCGATCAGCTGTAGCTGCGCCTGCTCGTTCACGTCAAAATACGTGGCCTCCCAGGAGTTATATAAAACGGAAAGAGGCTTAGCCGCCATGGACTCCGGCATCACGTGCTTTCTAGCGAATTCTCCCATCGAATTCGACATTCTATCGAATCCGTCCGGAGAATACCCCAGATAGAGTGACGGCGTTTCCAGCGTTTCCCCGCCCGTCAATCGCCATTCAAAGTCCGTGTCGCCCATGCCCGCCAATATATTCAAATACTCGTAAGGCGTTTGCTCCAATACGATTTTGAAATTTCCCGACCATGCCAGCGCGCCGTAATAGACCTCACCGTGAGTTTCCCCTGCATTTTGATGCAAGACGAAGCTCGGATTGGCTACATGGCCCGTTGCGCCGCGCAGGCTTTCCAGCACCGTTTTTCCGCCCGTTATTTTTTGCTCGAACGCATCGAAATCGGAATTCCACATGCCGTTGAAGTTTTTCAGACTCCATCCCGCTCCGGGCAACGAACATTCTCCCGAATGCAGACGCTCCACCGTCACGACTTCGCTGCCGTGGTTTTTTACCGTGCGGCGCTTCTCAATGATGTCTACCTCTTCGTACACCTTGTAGTGCAGAGACATTTGCAGCGGATACACCGTGTCCTCCAGGATCACCGTGAGCTCGTTCTTGTCGATCGTATGCCCAACATAACGATATCGAAAATCTCTGACGCCATCGGCAAACGTTATTTTAAAAGAGGTTTCCTTGAACCGCATCGTTCCAAAAGAAGAGCATTCTTCTCTCTTGACGTCGTAGATGGGATGAAAGCCCTGCTCCCACACGTACGGCTCGTTCTTGAAATCCTCGACCGCGTCTACGCGCGCTCCCCAATAGAGATGCCGCAAGAGCCCTTCCCGGTCCACGCTAAAGCTATAGGAAGCATTTTCTGTGTTTAACAAAAAAACTTGGTTTTCACCGATATGAATAGCCATCTTCTATCTCCTTGGAAGTCGAATTCAGTTGCTCGAAAAATAAAAGGGGCAGAATACGTCTTGCAGCACTCTGCCCGTCATCCTAGCAATGCAATCTTGGTTTGCTACATGCTTATTTGCCTTCGGCGTTGTTGTACAAATCCATGCGGACCTTGTAGTTGGCCGTATAAATATCTTCGATTTTTACGGCTTGATTGGCTTCCAGCTCCGCAATCATTTTTTTGTACAGCTCGTCGATTTCGGCATGCGAACCGGCATACACCATATTAGAGAAGCTGTTGTCGATAATATCCTTGATTTTTTGCTCGCTCAGCGCGTCCGGCGTGCCGCCCTTTGGACCGAGATCATCATAAAGCGCGGTATCCCAAGTGGAGCCTTCCATGGATTTCAGCGCATGCTGATTCACGTTATCCCTGTTGTAACGGAACATTAAGTCGTAAGGAGTGCCGTCTTCGCCCAAGCCATTGCGAATCATCCATGTCCATTTGCGCGCGCCCGTCGTTTTCGAGAATTCCGCCCAATCCGCCCGAATGGCATCGAGCGCTTCTTGCGTCGGCACGTGAACGCCGTTCTCCATGTTCCAGTTCATGCCTTCCTTGCCCCACATCAGCAAATATTGTCCTTCTTCGCTTGCGAGGAAGTCCAAGAACTTGATCGTTTCTACCGGGTGCTTATTCGCTTTGGTAATGCCAACGCCGTCCCAACCGAGCGAGCTGCGAGGGCCGAACGTTGTTTTTTCGGGATCGACGCCAGGCGCCGTTACTTTAAACGCGTAGAACAATTTATTGGTATCCTCGCCGTTTTCGGCGCGGAACGCGCTGTTGGCCTCGTTCACGACGCCGCCCGCCGTTGCGAATACGCGTCCGCTGGACGTTTTTTGCTCATAGTTTTGGGCCTTGTTGATACCCCATTCACGGTCGAGCAGGCCTTCCGTATAGAGCGTATTAATGAATTTGATCATTTCCAAGTAACGCGGATCCCTTACGATAAACTCAAGACGGCCATCTTGCTCGTAATACGTTTTCATCCCGTACATCGCCTTGAAGGAACCAATGATGGTAGGCATGTGCTCCGCGTTCACCGTCATCGGGATGGAAGGATTGCCGTCCACGGACGGATATTTCTCTTTGAATTTTCTCAGCAGATCCAGGAATTCATCCTGCGTAAAGGAGTCTCCGGCCAGTGCGCGCTCGCCGTATCCGAACTCCTCCAGAACATCCATGCGCATATTGATGGCCCAGTTCGGATCCGGGTCGAGGCCGTACCAGTTGTTCAAATAATAATTTTTGCCGTCCTCGTACACGCTCTTGGACAGCACGTCGCCATAACGTTCCTTGATGTTCGGAGCGTGCTCCTCGATCAAATCATTGAGCGGAATCAGCGCTCCGGCCGCGATATATTTGTTCAAGGTGGCTTCGCGTCTGTCGATGAGCGCGATGTCGGGCAAGTCTCCGCTGACCAACATCAAATTCAGCTTCTCGTCGGGATTGCCGGTAGGCTGCTGAACCTCGATAAACACGCCCGTCCGTTCCGTGATTTCTTTCGCGACAGGGTTAGTAAACGGATCGCCTACGTTTTTGTCGAACAACGTCAATGTAATCGGCGTCTTCGTCGTACCGTTTGTGTCTTCCCCCTTTGGCGCGTTTGTGCTTTCGGCAACGTTGTTGTTCCCGGAACTACATGCGCTGAGTAACATAGTGCCTGCTAGTACCGCTGCCATGACGATTCTTTTTCTCATTCCGATACCCCTCCTATGAATGGAATAGCTTCTTGCGTCCCCCTGCTTATACAGGAGAAATATATATTTCAACCGTATCCCGAACTGGATGTCGGCTTCAGGATAAGGGCGAAATCATGAGCTTTGGGTTTTGAGCTTTGAGCTTTGAATGGCATCGCTCAGCCTTTTACCGCCCCGATCAGCATTCCTTTTAGGAAGTACTTTTGCAGTAACGGATACATCAGAATGATCGGCAGCGTAGCTACCATCGTCACGGTCATGCGAATCGTCTCGCTGGATACCGGCATCTTCCGCTGTTCGTTGGCAAGCTGCTGCGCCGCGCTTAGCATGTCGCTCGTTTGGAACTGATTCAAAATTTTCACCAAAACGGCCGACAGTGTTTTCAAATCGGGATTGTAGGTGTAAATGTACGAATCGTACCAAGCATTCCAATGGCCGATGGCCGAAAACAAGGTGATGGTGGCCAGAACCGGCGTACACACGGGTATAATGACCCTCAAAAATATCTGAATGTCGTTAGCTCCCTCTATCTGCGCCGCTTCCTCCATTTCCTTAGGCAAGCCCTCCATGAAGGTGCGGACTAAGATCATCCAAAATATACTCATAATTCCGGGGAAAATAAAAACCCAGAAGCTGTCGATTAGATTCAAGCTGCGCACGACCATGTAAGTGGGGATCAGTCCGCCGCTGAAGTACATCGTAAAGACAAAAAACAAATTAATTCCGCGCCAGCCTACAAGCTCTCTTTTGCTTAGAGCGTAAGCCAGCATGGAAACGCAAGCCAGCGTAAGCGGAACTCCGATTACCGTTCGACCGACCGTCACGACGATGGAATTCAGAATTTCCGCGTCGTTCAACACGGTCTTGTAGCTGTCCAGGCTAAATTCGTTTGGCCACAGCATAAATTGTCCGTAAGTCGGGTCGGACGCGTCGTTCAAGGACAAGATGAAAATATGCCAGAACGGAAAGAACGTAACGATGAACAATAGCAACAGGAAGCCGTATACGATCGTGTTTCCCGTGATGGTTCCAAGCGTATTGCGCTGCGACCGCTTGCTTTCAGCGTCCGTCTTGCCGAGCCGCGCAACATCATGAGCCATTTTTTATTCCTCCCCCAGCCGCATGCACAACGTTTAGAACAAATGCGTTTGGCCCATTTTTTTGGATATATTGTTGACGGTGATGACGAGAATAAAAGCGATGACGGATTTGAACATGCTTACGGCAGACGCATAGGAGAACATGCCATTCTGAATGCCGTAACGGAACGCATAAGTATCGATGACATCGGAGTAGGAACGGTTCAGCGAATTACCTAGCAAGAAATATTGATCAAACCCGGTATTCATCAAGTTGCCGATGTTCAAAATCAACAGAATAATAATCGTGGGCCGCAGCATCGGCAGTAGAACGTGCCAAATTTGCTTCAAGCGATTAGCGCCGTCCACCTTCGCGGCTTCGAACAACTCCGTTGGAATGGCGGCAATGGCAGCCAAATACATGATGGAATTGTACCCCATATCCTTCCAGGCATTAGAAAGGGCTATAATGATCCAGAACAGCTTGCCTTCCTGCATAAACAAAACGCCTTGTTCGACGACTCCGATCTTCATCAGCAGTTGATTGACGGGTCCTTCGGCGGATAGCAAGGTAATGACGATGCTTGCGGCAACCACCCATGAAATAAAGAACGGCAAGTAGGAGGCGGTCTGCACCGTCCGTTTGAACCAGTTGATTCTTACTTCATTCAGCGTTATCGCGATAAAGATAGGAAGAATAAACCCGATCGATAGCGTCAACACGCTCGAAACCAACGTATTGCGCAGCACTCGCCAAAAATCTTGTCCCGAGAAGAAGTATTCAAACCATTGAAAGCCCACGAAGTCCGCTTTGAAAAGCGAGCCCCAGAAATCCCCTAACGTCGGCTGATAATCAACGAACGCCATGTACAATCCCGCCATGGGAGCGTAAGCGAACAGCGCCGCCCAGATTACTCCCGGAATGAGAAGCAAATAAAAATATCGCTGTCGAACCATTTTTTTAATTGTTGGATGTTTTAGAAACGGCATTTTTTCGCTGCTTCTATCCACTTCAACTTCCATTATTCCGCCTCCTCGTCTCCAATTTAAGATTATGAATTCATCATAAGGAATCTCGTATGGCATAGCTATATCACGATTCTCAGATTTCTATCTGAAAAAACCGAACTTCACGTTATCTAACGGTTTGATCACGATTTGATAACCATTTTTAGGATAACGATCGCATCACCCGCATGTCTTCCCGCACCTAATTGACATTATCAATGTTCAATCTTATACTCTGTTCTAAGCATGAAAAGTATTACGAAAACGCATTCATAAATAGAAATTTTCAATAATTTAACTTATTATCCGGAGGTTTTATGTACACGATCATATTAGTCGATGACGAACGGCTTACCTTGAACGCCCTTGCCCATTATATCGATTGGGAACAACTGTCCTGCCGTGTCGTTGCCACTGCCGGCAACGGACGGGATGCGTTGACAAAAATCGAAGCCCTGCAGCCGGATATTCTCATGACCGACGTGAAAATGCCCGTCATGGACGGCATTGAGCTCTGCAAGCAGGTACATGCCCGCTTCCCTACCATTCAAATCGTTTTTCTAAGCGGCTACAACGAGTTTGAATATGCTTGCGCCGCGCTGCAGCATGGCGCCTGCGGCTATTTGCTGAAGCCAATCGACCACGATGAACTGGCTTCCACTATGAGGACGGTTCGTCAACGTTGCGAAGAACAGAAGAACCGGCTTAATTCCACCTTATTAACGTCGGGGGAATACCTGCGCGAGCTTCTTCAAATCGGCGGCAATCTGCTCTCCGGCCTAGCGGATGAGGTTACCTCTATATACAATCACCATTTGCATCTTCCGGCGGATAACAAAACCTTTTATTTTGTATTTATCAGCCTGGACGAATACGCTCTGTTGGCAGAGAGTCCTCTGGCGATCGACACGCCAGCCGGCGATTTTTCCACCGTGGAAAGATTGGAATTTTTTATCGCAGGCTTGCCTAGTTTTTCTCCCGGCGTGTTGACCAAGCTGCGCGATGGCCAATGGATATTCGTCACAAAAGAAGCAGACGGCAACGCGTTTACGCAATGGCGGAATCAGTCCGCGAATGCGGAGCGTTGGATATCCCTATTTATTACAAATAATTCGCAAACCTTGCTTTCTTTTACAAAACAATGGCCGAAAATGCTGCAACGACGTAATCAACTGGTTGCAGTTCATGGCACGGGACTTATCAGCGACGACTGGGAAAATAGGCATGTCGCCACTCGAGAGACGCCTTTTCCCAAAACAGAGCATCTAATTGCCGCCATCCAACAAAACCGCAGAGACCAGGTTGAAGAATGGCTCCATGACTTTTACGATGGCGGTCTGCCATCCGGAAATATCAGTCAAGTGTTTGTAGACAGCGTTTCCGTTTTTGATGCCGTATTGTCTGCGGTTGCCGCTAACAACCGTCATTTGCAAGACATTATTGAAAAAGATTCCCCCTTCTTTGAACGCCTTTCCTTGATGGAAAGCATGCAATCCATGAAGACGCACATGAGGCAAATTCTAAGCATTATGATGGATGAGCTGGAAGCCTCTCCCGTGGACCGGCATATCGAAATTGTTAACGAAGTATGCCATATCATTCAAAAGAATTATGGGCAGATTACTTCGATCGATTCGCTTGCGGAACTTGTCTTTCTTTCCCCCAACTATCTCCGCACGATCTTCAAGGATATTACCGGGAAGACTCTGTTGGAATATGTCACTCAGATCCGCATGGATCATGCTTGCCTCATGCTGCAGGAAACGAATATTAGAATTCATGAAATCGCCAAACGAGTCGGCTATGAAAGCGCCTCCTATTTTGGCTCCGTCTTTTTCAAACGCACGGGACTCACCCCTAACCAATACCGTACCCATGCGAAAAAGGGACAACGAACATGAAAACATTGAAGAAGCTTTTCAACAATTCGTCTTTGCTGCAGAAGCTGCTGCTCATGTTTCTTACCGTCACGATCACCCCTCTTATCTTCATTACCGTTTTTTTCTATGATCGCACGGAGCAACGGCTGCTGGAATTGACATATGAGAATATGACTAGCAGCAACCAACAAATCAACAGCAACGTCAACGCTCATTTGGATAATCTTCGCCAAATTTCTTCTATGATTTATACGGATGAAACCTTGCAAGCTTATCTGACGCAAACCTACACAACCGACAAATCCATCCTCGAAGCCTACCGATATATCGACGGACTTCTATACAGCTTGCTGACCGCCAACAGCAACATTGCCAGCATCAATCTGTATGTAGACAATCAATCGCTCCCTGAGGATGGTCTGTTTCTCAAACATATCACGCTCGAGAATTTGCCGTTTCAGTACCTAACCCAATTGCAACAAACCTACGGAAACAATATATTCAGCAACGTGATTCAAGACAAAGCCGGGAAAAACGTGATCTATCTTGGGCGGATTCTCAACTTTAACGCGCAAAGCCAATTCTACGGAATGGCAACGATCGGTCTTCATGAAGAATTGCTTTACAAGTTAATCGAAAAGGAGGAGCAGAACAAAAGCGTCTACTTGCTCAATGAACACGATCAAATCATCTCCGCATCCGATAAATCGCTTTTGAACCAGTCATTCAGCGAAGCCATCGGCCCCGAGCTGTCCATCAATCAAGAAGTCGTCACCATAAACGGACATCCCCATTTGCTGGTGTATAACACCATGTACCATGGTTGGAAGACCGTTTCTCTTACGCCAATCGACGAAATCATGCGGGACTCTCGCCTAACGGCAATGCAAATCGTGGTCATTGCGCTCTTTAGTCTTGCGTTATCCATCTTGATGATCATCGTCATTGCCAACTACCTTTCTCGCCGCCTGCGCAAATTAAACCGCCAAGCCGCGCAAGTGGAGCAAGGGAATTTCTCCCTCCTGCTCACCGACGCCAGCAAGGATGAGATTGGTCAACTAAGCGCGGCCTTCAACAAAATGAGCACTCGTCTCAAAGATTTGATCGATACGCTGTACGTCAAGGAAATCGCCAAGCGCGATGCCGAGCTTTATGCCTTGCAAAGCCAGATCAATCCGCATTTTCTTTATAATACGCTGTCGGGCATTTCCTCTCTGGCCATCCAAAACAACGATACGGAAGTAAGCAAAATCGTCAACCATCTCGCGAAATTCTATCAAACCTCGCTCAATATGGGGCGTCAATATATTACGCTGGAAAAAGAAATCGCCCTTACCAAGCATTATCTTGCCATCCAGCACATGCGCTTCGATGATAGCTTTATGGAGCACTGGGAAGTGGACGAGAGCTTATCGACGCATGAAACGTTAAAATTGGTATTGCAGCCTTTTGTAGAAAACGCCATTAATCACGCCATCTATGATGATCATCATAGTCTGCAAATCTACATCCGCGTTTACCGATCCATCCGCGACGGCGTTCCGGCGCTCTTGCTTGAAGTAGAAGATGACGGCTGCGGAATGTCTTCGGAACAAGTTGAAACGCTGTTATCCTCGGAATCGAAAGCAGGATACGGGATCAAAAACGTTCATGAACGCGTGCAGCTTGCTTATGGAGAACACTACGGCGTAGCCATCCAAAGTCAAATCGGAGTGGGTACTACAATCACCATTACGCTGCCTTTGCAACAACATGATTGAGCAGCGGGCTAGGTGTATGGAGAAAATATAGGATTAAACTGGAGTTGTTGATTTAGCGGGGTTTTTGAATTGCAGAATCGTCAGCTATAAAAAAATAAGGATTAGACTAATTCGATAAAGAAGCAGCGGTGGACCAAGACTTGAAAAATAGTCTTAGACCGCCGCTGTTCTTGTTAAACTAACGTCTCCTATAGTTAAAACGGAAATAGAATAGTTGTGTTGTCTGGGATATGGGGACATGCCTCACTCCTCTCTGCCACTGCCAGCTTTTTTGGGATTTTCATTCCGCTTTTGCCTTGAATACTGCTCTTTAAGCCAGTTTTGAATATAAAGGTTAGTTGATACGGATCTACGCTACCTTCTTTCTGTTCTTCTCCCATTATAACTTTTTCAATGACACTTTCGAATACATTTCGATCAAATTCTGAAAGAACGGTGTTGCTTTTAAGCACGTTACGAAATTGCTGCATTCTTTTTTCAATATCAATCTCTTCTTGAGCCGATTCCTCCAGTTGATCTCTTACTTCAATTAATTTTGTTAACGTGGACTCCAGTTCGTCATATTTACGTTCGTAAGTGGCGCGATCAATTTTCCCGTCCAGATGGAGATCAATCAGATTAGAACGCTTTTGTTCAAGAGCTTGGATTTCGTGCTTCACTTTGATTAACTGCTTGTGATGCTGTTGCTCACCAAGCACAGACTCCATTCTTAACAGAAGCTCATCTAATACATCCTTTTGATTACCGCAGACCCGATTGTACGTTTCGACAAAAGCGCCCTCAATTATTTTTTCCTCAATCCCTTTGCTATGCGGACAATATTTCTTTCCTTTTTTCGAGAAAGATACACATTGCCAAATGACTTTTGCATAAGTTGTTCTGCTATTCCAGCTTCTCCGAGAGTAGTTTTTCCCACAAAATCTGCATTCAAGTTTGCAACTGAACGTAAACTTCCGACTGAACTTTTCGCGTTTACCGCCTTTTTCAAGTTTCCCACGCGGCTTTCCCCGTCTGTACAAAATATCCTGGGCTTTTTCAAAGATCTCTTCATTTACAATTGGCTTGTGATGATTCTTGATATAATATTGATCCTCCTCGCCATGATTATCCAACCTGCGCTTCGATATGGGATCAAGCGTAAAGGTTTTTCCTTGAAGAAGATCGCCTTTGTATTTTTCATTTTTAATGATACCAAGTACCGCTGTATCGCCCCATTCCATGTTCCCGCGCTTCGTTTTATGAGGAAGCTTCGTTAATTCTTTTGCGATTACTGAGGCTCCAACACCAGCAATGTAACGATCAAAAATGTAGCGTACAACCTCGGCTTCTTCTTCATTCACGGAAATTTGCTTGGTTTTGATATCATAGTCATAGCCGAGACAGCTTTGAAAACCAACAAGTTCGCCGCGTTGCATCTTCATCCTCAAACCCATTTTTACAATTGATGAGATATTCTCAACCTCTTGTTGCGCTACCGAGCTTAGGATGGTTAATAATAACTCACCGTCCATCGTCAAAGTATTAATGTTCTCTTTCTCAAAAAACACGGCCACATTTTTCTCCTTGAGCATACGGACATATTTAAGGGTATCCACCGTGTTTCGGGCAAATCTTGAGATGGATTTGGTGATAACCATGTCTATTTTTCCATTCAGGCAATCGTTAATCAGTCTCTGAAAATCATCGCGTTTTTTCACTTGAGTACCCGTAATGGCTTCATCCGCATAAATATCGGCCAAAATCCAGTCGCTGCGCTGACCAACTAACTCTTTGTAATAGGAAACCTGTGACTTATAGCTGTTGAGCTGCTCCTCTGTATCTGTGCTTACTCGCGCATATGGGGCTACTCTCAGAAACTCTTGTTGCCCACCGGTACGATCTGACAGCTTCCGATTAGCTTTTATAACCTCTACTGAAAATGACATTGCCTTTTCCTCCCCTGAGTTAATCTCTACGCTATTAGCGTAATGAATTCAGGCGAATTCAACAAAGGTGCGAATTTGGATTTTAAAGATTTATTATAAATAATAGGTGCGATGGCTCATCCAGAAGTAAGGTCTGAATGAATGCCATAATCATGCATGGTTTGTTTTTTGACCGAATCAAACTCTTGTTCACTTATTAGGGACAGTATCAACAAATGCCTAAGCATTGCAATTTGCATACTGTACCTCAACAAATCCGTTTTCAAGCGATCATCCCCTCAAACCGAAATTAGGTAGCGATATGGCCCGAGGAAACAAGGCCTTCTACTAACCTTTTCATTTTGAGGCCCAAATCGGGTAACTGAACTCAAAAATTATGTTTGTCAAACGAAAACCCCACAGTACTTCGGTAATACGACCGAAGGTATGCAGGGCTGTGATATCCTTCTTACAGTTCACTTACAAAATGAAAATAAATTACTGTCAGGCTCCTCGGCAAGCACTTCCGCCCGTTCGTTCTTATACTCCAGCCTGAACAAGCTTGGGATCCTAAGACTTGTCGTCCTTCCATCCGCGTACGCGTCCAACTGGATCTCCGCATCGGCGTCTCTGCAGCTGCGATTCTGAACTCGGAGCCCGGTCACATCCGCAAAGTTAAGCATATATCCGTTATTGGAAGATACATATAGCGTTGCGCTGCCATGAACCTTGGCTAGCAGTTGCTCCCACCGTTGCTTCGCGATGCCGTTCACCCCGGTAACGCAAGGTAGCATATAGAATTCGGATTCCGGGATCGGGTGCTCTTTATTACTTAAATCGATATCGAATCCTGCCTGCTTCGATAGGAGGTACGCGCCAAGCTCCGTGGATCAATGGTCCTGCTCGTTGTTGGCTAATTGTTGGCAACTACATACCCCCACAGCGGACTTTCAACGCCTAGTTAATCGCCAAACGTGGCACACCAACAAAGGCGCCATTGCGGGCGCCTCCTAATGTGAATCCGCGGTTAGCCGAACAGCTTATTTTGGACGGCAACCGTGCGCAAGGCAAGCTCGGACACGGTTCCATGACCGAAATCCGCGACGACTGTCCGCACCGTGTCATGGATGTCGTTGATCCATCGTTCATCGTTCGGTTTACTCATGAGTTTTTCGTAACCAATCGCAGCCCCTACAATACTCGCTGCCGTCGCGCTGTTGCAATCCGTATCCGTTCCGCACATGACAGCTGTCGTAATCGTGGAGGTATAATCCAGATTGCCATGCAATAACGCCAGGGTTACCCAGCACAAATTATGAATCGCCGCGGCAAAATACCAGTGACCGTACTTTTCGTAGATGCGGTCGCACACGACAATCCAATCCGGCGTTTCCTCGTACCATCGGATGACATCCTTTACGGCGCACGCAAGCCGACTGTTCGCCGGTATAACGGACAACCCGCCCGCAATGATGCTTTCAACCGTCGGACTTTTGCTTAGCGCCGCGCTGATGCAGCCTTGCACGTACATTCCCCCGTACAAGCCGTTCTTCACGAGGCTCAGCGCGCTCTGGCGATGGATATATTCTGCGCCTTTGTGGGGTTCGCCAGGCGTTATATACCCCCATAGGTCAGCCTTCAGCTGCCCGTCCATGCACTCCCGCCAAGGATTAATCATCAGGCGCATATCTTCGGCTTGCTCTTCGAGCGGTCGACTGGAAGACAGATTCACCATATGGTAATAGATCTGATTGTCCGCCACCCACAGCCAATGATAAGGGATATTATCGAGAAGGTTCATTCCTGCATCCAGCTTCGTGAAGTGGATGCCCTTCTTCTCGGCAAGGAGCAAGGATGTAACGGTATAATGAATATCGTCATCCGGCTGCACATAGCGAACGTTTCCTCTCGTGGACGGCACACAATCCTCTCGAAGCCGAATATCCAATTGTTCCGACATTGCGGGCACCCAGTCGTCAAGAGGATAGGCATTGACGCTCTCCAAATAACGCCGCACCATCATTCTGTCAAACCCCATTTCCAGCGGTTTGCCAAGCACGACGCCAGCGCATCGAGCGAACCACGCGCCTTTGATTCGGTCCTCGTACTCTTGCTGAGAGAGCGGCTGGAGCTTAGGAGGTGAATCCGCCATCGCCAGAATCGTCCCAAAGTCATCGGGCTCTGTATAAGGGAAGTCCGCCCTTATCCCTTGCTCCCGAACCTGCCACAGGCGCCAATAAGCCTGCTCCCACTCATGCTCATTCTCGGATTCGCCTCCGCTATTCGGGTTCGAATCGCCGCGAAGCTCAGCCGGAAGCGGCAAGAACTGCCCCCAACCGCGATCAGGCTTCGCATGCTCCTCCCCGATCAAGTACCCTTCCTCCGCCAATTGGTAATACTCATCCATATAAAGGTCTTTCCATCTCGCATACCCAGGCATGGGGAATCTCACGCTCCTATTCGTCTTGGCAGCTTTGCTGGCTAAACATATCGGCATGCCCCTTCGAACACGCCTGTTCTCGCCATGGCCTGAGAACCGTCCGGCATTACGATGATCATGGTTACATCTTCCGGACCGTCAACCCGCAGCGTAAAGACCTCGCCGTTCCTGCTCCAGGCAACGTCTACCTTTCCCGCCGGTGTCGGCACGCTTCCTGCCGCATGGGTCAACGGTCCGGGATGCGGTTCAATTCGAATCGTTTCAAAGCCAGGCGATTCCGGCGCAACCCCCAGGATTTGAGCAGGAAACTCGTAGAGCGGAGTAGCTCCCCATGCATGGCAGTCGCTCCGATTGCCGTTCGGCTCTTCTGCCCAAGTCGTCATGCCATTGCGCACCATGACATGCCACTTCTCCCATAATGGGAATGACAAGCGGTAGGCGCCGGCGAGCGACAGCGCCCGAAACAGGTAATAGGCCATGGAATAGGATACTTGCGCAATATCCTCGCGCTCAAGCGTTCGCGCCATTAAGCAGTAGGCATCTTGACCGGTCGAGAGCCCGGACAGCACGCTCCACAGCTGTGCCTGCTGACCGTATTGTTCAACGCCAGGTCCATCCTGGAACAATTGCTCATGCTGCGACCAGCACAGCTCTTTCACCTTGGCATTAATCGAGTCGGCAAGCTGTCGATACTGCAATGCCGTGTCGTTCCGTCCGATTGCGGCATTCAACTGAGCGGCTTTCTCAAGTGCGGCGGCATAGATCAGATTATAGACCGTTAACGGACCATATTCTCCAGCAGGCGGAACGCCGTTATTCCAGCCCGCTGCCCAATCCACATATGACCAGTAAGCATTCGGCAGCTGTCCGACAAGTCCGCTGTCGTCGATCCGTTTCTCAAACCAGCGCAGCACGCCATCTGCGGTCGCGGCGTAGTCTCTCACGAGCTCATCATCCCCATAGAAACAATAATGGTCATGCAACATAAAGATCCAATAGAGAGCAAAGCCGGGAATGACTTGCGATTCGACAGTCGGGTAGCGGCTCTGCAACATGCCGTCGGGCAGTCGGGAGCTGTGATAATCCTGTATGGTCTTTCTGGCGAGTCTGTCATCATTGCTAGTATAGTACGTGAACTGCATCTGGAGTCCGGCGTCCATCGTATATTGAAGCTGCTCATAGTAGGGACAATCCTCGTAAGTCTCGTGCATGCAGCGCTTGAGCGTACGCAGACTGATGTCCCACAGCGGCGTGAACGACTCTTCCGAGCAGCGAAATTCCGCTTTCACCTCGAGCGGATAGCCGTTCTCCCGATACCCGATACGATACAGGCTGAGGGGCTCATCGCCGGTTGCGATTTCAATTCGAACGTAGCGGAACGTCCGAAACCAGAACGGCTCATAGACCTCCAAGCCGCCGCCGGCACCTCGCCCCGCCGTCAGGTAAACGTCGGAATCGCCGACCAACTGCCTGCCTCCCGAATGATCGTCCCGGATGCCTTTTACCCTTTCTCCGGCATGAAACTCCTCATAGCACTCCGAGCATATCAATGCGATGACGCTTCCCTTGCCGCCGGTCATGCCAATGTGGATATAGCCCGTCGTCAGTTCACCCGCATCCAGCTCCAGCCAATACGATTGCCGCGGCATGAGATCCAATTTGTCGTCCGATTCGTCAAGGATTGCCGCAGCCTGCGACAAGGGGCTTGCAAGAGAATCGCTCGAACGGACTATCTGCATGAACGAGCGCGGTCGTTCATACAGAGCAGGAATCGAACGCGGCTCCAAGGGCCACGGAGTCGTTATCCCATAAGGATTAGTCGTCTCCTTGACGACAACAGAGCGGCTCCATGCCGCATCATCATAATCCGGCCGCTCCCAGCCATGGGGAAGAAGCGCCCCGTCAACGCGCTCCATGCCTCCCATCCATGTGCCCGACAGCCAGCTTTCGTATTCCAACCGGTAGGAAGCATCCGGCATGCAGCGCCAATCCGCGTCTGTTCCGAATCGCCGGATAGAGCTCTTGTCCTTGCCTATGATCGCCCCGTCCAACAGGAATCCGCCCCAAGGCGAGCGATAGACGGAGCTGGGCCCGGATACGGTCGCTGGGCCTCCAGCTCCAAAGTGCAACACTTTGACCGCAATCAGATTGAAACCATTGCGCAGATAAGGAAGCAAGTCGTACGTTTCGTAATATTGCGTATGGACATCCCCTTTGCAGGGACCGATCCCTACAGACTGTCCATTGACGAATAACCGATATCGGCTGTCCGCAGATACTCTTGTATGGACGGCATGAACTTCGTCAATATGAATATCCAGCGCATGGCGAAAATAAACCAGCTCGTTTCCGCTTCCCTTGCCTTCCATTGGCGCATGCCATATCCATTTCCCAAACCAATCGTTCATTTCGGTTGTCAGCATAATGTGTTACCTTCTTCCAAGAAATTCAGACGGTTTATAGTCGAACCAATCGTAATACGCCGGGGACGGCTCCAGCTTGCCGTTGCCTGCTGCATATATGGCGATATACACGCCGGAGAATCCGCCCGATACCTCCTGAGAGAGCAGACGAGTCTGTCCGGCAGCCAGTTCATGAAATTCGCTGTCCTCATTAAGACGGAAACCGAATCGGTACTTCTCCTTCTCGGCGATTATTTGCAGAATGACCGGTTGTTCAAGTATCTGATATTCGCTTACGACCAGCTCGATATCCGCCACTTTCTTGCGCACCGCCACTAACAGCCGACCTTCCTTGCGTGTCAAGTATAAGGCGTAATGGAATTCATGGCTCATATAAACGGTCAGTCCCGCCTCGGTTCCTTCCTCTTGCGGATTATAATGAATAAGCGTGGAAACCTCGCATGCAAAATGCTGCTGCCTTCGACCAATGAAGCTGTGATGCTCGGTGTCATGCAAAGAAGACCTCTCGCCTCTCAGCTCGAGCCATCCCGGCCGGGAACGCAGCGAATAGAGGTCGCTTCGCGGATTGCGGCGAAAATTCCAGCAAAGTGACAGCACATCCGCTTCAAAATGATCGCGTTCGAGAGATGGCGGCCAAGGCTTTAGCGGCAGACCGTTTCCTTGCATTTCGAGCTCGATCGGCCGGCCTCCATGGACGACCGGCCAGCCATCCGCATCCCATTCGACAGGCGCCAGGAACGTCTCGCGGCCTAAATGCTGATTTCCCCAGCCGATCCGCCGCACGCCAAGAAACACGATCCACCAGGATCCGTCCTGCGCTTCGACCAGGTCGCCGTGACCAATCGACCCTATCGGCGACCAGCCGAGACTCCGGTGGGTCAGAATGGGATTGCGGGGGCAGCCGACGAACGGTCCCTTTGGGCTTTCGCTGCGCGCCGCAACGACCATATGTCCATGATGGGTTTCCCCTTCCGCTACAAGCAAATAGTACATTCCGTTAATCTTGTACATGTGCGGCGCCTCGCACAGCTTATCCTCATAACCACTCCAGATTGTCGTTTCCTCGCCGATGCGCAACCCGCTTGACAAGTCGAGCTCATACAACCGTATACCGCCTGATTCCGGATGGTAGCTGACATATACTTTGCCGTCGTCATCGAAGAACAGGTCGGGATCAAATCCGTCGCCTTCAATGGCAACCGGATCCGACCATTCACCGTGAGGATCATCGGCGTAGACGAAGAAATGGCCTCGGCCCCTCACATCGGTCACGATTAGATAGAATCGTCCTGCATGATAGCGGAGCGTCGGGGCAAACACACCATGCGGCCCATGAAGATCAGCAAGCGACAGTTGGCTCTCTCTTGTCAATACATGTCCGATCTGACGCCAATTTACTAGATCCTTGCTGTGAAAGAGCGGCACGCCCGGAAAATATTCAAACGAGGAAGCGGCCAAATAGTAATCCTCCCCCTGTCTGCAGATGGTCGGATCGGGGTAAAAGCCCGGAAGGATCGGATTGTTGTACGTCATTCTCGCACCTCCCCGCCATAATAGCGCTTGATATGCTCGCATAGCAGCCTAGCTTCGCGAACCGCATCGAAATCCTCGTTATCTAAATATTCGATAGAGAAGCCCCCTCTGTACCCTTTGCGCTGCAGCATCTGGAACAGCTTGTCGAAATGCAATGCCCCTTGTCCATAGGCGGTCTGCATCTTGCCCAAATCCGCATCCCGCAAATGCACGTGAATCGCCTTCTCCAACAGCCATTCCGTTGCTTCGATCTCGATCCCCTGCATCACGAAATGAGTCGGATCGTACACAAGCTTCAGATCGGGCATTGCTTCCAGCACGAGCTCAGCTTGCTCCATCGTCTCGAACGGACTGTTCGCGTGAAGCTCGAGCGCGAAGGAAACGCCTGCTTCCGCCGCCGCTGCCTGATAATCGCGCAGCGTGGCCACGCAGTCTTCAAACACAACGTTCCATGGACGGCTAGCGTCGGGATTACGCGGCTGAATCGCGGCTATCGAAATGCCGAACCGCTGCATCAGCGAAGTCACCGCCTTAAGTTCGCGTCTTCGAGCTTCGATTCGGCTGCTGCTTCGATCATGCAGCTGGCCGCCGGTTCCGACGTTGAGGTAGGCGGGGTAGACGCCATAATGCTGAAACATGCTTGCCAACCGTTGAGCGTTGGTTTCATAGTCCGAAGCCAGTTCCGAGGTATGCACGTGCACCCACTTGTCGATAGCCAACAGATCGATCGCGCGGAAGCCGGCTTCGCTGATGGCCCGAAGCGCGGATTCGAGCGAATGACCGCACCGAACCGATGTCGAACATGCAATCGTCATCATCCAGCATCTCCTTCCTTGCGTATAAATGCATGCTCCTCCAGCATTAATTCCAGAGGAAACCGTTCCTGCCTGAGCGGCAGCTTGACAGGCGCTCGCGTGCGAGCCGACTCGTATACGCCCATGACGATCTCCATCGCAAGGTAGGCATTACTTCCGTTAAGCGGGTGATCTTCGCCATGCCGAAGCGCTTGCGCAAACTGCTTGTAGACGGGCAGCAATCCTCCCGCTTCGTCGAACAGCAATTCGGCCGCACGCCACCCTCCGGCCTGCGAATCCGTCAGCAGCAGCGGCGGATTGGATTGATCGCCCGGAATCCATAGCTTTCCTGCCGTGCCAATCGCTTCTATATCCTGGTACTTTCTCCCCGGCATTCGGAGATCGCCCGTCAGCATCTCCGCTCGTATGCCGCTCTTGAACTCGATCGTTGCCATCGCGGCGCTCTCGACCGCATGCCCGTACCGCCATCCGGTGAACGCCCACGGATTCTCTTCGGAATCCGGTTGACGTCGGAATACAGCCGCGTAGAGACTGTTCACTTCCACTTCGCCGCTCAGATACAACATTGAATCGATGGTGTGCGTGCCGTCGCTTAACACATCGCCGGCACAGGATCCCCGAAGGAGCTGCAGCTCGCCGATTGCGCCTCGGACGATATATTCGCGCATGCTGCGGTAGACCGGATCCATCCTTCGCTGATGTCCGACAATGAGCAGCGCTCCTTGTTCTTCGCAAGCAGCCATCATAAGCTTTGCCTCGCCGAGCGAGCTTGCCATGGGCTTCTCGCAATAGATCCCCTTGACGCCGGCTTCTGCCGCCTCAATTGTCATCAACGCATGCAGCTTGTTCGGCGTCGCAATGACGACTGCTTCCGGCGAGACTTCCTTTAACATGGTTTTATAATCGCTGTAGACCGGAGCCCCTCCGCACGCGTCGGAAGTCTTCCGAGCTGCCGCTTCGTCCATATCGCATACGGCCGCAAGCCGGTATTCCTTCAGCGCAGCTAAGACCTTGGCATGACCGAGCCCCATTCGGCAGCCGACGACGGCAATTGAGATTGCATGGCTATGCGTCATGTCCGTGATCCTCCTCCAATCGGTCTATATAATGAAGCGATTGTTCCCAGCAATAGAGCGGATTCATGTCCGGCGGACAGATCATCTCGATCTCCAACACCAGCTTCTCGGGGAACGGCGCGCTTCCCTTCACCAGCCGGTAACACTCCCGCAAGGGTACATCGCCCGCGCCGATCGGCGATTCCGCAACCTCGAAGCGCAACGGGCGCGAATCCAGCACCGGACGAACCTTATGGTCCTTGACATGCATGCCGATCACGTAAGGCGCCGCCGTCTCGAACGCGTGCAGCGGCTGCTCGCCGATGAGATACGTATTGCCCGTATCCAGGAACAGATAGAGCTCCGGGGTCATCTTGCATAGGCGCAATAGATCCGAGCAATAGTAATCGCCGTGATTCTCGATGCCGAGCGGCGTACCCAATCTCGCGCACAACCCCGCTAGAGGCAGCAGCGAAGCCGATAGCTTCGCAAGCTTAGCCTCCAGCGGCATTAGCTCGTCGAACCGATGTCCGCCGCCGCCTTCCGTCATGACGATCGGTCCCGTGCACCAGGGGCGCAGATCCATCAACCGCTGCTCGATTTCCTCCGTGATCCGCTGTGCCGTGTCGGCATCGGCTTGCAGGTAATTGAAGCCGATTCGGGGCGACAATCTCATGCCGTTGTCCTCCATGAACAAGCCTAGCCAATCCCGTTGATGCTCGGACAGGCTCGCAAGCTCTTTCAAGCTCATGCTTGCTTCCTTTAAGCCGTATGTCCGAAGGAACTTGAACCTCGCAGCGAGCCGATCCTCGTCCTTGCTAAGAAAGTCGCCGTACCATGGCCCTGCGTACCCCCATCCGGGTCTGTTCTTCGCTGCCTCAAGCTCCAATGTCAACCCCGCCTTTACTCGTAACAGTCTTAAGCCAGCTCACAATATCACTCGGTAGACACCTGTATGATGCACGCTGAACGGTAGCGATTTCTCTTCCCATTCCCGCCTAACAGGATGTAGCCTGACCCATTCCTCTCCTTCGAATCTACCTTTCTCGACATTGTTCAAGGGCTGCGGCTTGCCTTCCGCATCGAACAAACGCGCGGAGAAGCAAACGCCCGCGAATATAAATGTCCGTTCATCCAGTCGAACGACAATGCCTCGCGAAGCGGTCGGCTGGTATTGATACATAATCTCGATGACAATATCCCCGTAATCGAGCAGCTCCGAGTATTCTGACTCCTCTTGCACGAAAGCCCGGATCGCGCTTGTATGCTGCGCCTTCGCGATCGGAACCATCGCCTGTCGAATGGCAAGATAAGAATTACGAAGTTCATAGGTTTCCTCGCTCCATCGGCCGTCCAGGGGATGAACCGGCGGCTGTCCGAACTGATGAGGGAATGCGCGGTCGATTGCCCAGACATCAAAGCCGATTGCCGCATGCGTACCGATCGCAAGCATCACATTCTTCTCGGCCCGAGAGCTCTTGCCGCTGGAATGCTCCGCAATATAGAGCGCATTGCCAGGATAGCTGTAACCCTCGCAGATTTCGGTGAAATCGCGAAGCGCCGGCTGATAGATGTCCGGTGCGATGAAATCCGTATGAAACAAGGATTCCCGGTAAATATCCAGCATCGCCAGCACGGGGCCTCCCGACGGATAGCTGAAGCCCGGCCGATCGTCGATTTTGCGCAAGCTGCCCAGCCAGCCGTTCACGTACATCGGCAGCGGATAGATTTGCTTGGCCGCGAGCGTCTGCTCGTCCACGAAACGTGAGATGCAGTGCGCGCTGAAAGCTTCATCGGCATGACGGCCGTATCGCGCCGTCCATTGTCCCGCCGCGAACAGCGCTTCGCAGCCTTCGCAGTGACAGCGGGCCGTAAGCAAGATGCCTGGTTCATTCTCAACCTGGAACAGAATAACGGTGTTGTCCTTGCCGTCGATCTCCCTCAGACGCTTCAAGACGGCGGCAATCGCCCGCCGATCCGCCTCGAAGGTTTCTTCGCAGGTCGGACAAGCAAAATTTGCAAGATGTTTTCCTTCCGCCGTGCGAACGCGTCTGAATCTGCTCGGATCATCCTTCACGTAATCCGCCGCATAGTTCATGCACCCGTTCTTGTACGCGCCGAACCAGATCAGCACGACTTTCAAGTTGTTCGCTCTGGCCATCTCGATTCTATGGTCGAGCATATCGAATTGATATTCGCCCTCCCGCGGCTCGATTTCGTTCCAGTAGAGAGGCAGCGCGGCTGTGTTGCAGCCCAGCTTGTCGGCATGAGCAAACAATGGGTCCATTTCTTCCGCCGAGTAACAGCTGTCGCAATCCCATTGCATCCCAAGAATAAGAAAAGGCTGTCCATCGACGATCAGCGTGTTGTTCCCGTTAATCTGTTTCATATGGGGAAAATTTGGGTTCATCTCTTATTCCTCCTTGTAATCCCGAAACTCCTGAGGAGATTTTCGGATATATTTTCTGAAAAATCTTGCGAAGTAAGCGGGAGACTCGAAACCGATCCGCTTGCCGATTTCGTTGACTTTCAAATCGCTATGCAGCAGCAGATGCTGTGCGCGCGCAAGCTTGACGGCGGTAATATGCCCGGACAAGGTCGAATCGGTCAATTGCTTATATAACCTGCATAGATAACTGGGGCTGAGACCGAACGCATCGCCAAGCCTCGTCAGGGAGACGTCTTCGGCGATGTGCCGTTCAATATAATCATTAAGCCTGCGGATAAACCTTTCATTTTTTTCCTGCTGCTGGAGCGGCCCCTCATTCCGATAAATCAGGAGCATTTCGTTTTGACCCGAGCCGGCTGATAAGAGATGATTCAGATGCTGCATTTCCTCCGCCATCCCGCACCAACCGACCATACTGTCGCCAGCAATAATCGATATAGGAATTCTCAGCATCTGACGGCAGGTTCGCTGAATATCGTCCAATGTCCCGTGCACAAACAGCTTGAAGCTCTGCTCGTCCCAGTTGTCTGCCCGATGCTCATTCCTCTGCAGAATCCATTGGAAACGGAAGTCATTATTCGTGACCGTATGCACGATCGCCCCAGCGTTCAAATACTCTTCTGCAATGTTCTGGACCGCATATTGGAGAAGATAACGGTCGTAGGTATCGTCTGCATAACCCCATGCATCGATTCTTGCAGTCACGAGCAGGCACGGTTGATCAGGCGCAAGCTTGATTGCAAGCTCCTTGAACCGGCGTGCCAGCACCGTCGGGCTGGTGTTCGCGGGGCGTTCGAGCAGGGCGGCCAACAGCTCTTTCTGCAGCACGGGCTTAGCCAGTACCATCTGCTGGTGTGCGCTGGCAATCGTCTGATCGTAGACCCTCTCTTCAGCAAATGCATCAATCGCTTTATCGACCGCTTCAAGTATCTTCTCGTCGCCTTCCGTTTTAAGCAGATAGTCAACCGCCTTATTGCGCAGCGCCTGCTGGACATAGCGAAAGTCGTTAAAGCCGGTTAGGAATATGGTTTTGATCCGCGGCCACTGCTTTATAATCGCTTCATGCAACGCAAGGCCATCCATCTCAGGCATATGAATATCCGAAATCACGATGTCGATTTTCGTTCTGCGGAGTATGCCGAGCGCTTCCGATGCAGAATAGGCGCAGCGCACATCGAACTCATGCCGTTCGTTATCGGACAGATAGTCTCGCAAGCCTTCGGCGCTGTAAACCTCATCGTCAATGACCAGAATGGCATACATGCTGCTCCTCCTCCAAGGGTATGCGTATGGAGACCTTCAACCCGCCCTCGTCAAGTCCACTGAGCTCCAGGCCGGCCCTGGAGCCGAACCGCAATTGAAGCCGCTTGTGGACATTAATCATGCCAGTGCTCTCCACATCCAGCTCCCGGCTGCGAAGCATGGACCGCATCCTTGCCAGTTCATTCTCTTCTAGCCGCCGTCCGCTATTCTCTACGAGAATCCGCAGAATCGAATCCTCACGCAGAAATCTGACCTTGAGCAAGCCTTGTGCGGTTGTTCGGGCCAGTCCATGCTGGTATGCGTTCTCGATGATCGGCTGAATGAGCAGCCGCGGTACGGGCATTCCTTCCAAGCTGCTCGGCACAGGTTCGAATTCCGCGAGAATATGGGGAAATCGAACGCTCATAATCATGGTGTACGACCGGGAAAACTCCGCCTCCGTCCCGAGTGGAACATCCTCGTGCGCTTCGCGCGTGATGAACTTGAAGTAGTTGCCCAAATGCTGGGCGAAAGGAAGCAAGTGGTCGTAATCCTGCAGCTTGACCATTCGATACACGATGTAGAAGCTGTTATACAGAAAGTGAGGATTAATCTGGGATTGCAACTGCTTCAGCGTTGCCTTCTGCGTTCGATACCGCTCTTCGTACACTTCTTGGATCAGCCGCTGCACCTGGTCCATCATCGCATTGAATTGCGTATACAAATATTGAAACTCATCCGCGCTCTTCACTTGGATCGATTGGTTGAACGCGCCCTTCTCCACCTTGCGGAACGCAGTGACCATATTGCTGAGCGGCTTGTGAACCATCTGGTAAATGCCAAGCGATGAACCGATAATGACAAGCAAGGACACGGCCAATATGACCCAGAACCAGGTTTGATAAGGCTTAATGGGAAGCAGAATGCGCTCCTTCGGCATGAACACCAGTAATCGAATGCCAAGTGACGGCGAATGTTCACTCGCGTAATAATAGCTCTTATCCAGCACTTGCATTTCTGCCATCACCGGCTGTCGTTCGGACATGTCATCGCGATGGGCCAGAATGAATTCTTCCGGCAAGGCAGTCCCCGCTTGTATTGTCCAACTCGATGAATCCCCAAGCAGGATTGCGCCGCCTTCATCGTAGTTGATGAATGCGTCTATATCCGTTGCCAGACGGCGCTCATCTAATTCCGCTACGAGCATAAAGGCCGTATTTCGGCTAAACAGCGGAGCAGGATAGGCTTTTATAAGAAAAAGCCTATCATCCAACGATACAATCTGCTCCGATCTCGACCGTTCGATTTCCAATAGTTGTTCGTATTCGGCATCCGGTATCGGATCATACAAGCTGTTGGTCGAGATGGTATGTCCCAATGCAGGAATGTGAACGCTTGCTTGGTCAATATAGTTGCTGGACGTTTGCAGCCATAGAAGCTTCTGTTGCAGGTCGACGACTGCCTCCCGCTTTTCATTTTCCGTCATTACCTCATGAATAGATCTGAGAAAAAGAATATCTTTATCATTGATGAGTTGATTCTGGGCATGAATAATACCTTCAAGCTCCGCTGCAAGCGCATCCATGTAGAATTGAAGCTGCGCGTGCGTCGATGCGGTTATTTGCTCACGAACGCTTTTGGCGCCCTGAAGATTCAGCAGTACACTAATCGAATAGCCGGGGATGATCGCCACGAGCAAGGTCAGAAAAATTTTGTTCATAATCGTCATTCGCGGCAATAAGCGCATCATACCGGCAGCACATCCTCTACGTTCGTTTGGCCGCGTATTATCCTTTGACGCTGCCCAAAACAATACCCTTCACGAAATACTTCTGAAGAAACGGATAGACGAGCAAAACCGGTATCGCTCCCATGAATATTTGCGCTGCCTTCGAAGTCCTTTCCGACACAAGGGCCATCGCTTCGAGATTGTTGGCTGACAACAAGGCAAGATCCTGCTTGATGATAACCGTGTGCAGATAGCTCTGCAAAGGGTAATTCTCGGGACGATTCATGTAGATCAGACCGTCGAACCAAGAATTCCAATGCGAGACGATCGTGAACAGCGTTACCGTTGCAAGCACCGGCAAGGAAAGCGGGATGAACAGCTTCCACAGCACGATCCAATGCCCCGCTCCATCCACGAAAGCAGCTTCCTCAAGCTCCTTTGGCAAGCCACGGAAAAAATTCAGCATGAGTATGCAGTTAAACACATTTACGGCTCCCGGTATCACCAATGCCCAGATGGTGTCCATGATGCCCGTCATGTTCACGATCATATAGGCCGGTATCAGCCCTCCGTGAAATAGCATGGTGACGACGAAGAACCATACATACAAGGTCCTGTATCGAAAGGCTTGCGCCTCCTTGGACAGAGGATAAGCGATAATTACCGTGAGGAACATGCCTGTCAGCGTACCGATTCCCACCCGCTCCAACGTGATGACAAGCGCTTGCAGGAAGTCAGGCTTGCCGAACACATAGTCATAGGATTGTGTCGTGAAGTCAATCGGCCAGAAGCTGACTTTTCCTGCGGCTGCCGCAATTTTGGAGCTGAAGGAGAGCGCAAGGATATGGATTAGCGGCAGAATGCATAAGATTGATAAACCAATGAGAAACGGATAATTGAAAAGGTTAAATACGATTCGGCCCCAGCCGGCCTTTGTGCGCATATCTCGTTCTCCTTCCTAAAATATACGATAATTAGCAAAGCGGTGAGCCATCACATAGGAGATAGCTATACAGAGCAGGGACACAAACGATTTAAAAAATCCGACAGCCGTCGCGGGACCGAATTGGGCGTCTACAAGGCCAAGCCGGTATACCATCGTATCGAGGATGTCGCCGCTCTCGTAGACTTGGGGGGAATAGGTATTGAACACTTGATCGAACCCCGCATTCAGAATATTCCCTAAACTTAGCGTTGACAGCAGAATAATGATTGGGAGCATACCGGGAAGCGTAATATGGAGCGTCTGCTTCCAGCGGTTGGCTCCGTCTACAATCGCGGCCTCGTACAACCCCGGATTGATTGAGGTCAGCGCAGCCAAATACACAATCGTAGCAAAGCCGAATTCTTTCCATAAGTCCGTCACTACTAGCGTTAACGGGTACCAGCTATTGTCCCCCAGGAAATAGATGGATTCCAGTCCGAACACCGCCAATAGTTTGTTCACAATACCTTCCGAGGGTGACAAGATGTCAATTAGAACGCCTCCGAGAATCACCCATGAGAGAAAGTGCGGTAAATAGATGAGCGTCTGAATTCCTCGCTTGATGACATTCTTATGCACCTCGTTCAGCAGAATAGCGATCGCGATCGGGAATAGGAGGCCGGCCGCAATCTTCATTAGGGCGATGTAGACGGTATTCCATAACACCTTCCATGTATTAGGCAAGTACCAGATGTACTCGAAATTGCCGAAGCCGATCCAATCTGAACCCGTTATTCCCTTGGCAGGAATAAATTTCTGGAAAGCCATGACAAGACCCAACATGGGCCCGTAACTATAGATCAGCACCAGAATGACTCCTGGAAGCAGCATAAGGTGCAGCGGCGTCTGGCTGACGCCTTGTCGAGCAGCTTTCATTCCATTCCCTCCTATTGATGAAGCGAAGGAATCAAGCAGAAGGCTCGAGGACGAGCGCTTCAAGCTTGATCCCGCTCCATCCGCTAGTCTTGCGAGGCATACCAGGCATTGACTTCTTCAGCCATGGCATCTCCGCCAAGCTTCTTCCAATCGGAGGCAAATTTTTCGAAACTGTCGAGCGGATCTCCTAATATGATTTTCGTAAAGGTTTCCAGTTGAATCTTATCCAGCGTCGACTTCTTCTCGATCATTGTCGGAGTAGGCGCTCCGATAAATTGGGTGAATTTAATGTTGTAGTCCTTGTCTTTGTAGAGCTCGTCAATCATCTTATAGGCACTCTCATGGCCGAATACGCGCATCGTCCCCCACGTCGAACGGTCGCCTTCGTTATATTGCAATATTTTATCGAAATACCCCTTCTGTTCCTGATCCAGCCCGGATGGATCTCCGCTGTCCAGAGCCGCCGTTACCTTCTGGTAGTGGACGTAGTTGCCGCCGGTCGGATTGCTGCCAACCGCTTGAAGCACATGCTCCCTGAAGTGCTTATATTCTTTGTCGCCGACCATTTCGGTATGGTACACTTTGGCGTCATGCTCGCCGCTATAGAGCTTCTCATGACCTAGGTTAGCCAGCTTGATAATGGCTTCGGGGTGCTCGTAGCCCTTGCGGACGACATTGAACGTATCAAAGGTCAGGTTCGATTCGTACTGCGGCGCCCGATCGTCGACCGACACGATCGGCAGCGGCATCCAATCCGCATTGCGATCGTTGCTCACGCTGTCTTGCAATGGCCAGAGCGAGTTCCATAATGCGCCGAATTGAAGTCCAACCTTTCCGGAAGCCGCATCCTCGCCGATCTTGCCCCCGTCTTTCACGCCGAACTCCCGGTGAATATAGCCTTTTTTATACCATTCCTGCATTTTGCCCAGCGCGGCTTTGACTTCAGGTTGTATACCGCCATATACGAGCTTGCCTTCGCGATCTTCGATCCAGATGTTCGGCCAGGCATGGAAGGCATTAAAGATGGCCGTCGCCTCCGACACGCCGTTACCGTATAGGTCCTTCGTTAATCCGATTCCATGGGTGTCGTCCGCTCCGTTGCCGTCGGGATCGTCTTCGGTAAAGGCCTGGACGATATGCTCCAACTCTGCGAATGTCGTAGGCGCCTTCAGACCTAGCTTGTTTAGCCAGTCGGTTCGAACCCAGAGCATTTGCAGGCTGCCTTCATAGCCTTCCTGTCCCGGAGGTATAGCCATCAGCCTTCCATCGAACATTGCAGATTGTTTGGCTTGGGGACCTAAATCGATTGATTTGCGGAGCAGTTCGGATGCATATTGCTCGTATACATCCGTTAAATCTTCAACAAGATCCGCTTCTACCAATTGCGCAAGCTGCGCGGCATTGACCCTGAAGATATCCGGAAGCTGGCCTGAGGAAATGGAAATATTCATCTTCGCTTCATACTGGTCTGAAGGCACGATCCAATCATGTTCGACAATTATTCCGAGTTCATCCAAATAAGCTCTGGTAAAGGAGTTTTTATCCCAGTCTTCTCCAGGTTTGAAAGCCATCGAAGGATCCTGATCCCGCACGGTTGTGACTGTTATCGGCGGGTCATACTTGCCATGCGGATTCGAGGCATCCGCATTCCCATCGGCAATGCTTCCCTCATTGTCCGGTTTGCCGTGGCTGCCATTACCGCTGTTATTCCCCCCTGAACATGCAGAGACAACTGCGAGCAGCACAGCCAGCAACAGAAGCAATCCTGATTTCGTTGCGTTTCTCAACACTTTCATATAACCAACCTCCCTTAAATTTGCACCCTTACATAATCGATGTAAGCGGTTAATTCAAGAGTAGCACAGTAGAATTTCACCGAAATATACTAACATGTTGACATCCGCTTGCTTAATCTTATCCTTCGTCTGCTCGATCAAAGATCGATGATCAATGTGCGTTCCTCATTGGGAGATGAATCATCCTTATCATACCTGTGCCAGGGGCATATGGTGGTTAGACGTTTGTGCGCAGCGCGGTTGATTCTGTCTTGTAGAGCACCTCAGATGGAAAAAGACGCCAAAATGGCGCCTTTGAACGAACAATACTCGGCTGCTATTGCTCTTCATTTCATGACTAGGCTCGCCGCATGTCTCTCCCTATACGCTTGAGGAGTCATGCCCGTCTCCCGCTTGAACGCCTTATAGAAGGGCGTGTGGCTCTGGTAGCCGCACTCCTGGTAAACCGTTGTAACCGGCAGATCAGTAATTGCAAGCAGCTCCTTCGCGTGATGAATCCGGATTTGATTCAAATACTCCTTGAACCCTCGGCCCACGACCTCCTTGAACAGATGATAAGCCCGCGAGTAGCTTACATTCAGCCGCTCGGCTATGTCCCCCAGTGTAATGGGCTCTGCATAGCTCTCCTTCATGAAGTCAAGCGCGGGCTTCACCTTTCGGTATGCGGACAGAAGCTCCCCGGCCTTCCGCTCTTCCCTGCCAGTCTCATAGTAACGGGCAAGCCAACCGCATATCTGCAGCAGCCCTCCCTCCATGACGCTCCGGTACGATGCGCCTCGGCCGTTGCATTCCTCCCACATCAGGCGAACGGCATGCCCGATCCTCCGGGCAGCCGTCTCCTCGGCGGCGATTCGGTTGCAGAACCGGTCCGGGTCGTACAGGAACGGCAGCATAAGCTCCTGCGGCTTCCCCTCGAACCAGGATGGGTCGAACTTGACGAACAAATAGCGGGATGGCTTGTCCGCGTCCGCCTGCGTCATATGCTTCTCCATATTGTTCACGATGACGATGTCTCCCGCGCCGATCCGGAACCGCTTCTTCTCGAAATGAAACCACCCTTCTCCCTCAAGACAGCAGGCGATTTCAAGGCAATCATGCCAGTGCAGCGGATGCAACTGCTCCTGCGCGGTCCATTCGATCATGAGTACGGGAAACTGCACGTCGATATGATATCGGTCTTTGCTCATGCGCGTTCTCCTTCCGCGAAAACGGAACAAAGCGAGCGCTGTCTCCGTTCGAAGACGCATCTCGCTTGTCCATACGAAGTGTCGATGCCTTACAATTAGTGCGTTCCGCCCTTTCCGAGCAAATCCTGGACGAGCGGATCCGTCGTCTCCGCAAGCAGCTTGCGCGTCAGCTCGCCGCCCCAGCTGGGCACGCCGCCGAACGCGGCATCCTTCATCCATACCGGGCTGTGGTCGACGAGCAAATTCCTTCTCAATCTGCCGTTCTCCGTATTGGCGCCGCCGCGGTGCCAGAGCGCGCAGCTTGTAAGGACGGCCGTGCCGGCCTTCACGCATACCGGAATTTCGCCTTCTACCGGCCCGTAATAATCCTTGGGCGGAAGCTTCGAGCTCTTATGCGTGCCCGGCACGACGTACAGCGGCCCCATCTCCGGAACGACGTCGTCCAGGAAATAAATACAGTTAATGACCGGCGGGTACGCATAGAACGGCGGGTTCGGCTCGATCCAAGACGGCTGATCGATATGCCATACCGTTTCTTGGCATGTTCCCGGGTACGTGATGCGCGAGCTGAACGACCGGATCTGAATGCGGGGTCCGAGCATGGCCTGCATGATGGAGGTCGTCTTCGGGTTGACGAGAATGTCGTGGAACGCCTCGTGCTTGTCCAGCAGCCCTCTCAGAAAGTGACCGCCGAACTCCTTGCCGTAGAGGCTGTCCTTGCTATCGCCGAACTCTCGCCCGATGAGCTCGTCGATTGCCTGCCGGAATTTCTCCGCCTGCTCCGGCGTGATGGCATCCTCGACGATCAGATAGCCGTTCTCCTCGAAGAAGTCCAGCTGCTCTTGGGTTGCGTTCACCTTCACGACATATTCGCCTTCTCCCCAGCCGTTCACCTGCTTATAACGATTTTCTATCATATTTGCGCCTCCGTTACTTGTGAGAAGTGATCTTGATAGAGCAATTATAGCGCGCCAGAGGTCTTCCAGGCATCACACGAACCGTCGAATGTTGAACAAAAACAGCTATCCTCTCCCAAGTTGAAGATCAGCTGAGCCGATGCTTGCACATGCATCGCGTGAACGACCTTCCGCTTCGCTCCGTGATCGCGCCTGAATCCGAGGATCACCTTCGATATATTTACCTTTTGTTCAACGTCTATTGCGAATCGGGCTTAAATGGTTTAATTTGTGGAAGGAAGCGCTTCCGAGATTAGGATTCTTACATGCGAAAGGATGTATGCCAGATGTCGTCAGCGAAAAGACCGATGATTATTTTAATGGTTTTTGCGTTTTTCCTGTCCCTGTTCCCCTTCATGACCCCGGCACAAGCCGCCACGAACCGTTACTTCGGCGTCAATATCGAGCACGCACACGACTCCGGGAATTTAAAGCTCTTCGCCAACGTGTACAAAACCGCCCGCGTCGGAAGTCCGGACCATGCCAGCGACGGCACTTACCCGCTTGATGCGGGCGGCAATCCCACAAAAGATTTCGGACTCCTGCTATGGGACGGCGCGTACCTGAAGCAGACACAGGGCAGCTACGCCGTCCGGTTCCAAGGCCAGGCGACGGTTTCCGTCAAGCTCGGCGATGCTTCTTTCTCGACGCCGGTTACCTACCAGCCCTCGACAAATGTAAGCACCGGCGTTCTGCGCGTGAACAGCGATACGACCGTCGAGTTGAAATTCGTCGGGACCAAACGTACTGCTTCAAGCAGCGCGAACACCGGTGTAACCAACCTTACGATAATGAGGCCGTTATCGCCCGGGTCAAGCGTCAGCCATGCTCAAACCGCTATGTTCTCCCAAACCTTCAAAACCGTTATCGCAGCCGATTTTCAGGCGAAAGCGATCCGTTTCATGGATTTTACGGCCACCAATTCCAAGACGGCGGAGGTCGGCTGGTCGCAGCGCGTGAAACCGGGTCAACAGCAGGCTCAGCCCGGAGGAAGCGGGTATGGCTGGCAAGGGAAGGGCGCCGCGTGGGAATACGTCGTCCTGATGGCCAACGAATTGGATGTGGACGCATGGATCAATATTCCCGTATCGGCGTCGGACGACTACGTCGCGCAGCTAGCCCGGCTGTTCAAATACGGATCCGACGGAACGAACCCTTATTCGTCCCTTCAATCGAACCCGGTCTACCCTCCTCTTGAACCCGGCAGGAAGCTTTACGTCGAATATTCGAACGAGCTATGGAATACGGCCGGTGCCTTCGCCCAATCGAATTGGAACAAAAATCAGGCCGTCCAGGAAACGAATGCGGGAGGCTCGAATTTGAATTATGACGGCGCGGCGAACGAATGGACCTTGGCTTGGCGAAGGCAAGCTCGAAGAACGGTTCAAATCAGCGAGAAATTCCGTCAAGTATTCGGCTCCGACATGAACGAGCGCGTTCGAGTCGTGTTGGGCTGGCAACAAGGCAACGGCACCGATACCGCGGGCATTATGTTGAATTTCATCGACAATTGGTACAACAATGCGGACGGACAGCACGTGAGCCAGCCGCGACCGGTCCATACTTACATTTGGGGCGGGTCCGCTTATTACAGTCCGAATAACCACAGCCCGTCCTTGACTAGCCATAATATATGGAGCTCCGGCTCGTTCGCGGTTAACCAGTGGCATGACCCGCAGTGGACGGATGCTTCGTATGCGGCCGCTTTCGGCCTTCGACGAACAGCTTATGAAGGCGGGCCCAGTCTCGACAACGTGGGAGCTGGCGAATCCGTTAAGGCGCAGGCTTGGCATGATGACAGGATGCGAACGACCGTCATCGATCATCAGAATTTCTGGGAACAGTACGGCGGCGATTTGCTGATGTATTTCACGCTTGGAGGCTCCAGTTATCCAAGCGGCACCAGCGCCTATTACCAGTGGGAATTCGTGAGCGATATGCATAACGCCGTTGCCGCATCGCCGAAAATGCAGGGCATACAAGCTTTGAACCAATCGAACAAGCACCCGGCGGCAATCGGCTTCGCGGCGCCCGCATGGATCGGCGGCTCGACATGGGCGGCCTCTAGCAGAGGCTGGGGGAACCCAGGAGCAGGCGCGATAACCTTGCAGGGGAATGTCGATCCCATTCGATGGACCAGCTACAACTTCAGGACCGGCGCGGCCGGCACGCGCAAGGTCAGAATCAATTATTCAGCCGCTCAATCCGCGCAGGTGGACGTCTATCTGAACGGGATAAACATCGGAACGATTCAGACAGGCGGTACAAGCGGCTCGATCGCGACCTTCGATTCGGCTAACCAAGCCTTGTCGGCAGGCCTGCACGGTATCCGGTTATTGTGCAGACAGGGACCCGTTACGATTCACTCGCTTGCCCTTGAATAGATAGTAGGAAGAGGAACGCTTCTCCGCCAGGAGGAAGCGTTCCTCTTTGCCTTTTATTTCTTTTTATTTCTTTTGTTCATTCAGCTGTTGCCGGTATTGCTGCGGCGTAAGCCCCGTATGCCTTTTGAAAAAAGTCGAGAAGTACGCCGACGATCGGAAGCCGATCGCCGGCGCTATCTTCGAAATACTTTCTTTCGGGTCCAGCAGCAGCAGCTCTCTCGCTTTTTTCATTCTCACATTCGCGATGTAAGCCGATAGACTGGATCCGGTAAGCTGATGATATTTTCGACACATGTAGGAGGGGTTCATATATACAACCCCGGACAATACATGCAGCGACAAATCTTCTCCCCAGTGGCGTTGAATGTACGCTTGAAGTTGCGTTACGAACTCCAACGCGATATCAACGTCTCCGCATATTGCGTCAGATGCTGACGCGCGGGCTCGTCGATCCATCTGGCATTGCGAGGATGCTTCACCAGCTCCGCGAACAGCTTCATGCTTTGGGCCGATCTTGCATGCTCCGATTTGTCCAAGAACGCTTCCGCCGCTTGCAGCACCGCGAGCAGCTGCAGCTCCAGCGGTCTCTTCAATTGCCCGGATTTGGCGTATTGCCGGACGAGAGCCTCCAGTTCTTCGAGCGACGGAATCGAGACGTCGAAGGACTTGACGAACGGCTCGGACAAGCCCTGCATGCCGAATTTCGCCACATACTGCCCCTCTTGGTCCGGATCAAGCTTGACCTCGACGGAAAAGGAGCCATCCTCCGCAATAACCGTCTCGCCCAGATACGTCAAATCCCCCAGTGGATCCCACACTTGAAGGGTGAAGGTTCGTGCGCCGTCCGCAATGCTGCCGCTCAGAGTTGCCGTCTCCCCGGCAACATCAATGGCAATGTCCGGCTCTGGCGCTTCCGCGGACTGACCGTCATCCGCCAGCAGCGGCTGCATGCCCGTCAGGCTGTTCCAGACATGGGTCGTCATGCGGAGCTGGCCTTCCGCATCGGGCAAACGGAACGCAAGCTCCACCGTTTCATCCCTGCCCCCGGCCACGCTTTGTTTGACGGCCTGCATGCCGACAAGCCGGTTGTCCTCGTCGTAGATTCCGATCAATACCTCCGCTTGCTTCTCCGAACCCGACTTATTGGTCAGAGTCAAGGACGTCCGGACGTAAGCGCCTGGCCGGAGCTGCGGGATCGCGTTGCCTTGCAGGTCGGTAACAATCGTTTCCGTCGCCTCGAAGCTCGGTCCATCCTCCTCCGGCAGCTCGTCCGTTTCGGTCAACGTAATATCGTCCGCATCGAAGGCATGACCGGCGTCAGACTTCCAGATGAAGATCATCGAGCCTGGAATGACCGACGGCCCCGTCCGAAACACAAGCTCCTTCCGGGTCCAATCCGTTTCCGTGAAGGAAACCATATGCTGGATAAACGCCGCGTCGTTCGCCGGCTGGTACTTCAAGCCCACGTCGGCGGGAGAAGCCGGCTCGGCATCGTTCCGCCCCCAGACGACGAGCTTATAGGTTGTATCCGGCCTGAGGCCCGTCACGAACTGCCCCCCGCCTCCGTCGCTTCCGGCGTTAATCCGGAAGCTGTTCGTCCCGCTATGGGGATTGGTCGCGTTAATCGCGCCATTGCTCCAGTTCTGCCAGCCGTTCAGTCCGTCCTCGAAACCTCCGTTGACAATCAATGGTGTTTGCACCTCTACCGGAACGGTCAGCGCGCCATGGTTGTCGTCCCAAATCAGATTGCCCATCCACGACAGATTGCCGGGCTTCGTCCCGTCCGCCCGATCGATCTCGTAGCCTCCGCCCTGCGACGTACCCGTTGTCAAGTCGAAGGCATCGCCGCTCTCCCATGACCACGCGACTCTGCCGATCTCGGCGGGAACCGACGTATTGAACATCGCCGCCGTCACTGTCTTCGTCTGGTTGTCCCGGGCTCCGTATTCCCCGATGAACAGGGGCAGGCCGAGCTGCTTGGCTCGGTTGTAATAAGCCTCCAGCCGCTCATCGCCCTCCGCCCATAGCTCGTAGAGATGAAGCGAGAAGACCAGGTTTGCGTACTTCTGCGCCAGATAGGGCCCTTCGGTCAGAATGGCGCTCTCCGCGTCACCCGTGCGGTATCCGCCCTCTTGCCCGAAATCATGGCCATCGACGACGATTATATTTTGCGCGCCCGTGCTCCTAATCGCGGCTATCAGCTCGTCGTGCACGTCTCTCCATCTAGTAATGGATTCAGAATTCGATAGCCCATCCTTGCCCGGTTCGTTAAGCACGTTAAACCAGACGTACGGATTGTCCTTATACTTGTTCGCCAGCTCCACCCAATATTGCTTCGTCTGCTCCAGAGACGGATAGTTGTCGCCGTTCGGATCCGTATAAGGCTCCGGCTTCGGATATCTCCCCGTAAAATCATGGTTCTCGAGCACGGTGACGACGCGCCTGCTCGTGAAGGCCGCAACGATGCCGTCCAGATCCAAATTTCCGTTCAAGTTATACTGCTCAAGGCGCGGGAACATATTGACGCGAACGGCATTAAATTTCCACACATCCGCAATGAGTCCCACATCCTGAATCGTATCCCGCGTCCAAGGCCAGCGCGGTCCGTTCACGTTGATCCCCTTCATTACGAAGGGACCGCCGTCCGGCGTCCGAATCATCGACCCGTCCAGGGCAAAGTTGCCTTCCTCCATCGTCGGCAGCGGATCCAGCGGCTCCTGCTCGGGCGGCTGCGGGTCGGGCGCGATTCCGCTGACGACTAGAACGTCATCTACAGTCAGGTTCGAGCTTCGCACGCCTACGCCGATCTTGCCCGGTTCGAACGAAGCGTCCTCCACCCTGTCGAACAAGGTCGTCAGCACTTCGCCCTGCAGCGCTTTGACCGAGATATGTCCGCTCAATTCATACGTGATCTGCACGGTCGTCTTCTTGCCGCCGATCGGATATGTGCCGTAAGTTCCGAGCAGCGACTCGCTACCGCCGTCCACCTTGAGCAGCTCCACGCCGTTGTCCTCAAGGATGGAGTTGCCGATTCGGAGCTCATAATAGTGGTCCTGATCCTGCATGTTGAACAGAATGCGCGTCGCGTTCCAATTGGTCGAAGTTGCGGGCGGCATAATATCCAGCCGGTATGTGTACGTTCCGGCAAAAGGCTGGTTATACACCGCAGTCTGTGAAGCCGACCACGTTGTCGCCTGCAGTTGTCCGTTGCCGATACTGAAGACGCTGCCGAGCGTCCAATCCGTCAGCTCGTCCTCGAAATCCTCCGTATAAGGCTCGAACAGCGGCGGTTCTGTCTGGAGCATCTGACCGCCTTTAATGGATGCGCTTACATTTTGTGAATGCAATAAACCCCCTGACAACAAGCTCCATAGCAGGCAAGCAACCAGGAGCATGATCCCTCTTCTCATCTTGAACATGAATAAATTCCCCTCTCGAATGATTCTGTTTGCGTAATTAATTTGCATCCTAACGAATACGTCTCCCGCCCCGCTTGCAAGCGCGGGATGCCGGGAGAATATTCGAAGGAAGCTTACTCCTTGACCGAACCGAGGATAATGCCCGTAATAAAATATTGCTGAAGAAACGGATAGATGGCGATGATCGGTATCATGCTGATGATGATTTTTGCCGAATTCAACGTTTTGTTCGATACGGACTCCAGATAGGTCAGCTTATCCGGCGTAATCGCCGTCGGATCGATCTTCACGATCAATTGCTGCATGTAGGTTTGAAGCGGATACAGTTCCTGGCTGTTAATGAAGATCAGACCAAGGAAATATTCGTTCCAAGTGCCGACGACATTGAACAAGATGATGGTCGCGACAACGGGAATCGACAACGGCATGTAAATTTGGACAAGCGCTCTCCAGGGGCCTGCCCCGTCGATATTCGCGCAATCGTCCAGTTCCCTCGGAATGCTGCGGAAGAAGTTGATGACCAGAATCACGTTAAACACGTTGACTACGGTTGGAATGACGAGTGCCCACAGAGAGTCCAGCAGTCCATAGCTCTTGACCGTCATGTAGAACGGAATGAGACCCCCGTTGAATAAAAGGACGAAGATAAGTGACCACATCCAGAAGTTGCGGTGTCCGAAGGTAGACGGCTGACGCGACAGCGGGTACGCGAGCAGCATCGTAATCGACGTGCCGATCAGCACCGTCCAGAATACGCGCTGCGCCGATACCCATGCCGCTTCGAAGAAGCGGTTATCCTCGAGCACCTTTTGATACGAAGCGAAGGTAAACTCCACCGGCCACAACGTGACGAGGCCGGACGAGGCCTTCGCTTGTTCGCTGAGCGAGACGGCTAGCGTATGCAGCAGGGGCGCGAAGGATAACGCCGCAATGCCGAACAGGATAAGAAGCAATACGCCGTCCGTTATTTTCGAGCCTATTGTTTTGGAAGTTACCAACTTGCATCACCTGCCGTTCCTGATGGTTAGAAAATGCGGTAGCCCGCGTATTTGCTTGCCAGCTTGTATGCCGTAATGATTAACGCCATGCTGACGAAAGACTTGAACAAGCCGATGGCGGTCGCCACCTCGTATTGCGCCTGAAGGAAGCCCGTTCGATAGACGTAGGTATCCAGAATATCTGCCGTCTCATAGACAAGCGGATTGTACAGGTTGAAGATTTGATCAAAACCGGCATTCAGAATATTCTGAATACTAAGCGTAGCCAGAAGAACGATCGTGCTCGCGATTCCCGGGAGCGTAATAAAGCGCAGCTTCTGAAATCGGGACGCGCCGTCGATGTCGGCCGCTTCGTACAAGGTGGGATTGATGTTGGTCAAGGCGGCCAGATAGATGATAGCCGAGAAGCCGAATTCCTTCCATACGTCGGAACCCACGATAATGGGCCGGAAGAACAGGTTGCTTCCCAGGAACATGATCGGCTCGATATCGAACCATCGCACGAGCGTTTGATTGATGATGCCGTTGAAGGAGAACAAATCCCGCAGAATACCGGCGATGATGACCCAGGACAAGAAGTGCGGCAAATAAACGATGGTCTGAACCGTACGCTTGAACCATCTGATTCTAATTTCATTGAGCAATAACGCGAAGACGACGGGCACGATCATTCCCGCGACCATTTTGGCCAAGGCAATCACGACGGTATTGAGGATCAACTGCTTGCTTTCCGGATTATCGAGCACATACTGGAAGTGCTCGAACGACGCCCACTCCGACGCCCAGATGCCTTTGCCCGGATTAAAGTCCTTGAAGGCAAGGACGATGCCGAACATCGGAACGACGTTGAACAGCAGAACCAGTATCATCCCCGGAATAAGCATGAGGTAGAAATGGAACATAAAGGATCGATAAAAAGGGGCAGCGGTTTTCATTCCCATTTCCTCCCCGTGTTGTTAAATTCCGCTTGAGGCGCGCCAGCCCATGTCCGGCGCGCCGCCAAGCCGATTGTTGAACCGCTACTTCTTCACTGCTTCGTTTACTTCGGCGGTAATCTTGTCGCCGCCAAGCTTCTTCCAATCCTCGACGAACGAGTCGAAGCTCTCGATCGGCTCCTTGCCTACGATAATTTTCATGTACGCTTCAATCTGTTTGTCGTTTAACGTCTGCCACTGCTTCTCCATGGAGTCGGTAGCGCCGTAATACTCGCTGAATACGTAATTCACGTTCGCTTCCTTGACCGCCTTCGCGCCGGATAACCAAGCTGTGTATTGCTTCCAGTCCTCTAGCTTGTCGCCCGGCACGTTGCCCGCTTCATAGACGGCTTTGCCGGATTTCAGCTTGCTCACGAGATCCTTTTGGCCGATATCGAGCTGATCCTCTCCAATCGTGCCATCCATGCCGCCGACCAGCGTGTCGTAGTCTATGACGACTTTGTCGATATACTCGGCATACAGCCCGAATGGGAATGGCCGTTTGTCGTTGGCTCCGCTGTAGAGTGTATTCTCAATGTCCTTCAGCTCCGGATACTCCCATTGCTTGTATGCGGATACCACGTTGTAGATTTTCATCGCCAGCTCGGGATGCTCGAAGCCTTTGCGGACGACCAGGAAGCTGTTCGCCACTTGACCGATGCCCGAGTTGACGACGCCCGCTTCATTCTTGAGCGCGTAAGCCTTCCACTGGGCGTTCGGGTTGTTCGAGATCGTGTTCGTAAGCGGCCACATCGGCGCCCACCAAGCCTGGAAGGCGATCCCCGCTTTGCCCGCGCCGAGGTCCTCGGCGGTGTTGCCCGAATTTTTGACAACGAATTCCGGATCGATGCCGCCTGTCTTGTACATTTCCGCAGCCTTCGCCAGCGCGTCCTTGACCTTCGGATCAATGCCTCCGTAATAGACGTTGCCGTCCTTGTCCTTCAGCCAATGGGCCGGATAGACGTCCATCGACCAGAACAGAGGATCGAGCGTCTCCATCCCTCCAGCCACGGTCAGGAAATCCTCCTGCAGCGAAATACCGATCGTATCCGGCTTGCCGTTGCCGTCGGGATCGTTCTTGGCGAACGCCTCCGCTACGGCGCTAAGATCCGCCAAGTTCGTCGGCTCGGGCAAATTCAGCTTCGTCCGCCAATCCTCTCTCACCCAGACCAGCACCGCGTTGCTCATGTCGTCCTGATGGGGAATGCCGTACAGCTTGCCGTTGTAAGTGCCGTCAGTCAGAGCGCGGTTATCCGCCGCCTCATGCGCTTGCTTGACGGATGGTGAAGCATACTGCGCATAAGCCTCGTCCAGAGGCTGAATCATATCCGATTCGATCAGACGTTTGAACTGCGTAGTATCCGTCACGCGGAAAATATCCGGCAGCTCTCCGCTTGCGATAGCCAGGTTCAGCTTGTCGCGATAGTCCGCGTCCGGCACCGTGAACATAAATTCCGTCTTGATGTTCAGCTTGTCTTCCAAGAAACTCAGAAACTTGTTGTTCTCGAACGTTTCGCCTTCCGGATATTTCGGATCGGGATTCGTTCCGGCTACGATGGAGTAGGTGACCGTCTGATCATACTTGCCGAACGGATCCGCCGCAGGCGCCGGCGCCCCGGACTCTTGCGGCGTGCCGGACGGCTCGGCCGTACTGCTGCCGTCAGGTTCGTTGTTGCCACCGGCGTTGCTGCAGGCGGATGTCAGGAGTAGCGCGAGAGCCGTAACGATTGACCATGCTTTTACCCTCATTTGTTTATCCCCTCTTCTCTACTGAATTCGGTTGCATCCTTACTATAAGCGATTCTTCCAGGTCAATGAGATAGAAGAGAGTGTTCTGCAGGTGGCAATCTGTGTGATCTGTGTCGAGCTCCGGACACGCAGCCGGCTATCGTCTATGCGCGACGCGATACTCGGTCGGCAAGGTGCCGGTTTCGGACCGGAATACTTTGCTGAAGTACTTCTCGTCCTGGAAACCGCACAGCTCCGCGACCCTATAGATATGTTCGTTTGTTTCCTCTAGGAGTTCTCTGGCCTTCCCGATTCTCAGCTTCTTCACGTACTCGTTGAAGTTGACTCCAATCAGAACGAGGAAGCACTTGCTGAAGTAGCTTCGGCTCATGCCGACGCGATCGGCGATTTTCTGTTGGCTGTAATCCTGCCTGAGATCAGAAGCGATGATGTCGATGGCCTTCAGCAGACAGATGCACACGTCGTCGGATAACGGAAATCCGCGGAACAAAGGCCTCATGCGCCCGATATACGGTTCGGCATCCTGCCAATAGCGGCAGTCGCTCCATCCCGCCCAATCGACAGCCCGTTCGACCGAAGCCGCGAACCGCCATGCGCGCATCGTATTGTCGACCAAGGCCGTCCATTGATCGTTAGGCGGACGATTCGTGCGGACTTCCTCCATAAGTTCCCTATAAGCGTTCTCGTCGTATAACCATAGAAAGGAACGCCACTTCGCCCGCAAGGAAGGAGACAAGGAAACAAGCACCGACTTCCGGTTCGATCGTTCCATGTTCTCCGCGGACGTGCAATACGTACCCACCCCCGATCTCAGATCGTAATAGACGCCGCTTGCCGCATACTGCTCGCATATTTTGGCCAGATGCTCGATCGAATGCCGTCCTCCTTGATCGATGATGATGGCCGACCACAGATTCGGGTCTAACCGGCTCGCGTAATCCGCCGGCTTCGTCCGCCCGAAGGCGGATGCCGGTATGAGGCAGCCTCCCTGATGCAGCTTCACGGCAGTCAGCGAATCCGCCTCGTCAAGTCCCGGATGAGGAGGCGGCTGGGTATGCTTCGCCGCGGGAATGAGCCATACCGCTTGATCGTTCGCTGGCGTCGTCGGCTCTTCGTCTATCCGGCCGGATTCTTCCTTCATGCGCTTGCTGATTCGTTCAATGGCTCGGTCGATTTCATCATCCTCGAGCTGGGTTTTTACGATATAATCGATTGCGCCGGCCCTCATAGCCTCTTGAATATAAGGGAATTCCTGATGACAGGTGAGCACGACGCTCCTCATCCACGGGTACAGCCTGCGCACTTCCTTCAGGAGCTCGAGCCCCGACATCCCCGGCATGCTTAGATCCGTAATGAGCAAGTCAAGCCGATGATCGGCCAAATAAGCCAGCGCGCTTCTCCCGTCCGGCGCGTCCGCGATGACGTCGATACCGAATTTGCGCCAGGGCAGAAGCTCCACCAGCCCTTTGCGGACATGATGCTCGTCATCCGCGAGTATCGCTTTGATCATGGCTTACTCCTCCCTTCATTTCACACGGCAATCTCATGCTCATTCGCGTGCCTTCGCCGGACACGCTGTCCACGTGAAGCCGGTATGCCTCGCCATAATAGACTCGTATCATTTGGTTCACGAAGCTAAGACCGATGCCGAGCCCCGCCCGCTTGCGCTCGACACGGCTGCTGAAGAGCTCCCTGATCGTCTCCTCTGACATGCCGCCGCCGTTATCCGCGACTTGTATGACGAAGTGGCTTCCATCCGCCTCCAGGCAGGAGGAGACGACAATCGTCCCGTTGCGGTCGGTGAAGCCGTGATACATCGCGTTCTCCACGAGCGGCTGAAGCAGAAACCGCGGAATGAACACATACTCCGTCTCCGGATCAATGCGGAAGGTTACCTCGAACGTGTGGTTATACCGAATTTGCTGCAGCGCTACGTAATCCCGAAGCGCCTCGACCTCCTCGAACAATCGCACGGCGCTGCCTTCCTTGCCCAGATTGTAGTGCAGCACCCGGGTGAAAATGGACACCAGGCGCACGATCTCGTTCTGGCCGTTCGACTTGGCGATCCACTGAATCGTGCTTAACGTATTATGCAGGAAATGCGGATTGATCTGATGCATCAGCTTCTCCACCTCGAGCAGCCGCTTATTGCGTTCTCTTGTCTCTACATCGGTTAGCAGTTCCCTGATTCTTCCGCGCATGTCGTAAAATTTGGAGAGCAAATCGTCGAACTCCGTCACTTGCAGCGTTCGGGTCGGGCGGTTGAATTGATTGCTTCCGAGCAGCTTGATCTCCGACTTGAACACCGCGATCGGCCGATACACGGTACGCCAAATGAGCCAAGCCATAAATAAGCTGACGGCGAGCGTGAGCATGCCGATGACAAGGATGGTGAGCAGCCAAGACTTCATCTCGCCCGTCAAATCCTCCTCCTGCACGATCGTAGCCAAATACCAGCCTTGCTCGCTCCTGTCGGTGAATACATAACTATCGTTGATGACGGTCCGTCCGTTCTCGCTAAGCAAGAGCTGCTGCCCAACCTGCATGGCATCGTCTTCACTGTACACGATCGCACCGCTCTCATCGGCGAGCGCGTGCTTGACGGAGAAGCCGTATTGCTCCGACCGGAGCAAATTCGTGAACAATTTGAAATTGGTTTCGATATAGATATACACCTGCTCGTCCGTCAGAAAATGATCCATCGGCCTCAGCACCGAAAAGACAACGTTCGAGCTTTGGGTATGCATCGTGCGGTGCGGTCCGTAATAGACTGCCCGATTATTGCTGCCAAGCAGCGGGAACTGGGTCGGGTCGGTCTGCTCATCCACGACCCAATTGGCGAACAGCCGCTCGTTCGCTTCCGGGATATAGTAGAACATGACGCCCAAATTCGCGTTGGTGTAATTGATCAGCGATAAGCTTCGTTCAATTTCCTTCTGGTACACCCGCTTGTCGTATATGTCTCCGGCGGCGAAATATTGCTCGAAGCTCATCCCGATATCCCCGTCGATCGCAAGCTGCTTGGACGCGAAGTCCAGCTGGGTCAACACTTCCTCTAGCCCTTTTATTTCCTGCCGCAGCGTTTGCTTCACGCCCTTCTCCACCTTGTTCTGCAGAATGGAGTAAATCGAGAGGTAAGAGACGGAGCCGATCAATAATAACGGGATTAACGTGCTGACGCTTAAGATGACGATCAGCTTGTACCGAAGCGAATGACGCAGTCGAAATCTAGGCGTTCTCATCCTCTGTCCCCCTTGGAAGCACAATATGGAAGAAGGCTATCCTGCCAGAGGATAGCCTGTATATCTTCTTATTATATCAATTAATATCTAGGTGCTGGTGTATTTCTGTGCGCGGGAAGTGGAAAATGGTATCTGCCTTGTTACTAGTCGGATGCTTTCGGGTACACCGTGGTCCCGGCTGGAGCCTCGACTCATGTCTATCCCACTTCCTCAACCGGCTCATCCAGCACAGCCAACTGAAGCTGGCGCAGCTCCTTCTTCAGGTCCACGGTGATCTTCTCGTAGGAGAGACTGCCGTATACGTTACTAATCTCGTAAGGATCTTCCGCAAGGTCGAACAGTTCCCACTCTGGCGGTCGGTTCTCGTCGACGGAGCCGGACGTACCCAGCGCTTCGGAGTAATAATAGATGAGCTTGTAGCGGTGCGTCCTTATGCCGTAATGGGAATAGACATTGTGGAATTCGTCCAGGTGCATCCAATACCTGTAATACATCGATGTGCGCCAATAGTCAGGCGTTGTCCCCTCGAAGATCGGTCGCAGGCTGTGCCCTTGCATGTCATCAGGAATGTCCGCGCCGGCATAATCCAGGAACGTGGACGGGAAGTCGATGTTCAGCGTCATCGCATCCGTCACGGTCCCCGGCTTAATCGCGAGCGGATAACGAATGACGAACGGCATTCTCAGCGATTCCTCGTACATGAATCGCTTGTCGTACCAGCCATGGTCGCCAAGGAAGAAGCCTTGATCGGATGTGTAAATGACGATCGTATCGTCGGCCAGTCCTTGTTCATCCAAATAGTCCAGCAATCGGCCAACGTTCTCGTCAATGGACGCCACGCAGCGGAGATAGTCCTTGATATAACGCTGATAACGCCACTTCTTCTGCTCCAAGGCCGATAATCCCTCAGGAGGAGATCCCTTCAGATCGGATCCGTCCCGCATATCGCGATCTATCCGCATCTTTGCCTCTCCTGCGGCCGCTGCCCTTGTCGCATAGTCGTCGTAGAATGTTTCCGGCTCCGGTATTTCGACATCTTCGTACAAATTGGCATATTTCGCTGCCGGCTCCCACGGCCGATGAGGCGCTTTATGATGGCACATCAGCATGAACGGACGTTCCTCGTCACGCTTGTCCAACCACTCCATGCAGAAGTCGGCGGTCAGATCCGTCACATAGCCGGGGTATTGCTTGCGCTCGCCCATCTCGATGAAGATAGGGTCGTGGTACTGCCCTTGATCCGGCACGACCGTCCAATAATCGAAGCCCGTCGGATCGGCTCCTCCGCCGTGGCCAAGATGCCACTTCCCGATGATTGCCGTCTGATAACCGTCAGCCTTTAGCAGCTTGGCTACATTCATCTGGCTTCCGTCGAAGTGGTCGTTAATCGATTTGACGCCGTTCAAGTGATTGTATTTGCCCGTTAGGATGGCGGCTCGGCTCGGAGAGCATATGGAATTCGTGCAGAAGCAGTTGTCGAAGCGAATGCCTTCGTTGGCAATTCGATCAATGTTTGGCGTTTCATTAATACGGCTTCCGTAGCAGCTCATGGCGTGCGATGCATGGTCGTCTGACATAATAAACAGGATATTGGGTTTCTTGATGGTCATTTTCTCATCACCTCACCCTCATTATAGCGATTCGACTTGTTCGGTTGGAGGTACAATGTTACGATACAGGTAGTTCTTCACTTTAACATTTGGAGGAGAATAAACCTTGCTGAAACATATCAAAGTGACATTAGACGACTTCACGCCGCATTGGCACAATCGATTAACGAAAGTAGATTCTCACATTCTCGTTCTTGTGACCGAAGGCCAGCTCCATTATCTCATTAACGATAAGCCGCTTACCGCAGGGAAGGGCGAGCTGCTCTTCATACCGAAAGGCACGTATCGGGAAGCCCGGAACGCGGATGACCAGCCGCATCAGAAATATGCGATATTCTTCGACGGCGCTTTGCCGGAATATGAGCTGCCTATCCTGCGGTGCGGCGATTTTCTGCAGTTAAAGGTGGGCTTGCTGGAAAATTATAAAGAGAAGTTCAAGTCCATCCATCGCCAATCGTTAGAGAAACGAGCTTATTATAACGTCATTCAACTTGGACTCCTCGTCGAGCTGCTCGGCATGGCTAGCCGCGAGCTCGAGACCCCTTCGTTGCCGAAACGAAAAGCAGACGGTATCAGCCGAATCGAGTCCTATATTTGGAGCCATCATAAAGAGTCGATCCCGCTGCAATCGCTTGCCGCGCTGATCGGACGATCGCCGAACTATACGCTCTCGTTGTTCAAGGAGGCGGTCGGCATGACGCCACTGGATTACCAGCATCGCCTGCGCATGACCGCCGCCAAGGATCTGCTCGTTAATACGAGCATGAACGTCGCCGACATCGCGGAGGAGCTCGGATATTACGACGCCGCCTACTTCTACAAGTCGTTCGTCAAAGGAACCGGTCTGGCGCCTTCGGAGTATCGTTGTAAGCACGAGTAGCATTCTTGCTTCCCATGAATGCTCCAATCACTTCAGCTAAAGGCGTCGACTATTCATCAGTCTAAGGATATCTGGTATGAAAGTAACTTTGATACGAGTCTGTCGCCTCTAAAGGTCAGGAGAGACGCTTATCTTCGGATTTTCTTCTCATTTGAAACGTGGGCATTAACAATCTCTTCTCACATTCTGTTCTTGCGGAACTGTCAAGTCGCTTTAAGAGAAGCTCCGCCGCGCTGCGCGCGATCGCGACTGGATCTTGCCTAATTACACCCAGCTTGTTCGGGAATAACGGAGCGAATTCCAGCTCGCCGAATGAGACGACCTCCAATTGATCCGTAGGCGTTCCGTCTTGCAGCATCCCCATATAGAGCCCGAAGGTCATCTCGTTGTTCATCGAGAATATAGCCGTTGGAGGTTCGTGCAGCGATTGAAAATAACGATACGCTTCCACACCGGATTCGCGGGTAAAATTGCCCTGAAAGAGAAGTTGCTCTCTCATATGCAGCCCATTGCGATCATAGGCCGCTTGAACCCCCTGCAATCGTTCAGTCGCGGTGGACAAATGCTTTGAACCGAGAAGGATGCCGACTCTTTCATGCCCGTTCTTAAGTAAATGGCTTACCGCTTCCTCCGATGCTTGAACGTTATCCTCCATGACGGAATCTGCCTGGATGCCCGCAACCTCGCGGTCAAGCAAAATTAATGGAGTTCCTGCCCGCTGAACCTCTTGCAATTGCTGCCTGTTCTCGCCCGTCCCTGCCAGCAGAATGGCATCGACTTTGCGTTCGACCAGTCGTTGCAGTGCCTCTGCCTCCTTCGCTCCTTCTTCGCGGGAATCCATGAACAACAGATAGCAGCCCGAGGAAGCCAGCTGCTCTTGCAGCTCTCTCGCCATTCTCATGAAATAGGAGTTGGTAAGGTCTGGAATGACGAATCCGATGCCATACGTACGGTCCTGCTTCAAGCTGCGGGCAATGGGATTCATCTTATAGCCTAGTCGCTCTACGGTCTCTAATACGTGCTTGCGTACATCAACGCTGACATAACCGCTGCTGTTCAATACACGAGAGATGGTGGCGGTGGAAACGCCTGCCGCCTTCGCCACTTCCTTAATCGTCAGTTTACCGCTCATCCTATGCCTCAAGCACGATCATCGTATGACCGTCAATTTCGGGGACGTTAACTGAGACGTAGGCTCCCTGTTGCGTATAATCCAGCGGTTGCATGGACGGTGCCGCGTATACTTTGGCCGGCAACATATCGGTGCGAAGCTTGATCGTTCGGTTGTAGAGCGGAATCCTCGTATCCACGATGTCCACCGTCTTGCATTTGCGTTCGGCGATGTAATGCAGGATGTGCACAATGCTTCGATTGTCCTGCGTTCTGAATGTTACCTCGGCAGTGGCAGGCAGATCGCTGACGAGGATCGGCTCTTCGAGCAAGCTTAAGATGCTGTTCGCGATAATGTCCTTGTACACCTTCACACCATCCAGAATATAGCTCCGGAACAGCGGATGCGACAGATAGATGACGTTGCCATGTCTGACCGCAGCGGGGTTATCCGTTAACCGGTCGAACGGGAACTGTCTATGCGAGCAGAATCGATCAAATGTCCGGTTGAAATAAGGCTGTCCAAGCTGCGCCAGCGTCTCTGCGCCTTCTTGCGGTCTGACCAAAGCTCCTCGGTGGTACAACGCATAATCCATCGGCTCAATCGTCCCGCCAAGCTTATCGCCCAGTCGAATATAGGCGGGCTCGAACTCGTCTTCACCTAAGTATTCAACTCCCAGCTCCTTCACGGCGAAGGCCGTTTTGTCCGTATTGAGACCGGAATGATGAGTCGCCAGCACCTTCCCGCCCTGCCTCACATATTCCGATATCTTGCGCGCATGCTCTGGATGGCAGACGACATCGTCAGGCAGAATGAGCAGCTTGTACGGGCTGAAATCACTTTCGAAATCAATCAAGTCGAAGGCATGATGCAGCTCCAGCAACATCCTCATCGCTCCTTCGTCCGACAAGCTGCCTTCCGCAAGCGGCCGATTGGCGAGCAGGACACCGATCTCGCTCACCTTGCGGGAACCGACGCACCAAGGCTCCCTTGCTTCAATTTCCGCGAAGATTTCGCCAATTCGCTTGTACGACGAAGGGTCCAGCTGCCCCCTGGGATGAAGCTGATCCCCGATGCAGACCTTGCTGCCGCTTGCAATCATGCGGAAGCATTCGAATTCCAGCGCTTCCTTGTTTCTCAGCGTCCCGAAATCGCCCCATGCCGTATGGAACTTCCCGTTCATGCCAATGATTTCGCCGTTGTTTTTGTTATGGAAGTTGACGAACAGCGGGAAGTGATTGTAGCCCCAATACCCGGAAGGAAGCGATTCGATTTCCATATGCGTCTGTATATCTTTGCGCCGGTTAATGGAATATTGAGATTCATAAGCGCCGTCGGGCACCCATTTGCCGTTGAAGAACACAAGCGCGTCGGGCTTCTTCTCCTTCACATAGCGGAATACGGTTTGTTGGAATTTCTCCAGCGCCAGAAAATCGTGTTTGATAACATCTTCCTCATTTCGAGGATCAAGCCCCGCCTTGCTCATATCCTCAATGCAAGCTTTGCAGACGCAATGCTTCTGGAAAATGATATCGTACCAAAAGCCGTCAACCTCGTACCTGTCGATCAGCTCTTGCGTCTGCGCCAGGATGTAGTCGATATATCCCTTCTTGTTCAGGCAAAGCTTCCTCCACTTGTAATACTCGTCTTCGAATGGAGTGATCGTACCCAAGACGCCGTCCTTGTTCACCTCCAGCCAGTTCGCATCATCCGCCGCCTCCTCTTCCCATCCTACCGGGAAATAGATCGGCGCTTTGATCCCCTCCCGGTGCAAGACGTTCAGCATCTCGCCCAGCAGGTCGAACTTCAGCGCGGGATGCGCCTTGCCCAGCTTGGTCGGATAATAGCACATGCCATGATGGCACTTAGCGAACACGTTAATGGAATTGACCCTTGCTTCCTTCAACGTCTTTACGAACGCTTCCGCGTCGAACTCGCTGCCTACATCGGTAATAAAGGGCGATGTATGAAAGTCGAGGTGAATTTGACGATATGGCAATTCTGTCATCGTATAATCAGCTCCTCCGTATGTGTAAACGATTACACATCGTCTATATTTATGGTACTCCCTTCCACTTGGATCGTCAACACATAACTAACTCACGCCGTCCTGCATTCGATTCATAACACTGCTGTTGCTTGTTCATAGTCATGCCTTCGCATGCGCGCCACTACCTCTTTATATTCAGTCTAAGCAAGATTTACTAACTGATGACGCCTATTCATTATCTTCTTAAAGTGGGAGAACTTCTCACTTTCCAGTCCATCTGTCCATTACTAGATTACCACCATTGACGGATAAACAATGAACCGACTCATAAGCAGCAAGTACTCAAGAGCCGGCTATCCTAAAGTAAGCTACTTCAACTCTTCTGGCTCTAACAATGGATGCATGTCCTCTAAAGAATCCCAAACAAATGCCTTAACCGTGTAACCATCATGATTCTCCGGGATGGCAATCGATTCTGTCACTAATCGTTTTGTTCCCTTTACGCCAGCAGTAGCTGATGATTGCTTATAGGCCAGCATCGTCCCGCTTGCATCATATAAAGCGACAATTAAAACGGCCTCCTGAGCCTCTTCCGTTCCGTTCTTTATGATTGCTTCAGCCTTTACCGCTGAGCTTTCCCCTAGATCTGCCAGAACGTCATTTCGTTCATTCATGAACACAGGCTCCATAATCTGCAGATCATCGATATCCGTTTCACTTAATGAACCATAGATGCTCACATCCTTAATCGCACTTGCCTCTGCTTCAGATAGACGGACATATCGGCCAAACACGCCTGGAGTCCCATAAGACACTTGGTCGAATTGATAAGGCTCCGGCTCTTCTGATCCCCCCGTACTGCTCATGTCGATCACCTTCCACCACGTTTCGCCATTATGGGAAACCTCAACCGAAAAATCATACGCTTGCTGATTGCCTTCATTCCAAGTAATATTGACACCTGCCAGATCCTTTATTTCGCCTAAATCATAGGTTACGCCTTCCTCGGAAGCACCGCTGCTCACGATCGTCAGTCTCTCGCCTTGCACATCAGTCAGCGGACCACCTACAAAGTTCACCGTATACGTCTTTTCTGTTCCATCTTCCGCCGTAACGGTAACGGAGGAAGGATCGTGAGCGGAGAAAGAAACATCATATTGCAACGACGCCTGTTCGTCGGCTGTCAACGCGTTGATCGGCGGCACATCCTCTGCGCCGTAAGGAATCGGCACTTCGTATTCGGTGACAGCCGGATCAAAGCCTTCGATCGTTTCTCCTCTAAACTTCAAATCAGTCAAATCGGCATTTGAGCTTGGCAGGCTGTCAATATTAAGCTCATAGCTTGTGCCGCCTTCCGGTAAAGCAACCTTCTTGACCACTGTTTGATCGCCAATCGTCACGGTCACTTCATAGTCGCCGCGGAAGCCGTTAAAACTGAACTCGCCTTCTGCATTCGTCGAGCCGCTCTCGTCCGTCCACCACTGACTAAACACCAAATCCTTGTATACCGCGCCTGACGGCTTTAAATTCCAGTCCTTATCATACAAGGGGCCGTCCTTCTTCCAGTGGAAATCATCGTTGAAGCCCCACATTTGGAATCGGGAAACCTTGGGATGGCTGAAAGCAGCAATCAAATAATCCCGCAAGTGATCCGCTTGAAGCTGCTGATCGGCCGTCACAACGTCATACTCTGTAATTTGCAAATCATCAACATATTGACCGTAATCATCTAAGTTCCGGAGCAGACTAATCGGGCTTTTTGGTTCAATTCCGTTGTGGCCCTGCAAGCCAAGACCATGCAACGGCGCTCCGTCATTAATAAGCACCTGCATGACTCGTTTGATTTCGCTGTTCGTGCTTAGACTGTTGTTTTCTGCGCCAGCTTCATTAATGGCCAGTCGCGTATCCGGATCTCCCTGCTTCGCAACCTCGAACCATTCTGACATTATCTCTTCGCCTAGTACATCCATCACATGATGGTTATTGGTAGGTTCATTAATGACGTCCCACTCCAGGAAGCTTCCCCTCCAGAAGCGCGAGTCTTCGAGAATTCGGCTGTTGATCCGTTTGCGCAGCAGCTCGGGCTGATCTTGCAGCTCAACAATGTAATCCGGCAGCCATCTCCAGCCTGGCCAAATATAGCCGGACACCTTCACCGTATCGCCAAACCCTTCGTTATACATCCAGGCGACGCTTCTCCCTCTCATGTTGCGATCGCTTTCCCGCTTCAGCCAGAGCTGCGAAGCTTGCACGGAATTGAAGTTTTCTTTAATTTTTTCTTTATACATTTTTTGATCGTCGGTTTCGGAGGCCTCGTCTCTGCTTACATGATAAGACGTAACAAAGGTGGCGAAATGAAATTCATGATCCTTCATCTCTGCTCGAACTTCGGCTCCTTCTACCGGATTCCCGGAATCGTCTTTCACTACAATGTTCAAGTCCGCTTTGCGGTGCTGTTCAATGCGATCCAGAGCTTCCTCTCTCCATTGCGCGTCCTCTTCCCGTCCTTCATAGGTGAACGACATATAAGGCAGTTCTCCTACGGAAGTCATATCTTTATAATTGAGAAATTCAATGCCTCCGATTTCAATAGTCTGCGGTCGTACGCCTGTCTTGAAGGAAAGTCTGGCCCTCATAATATCATGCAGATTGCCAATCTCATACGGAAGCACAAACTTGACCCAACCGCTTTCCGGGCTTACCCCGGCTGAATATTGATAATAATTTTTAAAAGGTTCTTGTGATTGTTGATGTAAGAATACAGCCTTGCCTTCATTCGTCTCATCCGTTGATGCCAATGTTCGCATATAGAAGGATACGAACATAATATCCCCAACTTCGAAGGAATCCGCTTCCGCAGGCTCCAGGTCATGATCAGGATCAAAGGAGCGAATATGCGGAATTTCTACTGCCATCTTCCAGTCGGCATCCGGCTGGGTATGCGTCTCCACATGAAGAGCGCGTTCAAAATGCATGTCATCCACATCCACAATGCTTAAATTGCCATAAGCATTCGCGCCGCCGTTCAGCTTGGCCGATTCGAGCATCGTATCCTCTGGCGGCATCATGCTGACCGGATCACGAATTTCAATGGATTTCTCACCAATAATCGCTGCACTGCTCCTCGAAGTCGCTTTGATCTTATAGCTTCGTGTCCCTGCACCTGCGGCAATACTTAAAGTACCGTCCAAGCCAAGCGACACGCCTTCAGGAGCAACGATATTTCCGACCGCGTCCGTAAGTGCAAAGTCGGCTTCTTCTCCTTCCATGACCAGTCCCACTTGATCCTTTACCATTGCCCTATAAGATTCGTTAAACGTATGATCGGCAGGCGGAATAGCTACTCTGTCCTTCCCCTCCACTTCTATACTTGCAACCTCTGGCGAGGAAGGAAAGATGGTAAGCTTGAGCTGTCCCCTCGTATTGCCGCTGGCAGCCGTCACATAATAAATTCCCGCTTTAACAGCGCTGTTGATCGTTAATTCGCCGCTTGCGCTGATTGCCAAACCGTTGTTGCCGTGTTGTTCGACACCGCCTTCGTCCGTGACGCTCCACGCCAAGTCCTCGACCGTAATTGCCTCATTAAAGTAGTTGGTAACGGCAGCGCTATAAGACGAAGTGACTTCTCCGCTTTCCGGCTGATTGATTTCTTGCGTGCCGCTTACTGTAATGGAAGCAGCAAGCTGGTCCGCGCCCTCGGGAATCAAGTACAGCCTTGTATTGCCTTCGTCTGTATTGCCGTTCACTCCGGCCGACAATTGTATGCGCTTCTCAGGCGCCACATTGGATCCGCTTCTGACTTCAACTTGCTTGCGAATGTAGAATACGCTGTAGGCATCCCCATCGGCAAGATCAGCTTTAATCTGATCCGTTACATCCATGGATAATTTAAGTGGCATATTTCCATCAGAAATAATAAAATCATCTACTTTAACTGACTTATTGCTTTGGTGGTCAAAATCGTCAATCGTTACCGCTCCGTCATTCCCACTGCTCAGATGATGCAGCTCGTATACCGCATCCGCATCTTCCGTGCTCTGATCCACGATCCAGGCTTCCAGGACAACCATATCGGCATCATTCAACGGTTGTGCATGTTCTCCGGACAAGTCAAATTCGAATATGGTTCGTACAGCGGCGTGCTTCCTAAAGCCATCCAATCCTTGCAGCTGCGGGTTAGCAGCATCGTTCATATTGCCTGCCGACGCTTGCATAATCCCTCCTGCAGCAGATGTTCCCTTAACCAGTTTTCGCTGTGGAAACGGCGGATTCTGCCACTCCAGATTCGGATAGAAAGCGACTGCGCCTGATTGATGAATGGGAAGATAATGGACAGGCTCCGGCGCCTCCGGCTCTTCATTATCAGATATCAGGTATAACCTCGTATTTCCTTCCTCCGTGTTGCCGTTCTGTCCGGCTGATAGTTTAATATGCTTATATGGAGCGGCGTTGGTCGCGCTGTCCACCTCGATTTGTTTGCGGACAAAGAAGGCGCTATAACCTACCCCATCGGCCATATCTGATGCAATCTGCGAAGTCACATCCAGGGAAAGCTTGCCCGCCTCAGCCGCAAATTCCAACACCTTCACTGAGTTCTGGAGGTTTTGGTCAAAATCGATTGTTGTCACTTCTCCGTCGTTGCCATCAGTCAAGTGATAGAGTTCATATACGGCTGATTCACTGTCCTTGCTATTGTCTACGACCCAAGCCTCCAGCATGATCGAAGCTGCTTCGCTTAGCCGCTGTCCATTGTCGCCGGACAAATCAAATTCGAAAATCGTGCGCACAGCATGGTTTCTGGTATAGTTGGGGTAGCTGTTCAAATCCGAGCTGTTATTGTATTGATTCCCTGCAACAGCCAGGGGGCCTTCCGTTCCGGATTCCGTTCCCTTTATTTGCTTCCTGTCAGGAAACGGGGTATTGCCTGCATCAAATTTCGGATAAAAGGCAACCGCGTTAGCGTCTGTAACGGAAATGTAGTCCGAACTGCCCGTATCGTCGTCGGCCTGAACCGCTTGGCCTTGAACCGTTGTGAACAAGGACATAACCATGACCACAGTCAGCAAACTTGCCAACACTCTTCTAAAACTGTACCTCACTTTAGATTTCCTCCCTCATCTTGGTTAATCATTGCCAGCTGCTAGGCGGCACTCGCTTCGAACGGAATCTCAAGCGTCGCTTCCATTCCCTCGCCGCTCAGCAGCACCCTGTAGTCTCCGTATGCATCGTCATCCTGCCATTGGTACTCGAAGCGGAATGCGCCATTCTTTCCGCTAGTGGTCTGATTGAGATAGGTAATTTGACCCAATGCGTCCAGCACTTGTACCGTAACTTCTTTATTCGCGCCAAACGGAGTATCGCCTGTGATCACCAGTCGTCCAACAGCGTCATAATGAACCTCGCCCGAAATCTTCATCTCTTCTTGATGACCGGGTCCATCATCACCGCCTGGATTGCTGTTGCCGTTGCCTCCGCCTGAACTGTTGTCTTCATTAAATAGCTCCTCCAATTTTTTAATGACGCCGTCCAGCACTCCCAGCTCAGCCCCCTTCAATACGATTATGGCGTGCTCGATTACGCCTTGGCCGGATACCGTGATTTTGCCATTCACATGTAAGGTGAATTTCTTAATGATGGTGCCTAAAGGAATATTCATTTGCTTGATTGGGCCATTTACGTTCACCTCATCGAACTGGCCAAGCAAAGCGACAACCTCCTCCTCACTGACTTGTTCCCCGATTTCTATATCGCCAAATCCCTTCGCATCACCCGTTAGCTGCTCCACAAGCGTTGCACCTGAACGCAGCTCGGTGCTGTCAACCTGTGTCTTGCCTGTGGCCACAATACGAATCTTGCCATTCTTCTTATCGATCTTTAATGCGCCAATCGTCGAATCCTGTAGCAGGATACTGTTTTCTCCGCCGCCGCGGATCGTGACTTCACCTTTAACCGTCACATTCACGAACTCAACATCACCTTCGCCGATGCCTTCGGCAATCCACAAGTTGCCTTCGATGGTGCTGTCCTTCAAGATGACATCCGGGTTATGAATAAATACGCTGCCATCTGTCGTAATGGAATACTCGCCAGCTTGATGAATCAGTTCTCCCGCTGAGTTGCTTAACAGCTTAACCGCCTCCGCACGAGTCAGGTTGGCAGCAGGTCGGAACGTGCCGTCGGGATATCCCTTCAGGTAGTCTAGCTTCACGAATGCTTCTACAGCTTCGCGGCTCCAGCTTCCCAATTCCGCTTCATCCCGGAAATCAAGCTTCACCTCTTCGCCATGCGGATCATGGCGGTACGCTCTGTACAGCATCGCGGCCGCTTCTTGTCGGCTGATGTTGTTATCCGGCTGCGCAGACCCATCAGGGTATCCCGTGAAATAACCCGCCTCCTTCGCCTTCTTGAAGTGATCGGCATACCATAATGAAGCATGTACATCCGAGAAGCTTTCGCCGGACTCCTCCGTAAAGCCGAACAGCCGGTTAATCATAGCAACAAACTCGGCTCTAGTAACATTCGCAGACGGTCTTAAAGTGCCATCTTCATAGCCTGTCAGCAAGCCTTTGTTGGTCCACTCTAACATTGGTTTCTCTGCCCAATGACCGGCGATGTCCTCATTGAGGGCGTGAGCCAAAGGAATAACAATCAAACATAATGCGGATGCAAATAAAATAGAAATAAACTGTTTCCCAAGCCATCTTTTCAAATTGAACCTGCTCCCTTCTCCAATACATGTTGGACGCACCTTTGTGTATGCGTTTTCATTCTTTTGCAACTTTATCCCAATAGGCCGTTAGCGTAAACCAACCAAATTCAATATGGCTCACATTTAAAATCAATTGGACGCCATACTCCTGCAACAACTTTCCAGCTCTAACACAATTGATCGAATACAGGGGGTTAATCCGTTTACCATTGAATCATTGTTTTACCCTGCTCGTGCTCATTAAGAAACATGTTAAAATGAAAGCGCAATCATTTAATTGATTTGCACATTTTAATTCTCAGGGAGGAATAAGGAATGACGATTCGCCGCAAGTCCATTTTCACAAGCAGTGTCATGCTCATCGCACTCATCTTTATTGCACAGTCCGTCATGCCCACATCATTGCTTGCCAATTCAACTTGGCGAAGTGAACTGTACCCTACGAATTGGTATCCAGGATTTTCGGTAGACGGCAAATTTCTCCACGACTTTTCTTATGCAGGCTATAAGAGAGGAGAAGAAGCCATTCCGACTCCTTCTAGCAACGTCGTCAACGTCACCCAGGCTCCCTACAATGCCGACAACACGGGAACAAGCAACGTCACTTCCATTATTCAGGAAGCACTGGATGATGTAGGCTCCGCGGGAGGCGGGGTCGTCTTTTTGCCTGCCGGCACCTATAAGGTCGAGCCTCCATCCGGGAAACGATATGCCTTGCATATCAAACACTCTAATGTCGTTCTTCGTGGCGCAGGCAATACCTCTACTTTTATTTTCAACAACAGTGCGGTCATGCGTGAGAAGGAAGTGATTCGGATGGCTCCTCTGGAAACCGATGTTTCATGGCGGGGAGGCAGCGAGCTTAACGCAACTTTACTTACGCAGGACGTTGATGAAATGGATACAACGATTTCCGTTGCGAGTACCAGTGGACTCTATGCGGGCAATTATGTTGTATTGCGTGCCGATGCAACCTCCGCTTGGATTACGGAACACGGCATGGAAGGTCAGTGGGACTCCAGTATTGGCGGAACAACGATGTATAGAAGGGTGGAATCTGTTGATTCAGCTAACAAGCGCATTACGATCGATATTCCAGCTCGATACTGGCTGAGAAGCGAGATGATGCGAGACTATACAAAGTGGAGAATCCGAACAACACCGGCAATGTGCTGCCGCCGCTCAAGAACAGCGGGATCGAAAACCTTGCAATAGGAATGAAAGAAAACACAAAAACGTCGTTCGGGGATAATCAGCATAATACAGCTGGAACGGGCGCTTACGAGGTGCATAAATCGCATGCGATTCGGCTGAATATGACGGTCGATACGTGGGTGCGAAATGTGAATTCTTACAAGCCTTCGGGAAACAGTATGGATATCCATTTGTTATCTAACGGACTTTCCCTTTATATGACAAAAAATAATACGGTAAGGAACGTTAAGCTGCAGAAACCGATATTCAAAGGCGAGGGCGGCAACGGCTATATGTTTACCCTGCAAGGCAATGATGATCTTATATCGAATTCATTTGCTGCCTATGGACGCCACAACTATGATTTGAAGCAATCCCAGACGCTTGGCAACGTCATAACGGGATCAACCGGCAAATTCGGCCGTCTGCCCTCCGACTTCCACATGCACTTAAGCGCGACAAATCTGTTCGACGATATGTTGATGGAAGGTGATTATATCGACGCCAAAAACAGATCGAACCTTGGCAGTATGCCGAAGCATGGGCATTCCACAACGCGGAGCGTCATTTGGAATACAACCGGTGTCAGCTATCAGGCTTGTCCGAATAACCCGGTTGGCTTCTGCGAATGGACTGTACGGTCTGATCAGTTCGGCTATGGCTACGTCATAGGCACCCAAGGTCCGGCTAGCAAGGTATATGTATCGGGCGATGATCACAAAGAAGGCATTGGCAACAGTCAAAGCTTGCAGCCTCAGTCGTTGTATGAGGATCAATTAACCAAGCGGGGATACTGAGAGGTTAGCGATCATTCCTAACGAAAAAAAACGCGTATCGGTGAGAAGAAGATTAATCTCCTTACCGGATACGCGTTTTTTGATCCTATTCCATCCATCACCACAAATGTTTTCTTGGCAATATTGTTCTGCTTGCTTTCATGGTACGGCTTAACATTCGCAGTCTCATCTGCTGCAGCGCGTCTTGATATTGCTCCTGCTCTGCCACGTTGTCTACTTCATGGTCGGGAAGCGACAAATCGTATAACACTTCTGACTCCATGCTGTTGTACCTGATATATTTATACTCCGCATTGCGAAGCATCGCCCAATCCGGGCCATAAAAGGCATAGACGTCTTCCTTCCCTGCTACCGGCTTGCCGCTCAGCAGCTCTTCGGCATAGGATTGTCCGGCAATTTCGTTCGGAACGATTCCACCGCTCAGCTCGAACACGGTTGGCAGAATATCCATATTCTCGACGAAAGCGTCAATGTCCCTGCGGTCCGTGCCAAAGCCGCTCGGCCAGAACATGATTAGCGGCGTATGCATCACTTCGTCATAGAAGTGATGACCCTTGAGCGTCATCCGATGATCCCCGCACATATCGCCATGGTCGGAGGAGAAGATGATGAGCGTATCATCCAGCATCCCTTCTTCTCGCAGCGAGCTGATCAGCTTGCCGATCGCCAGATCCATCTCCGTAATCAAAGCATAGAAGTATCGTTTGTAGTCAATAAAGTCCTCTTCGCTCCATTGCGAGTGGCTCTGCAGCAAATCCGACAAAGGTTTTGGCTTGTCCCCCCACTCCCCATGACCGAATGGAACGTTGAGATTGGCGCTCTCATAGAGCTCGAAGGCAGCGCGAGTCGGATTGAGCGGCGGATGCGGATTATGAAAGCCCAGATGCATAAACTGCTTCGTCGCTTTGCGAGGCTTCAGATACTGTGAGGCTACATGTGCGATCCAGCCGCTGTGGCTTGCCTCCCATGGCGCTTCCAGCACCTTGCCTTTCTTCTCGTCCTCCGTCCGGTCGTGAACGCGCGGGATACGAAATACATGCTCATAATCGGGATACTTTCCTCTCAGCCACTTCATCCAGGCATCATCATAGCAGCCTCTAGACTCCGAAGGCCAGAATACATCAAAGCCATACGTATGGCGCGGTCCTGCTTCCATATCATGCTGTTCATGCGGCTGCAAATGCAGCTTGCCGATTTGAGTCGTCTGATAGCCTGTTCGGCGGAACAGATGGGGAGCAACAGGCTCGAAATCCGGCGGCATCGTATAACCGTTGCCCGTTACTCCCGTTTGCTGCGGATACAGTCCTGTCATAAAGCTTGCCCTACTTGGCATGCAAACCGGGCTTTGAGAGTAGCATGAATGAAAATTAACGCCGTTGTTTGCGAGTAAATCCAGATTCGGCGTATGAATATCCTCATTCCCATAGGCTCGCAGACAATCATATCGCATGTGGTCGGCCGTCAGCCACAGCACCCGTTTAGGCGTTCGCAAGGACATCGCCCTCCCTTCCCCTACGACAAGCAAAGACGGATTAAATCATCAACATGCGCTGTAGCCAGGCATTCTACCGTGTCTGCGGCTCCGTAGTAAATTTTAACCTCGCCGCTCTCTTCCAGGATCATGCCGCCGGGGAAGATCACGTCATTCCGGAAGCCGCCATCACTCTCATAAGAAGCATCTGGCGCGATAAGGGGCTGCTTATACATGCCGACAATTTTGTCCGGACGCTCCAGGTCAAGCAGTACAATACCTGCCGTGTATCGCTTCTTCCAGCTGTCTTCCCACCCGTTCTTGCCTCTTGAAGCATCGATATCTACAGCATGGAACGTTGTCAGCCAGCCTTTGGACGTTTTGACAGGCGGCGCTGCCGGACCAATCTTGTCATTGGCGAAGGGAACATCCTCCACTCCCATAACAAGCTGGGAATTGCCCCAATACTTCAAGTCGGGAGAGTCAGACATCCACATGTCGAACCGATCTTTGCCCGGTCTGCTGTATACAGGGAACGGCCTTTCCAGACGAACATACTTGCCGCCGACTCGCTCTGGAAACAAGACCATATTGCGATTGTCAGGAACGGATAGGCTTAACACCTCGAAATGCTCGAAGTCATCCGTTACCGCTATGCCTCCGCGCAATCCATGATAAGTATCGACCGCAAAGCACATGTATACTCTGCCGTCCATAACCGTTAACCGCGGATCATACGTACGTATAATTTCTTCGTTCTCAAGCACAATCAAGGGCTTTGGCTGTACATCCCAATGGATGCCGTCATGACTGTAGGCGAGGCCCAGGTTGGTCGTGCTGTGTGGAAGCAGCGTATGATTGGCCTCATTGCCATAATCATTGCGGAACACCATCACATATTTGCCCTCGTACTTGGCAACTCCCGCGTTGAAGACCAGCGCCGGTTTATAAGGCACGTCATCCGCGGTCAGAATGGGATTGGCAGGATGCCGATTGATGATTGAGCTTGACTGCAAAGGACCGATGGACAAGGGTAAATCTAATTTCATTACAATGACCTCCTGTAATAGATGATAGGGAAGCCCGCACTATTGAGCGGGATTTTTACTAAATTGAGCATACCATTCCACAACTTCATCGGTTAATCTCGATGTAATATCAGGATATTGTTCGGCAAGATTGGTTCGTTCGCCCCGATCCTGCGATAAATCGGATAGATGAACCGTATCCTCGACTGCCCTGGCATTGTCAATTCTGCCGTTCAACACCAGCTTCCACTTGCCGTCTCGAACAGCCAGCTGTCCCTTGTATTCCCAGAACAACAGTCTGGATGGTCCGCTTTCCTGCCCGTGAAGCATTCCGCTAAGATCCCTGCCGTCAATAATTTGTCCTTCCGGCAATTCCGCACCGGCCAATGCGAGAAAGGTAGGAAATATATCTGCCATCATATATGGATGATCAGCAGCCACTTCTGATCTCTGAACGATGGAGGGTCCATACAAGATAGCAGGCTCCCGGATTCCACCGTCAAACAAGCTTGACTTATAGCCTCGAAATACGCCTTTGCTTCCCCCATAATAATAATCCTCGGTGCCATCCAGCCAGTTCCGAGTCTCCGATGATGGTCCGTTATCGCTGGAGAAGAAGATGAGCGTATTGTCGTCCAAGCCCTGCCGCTTCAGCGCATCCACGATGCTGCCTACGCCATCATCAACGGCAGCGATCATAGCTGCCATGACCTGGCGATCCCAAGGCAGATGCTCAAAGCGCTTCATATACATCTCTGGGGCATGCATCGGATAATGCGGCGCATTATAGGAAAGGTAAAGGAAAAACGGTTCATCATGCTGCTGTTCGATATACTCGATCGTTTTTGAAGTCAGCAGCTCCGTCAGATAACTTCCGTCGCTCCATACCTCTTTATCGTTATGCCATAGATCATGAACGGGATTAACCCCCTTCTCCATCCCCCAATAGAAGATGTGCGAATAATAATCGACACACCCCGCAAGGAATCCAAAAAACTCATCGAAGCCATGTGCATTCGGCGTGTTGTCTGAGGCAGTGCCCAAATGCCATTTGCCAAACATGGCCGTCGAATAGCCTGCCCCTTTAAGCGCTTTTGCAATAGTCATCTCATCGCCAGGCAGTCCTGAAGTCCCCCTTTTGCCGCCAAGAATGCCTTCAATACCTGTTCTAGCAGGATATCGTCCGGTCAGCAACGATGCTCGCGATGGCGAGCAAACCGGAGAATTGGAATACCAGTTCGTAAATCGAATGCCGCCTGCTGCCAACCTGTCCAGATGAGGGGTTGCAACGGTATCCGATCCGTAACAGCCCAAATCGCCATAGCCCAGATCATCACAGTAAATAACAATAAAATTTGGTTTTTTCATTCCTGGCCTCCGCTCCTCTCTAGCCTTTAACAGAGCCTGCCGTGACTTGAATAAAGTATTTGTTAGCCAGCAAGTAGACAATGAGTATCGGAATAATGGAAATACATGCGCCAGCCAGCATGAGATTAACCTGCTCGGCATCCGTTTGCCCATATCGAAGATTAACCAATCCTACCGTTAACGGCTGCAAGGCAGGCTGCGTCATGGTGAACACTAGCGGCAAGATGTACTCGTTCCAGGCATGACGGAATGCCAGCAAGGAAGTAACGGCAATGCCCGGGGTAAGCAGCGGCAGTATAATTCTCCAGAAAATCGAAATAAAGTTGGATCCGTCAATCATTGCAGCTTCATCCAAGTCCCTTGGTATCGCTTTAAAAAAGCCGAGAAGGATGAAGAACGTGCTTGCGTGCTGGCTTATCAGAATAAGGATGACGCCCCACAACGATTTATTCATCCCCAGGTCGACCATCAGCTCAAACTGCGGACGCAGGACGATCGCGCCGATGGAAACAAATAATGTCGAAGCTTGAAGCGCGACAAACAGCTTCTTGCCTGCAAACTCCCTGCGGTCTACGAGGTAAGCGGCCATCGCCGCCACCAGAACCGTTCCAATCGTCGAAACGATAGAAAGAAATAGACTATTCCACGTATATTGGGCGAAGTTCGCTTCCTTCCAGGCTCGCTCATAATTGGACCACTCCCAGCCTCCCGAGATAAACACTTGTCCGAGCTGAATATCCTGGGCTGATTTGAAAGAGCCGAACACGGCTACTACGACCGGAAACAAAGTAATAACAACCATCAACAGGAGAAAGCTCCACAACAATACTAATTTCACGATCTTCATTGCCTTGCCCTCCTAGTAAACCTTGTTCAATCGTTTTGACATATAGAAGTAAGCTAACGTAATGCCTCCGACAATCAAAGCCGTAATGAAGCTGGCTGCGCTTCCGTAGCCGAACTGCTGCTCGACCGCCGAGCCGGTGGAGACAGGGAACAACAGCTTGTATACATAAAGGAACATGACATCCGTTTTTCCGATTGGTCCGCCTTCCGTCAATACCATGATGCTTTCATAGCCCTTCAAGGAATTGATAATAGCCAGCATGATGATCATTTGCATCACTGGACCCAGCATCGGGATCGTCACGTACCAAAATTTTTGCAGTCCGTTGGCGCCGTCAATCGACGCGCTTTCATACACATCATTGGGAATGTTTTGCAGACCTGCTATAAACAGCAGCATATAATTGCCTATCGCTCCCCAGACTGCCACAATAATGACAGTGAGCATCGCATAATCTGTACCAAGCCAATTGATGTTTTCTTTAATAATGCCATTGCTGACCAATATTTTGTTAAGCAGTCCATTATAAGAGCTGAAGATGATAAAAAACACGATGGACATGACCGCTGTACTAATAACCGTTGGCATAAAATAAACAATGCGAAGCAAATTCTTGCCTCTGATTCCGTTATTCAAAATAACAGCCAGCAGAAGCGATAGCGGAATGGTAAGCGCCAGCTTCCCGCCTGCATATACAAAGGTGTTCCAGACCGAGCTCCAATAATCTTCATCCCGCATTAATCTGCTGAAGTTGTCCAGCCCCGTAAAGACAGGTGTGCCGAAGCCCGAGTAATCATAAAACATGTAACGTAGCGCCCATATAATGGGATATACGCCTAAAATCAATGTAATCAGTAGGCTGGGCATTAGGAAGAACGAGTTTTCTCCCCATTTGCGCAGTAATTTGTTCATGCTCACCCGCTCCTTCCATTTTTTTAAAACAGGGATCCGTTGCCGGATCCCTGTTCGTACGACGCAGCTGTTATTACTTCTTCAATTGCGATGGGTTAAAGTCAGGATCAGGCTCAACCTGAACTTTTCCCTCCGCCTTTGCTTTGTCCAGAGCCGTATTGTAACGAGCATTCAAATCTGCAACAATTTCCTGCAAATTACCGCCCGATAGCATGTATACGAAAAACTCTTCACGATAATCTTTGCCTTCTTGCGTCACGGCCGGCGTTGGCGGCCAGATGGCATCCTGCTGCGTCAGCTTGAACTCATTCATAATGTCGCCTTCGGGAATAACAACCTGCTCCGCCACTTCAGGCAATACAGCAAGGCCCAACTTTTTCTCTTGATATGCAACCATAATTTCGTTTGCATACATGTACTTCATAAAGCTCCAAGCCTTGTCTTTATTTTTACTGTTCTCCGATATGCCCAGCCACGTTCCAGCCGCGCGAATTTCTGCTGCACCTGTCGTGTTGCCAGCTTCGAGTGCAGGAGGATGCGCTGCTCCCCAGTTAATTTGCGTAGGGAACTGATTTTCGTAAACGCCTGGTTCGACCGAGAAGGAGAAGTACATGCCAATCTTGCCTTGCGCGAATTGTGCGCGGAGCGGATCAATTTCGAGCGATTCCGAGCCTGGCAGCATGCTTCCCGCGTCCCACATTTGCTTGTAATAGTCTACCGCTTTTCCATAGTGCGTGAAATCGAATTGGCCTTTCTGAATATCAAAGCCCGACCCTTGGTAGCCGCTCATCGCCAGCATGCTTGGAATGGAACGGTGGAAGGCGCCTACAGGAGCCTTGAAAGGAAGGGCGAAGCCATAGATCCCATCCTGCTTGCCCATCTCGGTTATCGTTTTTGCAGCAGCTACAAGCTCTTCTGCCGTTTTTGGCGGGCCCGCAATGCCTGCCTTCTCGAATAAGTCCTTGTTGTAGATTAAACGCATGGTCTGACCAAAGGCTGGCAGGGAATACACCTTCCCGTCATAACGGTTGACGTTATCCACGATGCCGAATTCAAATTTGCTTTTCATTTCATCGTCCAGGTACTCGTCAATTGGAGCAAGAAACCCTTTCTTGTAAAAATCGCGTATGTTGTTGTCCTTAACACGCAACACGTCAGGCGTTTCGTTGCTGGCATAAGCGATATCTACAGTCTGTTCATAGTTTTCTGACATTACCGTCATCTCTACTTCAACGCCGTCTTGATTCTCAGCATTGTACTTGTCGACGATTGAGCTGATAAAATCCGCGTCATGACGATCATTGGTCCAATATTTGATCAGTGTTTTCTCAGCGTCCGCAACATGGTTCTCCCCTGCAGGCGCATTCGCTCCGGCATTCCCGTTGCCTGTGTTGCTGTTGCCGCATGCAGACAGCAAGGCAACCGCCAATGTGCAGCTCATCAACCATGCGAATCTTTTCTTGTTCATGTTCATAATGTTTCTCCCCTTTATTACGTGTTGTTGTTCCTGCATTAAGTATATAAGAGACGGGAGCCGGGCAGAGAGAGGTAATCCGATGGCGCATAAGGGGAAATTCGACGATTAATGTCGACTGTTCAAGTAATCCATTTTGTATTCGGACGGCGTCATGCCTGTATTTTTTTTGAACAGCTCGGTGAAGTAGGCTCGGTCCGCATAGCCTAGCGCTTCCGCTACATCCTTAACCTGCATATCCCTGATCAGCAATTCCTTCGCTTCGTCCATCTTCTCCTGTGTTATGAACTGATTAACTGGCATGCCCATGACTTTACGGAATATATTAGCAAAGTGGCTGGGGCTGACATGAACACTTGCCGCGCAGTCGCTGACGCTTGGATTCAGATGAAGAGAAGAACGAATATACGCAACCGCCTGATGAATGAGGTGACCTGCTTCTTTCTTTCTTTGCCGGTTTACCCAATCGCAGCAAGTTTCACATAGTGTAATCAAGCTGCCTCTCAACTGCTGTACCGTGCGCACATCCTGTATCGACCATTCCTTTACCTCCACAAGCTCATCTTGATCCAGCTCGGCTATCCGATGACTCATCATTTCCTTCTTCATCAAGTAGACAATACCCGTGAATGTCTCGAGCCACTGCTCAGGACGAGGAAGTCGATTCTCGGTGAAATAACTGTCGATGATTTGCTGCAGCTGACCCAGCGCCTTCTCCTTATTGCCGGATCGGATGCTGAGCAGAAACTCCTTCTCCGACTCTGGGGCATGCATCAGAATCATCTCGTCCTTGCCTTTTATATCCCGGAATCGATAAGTGCTGTTCCCACCCGAATAGAAATTGTAGGACAACGCTTTTAAAGCCTGCTCATAGGTTATGGGAATGTCTGAGACCTGCTGGACCGCCTCACCAACGCCAATCGACACCGTATATCTGGAATAGTGGTCAATATGCTCCCGAACGGTTTCCGCTATGAAGCCTATGTCAGGCGATGCCGGAGGATTAAACAAAGCGATGTAACGGTTTTCACTGAAATCTCGGAACACCACTCCCGCGCAGAAGGCGGACATCGTTTCTTCCATAATATTGTGGATCGTAAATCGATAGAGCTCCACTTCTCTGACAGGAAGCTTGCGATTGATTTCAGCCATGCCGTCTATCTCGGCAACCATGACCGCAAATTGTTCCATCTGCATATCCGGCTTAAATATTTCCCGTTGCTTGTCGGCATCCAGTCGCTGAGTGGGATGTCTCACGAGCAAGTTAAGGTATTCCTGCTTAAACAGCGACATGCTTTCCTTTACTCGGCTTTGCATCACTTGTATATTCGTTGTTTGAAGCAGCTCCTCATCCAGCTTTCCCACTACCCTTTGCATAACCTCTCGCACTTCATTGGGCGTCACCGGTTTGGTCAGAAAATCGAATGCGCCTAATCGAATAGCCTCCTGGGCATACTGAAAGTCGGAATACCCGCTCATAATGATGACTTTGCAATTCGGCAGTTGATTAACAATGCCTCGAATCATGGCCAGCCCATCCAGCTTGGGCATACGAATATCGGTCAGCACGATATGAGGTCGCTCGCTCAGAATCAAAGCCACTCCTTCTTCGCCATTGCCCGCTGTCCCCGCAATAACGATTCCTAGCTCATGCCACGGAACATGCTTGACAATGGAATGAACTACATTTTTGATATCGTCAATGACGCATATTTTGTATTTTTCCTTAGGCAAGCTCTTCACCCTCCTTGAATGTATACGGTATGGCGAGTGTAACGGAGGTTCTTGAGAACGAATCGCTATATAGTTCAAGCCTTGATTGGTCCCCATAATAGAGACGCAGCCTTTCTTGAACATTGTGCAAGGCATAGCTTTTTTTGTCAGCCGTTTGGGATCCGGACAGCGCCTCTCCCACTTGCTCCGCGTCCATTCCGCTGCCATTATCCACAACCTGAATGATAAGACCGTCGTCATCGCCATCCACCACAATGCTGATATGTCCGCCCTCCTCCATATCCTTAAATCCATGAAGAATGCAGTTTTCTACCAGCGGCTGCAAGATGACTTTTAAGATCTTTTTCTCCAAAGCATCCTCGTTGCGCACAACGACATCATAGGTGAACAAGCCGACATAGCACATCTGCTGTATCTTCAAATAATGCTCCACATGCTCAATTTCTTTCTTCAACGTCGTCATTTCCAAGCCTTTATTTAATCCCAGCTGGAATAGCCCGGATAGTGACATCACAATATGCTTGGCTTCATCGTACTCGTTGTCCAAGCAACGCCAGAATACACTGTTGAGCGTATTGTACAGAAAATGAGGATTGATTTGGGCCTGCAGCGCTTTCACCTCTGCCAGACGTTTCTCCCGTTCAACTTGACGATTCGCTTCGATCAGCTCGGTCAGCTCGTCCAGCATGCTGTTGAATTTATAACCGACCTGAGCTACCTCATCCCGATATGGGCTTTGGAATCTTGGTTGCAGATTATGCAGCCCTACCTGCTTGATAAGCGATTGCAACTGGAATAGAGGTCTCAGCAGCAAACCAGTTAACCAATTGGACAAGAGAATCGCAACGATCAGACAACCTGCAGCTACAGCAATAGCTGCCCAGCGGATGCCTTCAATTTGCTGCATCAATTCCTTTTTGGCATGAACATTTATGAGTTTCCAATTTTCATTAGTGGCCATACTCGAGAAATTAATTAATAATTGTTCATTAAGATGGTCTTGCATAAAATAACCGGTATCACTCTCATTTACATGTTCCAGAAAGTCGGCTTGGCGGAACAGTGATTGATAGGGCGGAGGAACCTGCAGCACTTCGCTTCCGCTGGTGTGAATCAAATACGTCGATCCCCCCGCATCTCCGATTGTACTTCCGATCAGCTTGCCAAGATGATCCGCCCTAATGTTAACTACCATGTAGACATCATTAACGGGCACATCTTTTACCGGCTCCATAATGAGCGAGATCACTTGTTTTCTTTGCGAGAAAAGCTCATCTTCATGCTCGGAGGACCAAAAGGATTGATTTTGTTGTTTGTATTCCTTGAACATATCGGTGTCTTCCAGCTTCTTGTGGAACTGGCGACGTTCGGAAGTATGATAAAACTCACCAATCGGCGTGCTTACAAGCACGGAATCTATTGAAGATTCCGTTATTTTTAACTGCGTAAAAGGGATTTGGAGCCCCGACAAATGGGAATAATATTCGGAGCTGTCCTTGGCTGAAGCATCTTCCATCATCTTTGTGAACGGAGGACTGATCATGACGGCAAGGACGGATACTAATATTTTTTTTAGGTTTTCATCCAGCACATCGGCTGATTTATTCAACGTATTCTGGCTCAAGCGGAAGGCATTGCCCTCCATTTCCCTGGCTGCAATCGAATAGGATATCGTGCTTGTTACTGCAATAGAAAACGTAACAAGCAGCACCATGGCAATCCATATTCTTCGCTTGAACGTTAATCCGTGCAGCAGCTCGCGCATATGATTACCCTCACTTCCACGTTAGGTATAGTCGGGCAATTGGAAGTCATCTCCTGTATCCGCCCCCCACCGGGCAAGACGATCATTTAATCGCTTAATCTTTTCCCGATATAGGGTATTATGCGCCAAATTCACTTGCTCGAACGGATCCTCGTTCAGATTAAACAGCAGCCAAGGCATTCCCTCGAAACACACATACTTCCAGCCGTCATCGGTTACCAAACCCCGCCAAGCCTTATCCGTGCTATGCGCATGCATGGTGGGGATGATGTTCTGCAGATAAGCGGAATCAGGCTCATCATCCTTCTTTCTCCATGCCAGCCGATGAGAGGAATAGTCGGTACCCTGCATCCAATCGGGCTTGTCGATTCCGCATAAGCCAAGCGTTGTCGGCGCGACATCCACATGATTCACAAACGCGCTGGATACGCCGGTTTTTCTGCCTTCATAATAAGGCTGTTCGCCGCTAATTATAAATGGAACACGAATGGATTCCTCATGCGGCGACGTTTTGCGGAATTGTCCATGGGAGCCGTGCATATCCCCATGATCGCTGAAGAAAACGATATGCGTACCGAAAGCCAGGTTCGAACGATCCAAAGCTTCTCTTATTCTGCCTATATTCCAGTCCAGGTTCTCGATCATCGCATAATAACCGGCCAACTCCCTTCGAGCTTGCTCCTGTATGCGAGGGATATCGGGCACATTCGGCCGCAGCTTGAGGTTGGCCGGGTTGTAGTTCCGCATGAACTTCTCCGGTGCGGCGTATGGGTCATGCGGAGGCTGCGCGGACAATACGGCAAAGAAAGGCTTGCCCGTATCCTCAGCCGCCTCCTTCCCTCGCTTCTCGATGTATTGAATCATCAAGTTAGACAGCTCGTCCGTTTCAAAGCCTGGCAATCTGTATTGAAAGGCGCCGCTTCCCTCTCCCCCATGGACCCACGTATCCCAAGGGCTGTTATTATTCTCATAGCCCACCCATTCGTCGAAGCCGCCTCTCCTCTCCGGAGGCACGATATGGAATCGGTAATTTTGGCCACCCGTTGCGGAGTCGAAGCCATCCAAATGCCATTTGCCGAAATACGCGGTCTGGTAGCCGTTATCCCGAAATACATTTGCGATTGTTGGCTGCTCCGGCGGCATCTGACGTTCATGGCCCGGCACGACGTGCTGCGGATATTTCCCGGTCAGTACAGATCCGCGAAACGGGCAACATAGCGGGTAGCCTGCGACCGCATCAGAGAATCGAACCCCGTTAGCAGCCAATATATCGATGTTCGGAGTCCTTACATTCGGATTGCCGGAACAGCCCAAGGCATGAGCCCGGTGCTGGTCTCCGAATATCCAAATTACATTTTTCCGACGCTCGTTGTTTGTTGTTGGTATGTTCATCCTAATCATCCCTCTCATCATGATTCAATGCGTTTGTCTCTTATAGTATAGCTTGTATGGAGCTAATAAAAGACGCCATAATCCGACAGCGCAAGCGGGGTAATTCAACTTTTCTAGTCCACTTATACTCAAACAGCCCCATGCGAATTTCGCCGGGACTGTTTGCTTGTTCGGAGGACCATTTACTCCTGTATCGGCAGGGAAATATAGTCAATTACCACCGATCCTGAACCATTACTGTTTTCGGCCACATCCACCCGTAGTCGATCAATCGAACCGTTCCACAACGATTCGTCGTCCATTCGAATTGTATAGATACGTTCGGTTGTATCGTTCGGTGTTATAGTGAAAACCTTGGTTCTATTCTCGCTGAACGCTTCCGAGCTTGGCTTCCAATAAAGTTTGGCTTTGGTCGCATTCGTCTCATTCCGCATCTTGATCTGAATGACTTGATGACGCTCAGCGTTGATGCCGAGTCCAGTGGCTGAAGCAAGGTACGGGTCTGTCCCCGTCAATGCACCTGTCAGTTTCCCGCCGCTTACCGAGGTCGTCAACTGATTGGATGTCCATCCCTGCATCCCTCCCTCCGCAGAAAACTCCCAATGCTGATAAGTCGCATCGAGCAATCTCATATAATCGATGGAGAAAGAGCCGCCGCCGCTACTGTTCTCCGCAGGTTCTAAACGGAGCTGCGTGATCGTATCCTTCCAGTCGGCATGCGCTTCAAGATTCAGAAAGTATTCCCGGTACTTGGTGTCATTGGCTGCGAGGGAGACGGCTTGGGATTTGCTCTGACTGAAGGAAGGCGATACATCCGTGGTCCAATATACCCTTCCTGTTGTTGCATTGGTCTCATTCTTCAACCGCACCAACCATTTATCCTTCTCAGCAGCGGGGAACGATAATGCCTTGGACTGTATGGAGGGATCTTGACCGATTACTGTACCCGACATATTCCCGCCATATGCGCTCAAGCCGCTAATGTCTGATACCGAAGTCCATCCTTCCAAATCACCCCCTTGGTTAAACTCGGCATGCAGATCCTTGTACGTTATGGAGCCGGCACTTCCCACATGATCAATCTGAAACCGGGCGTCCCACTCCAAAGAGCTGTCTGTGATCCGTTGGCAGAAGGAGAAGATCTGTTGAAACTGTGGCTAGGCGAGGCCATTCATCATTCGAACACAAGCTTTTTGTTTCTGGTCTAATATCCGGCACCCGCATAATTTAGTTCAGCCTCATCGACAGCAGCGCCCAATCGACTCTGCTCCCGCGGCCGCGCAAAAGCGTAAATCGAATGAAGAAAGAGACGCTCGCGAAAGGCGGCGAATGCGGCTCTAGAGCAGATTGAGCAGAAGAGATAAGAGCAGGAGCTCAGAGATCGAGGCGTTGAACAAATGACAAAAATTGGTATCGCGTTCGACGGGAAGGACGTTTGTATTCGAGCACAGCAATAATACGTTATTCCGACCTAGTCGGAAAGCAAAAAAAATGCGGTTTGCCTGTTGATCAGCTATGGCATCAACATGAAGCAAGCCGCTTTTTCCTGCTGTTCTAGAATACACTACCCTTCCAGCCGCTTAACTTGGCGATCGCCTCCAAGTAGAAATAGTCTCCGTAAATAAGAGAGGTATCCACGGCTTTCCCGGCAGGACGGTGGCCCGTGCCTGCCTTCAATATGCCCTCGTACGACTCGTCCTCCCATTCCGCATAAGCATCCGTTAAGGATGAGACGATATGCTCCGCGCTTTCTCGGTAGGATGCCGACTTATCCGAATCGCTCAGCTTCGCAAGCTCAAGCAAGCCCGAAGCTGCAATAGCCGCCGCTGATGTGTCGCGCGGCTCGCCCGCTCTCGGCGTCACCCTTAAATCCCACAACGGCACGCAATCCTCCTCCAGCGAGGAAGTAAAAAATCCCGCTACCCGCTCTGCCGCCTCCAAGTACCGCGTCTCCCCCGTATAACGGTATGTATTAGCCATTCTATAAAGCGCCCATGCCGCTCCTCTGCTCCATGCAGAATCCGCAGCGAAGCCTTGTCCGGCCCGGACCTCCTGGAACTGCCCCGTTCGCGGATCAAAGCAGACGATATGATTAACCGAGCCGTCATCGCGAATAAATTGCCGGATCACCGTATCCGCATGCGCTCGTGCAATATGGGTGAACCTGGGATCGTTCATCTGCTCAGCAGCCCAGAATAAAATCGACAAATTCATGGAGCAATCAATGATTGCCCAGCCCGAGTTGTTCACTTGCGCTCCCCAATCATTCCAGGCGCGTATATAGCCGCCCGCCAGGTTGAAGCGGCCCGCAAGAAAATTCGCGGCGAACAGTCCACGCCTTCTCGCATCCTTATCGCCGGTCAGCCTATGCTTGATTACAGCCGTAGGAAGAAACTGGAAGCCGACGTCATGATGAAAGGTATTCTCTTCCATGAAGCATTGCTCCAGCACCTCATCCCAAGACCAAGCGGCCTCCCTGTATGAAGCCTTGCCTGTCACTTCGTGCATAATCCAAAGCATGCCTGGCCAGAAGCCGGACGTCCACCAATGCAAATCGGTGCTGTCATAGGTCTGGCCGGACACGGCGTGGGGACATTTTCCTTGCAGCTGTTCCATCATTCTGTCTACTTTTTTCTCCAGTTTCCCAATAATCGTTACATCAAAATGGTCCTTCAGCACGGCCATCTCCTTCTTTCCGTTTAGTCATTCCGTTACTTTCTATACAATGGGGAGACTTCATCCCAGTTCCTGCCGCCCTTGCTGATCAAAGCGGTAAAAGTATTGCGCCCCAGCCTTCTCTCCGCCTTGTCGGTCGCGAAGGATGCCTTGACCTTATAACGATTAATATGATCGAAGAGCTCCTCCATTAAGCTCATGCGCACTATGCGATAGCTCTCCTCCGCATACACATTGTATAGCTCCCCGGGATCGCGCTCCAAATCATACAATTCACCGTCCTGATCCTTGCCGTAATAGACGAAGCGGTATTGCGGCGTACGAATGGCATTCACCCGATTCGCATAACGCGGTTCGAAATCCCATTCCGCGATGACATGCTTGCGGTGAATCTCCTCCCCGTTTAGAACACCAACCAGGTTTCGTCCTTCAATGGAATCAGGTACGGCAACATTAACAAGCTCGCACAGCGTCGGGTATATGTCGATGCTTTCCACAAATGCGCCAGTCCTTCGATTCGGGGACACATTCGGTGCTTTCATTATAAGCGGGACGCGATGAACCGCTTCATAGATGCCCATGTTCTTCAGCATCATCCCGTGCTCGCCGGCAAAATCGCCGTGATCGGCGGTGAATACGACTATCGTTTCTTGGCCATCGCCCGATTGGTCAAGCCTTTGCAGCATCCTGCCGATTTGTTCGTCAATAATGGTGATAAGGCTGTAATAGTAAGCAAGCTGCCTGCGGAGATCCTGCTTGTCCTCCGGTATGTAAGGGTAGCCTCCTGTTTGGCGGGCATGCTCATGCATAGAGGATGGTTTTCCTGCAAATTTTGTGGAGAACCAATCCTCTGCATTAGCCGGAAGCTCGATCTCCTCCGGTGAATATAGCAAACCGCGGTCATGCGGGACGGTAAGCGGCTCATGCGGTCTTTGGAAGCTTAGATGCAGGAAGAAAGGACGATGTTTGTCCCGCTGCTCCAAGAATGCGAGCGCAGTATCTCCCGTCCACGTTTCCAGGGAATGCCGATCAGGGATAGCTGAATTAAAAGCGCGCATTCGACTTCCCGGATGCGAATCGGGCAGCGTACCGAGATCGTACAAATGAGCCATTCCCTGTTCATGCAAGTAACGAAAATAATGGTTATCGAGCGGATCATGCGGATCGCAATCCGCCATATCGCAATATCTTATATGCTCATATGCTTCTGAATCCCAATTACGAATCATATGAGACTTGCCGACGACAGCGGTCTGATACCCGCCACGGCGGAGTACTGCTCCAAGCGTGTCCGGGTTCCGGTCGTCCATCCCATGAATGGCGTTTCCCAGAATTCCGTGCGTATGCGGATACTGAGAAGTGGCAATAGAACAGCGAGACGGTCCGCAGATCGGACTATTGCAATAGGCACGGTCGAAGACCAATCCCTCTTTGACCAATCGGTCGAGGTGAGGCGTCCTCACTTGACTGCCCAATGCGCTGATGCAGCCGGCATTAAATTGATCTGCCATAATGAATAAAATATTGGGCCGTTTCTTCATGAATGGCTCCCTTCTTAACGCTCATTTATGCTACACCTTATCGCATTTATCACCTTTCGCCTACCAACAGGTTTTAATAACACACACAATAATGAATTCCGTCAATTCCATTGCCCACATTATCCAACAATCGCTTGTCGATCGCGAAGCAGCGGTCTATGATGATGGAAGAAAATGCGGATGGGGAGGACTAAAGATGAATGTTGGTATAACTGCTCTTCGCTTGGGCGCTCAGGCTCCGAGTCGACCGTCAATAAGCCTGACCGATTGGGGACATGCCTTAATCCTAGACCGATTCATTCGCGCGGGCGGCGACGACTTGCCGACAACGGCTACGGAAGCGCGAATATTATGGGATGAGCAGCACCTTCATGTGAGGTTTCAATGCCATAATCCGTATCGGTTCTCACAAGCAGAAGGTCATGAGTCTGCGTTGCATCGGGAGGATTGCGTAGAACTGGCCATACAAACGCCGGACATGCCGATGAAGGACTTTGTTCGCATTACCGTTCATTCGACTGACACCTCGGTCGGCGCTCGCATAAGTGAAGCACAAGGACAACGAAACATCTCAGAGGCTGGCGAGGGCGTTCTCCGTATGGAAACGAGGGAGATTCCTCTTCTAGGCTATCATTCTGAAGTGCTGCACGAGGAGAATGACTGGAGCGCGATGATTGCTTTGCCTTGGCAAGTATGCGGAGGAGGCCCGCCTGCAGGCCCCTTTCGCTTCATGCTCATGCGTGCGAGGCATTTGACGGGAGAAGTCATATCCCCCTCTACGCTGGACAGCGTCGCCAACTTCTCGGCTAAGCTTACGGATCCTAGCACGTTTATGGAAGCGCATCTTGGTGGTGAGGCGGAGGCGTTAACCACCAGCGAGGTGCTGGCTGCACTGCCTTCCGGTATCTTATATTGGCAGCTTCCCGCCAGGCTGATATGGCCGGAGCGAGCAGAACGAGAGCACATCAGGCAACTTCAGAATCAACATCTTGCAGACCATACTGTCCATACGGGCACAACGGCGGCGACCCTCTCTGAACGTATTCACTGGGCCCAGAGATGGACGGAGCTGCTCACGCTGGAAGGCATGGATTTCCACCCCGGCATGCAGCCGTCCTACCCGCAGAAGCTCGTCGATCCTTGGACGGCGCGCCGGAAAGTGAATGAGGCTCTGCGGTGCCAACATATACAATCGGCATGTGAAGCGTTGGACGAGTATTTGCATTTCCTTCATGAAAGAACCCGTTCTTGGTATGCCGACCAAACACCGGGCAATATTGCGGATGAGAAATGGATTCCGGTGGGAGCATTGTGCAATATTGCGCTTGATTCGGATGAAGCCCAATTCACTTTCGACACAGCATCCGGCCCGTTTACCGTTTCCCTGTCATTGCCCGACAATGGCGGCTTACGGCTGCACGGCGAACGAGTTGGCTACTTCCATCCGGTCTCTAGCCTGCCGCTTAGCACTGTGCCAACGACTGACATGAATATTGCTCAATTTCAATCTGAACGATTGAAACTCTTTGTTAGACATACGCCGGAGTGGGATATTACGGTTCAGGATGCATCCGGCACCGATGTCTGGCATTTAGAACAAGGAAACGCAAGGTTTCTGCTGGATTCCGATGACCGTATTTGCGCTTGGGATTTGTCCTGCGGCTTAGCAGAGGATGAGCAGCTGTACGGCTTCGGCGAAAGATTCGACAGCTTGAATCAGCGCGGAAGCATTATGACGCTCTGGCAGCGGGACTGCTGGCACGGCAACATCGCCGGCATTCGCAATCATGCCTACAAGACGCTGCCCTTCTTCCACAGCTCGCGCGGATATTCGCTGTTCTGGAACTCCTCCTATCGGATGCGAATCGATGCCGGCAGGGACGATCCGGGCAGGCTTCGCATAACTGCTGCCGGGCCTGTTCTAGACATCTACCTTTGGCCGGCCGCGCCTCTTGAAGCGATAAGAGGCTATACAAGCTTGACCGGCAAACCTCTGCTGCCTCCAAAATGGGCGTTTGAGCCCTGGGCGGGCGGCGGCGGCGGACGCTGGCGCAACGGGCCGCTAGGCAATAATGTGCAGGAAGTTATTAATGTTATGCGCCGATTCAAAGAGCTGGATATTCCTCATGCCGCCGTATATGCAGAGAATGTGCCGCCCGCAGCCGAGCTTTATGAAGCGATGAATGAATTAAATATCCGAGTTATGAATTGGCATTTGCCCGTCATTGAGGAAGCCGCTGCCAGCAGCCTTCTGCCCGATATGACCGCTCTGGAGCTTCCTTTGCTGCAGTACGCCGAGCCGGATAAGCTGATTGGGAGAAAGTCGTATATGGATTTCTCTCATCCGAACGCGATGCACCTATTGCGCGCCTATTGGAAGGAGCGTCTGGATGCCGGCGTTGCCGGCTCGATGATTGACTTCGGCGATCTGGTGCCCGAAATGGCCTTGTTCCACAATGGTCAGACGGGAGACGAGATGCAAAACTTCTACGCCTACGAATACGCCAGACACTATATGCGGCTGTTCTGCGAACGACGGGGACAAGATTTCATTCTGTTTCAGCGAGCAGCGGCTCCGGGAACACAGGCGTTTGCAGGTCAATTCGGCGGCGACCATCCCTCCAATTTCATTGGACTTTCGGCCTCTCTGTCTGGAGGACTCAGCCTTGCCTCCTGCGGCTTTCCTTTCTGGGGTAGCGATATGGGCGGATACCGCGGCAAGCCGGATGAAGAAGCTTATTTGCGATGGCTTGCCTTGAGCGTGTTCACACCATTCATGCGCGTACACGGCACCGATCCCCGGGAGCCATGGGAATATCGCCCAGCGGCTGTTGCCATCTATAAGAAGTGGGCATGGATTCGGGAAAATCTGCTGGATTATATATACAGCTGCGCGATCAACTCCCATCTTACAGGGGAACCGATGATGAAAGCGATGCCGCTCGTTTATCCTCATGAACCTGCAGTACGGCATGCAGCGGAGCAATATATGTTCGGCGACGATCTATTAGTCGCTCCCATTATTGGCGAAGGCAACGCTCGCGAGATCGTATTTCCATCCGGTCACTGGACATGCTTATGGACCGGAGAAACTTTTGCCGGGCCTGGGAGTCGGGTTATAGAAATTGCATTAGACCAAATAGCCGTTTATGTCCGTTCCGGCGCCGCCATACCGCTTCGCATGCATCCATCCCTGCAGTGGGGTGCAAGCATGACGGACGAATGCAAGCATGTTCTGCTTGTCACCCTGCCTGTCCAAGAAGAGAACCGGATCATCTGGCTGGATGCGAATCGCTGGACAAAGGTAAGGCTGGTTCCTTCCGCAGACAGCTATACGGTAGAGGTTGACGGTGAAGTACAATTTGACCAAATCCTATATCACGGCAATCGTACAAGCCTAGCAGCCGAGGGGAATTCATGAACAGGAGCGGGAGAAGATGACAAGCAACAAGCCTCATATTGTCATTATTATGGCGGATCAGCTAAGGTATGACGCGCTTGGCGCACATACCCCCCACTTGAATCAGCTCATGGAAGAGAGCGTCAACTTCGACCGAGCCTATTGCGCTTCGCCTCTATGCGTGCCGGCAAGGGGATCGTTTTTCACGGGGAGGTATCCGAACGAAACAGGTTCGCTCATTAATCCGTGGTCTGCCCAAGACCGCGAGCACGCCTGAGTTCGGGACGGCATTCCGCATCTGTATGAATGGCTGGAACAGGGACGGGACAGCTGGCATACCGGGAAGCAGCATTTGTACAAGAGGTTGAAGCCCGAGAGAGGCGAGAAGTCCGGAACGCGCTGGCTAACGCTGGAGGACGGCTATGAGCCTTACTTGAAGCAGCATGGCAAGAGAAAGCCGGGAGGCGCAGCCTTCAGAGCGATAACGCCGGAGCTGGCAGGCAATCAGACCCGAATGAAGCGGTATTCCAGCCCAGCAGCGGGGTGTTATGAGGAGGGGCTAGACTTTTTCTTTGACAGCTATATCACCAGTTGCTCACTTCGAGCCTTACGGGAACGCGACCAGAGCAAGCCCTTCCTGCTGAACGCCATGTACGTGGCACCGCACCCGCCGCTGGAAATTCCGGAGCCATGGTATTCCAAATTGCATGAGGAAGAAGTTGTACTGCCGGATAACGTAGGAAGGTGGTGGCCGGACCAATCGCCCCTTCAGTTGTACAATTTGCCCGGAGCGATAGGCTCGCGCTATGAGCGTGAGGATTGGCGGGAGCCATGGCGGGTGTATCTGGGCCTTGTGTCTTTGCTTGACGATGCAGTAGGGAAGCTGATCGCCGAGCTGAAGGAACAAGGCATGTATGACGATACCCTTCTTGTCTTCACGAGCGATCATGGAGAGATGCTCGGATCGCATTGCCTGTGGCAGAAGATGTGCATGTATGAGGAAGCGGTACGCACGCCGTAATCCATTAAATTTCCGGCATTCTATACGCCGAAGGTGAAGTACTCGGATAGGGCAGTAAGCGCTATAGATGTGTTCCAACGATTTGTGATTTTCTAGGAATTGCCCAGCCTGACGGAATTTCCGGTGTTTCGCTTATGCCGATTGTTGTGGGATCTAAGCAGGAGCGTCGTCCTGTTTTTATTCAGTATGACGGGAACGGAGCCAGAGGACATTTTCAGCGCTGCATAATTGAAGACGGCTACAAGCTGATTATTGACATGTTCAAGGATGAATCCTTTGTTGAGCTATATCATATAGTCGATGATCCTCAGGAACAAGTGAATTTAGCCCGCAATCCGGCATATGGGGACATTCTCTCCAACTTGCTTAAACAATTGAAGCAGCATATGAGCCTGACGAATGATTTGATCAGCATTCCGGAAGCAGTGCTTGACCGCTTGAAGTCAAATTGCTAGCGATATAGGATGGATAGAAAGGGTGCCGCTGATGCGGCACCCCTTCCTATTCGTTAAACTGAGTCAAGTAGGCGAAACGGAAGTGACATAGGTGCGCTCCTCTACTTCATTGTGACTTCAACCTGATAGGCTGCTCCTGCGCAGTAAGGCAGAGTAGTTCCTTCAAGGAGCACGCCGTCTACTGCAATGCTCAGATGGCCCTTCTCTATGCCTTTGCCCTTTCGAATCGTTATATCGTACATAGCCTCTTTGTAGCGTCTGGTCAGTCGAGCTCCCTCCCATTCCAAGGGCAGGCAAGGGTCCATCACCAAGCCGTGGGCAGTTGCTCTGGCGCCGAGCAAATATTCCACGGCAACCCATAGAATCCAGGCGCTCGTCCCTGTTGAATGGAATTGGCTGGATTGTCCAAAATCAGGGTCCTGTTTCACGCCCCTATAATAATTAGGAACAAACAAAGGCACCTGCAGGTTCTTCTCCGGTGGATTGTCCGGATTTGTAGGCAGGGTTCTGATAATCGTCTCATAGGCCTTGGTCCCCCTTCCCGCCAGGCAATCCGCAAATGCCTTGAACAGGGAGCCATGGCAATAAATGGCCCCATTCTCCGTGCCTCCCGGCACCTTGAGGCTAATTCTTCCCCACTTCGGATTCCAGCGCGTAAACGGAGGGTAAAGCAATAGAGGACCGGCAGGCGTGTCGAGACTGTCAATGGCACGCAGGCACTTCTCCAGTCGATCGCCGTTTGCCGTTTCGCTAATGATCGCCCAGGTCTGGGTATTCAGGAATACTTTGCCCTCCTCGTCCATCTCGGTGCCAAAGGCATCACCCTGATCATCGAAGCCCGCTGCATACCACTTCCCGTCCCAGCAGGCTTCGTTGACTGAACGTCTAAAGCGATCCGCCAAAGCAAGGAGCCGCTCAGCATTCACATGATCCTCCTTGAGCTCTGCCAGCTTCGCGAGCTCCGAAGCGCAATAAATCAAAGCCAAGGTCGACCAGGCAGACTCTCCCTTGCCCAGTCTGCCTGGTCCGTTAATCGGGTCCGTCCAGTCTCCGTCTCCCATGAGAGAGAGACCGTGAGCCCCAGTGTCCCCTGCCGCAAACCATACCGCTCTCAAGAGATGCTCATATACCGTTGCCTTCTCCTCACTGTCGATAAACCCTGCCTGCTGCTCAAGCAGCCCCCTGTCGCCTGTTTGTTGAATCAACGCGCAATAACAAAGGATTAGCCACATGGGGCCGTCTCTATGAGTCAGCAGGCACAGTCCCCTCGGCGGCGAGTTATCCCTCATATACCATTGCCGGATAAAGCCATCCGCTTGCTGGCGCTCTGCGACCTTAAGCATAATGCTCGCGGCACATTCAGGGTCAAGCATGGCATAGCCGATAGCGTCTTGCAGTTCGTTGCGAATAGGCGCATAGACCGAAAGCCGATGATTGCGGCTCATCAGCACCGTTTGTTTCTTCAGCCAGTAGTTAACAAGCGCATCTAAATCGCCGTCCGGCGTCTGAATATGAAGCTGGCCGCAGACCTCCTGCCAATAGGCCTCCACCTCAGCCAGCTCTCGCTCTGTAAATCCGGGAGTCAGCAACGACTCACTCGAGGCTTTGATCTCCTCCATACTGTTTGCGCAGCCGAGCACCAAGGAGATCTCCGTCTGTTCTCCGGGTCCCAGCGTTATGCGATGCTCCATGGCCCCGACGGGGTCCCTGCCGCTGCTTATCCGATTACGGCAGCCGCCGTCCGCAATCACTTGCGGCATATCGGTCAGATCGTCCGCGCCGAAGAAAAAGGATTGCCTGCACTCCACCCCATCCGGATTACGATCGGAGTAGAGGTACACGATACTGTTTTTCTCGTTGATTTCATAGGCATCCTCATATTTTGCATGCGGAGGAACAACATGGCTTGTCACGATATGAGTTTCTTTGTCATAACGGCAATAAGCTCCCTCCACACCGTAGGATTCGAGCCCAAATACGGAATAGAGTGACAAGGACTTTGAATGGGCGGAGCGATTGGTTACCTTGTATCGCCATACCTCTCTGCTTCCATGCCGCGGCACATAGACAAGCAGCTCCGTTTCCACACCGTTTCTGGCAGCCTCATAGCGCGACCAGCCCAAGCTGTGGATGCAGCGGAATTCATCAAGCGGCTGCTTAAGCGGCACGTAATTGGGATTCCAGCAATCCTTGGTTTCTTGATCGTACACATAAAAATACCGGTACCCTCTTGTATGCTCGCGTCTAGAAGGCTTGAGGCAGGAGCTCGTCCCTTGCGCCGTCTGAGATACCTCTAGATAGTAATCATCATTAAACAAGTAATTGTACCATCGGGCCGGCGTGCGCGGTGTCGTGATGACGTATTCCTTCCCGGATGTATCAAAGTAACCATAGCTCAATTCATATCGCTCCTTCTTCAGTTGCAGCTGTCTCATTTATGCGATCTACTTGCGCTTATTGATGTCATGAGGGACAACATCCGCCGTTTCCATATAAAAGGTCAATAGCTTCTCCTTTAATTGCAGCAGGATGCTCGCGTATTCAGGCTCCTTCACCCGATTCACCAGCTCGGTAGGGTCGGTATTCAGATCATACAGCTCATCGCTCTCATATAGACGGCGCACATACTTATATCTATCCGTCCGAATCATAATCGCTTTGGTATGCTCAGGACCCTCTTCCCATTGATACTTCAGGCGGGGGTAGTACATCAGCTCCGGCGTCCGCTGCACCTCCAGCTCCTTGCAATGCTCCTCGCCATGCAGTCGGCCGCCTTCGCAGAATACGGCATCTCGATGCACATCCGTCTCTCCGGTCAGAAGAGAAATGAGCGATCTGCCGAAATGCGAATGCTTGGGTTTAATTCCGGCCATCGCTTCTACGGTAGCTGGAAAATCGATGAGTTCCACCAGCGCTTCTCTAATGCCTGGCACAGTTTCTATCCAGGCGGGAGGCTTTACAACAAACGGCACTCTGGTCAGACAGTCCTCGAACGTATTTTGCGTCTTCTCCACCAAGCCGTAATCTCCGGTAAAGTCCCCATGATCCGAGAAGAAGAAGACAGACGTATCGTCATACATGCCGTTGGCCTTCAAGGCGTCCAGCACCAAGCCGAATTGTTCATCCACGCGTGCGCACATGCCGTAATAGGTGGCTCTCAGCTCATCCCACCGCTCTTCGGACCAGCCTTGCATCCGCTGCGTATCATAGATCCCCTTCAGCAGGCTCGGCTTGCCCTCCCAATCCAGAGAAGCGGCAACACGAGGCGGCAGCATTCCCCTGTCAATCATGCTGAAATAAGGCTCCTCCACGCCATATGGCGGATGGGGAAATTGCAGGGGCAAATAGATGCACAATGGCTGCTCGCCTGAATAGGTTTGAATAAGTTCAATAGCAGCCTGAATACAAGCCCAATCATCGTCTAACGGCTTATTTGCATCATCGAATGGCCGCTCCCTCTTGCCTCTATAGAAGGAATAGTAGCTGTCGCTGTCGGGAGAGCCGCGCCAGTCGTCATGTGGAACGTGTTTATCTGTTTTAGGCTTAGGCGGCTCATATTTGACATGACAATAATCCTCGAAGCCGTTTTCAGCGGGTACCAGGTCATTTTTGCCGCCCCACCAGACATAATAGCCTTCCTCCTTGAGCGTTCTCAGGATCACCGGCTCGTCCGGACGCATCATATGGAACAAGGTTCGATGCCCGCGGACATGAGGATACCAGCCGCTCATGAAGGAGCAGCGGCTCGGCGTGCAGACAGGATTCTGGCAGAAAGCATTGCGGAACGACACGCCCTCCGTCTCCGCCAGTGCGTCGAGATTCGGCGTATGCGCCGCCTTATTGCCCATATGCCCCATAACATCCCCGCGCCATTGGTCCGGATTGAATATGACAAGATGCGGCTTCTTCATTATTCGATTATCCTTATTCAAAGATTTTCTCGCCGGCGCTTATACATGGCAGGGCGTTAACCGTTGCGCCTGGCGGCTTTGGAACTCTTCCCTGCAAGAGCGGATCCTTCGTCTGCTCCATCCACGATACCAGCTTCTTGTCGAGTTCCTTATAAACCTCGCTGTATGCCGCGTCTTCTGCAAGATTGACCCGCTCCACCGGATCGAGATAAAGGTCAAACAGCATATCCTTCTGATGCTTCCACTCAAGCATGCCGTGCGCGATGAGAAAATCCTTGCTTGAGCCGTTATCCATATTAGACGGCACTGGGCCGTTATGATCGTCGAAACGCCGTATCAGCTTAAATCTCTCCGTTCTGACGCAACGCAGCGGCTCATAGGCGGCATGATAAGTCACTTCTGCGAATATTTCATCGCGCACCTTCTCCCTCTGACCGTCCAGCACAGCCTTCAACGAAACGCCCTCCAGCCAATTCGGAAGAGCAAGATCCGCATAATCGCATATCGTTGGAAACAGATCGATGTGGGAAACAAGCGCATCGGTCGCCCAGCCTTTGTCTTGAAATTGCGGCGGCTTGATAATCAGCGACACGCCTATGCCCGTGTCATACATATTGCACTTCATATAAGGGAAGGCGATGCCGTGATCCGTTGTGAAGATGAACAGAGTATCCTCCCACCCGCCGGACTGCTTCAAGGCTTCGAGCACCATGCCGACGCATTCATCGGCCATTCTTAGCGAGGTCATATACCCGGCCATATCCTCCCGATTGCTGCGATTGTCATACAGGGGGAACGGCGGCTGCACGTAATCGGATGGCATATCTTCTGCCGGCGCGGGAAAATGGCGGTGGGTGTTATATAATCCTATAGACAGAAAATACGGATTTCCCTGATTTTCCTTTATATACTGAGCAGCTAAGCGCGAAGTTTTGATATCTCTGTGAAGAGACTCCGACGCTCCTTCTTCACTCTGTTGCTGCTGCTCTTCATGGAGAATCCGATCATATCCGATCGTCCCTGCTTGCGCCGCTTCATGCTGGATACCCGACAAAGCAGTTTTGAAGCCGTTCTGCTTCAGGAACCGAACCAGATGCTTGTCATAATCATTCATCTGGAAGCCTCGATGCGCCAGGCCGATCAGTCCATTGCTGTGCGGAGACATTCCCGTGAGAAGCGCGCTCCTGCTGGGCGAGCAGGTCGGACCCGCGCAATAGGCGTGTCGAAACAACACGCTCTGCTTCGCCAGACGCATAAGCTCCGGAGAAGAAACGCCATATCCATATGGCTCTATATACCTGCCTGTATCATGAGTATGCATATAAATGATGTTCATTGCAGCCAGTCACTCCTGTTCAAGTTGGTTTGGATCCATCTTACCTTCATGCCACCGATGCGTATACGCTCGCTTTTTGCAGAACCGCACAATAGTTGCATTTCACAAGATGATAGGAACAAACAGGGCTGTCCCGAAGCCATCTTGAATGACCGGGACAGCCCTATCGTGCTTACTTCACTAAATCATAAATATTGTTCGCGAAGATGCCCGAGTCCTTGTTCTCCTGGTACCAGCTCTTATACCATTCTTCCAGCTTCTCTCCGCCGCCTTTCGCCCAAAGCGCTTTCGCTTCCGTTGTAGCTTTTTCAGCCGTGTAGGAAGAGCCGGTAACGATTGATTTCTTATAGAAATCATCAATTGGCGTTTTCAGGTTTTTCTCTGTCAAAGCAAGCTCCTTCGGCAGCTGAGGCATATATTTCGGTATTGTGTAGAACGCCATATCGTACTTGCCGTTCGTATAGATTTCGTACTGCTGCTTCAGCTCAAAATGGCTCTTGGAAGCTGCGGTCGGGTTGGGACCCAGACGATTGTCACATTCAATCATATCGATCTTTGAATGAATCATCTGCCAATAGTTATGTGTCCATCTCAATTGCTTCTGATATAGGTCCTGCTGCTCCGGCGTTACATTTTGGGCGCAGCCCTCTATCTTATCGTAATTAACGCCTTCCAGTCCATCCTTTAATACATGGGCCGTCTCGCTTTTCGCGATAAAATCAATATACTCCATCACCGCTTCCGGATTGTCCGCTTGTGCATTAATGCCGCCAGTCATATTAACCGGCGCTACCAGCAACGGTGCAAATTGACCGTACTTGCTCTTAGGCAGCTCGATCGGCACAATAACCGCTTCAGGCTGATTCGTCAGCAGCGTCTCATGCAGCTTCGCATTGGTTGCGGAAGTGACATTGGCGAGGAATATGCCGAGCTTGCCCGTTGCCCAGTCCTGCTCCGCTTTCTTCGCGCCATTGTCGGTCAAGAAATCTTTGTCAACATAGCCCCCATCATAGATCCGTTTCATATAGTCGAACGCATCCTGGTAGCGATCAAAGTCCTTCACAAGCTCGCCGTCCTTCAATACCCAATCGATAGCGCCGAACATTTGTTGAATCATAACAGAGCCCGCGCTGCTGAAGGATATACCGAATTCATCCGCCTGTTTGTTTCCATTTGGATCCATTGTAGAGAAGGCTTTAACCACCTCGAACAATTCATCGGTTGTTGTCGGTACTGCAAGGTTCAGCTTATCCAGCCAGTCCTTCCGAATCAACATGTAATGCTGTGCTTGCAATGCGCCAGAAAACACGCCGATTTGGTACAGCTTACCGTCATCCTTCGTACCTAATTGACGCAAGATAGGATGATCTTCCAGCATTTTTTTGTATTCAGTGCTTTTCTCTATAAGATCATCTAGCGGCAGCAACTGCTTCTGCTCATAGAGTGAATGCATAAAGTTAGCATCGTACTCCAAGATCAGATCAGGCAGATCTCCTGCTGCGAAGAGCGTGTTAAACTTTTCAACCGAATTTTGTCTGGGAATACTAACAAAGTCAACTTCGACCGGGCCATTCTCGTTAATCCACTTGGTCCAGCGATTGTCTTCAAAGGTGCCTTCCTCCGGCGGGATTTGACCTGTATCGTAGGTACTGACCGTGATTTTGGCCTTCTCTTTCGGTTCCTGCTTGCCTGCATCATTCGCCGAATCTGTTGCTTTGTTTTCGTTGTTTTTGTTGCTTGAATTGTTTTCATTTCCCTGGCCGCATGCAACCAATATGGAAATGAGCATTGCAACAACCACCAACATCATTAACCTTGATTTGCTGTTGCCCATCTGAATACGCATTGCACTTCCCCCTATTCATGATTTATGTGATGAACGCGTTTGCATCCTGAACATATCGCATCTGGCGAAATGCGGTAAACCAACAATATTCAATATTCCGCACACAGATGGGGTTATAAGTTGTATTCCTTGTCCAACAACATTTATAATACGCACAACTTTTATCGTCAACCTTCTGTATGCTTGCGGTATTCGCCAGGAGGCATCCCGACCAGCTTCTTAAACACTCTTGAGAAGGAGAACGAATGCAGATAACCGACCCGCTCGGCAATTTCCTGAATCGTAAGCTCCGTATTCAAAAGCAGCGACTTCGCTTGCTCTACCCTTACGGTTGCTACGTAATCAACAAACTTATCGCCGAATTCGTCCTTGAACAACTTGCTCAAATAGGTCGAGTGGTAGCTGAAATGATCACTGAGGTGATTCAGGGAAAGGTTGGGGTCGGCGTAATGCGTTTCAATGTATTGTTTAATATTTTGTGTAACGGTTTTGTTCCCTTTTTTCTCCCTAATGACCTCGATCTGTTCAAATGCATCCAGCAGCACCTCATGGATGGCCGGCTTCAGTTCATCAAGACTGTCATATTTATAAGTGATGCTTTCCAGACGCGCCTCGGCAACGTTTAACCACAACTCTTTGATTTCTTTGGACATTTCCATCATATTGCGGTGGAAGTGGAACAGCAGGTAGTTGATCAGACCTATAATATCATCACGTGAAAGACCGCTCAGCTTCAGTTGTTCAAATAATTCATTATAGCTCTGTTCCCAGCCTGTCTGCCCCGTACGATACGTTTGTACGGCGCTGCGAATAAGCTGAAGATATTCAAGCAATCTGGCGCGCTCGCCAACAGGCACGTCCCAATGCAGCACCAATTGGTTTGTTCCTTTCACCAGCTTGTACTTGATTGCCTCCGAAGCCATATCGTAAGCAGCCGGAATTTCTTGATAGTCTATAACAGGCCGGCCAATGCCGATCGAAATCGTAAACTGCAAATGTTCTTGAATCCAGGCAGAAACCTCTTTCCCCACTTCGACAATAGCCGCGCGAGCCCGATCGTCCGTGCCCTCAATCATGCACAGCATGCCTAATTGATGCGGTTCTATCCACTCCGCCCAAACCGCAACCTTATGCTTGTCGCCTATCTCCTTGATGACATTGTAAATGACGAATTTAAACAAATTTTGATCCCGCTGCGAATAGCTGCCGGAGAACTGGGCGTAGTGGTCAATTTCAACAATGGCGACGACAATCTGATGGTCAACGGTCAAGCTTAATCCGAGATGGCTCCACTCTGCTTCCCATTCCTCCGCTTTGGAAATTCGGGTGCCTTCAAACAATTCCTGAAGCAGGTTTTGCCTTTTAAACAATAAGCTTTCCTCATAGCCTTTCTGATAAAGGTTGGATTGATCAATCAACCTTTCCAGAGCTGTATCTATAAATTGAAACTCACTGATTTCCTTTTCGCCGGATATGCCGCTTTTTAACTTGGAGGAGTAGCGGTTAATTCTTCCTATTATCCCTTCGATCGGTTTGTAATTATGCTTGGTGACAAATATAATGCCTAGAAGCCCCGCTATAACGATCGCTAAGTACAGAACAAACCAAACCAGGGAGAACGACGAGACAAATTCAAACAGCTTGGTATCCTTTAAACCGTATGAAATCACCCAACCGCTGTAGTCAGAGGACAGCTTAACGACTGAGCTGGAGGAGCCGGGATCACCAAATAGAGGATTTTCGCTGCCATCAAGCAAATGAATTTCATTCACATTTTTTGCGGACTCGAAATACGATTTAATTTGATCTTCCAGCTTGCCCAGATTGACATTCACAACCATAAATCCAAGATCTTCTACCCGCTTGACCAAGGTAACGACAGACCTGCCGGGGTCAACAGCAGGAAACTCATTAAAGCTTCGTTTCCCCGACCATCGATAGCCGTTATCCCCTGTTATGGCCTTCATTAAGAAATCCCGGTCTGCATAATCGCTCAGGCTGGTTTGGATGCCTGTACTGATGATCGCATCATCCCGGTACCTGTACAAGTACATGGAATCAACAAGCGGGGTATTAATCGTGAAGTTCACAACGGATTGCGACACCTCGTAATTTTCATAAACATCAAGCGGAAAATCTTCATAGTACTGCCTAATTCCGCCTTCGCGGACAATGGCCTGCACCATCGATTGATCGACCGATTTGAGAGAAAGGTCAACTAAATTCAAGACTTGGGATGCATACACGCGACTGGCTCTTTCCGCCTCATTCTTCGACGTATCGTTAAAGCCGTACAGCGCGATGAGCAGCAACACCGACGTTAGGATCAAAAAGATCGGCACATAGGAAAGCAGCATTCTGTAAAACCATTGCTTGGTCATTCTCTTCCCCCACCCCCGATTATAAGGTCGCATTTATCTGCTAAAATTACCTCACAGCAGCCGTTTCCTGTCAAGATGGGTAATCCGCTATACAAAGGCAAAAGGCTTTCACCGTCATCTTGCAGTGAAAGCACTTTTACTATTTATAAAGTCAATCAAATTCGATCCAATTCAAATTGGCAACGGCGCTCGCACCGTTTTTCTTGAAGAGAACATAAAGCGATTTGAAGCCTGTCCCTGCGCCCGATACAGGAATTTGTACGTTAGACCATTGATCCCAACCGCCGGTACTTGAGATAGAAGCCGATCCGATTAACGTTCCGCTCATACTGCCTGTGCGCAGCTCAATGATTCCTCCGCTATTATGGCCTGCGATTCTCAGCGAGGCAGAGGAAACTCCGCTGGCAAAGTTCACATTGTCATAGCGCAGCCAATCTCCGTCATGCGCTTCATTAATATGCGACTCTCCGCTAGCATCCGTCGTAGGATGATAGACACCCACCCCTTTCATATTGTTGTAATGCTCTGCTTGCAGTCGTTTCTTTCCATCAGCGTTCGAGGAAAGCACGATATGCTGACTCATTCCCATGGCTCCGTTCACATCTACGCTCAGCTTAATGGTAGGCGATAGGCTTACGACTGTTACTCTTGGATCCTTTGTTATGACAGCTACAGCCGTACGCTCAATCTCAAGCTCAATCGTGCCCGTATTTTGCTGTGTCGGATCGGATACGGATACATAAAATTCCTCGTCTGTTCCTTTTGTCATTACCGCGGCTTTTTTATTGGCAGTCAGGAAAGGCTTGGTCACATCTCCATCAATATATACAGTCTTAGGAATATCCTTCCAGAAGTGATACCCCACAATATTTAACCCTTTTTCCTTTACCGCATGAGCTTCCGCTGATTGCTCCCAAATGCGAATGTTGGGGTCAGAGGAATAAGCCCCAACTTGCGAGCTCGATTTATTGGGCAAAATCGCATATGCATATTTACTGTTTGTCGGATTGGTGCCGTGGTCGAGCCAGTACGTCAAATAATTTCTAGTATAGGAAGGATCCCCTACTGGATAATAACTTGAATTAACCGCTGACCATTTTCCCGTTCGGGCTTCTCTTTTGGACTTAATGGTAGAGCTTTGAGGAAAATAATAACCAACATCACTTCCTGAAGTATTGCCCGCTACATGCAGCCAATTCACATGAGTACTTGATGCAGAACCAAAAGCGTTGAGTTGTACTGTTCCAGTGGATGAGCCGACAGTAAACGCGTTTGTGCCCGTACTGTTTATTTTCCTATTATCAACGATTGTTTCAATTGTTCTGTTGTCGCTGCTCGTTATTCCCGATCCTATTGCAACGATTTCGTCGTCAAACATAAACCACGATTTATTCGCTTTAAGCGATACATTCATACCCTGCAGTTCCATGCCGGCACTGCTATAATGCTTTCCTTTGAAATTAACGCCTCCCACCCAGCTCCTGCCCGTGGTCGTATCTTCACCCTCCGAATTGCTCCTTGTAATGATATCGACAGTTGTGCCTGGCAACCGATAGTAATCTACTGTAGAGAAGTACTGATCGCTGTATTGGTTAATGTCCGCGTTATACAAATACGTCATGCCGTCGCCGGTGTGCCATCCCTTGCGATTTTCACCATTATCGGCCTCATAGCGGGCAACTTTATTGGACGACATGCTAACCGCCATTCCAAAGCCGGGTCTCTGATGAACCGCTCGAGCCATCTTCGGAAAGACTTTGCTTATATAATGATCGTTCCTTGATGCAATAGAGCTGTCGTTCAAAATAGTCTTGGCAAGCACAATCATTTCTATTGTGGCGTCATTGTAGAAGGTACTGTCCTTCTGCAGCCAAGACTTGATTATTCGCTTGTACTTGACAGCGTCCTCTGTGGCAGCCAATTGACTTAGTCGTATGATAGCCATCATTGCAGTGTGTCCTGCCACTTGATTCGATCGGTTATGCTTGGCTATATCGCGACCTCTCACCATGTCCAAAAACAAGCCATTCTCATCCATGAGGGGATCAAAGGAATCTGAGACCCACTTCCAAATATGATCGCTTTCAGGATCTGTCAATTCCCAAGTTGTTCCCTTTAACAGATACATGACGTTAGCAATATCCTGCAGGAGATTATAGCCGTAACCGCCGTTATAGGGGTTATTGCCATGTTGAATGAAGGAGCCATCCTCATAAAATCCATCACCTGCGGTAACATACTTAAACACGCTTAAAGCGCCCGTATGCCCATCCGATAAATCGCTCAACCCGTTCTTAGCCAATATCAGCTTGGAGGAACTCTCACCCAAAATGCCCCTGACCGCGTGGATCGTCGCACGATAGACCCGATTAGCGCCTCGATATGGGCCGCTAATCCCTCCATTGTCGGCATTATAATAATCTATAACGGATATCCAATTGTTCCTTTGAGCGCTTGTCAAATCGTCATACAACAAAATCATTATATCGCTAAGGTTTGTTGGAACCCCTATCTGCCAATGAAACCAATTCCCGAAGGGTGTCGGGTATTCAGCAGCACCTCCGTCTGGACGAATATAATACCAATTGTTGTACAACCAATCCAGTGCTTGTACAATGTCCGATTTCAAGGTTGCATTCTGGTATAATGTAGAACCAATTGTCTCGTGAGCAATCGCCATTTCTCTTAATCTAACATAACTGCCGTTCATTGCTTTGGTATCGTTCGGGTTCGCATAGTCGGTCCAGAGGCATTGACAGTTCGTACGGTTATTTCCCTTCTGTAGCGTATCCCAATAACCTGTGTCGGAGGTGTTCGATACGGTCTCATTTATGATGGTTATTTTCGCGGAAATATCAGGATCAGAAACATCGTATGCGTTTCCGAGCAGCATGGTCTTCCATTTTGCCCGCAAGCCGTCATACGGCTCGGCTGCCGACACGTTTCCGCCTGACCTTGTACCTGAAACGAACAGAACAACAGCAAACAGGATGAGTAAACCTTTTTTCCTCATACTTGCCCACACCCTTCCATTAATCAAGATATTGGATATCAGCGCCTTCCGGAGCAGGCACCACTCCATTCAGCAATGGATCCTCCGTTTGCATCATCCAATTGTGCAAGCGCTCAGACATATCGCGACGTACTGCCTCATGCTCCTGCTTCCCGCAGAGATTGTTCCGCTCCATGGGATCTGTATACAAATCAAACAGCATTTCCGAATCGAGAGACTGGTCAAGCAGCCCATGATCATATACGAATTGGCGGCTTATCGAATCATCAATTCCATACTCTATGTTATATTGCGGGTTCATATAGTACTTAATATATTTATACCGTTCAGTTCGGACGCAGCGAATGGGCAAATAATGCGTATGGTAATTCACTTCTGCGAATAGTTGCTCCCTGACAACGCTAGTCTCTCCCGCAAGAAGCGGCATCAAGGACTCCCCTTGCAACCAATCCGGCTTCTCTAACCCCGCCCAATCGCACAACGTCGGGAAGAGATCAATCTGCGAAACTAGCGCATCGAGCGACTTGCCTGGATTCGAATGCCTCGGAAGCTTGATGATGAGCGACACTCCGATCCCCGTATCGTACAACCAGCATTTCATCTTGGGAAAAGCAAGGCCATGATCCGTTGTGAAGATAACGATCGTATCTTGATCATGTCCCGATTGATGAAGCGCCTCCATGACTATGCCAAAAGAATGATCCGCAATGCGGGCCGACGTTAGATAAGCCGCCATATCCTGACGGGCCTCCGGTGAATCGTACATCGGGAAAGGAGGATTCACGAAATCCGGATGAATGTCGGGATCCGTCTCCGTATACGGACGATGAGTGCTGAATAAGCCGACGGACATAAAAAACGGCTTATTCTTTGGCTGCAGCAAATATTCAGCCGCCTTCACCGCTCTCTCCTTATCCTTCCTGCGATAATCCGGCTCCGATTTCCAGTCCACCGCCTCGACATAGCTCAGATCATAACCGATTTCCGCTCCATTCTCCGCTTCATGCTGAATGCCGCACAGAACGGTCTCATAACCGTTATGCTTGAAATAACGAACCATATGCTGATCACAATCGTTCATACGAAATCCACGGTGAACGAGGCCGTTCATGCCGCAGCTATGCGCCCACATGCCTGACAGCAAAGAGGAACGGCTTGGGGAGCAGGTTGGAGCCGCACAATACGCCTGCCGAAATAGCGTGCCCTCCTCTGCAAACCGCTGTAGATTCGGTGTTTCCACCGCATGACCATATGGCTGTATGAATCTTCCCGTATCATGGGTGTGGATATACAATATATTCATTGACGATCTCCTCTTCTTCTTTCGATTCTAAATGGTTTTGCCAAATTCCCTTTGGAACTCCGTAGGCGTTCTGCCGGTGTGCTTCTTGAATAATTCGCTGAAATACCGTCGATCCTCATAGCCAACCTCCAGTGCTGTATTTTGCACCTGAATCCCGGTCAATAATAAAGTTTTAGCCCTTTCCATCCTCTCATGAGTAACAAATTGCACGAAAGTCATACCTACTGTTTTGCTGAATACATTTGAAAAGTAGCTGGTGCTTAGATGCACCTGATTCGCGCAATCCCCCAAACTGAAGTCTGATGACAGGCGATCACGAATATATTGAATTGCCTTATCGACAACCCGATTCGCTTCCTTCTCCATCTTGCTGCCCAAACGGGAACAGCCTATCTCGCCAATCATTTTTAGCTGCTCTTTCATCTCCAGGATAGAGGATCTGTCATGCAGTCCCCGCTCGGTTAACTTGCGTTCCAAATCACCTACATCCGAGTATGGAAGCTTTTCCAGAAACACTCGTATCATTAGAGATCCAAGCTCATAATAAACGCTTCTGGCATATTCAGGCTCCGGCAACGGAGATTGGCTCATCAATTCTTCAAAGATACCTTCAAGCGCCTGGAAGGATCGATCTTTGTTGCCCGACCGAAGACTCATCATGAAGTCATGCTCTTTATCATATGAATATCTTGGTGAACGGCTGCTATTGTCCTCCATGTCGTTATACACAACAACACTATTGCCGCCATAATAAAAATAATAGGACAGCGCTATCGCCGCCTGACGATAAGAGTCGGGCAGCCCGCAGATGGACGCGGCGAGCCGGCCAAGGCCGACCGACACGGTATAGCGTGTATACGCAGCAATATTCGCGCGACAGCGTTCAGCCAACTGCACAGCTTCTTCTTCTTTAAGCACATTCATAACCGCAATAAAGCGTTGATGTCCGTCTCGGAAGACAAAGCCCTTCGTTTGCGCCAGGATGGTTTCCTCGGAAATGTTCTGGACAGAGAATCGGACAAGCTCTGCTTCATGTATGGACATCTCAAGGCTCATATCCTCGAACCGATCAAGCTCCATCACCATGACAATTACGTTATCGGACTGTACATTCGTCTCGATAAAATCCCAATACTTTAATGCATTGGCCTCCGTAGAACGATGTCGAAGCAATAAATGCGTATATTCTTGCTTTAGAAGCGGCATGCTTTCCTTCAGCTTGCGCTCCATGTCTTTCATGTGCTGGTGAATGCTGCGCTCGGCTATGATCAACTCTTTGGCTTTCAAAACAGCCGCCTCTATCTGTTCAATGGGAGCAGGCTTGATCAAAAAGTCGAATGCGCCATATTTTACCGCCTGCTGGGCATATTCGAAGTCGCTGAATCCTGTAAGTATGACGACCTTGCAACCGGAGTTGCAAAGCATCGCTATACGGGCTACTTCTAGTCCGTCGAGCTTCGGCATTCGTATATCTGTAATTACAATATCTGGTTTTACATCCTCAATCAGCCTGGCAGCTTGTTCACCGTCCTCGGCGGTTCCTGCAATGATAATGCCATGCTTGTCCCATGCAACCTGAGTGCGGATTCCTTCTACTATTACACTTACATCGTCTGTAATACACAATCTTAATGGTTCATTCATAACCGGGTTTACCTCCTCCCTCGGGAATCAGCAAACGAATCGTTGTGTACTCGTGAGCGACACTTTCGATTTGAATATCCGCACGATCCGAATAATAAAGCTTAAGTCTTCGATAAACATTCCAGAGAGCAAAGCCGGATTGATCGCCGGTCTTGCTTTTCAATGCCTTCATGACCCGCTCTGCGTCGAGCCCCATGCCATTATCAGTCACTTCGATTATGAGATATGATGATTGGAGACTTACCTGAATCATAATCTCACCCTTCTTCGAGCGTTCCTTGAATCCATGGAGAACACAATTTTCTACCAGAGGTTGAAGCAGCATCTTCAAAACTTCACAATCGAGCGGTACTTCCTCATCCACATCAATTCGGTAATCAAACATATTCACATAACATTGCTGCTGAAGCTCCATGTAAGCTGTTGCATGCTGGAGCTCAAGATCAAGCGATGTCATATCCCTTCCCTTGTTTAATCCCAGCTGGAACAGCTTGGACAAGATAAGCAGCATCCCTTTGACATCGTCAAGTTGATTTAACTGACACTTCCAATAAATAGTGTAGAGCGTGTTGTATAAAAAATGGGGATTGATTTGAGCTTGAAGCGCTTTGATTTCCGCAAATGTTTTATCGCTTTCGGCTCGCTTGACTTCTCGCAGGAGCGCCTCTATCTGTTCAAGCATGGCATTGAAGCGGAAGCCTGCTAACGAAATTTCATCCTGAAATGGACTTTCAAAACGAACACGCAGATCGCTCTGCTCTACTCGCTTCATAAGCGCCTTCAAACGGTAAAGCGGACGCAGCAGCATGGTGGTCAGCCAACCCGTCAGCATAAAAGCCATCAGCAAGCACAACAAAGTGACGAACGCTGTTGTCCATTTAATGCGTCCAATATCCTCCAACAGCTCGGTACGGTCAATCATTCCGTACAGCTTCCATCCATTATGAACCGTTAATGGAGTAGCGTAAACGAGCTTGCCGTCGTCACTTTGCAAGATCGAATCGCTTGCTTCCGTTGCAGACAAGACCGGCTTACCCTCAGAATCGATAAGGACATAATCGGCTGCCAGGTTGTTCCATTGCGAGGCAAACAGCTTGACTACTTCTTCTTCTTTCAAATTGACGACCATATAGGAACTGGACGGCTCTTCACGATGCACCGTTCGCATGACGAACGAAACAACATTCCCGCCCTTGCGGAAAAAGGGATCCTCGTGGGCGCTGATCCAGACCGCTCTTTCCGAGGCTTGTACAACTTCATACATGGCGCTATCGTAAAAATCAACGGAACGATTAAAAGCTTCTGTCGATGGATACACCGTACCGAGCGGCGTAGCGATAAACATGGAATCGATCAGGGGCTCGTATAAGTAGGCTTGATTGAATAAGGGCTGCAGAGCCGTAACGTGCTTGTAGAATCGGGAAGGCTCGTTCAATGCAACATCATTCATCATTTCTTCATATGGCGTGCTTAACATAAACGCAGAGACTGAAATAATGACTTTGCGCAATCGTTCATCCAGCACTTGAGCCGTTCGTTCAAGCGACTCCCTCCCCAGCTGAATCGATTTCTGTTCCAATTCCCGGGCGGCTATGGAGTGTGCAACGAAACCCGTAACCCCGACAGCAGCCGTAAGCATGAGAACAAGCAGTCCGAATATTTTCTGTCGAAATGATAGCTTATAAATGAAGGTGTACATGAGTGCCTCCCGCTTCTGACTGGGCTCCAGGAGATGACGACTTGAAGAAGGGACCCTTATCGAGTCCCCGCTTCCGCTTCATCCTTTGTTACTTGATTAGAGAACCTTGCAGCGACATGGCATCAAAGTCAGGATCTGGCTTCACGACAACTTCTCCGCTCGCCTTAGCCTTATCCAGCGCGGCATTATACCGATTATTCAAGTCGGCAATCACCTTGTCCAGGTCTCCTCCGGAAAGAACATATTCGAAAAATTCATCAAATGCCTTTTTGCCTTCCGGGCTGACGCCGCTTGGCGGAACTGGCCACATCGCATCATACTTGGAAAGCAGGAAGCCTTCGATCCCTGGAATTTCCGGCGTTTTCGCTTTGGCAGCGATATCTGGCACGATAGAAATCCACCCTGCTTTTTCCTGCGAATCGAGAAGCACCTGCTCGCTATGCATGTAGCTGAGGAATTTCCAGGCAGCCTCTTTCTTCGATGAATCTTTACTGATTCCGTACCATGCTCCTCCGCCTAACCGCACTGCTCCTTTAGGCGTGCCGTCAATGCTTGGCGGAAGAGCGGCAGCCCATTTCACATTAGTAGCGAATTGCTTCTGATAGACGCCCGGCTCTACGCTGTACGACAAGTACATGCCAATCTTTCCCTCGGCGAACTGAGCGCGCAGCGGATCAATGTCGAGCGACTCGGAGCCTGGCAGCATGCTTCCGTCATCCCACATCTGCTTGAACGCGTTAACGATCTCTTTGTAACCACTGAAGTCGTACTCTGCTGTCCGGAAATCAAAACCGGATTGATGGAATCCGCTCATATTCGCCATGGCTGCGGCTGACCGTCCAAAGGCCGACTCCGCATTTTTGAAAGGCAAGGAAAACCCGTATGCGCCCTCGCTTTTGCCTGCCTCCGTAATCTTCTTGGCTGCATCGACCATTTCTGCCAAGGATTTGGGCGGCGATTGAATGCCGGCTTTGGCGAATAAATCTGCATTATAAATGAGTCGGATGTTGGTGCCAAAGTTAGGCAAGGAGTATGTCGCTCCGTCAATTTGATTGACACCCTCTCGGAAGGTGCCGGCAAATCGCTCTTTCATCTCCTCTGTCAGATAAGCGTCCAACGGTTCCAAATACCCCTTCTTGTGCGCAAGAATAACGGCATCGGTCGAATTATTAACGTTAAACACATCAGGAGCTTGTCCGCTTGCAAAAGCAATATCCAGAGATTGCATATAATTATCCGCATAAAAGGTGGGCTCCACAAAGATATTATCCTTGTTCGTTGCGTTATATTGTTCCACAACCGCGCTCAAAAACTCCGATTGTCCCCGCTCATGCGTCCAATATTTAAGAACTGTCTTTTCGTTAGTATTCGCTGCATTTTCTCCATTGTTCGAATCTGTGGCACAACCTGCTCCAGCAAGCGCGATCGAGGCGCTAACCAGAAGAACCAACGCCTTTTTTGTTGCGAATTTCATTTTCATTCCACTCCCCTTTTTATTATTGCCTTACAAATCCAATTGTAGCAAAGGGCAGACATTATATTAATGCCATAAACTTTCGAATAAGGGGGAACTTTTTTTGAACATTCGGCCATCGATCGTAAAAAGCACCCGATAAGATGATCATCTTATCGGGTACTTTTTGCAAATGAATCATTCAACGATTAACCTTTAACCGCGCCAATCATAACGCCCTTCACGAAATACTTCTGCAGCATGGGATAAACGATAAGCATCGGCGTTATCATCACGAATATGGCGGCTGCCTTGATGGATTCAGGCGTAATCGACTGCATCATATCCGGGTCGACCTCCGTAATATCCTGCAGCAGCGACTGGCTCTGCACCATTTGCTGAACGAGCACCGACAAATTTAATTTGGCCGTATCGTTAATGTAAATCATCACATTCATGAACGCGTTCCAGAAATTCACACCATAGAATAAGGTAAGGGCTGCGATAACCGGCAACGAAAGCGGAAGCACAATGCTTGTCACATAACGCACCTCGTTGCATCCGTCCATTCTCGCCGCGTCGTCGAGCTCTCGCGGAATATTCTCGAAGAAGCTCTTCATGACCAGCATATTATAGGCGCTTACCAGACCGGGAAGCCATATCGCTCCGTAGGAATCAATTAGTCCTAGTGCTTTTATTAAGAGGTAATTCGGAATCAGTCCTCCGCTGAACATCATCGTAAATACAATGGCAAGCGTTAGCGGCCTGCGCATGTAAAAGTATGGACGAGACAAGGGATAGGCTGCGAGAATGGTAAACAACATGCTAAGCGCTGTTCCGACAACGGTGATGACAACACTGTTGGTAAAGGCTCTCAGAATGTCAGTCCCATTAAACAACGATTTATACGCTTCGAATGACAGTCCGACCGGCCAGAAGGAAACTTGACCGGATATAATGGCAGAAGCATCGCTGAGCGATAAAGAAAGGACATGTAGAAGCGGCAGCAGACAGCTCAGTCCGATTAACGCAAGAGCAAAGTAGTTCGTTATATTGAATATTTTCTCTCCGAGTGTATCTCTCATGCTTGCTCTCCCCCTACCATAAACTCTTGTTGAATTTTCTTGCGATTTGGTTAGTCACTATGACGAGCACGAGCCCAACGAGGGATTCAAACAGTCCCAGCGCGGCAGTCAAACTGAATTCCGCGCCTCTGATTCCTATCTTGTAGGAATACGTGCTAATGACCTCCGAGATGCTGGACACAACCGCATTCTGCAAGACGAATACATGATCAAATCCGACCTCCATGACATTCCCCATAGCAAGAATAAACATTAATACGACAATGCTGCTTATCCCTGGCAGCGTAATATGCCAAATCTTGCGGAATTTGCCCGCACCGTCAATGCTTGCTGACTCATACAACGAAGGATCAATGGATGACAGCGCAGCCAAGTATATAATGGCGGACCATCCTGCGTTCTTCCATATGCCGGAGCCAGCGAATATGGACATCCAGGAAAACTCATTGTAAAGGAAGGCGAAAGTTGTACCCGTCCATTGCTCCAGCAGCCGATTGACGATTCCCGATTCCTGTCCGAAGATCGTAATAAACAGCCCGCCGACAATAACCCAGGAAAGAAAGTGCGGCAGATAAACCAAGGTTTGGATAGAACGTTTGAAGATCATAATTCGGGCTTCATTCAGCAAGATAGCTAATATGATGGGGAACGGGAAGCCTACGAATACGCTGATTAGACTGAGAACCAACGTATTTTTAATAATTTGCAAGGTTTGAGGGTTGCTGAACAGCAGCCGCATGTTTTCAAAGCCGACCCAGGGACTGCCAAGCACGCCATCCACGAAATTATAATCCTTGAACGCAACGATTAAACCGCCCATCGGCACGTATCGAAATGTGATAAAGAAAATCGCCACGGGTAAAAACATCATAATTAACGGAATATTTTGCCTCAGTCTCTTTTTCGTTGAACTTGTCATTTGCACATCACCATACTCCCCGTCTCGTTGATTTTGGATTATCGATCTTATTCCCAATCTAAATGAGGAGCAAGCAACTGTAAACGATCAGGTTTTAAAAACTAGCACAATATAGGAAGAAAAGTCCACTATTGACGATATTCGACGAACGGAGTTTCTGGTGCCCTTAACACAATTATTGTGGCTTACGGCGAAAGATCCATTATGTTAGAATCCACGTGAGCCGGCGAATCCACTTCAGATCATTAAGCGAGGGAGTCACACATGAAACCTGCAAACTATAGGCCGATCATATGGACAGAAGACTACTTTCAATCGCTCCGGAGCAGAATAGACGCCGCTCCTTGGGCGCGCAAAGCCTTCAGGAATCTGGTTGAACAAATGGATAGCGTCATGTCGGAGCCGCTTGATATTCCTCTTGCTGGCGGAGGATGGAGCCACAACTATGCATGCCCGAGCGAAGGGGCGCGGCTCCGGACGCTGAACCGCGGTCAGCATCAGTGTCCGAAGTGCAGCCAAATCTGGAGCGGTCCGCCATGGGATGATTCAGCTATTGCCGTGGAGCACAGCGTTTATGCGGGAAACGCTTATCATGCGGCAGTCTTGTATGGGTTGACCCATGAGAACCGTTATGCGCAATGGGCTGGCAATGTGCTCCGATATTATGCGGAGCACTACGCCAGCTTTCCCTTTCATGATCGGGATGGCGGGCAGCAGCGCCATGGCGCGAAGGTCCAATGTCAGACCTTAAGCGAAGCTCAATGGCTCTGTCCGCTGGCACAAGCCTTTCATATCTTAAAGCAGACAGGCTGTCTTGACGATCACGAGCAGACCTTCATCGTGAACGGCTTGTTCACTCCGGCTTTGCATGTTATCATCAGCAATCCCAATGGACGATCGAACTGGCAATCCTACCATAATGCCGCCGTCGCGCTTGTCGCAGCTGCGACGGATAACAGGGATTGGATGAATGAGGTCATCTATCATCCCGAGACCGGTTTTCTGTTTCAGATGGCCAGCAGCCTAAGCGATGACGGCTTCTGGTATGAAGGCGCCTGGGGTTATCACTTCTTTACGCTTCGAGCGCAGTTGCTCATCGTGATTGCTGCCCAATCATTCGGAATTTCCTTGCATGAGAACAAACGGTTTCAAGCGATGTTCTTAGCCCCGCTTGAAAGCGCCTTTCCCGACTTCACACTTCCTGCTGTACATGATTCTGCATCCATTTCGCTATCGGATTATAACGGACTCTATGAATTTGCGGCAGCCTATTTAGGGATTGGAGAGTGGATTGTCAGGCAATCCGAACGAGATAAGCTGAACTCCCTGTTGTTCGGAACGATTAACGAGCCTACCAACCAGCCGCATGTTGAACAACAGTCAGACCACGCTTCCTGCCATATCAAAGACTTGACCAAGTCCGGCATGCTACACGTCCGATTATTGAATGCAGATATGACCAAGGAGGACCCGATGATCGTTCTCGATTATGGGCCGCATGGGGGCTTCCACGGCCATTACGACAAGCTGAATTTGCTTTATTACAATGGAGGACATGCCTGGCTTACCGATGCGGGCGCGCTCCCTTACGGGAATGAGCTTCACAGCCGCTGGTTCAAGCAATCCTTGGCGCATAATACGATTATCATCAATGGCAAATCTCAAGCGGAGACGGAAGGGCGCATTATGGCGTTGGAGCAGAGACCGGACGGCATCCGGATTGTGGCTGAGGCTGCCGGGGCTTACCCTGGCGTTATCATTACGAGAGAGATCGCACTGTCTAGACATTCCTTATCCGATATTTGCCGAGTGCGATGCGAGCAGCCATGTAACGTGGATTGGGCGATGCACACTCCTGGCTATCCCATGACGTCTCACAAACCGGGTGTCTTCATGAATCCAATTCCCCCAGGCTCGTTAGGACAGGAAGATGGTTACGAGCAGTTGGAGGATTTGCGTCAATTAATCGGATTAGGACGACAATGGTCGCTGGAGTGGCAATGGCATCCGGAAAGCTGCGCAGATGACCGGTTCTTCGCCGAAGCCAAGGATGCGAATGACAGAGAGGAATGTTATATCGCGGAATCGCCGGCCATGCCGAATATCGGGCGCCGCAGTACCCTGATTCGGCGGTTAAACAGCGTTACCGAAGCCGTCTTTCATACCTTGTTTCGGTCCGTGAAGATGCCGTGACGAGCGAAAGCAGCCTTATCGTCCCATGGAGGCGATAATGCTGCTTTCGTTGTTTAGCCATTAACTTGCAAGCCTAACCGTCGGCCCCAGGCAATCCCCATCCGTTGACAGGACTGTTTGTATTGCGGTCGAAAATGCCGCCAGATGGATGAACGAATGATGGCGCCTGATAGGCGGAGCCTGTTTGCCATGTATCTTCACCGTTGTAGGTTCTCCACTCGTTCAAGTTTTTTTCGCTCAGAACAGTTGGAGCACTTGAACCGTCTGCCGCCCCTAGTCCTTCCACAAGCCAGAACGTATAAGCCTTGGATCCGTTCCAGTAATTGTTATGTCCACTTTCCAAGCTGCTATAATAATTCGTCCATTCAGAAGCCATGGGCGGCAAGGCCATCATGATCTGACTGGAGCTGCCGGCAAGCAGGACATTGTCCTTGTAGGAATGATTGATCGTCCTGGTGGCAATTCTACAGCCAGGGATCGGGACGTTATCAATGGATTGCTGAGAGGTGCACAGTTCGAAATTATACATGCTGTCCCAGTCCGTCCTCCGGAACAAATCATGCACCCATATTTGCGCGTGTATTCCATATTGATCGCGAGTATAATTGTTGTACAGAATGTTCTTCTCCAGGGTAACATCCTTAACCGCTTCCAATGAAATGCCACCCAAAAACATAAACCTGTAATCATCCGGCACTTTCTGTGTATTGGCGATAATATTCCGTCTCACCAGGAATGGCCCCTGCCCTGCTTCGAGGAATATCCCTCGACCCCGATTGCCGTCAATCTCGCTGTCTTCAATTCGAATATGCGAAACATCCGTATCGAACCATATGCCAGTAGAGAGGTTACTGTTCGACGTGTGACGTTTTATCGTTACTTGATGCGTGTGCAAAAACTTCAGCCCACCGTGCGCGTAGCCTCCCCATTCCGCCCAATCCGCCCTCCAGCTGTTCGCATTGGTCTGACTGTCCTTGATCAGAAAGTCCCTCATCCGGTCTGATGCGAAGCCGTTGCTGCCGTTATGATCAGAGACAACATGATTGTAGGTTACCTTATTGCTTTGCCGCACATGTATGCCATGATCGCTATTATCGACGGCTATGACCCGATCGAGCAGCACATTGCTGCAATTAACCAGGCTGAACCCTCCAAAGCCGTATACGCGTTGCACTCTGATCCCTTTTATAATCAGATTTTTTTTATGAGTGAAACGCAAACCCCATTGACGAGAGGTTACTTCAATATCTGTTTGGCTGGACAGGCTGACGCCGGCTGGAGGCCGCATCGTAATCCGATCGTTTGCGACATCCACATAAAAGGTGCCGGCTGCCAGCTCGCCATAGGTCATCACTTGTCGCAGGTTGTCCCCGTTGACATAGACCATTTCTTTTCTTTCCGTTGCGTCTGATCCCCCCCAGTCCATGGACCATGGCAGTATATAGTTGGGTCCGCTTGGCGTCCATTGCGAAATCGGCTTCTTATCAGCCCCGTTCAATGTGACCATGCCTTCGTTTTCTGCCTCGATGACCAAAGTGGAAGCTGTATTCACCGGATTTTCCTCTACAGCCTGTTGGTTATAAACACCATTTTTTATCAATACGCGAACATGGCGACCCTCTTGTTGATCAACAAAGGCACGATCTACAGCTTCTTGAATGGTTGCCAGCGGATTGGAATAGGACATGCCTACATTCGAAGAAGCATCATTCCCGCCATGGCCCACATAATACGTTCTGTAGAAGGAAGAAGGGTACACAACCGCCGCTCCTGTCGCTTCATCCGGGAGCGGCGGTGCAGCTTCAGCGGCAGGACTTACGGGAAAAGCACCCAAAAGGCTGGCCAACAACACCATTACGGTTATCACGTATTTCATTTTGCTTATTTTCATCAATTCTTCCTCCCACCATTTTTCAGATCTTAATCAATCGTAAATGCATAGATCGCCACTCACCTCACTCAATTTTTGTAAGCGCATTCAATTAAAAGCGTTCAGCCTTTCCCAACTCTACTACAATTTCTTCTCGCGACCTACCAACACTTCTTGATAAGGCTCACATTATTCAATATTCACTTGTCAGCTGTTTATACAGGAAGTACGATGAAACCGACAAAAAATGCAATTTAATCGAGAGGCGGTCACATTCGCTAATGTCTACTTTCAGAACGGTGCTGATTAACAAAGCACAGCTTGCTTGAAGCAAAGCCTCTATGCTTGAAGGCAACAATCATTTACTCGGCAAATATGAGCAATTGCTTCCACTTGCCAATAGAGCTCTTGAATCTGCTCCTCTCAGCGTCACGCAGAAATCCTTTGTTCCGTCGAGCGGCGACAAGCGTGATTACGTCAGCATGGGACCTTATTGGTGGCCGAATCCTTCCAGCGGCGGCAACGGATTCCTTATGTCCGCAAGGATGGCGAGGTTAACCCGGAGAGTCGACATTACGATGCGCCGAAGCTGGAAGAGCTCATTCGGGGAATTCGTATCCTGTCTCTCGCCTATTATTTCGTTGGCGACAATCGGTACTCTGAACGCGCTTTTGATCTAATCAACTGTTGGTTCCTGGATTCAACAACCGAAATGAGGCCTCATCTGCAGTATGGACAGATGATTCCCGGCATTTGCGACGGCCGCGGCATTGGACTTATCGACACCTGACAATTAGGTTTGCTTCTCGATTATATGCCGCTCTTTCAAGGTTCCAACGCTTGGAATAGCTTGCCTTCCAATCGCTTAAAAGAATGGTTTGATCAATATTTGCATTGGCTGACAACAAGCAGCATTGCGCTTGATGAAGAGCAGGAGCTTAACAATCACGGAACCTATTACGACGTACAGATAGCGGCAGTGGCACTGCATCTTGGGAAGCCATGGATAGCTCGGCCATTACTCGAGCTTGCCAAAAGAAAGACGAATTGGCAGCCATATTACGCCGAATGGACGACAGCCGCACGAGCTGTCAAGAACGAAGTCTCTCAGCTACTCCATCATGAATCTGAATGGTTAAATGGATTTGGCGACTATGGGGGACTCTGTCGGAATCGATTTGTGGCATTACCACTCCAGTGCAGAGGGAAGCATTGCCTCTGCCTTGGCGTTTTTACTGCCGTATGCTGAAGGTGCGCTGCGTTGGCCTTACGAACAGATTTCGCCGTGCGAGCCTGGCGAACTTTATATGCTGTTTCAGCGAGCAGCCTACGCTTATCATTTGCCGCGATATCGCAATGCAACCCAATCTATATTGGCAACGAACAGCGTTTCTCCGGATACGCAATTGCTCTATCCTAATACTCAATAAGTTCTATGAACGACCAAAACTTAATTGCATCCCCTCTCCACTACACAAAAAGCAGTGGCTGCCACAAAGTCAGGCTGCCACTGCTTTCCATTACCAAGAATAATTCCGCGTCAACGTCGTCCTGCTTGCCTCCAGCGTGCGAGCCAGCATACGCTCCCGCATCCCATGCAGAACATCGCGGTACTCCGGCCGTTCTGCTACATTCACAACCTCGCGGTCCGGCAAGTCCAAGTCGTACAGCACCTCGGCATACACGCTATTATACCGGATATACTTATACCGCTCATTGCGCAGCATGACCCAATCGGGACCGTAGAAGGCAAAGACATCTTCGCGAAGAGCTGCGTCCGTTTCCCCACGCAGCAATTCGGCATGCGACCTTCCCGACATCGTCACGGGCACGATGCCTCCTCCAAGCTCGATCAGAGTAGGCAGGATATCAACATTCTCGACAAATCCGCGAACGTCCCTCCGCTTCGACCCAAGGCCAGCCGGCCAGAAAAGAATAAGCGGCGTATGCATCACTTCGTCGTAAAAGTGCGGTCCCTTATGCGTCAAGCCGTGATCCCCCAGCATGTCGCCATGGTCGGAGGAGAATACGAGCAGCGTGTCGTCCAGCATGTCTTCGGCCCGAAGGGAATCGAGCAAGGTGCCGATTGCCAGATCCATCTCCGTTACGAGCGCGTAGAAGTATCGCTTATACTCGCGCATATCCTCCTCGGTCCAGTCCTGCCGGCTCTGCAGCAAGGAGGAGAGCGGCTTCGGCTTGTCCAGCCACTCCCGATCCGATACGGGAACGTCAAGCTCCATCTCGCGATAAGGCGCGAACGCCTCCTTCGTCGGATTAAGCGGAGGATGCGGGTTGTGGAAGCCGAGATGCATAAACTGCTTGCTGGATTTGCGCGCCTTCAGATATTGGCTGCTCACTTGTGTGACCCAGCCGCTGTGGCTTGCCTGCCAAGGAGCGTTCAGCTCCTTGCCCTTCTTCTCGTCGTCGGTACGATCGTACACGCGCGGAATACGCAGCTCCGCCTCGTGTTCCGGGTAGCGTCCCCGCAGCCACTTGACCCATGCATCCTCGTAGCAGCCTCTGGATTCGGACAGGTACGACACATCGAAGCCGTAGGTGTTCCGCTCTTTGGTCTCCATGTCGTGATTCTCATGCGGCTGAAGATGGAGCTTGCCAACCTGCGCGGTATGGTAGCCCGCCTGCTTCATCATACGCGGCGCGGTCGTCGGATAATGATCCGGCAGCGTATATCCATTATTTACAACTCCAGTTTGCTGCGGGTACATCCCCGTCATGAAGCTGGAGCGGCTCGGCATGCAGAGCGGGCTCTGCGAGTAACAATCCAGCAGATTAATGCCGTGATTGGCAAGAAAGTCGAGATTCGGCGTTACAATCTTCTCATTCCCGTATGCGCCTATACAGTCCGTGCGCATATGATCGCTTGTTATCCATACGATTCGTTTCGGTACAGGCATCATTCCGTCTTCCCTTCCCTTAATAGGCAGGCAGCTCGAACCTGTCCTGCGTGTCCTCGACCCACTGCCTGAGCCGGTCGTTCAACCGTTTGCGCTGGCCGGCATAAGCGGTATTGTGCGCCAGGTTAACCTGCTCATACGGATCTTCTTTCAGATTATATAGCAGCCAAGGCATGTTCTCGAAGCTAACATACTTCCAGCCGTCCTTCGTCACTACGCCCCGCCATGGTTTGTCCGTACTGTGCGCGTGCATCGTCGGGATGACGTTCTGCAAATAGGCGGAGTCCGGTTCATTATCCGCCTTGCGCCAGGCCAGCCTATGGGACGAATAATCCGTCCCCTGCATCCATTCCGGCTTGTCAATGCCACATAATCCTAGCGTCGTCGGCGCAATATCCACATGGTTCACCATCGCCTCGGACAACCCGACTTTTCTACCCTCATAATACGGCTGCTCGCCGCTGAGAATGAACGGCACCCGAATGGACTCTTCGAAGGGCGAGGTCTTGCGGAATTGGCCGTGCGAGCCGTGCATATCCCCATGATCGCTGAAGAAGACGATATGCGTATCGAACGACAGCCCTGCTTTGTCGAGCGCATCGCGAATGCGTCCGATATTCCAATCCCAATTGTCGATCATGGCATAATAACCGGCCAGCTCCCGCCGCGCCTGCTCCTGCACGCGCGGAATATCCGGAACGTTGCTCCTGAGACCCAGTTGGGACGGCTGGTACTTGCCCATAAAGGAAGGCGGCGCCGCATACGGATCATGCGGCGGCTGCACGGAAAGAGCCGCGAAGAATGGTTGTTCTTGCCCTGCAGCCTTGTTTTTGCCCTGCTCCTCGATATAGGCGATGAACAGATCGGTCAATGCATCCGTCTCAAAGCCGGGAAGGCGGTATTGAAACGCTTCCTCTCCCTCGCCTCCATGCACCCAAGTATCCCAAGGGCTGTTATTGTTCTCGTATCCGACCCAATGCTGGAACCCGCCTCTCCTCTCCGGCGGCACAATGTGGAATCGGTAAGCCTGACCCCCGGTTCGGGAATCGAAGCCGTCGAGATGCCACTTGCCGAAGTAGGCCGTATGATAGCCCTCCTCATTGAATGCATGTGCGATCGTCTTCTGATCCGGCGGCATTTGCCGCTCATGACCGGGCACGCATTGATGCGGATAGACGCCGGTCAGCAGTGAACCTCGATATGGGCAGCATAGCGGATATCCCGAGATCCCGTTCGTGAACCGGACGCCGTTGACGCCCATGATGTCCATGTTTGGCGTGCTCACGTTGGGATCGCCGCTGCAGCCCATAGCTTGGCCGCGATGCTGATCGCCAAACAGCCAGATGACGTTTTTCCTTGATGCTTCTGCCTCCGTGTTCATGTCATCACTCCCTCTCTTCAGTCGTACTTTCCTATTCTAGATTAACACAGTAATAATTAAGACATTCGGCTTTCTTCATTCGGCGGCTTCCAGGCATAACGCCAGCAGATCGTCTACATGGGCGGTCGCCAAACATTCTACGGTATCGGCAGCGCCATAATAGATTTTGACCTCTCCGCTCTCCTCCAGAATCATGCCGCCTGGGAAGATCACGTCGTTCCTGAAGCCGCCTTCCGTCTCGTAAGCCGCTTCAGGGGCAATAAGCGGATTGGGGCATAGACCAATGACTCGATCCGGGCGTTCCAAATCCAGAAGTGCGATACCGCCCGTATACCTCTTCTTCCAAGCTTTCTCCCAGCCGTTCTTGCCCCGGTCTGCATCCACATCCACCGCGTGGAACGTTGTCAGCCACCCCTTGGACGTCTTAATCGGCGGAGCTGCAGGACCGATCTTGTCATTAGCGAACGGAACGTCCTCCACGCGCAAGACAAGCTGCGAGTTGCCCCAGTACTTCAGATCGGGCGAATCCGACATCCACATATCGAAGCGGTCTCGGCCGCCCCTGCTGTAGACCGGGAAGGGACGTTCAAGCCTTACATAATGACCTCCGACTCGCTCGGGGAACAATACCATGTTCCGATTGTCGGGCACGGACAAACTCAGAACTTCGAATTGCTCGAAGTCTTCCGTTGCCGCAATACCGCCCCTCAAGCCATGTCTGGTATCGACGGCGAAGCACATGTAGACTTTGCCCTCAATTACAGTAAGTCGCGGATCGTAAGTCCGAATGATCTCTTCGTCATCGTTCAGCAGGATTATCGGCTTATCGCGAACCTCCCAACTGATGCCGTCCTTGCTGTACGCTAGGCCCAGATTCGTCGTTGAGCCCGGCAGCAGCGTCTGATCATTCGCATTACCATAATCATTGCGGAATACCATGACGTATTGCCCTTCGTATTTCGTAACGCCTGCGTTAAATACCAGAGCAGGTCCGTACGGAACATCTGCGGCGGTTAGAATGGGGTTGGACCGATGTCTCGAGAGGATGGCGCTGGATTGCAGCGGTCCAATTGTGTCTATAGTCGGTTGATTCATTGATGATTCCTCCTGTCGTTCAGATCGTATGACTCGCGGATTCGGTTCGTTCCCGATATTCGAAGTAATCAAAGTCGGCATGGGCGCGGCCCCCCGATAAATCCTGACAGCATATCCCGATGAAGGCTCCCGTGAAGCCGCCGGGAACCAGCTCGTCGGACAATAACGATGCATCTAACACGGGACCGACCGTTTGCCAGCGTTCCTTGTCTGTTGAATAATGAAATTGAAGCCGTTCATATTCGACCTCGGCTCTCAAATAAACGGGAGCGTGCGCAAGCAAGAATTCAGACGGTTGCCCCGCACCGAACACCGAGTGTTTACCGTGCTGGCATGCAATCACGCCGACAGATTTCCCAATACCAGGCTCATGGTATACACGCAAATAATAATAATGATCCACATCGTACAGATAGATGAGACCTGCCATTTGCTGAATGGCAGCAGGCTCATAGTCGATCGCTGTTTCGGCGCGAAACACGAAGCTTTGCTGCCTTCTGGCGATCAAGCTTTGCCGATGTCTGGAATGAATGGATTCATGCCCCTTCAACCGCAAATATCCCGGTCTCTCGGACAAGCTGTACATCTCATCGCCCAGCGGAATGCGGAGGGACTGATAATGCGTGCTTAACTCGGCTGAATCGAATTCATCTCTGAACGACATGTCCGTCAAAGGCAGTTGCCGGGCTGGCAGTCGAACCTCCAGCCTGGGCTCTTGACCGCCTCCCTCCAATTCCAGCCAGTCGTCATCCGTCCATACGACGTTCTGAATGGCGGTCTCTCTCCCCAAAATGCAACGTTTGTCCCCGATGGGGCGGCCGCATAGATGGACCATGTACCATCGTCCATCCGGCGAATCAACCAGGTCGGCATGACCCGCTTTTTGCAAAGCCGCATCCGTAAATCCTTTAGAGGTGAGAATAGGCGACTTCGGACAGACTTCGTACGGCCCTGTTATCGCTCTGGATCGGGCTAACGTAACGGCATGACCATAACTCGTGCCGCCTTCGGCGGTCAACAAATAATACCATCCATTCCTTCTATACAAGTGGGGGCCTTCCGTAATGCCTAATGCAGTTCCTTCAAATATGGGATAGACAGGCCCGACCAATCTCTGCTCCGCCTCGGAATACTGCTGAAGCACGATGCCCCCGAAGGATCGATTCCCCTCTTTTACCAACCGCAGCATATGCGTCACCCACTTCGTTCCGTCTTCGTCGTGGAACAGGGATGGATCGATGCCAGAGCTGTTGAGAAAGATCGGATTACACCAATCGCCTCTTAGATCGTTCGTATGAATCAGGTAATTGTGATGATCCTTGAACAATCCGTTTCTCGTATACATAACGGAATAGACCAAGAAGTAGGTTCCATTGTCATAAGAAAGACAAGGGGCGTAAACGCCCCCTGAGGATGGCACTCCGGCCAATTGAAGCTGCTCGGACCGATTGAGCGGCCGCTGCACAAGCTCCCAATTCGCCAAATCCTTCGAATGGTAAATTAGAATGCCGGGAAACCATTCGAAGGTGGAGGTGGCCAAATAATAATCTTCGCCCACTCGGATAATCGAGGGGTCGGGGTGAGATCCCCTTAGAATCGGATTCGTAATGGTAAGCATAGTAACCAAACACCCTTTTTTATTCATTCGTGTATTGGATAAATCGATTGATCAGCTGCGCACCTTCCGCACGCGTTACTTCCTCTAGCGGGTTCAGCCGGCCTTGGTCGTCGCCGATCAACAAGCCAAGCTCGATTAACCGCTGCATGGCCTTCGCCGCCCAAGCGCTAACGGAAGCGTTATCCTCGAAAACGTCCAATGCCTTGTCATCCTCTGTTTCTTCGGCGACGTTGTCGTGAAGAAGCTCTATCACCCGATTCACGATGACGCTCAGCTCTTCACGCGTAATGGGCTCATCCGGACGGAAACGGCCGTTCCCGTCTCCCAGCATGAGACCTGCTGCGAAGGCGGCCTCGACGTCCGAAGCATACCATGCGCCTGGTTCTACATCTCTATAGCCCGAGCTCGCCTCTGTCGCTTGGTTCAGTCCAAACGCTCTGACGGCGATTGCTGCCAGCTCGGCTCTTGTCAGCGATTGCTCCGGCATAAATTGGCCTTCCGAGTTACCCTGCACAATCATTCGCGCCGAGAGCGTTCGAATGGCGTCATACGCCCAATGCTGCGGCTGGGCATCCCGATAGTCGGGATCGTACAAAAATGGTCCGAATTGCCCGGCATGATCCAGCTCTGCGATCAGCAGACCTTCATTGGCGTCGTAACTGGTCGCCACCGGCACCCATGTCTGCCCCGTCTTGCTTTTCTCGTATATGCGGCTCCAGTTGCCGTTGACAGAAGGTGACAGCTTCATTCGCAGCTGAATAGGCTGCGTGAATGTATCATAAGACAAGCGTTCGTTCTCACCTTTAACCGTAATTGCCACAAGATAGACGTCCCCGGCTGACGTCGCCGAGCCCCGCGAGAGCGCAATATCGCCATTCTCTCTCTGCTCGACTCGAGACAGCTTAACCTCTACTCCCGGCTCGGACCATCCCTTCTCGCCCGCCATAGACAGAAGCTCCTGCATCAAAGCCTTCGGCAGTTGAACGCTTCCTTGCTGCCACTGAATATCGATGAAGGAATAGTCGGCCGGCATAGTGGATAAGGGAAGTTGAACGATCCCCTCGTTTTCCTTCAGCTCCAGGTGCAGACGATCAGCTGTCCGTTCCATTCGGTCCCAGACGGATTCGGCGGAAGGTATGGTTGGCGGCGAGCTGTTTCCCTCTCCATCCTGCGGCCCCTCGCTATCGCCGTCGCCATTGTTACGCGAGTGAATGCCCATCTCCAAGATGCTGTTGTAGATGCTGGTCTCGCTTCCATTCGCCACTAGACGAACGTATCGGGCTTGCTCGTCCAAGAAACCGTAAAGCTCGAATTCCGAGGTGTCGCCCGAGGACAAGCCCTCGTAGACCGGATGCCAATCGATATCATTCTGAGACACTTCAATCCGGAGATTGGTGGAGCGTTCGTCGCCCTTGAACCAAGCCGCGCTGACGGCGTCAACGCGCCGGACCTCGCCAAGGTCGAAGGCAATCCATTGCTCGCCTGCCGCGCTCCATCTTGATTCCGGGGCCAAGCTCCCGTCTATGACATTAGCCGCGATAAATTGTTCATTCTGCTCGCCGCTCGCCCACACCCGGCTTACCGGAAGCTTTGCATAGACCTGATCGTTCACGCCTAATTCCGGCTGTTGCCTAAAGGTGACGCTATACACGCCTTCCGTCCAGCCGTCGCTGGAATGTGCAGCTCGAATGATGGCTGTGCCTGTCCGGTATGGGGGCTGTTCGACGTCTACCTCAACGCCTTCCTGCAGCGTCTCTCCTTCAACATGCGGCAGCCCTTGTTCTCCGCTATCCAGCGAGACCTCGTAATTGCGAATGCTGGGCGAGAAATGCTCTAGCGGTTCTCCGTTCACGGTAATGGAAGAGAGCTTGGCTGCCGGAGGGTAAAGAACAGATTCCTCAGGCTGTCCCCACTGGTCCAGCGTTCCGATAACGGGCAGCTTGGCGGGATCCGGAAGGAGATCGCCCTCCGCGAGAGGAATCATGAATACTTGAATGCGCTGCATGCCCGACACGCCGTCCAGATGGACGGCCAGCTTGCGGTAATCGTCGTTGGCATACACTAAGGCGGGATTACCCGGCGCAGGCGAGCTAGGCAAGCTCTCTGCCTTCATGACCTCGAAGGATCCCGCATCGGTAGCCAGATGCATCCACAGACGCTTGCCGCCTTTGGTCACGACTGCCGACTTGCCGCCATCCTGAATCTCGATCTGATCCGGCTTCACCTTAAGATGCATAAACCAGTACACTTCATTATGGCCCGCTCCAAGGTGAATTTCATCTTGAACGAACGCCTGACTGCGGTCATGAAGCAGTCTGAAGCCTCTTCTTGCGGAGTAGGCGTTATAATCCGAGTAGACATCGCTTAAGTCGAAGATCGTGAACGGATTGTCGACATTCAGCGAGGAACGTTCGATATAAGTCGTCCCGTTATACGTCTGCCCTACCCGCTCGTCCGGGTTAATGACGATGGTATTATGGCCCTCAGGACGCTTCCGATAGAACGTCCATCTGCCTACCTTGTAGTCGAAGTACGGATTGCCGTACTTGTCCTTGCCGAGATCCTCAGCCCATCTCTCGCCCAATGCGTCCAGCACGAACGTCCCGTAGTCCATGTCCCTGTGTCCCTTGGGGTCATGATCGCCTGCCTTGGCTTGCAGGGATAAGGCTTGGCCATCCATCTTGTTGCCAGCGTCCAACCAGTTGTTCCTCATGGATACCACATGCGAGAACCCGCCGCGGAATGCCGCATCCAGACGCAACAGTGATGTCTCCTCGCCCAAGGTCTTGTCATACCACAGCAGCTTAAGCGGACTTGCACCTGTGTTGAATTGGTTGGCATACCACATATAATGGGGCTTCCGGTATTTGCTGGCGAAGTAATAGAGCTCCACTACGCCGTTTCGTGCCCAGAAATCGCTGTCGTTGAAATTAAAGATGCCCTTCGCGCCCGTCATCTGAATCGGAAAATCCCCGGCGGTCGCGATGCCCTGCAAGCTTGAGATGCCCATGTCGTGGCCGAAGGCGCGCTCGATGGACTCAACGAGCGGAACGTATTTGGTCATATTGTAATTCCAGTAGCCCACTCCTTCGGACGATGCACCGTCTATGGACATGATGTGAAGCCCATTCACAAGCGAATTCAATCCCTTATGAAGTATCTCTTCCGCGATGGGCCTGACGTTAGGATCGTCTCCGAATGCCATCGCCGCCATCAGCATGCCGCCATTGCACACCGTATTCCAGTTGCCCATCTCATGCGCCCATATCGTCTTGCCGAGCGTCGGATCGCCCCTGTAATGCACAAGGACGGGAATAAAGCCTTTGGTCACCACTTGCTCCCGCAGCACGGACTTTCGTTCATCCGTCCAATAGTCGCGGAACCAATCGTAAGCGATCGCGAATCCGTGAGCGGCTTCACCGGCATCCAGGAAATCCGGGTTGTCCCACTTGGGCAATGCGATAAACCGTTCCAGCTGCGCCCAGGCCGCTTCAGCATAAGCGCCGTCGCCGCTAACCAGATAGACAAGGCCAAGCAAGTTCATGCGTCCGTCCAATCCCCGCTCGTCCATCGCCATATCCGGTCCGTTCGCAACGATTTGATCCGCCTGCGCCTTGACCCCGTTAGCGCCGTAATACCAGGAATAATAAGGCTCCTCTTGCGCCGCCAATCGGTCCTTCAATACCTGCACGTCCGCTTCGTTCACCAAAATTTTGGGGCTTGCGTCCACGATTTGTTCCGTCAGGCTCTGTTTCATCTCGATGCCGTCCAGCCAGACGCTACCCTCGGCATCGTCAAGCCCGAAGGAAACCTCCATGTAGGCCGCACCGACAGGGGCTTCGATGACCTCTTGCCCAATCGTCCAGTCCGTTTGACCGGACGATTGAATAAGCGGCGTCCGCTCTCCTACCTGAGCATCCTGGCCGTCCAAGAATCGAACAGCGGCTACCGCTCCGTCTCCCGCTGCGACTTCCGTCTTCATCCAGGCGCTTACCCAATAGGAAGTACCGGCAACCACGTTCATCCTCTGAGCGACGTTGCCGTTCGTCCCATCGACCGTAGAAGCCTTCAGACTCCAATCGTCGAAACGGGCAAATGTTGAATCCCGTTGTACGGCAATGTCGCCAGCAACCTCCCATTGCTCCAAGCTTTCGGTTTCAAACCCTCCGTTCTTCACTCCATCGCGATAATTTACGACGACCGTCACATAATCCTCCAGCGATCCGTCGTCATTCCTTAATTGAATGGATGCATAGCCCGGGCGGTTTGCCGTAATGGTTCCATCCGCATCCACCGATGCAATGGCGCTGTTCAGACTGGTGAATTGCAGGGTTGAGGACGTCGAATGCTCTGGAAACAAGACATATTGGAGCTCATACGAATCCCCTTCCTCCAGCTCGATTCTTCGGTCTGCGGCTTTCAAGAATTCCGTCTTCGGCATCTCCGTCGAATCCAAGATCAGAACGGAAGCTGTCTGGGAAAACTCCAACAGGCTGTACGCTTCCGTCTCGGTAAGCTCGACAATGACCGTTTCGTCCAGATCCACCACGTCATCCGCTAGCGAATCAAGTCCAATCGACACGCTGCGCTCCCCCGCCGGCAGGATGACCTCGCCTTCCAGCGCCGAATAATCTTCTCCAGAAGTTGCAGAGCCGCTGACGGCATACGTGGCTAGAACGGGTTCATCAATTGCGTCATAATCTTGACGGCTAACGACGAAGGCGTCAGGTGCATAGACACCTTCCGTCACGGTAGCGGATGGCGCGGCAATGCTTAGCGTCGGCCGCTCGGGCGTTGCCGGCTTCGGCGTTATAACGAGCCTCGTCGTTCCCTCCGCTTCGCTGCTTAGTGCGAATTTATTGGAATCTCCTTTGCCATTCTGCACGTACGTATCCTTGAGAATTGGATGAATGCGCAGCGAGAAGTAAGGCGACGACTCGTTCTGAATCGCTTCCGTGACGTCCAGCTTGTAGACGGCGTTCGGCTCCTTGGCAATGACAACGGAAGGATGAAGGAGGTCGGACGGCGCGTCATAATCGCTTCCCTCTACGACCCCGTCATTACCCTCCAGCAAATGGTGCAGCGAGATATTGCTGCGTCCCCAATCCGCGCCTCTGAACGTAATTTCCAGCTCGACTTTGCCCGCTTGAGCGATCAGCTCCTGCTGGCCCTCAATGGGAAACTCCAGCAGGCTTCGCCGTTCGCGATCCGTCGGGTCATCGCCGACTCGCAGAATATTGCCTAACGTTTCGATCGTCAGATCGGATAATACAATGCCTTGGGCTGAAGCATACACATACGCAGGCTGCTCCGCGATTGATGCTGCCGCATCTGCTTCAAGGCCGGCTTCGGCCTGCGCGGCAACCGGCATCACGCCGATGGTAACGGCCGCCAGCAGCAGCCAGATAAGAGCTTGACGTGCATAGGGAATGATGTTCACGTTATTTCCTCCTGAATGAACTGTATTCAGCAGGCTTCACTCCTATTTTCTCTATTCGAAGTCCGCTATCCCCGGACTGATACAACTTAATTTGTTCGCCACTGCTCCTGCAGGCTTCTCGACCTTGCCATGGAGGAGCGGGTCGGAGGTCTCTCTCATCCAGCTCTCCAGCCGCTCGGCCAGCTCCGCTCTCGCCTCCGCATAAGCGGGATCATCCGCCCGATTGACGCGTTCAACCGGATCCAGGTGCAAATCGTACAATTGCTCTCTGGCTCTTCTGTCATTCAGCATTCCGCTATCGAGCAGGAACGTCTTGGCGTCGCAATCGTCGATGTTCGCCGGCACATAGCCCTCGTGGTCATCGAATAACCGAATATAGCTGTATCGCTTGGATCGAATACACCTCATCGGCTCGTAAGCCGCATGGTACGTGACCTCCGCGAATAGATGGCTTCGAACTTCCGTTTCCTTCTTATCCAGAATCGGGAGCAAGGTACGTCCTTGCAGCCATTCGGGCTTCTCCAGTCCCAGTAAGTCGCAAAGCGTCGGGAAGAGATCGAGCTGCGATACGAGCGCGTCGGATACATCCCCGTTCAATCTCGCTCCCGGAGCCTTCATAATGAACGAAACGCCGATTCCCGCATCCGTCAAATTGCATTTCATATGAGGGAAAGCTAATCCATGATCCGTTGTGAATATAAGAATCGTGTCATCCAGCATGTCCGATTGAGCTAAGGCTTCCATGACTTGACCTGCGCAATGATCCACAATGCCGACAGACGTCATGTAACCGGCAAAGTCGTTGCGGTTCTCCGGCGTATCGGCCAGTGGATACGGCGGTCTTACGAAGTTAGGATGAATCGACGGATCAACAGGCGGAAATTCGCGATGCGTATTAAACATGCCGAAGGACAGGAAGAATGGCTTCTTCGGCTTGTCCTTCAAGTAGCCGACAACCGCTTCCGCATTGGCAAGATCCCATGCCTCCGAATCGAAGCGCGTGCTAGCCATATCGTCATGCGGACTGCCCAAGACGCGAGAGTAGCCCAGCGTGCGGTAATCGGCGGCTTCATGCTGAATACCGCACAGCACCGTCTCGAATCCGTTGCGACCCAAATAGCGAGCCAAGTGTCGGTCGTAATCGTTCAGCGAGAATCCACGGTGAGCAAGACCCGTCATGCCTGCCGAATGGGCGCACATGCCCGTCAGAAGCGCGGCTCGGCTCGGCGAGCAGGTAGGGCCTCCGCTATAGGCTTGACGAAACAATACGCCCCCCTCCGCAAGCTTGCGCAGGTTCGGAGTGGAGACGGGATAGCCGTAAGGCTCTATCCACCGCCCGGTATCATGGGTATGCATATAGATGATATTCATAACAAAATCAATTCTCCCTTCCTAGCATGGTCAGAGGCTGAGCGGCTCACTCCGCTCCTTGTTCATCCAGCCATAGAATGGCGGTCACGCCCCGCGGATAATACTTGCTGCCTTTGGCCACGCCTTCAATCATCTGGTCGCTCCAGCACCAATAGCTCATCTGCGGGTGCTGCAGCCAGCGCATATGCGCTTCATCCGACTGGCTGCCAACCTGCATGTGCAGAATTTCCCTGGCCACATATTGGCACAAGTAAATTTTGCTCAGCCAAGAATTGCGGCTCGTCGATGACAGCTTCCATCCGCCGTCATCGAACAGGCATACACCTGGCGTAAGCACGCTCTTCAGATGCGATTGCAACAATTGAATGAACTCCCCGAATCTCCCGTCAGGATCAAGCGCCTCCTTGCAGCCGGTGTAATAGGGGAAGACCAGCCCTTCGATAACCGGAATGATGAGCGACTGATGATGATCCTCCAGGACGGCGGGAAGGAATCCCGCTTGCGCCGCCTTGCTAACGATTGTTGCCGCGCAGCGCTCGGCTTGCTGCGTCGCTTGCGCAGCGAGATCATTCCGGCCGTGGCTGCGGAACAGCTTCTCCATCGCGACATAGGCCGCCCAGCATTTGCTGGCCAAATATACATTGTTCCGGGCTTGCCCGAGCGACACATCCAGGCTGTCGTAGGTCGTAATCTCCGCGCCGCCCATCGTTCTTGAACTGTCCAGACTCATGATGCCGTCACGCTGATCGGGATCGGGATGATCCCGGTTGATCATGCTCTCCAGGCAAAGCTCGAAGACGGACAAGTTGCGGACGAGCCAGTCCAGGTCCTGCGCCTGTTCCGCATAAACGGCGGCGCACAACACCCAGTTGACCAGCTGTTCATGGGTCATATGCGAGAAGCAGCCATCGATCCCGTACTTCTCGTACGACGAATACTGCGAACGCGATAGGACATTGGCGACTCCCATGTCGTGAGTGAAGCTGATGCCGCCGGGATATGCCTCCTGCTCTCCGGGAAACCTCAGCGTATCTTCATAACGGTACCGCGCCGTGAACATGTCGAGCTCGTTCTTCACCGTCCATGGATTGAACTTCATCTCATAGAACAACTGGTCCACCGTGAGGTCGAACGTATTCATCATGCGATATTCGCCCTCGTTCACAATCCAGAAAGGCTGGCCGTTCAGGTCCAGGAGCTGCGTGCTGCCGTAATAGCTGCGAATGGCATGCGCCAGCATCCACTGTTGCGTATCCGATAATCCGCTCCAGCCCTCCAGGGAGACGTCATTCTTGCAGCATTGTACCAGCCGTTCCCAGTGGCGCATGGCGTAAGCGCCTACGTCATCAATATGCGGGAAGTATTTGGTATACCAGTAGGTTGTATGAAGGTTAGCCGTTGCGCTGCCGCCACGATAGAAGCACACCGCGAAGCGGAAGACGGCCCGCTCGCCCGGCTTAGCCTCCATCCGCAATAATCCCGTCAGACCCAGGCCGAACGTTTCATTCTCACTCCGTTCCTCTTGCAGAATCATATCCGCCTGGAATCCGGTTGCGGCTGTTACTCTGTCATCCATCGTCACGATCGATGTATGCATGCCTTGGCCGACTCCAGTCAATACCTCGGATTCCTCCAAGCCGATATTTCGGATGCCGTAATAGGGATCATTGCCTTGATAGCCGAATAGAGCTTGGCGGGGCTTGCTTCCCCTCCGGTTGTCCACAGTCAGCTCCACGAAGACGGCAGGCAGCAGAACATCCTTCAACGACTCCGAATCCGCCAACTCCGGATCCGGGATGCCGCGAGCGGGGGAATAAATGGCGAAGGTCAAATCCCCAGCCGTCCATCGATCCTCCGTCAGGCCAAAGCTTCGGCTGATCATCTCCTTGGCGAACGGAACCATTGCAGAACGATTCTTCTCCTCCGAATGCTCTACATCATAACGCTTCCTCTCATCGTCAGCTCCGGCTGCGTAGAAGGGCAGCATGTCATACTTGCCGGAATCCATGGATTCCAATCCGATGAACACGTTCTGATCGGCAGGCTTGCCCAGCTCAAGGCCGAGTCCTCCCTTGGCTCCCCCGATAACCCAGCGTGAACGTCGCGAACGACCCAATGGGCGAATGATGCGCGTTATAAAATAAGTCTTCCCGTTCGTTCTCCATGACTTTATCAACCTCCCGAATTTTTCTATGCTGTTACCAGAAACTCTGCTCCTCGCCTTGAAGCTTCAAGAGCGCCTCCACGAAGAAATAATCGCCATAAATGATCGGTACATCCACATTTTTTCCTGCAGGGTAATTCACCGTCCCGTGGAGCAGGATGCCTTCCTCATCGACAGCCCAAGAGCTGTAATGCTCATACAGGGATTTCACAATACGCTCCCCGGCGGATTGGTACAATTCTCGTTCCGCAGCTGGAACCAGCTTCGCGATCTCCAGCATGCCCGATGCCGCGCAGGCGCCGGCCGAGGTGTCTCGCGGCATCCCTTCCTTCGTCGGCAAGCGGAAGTCCCAATAGGGAACATGATCCTCCGGTAGGTTGGCGATGAAGAAATGTGCCACGTTCTTTGCCGCCTCCAGGTACTTCCGATCTCCGGTATAGCGGAAGCTGAGAGCGAACCCGTATACCGCCCATGAAGCGCCGCGCGCCCATGCGGAATGCTCAGCGAAGCCTTGACCGCCGATGGCGCCTGTTCGCTCGCCGGTCTCGGGGTCGAACTTGACTATATGATAGACGGACGAATCCTCGCGGACGAAATGCTTCAGAGCCGTATCCGCATGAGCGATGGCGATATGCTTATAGCGCGGATCGTTCAGCTGCTCGGAAGCCCAATACAAGATGGGAAGATTCATCAGGCAATCGATAATGGCGGAATCGGCATTGTTCTTCTCTCCCCAATTCTGCCACGCCCGAATATATCGTCCTCTCAAGTTGAATCGCCCGGCGAGCAGGTTGGCGGCGTGCAGAGCATTCGTCCGCGCTCCCTCATCTCCCGTTAGCTTGAATTGAGCTACGCTAGATAATGAGTATATAAACCCGATATCATGGTCCAAGCCGTGATAGGTTCGGAAATTAACCGCGAGGAGCGCTTCGCATTCCATCGCGACATCCTTTAATTGCGACTCGCCGGAGTACTGATAAGTCAGCCAAAGAAGGCCCGGCCAGAAGCCTGCCGTCCACCAGGAAGGCAGCGTCGAGTCATAGGCGCCATTCTGCGAGACATGCGGGAAGCTCGCCCCGATCCGCTCACTGTTGCGCAGCACCTTCTCCTTGCAGCTGAGCAACGCTTGCTCCACCCAACTCTTGTTCATTTCATTCATCTCCTTTACTCCTCTCATACACGCGACAGCACTACATGATCCATATACATCCAGTTGCCGCTGTTGGCATTCGAGAAAAATGTTATCTTTAATTGTCCGTTTGTGACCGGAATGTTGTTTATCGCTATTTTCTTCCAAACATTTGATGCCGTTATCGGCGCTCGCATGATGCCGCCCCCATAATCCCCTGCTTCCATATAGGCTTCGAGTTGTCCGCCGCTAGACTTCACCCATGCGGTTAGAGAGTATAGTCCATTAGGAAGATCGGATACGTGTTGCACGGTGCTTGCCTCATAAGACTCATTCGACCAGTGCGTGGCGTGATACTCCCCTTCGAAGGCATCGGGATAGGATTCAACGTATGCGGCTACGCTGCCGGAAACGTTCGACCATCCGTTCATCCAACCATCTTCAAATCCTGCATTCATTAGGCTGATTGTCTGATTCCCCCAGCCATCCAGATCCGTCACTTGCGGTGAGACAGCCGGAGCCGTCTGTCCCAGAGCAAGCGGCACCATCAAGACCGGGATACGCAATGGCCCGGCAGGGACATTCTCCAGGTGTATCACAAGCTTCCTGATCGATGGATTGGGAGAGTCAGACTCAGCTGCAGGCATTGCGATCGGCAATCTAACGGCCTCGCGAACCTCGAAGCTTCCCGCTCCTTCCAAAATTTTCAGCCAAAGACGTTTACCGTTGATCGTAATAGTCGCTTCCTTGCCTTCATTGCCGAGGACGATATTCGTGCTTGGCGTATGCATGAACCAGTAGATCTCCGATCCGCTGCTTGTTACCGTCATTTCATCCTGCAGGAGCACCTGACTTCTGTTCTCCAGCAAGCGAATTCCTCTTCTGACTTCAGAAGTGCCATATCCCGAATAAGCATTCGATAAGTCGGCAATCGCAAACGGCAATTGCTCATCATCATGCAAGCCCGTTCGGACAATCGGATTGTATCCCTCTATATTCTGGCCTGGCGCTTCATTCGACGGACTTGGATTTGGGTTGATCAGCAACGTATTATGTCCCTCTGGACGTTTCCGATAATACGAGAATCTCCCTTGTGCGCTGTACTGGAAGTAATTTTTCTTGCTGTAAAGCTCCTTGCCCAGGTCAACCGCGAACCTTTCTCCTAGCGCATGAAGCACAAAAGATCCGTAATCCAGATCATGGTGGCTTGCAAGCACATGGTTTCCGCCCTTGAAGCCGACAAATAACGCTTCGGTGTCGATCTTGCCGGAGCTATTCATCCAGTTGCTTCTCATGGTGACGAGATCTGCATAACCTCCTTGGAAGTGGGAGTCGAGCGACAGCGAAGGCTCGATAATTTCTACCTCGGAGTCTAACCACACCATATCGAGCGGGTCCTTTTTAAACGGATTCTGGAGATTATACCAAACGTAATCCTCCGACTTTCCGTAGAGTTTGCCGAAGTAGAAGAGCTGCGGCGAGTAGCTGTATTTCCAATCCATCTCTGCATCTGCGAACGTGAACAAGCTTTGGGGAGCCGTCATCTGAATGGCGTAATCGCCAGTTGTCGACAAGCCAGCAATGTTCTTGAGTCCAAAATATTGGCCAAACACTATTTTCATGGAAGACATGGCTCCTGCCAAATATTGCGTGGCATAATTCCAGTATCCCGCTCCCTCTCCCCATGCTCCGTCGTTCGCAAAGCTGTGCATTCCGTTATGAAGAGAATGGAATAAGGCATATTGTAAAATTTCCTCGCAAATTTCCGGTTCTTCGTCAGCGAGCGCAATGGCGGCCATAATCATCGAACCGTTAATAACATGGTTCCAATTGTTTGTATCCTTGTTCCACTTCTTAAGTCCCGGCGTAGGATCGTTGCGGTAATACTTAAGCGCCGCTTGGAAACCTTTGTTTACGATTTCACTGCTAATCGCTTCTTTCTGACTGGATGTCCAATAATCATGGAACCAATCATAGGCTATCGCAAAGCCTGCCGTTGCTTCCCCTGCGTCAAGAAAGTCGTCTTGTTCCCAGCTTGCGGACGTTGACATGGTATGACTCAACTGCTCCCATGCCGCATCTGCGTAATTCGTATTACCAGATATTCGGTAAGCCATGCCTAACAGCTTCATTCGGTCTTCAATGATTCGCAAATTGCTCGTCACGCCATTCTCTGCAGTATCATTCGCTTGTTTGAGAATGCCCTTGCTAGAATCGTTGAACCAAGAATTATAGGGCTCCTCCTGGGCTTGCAGCTTGTTCTTTATACGATTAAAGTCTTGGCTCGTCGCTAGCAGCCGCGGATGCTGGGCTTGGACATTACTCATTAATGCCGGCTTAATCACAAGCTGGTCGAACCAAGCCGTTCCGGATGCTTTCATCAGCAAATTGGCGACCTTCAGCTTTACAGCGCCTGCAGGTGCATGAACGATTTCGCGTATATGCTCCCAATCGGTTGTTCCCGAACGTGCTCCAACATAATAGAAGGGGCCGATTCTTTGATTCGCCGAGTCGTAGAATGAATATTGGATAACGGCTCCGTTGCCGCTTGCCGCGACATTCGATGTTTTCAACCATTCGCTTAATAAGTAGGCCGTATTCTCTTGAATGACAGCTTCTTGCGAAAGACTAGTATAGGCTTCGGCACTTGACGCCACCTTTAACGATGAACTTCCCATTCGTTTATTTGTTGTGTCCAGCGAAACCTGCGCCGCCGCATACCCTGAGGAATGATATACCGTCCATGCTTGCAGATCGGTATCAAATGCCGCTTGCTCCATCACATTTCGCTCCGACACCGCGATTGTCGCATACGTCGATTTGCCGCTGACGCCATCGGTCGCTTGGATACTTACGATTCCGGAGTGATACGCGGTAACAATCCCTTCAGGCGTTACGCCTGCTACATAGGGGTTCAGGCTGGACCATGTCACGCCGGAGATTCCTAAAGAAGTAGGGATCGCTGACACTGCCAGCTGCGCAGATTGTCCAGCCTCCATTGTCAATCGGTTTGGACTTGCCACTAACAGAGTTACATTCGTTTCGGACGATGCAGTTGCCGATTGTTGAAAGTTTGATGTTGATGTTGCAAGCATGCTTACCAAGCACAGAACTATTACAACCCTCTTACCCTTCCACATTCCCACACTTCATCCGCCTCTCCTGAAACACAGTCTGTTATTTCTGCCCGATTTCATCGCAGAGCTGCTGGTATTGTTCGATTCTCATCTCTAAGTCGGCTACAATGTCCGGGTATCGATCCGCAAGGTTGTAATTTTCCGAAGGATCGAGCTCAAGATCGTATAAGCGGGGATATTCCTTGAAGCTTCGATTGCGGCCTTCGCCTTCCGCGACATGCAGCTTCCACTTGCCCGCTCTTGCCGCGTTAAGCATCCGATGCGAGAAGAAATACAGGATGTCGTGGGGAGAAGCTCCGCCTCCGCGGAATAGATCGGCTATGCTGAGACCGTCAATGCCTTCCGCCACTTCCGTATTTCCTCCTGCGAGTTCCACGAACGTAGGGAGCATGTCGATGAAATGGGCAGGCTCGTCGCACACCTCGCCCGCCGGGATGACGCCCTTCCACATCGCGACGAACGGCATCCTTGCGCCGCCTTCATATACGCTGAACTTTCTGCCGCGCAAGCCTGCGGTGCTTCCTTCAAACCATGGACCGTTATCGCTGGTTGCGATGATAAGCGTATTGTCCAGCAGCCCGTTCGATTCCAGATAATCGCGCAGCACGCCGATATAATGATCGATGCATGCGATCGTGTCTCCATAAGTGCCGCATTTGGATTTGCCCCTGAACGCCTCCGGCACGAACAACGGGATATGCGGCATCGTATGCGCAATATAACAGAAGAACGGCTTATCCTTGCTTCGCTCGATGAAGGATATCGCCTCGCGCGTGTAACGCTCCGTAAGCTCTGCCTGATTAACCTCCTCCTGCAGCGCCTCTTCGTTCCGATACAAGTGAAGCGGGCTCATGTCGTTGCTGTACAACAACCCATAGAAGTAATCGAAGCCATGCCTCGTCGGATAGTGCTCCTCCTTGCAGCCCAAATGCCATTTGCCGATGCAGGCGGATTCGTAGCCGTGCGGCTTCAAGTAGGCCGGGATCGTACGGTAATCGTTTTTTAATCCAATCTCATCCTGCGGGAAGAGCACGCGTTCCAGCCCGATCTTGCTCGCATACCGCCCGGTCAGCAGCTGCGCCCTTGCCGGCGTGCAGAGAGGAGCGGAGTACATGCTCGTGAATCGAATGCCATTCTCCGCTATGCTGTCCATCACAGGCGTTTCGATAAGTGGATTGCCATAGCATCCCATATCCCCGTATCCCATATCGTCCATCATGATATATATAATGTTTGGCTTGGCGCCGGAATTACGATTCATCTTCTCAACATCCTTCCGTCATTCTGAACTCTATACTTCCGCTTCAATCCATGACTGCTTGCGGCCATTCCAGCAAGTCGTTTGTTGCACGCATATGCTCCTTCACGTGAATAAATCTAGAATCAGCATGTAGCGCTCTTGATTGATGCAGCGCTGGAAATGTCCGCGTACGCCATGCGAATAAAGCCATCCTTTCATGGAACAGGCGGGAATATGATGATTCCCGCCTGCAAATTTCTTCAATTATTGAACAGCCTGCATATACCGATCGTATGCCGCTTGTTGGATGCTGACCAACTCGTCGACGCGCATCTGCTTCATCGTAGCGATGTAATCATCCCATTTGTCCAGCGATTCTTCGCCGAATATGAACCGGGCTTCCATCTCGGTTACATACGTCAGCAAATCCGTCAGAATAATTTCCGTTTCCTTCTGTTCGTCGACCGACAACGAGACTTGAGGAATGGCCACTTTCGAGACAGGCTCGAATTTCTCCGCCACCTGGCTATCGTAGAATACGTTTGCGACCGGCGGTTTGATTTTGCTCGGATACTCCTTCGACGTATATTTCGGACCGATAAAGTTTGTTAGCTCCTTCTGCACGAATTCAAAATCGTTATCATATTTTTTCGCAATGCTTTCGCGAAGCGCATTTGTATATTCCGTTTTGATATCGACAACCTTACTCGTATCGTTCATGACTTCCTCGCTGAGCAGAATGCCTGTATTCACTAGGATGCTGCCGCGAAGGGAATACAGGAAATCAATCATGCGAATCGTTGCTTCGGGATGTTCGTTATTTTTCGTAATTGCGAACGTACCTTGCGTAATACCCGATTTCTTCTGATAGATCGCATTGTCATTAATCGGACTTGTCATCGGAGGAATCATTTCCATGTTCTTGGCAACCGCTTCGCCATTATAACCATACAGTCCATTAGGCTGGATATGGGCGACCATTCCCACTTTGCCTGCCTTTACCTTTGCGTTAAACTCCTGTGAAGTATGCGAAAAGATTTCCGGATCCAGCAGCTTATCGGTGAAGAGCTTGTTAGCGAATGTCAAATACTCCTTGTAGGCGTCCGTTGCCGGGACAAATTCGACCTTACCATCCGTCTCGCCCATAAAACCTTCTTTCGGCGAGCTCATCAGCTTGCCGAACGGTGCGATAAGCTTCGTGCGAATGGCGTCCATGTTCTCAGCTGATAACGGAACCAGTCCCGCGGTTTTCATGCCTGTCAGCACCTGATAAAGCTCATTCGTGCTCGTCGGCAGGCTTTGCGCGCCAGCTTTGGCCATCATATCCTTGGTTGTCCAGAGATGAGGCGTATAATTATTGAAGTCCTCCGACAACACGGGCAGACGGTAGATATGTCCATCGGGAGCTGTAATCGTCGCTTTTACTTCTGGACGATCTTCAAATATTTTTTTTAAGTTTGGCGCATATTGGTCGATCAGGCCCTCCAACGGGATAATAAGACCTTGCGTTCCGTATACCGCCTCGTCGCGGCTGGACAATTCGCCGTGGAAGAAGAAGTCGGGCAGCTCTTCGCTCGCGAAGGCCAGGTTTTTCTTTTCCTCGTAGCTCTCTTGAGGCGGCGTATTGAAGGTTAGCTGGATGTTCGTAAGCTTCTGCAGTTCCTTGAAGTAGGTCAGGTTTGCCCAATCGCCATGGTTGGCGCCGCGTTTGCCCATCAATTCAAGCGTGATCGGTTCATTGACGACGGGAAAGCCCGTTTCGTTCAAATTTTCTACTTTGGCGGTGCCGCCATTCGTCGCAGAAGGACTTTCTTCGTTGTTGCTGTTGTTGCCTTGACTGCAGCCCGCCGTTAATGCCACCAGCATCGCGGAAATCAACAGTATTGCAGACCTTTTTTTCATTTTGGAATTGCCTCCCCTTTTAATGTTGTTCATTCCATCTTACCACGAGCTTTTGCCTCTTTCTCAATCTCAGCCTGTAGTTGCCCATCACCTCCCTTCATAACGATGGATTAGCCTTTCAAGGATCCAATCAGCATGCCTTTAATGAAGAAGCGTTGAAGGAATGGATACAAGATAATCATGGGCAATGCGGATACCAGAATGATGGCGTATTTCATAATGTTGGCAATCTCAGCTTCCCTTGCCAGCGATTCTAATTCTTCGCTCCTCATAGCCGCTTCGCCAGAAGCTTCGGCAAGCACCAGCACTTCTCGCAGAATCAGCTGAAGCGGGTACAATTCCCGATCCGACAAGTACAATAGGGCAGGGAAGTATTGATTCCATATGCCCACGCCATAGAATAAGGCCATGACGACGATGATAGGCATCGACAAAGGAAGCACGATGCGAAAGAACAAGGTGAAGATGGAGCAGCCATCGATTTCGGCGGCCTCCTCCAGCTGTCTTGGCACCGAGCTTTGGAAAAACGTTCTCACGACGATAATATTAAACACTGTCACCGCGGACGGCAGAATCAGCGCCCAAGGCGTATTCAGCATATTCAAGTCTTTCACCAGTAGGTAAGTGGGGATAAGCCCGCCCTGGAAGAACATGGTGAATACGATAATAAAGGTGAAGAAATGCCGACCGACAAAATCCTGCCGGGCAAGCGCATACGCTCCAGGAATGGTAATGCCCACCTTGATGGCAACTCCCAATAACGTATAGATGATCGTGTTGCGATAGCCCAGCCATATGTCTTCGTTACGAAATACTCGATCATAGCCTTCCCAAGTGAACTGCACCGGCCACAGCCACATCTCTCCGGAGCTGACGGCGGAAGGCTCGCTGACCGAGGCGCTGACAATATAGACGAGCGGATATAGGACAAGCAGCAGCATGAATGTCATGAAACCATAGTTGAAAATACCGAATAGCCGGTCGTTGAATGAATCGCGAATCATACTTCGACTCCCCTTTACCATAAGCTTGTGCCTGTTCTTCTTGCCAATTGATTGAACACGATAAGCAGCAAGAAGTTGATGAGGTTATTGAATAAGCTGACCGCTGCGGCGAAGCTGTATTGCGCTCCTAAAATACCGCTTCGATAGACATAGGTTTGGATCACATCGGACGATTGCATATTCAGCTCGTTCTGCATCAAATACAGCTTCTCGAAGCCAAGCCCCATAAAGTTGCCCAGATTCAGAATGAGAAGAATAATGATCGTCGGCATAATGCTCGGAATGTTAATGTGCCAGATCCGCTGCAAGCGGCTTGCACCGTCCACCTTGGCGGCTTCGTGCAGCTCCGGGTTAATGCCGGCAAGCGCTGCCAAATAGATAATGGCACCCCATCCCAAATTCTGCCATTCGCCGCTGAGCACGAAGATTGATTTGAACCAGCCAGACTCTTGCATGAAAGATATCGGTTCGAAACCCAGCATAGTCAGGAAGTGATTAATGATACCCGTGCTTGGATTAAGGAAGGCCATAACCGTACCGACAAGCACCACTGTAGAGATGAAATGAGGTGCATAGGTGACTGTCTGGACCAGCTTCTTGAAGCGTAAATTTCGGGCTTCGTTAATGGATAAAGCAACAATAATGGAAATAGGGAACAACGCCAATTGATACACATTAATTAGGAGCGTGTTCTCAATTAATCGCCAGAAATGGTAAGAGTTAAAAAATCGTTCAAAGTGCTCGAACCCTACCCATGCGCTCCCCCAAATACCATGTGAAGCGATAAAATCTTTGAATGCGATTTGAATGCCGTACATGGGAATGTACTCGAAAATGATAAAATACAAAAGCATCGGCAAAAAAAATACGTATAACTGCCATGTCTTAACGATTTGCGTCCACTTTGACCGCATCGCTTGCTGCATCTCCATGACTCCTCTCATCTGGCGGCGCTTCTCTTCGGTTACTTGCAACCGCTTGCACCTCTTGCCCAAATTATAGAGGCATTATCTTACGAAGGTAAATTGGTCGTTTCCTATCGCACTATGCAATTCGAACATGAAGCCTAGAAAGCGCTGTCAATTCAGCGTTTTTCCCCATCTAGACGAGAGAATGAATGCCGGAATTGGTCATAGCAACGGAATATGCGAAATCGAACATTCAACAAAAAACCTCCCTCGCAGCGCTAGAATGCCGGACAATTGCCCAGGCACTACTAGCGACTGCAAGAGGAGGTCTACAACTTACGTCTACTCTATATGTTGTTTGCGATATTGCCCTGGCGTAATGCCTTCCCTGCTCTTGAATTTGCGGTGGAAGCTCGAGATATCCGCATAGCCGGCCGCGACAATAATATCCTTAATCGGAAGATCTGTACAGGCAAGCTGATCCTTGATTCGCTCCATTCGCAGACGGAATACAAATTCGACAAACGGATAGCCCGATTCTTCTTTAATCAAGCGCGAGACATGGGTAGCGGATAATTGGAAGTGTTCCGCCGTCTGCTCAAGGCTTAACTGCTCCGAGCCGAAATTCTCTTGCAAATAGTGAATGATCGCATTCCTAATCGTCAACTGTCCATTCTCGCGTTTGATATCTATCTGGTGGCATACTTCAAGGATAATCTCTGGAAGCTCCATCTCCAGCTCCTGAATGGAATTAAAATTCAACAAATGCTCCAGCTTCCCTCGGAATACATCCTTGAGCTGCAGTTCGTTAATCGTCTTAAGTATGGCATTCACAAGCTCATAGCACATACACTTGAGCAACAATAAGGATTGTTCTCTCGCTCTGATGTTCTCAAAAATAGAGGATACCGCATCCAAGGCAACAGAGCGGTTCCCTTCCTTCATGCTTTGGATTAAGCGAAGCTGATCCTCCAGCGGATACCAGGTCGTATGATCTTGAATGGATTGAATAGCTTCAAAATAAATCGGCCCGCCTCTCCCGACTTTAAACATATATTCGAACGCGGCCGACGATTCAATGAAGGATCGGTTCAACTTGCCCAAATCATCGTACAACCCTCCTACACCTACCGTCGTGGTCATATGAAATTGCTGCTCCAACTGCCTCATAATTCCGATGACAAATTGTTTCCTGAGCTGCTCCGGATCGTCGGTATCAGGGACACTTACAACACAAGCGATAGCCGCTTCCGTGAATAGCTCTACCCCATATCCGGAACAATAAGCAATTGTGACGCAGGCCAGCTGCTCCATAATTTTCTCTTTGTTGCTTACCGACACCTGATCTTCACTTGATGAAGGCCATTCCAAGTATATAACAAAATAATGTGGTCCTGGCAAATGAATGCGATTGGAGCTCAGCATGGCGTCCCGATCACGCTCATTCAAAAAATCGTTTTTTAATAATCGAATTATGCATTGGTCTCGGACAAGCGGCCTCTGATTCTCAATTTGCTCTTGCAATTCGAGCTGTGCATCGTAAACCTCTTCCAGCGACGACCTTATATGCTCGAATTCGTTGCCGTGCTTAATCGCTCTCTTCGGTGCCCAGTAATTCGTGACGCTCTCGAACAGCTGATGAACCGGTCGGTAATGGAATACCGACAATAATACAGCTATTCCGATCCCGAATAGAAGAAGCAGAACGATCAGCATCATAATAAAGGTGCGCATCTCGAACGCGCGTTCGAAAAACTGTTCCTGCGGTACCGCTAGAACAATCGACCATTCGACGCCCTCCAGGTTCGCTTTCGCAAGCGAGACAGGATGGTCGTCCAGTTGAATCGTCGAAAGCCCCTCGGCTATGCCTTCATGCAGCCATTCCACATCACCAATGGATTTTCCGAAATCTCCCTGCTTTTTCGAAGCTAGTATTTGATTTTCCCCACCCAGCAAGTATGCGTTTCCATTCAAATCCCCCAGAACGGTATCGAACAGCTCGGTAATCCGATCCTCTTCAATAAAGAACAACACGGTTCCCTTTGGTGAAGGACTGTGCAACGGAATGGGGAACATATAGGTCAACACGCTTTTGTTGGAATGCCCAAAATAATCGACGGATTCCGCCGGCCTGATTCGGAAAGCTTCTAGCCCGTTTAATTCCTCCATAAACGCAGGCTCGTTCCACTCGCTGAATCGGTACATATCGTCCAGGAGCGTCGTGACGGCGCTCACACCGGATGCCGAATATATTTTGTCGTCTCCGTTCAAATATAAGAATACGTCCTCGGCAATGGGATTGTTGGCCCTGAAGTTGCCCAGCTCTTCAATCGCCTGTTGCCTGTTTAGGCCTGCATTCACCAGCTTATACGCTTGAAGCTTGGAGCTGAACGCCATTCTTGCAGCGGTCTGCTCCAGCGCCTTGTATTGCAATTCAATCTGGTTCTTAATCTGCGCCACCTTCGCCAGGTTGGAAGACTCGATCTCCTCTTGCAGCACGACGACCGCATTTCGATAGAAGAAAGCGCCGATAATTATCAAAGGAATCAAGAAAATGAACAGGAATGATAGGAAGTACTTATAAAAAACTTTCGACTTTAGTCTCTTCATGCGCGGAGCCCCCTGAAAACGCTTAGGTGACTATTATAGCACATCCTCAAAACAACTTGGTCTTGTTATATTCGTACCATTTCGTCACCAAATCAGATAATTCGGAGACCATTTGCGGATAATCCGCCGCTACATTGTTCCGTTCCGCCGGATCATTGTCCAGATTGGATAAGTGCATGCGATCAGCCTGCGAACGATTCATATCGAGCATGCCGTTTACTACCAGCTTCCATCACCCTATGCCTACAGCCAGCTGATTCTCATATTCACATAAGATAATATCATGAGGGGACTTTGCGCCATCCAGTAATACCGGGACGATACTTTAATCGGAGGTTAAGATAACCATCGTATCCTCTGCAAGGCCCTCCTCATCTACAAAATCCAGCAAGCGTCCCACATTATCGTCAATCGATGCCACGCATCTCAAATAATCCTTAATATAACGTTGATAGCACCAGCTGACCCGTTCCCTCTCTGTCAGGCCTTCCGGCGGATTTGCCTTTAGGTCGGCGAAGTTCATATCCCTGCCCACCCGCATCTCTGCATCCCGCGCAGCTTGAGATCCGCTGCTGTATTCATCGAACAGGTCTCCGGTTCCGGAATATTCACATCCCTCGTTATGAGCATGTTTCTCATCCGGCTCCCATGGACGATGAGGCGCCTTGTGATGACACATGAGCATGAAAGGCCAATCGCGGTCGCGTTTCTTCAACTATCCCAAAGACCGGTCCGTTGTAACGTCCGTTACATAACCGGGATAGACCTTCTCCTCACCCATCTCGCTAAAGACCGGATCATGATAGATTCCTTGGCCCAGAAGCACATTCCAATATTCGAAGCCGGTCGGTTTGCCGGGACCACCGTGGGACAAATGCCATTTTCCTACAATCGCAGTCTGATAACCATCGTTTTGTAATAACAAGGAGAACGTCATTATCTCTTCGTCCAGATGATCCCATAACGTTCTCTCGCCATTCTAGGAATGGGATGCGCTCCTTGCACCGTTAGATGAAAGCCTTAGCTCTTGCGAGGTTGCATGTGTGAAATCTTCGTCCATCCACCTGTTTTCTGCGAAAATGGGACACATGATAGGCAGCGATGTCTCCATGGTGGTATTGATCGTAGATGCCGATTCGCACGCTTTTCATTCCTGCCATCTCCCTGATTACAATATGTAAAAGCGTATCTCTTTTTCTCGCGAGAAGCTATGCGGCATCATTTCGAAATATAAAGCTAAATTACAGAATTTCAAAACTTGCAGCAATTTACGGCAATCATTCACAATATAACGATCTTATAACGATCTTATAACGATCTTTAGATCCCCATCTATATCCGTTATAATAGACGGGAATAGGAGGAACAGTTATGTCAGCACAACCAAATGTCATTTTTTTTTACGGACCAACAGCGTTGGGATACGACAGGCGTACTAAGAACGTAAACTGTTGGAAGAAAATTAGGATAGATATTTTAATTCTAGAATGGGTTGATTGTGCAAAAAACTAGGCTGGCAGAATGACCCAACGATCACCCGATAAGACGGTTTTTTCGGAAAACGTAATTACAGGATGAACGCTGACCAAATGAAACTGGAGCGTAACAGCTACATTTACTCACACTGACTTGTCTGTCCATAAATGTCCTCATACTATACTTTTCATTTTGAGGTTCAAATAGGTTACCTGAACACCCCCCTCTGTCAGAATAGTTGTCGTACCCCATTAATGAAAGTATAGTGGGGATAACGAGAACGAGGTGAGAGACGATGAACCAAGTTGATGAGAAATTAAAGCAGAGCATTGTCCAGCGCATGTT